>VFQQ010000135.1_pt1 | contig 193485 bp, 176 predicted proteins | sample 3512341 | NCBI WGS metagenome assembly VFQQ01 (sample SAMN10412373, study PRJNA504923) | tailings metagenome | isolation source: Relicate 2 Philex TSF1 revegetated site | place: Philippines: Tuba, Benguet | collected 2017-08-29 | reverse complement strand
AGATGATGAAAATGATGGAAGAGCTGGGCGACATGGTCGGCGACCAGCAGAAGCTGATGGATGACACCTTCGGCGAGCGCCGCGAGGAAGACGGCAATCAGGAGGGCGGACGCAACGGCCAGCAGCAACCGCCTCCCGGCATGAAGGGCATGGGCCAGGAGGGCCGCGAAGGCGGAGCCGGGGCGCCGCCGGGCATGGCGGGTGAGCCGCAGCGCGGCCGCGGTCAGCGCGGTGGCGAGCAGCCGGGCGGACAAGCGCAGCAGGGTCAGGGCAACCAGCTCGGGCAGGGCAATCCGCGCCAGGGCGGCCTCTCCGATCTGACGCACCGGCAGCGCGAGCTGAGGGATCGCCTCGGTCAGTTGCAGCGGGATATGCGTGGGAAGGGCGCCGGGTCGAGCCAGCAGCTCAAGGACGCAGAGCGTGCGATGGAAAGCGCGGAGGATGCTCTCCAGCGCGGCGATCTCGACGAGGCGACCGAGCAGCAGTCACGCGCGCTCGATCAGATGCGCCAGGGTGCGCAGTCGATGGCGCAGGAGATGATGCGCAACATGCCTCAGCGCTATGGCCAGTCCGGCGATACGCCGCGTGATCCGCTGGGCCGTCCGCAACGATCGCAGGGGCCGGATCTCGGCACCTCGGTGAAGGTGCCGGATCAGATCGACATTCAGCGGGCGCGTGAGATTCTCGAGGAGCTGCGCCGCCGTCTCGGCGATGCCACGCGCGCGCCCGTGGAGCTGGATTACCTGGAGCGCCTGCTTCGCCGCTTCTGACGCGGTGCGCCTCTCAAGCTCGTCTCATGATTTTCGGATGGCGTGCGGTGCGGATGCTTTCGCGCCGCCTCGCTCGCGTGCGGATAAGATCAGGCTCTAAGGTGCGGCAACGGCGGGGGCGGAGCGGATGCCGAGGCCGCCGACCACCTGATGGCTCACGAGATTGGTGGTGAGGCGGCCGCCCGGCGGCTCTTCGCCCGAGAGCCAATCGCTGAACTGGCGCCAGAGATCGTAGAACAGCAGGCTGCCGTCGCGCTCGGACAGCGGCATCAGATACGGCGCAAGGGTAAACTTGTATTCGAAGAAGTACGAGACACGTGCGGTGCGCAGCTCAATGCCGACGAGCGCCTGCCCGACGGCGCCTGCCATCTGGTACTCGTAAGTGCGCTTCTCCGAGTTCGCCATCTGCACTTCCGAGTGAGGCAGCGAGACGCCCGCGCCGAGGCCGACGTAAGGATAAATGCGGGGCGTGAAGCTCGGCAGCCGGAAGAGGCCGTTCAGCGTCAGCATGTTGTGCCCGTGGCTCGCTTCAAGTTTGCGGAAAACGCTACGGATGACGGCCTTCTCGGGAGCGGGCGCGCTGTCGATGGTGCCGGTGAAGGCTGCCTCCTGGTCGAAGCGCGAGATGGTCTTCGAGTGGGTGAAATCGAGCATCGTTCCGATGCGGCCGGTGCCGAGCCAGCGCACGATGCGGGCGCCGTAGTAGATCGGATTGACGAACGGCTTGCCTTCCCACTCGACCTCTTTGACCGTGAAGTCGTGGACGCCGGTCTTCTTGATCGAGACGTCGCTCGGGTAGGTGTAGGGGACGCCCGAGTAGCCGGCGAACATGAACTCGCCGCCCGCGGGCGCGTAGGCTGAAGGCGCGCCGGCTGGGGCGGCGGCGCGATCCGAGGAGGTGCCATCGGTGCTCTGCTCCATCACGATCGGAGCGGCAACGACGGCGAGCGCGGCGATGGCGAACAGGCTCGACAAGGCCTCGATGCGTCGGGTGCCCATTTGCGGGGCGGGGCGGCGCGGCTGCTCCAACGTCCAGGTGGCGCCCGTCAAGATCCGCATTCTGTTCCCTCTGCCGGCTTGGAATCTGGCTGCCGGACCAAGTAGCGGATTGCGGCAGTCCGCTCAATACCTCAGGGTTTTTCAGCTTCAAGATCGCGGCTGGCTGAGGCGGCCCAGCATCTTGAACACAATGTCGATCTGGGGGGCTTCCCGCGTCAGATAGTCGTGTCCGGTGTAACCCCACCAATCCCAGCAGCCTTGCGGGTTGATGGGCGAGGATGAGGCTTGGGGAAACAGCACGATGAACGCGTTGTTGTCGGCCCAATTGGCGTAGCCCGACTCGCGGATGAAGGTCTCGCCGGTGTTGGTTCGGTTCTGAGCGCAGCCGTGGAAGGCGATGTGAACGCGGCAGGTGGTGGTCTCGGCGCAGGATTTGGGAATGTAGGCGACGCCGCGCTTCTCCATGCCGTGGTTAGGCTCATCGGCGAAGAACGGGCGCTGGTCGAACTCGATGAAGGTGCCGCCCGGCGTTTCGACGCGGGGCGCGAGATTGCCGTAGATGTGCTTCAGCACCTCGCCGGCCTGGTCGTAGTCGCAATCGACGACGTAGGGCTTGGCGGTGTCCTCGCACGCAAGCCCCTGGTCCGACGTGACGAAGGCGTGCCCGGCCGGCTTGTCCGACACATAGACGAGGTTGGCCTCTTTCAGGCCGAGGCGCTTGTAGAACTCGTAGGCCGAGGCGACGATGGCAGGGACGACGGTGCGATCGTTGGAGCCCGAGAACAGGTAGACCCGGTCCTCCATCAAGCTCGCCAGCGGATCGATACGGCCGGTGTCTGCGAGCTTTTTGGTTTTCTCCACGAGGAGGTCGACATCCGGGATGCCCCAGACGGCGAGCGCATTCAACATGCAGCCGTTGATGGCTTTGGAGAGATTGAGAAAGGCCGCGCCGGGGCCGGGCATGAGATCGGAGAACGCGCTCTCGGCGCAGCCGTAGGGGCCGCCCGCGATGATGGCCGCGCCCGAGACGATCTTGGAATGAGCGATCTGAAACTGGCCGGCCATGTAGGCGCCGGAGGAAATGCCGGACACGGACGTCTCGGAGATGTTGGCCGCGAGGGCCGGCAACTCGACGATCGCATCTTCGGCGTGGCCGGAAGCCGAGGCGAGGAACAGGGCGAGGACGCCGAAAAGCGCGCGTGTCGTGGCATAGCGTCGTTGCACTGGTCTCATCCTGTCGTGTCAGGCGATCGGTGTCGCGCGCTCGGCGCTCGGCCCCACAGTAGCGCGTGAAACGCCGTTCCGCCAATGCGCCGGGCTAGGCAAAAATCCCGCCAGCCGCAGAGCTTACACGTGATCCTCAGCGGAGGCGCACGGTGACGCGGTCCACGTAGCCCTTGGCGTCGATCACGGTCAGCTTGGCGAAGCCGCGCCCGTCCGGCTGCCATTCGACCTCGCGGCGGAAGGGGTCCGACTGTACGGGCGTGCCGTCGACGAGCCACGTGAGGGGAAGTGCGCCGCCTTCGGCCTTGAGGATCAGCGGCTCGGCTTCGCGTTCCTCGACGTCGAGCTCGGACCGGTCCGGCGGGAAGGAGATGAGCACCGGTGGCTCCAGGAACGGGCCGGTGGCAATCTGGCTGTCGCCGGGCTCGCGGAAGCGCTTGAGCGGGGGCGGCAGGCTTGCGCCGGTGGCTTTGATCACGCCAGCGGGGGCAGACCGGAACGGCGCCGGCCGTTCGGCGATACGCGCGAAGGTATCGAAGAGAATGGGTGCGGCGGCCATGCGGCCCATCAGGCCCGGCGTCGAGGCGCCATCCGGACGGCCGACCCACACGCCGACGACGTGGCGGCCGTCGTAGCCGATGGCCCAGGCGTCGCGATAGCCGTAGGACGTGCCGGTCTTGTAGGCGATGGCGCCGCCTTTGACGTTCGGCGGGGGCGGGGCGTCCTTCAGGATGTCGGTTACGTACCAGGAGGACACGGGAGACAGCAGGCGACGGCGCGGGTTCGCGGCCGGCTTTGCCTTGCCTTCTCCGTCGCGGGTCCAGGACAGGCTGATCGGCTCTCCGCCGTGCGCAAGTCCGCCGTAAAGCGCGACGAGGTCCCGCAGCGTCATGCCGAGCCCGCCGAGGGCGATGGCGAGCGAAGGCTGTGTATCGCGCGGCAGCGCGGGCTCGATGCCTGCGCGGCGGAAGCGGCCGATGAGGCGGCCGGGGCCGACGGCGGCGAGCACCTTGACGGCTGGCACGTTGAGCGAGTTGCCGAGCGCCTCGCGGACGGTGACGGTGCCGTGGAAATCCTCGTCGAAGTTCTCGGGCGTGTAGGTGCCGAAGCGCGTGCGGCGATCCTCGATCAGCGTCTCGGGATGTGCGAGGCCCGCCTCGAAGGCGAGACCATAGATGAAGGGCTTGAGGGTCGAGCCGGGCGAGCGGATGGCCGCCGTCATGTCGATGGCGCCCTGGCGATCGTTGTCGAGGTAGCCGGCCGATCCTACGTGGGCCAGCACCTCGCCCGTGTTGTGATCGATGACGATGACGGCGCTCGACAGTTTGGGCCCGAGGAGTTTCGTTTCCTCGGCGGCGAGCTTCTCGACGGCCGATTGCAGCTCGCGGTCGAGCGTCAGGCGATGGATGGTCTTGGCCGGTTTCGCCGCGACCTCGGCTTCCGAGAGGTGCGGGGCGAGTTTCAGGAACTCGAGGCGCTGTTTCGGAACGCGCTCATCTTTCGCACGCTCGGCCTCGGCTTTCGGCAGCACGCCTTCCTCGACGGCGCGATCCAGCACGCGGTCACGGGCACGGCGGGCGCGCTCGCTGTAGCGGTCCGGGCGGCGGGTCTCGGGCGATTGGGGAAGGGCGACGAGAAGGGCGGCTTCACCCGCGGAGAGGTGGCGCGGCTCTTTGCCGAAGTAAGCGAGAGAGGCTGCGCGCACGCCTTCGATGTTGCCGCCGAAGGGTGCGAGACGCAGGTAAAGCCGCAGAATGTCGTCCTTCGAGAGGCGCTCCTCGAGCTGAAGCGCGCGGGCGACCTGGCGCAGCTTGCCGGCGCCGGTGCGCTCGTGCTTGCCGTCGAGCAGGCGCGCAACCTGCATGGTGAGCGTGGAGCCGCCGGAGACGATCTCGCCGTGACGCAGCAGCAGATAGCCCGCGCGCAGGAAGGCCAGCATGTCCACGCCGCCGTGGCTGTAATAGCGCTTGTCCTCGAAAGCCATGAGGATCGCGAGATAGCGCGGATCGACCTCGCTCACGTCGACGGGCAGGCGCCAGCGCCCGTCCTTGGTGGTGAAGGCGCGCAGCAGCTTGTTGTCACGATCGAGCACCGTCACCGACATTTCGTTGGCGGCTTCGAGCGGGAGCGGACCGATCTGGTGCTTGACGATCTCCAAGGTCGCCATCGCGGCGGCGGCCACGAAGGCCACCGCCGCGACAGAAAGGACGGCGAGCCGCAGAGAGCGGGGGAGAGGCCTTGTCCATCGCGATGTGCGACCGGGGGGAGAGGACAAGGCCGCTTCCGCGGCGCGCCGTTTCTTGAGGAACGGGAAGCTCATGTTCCCGGCCCTAGCTCTTGGGTTTCACGATGAGGGTGCCGGCACCGGAGCGGGCGTAGCGCTCCGGACGATACATGTCCTCAATGGTGGCAGCGGGGTGGACGAACGTGCCCGGTGTCACGGCGCGAACGATGTAGGCGACGGTGGCCGAGGCCGCGGGCTCCTTGGCCGCGCTCGGGGTCGCCGGAGCCTCCGCCGTGCCGTTGCCGGTGTCGTCCGAGCCGTTGCTGTCGCTGTTGCTCTCCTCCTCGTTGTCGTTGCTCGACGAGGAGCTGGACGTTCCCCAGAGGTTGAAGGCCGCGACGAAGCGGTCGTCACGGAACTCCGTGTGGTCAGGCCGTAGCGTCGTTTTCAGCCAGTCGAGCGTCTTGATGTCGCCGCTGTCGACGAGGCGCGGGTTCTCGATCTCGAGGCCGGCTGGCAGCCGGTCCACGAGCAGCACGCGGCCAGCGGCCTCGTCGCTCGTGATCTTGAGCACCGCAACGAGACGCTCGTTCTGCGCAATCTCGCTCTTGCCGCCGGTAGCGCTCTCTAGATCGACCTTCTTGCCGTCGAGCGTGTAGTAGGCGCGCTCGATCTCGAAGCCCTTGGAGATGGCGGGCTCCGTCGTCAGGCTGGCGGCGATCACGGTGACCACCGCGTCTGTAGACGCATCGCCGTCGTTGGTGACTGTGATGCCCTTCTCCAGCTCTTCCGGCGTGACGGCGCGGATGATCGATCCGTTCACCGGCGCGCCGTCCACGAGGAGCTTGGCGGACTTGGTCTGCTCGCCGAGGGCATGGGCGGCCAGCAACATCCACGCCTGTTCCTGTGTGGAAGTGTAGTTGCGGGCGACATACGCCTTGGCGATGACGTTCACGAGACGCGGCGTCTCCGATTTCACAATGCCGGTCTCGGAGGCGAGCGTGACGAGAGCGGCGCCGTCGCGGATGTCCGAACCGTAGTCCGAGCGGGCGACGTTCTGCTTGTCATCCGAGGAGAACGTGGTGAGGGCCGCCTTGAAGGCCGTTTCCGCGCGCTCCTTGTCGCCCACCATGGCGAGGGCAGCGCCGAGCTGCGCCTTGCCGAGCGGCGTCGTGAACTTGTCGAGCTTGGTATCGACGTAGTAGCGGAGCTCACCCACCGGTGCGCGGCCGTTGCGGGCCAGCACGTAGAGGGCGTAGGCACGCTCCTCGCCGCCTTCCGAGAAATCCTCACCGTTCAAGGCGAAGTTCTGGAGACGGTCGAGCGCCTGGTTGAAGGGAAGCTGGCGCACGTCGTAGCCGGACTCGCGGGCACGGGTGAGGAAGTCCGTCACGTAACTGGTGAGCCAGAGGTCACCGCTGCCGGGACCCCAGCTTCCGAACGCGCCGGAGCTGTCCTGCATCTCGAACACGCGGGCAACCGCACCCTGCACGCGCTCCTTCAGGGCCTTGTCGGTGCCGATGCCGACGCGGGCGGCGACGGCGTTGGCGTAGAGCAAGGGAAGAGCACGCGAGACAGTTTGCTCGGCGCAGCCATAGGGGTAGCGGTCGAGTGCGGTCAGCAGGCCGGGAACGTCCATGTTGGCGGTGGGGCCGACCGAGAGGTTCACCTTGGTGCGATTTCTGATGAGGCCAGCGAGCAGGTCCTTAGAGAGTGTGAGCTTGCCGCCGTTGGGTGCGAGTGCGCTCACCGTGGTGCGCTTGATGTCGCCTGCGGGCGGCTTCACGTCGAGCGTCAGGCGGCGCGAGAGAGCGATGCCGCCGGGACCCGAGACGCGGACGTCGTAGGTACGCAGACCCACGTCGGAGGGCTTGAAGGTGACCTGCTGCGACTTGCGCTCGCCGTTCTTGAGGGCGACGGCCTGTTCGGCCAGCGCGGTTTCACCCTCGGTCTGGTCGACGAGCTTGGCGGTGTAGGTGCCGTCCGGCCCATCGACGTTGTGAAGCGAGAGATCGACACGGGCTTCGTCGCCGAGGGTGAGGAAGCGTGGGGCCGAAGCCGTGAGCGCCACCTCGTCACGCACGATCACGTCGCTGGTGCCGTGGCCGAGCTTGGTCTTAGACCAGGCCACGGCCATGACACGCACGGTGCCGTTGAAGCTCGGGAGCGGGAAGCTCACGTTCGCGGTTCCGTCGGCGCCGACGGTCACGATGCCGGAGTAGTAGGAGACGGTTTCCTCGACAGGCGGGCTGCCTTGCAGGCCCGTGCCTTCCATGCCGTCACCACCGGAGCGGAGCTTGCCGCGCTCTGCGCGCATGCCGTCGATGAGGCGGCCGTAGAAGTCGCGCAGCTCGAGGGCGAGCTTGCGCTGGGCGTAGAAGTGCAGCTCCGGTGCCGGAACCTGGTAGCGGGTGAGGTTGAGGATGCCGACATCGACGGCGGCGACCGTGATGCGCGCTTCCTCTCCGGCGTCGAGGCCTTCCACCTTGACCGGAATGGTGAGCTCGGAAGCACCCTTCACCTTGGCTTCCGTGGGGATCGCAACCTTGAGTGTGCGCTTCGACTGATCGACGCCGATCCAGCGGACGCCGATGGCGCGGCTCGGCATGCGCTTGGCCGCCTCGTCCATGGGCCGGTAGAGCAGAGCCGTTGCGTAAGCGCCGGGACCCCAGTCCTCGCCGACCGGAATTTCCACGTCGCTGCCGCCCTTGGCGATCTCGACCTCCTTGGTGGAGATCAGGCCGCGGCCGAGCACGGTCACGAGGGCTTTGCCGCCCTGCTTCGAGGCGATGCGGAGCTTCGCCGTGTCGCCGGGCTGATAGGTTTTCTTGTCGAGGGCGACGTCGAGCATCTCGGGGCTGTCGGCCGTATCGCCGGCATTGTACCAGCCCGCGTTGAAGACGACGCTCGAGAGCGTGCCGGAGGTCGCCGACGAGCTGACCTCGAGACGGTAGCGGCCGTAGTCGACATCCGCGGAGATGGACGCGGGCGTCGTTGCCGTGGCGTCGGCCTTGCCGCTCGCGATCTTGCGCGTGATGGTCTGGCTCTCGTAGGCCCAGTAGCCGTCGCGGCGATACCACTGCCAGGAGCTGTCGAGGCGGACGAGCTGCCAGTCGAGGCTGGCTGCCGTGGGCTTGCCGTCGCCGTCGAGAAGCACGACCTCGAAGTTCGCCTTCTCGCCTTCGCCGAGCGCGGAGGTGGAGAACAGCGGCTTGATGCCGATGCGCGGGTCACCGAGGCTCACTGGCAGCGTGATCGAGCGCTCGACGGAGCGGCCGCCGCTCTCGCGCAAGCGCACGATGACATTGGCTTCGAGCGGGCGGGCGGTCTTGGTGACGGCCGGGAGCTTCACGGAGAGAGCGGCTTTGCCGTCGGCGTCAGTCTCGACGACTTCCTCGAGTGGCTGACGAACGGGGCTCACGGTCTCGTCCGCCTCGCCGAAGCGATAGCCGGCATACCCGTCGAGATCCTTGCTGGAAGCCTTGACGACGATATCGCCTTCAATGTCGAGGCCCGCGGCCGGAGGGCCGTAGAGATAGCGGCCGGAGACGTCGATGGTCTTGGTCTCGTCGGGGGCGAGCTTGCCCTCACCCTCCTTCAGCGTGAGATCGAGACGTTCGGGGACATAGTCCTCCACCAGGAAGGAGACCTGCGTGATGGCGTCTGCTTTCGGGTCGGCGTGGAGACGTGCGCGCCAGGTGCCGGTCATTGCGCCGCCGCCGAGCGCGAGGCGAAGCGAGCGTGCGCCAAGCTCCTGCTCAGAGAGCGGATAGCGGCCATACTCGACGCCGTCGGGACGAACGACGATGAGGGTGACGGGGAGGGATGCGGCCGCGCCGGTCGAGTCGCGGACGAGGGCGGTGACGTTCACCTCCTCGCCGGGGCGATAGACGCCGCGCTCGGTGTAGAGATAGCCGTCGAGCGGGCCGGGTGCGTCGCGGCCCTTCACGCCGCGGTCCGAAAGATCGAAGGCGTTAGTCGTCAAGTCTAGGAAGGCGTACTCGCCGTTGCCGTTCTCGGCCACCAGGATGGCGGGCGCATTGCCGCCTTCGCCCTTGGACTGGCCGGGCTCGAAGCGCACGTAGCCGTTCTTGTCGGTGGTCGCGGTGGCGAGCACCTCGTTGTTGCGGGCGACGAGGCGCACGCTGGCGTTCGCGATGGCGTCGGCGCTCGCGAGCGAGCGGACGAACGCGTGCACGCCGTCATCGCCGGAGAACGCGGTGAGGCCGAGATCCGAGACGATGAACCACTGGGTCGCCTGCTCGCGCCAGGTGTCCTGGGTCACGTCGGCGGGGCGGGCGATCATGGCGTAGGCGCCGGGCTTCAATTCGCCGATGGCTTCGCTCACGGGGAAGGCCGCGGTCACCTCGGAGTTGAGCTTGGTCGGCACTTCCAGCTCGCCCTTGTAGACGAGGCTGCCGGTGTTGTTCTTCAGGCCGTCGAGCTCGTAGCCCTGGAGCTGGCGATCGAGATTGCCGTTCGCGAGGGCGTTGGCGAGATTGCGGTCACCGATGCGATAGACCTCGACCTGGACCTTGCCGGTGTTGATGGCGACGAGCGGGATGCCCTGCTGGCCGCGGCTCGGCAGCACGTAGCTCTTGCCGGTGAAGTGAACGGTGGGCTTGCGGTCGGGAACGTAGACGGCGAGCGTCACCTGCTTCGGAAGCGGCTCGTTCACGTCGGAGGGAAGGCCGGAGCGGATCTGGATCTCGTATCGCTGGCCGTGCTCGACGCCGTCGATGCAGAGCTGGCTGCCTTCGGCGGTCACCGACTGGGGGTCACGGCCGTTGACGGAGACGAACTTCGCGAAGTCCACCTGTCCGCGCGACAGGTTCTCGGAGAACTGGATGCAGACGCGGGGCGTGGCGGCATCGCTGTCGGTCGAATAGTCGGTCATGCGGAAGCCGTGCTCGGCGCGCAGCTTTTCATAGGCTTCGCGCACGTTGGCCACTTCGGCGATGGAGAGGCTGGACTTCAGGGCTTCGATGGCCGGGCGCCAGTAGGAGCGGCGCTGCATGGCCTCGCCCAGCACGGCGAGGGCGCGGGCTTTCATGGCCGGGTCGGAGGCAAGCTTGTAGGCGCGGTAGGCGGCGCCCGATGCGTTGACGGGAAGATCGTAGGTTTCCGAGCCCTTGTTGGGATCGGGCTTGATGGCGAGCAGCGCCTTGGCGAGGCCGATCCAGTTCTCGGGGCTCTTGGCGTCCGAAGCAACCGCGATGGCGTAGGTGCGGGAGGCTGCGCGCGGGTCCTGGGCGAGGACGCGCTCGGCGGCGAGCCTCAGGTCGCCGGGCTTGCGGCCGTCTCCTTTCCACGTGTCCTTGATGTAGGTCTCGTAGCGGTCCGCATCCTTGGCCACGCCCTTGTGCGCGAAAGGCCTCTCCTCGGCTCCGGCGGCCGCGAAGCCGGCCAGAATGAAAACACACGCAAGAATGCTTTGAAGAAAGCGCATAGCCCTTCACCCTTGGATCACTTATCTGCCGCGCTCCCTATCGGGGATCGGGAGGCTGGTCGCTGTTCTCCAGGGAACAGCGCAGGAGCGCGTCAGACGCACTTGGCCGGCGGCCAAATTTCGTGTGCGGACACTATCATCATGTTGCCCGCACGCGTGAGCCCATCAGACCTGAATGATCAAACGTTGGCAGCAAGATAGAATTTACCGGCAAGTTCCGCTCGATGCGGATCTTTCACCCGGGGGGCGCAAACGGGAAAAGGCCGGCTGCCTGGGGGGATGGCAACCGGCCTTTGGGGGGCGTCAGGAGACGGCAGTGTGGGGTTAGTGGCGCAGCAGGGCCGCCGGCATAGGAGCTTCGGCCCCGGCAAGAAGCGAGGGGTCGAACAGAGCCGGCTGGCGGGGGCCAGCCCAGCGGCGCTCGGCGGTGAGGCTGCCGGAGGGGCCGGCGGCACGCCAGATCTGGGCAAAGGAGCGGACCGCGCGGCCGGCGGTGGCCGGGCAGGTGTCCGAGTAAAGCTCGTAGGAATCCCGCTTCAGCGGATCGCGGCGCATGCAGTCGCCAATCCAGACGGTGGTGGAATCGAGCACGAGCTGCTCATGGGCATCGAGGAGGCGAACGTCGGTCACGAACCGGCACTCGGCGCCTTCGAGCGTCACGCCGGATGCGCGGCGGGCAAGCAGCGCTTCGACGGCGATGCCGGCGGCGGCGAGTTCGGGAGCGAGTTGCGAGAGGGCGGCGGCGGCAGGGCTTTCTGCGGAGAGCGCGAGAAGCCGGTATTTGATTTCTCCCGCCGGAGCGCCGGATGCGCGCCGCGCTTCGAGATGGCGGGTGATGAATGCTTTCAGCCGGGCTTCCTTTTCCTCCTTGGTGACGACGTTCATGCGAGCTTTTGGACCGAAGCGCATTCGTTTTTGTCCTTATTTGGGAAGCGGAGCGACGTCCGTAATTTCCCGTCGTGTAGTTGTGGGGCCATTTAGGCGCCAAGACGGTTAAGCAAGTGTTGAGCGGTGACCCGTGCGCGGCTCGACTTTCGTCGGCGATCACGTGTTGGCGATCGCGGGACGCAAGCGGCCCGCGATGGCGACGACATCGTCGGCTGAGGGATCGCTTTCGTCGATCACGTCAAGCGCTTCAAATGATTCCGAAAGCTCGTCCGTTCGATTTGCTGCGACTTCCGGCGCGATGCCCGTTGACTGATGCGCGTTCACCTCAGTCGCGGAAATTTGTCGGGGTGCGGGAATTTTTTCGTTGTCCTGCTCGATGCCCTCAAGGGCCTGACCGAGGCGGCCGATCAAACCGCCGGGACCGTCGGCTGCATCGAGGGGCAGGGTGAGAGTTGCGGTCTCGCGCTTCAGGACGACATCCACGCGCGGACGGGGTGCCTCCGGCGCTGCCGCTCTCCGTGCCTCGACGATGTCGGGCTGATGGCTCGGGACCGTGTTCGAGTTCGCGGGTTCCGCGAGGGGCTCGTCGTCGAAGGCTTCCGGCTCGGCGCTCAGCTCGGCCTTGGCGCTTCGCGCGTAGGGGCCGAAATCGTCCGACGTCGAAACTCTCGGTGTGGCGGGCTTTGCTTTGGGAGGCGCGGGGCGCGCGGGCGTCCACGCGGCGGTCCAGCTCTCGGCCCGAGTAGGAGCGGCGGGCTCGACAGCCGGGGGAACGGCGGTTTCAGCCGGCTGCGGGGCGAAGGCCGGCTCGGCATCGGCGCGGTGCGGCATGGCAGGGCCGAACCCGGAGCCGAACTCCGGTCTCTGCTCCTTCCCGAAATTTTGCGCGAACCGCGGCTCCATGGGGCGCAGGAGGTCGCGCTCGATGCGGCGGCGCTGGGCTTCGGCCTCGACGCGGCGGGCAGCTCCCATCACGGCGCCGAGGATGATCTCGGACCAGGCGCCATCGCGGAAGCGATAGACGCGGAAAGCCTCCGATCCCGCGAACTTGGATCCCTGCTTCGCGAGCTTCTTGCGCACGACACCTGCGAACGGCGTCCAGGTGCGGCGGAAGATCTTGTCCTTCTCGAAGCTGGTGAAGAGGTTGGCCAGAAGCTGGGCCTCGGTGCGCAGCTCCTCGCGCTCTGCCGCGCCGACGTGGAGCGGCGCGTCGAGGGGGACTGCGACGTAGTAGGCGCCGTGCAGGTCGAAGACGACGTGGCGGAACAGCTCGAAGCTTTCGCGGATCTCGGGATCGCGGTGGATGTCGTTGAAGCGGGAAAGGATTTCGATGACCGGGCCGCGTTCGGCTTCGCGCATCTTCGGCATGAGGCCGTGCAGGCGGTGGGCTGGCCGGCCGATGGAAACCAGGAACAGGCAGATGTCGACGAAGATGGCCACCGCGAGCGGGACGTAATCTCGTTTCGAGAGACCGCCTTCCTCGGTGACGATGGCAGCCGAGGGGCCGGCCTCGACCGATTGCATCGCCTTCTTCTGCAGCTCGCGCAGCTCGTCCGCCGACGGCGGGAGCTTGAAGGAGAGGAGGCCGTAGAAGGTTGTGGTGAGGCGGCGGAAGGCCTCGATGGTGGCTTCCGAGCCTTCGACGGCGGCGATGGCGGGCTTTTCCAGAACCGGCAGCTCGTTGATGGCGCGCACGGCGCCCCGCAGGGCCTGCGCCAGCTCCGTATCGGGACAGACGAAGCCCCCGTTCTTGGGATCGCCGAAGGTGGATTTGTCGGCGCGCTCGGCGAGGTCCTGGCGCATCTGCTTCAACTGCGGGTCGGTGCGGAGCGCGTTGAAGCTCGAGACCGTCATGTCGAGCTTGCGGCTCAAGGACTTCATGAACTCGTTGCGGGTCCCGGACTTGGGATCGATGATCGCGGGATCGTTGGCCGCGATCTTGGCGAGGTCACCGTCGAGAGTGGCCATGTCGGTTTTCACGGCGGCGACGCGGCCGGCCACGAATTCGGACGCGAAGGAGAAGCGCGCGGCGTCATCGTCGCGCATCCGGCGGCGGGGGCCGTCTCCGGGCTTGCTGTTCGGGCAGGAGGTGCCCTTCGTGCGCTCGGTTTCGGCCTTCGCGCGCGAGACGTTGGCGAGCTGGACCAGGGTAGCGTTCAACTGCTCAAGGCGCGTGGAGGCGGCGTTGAGCGAGCTCTGGACGGCGGTGACGGCCGATTCCGCCGAGCGCGAGCTTTCGGCCCGGCTTTCGAGAACCTTCCAGTAGAAACCAAAGCCGAAACCGACGGAGATGATGCTGAGGAACAGGTAGCCCGCGATGTAAGCGAGGCGCGTCATGACGCCGACCGGGGCGAACATCTGGTCAAGCAGCCAGACGATCATGGTCATCAGCATCGCGACAGAGAAGCCGATGATCACCTTATGAATGACCGGCAGGTCGCCCATGTTGGCTTCGATCAACTCCAACATGCCGACGTATGTCGCCACCCACGACAGGGTGCCGAGGCCGATGATCAGGACAAGTTTCTTGAGGTCGCGCGGAGCAACGGGGTCGGCGTCGCCGCCTGTCGCGTCGGGGAGAAGTCCGAGCTTGAAGGAGCGCGCAAAATATCCGCGCGAACGCCCCGAATCCGGCGCGTACACCATGGGTGTCGACCTGTCTTAGAGGCTTGCAGGAAAACTCTGACGGTCCCTCTGCGAGCGCAATACGCGATAAAGCCGATCAACCCCCGGCATCTCGTGATCCGGGATCTGAATAAAACGGGTTTTTGTCGCGAGTGGGGCTGCCGCGTGTCGGAAGTTGGCAGTGAGCGGCAGTAGGCAGTAGGCAGTAGGCAGTAGGCAGTAGGCAGTAGGCAGTAGGCAGTAGGGAGGGAGCTGCCAGATCACGATGTGGCTGGATCCCGGCCTACGCCGGGATGACGTTGCATTTGGAAGTCACTCCCTCACTCCATCCGCATCCCGGCGACACGGCAAAGCGGTGCCGCGCACGGACGACGGCTGGATGTGGGTATGTCCGAGCAGGGTACAGGAACTCATGCGGGCGACAGGGCGTCGGCAGGACCTTCACCAAGGAGGTAACCTCCCTAGCTGCCGGCTGCCTGTTGCCCGTTGCCTTGTTTCTCAGCCGCTGTTGCGCTCGCCAAAGACGTAGCCGGAGCCACGAACGGTGCGGATCGGGTCGCGCTCCTTGCCGCGGATGAGCGCCTTGCGCAGGCGGCCGACGTGCACGTCCACGGTGCGCTCGTCAACGTAGGCATCGCGGCCCCAGACGCCATCGAGAAGCTGGGAGCGCGAGAGCACACGGCCCGGGCTTTCCATCAGGAACTCGAGAAGGCGGAATTCGGTGGGGCCGAGATGCACCTCGCGCAGGCCGCGCGTGACCTTGTGGGCCGGGCGATCCAGCTCGATGTCGGCGAAACGCAGCACGTCCGCCAGACGGTCCGGAGAAGCCCGGCGCAGGATGGCTTTCACGCGGGCCATCAGCTCGGGAAGAGAGAACGGCTTCACCACGTAGTCGTCGGCGCCGGTCGAGAGGCCGCGGATGCGGTCTCCTTCCTCGCCGCGTGCGGTGAGCATGACGATCGGAATGGATTTCGTCTCCATTCGCGCCCGCATGCGCCGGCAGATCTCGATTCCCGAGACGCCCGGAAGCATCCAGTCGAGAACCAGGAGGTCAGGTTTCTCCTCCGCAACAAGGATCTCCGCCTCTTCGCCGTTCTCGGCGTGGGAGACGCGGAACCCTTCCGCTTCGAGGTTGTAACGAAGCATCTCCGCCAGAGGCGCCTCGTCCTCGATAAGAAGAATCTTGGCCGTCATCGTTTATCGCTCATCCATAAAAATGCGAGGCTCAACCCTGCGAGAACAGGGTGGAGCTGGTGTCGTCGCTCTTCGGGCGGTCGTCGATGATATTCACGCCACGCACGAGGAAGTGCACTGTTTCGGCGATGTTGGTGGTGTGGTCGCCAACACGTTCGATGTTCTTGGCGCCGAACAGCAGATGGGTGGAGAGACCGATGTTGCGCGGATCTTCCATCATGTAGGTCAAGAGCTCGCGGAACAGCGAATTGTACATGGAGTCGATGTTCTCGTCGTCGCGCCACACGGCGAGCGCCCGGTCGGCGTCACGCGCGGCATAGGCGTCGAGAACCTCCTTGAGCTGCGAGAGCGCCAGCTCGCCCATGTGGCGCAGGCCGGTCATGAGGGGCTTCGGGTGCGACTCGTGGGCAATGGCGAGCGCGCGCTTGGCGATGTTTTTCGCGAGATCGCCGATGCGCTCAAGGTCGCCCGTGATGCGCAGCGCCGCCATGACGTGACGCAGGTCGTTGGCGAGCGGCTGGCGGCGGGCGATCATGGAGATCACCTGCTCCTCGATGTCACGCTCGAGCTGGTCGATCTGCTTGTCCGTCTTGACGACCTGCTCGGCGAGCTTGGGATCGCGGCGCTCGAGGGCGTCGAACGACTGCCCGAGGATGTGCTCTGCCAGGCCGCCCATGTGGGCGATCTTCTTGTCGAGGAGAGCGAGCTCTTCCTCGTACGATTTCACGATGTGCTCGTTCATAAGGTCTCCTTTGGCCCCTTGGGGCCCGGCGGCTTTGCTCGTGACGGCGGGTGCCTCCGACCTCGAGGCGCGCCACGGCATGAAGCCGCTCAGCAGGGATTTTCGTTCGGTCGTCATCGGACAGGGTCCTGACTGAGGCGATGCGTCAGCCGAAGCGGCCGGTGATGTAATCCTGCGTGCGCTTGTCCGTCGGGTTGGTGAAGATGTCGTTGGTCGCGCCTTCCTCGACAAGGATGCCGAGATGGAAGAACGCGGTGCGCTGCGAGACGCGGGCTGCCTGCTGCATCGAGTGGGTGACGATGATGATGCAGAAGTTCTGCTTCAATTCGTCGATGAGCTCCTCGACCTTGGCGGTGGCGATGGGGTCGAGTGCCGAGCACGGCTCGTCCATCAGGATCACCTCGGGGCCAACGGCGACGGCGCGGGCGATGCAGAGGCGCTGCTGCTGGCCGCCGGAAAGGCCGGTGCCCGGATCGTTCAGGCGATCCTTGACCTCTTTCCAGAGCGCGGCCTTCTCGAGGCTGGTCTGCACGATGTGGTCAAGCTCGGCCTTGGTGCCGGCGAGACCGTGGATGCGGGGACCGTAGGCCACGTTCTCGTAGATCGACTTGGGGAACGGGTTCGGCTTCTGGAACACCATGCCGACGCGGGCGCGGAGTTGAACGACGTCGAGGGACGGATCGTAGATGTCCTCGTTGTCGATGGTGATCTTGCCGGCGACGCGGCAGATTGGAATGGTATCGTTCATGCGGTTGATGCAGCGCAGGAACGTGGACTTGCCGCAACCCGAGGGGCCGATGAAGGCCGTCACGCTGCGATCGGGGATGTTCACGGTCACGTCGAAGAGGGCGCGCTTGTCGCCGTAGTAGACGTTGACGTCCTTGGCGTGGACCTTGGTGCCATCCGTGGCGCCGAGTTTAACGGCGCGGTTTTCTATCTCAGAGGTCTGCACGTTGAGCATCTCTAACTCCAGGATCAAATTGGGGACTACCAGCGCCGCTCGTAACGGCGGCGGAGAATGACGGCGGTGACGTTCATGCACACCAGGAATGCGAGCAGGATGAGGGTGGCGCCCGCGGTGCGTTCGACGAAGCCGCGCTCGGCGGCCGTCGCCCACATGTAGATCTGCACCGGCAGAGCCGTCGCCGCGTCGATGGGCGTCTTCGGATACTCGACGACGAAGGCGACCATGCCGATCATCAGCAGCGGCGCCGTTTCACCGAGCGCCTTGGCGAGGCCGATGATGGTGCCGGTCAGGATGCCGGGCACCGCGAGCGGCAGCACGTGATGGGTAATCGACTGCATCTTCGAGGCGCCGACGCCAAGGGCTGCTTCGCGGATGGACGGCGGCACGGCGCTGATGGCTGCGCGGGTCGCGATGATGATGGTCGGCAGCGTCATGAGCGCGAGCACCAGGCCGCCGACGAGAGAGGCCGAGCGCGGGATGCCCATGAAGTTGATGAAGATCGCGAGACCGAGAAGACCGAACACGATGGACGGGACGGCCGCCAGATTGTTGATGTTGACCTCGATGGTGTCGGTCAGGAAGTTCTTCGGGGCGAACTCCTCGAGGTAGACGGCGGCGGCGACGCCGAGCGGCACCGCGAACAGCAGCACGATCAGCATCATGTAAAGCGAGCCGACGAGTGCGACGCCGACGCCCGCAGTCTCGGGCTTGCTCGATGCGCCGTAGGTGAAGAGGCCGGTGTTGAAGTGCTTGGCGAGGAAGCCGGCCTCGGCGGCCTTGTCGAGCCAGGCGAGCTGCTTGTCGGAGAGCTGGCGGCGGCCTTCAGGAATGTTCCGGTCGAACTGGCCTTTCATGAGGCTGTCGACGTTGCCGTGTGCCAGAAGGGTGAGCTGCACCGATTTGCCGATCAGAGACGGATCAGCCAGCACGGCCTTGCGGATCTGCGTGTCGGCGTTGGCCGAAAGCAGCGCCGCGGCGGCCTTCGCGTCGGCGCGGTTGGCGGGATCCACGCCGAGCACCTGGAACAGCGCGCGGTTGGCGAGCTTGGTGTAGTCGGCCATCAGCAGATCGCTCTCCGTCGGCGGCGAGGATGAGCCGAAGGCGCCAGCGTCGAGGTTCACGTCGAGCGTGAAGGCAGACTGCGTGAATGCGGAATAGCCGCGCACCAGGATGGTCGAGAACAGAGCGACGAGAAAGAGGATGCCGAACAGGATCGCGGACACGCCGTAGGCCCTGAACCGCCTCTCGGCGGCATAGCGCTTGGCGATACGAGCCTGGATGTCCTGCTTGGAGCGGGAGGCGATCAGAGTTCCGGTTGCCATAGGAGCTGTTTCCACAGTCATTATTCGTACTGCTCCCTATATTTGCGCACGATATAGAGCGCGTAAATGTTGAGGGCGAGGGTGAAGACGAACAGGGTTAGGCCAAGGGCGAAGGCGACGAGCGTCTGAGGAGAGTTGAATTCGAGGTCGCCGGTGAGCTGGCTCACGATCTTCACGGTGATCGTAGTGACCGGCTCGAAGGGGTTCAGCGTGAGGTTCGGCGCAATGCCCGCGGCGAGCACCACGATCATGGTTTCGCCGATGGCGCGGGAGGCTGCCAGCAGGATGGCGCCGACGATGCCGGGGAGCGCGGCGGGGAGAATGACCCGCTTGATCGTCTCGGACTGGGTGGCGCCGAGGCCGTAGGAGCCCTCGCGCAGGGACTGCGGCACTGCGTTGATGATGTCGTCCGACAGAGAGGAGACGAACGGGATCAGCATCACGCCCATGATGAGGCCCGCCGTCAGCACGCTCGTTGCCGAGATCGAGAGGCCCGCGAGGGCGCCTGCGTCACGCAGCAGGGGACCGAAGGTGATGAGGGCGAAGAAGCCGTACACGATGGTGGGGATGCCAGCGAGGATCTCGAGCAGCGGCTTGGTGGTGAGGCGGATCTTGCTGGAAGCGTATTCCGACATGTAGACGGCGCTGAAGAGGCCGACCGGAACCGCAACCAGGAGTGCGACGAGCGAGATATAGAGCGTGCCCCAGAGCAGCGGGAGAAGGCCGAACTGTCCACCGGCTTCGTTGGTGGCGCCGGCTGCGGAGAAGCGCGGGTCCCAGACGGTTCCGAACAGGAAGTCCGTGATCGGCACCATGCTGAAGAAGTGGATGCTCTCGAACAGCATCGAGAGGACGATGCCGAGGGTCGTCAGGATGGCGACCATCGAGCAGCCGAGGAGACCGGCGAGAGCCACGGATTCGACGGCGTTGCGGGAGCGCAGCTTGGGGCCGACCTGGAAGAAGCCGAAAGCCATACAGAAGAGCGAGAGGCCGAGCGCGGAAGCTGTGAGCAGGAGCTGGCTCGAATTCTTGACGGCGAGCTGGAAACGGGCCGCGTCGACGGCGAAGGGCTCCGGGTTGACGGCGAGCGGAACACCCTTGCTGAGGAGGAGTGCCTTGACGTCGGTCGCCGGGTCGGCAGTCTTGTCGAGCTCCTCGCTCGAAAGCCGGGACAGGCCCTTCTCGATCATGCCGATGGTGGACATCGTCAGCGCGCGGGTCTGCTCGGGGCCGGCCAGAACAGTCTCCGGAAGCCGCGACGAGACCATGGACGATACGACCGTCGGCGAGATCGCGGACCAGAGGATGAGGAGAAGCAGGGCAGGCAGCGTGGTCCACAGCAGAACGTAGGCGCCGTAGTACCCCGGTCGCGAATGGAGGGCCGAGGTCTTGCCGTTCACCGATGTCCGCGCGCGCCAGTTGCCCAGCACCCATCCAACAACGCCGAGGGCGAGAATTATCAAAACCAGAATGGTCGTCGACACCGGGCTGATCCCTATTTCGATTTCAGAGTTTGAACCCAGGGCACGGTCACACGGGCCTTTCGGGCGCCCGTGTCAGGCTCGCTTTTCGTGTGACCGTGCACTGGGCTCGTGCTTTTCGTGTCTGAGGTCGCCGGCCCGTTGGGAGCGTCGGAAGACGAGGCTCGCGCGCCGCTTGGAGTGGGTCGCAGGAGACGAGAAGGGAGAGCGGTAAAACACGATCACCGGCTCCCCCTTCTCATACTCCTTTGGTCGTCGTCAGTCAGTCGAAGTGATCGCGGCGGGCTTACTTCGCAGCCGTCGCCAGCGTCTTGCCGCTCTTCACGAGCTCCTGGACTTCCTTGCGCTCTGCGTCCGGAAGCGGAACCAGGCCGTACTCGACGAGCGGGCCGTCAGCCGAGAGGATCTTGTCCGAGGTGAAGAACTCGACGTACTCCTTGAGGCCGGGGATCACGCCGAGGTGCGCCTTCTTCACGTAGAAGTAGAGCGGACGCGAAACCGGGTACTTGCCGGAGGCGACGGTCTCGAGCGAGGGCTCGACGCCGTTGATGGTGGCGACCTTCAGCTTGTCCTTGTTGTTCTCGTAGAACGAGAGACCGAACACGCCCACGCCCTGCTTGTTGGACTGGATGCGAGCGAGCGTCTCGGTGTAGTCGCCGTCGATGTCGACTGCGGCGCCGTCCTTGCGGACCTTGTTGCAGGCCTTGTCGGCGGCCTTCTTCTTGGCTTCGTCGTCCTTGCCTTCGGCCTTGGCGAGCTGGAGCTTGTCGCCGCCGGTGGCCTTGCAGCCAGCGTGGAGAACCTTCTCCTCGAACACTTCGCGCGTGCCGTGCTTCTCACCGGGGATGAAGGCGGCGATCGGGAAGTCGGGGAGGGTCGCGTTCACTTCCTTCCAGGTCTTGAAGGGGTTGGCGACGAGAGCGCCGTCCTTCGGAACCTCAGCGGCGAGCGCGAGGTAGAGATCCTTGGGCTCGAGCTTCCATTCGCCGGCGCCCGAGTCGACGGCGAATACGATGCCGTCATAGCCGAACTTCACCTCGACGATGTCGGCAACGCCAGCCTTGGCGCACTCTTCCTGCTCGGCAGGCTTGATCTTGCGCGAGGAGTTGGCGATGTCGATCTTGTCCTCGCCGACGCCGGCGCAGAACTGCTTGAGGCCAGCCGACGAGCCGCCGGACTCGATGACGGGGGTCTTGAGATTGGAGAACGTCTTGCCGAACTGCTCGGCAACGATGTTTGCATACGGCAGAACCGTCGATGATCCTGCAACCTTGACCTGGTCGCGCGCCAAAGCCGCACAGGCAAACGCGCCCATTCCGACGGCGGTGGCCGTCGTGATGGCGATGAACTTGCTGTTCACGCTAATCTCCATTGTCTCGTGGACTATGCAACGAACGCGGCCCTCCGCCTGCGTTCTGCTTCCCGAAGCTGTTGCCCCGGCGCTCTTTTACTAGCGGCGGGAGACTGTGGATTTATGACAGTCTAATATATTGATTTATAATGATTTATTTTAATTATCTGGAATCTGCGGAAAGTCCGCGCCGGTCGGACTGGCGATATGGCTCGGGCGCTCCGCGGGCTGTCTATTGTGACAGTGGCGACGGCACCTTTCCAAAGTCGGTGCCTGGCGGTCGCAGTCAAAGGTCGCACGGCGCAATTGCGGCAAAGCGTTGACAGGGTCCGATCCGGGTCTCATGAGAAGAGACCTTCCTCATTTTACCTTGTTCGACCAAGAGGGCCGGCTCTCCATGGTTCAGCTCACGCTTCCCAAAAACTCGAAGATCCAGACGGGCAAGACGTGGAATGCCCCCGACATCAAGGGAAAATGGCGCGAGTTCCGGATCTATCGCTGGAACCCGGACGATGAGGAAAATCCTCGCATCGACACCTACTGGGTGAACGAGGAGCAGTGCGGGCCGATGGTGCTCGACGCGCTCATCAAGATCAAAAACGAGATCGATCCGACGCTGACGTTCCGCCGTTCCTGCCGTGAGGGGATTTGCGGCTCGTGCGCCATGAATATCGACGGCACGAACGACCTCGCCTGTCTCAAGGGCCTCGACGAGGTCAAGGGTGCGGTCAAGATCTACCCGCTGCCGCACATGAAGGTGGTCAAGGATCTGGTGCCGGATCTCACGAACTTCTACGCCCAGCACCGCTCGATCGAGCCGTGGCTCAAGACGGATACGGCTGCTCCGCCCAAGGAGTGGAGGCAGTCGCGTGAGGACCGCGAGAAGCTCGACGGTCTCTACGAGTGCATTCTCTGCGCCTGTTGCTCGACCTCGTGCCCGAGCTACTGGTGGAACTCGGATCGCTATCTGGGTCCGGCCGCCCTGCTGCAGGCCTATCGCTGGGTCATCGACAGCCGCGACGAGGCCACGGGCGAACGGCTCGACAATCTCGAGGATCCCTTCCGCCTTTACCGCTGCCACACGATCATGAACTGCGCGAAGGCATGCCCCAAGGGGCTGAGCCCCGCCAAGGCGATCGCCGAGCTCAAGAAGCTGATGGTGCAGCGGCGGGTCTAGCGCCGCCTCCGGGACGTGTCTGGACCCCGGCGCACTTCGGTATGATGATATCCATGTGCCGGCGGGCGGACTGCTCAAGAGGTCTGTCGCGCGTTCCGTCGCCGTCGGCGGATGGGTCATGGCACGCTCATCATAAGCGGAGCGATCGCCCGCTGCGCTTCAACAGGAAGGGGTCCGCGTGCTCGACCATATCGGTTTCCCGGTTTCGGACTATCAGAGGTCCAAGGCGTTCTACGAGACGGTGCTGGCTTCGCTCGGCATGCGCCTGCTGATGGACATGGATCTCTCCGACGAAGGCGGGCCTGCGGGCTATGCCGGGTTCGGCGCGGAGCGGCCTCAGTTCTGGATCGGAACGGGGAAGCCGTTGACGGGCCGGCTGCACGTCGCCTTCGCAGCGAAGGATCGGGCTCAGGTGCGGGCCTTTTACGAGGCGGCGATCGCGGCTGGTGCGCGCGACAACGGCGCGCCCGGCCTCCGGCCTCATTATCACGCCAATTATTACGGGGCTTTCGTCATCGATCCCGACGGGCACAATATCGAGGCCGTCAGTCATCTGCCTGAAGACGATTGAGAGTCTTTTTGCCGCTTTTGGCGGCGGCCATACTCGTTTTCGATTATATCGTTCGCCGCAAACGATTGCGTTTCGCGAGCGGAATTTCCGTTTTTTGCGGACCCCAGAAATAACAAGACCGATGGCGCGTCTCGCTGCCATCGGTCTTCAAGTTGGGAAATTGAGCCGCCGTCGCCGCGCCTGTTGCCCAGACAGGAGCGGGTCCAGCGGTCCGCCAGTTAGGCGGCCTTCCGCTTCTTCGCAGCAGGCTTGCGCGCAGCCGGCTTCTTCACAGCCTTGCGAGCGGCGGGCTTCGCAGCAGCCTTACGAGCGGCCGGCTTCTTAGCAGCCTTGCGAGCGGTGGTCTTCTTAACAGCAGCTTTAGCCATAGTAGTCTCTCCCTCTAGAGTTCGAATCATTTCGAACAAAAAAATCATGAGCAAGTTCGATCATTTTGTTGACATGGAAAGTGGATTCAGCCTGCCGATTTATTCGTATTCGGCTGAAAGTGTTGCGTGAATTCAACAAAATGGTCGACATTCTAAGAGACTACGCCGTCATTCTCGATCTCGTATCAGCTGCGCTCGCCAAATTTCGGAATCTGAAATCCAATTTTCGCATCGCGTGAAAGCGGATTTCGACTCCGAAACCTGCATCACGCGACGCGCTCACGCCGCTTTGACGACACGGCGCTGCAGATCGAGAACCGCCATCATGAAGCCGACGCGATCCTCCACCGCCTCTGCGAGGAGCGAGAAATAGTTCGCTTCCTGAGGGACGATCTCGCCGATCACCTCGCCCAACTCGAAGCGCAGATCGGCTTCGTGCTTGCGTGCGATGGCCTGCATCTTCGCGTTAGAGGCGAGGCAGCTCATGTAGATGAGGTGCACACCGCGGTTGCGCGCTGCGCGGATGACGCGGCCCATGAGCTCGGATCCGATGCCCTGCTCCTGGAAGGCCGCTTCGACCGAGAACGCGGCTTCCGCTTCGCGTCCCCAGGTGTCGCCAAGTTTCTTCAACTCGGCTGCAGCGCGCACCTCGCCGTCCTCGATGTAGGCGAACACGGTCGAGCCCGCGTCAGTCATGTGGGCTGCATAGTCTTCGATGAAGGCGTCGGAAACTCCGTGCGCGAAGCGCATGGTCCGGCTCGCCTTGTCCAGTCGCAGCAGGTGGTCGCGAAACATCGCTTGTTCCTGCGGCCAGAGCTTGCGGAATGTGCCGCTCGCACTCCGTCGCTCACTCATTGCGTCAATCCTCCAGATTGAATCGCAGCGGGGCAATCGATCGTGACTTTCGGGCTCACAGGAGCTCCGGCTAACCTCCGCTGTGATTCGGCGCCCTGACTTATTCCAGGCGCCGCTCACCGATATAGAGCTTGTTGTGCGTTGCACAATGCGCCAAATACGTGACGAAAGATGCGGTGTTTTGCCGTTTCCCTGTAGCTGTGGGGTTTTTGCCTATGTTGCGCCGCAAAAATCGACGGGCAGCATTGCGCCTGGCGCAGGCGTGTAAGAAGGCGTGGCCAAGTTGAGCATCGTTTCCGTCGCGTCATGCTGCATTTTCTGGCAGTTTCGCGCGCGGCCGGCGCAGGCGGGATCATGATGGCGGGAACAGTTCTCAAGCTTTACGAGCGGCGGCTGGCGCTCGGCGAGATAGAGCCGGATGCCGGTCAGCGGGAAGCCGCGGCGAGGCTCGATCAGCTCGCTCGAACGCTGGAAGTCTGGCGGCCGCCTGGCCGCAGCGGTCTTCTCTCCTCCTTCTTCCGCTCGCGCGCGGCTCCTCCTCCCAAGGGCCTCTATCTCCACGGCGCGGTCGGACGGGGCAAGACCATGCTGATGGACCTCTTCTACGAAGCGGTCGCCTTCACGCCGAAACGCCGGCTGCACTTCCACGAGTTCATGGCCGAGGTGCACGACCGCATCCAGCGGGGGCGGGCGACCACGGACGGCGATCCCATTCCGTTTGTGGCGGCAGAGATCGCGGCCGAGGCGGGGCTGCTGTGCTTCGACGAGCTCACCATTACGGACATTGCGGACGCGATGATCCTCGGGCGTCTGTTCAAGGCGCTGTTCGAGCGCGGGCTGGTGGTGGTCGCGACCTCCAACGCGGCGCCAGATCGTCTCTATTGGAATGGCCTCAACCGGCAGCTCTTCCTACCGTTCATCGATCTCCTGAGGGAGCAGGTGGATGTGGTGGAGCTTCTTTCGGCCAAGGATTTTCGTCTCGACAAGCTCGCGGGGCGGCAGCTCTATTTCAGTCCGTGCGATGCAAAGGCCGCGGCCGGGGTGGAGGAGCACTGGGCTAGGCTTACGGGCCAGCACCCGGGGGCGCCGGTTCTCGTGGACGTGAAGGGCCGGCAGGTCCGGGTGCCGCTGGCATCGATGGGGGTTGCCCGGTTCGGCTTTGCCGACCTCTGCGAGAAGCCGCTCGGCGCGCTCGACTATCTCCACATCGCGCACGCCTTCCATACGATCGTCATCGAGGGCATCCCGGTGCTCGGCGCCCAACGGCGCAACGAGGCCCGGCGGCTCATTCATCTCATCGATACCCTCTACGACAACCGCAACTGCCTGATCGTCTCGGCGGAAGCGGAGCCCGACCAGCTCTATACCGAGGGAGACGGGGTGCAGCTCTTCGAGCGGACGGCATCCCGCCTCATGGAGATGCGCAGCGAGGCCTATCTCGCGCGCGGGGCCGCCTCCAGGCCTATATAAGGAGACTATAATTCATGCATCGGGCTGACGATCGACAAGCAGATTGGGCTGCTTTGGTCGAATGCGTCCGTTTTGGGCTCGCGCGGGCTTGAGCCCCTAGTCTTTTCGTCATACCAAGGCCGGAGTTTTTGATCCCCGACCCGATCGGGCGCATATTTCATGAGGACACGTATCCACCTCAGCAACCAGGGCCTCAGCGAAGGGCCTCTGTCTCCAGGGAGAATGGTCTAATGGCGCGGACGAAAATCGCGTTGATCGGCGGCGGAATGATCGGTGGCACGCTTGCCCACCTGATCGGTCTCAAGGAGCTCGGCGACGTCGTGATTTTCGACATCGCGGAGGGCATCCCCCAGGGCAAGGCGCTGGATATCGCCCAGTCGGGCGCGGTGGAGGGATTCGACTGCACCCTCAAGGGCACCAATGCCTACGCGGACATCGAGGGCGCCAGCGTCTGCATCGTCACCGCCGGCGTGCCGCGCAAGCCCGGCATGAGCCGCGATGACCTGATTGGCATCAACCTCAAGGTCATGGAGCAGGTCGGCGCCGGCATCCGCAAGTATGCGCCGAATGCCTTCGTCATCGTCATCACCAACCCGCTCGACGCCATGGTTTGGGCGCTCCAGAAGGCCTCGGGCCTGCCGCGCAACATGGTGATCGGCATGGCGGGCGTTCTCGATACGGCCCGCTTCCGGCACTTCCTGGCCGAGGAGTTCCGGGTCTCGGTCGAGGATGTGTCGGCTTTCGTTCTCGGTGGCCATGGCGACGACATGGTTCCCCTGGTCCGCTACTCGTCCGTTGGCGGTATTCCGTTGCCGGACCTCGTGAAAATGGGCTGGATCCGCCAGGAGCGCCTCGACCAGATCGTGGACCGCACGCGCAAGGGCGGTGGCGAGATCGTGGGTCTCCTCAAGACCGGCTCGGCCTACTACGCACCGGCTGCTTCCGCGATCGCGATGGCCGAGAGCTTCCTCAAGGACAAGAAGCGCGTGCTGCCATGCGCCGCGTATCTCAACGGGGAATACGGTGTTAAAGGATTGTACGTCGGCGTGCCGACGATTATCGGAGCGGGCGGAACGGAGCGGGTCGTCGAAATCGACCTGAACTCGGCCGAGCGCTCTATGCTCATGAAGTCGATCGAATCCGTGAAGGGTTTGATCGACGCCTGCATCAAGATCAACCCACAGCTCGGCGCCTAGGCACCGAGCCAAACGCCAGCCGACGCGGGGTACGGACGGGTTCTCTCCTCTTTTGTGTGGCCGCCCCCCTGTGGCCACACGCCGTCTGTGCCGCGCTCCCATCATTCGTTTCCTCGAGGGATTACGCGGAACCATGAATATTCACGAGCACCAAGCCAAAGATCTGTTGCGGCAATACGGCGTGCCGACCTCCGGCGGCGGCGTTGCGTTCACGCCTGAAGAAGCCGAGAAGATCGCGGCTGGGATCGAGACCGAGGTTCGCGTCGTCAAGGCGCAGATCCATGCTGGCGGCCGCGGCAAGGGCCACTTCAAGGAGAAGGAAGCGGGCGAGAAGGGTGGCGTTCGCTTCGCCAAGTCGCCGGCCGAGGCGCGCGAGCTTGCTAGCCAGATGCTGGGCAAGACGCTCGTCACCATTCAGACCGGGCCTGCTGGCCGCGTCGTCCGTCGCATCTATCTTACGGAAGCCGCCAACATCGGCCGCGAACTCTATCTCTCCGCGCTCGTCGATCGTGCCAGCTCGCGCGTCGCCTTCATCGCCTCGACGGAAGGCGGCATGGACATCGAGAAGGTCGCCCACGAGACGCCGGACAAGATCCTGACGCTGACCGTCGATCCGGCGACCGGGCTGCAGCCCTTCCACACGCGCAAGATCGCCTTCGCGCTGGGCCTCAAGGGCGACCAGGTGAAAGAGTGCGCGAAGATGGTGGAAGGTCTCTACCGTCTCGTGCTCGAGAAGGACGTGAGCCTCCTCGAGATCAATCCCCTGGTGGTGACGAAGGAAGGGCATCTCACGGCGCTCGACGCCAAGATCTCCTTCGACAGCAACGCACTCTTCCGCCATCCCGACATCGTCGCCCTGCGCGACGAGACCGAGGAAGATCCGATGGAGATCGAGGCGGCGCGTCACGAGCTCAGCTACGTGAAGCTCGACGGCTCGATCGGCTGCATGGTGAACGGCGCCGGTCTCGCGATGGCGACCATGGACATCATCAAGCTCTATGGAGCCGAGCCTGCGAACTTCCTCGACGTTGGCGGCGGTGCCTCCAAGGAAAAGGTGAAGTCGGCGTTCCAGATCATTCTGTCCGACCCATCGGTGAAGGGCATCCTGGTCAACATTTTCGGCGGCATCATGCGTTGCGACATCATCGCGGAGGGCATCGTTGCGGCCGCGCGCGAGATGGCGATCAATGTGCCGCTGGTCGTGCGCCTCGAGGGCACCAACGTCGATCTCGGCAAGGAGATTCTCGCCAAGAGCGGCTTGAAGATCGTGCCGGCCGACGACCTTGCGGACGCCGCCGCCAAAATCACATCAGCGATCAAAGCCGCCGCTTAAGAGCGTAACCGCTCTTCCGCTTTCATTCGAATTCGTCTGGGCAAGAGACACGACATGGCAATTCTCGTCGACAAGTCGACCATCACCATCTGCCAGGGCCTGACCGGCAGCCAGGGAACGTTCCACACCAAACAGGCACGCAGCTACGGCTCCAAGGTGGGAGGCGGCGTGACGCCCGGCAAGGGCGGCACGAAGCATTCCGATCCGGAGCTCGCGGATCTTCCGCTGTTCAATACGGTGATCGAGGCCAAGGCCAAGACCGGCGCCACGGCGACCGCCATCTACGTTCCGCCGCCGTTCGCGGCCGACGCCATCCTCGAAGCGATCGACGCGGAAATGCCGCTGATCGTCTGCATCACCGAGGGCATTCCGGTGCTCGACATGGTGCGCGTGAAGCGGGCGCTGCAGGGCTCCAAATCGCGTCTCATCGGACCCAACTGCCCCGGCGTGCTGACGCCCAACGCCTGCAAGATCGGCATCATGCCCGGCAATATCTTCCGTAAGGGAACTGTCGGTATCGTGTCGCGCTCCGGTACGCTCACCTATGAAGCGGTGAAGCAGACGACGGATGCGGGCCTCGGCCAGTCCACCGCTGTCGGCATCGGTGGTGATCCCGTAAAGGGAACGGAGCACATCGATGTGCTGGAATTGTTCCTGGCTGATCCCGATACGCATTCGATCATCATGATCGGCGAGATCGGCGGTTCCGCCGAGGAAGAAGCTGCCGAATTTTTGATCAGCGAGGCCAAGAAAGGCCGCAAGAAGCCAATGGCAGGCTTCATCGCAGGCATGACCGCACCTCCGGGGCGGCGCATGGGCCACGCCGGTGCTATCATCTCCGGCGGACAAGGCCGTGCAGAGGACAAAGTCGAGGCCATGCGCCGTGCCGGCATCGCCATTGCGGACAGCCCGGCGTCGCTTGGAACAACTTTGACCAAAGTTCTAAAGGGCTAAGTCGGGTTACGCGTATAAGAGTGTCATCGATAGCGCCGAGAATCGCCTAAATCCTGGGGAGAGATGGTCACCTCATCTCCGGCGCAAGCCGGAATAAATGGCGGGGTTTCGCATGTCACGGCACGCGCTTAACGAGCAGTTTCTTCGCACCTCTTTTCTGAATGGCGTCAACGCTCCTTACATCGAGGAGCTGCAGAGCCAATACGAGAAGAATCCCGGTTCCGTCACCGATGAGTGGCGGCTCTTCTTCGAGAGCATGCGGGATCAGCAGGGGCGGGGATCTGCCGACGGACAAGAAGACGGCAGCGCCCGGGATCCGTCCTGGAGCCTGCCGCTCTCGCAGCTCCAGGGCGCTCCCACCGAGCTCGTCTCCGCGCTCACCGGCGACTACGGCGACGTCGAGCGCGGTTTGCGCGACAAGATCCAGGCGAAGGCGTTCGGCAGCGGTTTCGAAATCACGCCGGCCGCCTCGTTCCGCGCGATCCAGGACAGCGTTCGCGCGATCATGCTGATCCGCGCCTATCGCGTGATGGGCCACCTTGCTGCGGATCTCGATCCGCTCGGGCTTGCCGAGCGCAAGATCCACAAGGAGCTCAAGCCCGAGACCTACGGCTTCACGGAGGCCGATCTCGACCGGCCGATCTTCATGGACCGCTACCTGGGGCTCGACACGGCGTCGATCCGGCAGGTGGTGCGCATCCTGCGGCGGACCTACTGCCGCAAGATCGGCTACCAGTTCATGCACATTACGTCGCCCGCGCAGAAGTCGTGGATCCAGCACCGGATCGAGGGCGAGGAGAAGGACATCCGCTTCACCGAGAACGGCAAGCGCGCCATTCTCCGCAAGCTGATCGAAGCGGAGATGTTCGAGCGCTTCGCCGACATCAAATACACGGGCACCAAGCGGTTCGGTCTCGACGGCGGCGAGGCGATGATCCCGGCGCTCGAGCAGATCATCAAGCGCGGCGGCCAGCTCGGCGTGAAAGAGATCGTCATCGGCATGGCGCATCGCGGGCGCCTCAACGTGCTGTCGAACGTGATGGCGAAACCGTTCCGCGCCATTTTCAACGAGTTCAAGGGCGGCTCCTGGAAGCCGGACGACGTCGAAGGCTCGGGCGACGTCAAATACCATTTGGGTGCGTCGTCTGACCGGCAGTTCGACGGCAACAACGTGCACCTCTCGCTCACCGCGAACCCGTCGCATCTCGAGATCGTCGATCCGGTGGTGCTCGGCAAGGTGCGCGCCAAGCAGGATCAGCTCAAGTGCGAGCCGAGCGACCGGACGCCGGTGCTGCCGCTGCTGCTGCACGGCGATGCCGCGTTCGCGGGACAGGGCGTCGTGGCGGAGTGCTTCGGGCTCTCGGGCCTCAAGGGCCATCGCACCGGCGGGTCCATTCACTTCATCATCAACAATCAGATCGGCTTCACTACCAATCCGCGCCATTCGCGCTCTTCGCCCTATTGCTCGGACGTGGCGCGCATGATCGAGGCGCCGATCTTCCACGTGAACGGCGACGATCCGGAAGCAGTGGTGCATGTCGCCAAGATCGCGACGGAGTTCCGGCAGAAGTTCCAGAAGCCGGTCGTGATCGACATGTTCTGCTATCGCCGTTTCGGTCACAACGAGACCGACGAGCCGGCGTTCACGCAGCCGTTGATGTACGATCGCATTCGCAAGCATCCGACCGCGGTCGAGATCTACTCGAAGACGCTCATCGATGAGGGCGTGCTCAAGTCCGAGGACGTCGAGGCGATGAAGGGCGAGTTCCGCTCGTTCCTCGAGACGGAGCTTGCGGCCGCGGATGCCTTCAAACCGAACAAGGCCGATTGGCTCGACGGACGGTGGAGCGGCGTTACGCTTGCTGACGATGACGAGCGGCGTGGCAATACCGGCGTTTCGCTCGAAGCGCTGCGGGAAGTGGGCAAGCGGCTCACCACCATTCCGTCCGACTTCAACGCCCACAAGACGATCGTGCGGCTGCTCGAGCGGCGGCGCGAGATGATCTCGAAGGGCGAAGGGATCGACTGGGCGATGGCCGAGCATCTGGCCTTCGGCACGCTCGTCAACGAGGGCTATCCGGTTCGTTTGTCGGGCCAGGATTGCGAGCGCGGAACGTTCTCGCAGCGTCATTCGGTGCTGATCGACCAGGAGACGGAGCGGCGCTACACGCCGTTGCGGCACATTTCTCCCACGCAGGCGCGTTTCGAGGTCATCAACTCGATGCTGTCGGAGGAGGCCGTTCTCGGGTTCGAGTATGGCTACTCGCTGGCTGAGCCCAACGCGCTGGTCGCCTGGGAGGCGCAGTTCGGCGACTTCGCGAACGGCGCACAGGTGGTGTTCGACCAGTTCATCTCTTCGGGCGAGCGCAAGTGGCTGCGTATGTCGGGCCTCGTGTGCCTTCTGCCGCACGGCTATGAAGGTCAGGGGCCGGAGCATTCCTCCGCGCGTCTCGAACGCTTCCTTCAGCTTTGCGCCGAGGACAACTGGCAGGTCGCAAACTGCACGACGCCCGCCAACTACTTCCACATCCTGCGCCGCCAGCTTCATCGCAACTTCCGAAAGCCGCTGATCCTGATGACGCCGAAGTCGCTGCTGCGCCACAAGCGCGTGGTCTCGCGGCTCGACGAGATGGGGCCCGGCACGACGTTCCATCGCGTTCTGTGGGACGATACGCTGCGGCGTCCCGATGCCGAGATCAAGCGCGTGGTGCTGTGCTCGGGCAAGGTCTACTACGACATCGCGGATGCGCGCGATGCGGAGGGACTGGACGACGTCTATATCCTGCGGCTCGAGCAGCTTTATCCGTTCCCGGCGCGCGCGCTCATTCACGAGCTGAGCCGCTTCCCCGGCGCGGAGCTGGTGTGGTGCCAGGAGGAGCCCAAGAACATGGGCGCCTGGAGCTTCGTCGAGCCGAACATCAACTGGGTGGCCGATCGCATCAATCCGGCGGGACGGCGCGTGCGCTATACGGGCCGCGCCGCGTCGGCATCCACGGCGACCGGTCTCATGAGCAAACACATCCACGAGCAGAAATCGCTCGTGGCGGATGCATTGAAGAGCTGAAGCCAGGAGGCTTCTGCAGAACGCGGGATGCCGGTCGCCTCGGCGGCCGGTCAGCAAGGGGCGAGACTGCGATGACGATTGAGATCCGCGTACCGACTCTCGGCGAGTCGGTCGCCGAGGCGACGGTCGGAAAGTGGCTTAAGAAGCAGGGCGATGTGGTGAAGGCCGACGAGCCGCTCGTCGAGCTCGAGACCGACAAGGTCACGGTCGAGGTGCCGGCGCCCGCGGCGGGGCTGCTTTCGGAGATCCTGGTCTCGGAAGGCGCGACGGTCGCAATCGGAGCAGTGCTCGGCGCGCTTGCGGAAGGCGGCGGGGCACAGGCCCAGGCGAAGACTGCGGCTCCGCAACCGGCCGCACCGAAGGCGGAAGCACCCGCCGCAGCGCCTGCCCGCGGTGCGCCGCCGAGCCCCGCGGCTCGCAAGCATCTCGCGGAAGCCGGCCTTTCATCCGATGACGTCGCCGGATCGGGGCGGCGCGGTCAGGTGCTCAAGGAAGATGTCATGGCGGCTGTTGCTCAGGCCGCGGCCGCGCGCCAGAAGCCCGCGCCGCAGCCGCAGCGCGAGGCGGCCGCTCCTTCTCCGGCCCCTGCCCCTGCGCGCGTTCCCGTTCCTCAAACCCCGCACGAGATCTCGACTCCCGATATCCGCGTGCCGACGGCGGTGAGCGAAGCGGGCCGTGAGGAGCGCGTGCGTATGACGCGGCTTCGCCAGACGATCGCCATGCGTCTCAAGGAAGCCCAGAACACGGCGGCGATGCTCACCACGTTCAACGACGTGGACATGTCGGCCGTGATCGCCATGCGCGCGCAATACAAGGACCTGTTCGAGAAGCGCCACGGCGTGAAGCTCGGCTTCATGGGCTTCTTCGTGAAGGCGTGCATCCAGGCGCTGCGCGAAATTCCGGCGGTCAACGCCGAGATCGACGGCGAGGATATCGTCTTCAAGAATTACTACCACATCGGCGTTGCCGTCGGCACGGACCGCGGGCTCGTGGTGCCGGTGCTTCGGGAAGCCGACCGTATGTCGATCGCGGAGATCGAAGGCAAGATCGCCGAGTTCGGCAAGCGCGCGCGCGAGGGCAGGCTCTCGATCGCGGAGATGCAGGGCGGCACCTTCACCATCTCGAACGGCGGCGTCTATGGCTCGATGCTTTCGACGCCCATCCTCAACGCGCCGCAGGCGGGCATCCTCGGCATGCATCGCATTGAGGAGCGGCCGGTGGTGAAGAACGGCCAGATCGTCGCGCGTCCGATGATGTATCTCGCGCTGTCCTACGATCACCGCCTTGTCGACGGCAAGGAAGCGGTGACGTTCCTGGTACGCGTGAAGGAGTGCCTCGAAGATCCGCAGCGCTTCATCCTGGAGCTTTGATTTTTCCCTCCCAAGGCCGCCCTCGATCTGTGCCGCGCGCAAGAGGGCGCTGACACCTAGCAAAGGTTTTCGTGATGGCTGGACCCTACGATCTCATTGTTATCGGCAGTGGGCCGGGTGGCTATGTGTGTGCCATTCGCGCCGCGCAGCTCGGGCTCAAGACGGCCATCGTGGAAAAGCGCGCCACGCACGGCGGCACCTGCCTCAACGTGGGGTGCATACCGTCCAAGGCACTGCTGCACGCCTCCGAGCTTTACGAGGAGGCCGGGCATAGCTTTGCGCGTATGGGCATCAAGGTCTCTCCGGAGCTGGATCTTTCGCGGATGCTCGCCTTCAAGGACGAGGGCGTGAAGGGGAACGTCGATGGCGTGGCGTTCCTGCTCAAGAAGAACAAGATCGATCCCTATCACGGCACGGGCCGCATCGCGGCGCCGGGCAAAGTCGAGGTGACGGCGCCGGGTGGCGAGCGGCAGGTGCTCGAAACGCGCTCGATCGTGATCGCAACGGGCTCGGACGTGGCGCGGCTGCCGGGTATCGAGATCGACGAGACCGAGATCGTCTCCTCGACGGGTGCGCTGTCACTTCCGAACGTGCCCGAGCGGCTGCTGGTGGTGGGCGCGGGCGTCATCGGACTGGAACTCGGCTCGGTGTGGCGCCGCCTCGGCTCAAGCGTGACGGTCGTGGAATATCTCGATCGCATCCTGCCTGGTATGGACGGCGACGTGGCGAAGTCTCTCGAACGCCTCTTCATCAAGCAGGGTCTGTCGTTCCGGCTCGGAACGAAGGTGGTGTCGGTCGCGCGCACAGACGGCGGCCTGGACGTGACGCTGGAGCCAGCCAACGGCGGCGCGCAGGATCATATCGAGGCGGACGTGGTGCTGGTTGCCATCGGCCGCGTGCCCTACACGGACGGGCTGGGGCTGGACGACGTGGGCGTTTTGCGCGACGAGCGCAAGCGGGTGGTCGTCAACGGGCAGTTCGAGACCAACGTGACGGGCATCTATGCCATCGGCGACGTCATCGCGGGGCCGATGCTGGCGCACAAAGCGGAAGACGAAGGGATCGCCGTGGCCGAGATTCTGGCTGGCCAAGCCGGGCACGTGAACCACGACGTCATCCCGAACGTCATCTACACCACGCCGGAAGTGGCCTCAGTCGGCAAGACGGAGGAGGAGCTGAAGGCGAAGGGCGTCGACTATACGGTGGGCAAGTTCCCGTTCCTCGCCAACGGGCGCGCGAAGGTCAACAGAACCACCGATGGGTTCGTGAAGGTGCTTGCGGACGCGGCGACCGATCGCATCCTGGGCGTGCACATCATCGGCGCGAACGCCAGCGAGCTGATCGCGGAAGCCGCTGTGATCATGGAGTTCGGCGGATCGGCAGAGGATCTTGCGCGGACGTGCCATGCCCATCCGACGCTGTCGGAGGCGGTGAAGGAAGCCGCGCTCGCAGTCGCCAAGCGCGCTATCCATATGTGAGAGGCGGAGCATTCTCGCGCCGGACGAATTGGCTTCGAACAGGACCGCTCGCTATTCGATGGCGGTCACGGTGAATCCGGCTTCGCGCATCAGGGCGACGAGGCCGGTCTTGCCCGGCAGGTGCAGGGCGCCGGTGGCGATGAAGATCGGCCCCTTCTCCATGTGGGAGATGGCCACGTCGCGCATTTTGCGATTGCGCTCGACCACCAGCGTCCGCTCGAACGACGCAAACGCGTCAGGGGCGACACCTGCGCGCCGTGCGAGCGCGATCTGCAGGTCCCAGAGGGCTGAGATACGCCGTTCCAGGTAGAGCTGGACCATCGTTTCCAGGAGATCGTCCGTCTTGTCGACGAGGGCGAGGTTGGCGCGGAGCATTCCCAACTGCTCGTCCTCCGGAACCGAGGCGAGCGCCAGGAGCTGCTCCTCCGTCGTTTCCATGCCTTCGACGGGCATGCCGAGGCTCCGGGCCTGCTCGGCCACTACCATGTCGAGAACGAGGTATCCTTTCTGGACGCGGCGGCGCTCGCACTCGGAGGCCGCGAGCAGCATCGTGATCATCCAGGGCTTGTAGATATGCGCGGCCGCCGCCGGCACGCCGACGCCCTCGATGGATCTGCGCACTTTCGCGAACTCGTCTTTGGTGAGCAGCTTATCGAGGGACCGGCCGTCACTGAACACGGCCTGTTTCGTGGCTGCAGAATAGACGCCGCTGGTTGCTTCCTGCTGCTGGCTGGCGTTCTCGATCAGAAGCGTCTTGGCTTCGGAAAGAGCGGTGCGGGTCGCGTCCGTGAGGCGCGTGACGCGGTCGTCGGTCAAATGGACCGTGCCGAAAAGATAGGACGTCTGAAAGCCGGGACGCTCGAGCTTCCAGAGAACGGCGCGGCCGTTCTCGATCGTCTCGGCATCGCGCAGGATGCGGGAGTAGACGAGGGGGTCGGCGGCGGCGAACTCCTGAAGCAAGCTCTTGCCCTCGCATAGTTTGCCAGGCCGGGCATGTCCGGCTGCCTCGGCAGCCAAGGAGCCGAACGTTGTCAAAACGATCAGAGCCGTGGTCAGCCGGGCCGAGTTCCGCAACGTTCGCTCCTTTGGGTCCTTTGTAGCCGACATTGGAACCTGACTTGCGAAGGCGTTCAACGTCGCGGGTGGGCCTTGTCGTAGACCGCCAGGATGCGCTCGCGATCGACCTCCGTATAGACCTGCGTTGTCGAAAGCGAGGCGTGGCCCAAAAGTTCCTGGATCTGGCGGAGATCGGCACCCGCGGCGAGAAGATGCGTCGCGAAGGAATGGCGCAGGGCGTGGGGCGTGGCCGTTTCCGGAAGCGACAGCTCGTCGCGCATGCGGGCGATGGCGAGCTGGATGAGGCGCGGCGAAAGAGCCCCGCCTTTGGCGCCGACGAACAGCGGCGATTGCGGGTCCAAGGGATAGGGACAGAGGGCGATGTAGCGCTCGACGGCACGCTGGGTGACAGGGAGAACGGGGACCAGGCGCTCCTTCCCGCCTTTGCCGGTGATGCGCAGCACGTCGCGTCCCGAGACGGGCGCGTCGCGGCGCGCGAGGCCGAGGGCTTCGGAAATGCGCAGGCCGGCGCCGTAGAGAAGTAGCATCACCGCGACGTCGCGCGCGCGGATCCAGTCGTCCTCCGCGCCCTCTTCATCGACGAGGGCCGCTGCTTTGTCGACTGTCAGCGGCTTCGGCACCGTATGGGGGATGCGCGGCATCGCGACCTGAGCCAGCGCCCGGTTGGCGACGAGGTTCTCGTTCTCGAGCCAACGATAGAAGGTGCGAAGTGCTGAAATGGCTCGCGATAGAGAGCGGCTTGCGGCGCCCTGCCGCCGTCGCGCGGCGAGGAAGCGGCGGACAGCCTTCACGTCCAGGCGGGCGAGATCGTTGAGGCAAGGGGGGTGGCCGAGGTCGTGTTTCAGGAACACGATGAACTGTCGAAGGTCGCGCTCGTAGGAGGCCAGCGTCGCATTGGAATAGCCGCGTTCGTGTGTGAGATGGGCAAACCAATCCGCCGTCGCGCGACGGAGATCGCTGGCGAGAGGCAGCTCGCCATCGGCTTCGAGAAGGCTATCGATGGTGTCGCGCGTCATGCGGGCGAGCAATCCGTTTTCAGTGTTCGAGCATCGTAGGTGATTTGCACCGTATGCGTGACACCTTGCGCGAAGGCCACGTTTTACGGGTACAAATTGCGCATCCGGAGATTGCGGCCGTGCCTCGCGCGCGGTGCGAAGGAGAGATGCGCACGACGAATCGCTGCGAATCGTCACTCATCTCGATGTGCGCGATTGCGCAGAAAACCGCGTAAATGCTATGCAACTGTGACGCTGCACGCGCTTCTCATGCACGCAAATAGCGTGTTTACGGGCGATTCTGAGCTCCGTTGCGCGTGCAAGCGTGACCAAAACTCCAATCTAGGGCAAAAAAGCGCAGTCTTTTTAAATCCATAGCCGCGGAAATTCATTCTTAATGTATGGTTTCGCGGTCATTGATTCCATTTCTGGGGAAACTCTCATGGCTAAAGCCGCCACCAAATCCGTTGCAAAGACCAAAGCCGCTCCGAAGCCGGCCGCCAAGGCTGCCAGCAAGGCAGCAGTGAGCACCGTCACGCTTCGCCACATCGGCACGGCAATCTCCGAGACGCATGATCTTCCGAAGAAGCAGGCCAACGCCGTGCTCGAGGATTTCGTCGCTCTCGTCACGAAGCACCTCAAGAAGGGCGACCGCATCCGCATCGGCGGCCTCGGCATCCTTCAGGTTCGCAAGCGTCCCGCCCGTCTCGGCCGCAACCCGGCTACCGGCGAGCAGATCAAGATCAAGGCCAGCAAGAAGGTTGCCTTCCGCGCTGCCAAGGATCTGAAAGAGCAGATCTAAGCATTACCGGGATCGGTGCTTTGCTTCGGACGCCCTCGTTCGAAGCAGGCATGGTCCGGTGTGCCCGGTGCGAATGAAAAAGGCGAGCAGGCCGGTATCCCGGCCGCTCGCCTTGTTCATTTTGACTTCGAGGAAGCGACGGCTGGCTAGATGGTCTGGCCGGTCTTCTTCCAGTCAGCCACGAATTGCGCGAGACCCGAATCCGTCAACGGATGCTTGACGAGAGCCTTGAGGATGGCGGGCGGAATTGTCGCCACATCGGCGCCGATGAGGGCGGCTTCCTTTACGTGGTTCACCGTGCGGATCGAGGCGGCGAGGATGTCGGTCTCGAGATCCTGATAGTTGTCGTAGATAGCGCGGATCTCGCGGATGAGGTCCATGCCGTTGAGGCCGATGTCGTCGAGTCGGCCGATGAATGGAGAGACGAACGTGGCGCCGGCCTTCGCAGCCAGGAGGGCTTGGTTTGCCGAAAAGCAGAGCGTGACATTGACCATGGTGCCTTCCGACGTCAGCGCCTTGCAGGCCTTGAGGCCGTCGAGCGTGAGCGGCACCTTGATGGTGACGTTGGTGGCGATCTTCCGCAGCACCTCGGCTTCGCGCATCATGCCGGCATAGTCGATGGCGGCCACCTCGGCCGAGACCGGGCCGGGGACGACAGCGCAGATCTCGGCGATTGTCTGCTTGAAGTCGCGGCCGGATTTTGCAATCAGCGACGGGTTGGTGGTCACGCCATCGAGAAGTCCGGTTGCGGCCAGCTCCTTGATTTCGCTGACATCAGCAGTATCGACGAAAAACTTCATTCTCGGTCCTTTGTGCTGCCCCTCGTGGGCATCCTTCAAGTTGAGAGAGGTGCGCGGCCTTGTCCATGGCCGTCAGCTCGCCCTATCTCTCCGCATAAGCTATCGCTTTCAAGCTTGGTAGCTTCTAATCCGGTAGCGGGACACTTGGATAGCCTTCTTGGCATTAATGAAAAGGGTGAAGGCGCGGCGCGGACGCTGGTTCCGGTGCTGATGCCGGGGGCCCCGCTTGACCAGACCTACGACTATCTGGTTCCGCCGGGGCTTGCCATCGAGCCGGGCGCCTTTGTTCTCGTCCCGTTCGGGCCGCAGACGCGCGTCGGCGTGGTGTGGGACGGACCGCTCGGCGGCTCCGATCGTCCGGTCGATCCCAAGAAGATGAAGACGCTGACCGAGCGGCTCGATGTTCCGCCGCTGCCGTTGACGTCGCTCAGGTTCGCAGAGTGGATCGCGGGCTACACGCTTTCGCCGCTCGGCATGGTGGTGCGGATGATGATGAGCGCGCAAGCCGCGTTCGAGCCGGTGAAGCCGCGTTTCGGCGTGCGTGCGGTGGCGGATGCGCCTGACCCGCCGCGCATGACGCCGGCGCGCCGGCGCGCGCTCGATCTCGCGCGCGACGGCTCGATCCGCGCGAAGTCCGCGCTCGCTCAGGAAGCCGAATGCAGCACGGGTGTGGTGGATGGTCTCGTCGCGTCCGGAAATCTGGTCGAAGTCGTCATTCCCGAGCGGCGTTTTCCGCTACCCAATGCGGACCACCGGCAAACGGAGTTCACGCGCGAACAGGCGGAGGCGGTGCACGCGCTGGTCTCGGCCGTCGACGGCGGCAGCTTCTCGGTATCGCTGCTCGACGGCGTGACGGGCTCGGGCAAAACGGAGGTTTACTACGAGGCGGTTGCGGAAACGCTGCGCAAGGGGCGGCAGGCGTTGATCATGCTGCCCGAGATCGCGCTCACCGGACAGTTCATGAGCCGGTTCGTCGCGCGCTTCGGATGCGCGCCCGCAGAATGGCATTCGGCCTTGTCGCCTGCCGAGCGCGGACGCGTGTGGCGCGCGGCGGCGACGGGCGAGGCGCGCGTGGTCGTTGGCGCGCGCAGTGCGCTGTTCCTGCCGTTCACCGAGCTCGGTCTCGTGGTGGTCGACGAGGAGCACGATCCTGGTTTCAAGCAGGATGACCGGGTGCACTATCAAGCGCGCGACATGAGTGTCGTGCGCGGCAGCCTCGGGAAGTTTCCCGTGGTGCTCGCCTCGGCAACGCCGTCGATCGAAAGCCATGTCAACGCGCGGACCGGGCGCTACCGGCATATCATCCTGCCGGGACGTTTCACGGGCGCTGAGCTGCCGGACGTCAAGCCGATCGACATGCGCACGCATCCGCCGGAAAAGGGGCAATGGCTCTCGCCGGTGCTGGTGGAGGCGGTCGCCGCCACGCTCGCGGAGCGGCAGCAGTCTCTCCTGTTCCTGAACCGGCGCGGGTATGCGCCGCTGACGTTGTGCCGCAGCTGCGGTCATCGTTTCGAATGCCCGCAGTGCACGGCATGGCTCGTGGAGCACCGGTTCCGGCGGCGTCTCAATTGCCACCATTGCGGTTTCTCGCTGCCCATGCCGGAGACGTGTCCCAAGTGCGGCGAGGAAGGATCGCTCGTCGCGTGCGGACCGGGTGTCGAGCGCGTGGCGGAGGAGGTGCGGGAGCGCTTTCCGGACGCGCGCCTTGCGCTGTTGTCATCGGACCTCATTCCGGGGCTCGAGGAGATGCGCCGCATCATCGGCTCGATCGAGAGCGGTGAGGTGGACATCATCATCGGGACGCAGATCGTGGCCAAGGGCCACAACTTTCCGCTGCTGGCCACGGTTGGTATCGTCGATGGCGATCTGGGCTTGTCGATGGGCGCCGATCCGCGGGCCGGCGAGCGGACGTTCCAGCTTCTGCATCAGGTGACGGGGCGTGCCGGGCGCGCTCTGACCAAGGGCCGCGGCTTCATTCAAACGCACATGCCGGAGCATCCGGTGATGGAAGCCATCATCTCAGGCGATCGCGAGAGCTTCCTCGACCGGGAGATCGACATGCGACGGCGCGGCGTGCTGCCGCCGTTTGGCAGGCTTGCCGCGCTCGTCATCTCGGCGCGCGACAAGGATCTGGCGGAAACGTTCGCGCGTGAGGTTGCGCGGCGCGCGCCACGTGCGGAGCAGATCGAAGTGCTGGGTCCCGCCGAGGCGCCGATCTCGATCGTGCGCGGGCGGCATCGCTGGCGGCTGCTGGTGAAGGCGCCCCGCGACAAGAACATCCAGGCCTTCCTGAGGGCATGGGGTGAGGCGCTTCCGAAAATCGGAGGTGATCTGCGCCTCACCGTCGATATCGATCCCTACAACTTTCTCTAGGGCCGTCTGTGTCTACGCCAAGCGCGGCTTAGCGATGGTGGCCCGACGAGAGGATCGTGCCGACTGCGAGCACGCCGAGGCCGATGGCGATGCCCTTCGCGATGTCTTTACCGCGGTTGTCGCGGTGGCGCTTGTAGGCGTAGCGATGGCGCGGGCCGTAGTAATCGCGCGGGCCATCATAGTGGCGCGAATAGCCGCGGCCTTCATATCCGTTCCATCTGTCATGGGCGCTGGCGGCGGTCGCGAGCGGACCCATGTTGGCGGCGAGCAAGCTCGTGATGACGGCAGCGCTGGTGGCGAATTTCTTGAACGACATATCGTGTCCCCTTCGTCCCGATCCTTGCGCCGGGACTGTCCCGGCACGTTGAGATCCTTGATAGCGGGGGCACTCTGAACTCGTGTTGAACGATGCTTGCAGCTTCCGTTCATCTTCGTTGGAGATGCGTAAACAACGCGCCGGTCAGCTTTTTCGAGCTGCCGGCGCGGGTTTTCGATCTTCTGCTGGTTCAGCGCGGCTCAGCTATTTGAGGTAGGGGCAGAGCTTGCGCTTGCCGTCGTTGGCGAGGAAGGTTCCCGTGGCCCGGTCGAACGAGCGGTAACGGGACTCGCACCGCGCAACGGCGTCACCGTCGTTGGCATAGACGACGGCGTCGTCATCGTAGTCGTCGTCGTAATAATAGCTGTCGTAGTAGGAAGGTCCGTAATCATAGAAGTACGGATAGCCGCCGTAATAGACGCGCGGGAAGCGGCGATGCGGGTAGCCGTGGTGATGGTGCTTGCCACCGCGCCATGCGTAGTTGGGGCCGGGACGCGGACCTCGGAACGCCGGAGGACCGGGCCGGTGTTGTCCGGCGCGGAAACCAGGATTTCCGCCGCCGAGAGATCTCGGGATCGAGCCAGGGCCTGCGGGCTTGAAGGCAGGGCCGCCGCCTCTCGAGGCGGGCCCAATACTGCGAAAACCTCCGCCTGCCCTCATACCTCCTCCGCCGCCACCATCCTTACGGACGTTGATGACGGGCGCTCTCGTGGTGTCGTTCGACAGCGCTCTCGCGGGGCCGGGCGCGGCTGGCGCTGCGCCCAACGGAAGCGCCGCCAGGGCCGCGACGGCCAGTAGTCTCGCTGTTTTCATGCCTTATGCTCCTTAGTTTGGTTTGCACCACGCGACTGGGCCACGTGGAAGGCGCTCGGGCCGTTACCTAAGGATGTGGGGTCTGCGCGAAGGAATCACACCGATTGGCCGGGGGCTGAGGATTATTTTCTCGGAGAGGGCCGGGCGGAGTGCTGAATGGCCGCGGAAATGCCGCGTTAGAGACGCGTTAGGCCGGTTGATGCGCCGTGACGCACATGATACAGAACCGCGGGCTTCAGACGGGGTACAGCGCAACTCAGCGGTGCGGTTTGTCCTGTCTGCAACGTCATCATCATGAAAAAGGGCTGTGGCTTCGGCCGCGGGGCTCCTCCAACCCCTTGAGCGCGCGAGATTTCTTGACGTGGCGACAGAAGAACCAATCGTAGGCGGAGTGGCCGGACGCTATGCGGCGGCCCTGTTCGATCTTGCAGTCGAGCAGAAAAATGTGGCCGAGGTCGAGCAGGATCTCGCAAAATTCGAGCAGCTTTACGACATGAGCCCCGATCTGGTTCGGCTCATCCGTAGCCCGGTCATCGCAAGCGAAGACCAGGCCCGTGCGCTCGGCATTCTGCTGGATAAGGCGGGCGTCGGCACCCTGACGCGCAATTTCTTCAACCTGGTGGCTCGTAATCGCAGGCTGTTCGCGGCTCCCGACATGGCGCGCGCCTTCAAGGCGCTCGCGGCCAAGTCGCGCGGCGAGGTCACGGCGGAAGTGGCCAGCGCCCATCCGCTGACCGATGCTCAGGCCGAAGCCCTCAAGGCTGCTCTCAAGGCCACTGTCGGCAAGGACGTGACGCTCGCGACGAAGGTCGATCCTTCGCTGATCGGCGGTCTCGTCGTGAAGCTCGGCAGCCGCATGGTTGATTCGTCGCTCAAGACGAAGCTTTCCAATCTCACGCTTTCGCTCAAGGGAGGCCATTGACGCCAGGCTTTCGGCCTTGCGCCCTGCCTTCCCCACGTACGTTTCAGAGCCTGCCGAACAGGCGCGCTCACAAGATCAGAACACATAGAGAAAACGCCCCAAGAGACGAGGTCAAGTGATGGACATCCGGGCTGCAGAGATCACCTCGATCCTGAAAGATCAGATCAAGAATTTCGGTAAGGAAGCTGAAGTTTCCGAGATCGGCCAAGTGCTGTCGGTCGGTGACGGCATTGCGCGCGTCTACGGTCTCGACAATGTTCAGGCCGGCGAGATGGTCGAGTTCCCGGGCGGCATTCGCGGCATGGCTCTCAACCTCGAAGCCGACAACGTCGGCGTCGTTATCTTCGGCGACGACCGCACGATTCGCGAAGGCGACACCGTCAAGCGGACCGGTGCCATCGTGGAAGTTCCGGTCGGCAGGGGTCTGCTCGGCCGCGTGGTCGACGGCCTCGGCAACCCGATCGACGGCAAGGGTCCGATCCAGTCCGACAAGAAGATGCGCGTCGACGTGAAGGCGCCCGGCATTCTGCCCCGCAAGTCGGTGCATGAGCCGATGGCAACCGGTCTCAAGGCGGTGGACGCTCTCATCCCCGTCGGCCGCGGCCAGCGCGAGCTCATCATCGGTGACCGCCAGACCGGCAAGACGGCGATCATTCTGGACACCTTCCTGAACCAGAAGTCCGTCAACGCCGGCACCGACGAAGGCGCAAAGCTCTATTGCGTGTACGTCGCCGTCGGCCAGAAGCGCTCTACCGTCGCTCAGTTCGTCAAGGTTCTCGAAGAGCGCGGCGCCCTCGAATACTCCATCGTCATCGCCGCCACGGCCTCCGACCCGGCTCCCATGCAGTACCTCGCGCCGTTCACCGGCTGCACCATGGGCGAGTACTTCCGCGACAACGGCATGCACGCCGTGATCGCCTACGACGACCTCTCCAAGCAGGCCGTCGCTTATCGCCAGATGTCGCTTCTGCTGCGTCGTCCGCCGGGCCGTGAAGCCTATCCGGGCGACGTTTTCTATCTGCACTCTCGTCTGCTCGAGCGCGCCGCCAAGCTCGGCGACGCCGCCGGCAAGGGCTCGCTCACCGCGCTCCCCGTCATCGAGACGCAGGCCAACGACGTGTCGGCCTACATTCCGACCAACGTGATCTCGATCACCGACGGCCAGATCTTCCTCGAGACGGACCTCTTCTATCAGGGCATCCGTCCGGCCGTGAACGTCGGTCTCTCGGTGTCGCGAGTCGGCTCGTCGGCACAGACGAAGGCGATGAAGCAGGTTGCCGGCAAGATCAAGGGCGAGCTCGCCCAGTACCGCGAAATGGCGGCCTTCGCGCAGTTCGGCTCGGATCTCGACGCCGCCACGCAGAAGCTGCTCGCACGGGGCGCACGCCTCACCGAGCTTCTCAAGCAGCCGCAGTTCTCTCCGCTCAAGATGGAAGAGCAGGTTGCGGTGATCTTCGCCGGCACGCGCGGCTATCTCGATCCGCTGCCGGTCTCGGCCGTCGGCAAGTTCGAGCAGAGCCTGCTTGCAGCGCTCCGCGACGAGAAGTCGATTCTCGCATCGGTCGCCGCCGAGAAGGCTCTTTCTGCCGACGCCGAGAAGAAGCTGGTCGACCTGCTCGACGGCTTCGCCAAGACCTTCGTCGCTTAAGTCAGCAATGCCCGTTCCGCGAAGCCGGATACGATCCGGTGCTTCGCGGGAGGGCTAGGGCCGAACTCTCGAGGACGCTCGAATGCCGAGCTTAAAAGATCTCAGAAACCGCATCGCCTCCGTGAAGGCGACGCGTAAGATCACGAAGGCCATGCAGATGGTGGCCGCGGCGAAGCTTCGCCGTGCGCAGGAATCCGCAACTGCCGCCCGTCCTTACGCCGAGCGCATGGACGCGGTTCTGGCCGCGCTGAACCAGCGCGCGAGCCGTGAAGGGGCCTCGCCTCTCCTCGTCGGCACGGGCAAGGATCAGGTTCATCTTCTGATTGTGATGACGGCCGAGCGCGGTCTCTGCGGCGGCTTCAACAACAACATCTCGAAGCTTGCACGCGCTGATGCCCAGAGGCTGATCGCGGCCGGCAAGACGGTGAAGATCCTGACGGTGGGCCGCAAGGGCGCGGACAACCTGCGCCGCGATCTCGGCCGCAACATCGTCGAGCGTCACGACCTGCGTGGCGTGCGCCAGCTCGGCTTCTCGAACGCGGAAGAGATCGCCAACAAGGTGCTCGCCATGTTCGAGGCCGGTGAGTTCGACGTTGCGACGCTTTATTTCGCCGAGTTCAAGAGCGTCATCGCGCAGAAGCCGACCGCGCTTCAGCTCATCCCGGCCAAGCTGCCGGAGACGAGCGCCGCAGACGATGCCAAGGCGGGGGCTGGACAGTCGGTCGTCGACTACGAGCCCGACGAGGATGCGATCCTCGGCTACCTGCTCACGCGCAACATCGCCACGCAGATCTTCCGCGGTCTGCTCGAGAATGCCGCGTCCGAGCAGGGCGCACGCATGAGCGCCATGGACAACGCCACGCGCAACGCTGGCGAGATGATCAACAAGCTGACCGTGAAGTACAACCGTCAGCGTCAGGCGAACATCACCAAGGAACTCATCGAAATCATCTCGGGCGCGGAAGCGCTCTAGGGCAATCGTGTGCAGGTCCCGGCTGGTAGAGCGTCGAGGAGTTGACAATGGCATATAGAACGACAGCAACGACGAAGGGCGGCCGTGACGGCCGAGCGGTCCTCGCCGACGGCAAGCTCGCTCTCGCCATGTCGCTTCCCAAGGAGCTCGGCGGATCGGGCGAAGGCCACAATCCCGAGCAGCTCTTCGCGCTCGGGTATTCGGCCTGCTTCGGCCAGGCGATCCTCGTGCTTGCAAAGAAGCACGGGCTCGATGGCCAGGCGGCGCGCGTGACGGCCGATGTGACGCTCAACACCACGGACGGCTTCTCGCTCGCCGTCGATCTCAAGGTTTCGCTTCCCGGTGCCGATCCGGCCGCGCTGCAAGCGCTGGTCGAGGAGGCCCATCAGATTTGTCCCTATTCAAAGGCGACGCGCGGAAACATCCCCGTGACGCTGTCGATCGCATAGTGAGACCGATGAGTCACGCTTCGGACTAAAAGGGTCCGAAGCGATCATGGTCTGAGCATTTTGGCTGGAGAGGAAAATGGCAAGCAAGGTTGGTAAGGTTCGTCAGGTTATGGGCGCTGTCGTCGACGTGCAGTTCGACGGCCATCTGCCGGAAATTCTGAACGCCCTCGAAACCAAGAACCAGGGCAACCGCCTCGTTCTCGAGGTTGCGCAGCATCTCGGCGAGAATACCGTGCGCACCATCGCCATGGACTCGACCGAAGGTCTCGTGCGCGGCCAGAGCGTCGAGGACACCGGCGCGCCGATCTCGGTTCCGGTCGGCGAGGAGACCCTGGGCCGCATCATCAACGTCATCGGCGAGCCGGTGGACGAAGCAGGCCCGGTGAAGACCAACGCTACGCGCGCCATCCACCAGCCCGCTCCGCAGTTCGCCGATCAGGCGACGGAAGCGCAGATCCTCGTGACGGGCATCAAGGTCGTCGACCTGCTCGCTCCGTACGCCAAGGGCGGTAAGATCGGCCTGTTCGGCGGCGCCGGCGTGGGCAAGACCGTTCTCATCATGGAGCTCATCAACAACATCGCGAAGGCACACGGCGGCTACTCCGTGTTCGCGGGCGTCGGTGAGCGTACGCGTGAGGGCAACGACCTCTATCATGAGATGATCGAGTCGAAGGTCAACATCGACCCGAAGAAGAACAACGGCTCGACCAAGGGCTCCAAGTGCGCCCTCGTGTACGGCCAGATGAACGAGCCGCCGGGCGCTCGTATGCGCGTCGCTCTCTCGGGCCTCACGGTCGCCGAGGACTTCCGCGACAAGGGCCAGGACGTGCTGTTCTTCGTGGACAACATCTTCCGCTTCACGCAGGCCGGCTCGGAAGTGTCCGCTCTGCTCGGACGTATTCCTTCGGCGGTGGGCTATCAGCCGACGCTCGCCACCGACATGGGTGCTCTCCAGGAGCGCATCACCACCACGCAGAAGGGTTCGATCACCTCGGTGCAGGCCATTTACGTGCCTGCCGACGACTTGACCGATCCCGCGCCCGCCACCTCGTTTGCTCACTTGGACGCGACGACGGTGCTTTCGCGTACCATCGCAGAAAAGGGCATCTACCCGGCAGTCGACCCGCTCGACTCGACCTCGCGCATGCTCGATCCGCGCATCGTCGGCGAGGAGCACTACCAGGTTGCCCGTAAGGTGCAGTCGATCCTCCAGCGCTACAAGGCGCTGCAGGACATCATCGCCATTCTCGGCATGGACGAGCTCTCGGAAGAGGACAAGCTGGCCGTGGCCCGCGCCCGCAAGATCGAGCGCTTCATGTCCCAGCCGTTCACGGTCGCGGAAGTGTTCACGGGCTCGCCCGGCAAGCTCGTGTCGCTCGCCGACACCATCAAGGGCTTCAAGGGTCTCTGTGAGGGCGACTACGACCATCTGCCGGAGCCGGCGTTCTACATGGTGGGCTCGATCGACGAGGCCATCGCGAAGGCCGAGAAGCTGGCTGAGGCCGCCTGATAGAGTCCTAGAGTCGTCCGGCCGGCACCGGCCGGGCGATCTCGCGTTTGCGTCTGTCTAGAAGTGAAATCCGGTCGCAAGGCGACGGAGCGGGGGTTGAGATGGCAGGTGGAGACGCTCAGAGCTTTGGCTCTTGCTGCGAAGAACTGAAAGAGGCGATGAGCGGCGAGGAGTTCGAGCCGCTGATCACGGTCGGTGACGACGGCGTGCTCTACATGTCCGTCGGGCTCGTGGAGCTCGAGGACGAAGAGCCGGGCATGGTCGATCATCCGATTTTCTTCTGCCCGTTCTGTGGCAAGGGCGTGCAGACGCCTGACGAGGTCAGGGCGAAGGCGGGTGACGACGAGGACGACGACGCGTAAGCGCGCCGTCGCCTTCCGCGGCCTGCGGATCGCACGGGTGCGCGGGCCGGTTCAGAATTTGAGGAAGAGAAGCCAATGGCTCAGACGTTCACATTCGAGCTGGTCAGCCCCGAGAAGGTTCTTCTTTCGGGCGAGGCAGAGCAGGTTCAGCTCCCGGGCGCCGAAGGCGACATGACCATTCTCCCCGGCCATTCTCCGCTGATTTCCACGCTGCGGCCTGGTGTGATCGACGTGGTGCTCGCCGGCGGCAAGTCGCGGGTCTACGTGCGGCAGGCGTTCGCACAGGTGGAGCCCGATCGTCTGACGGTGCTCGCCGAGAAGGCTTACGACGTCGCGGAGCTGAACGCTTCGGCGATCTCGACGCAGCTTTCCGAGGCCGAGGCCGAGCTGGCTCAGGCCAAGACCGACGAGCAGCGTCTCGTTGCCAACCAGGCAATCGCTGCGCTCTCGGCGCTCAAGGCTTAAGTGCCCTTTCGGTTGTGAAATTGAAAAGCGCCCGGCGTTGTCCGGGCGCTTTTGCTTTTAAGCCCAAGATGAATGAAGCGCGCCTCGTGTCCGATCCTGGACTTGCATCGTGACGTGTCTGGGCCCCGACCGCCCATGCGGAGCATGGATTCGCCATGACGTCGGGGTGACGAGACATTTGTGGCAGGCGTTTCCCACAACAGGGCCGTTATCCCGGCGCAGGCCGGGATCCAGATACGCACACGTTGAAAAAAGGGAACGGCTACTTCTGCTCCGCCAAGTCCAGCTTGCGGCCCATGCGGCGGAGGAGCTGACCGACGTTTGCGAGCAGGTTGTGCTCGATGGCGAAGTAGATGCGCTCGCCTTTGAACTTCTTTTTCTCCGCATCCCACGGGAAGAGCAGAACAACGTCGAACTCGATCGGCTGGCCGGTGGAAGGCAGGCCCATGAGATCGCCGTGATGGACGCCGTTGAAGTGCGCTTCCTCGACCACGCCCTGGGGGCCGATGAAGACGTTGACCACGGAGAAGCAGTTCTCCGGAAACGCCTTTAGGAAGCCGTCGTAGAACTTGGCCGCGCCCTCGTGGCCGTTCCAGACCTTGCCGTTGTTCAGGATGGTGTAGACGCAGTCTTCGGTGAGGGTGGCGAGGAGGCCGGGGATGTCGCCGCGATGCTCGGCGGCGATGTGATCGAGCCAAAGCTCCTTGATGCGATCGTATTCGGCCTGATCGAATGGCTGGCCGGTCTGGTAGTTCGCGCCATCGTTGAAGGGGGGCAGCGTTCTCGTCAAGGTGCGTGTGGACATGTGCTGAACTCGGCGGGTCTGCGTTTAAAACGGCGGGCGGCGGATCTTGAGGGAACGTGGGAATACAACAATCGGTTCAGCTCCGCCGGGGCGAGAGCCGTTGGATTATCAAATTCGTATAGCCAGCAGGCTGGGTGACCAGATTGATCGGAATCAGATTTGATCCGTGTTCGATCGCTCTTTCATTTCAGCTTTGGGCGAGATAGGCAAATCTCTCTACGACGGTTTGGTAAACGGGCCGCTTGAACGAGACGATGAGGTCGGGAAGCTCCGACATCTCGCGCCAGCTCCAGCGGTCGAACTCGGCTTTGCCATTGCGCGGGCGGATGTCGATCTCGCTGTCGTCGCCCCAGAACCGCATGGCGAACCAGCGTTGGCGCTGGCCGCGGTACTTGCCCTTGAGGGCAACGCCGACGAGCGGCTCGGGCAGGTCATAAGTCAGCCATTGGGGAATTTCGGCGATGACGTCGGCGCTGGTGATTCCCGTCTCCTCGCGCAACTCGCGATAGGCTGCCTCGATCGGTTCCTCACCCTTGTCGATACCGCCCTGCGGCATCTGCCAGATGTAGCCGGATTTGTCTCCGCTCCACTTCGGCAGGCGACGGCCGGTCCAGACGCGGCCGGTCTTGTTTAGAAGCATGATGCCGACGCAAGGCCTGTAGGGAAGCTCGCGGGATTTGGAGATGTGGCTTAGCTCTGTGTGCTTCATGGGTGTGGGCGGACCGGCGTTCGCGTGCGGAACCGGCGCCTGAGCCGGGGTCACGATTGTCCCGCCTTCGATAGGGTTCGAACGGGAATCATGGTTCCGGGCCCGCGTGGCGCCGAACTATTCAAACGACATCATACCCGCGAAGTTAGCGAGTTTTTGTCAGCCCGTCTGTGCCGTGCGGAATATCGGTGGGTTAGCCGGCAGGCTTGCCGAGGAGGGGCTCGAAGATGCGGAGCACCTCCAGGTACACGTCCCGCTTGAAGGGGACGATGGCGGCCGGAAGCTCCTCGGCTGAGGCCCACCGCCATGTGACGAACTCGGCGTTCGGGGTGCCGGGGATGCCGAGATCGATCTCGGATTCTGCGCCGAGGAAGCGGGCGGCGAACCACTTCTGACGCTGGCCGCGGTAGCGGCCGCCCCAGGCGACGCCGATCAGATGAGGTGGCAGATCGTAGGTCAGCCAGCTCGGTGTTTCCGCAATAATCTCAACGGTTTTGATGGCGGTTTCCTCGCGCAGCTCGCGCAAGGCCGCTAGGCGCGGGTCTTCGTTCTCATCAATGCCGCCTTGGGGCATCTGCCACCAGGTTCCCTGTCCTTCGGCATCGCCCGGCATGTCGGCGCGCTGGCCCACCCAGATACGTCCCTCGCGGTTCAGCACCATGATGCCGACGCAGGGGCGATAGCTGAGGGTCGCGGGATCCGGCTTGGGCGTGCTCATGCGGAAGGCTCGTTCTGTTGGCGGGCTGTTTGGCGTGGAAACGGCGATGGGCGCCGATCAGCGCCCATCTCATGGTCTCATCCGGTCACTATGCCGCAGGGGCAATGCCGGTTCAGGTTTCCGCGCCGGAGCCGAAGCTCTCGGCGCGATCTCATGCGAGCAACCGGTGTCAGTTCGGAACCGTGCTCTTTTCGTTAGCGCCCGGGGTGGACGGCGGCTGGGCGGGCTTGGCAACCGTCTCACCGGTCGCGGTTCCGCGCAGGAAGCTCAGGGCGTACTGGAGCTGGGTGTCCTTCTCGGGCTCCTTCGGCACGTAAGCCGACGATCCCGATTCCTCCTTCGGCTCTTCCTTGGGTTCTTCCTTACCGGCCTCGGTCTTTTCCTTTTCGGCGTTCTTCTCAGCCTGCTCGGCCTTGAGCGCATCCTCGCCCTTGAGGTGTCCGCGCAAGCTCGCCTCGCCGCGGGGCTTCTCGGTGGTCTTGCCCTTCAGCTCCTCGGGAAGCTCCTGCTCGATGACGATATCCGGATCGATGCCCTTCGCCTGGATCGAGCGGTTCGACGGCGTGTAGTAGCGAGCCGTGGTGAGACGGATCGCGCCGTTGGCGCCGAGCGGGATGATGGTCTGCACCGAGCCCTTTCCGAACGAGCGCGTGCCGATGATGGTGGCGCGCTTGTGGTCCTTGAGGGCGCCGGCCACGATCTCCGACGCGGAGGCAGAGCCGCCGTTGATCAGCACGACGATGGGCTTGCCTTCGGCCGTGTCGCCGGGGCGAGCCTGGGCGCGCTGCGTCTCCTCGTTGTTGCGGCCCTTGGTCAGGACGATGGCACCGCGCTCCAGGAAGTCGTCGGACACGGCGATGGCCTGATCGAGAAGGCCGCCGGGGTTGTTGCGCAGATCGATGACGAAGCCGCGCAGCTTGGGACCGATCTCCTTCTTGAGGGCGTCCATCGACTTCACGAGGTTGGCGTGCGTCTGCTCGTTGAAGGTGGTGACCTTGAGATAGGCGATGTCTCCCTCGGCGCGGGCCTTGACGGCGTTGATGCGGATGAAGTCGCGGACGATCTTCACGTCGAATGGCTCGTCCTTGCCTTTGCGCACGACGGTCAGCGTGATCGGCGTGTTGACCGGGCCGCGCATCTTCTCGACGGCCTGTTCGAGCGTGAGGCCCGAGATCTGCTCGCTGTCGAGATGGGTGATGAGGTCATTGGCCTGGATGCCGGCCTTGGAGGCGGGTGTGTCGTCGATCGGCGAGACGACCTTGACGACGCCGTTCTCCATCGTGACCTCGATGCCGAGGCCGCCGAACTCGCCGCGCGTCTGCACCTGCATGTCGCGGTAGTTCTTCGGGCTCATGTAAGAGGAGTGCGGGTCGAGGGCGGCCAGCATACCGTTGATCGCGCTCTCGATCAGCATGGTGTCGTCCGGCTTCTCGACGTAGTCGGAGCGGACGCGCTCGAACACGTCACCGAAGAGATCGAGCTGGCGATAGAGTTCCGAGTTCGGCGAATTGGCCGAGTACGTTTGCGAGACGTTCAGCACGGTAGTGGCGCCGGCGAGACCCGTCATCGTCAAAAACGTCCAGAACACCAGATCGGTCTTGCGCATTATTCCTGTACCTTCTGATCAGAGGCGGCCCACCATGGATCCGAATCTATGGGTTGCCCGTCCTTGCGAAACTCGATGTAGAGAACGGGCGCGCTGGCTTGCGGCGCCGCTTGGCCCATTCCCGTCTTTTCGGACGCCAATTGTGCTGTGCGAGGTGCGCTACTCATCGTCCCGATCGGCTCGGCGGCCAATACAAACTGTCCGGGGCCGACATCCATTTGTGACAATCCGGCCACCAGCACATGATACCCGCCGCCGGCGTTGATGATCAAGAGTTGCCCGTAGCTTCTAAATTCTCCGGCGTACACGATCCAGCCGTCGCAGGGTGAGGTCACCCTGGCGCCGAACCGGGTTTCCAGGACGAGACCCTTGGACGTTCCTCCATATTGGGTTTTGTCGCCAAAACCCAAGGCCCTGCGCCCGCGCGCGGGGAGAGGCAGCTTGCCTTTCGCGTGCTGGAACTGGATGGCGGGCGTGATCCGGTCCGGCTTTCCGGGCATCAAGGCGGTCGTGGACGGGGCCAGCTCGACGATCGAGGAGGGTTTCTCGCGCGCCGGCGGCGGGGTCATCATCGCCACTTCCTCGGCCCGCTGGGGGGGGACCGGCGGGGCGCTGTCCACGGCGGTATCCGGCGCGATGGTGCGGGCGGCGGGGACGGCTTCGGAGCCCGCGGGCGCTTTCGGCGGAGTGGCCGGCGGCAGCATGGCGACAACCTGCTGGTCTTCCGGCTTCTCCGGGGGCGACAGCGTTGGGGTGGTGTTCACCTGCTGGCTCAGCCGGGCGATCAGCTCGCTCAAGTCGCTGACGTTTTTCGAGATCTCGGCGGTGGCCTCGCGCACCTGCTTCAGCTCGGCCTGACGGTCGGCCAGCGATTGCTTCTTGGTTTCGAGCAAGCTCGCAAGGCGTGTCTGAGTGGCGTTCAGCCGGTCGCGTTCGGCGCGCAGGTTGTCGCCTTCGCGGCGGATGTTGTTCATGATGCCCACCAGCTCGTTGAGCTTGGTGGTGAGCACGCGGGCTTCCTCGCGCAGCCCCGGGAAGGCAATGCCGAGCAGCATGGCGCTTCGCACCATCTCGAGCGCATCCTCGCGCTGGGTGATGATCACCGGCGGCGGGTTGCGCCCCATGCGCTGGAGGGCTGCGAGGAGTCCCGAGATCTTGCTGTGCTCCTTGGCAAGGGAGGCGCGGACGGCCTGCTCCTGCTTCTCGAAGCCGGCGAGGCGGTTCTCGATCGCCGTCATCTGCTCTTCGCTCTTCTGGACGAGCGCGGCGGTCTCGACCAGGCGCGCGTTGATCTCGCGCCGCTCGTCGGCAATGCTGACCAGATCCTTCTGAAGCTCGCGATCACGGGCTTCCTTTGCGGCAAGCTCGCTTTTCTGGTTCTCGAGCTTCCTTGTCGCGTCGTCCGTCGATTGGGGTGTTTGGGCTGGCGCGGCGGACATCACAGCGCCGGAAGCGGCCATCGCAAGCGTCAGCGCCGCCGCGATGCGGCGGGCGCGTTGCTTTTCGCTGGAGGTCGCAATCCTGGTTCGGCTCACACCCTAGCCCATCTGGCCCGACTGAGATGACCCGTGCCGTACGCCGCACCACCGACCCTGGTCTTCATGGTCTCATAAATCTGACATTCGGCGGGATGCCGGCTCGGCGCCCCGCGATCGATCAACTTTCGTGTCCGCGTTCCGGCGCACCGGCCGGACGCGCGCTTTGCGTTCGATTTCCCCAGCGAGCGGCCCCTCGGCATCCCCACGCCGCGGCCTCATCCCAAGGGCGCTGTTTAACCTACGATCGCGCCGGAACAAACAGTCCGGAGCAACCCTTGCCACGCGTCCCTTCCCGAGGGGGCGCAGCCGAACCTACAACGCCCGGATAAGTGGTTAGAATTAGGGCACGGGAGCGCAAACAAAGTTTGAACAACGTACGGGGGGCGAGCGGCGCCGGATTGCGCCGAGAGGGCCGCATGGTATTTGAAGCGAGCTAACCTTACGTTAGGATACCGACGTCCCGAAAATCGAGGCTTTTTCGTATGCAATCCGCAATGTACTACCTGTCGACAGGCGCGGTGTTCGCGGTCCTGATCGTGCTTCTGATGGGACTGTGGGTCATGACCCGGGGGCGTAGCCCCAACCTCAGCCAAAAGCTGATGCGCTGGCGTGTCGGCCTGCAGTTCGCCGCCATCGTGATGATCGTCGCGTACGTCTACGTCAAACAGCACATGTGACGGGTCTCAATGGCTCTTTTTCGCGTCGGAAAGCGGTTCCCACTTTGACGCAAGCAATCTAGTGTGAGCGCCGATTGGGGGATTTGCTTCACGATGGTCAAACTCAACAAGATCTACACGAAGACGGGCGATGCCGGCACCACGGGCCTCGGCACAGGGGAACGCGTGCGCAAGGATGCGCTGCGGATCGCGGCCTACGGCACGGTGGACGAAACCAACGCCACGCTCGGCATGGTGCGCATCCATCTCGCGGGGCATCCGGGCCTCGATGCCAAGCTCGGCCGGGTGCAGAACGACCTGTTCGATCTCGGTGCGGATCTCTGCGTGCCGGACCGGGGGAAGGCGCTGGGGTTCGAGGCGCTGCGCGTCTCGGACGATCAGGTCACGCGCCTCGAAGCCGAGATCGACGAGATGAACTCAGAGCTTAAACCACTGAAATCCTTTGTTCTTCCTGGCGGATCTCCGGCATCGGCGGCCCTGCATGTGGCGCGGACGGTGTGCCGGCGCGCGGAGCGTGAGATGGTGGCGCTGGCGGCCCAGGAGGACGAGCCTGTTAGCGCCGCGGCCCTCAAGTATATCAATCGTCTTTCCGATTTCCTTTTCGTGGCGGGGCGCTACGTGAACGACCGGGGCCGCAGCGACGTGCTGTGGGTGCCAGGGCAAAACCGCTAAAAGCTGCTTGTGGATCGAGCCGAGGGGGACCGAGCCATGTTTGTTCCGCTACACGACGAGAACTCCCTGAAATCGATCCGCTTTCAGTATGTGACGATCATGCTGATTGCGATCAACGTGATCGTGTACCTGTTCGAGGTGACGCGGCTCGAGGAGGTGGCGATCGCCAGTTTCGCCATTGTTCCCAGGGAGTTGTTCGATACCAGCCTGCTGCCGATCCCGACCGAGTCCATGGGGCCGGCGGTGCCCGAGCGGCTGACGCTGCTGACCTACATGTTCTTCCACGGCGATGTGCTTCATCTTGCCGGTAACATGCTTTTTCTGTGGGTCTTCGGCGACAACGTCGAAGATGCCATGGGGCATCTCAAGTTTCTCTTCTTCTACTTGGCATGTGGCGTGGCGGGCGGCTTGCTGCACGCCTGGGTCGAGCCCGGCTCGGAAAGCCCCCTGATAGGGGCCAGCGGGGCGGTGGCGGGCGTGATCGCCGCCTATCTCGTTCTGCATCCCCGGGTCCGGGTGTGGGTGCTGGCCCTCAAGGCCATTCCGCTCCGGATCTCGGCTGCTTTCGCGCTGGGGCTGTGGATCCTCATCCAGGTCGTCATGGTGCTGCTGCCGCAGGTGGGACCGGTGGCCTGGTGGGCGCATATCGGCGGGCTGATTGCGGGTGCGGTGCTGGTGGTTTTTCTGCGCCGTCCGGGTGTGCCGCTGTTCGACAGGGGGTATGGTTACGGAAGCTGATCCGTGTCCTGCCAATTCGGGCGGCAGAAGTCCCTCTGCTGGCCGCATTGACTTGAACCCTGGCGGCTCGTAGTTTCCTCTCTCGCACTTGCGAAGGGCTTGTAAAGTCAGAGGTCACTCGAGTTTATGCCATGGGGCTGGCGCCGGTGACATCGAAGGGAGACGGGCAGCGCAGGTGGGCCGCGAGTTCGTTCTCCCGCGGGCAAATTTCGGAACGTAAAAAACCAGGAAAGCAATGACCAGAACAAGGCAGTGCGCCGGGGAGCGCCGCGCATCATGAAGATCCTCGTCGCGGTGAAACGAGTTGTCGATTACGCGGTCAAGATCCGCGTCAAGGCGGATGGATCAGGGATCGAGCTGGCCAACGTCAAAATGTCCATGAACCCCTTCGACGAGATCGCCGTCGAGGAGGCTGTCCGGATCAAGGAAAAAGATCCTGCGACTGAAGTCGTCGCGGTGTCGATCGGAACCACGAAATCACAGGAGACGCTGCGGACCGCGCTCGCCATCGGCGCCGATCGCGCGATCCTCGTCGAGACGGCTGACGATACGCCGGTCGAGCCGCTCGCGGTCGCCAAGCTTCTGCGGGCTGTCGTCGAGCAGGAGAAGCCCGACCTCGTCGTTCTCGGCAAGCAGGCCATTGACGACGACAGCAATCAGACGGGCCAGATGCTCGCTGCGCTGCTCGGCTGGGCTCAGGGTACGTTCGCATCCAAGGTCGTTCCCGAAGGCGGCGCCGTGAACGTGACGCGAGAGGTGGACGGCGGTCTTGAAACGGTGAAGCTCACGCTTCCCGCGATCGTCACCACGGACCTGCGCTTGAACGAGCCGCGCTATCCTTCGCTTCCCAACATCATGAAGGCGAAGAAGAAGCCGCTCGATGTGAAGAAGCCCGCCGATTACGGCGTCGATGTCGCCCAGCGTCTCAAAGTGCTCAAGACCACGGAGCCGCCGGTGCGTAAGGCCGGCGTGAAGGTGGCGGATGTGGCGGAGCTGGTGCGCCGTCTCAAGACCGAGGCGGGGGTGATCTAATGGCTATTCTTCTTGTTGCGGATCATTCCAACTCGGCGCTCGGCGCCAGCACCGGGAAGGCGCTGACGGCCGCCAAGGCCATCGGCGGCGACGTGCACGTGCTGATCGCTGGCCACGCCGCGCAGGCGGCTGCGGAAGCTGCTTCCAAGCTCGACGGCGTTGCCAAGGTGCTGGTGGCGGACGCCCCGCATCTCGCCAACGGTCTCGCCGAGGAAATCGCGGCGACCGTAGTCTCGCTCGCGGGCAACTACGACACGATCATCGCGCCGGCCACGGCCTCGGGCAAGAACGTGCTGCCGCGCGTGGCTGCTCTGCTCGACGTGATGCAGATCTCCGACATCATCAAGGTGGTTTCGCCGGATACGTTCGAGCGGCCCATCTATGCCGGCAACGCCATCCAGACGGTGCAGTCGACGGAAGCCAAGAAGGTGATCACGGTGCGGACGGCTGCGTTCGCGGCGGCATCCGAAGGCGGCTCGGCTCCCGTCGAGAGCGTTTCGGCTGCACCCGCCGTCGGCATTTCCTCTTTCGTCGGCGCGGAGCTCACGAAGTCGGACCGGCCCGAACTCACTGCCGCCAAGATCGTCATCTCCGGCGGCCGCGGCATGGGCAACGGTGAGAATTTCAAGACCTACATCGAGCCGATCGCGACGCGTCTCGGCGCGGCGATGGGTGCCTCGCGCGCAGCGGTCGATGCGGGCTTCGTGCCGAACGATCTGCAGGTCGGCCAGACCGGCAAGGTGGTCGCTCCCGAGCTCTATGTGGCCGTCGGCATCTCGGGCGCGATCCAGCATCTCGCCGGCATGAAAGACTCGAAGGTCATCGTTGCGATCAACAAAGACGCCGAAGCCCCGATCTTCCAGGTCGCCGACTACGGTCTCGTTGCGGATCTCTTTCAAGCCCTGCCGGAACTCGACGCGGAACTCGGCAAGGCCGGACTTTAAGATCAGGGGGCGTTCGATCGAAAGATCGGGCGCCCTACAGTTTTGGCGTCGCGTTTTCTACGACGAACCGGTGCGTATGCCGGATTTTCATGCGCAGCGTGGCCCCGACATGATGCCGGGACAGGCTCCGCAGGATGTGCTCCGGCGGGCCCGGGACAAGAAGGACATTCACCATGGATGTTGCAGTCAAAGCCAAGCCGGCCGTTAGACCGGTCCCGGTCATCAAGCAGGTCGGTGTGATCGGCGCGGGCCAGATGGGCAGCGGCATCACGCACGTCATCGCGCTCGGAAAGTACGATGTGCTGCTGACCGATGTCCGCAAGGAAGCGGTCGACAAGGCGATCTCGACGATCGAGAAGAATCTTGGCCGTCAGGTGGCCAAGGGCGTCGTCAACGAAGCCGACATGAAGGCGGCGCTCGGTCGTATCCAGTTCGCGCCGAACCTCGACGCGCTCGGCGACTGCGATCTCGTGATCGAGGCGGCCACGGAGGATGAGTCGGTCAAGCGGCGCATCTTCCAGGAGTTGTGCCCGAAGCTGAAGCCGTCGGCGCTGCTTGCGACCAACACGTCGTCGCTTTCGATCACGCGGCTCGCCTCCACCACGGACCGGCCCGAGCACTTTATCGGCATGCACTTCATGAATCCGGTGCCGCTGATGGAGCTTGTGGAGCTGATCCGCGGCATTGCCACCGAGGACGACGTGTTCGGCGTGGCGCGCACGTTCGTGGAGAGCCTGGGCAAGACCACGGCCGTCTCCGAAGATTTCCCGGCGTTCATCGTCAATCGCATTCTGCTGCCGATGATCAACGAGGCCGTCTACACGCTGTATGAAGGCGTCGGCACGGTCGAGGGGATCGACAAGGCGATGCGGCTTGGCGCGCACCATCCCATGGGGCCGCTCGAGCTGGCCGACTTCATCGGCCTCGATACGTGCCTCGCGGTGATGCAGGTGCTGTATGAGGGGCTGTCGGACTCCAAGTATCGTCCCTGTCCGCTGCTCGTGAAGTATGTCGAGGCAGGCTGGCTCGGCCGCAAGACGAACCGCGGGTTCTACGACTATCGCGGCGAGAAGCCGGTTCCGACGCGCTGATCCGCGCGGGCATTCGCCATGACACAGGCGGGGAAAGTGGCGGTGGTGACCGGCGCCGGAAGCGGCATCGGCCGTGCGGTTGCCGTCGCGCTGTTCAACGCGGGCTTCGACGTGGTGCTCGCCGGGCGCCGTCAAGCGGCGCTCGACGAGACGCTCGATGCGTGCACCGCCCGCCCGGGACGCAAGCTCGCGGTCGCCACGGACGTCGCCGATGAAGCGGCCGTCCTGCGCCTCTTCCAAAAAACCGAAGAGGCCTTCGGGCGGGTCGATGTGCTGTTCAACAATGCCGGCATCTCGGCGCCGGCCGTCACCATCGACGAGCTTCCTTTCGAGAGATGGAAAGCGGTTGTCGACGTCAATCTGACCGGGGCCTTCCTCTGCGCGCAAGCGGCGTTTCGAATGATGCGGCGGCAGATGCCGCGGGGCGGGCGCATCATCAACAACGGCTCGATCTCGGCGGTGACGCCACGCCCCTTCTCCGCGCCCTATACCTCGACCAAGCACGCGATCACGGGGCTCACCAAGTCTCTCTCGCTCGACGGGCGCGCTTTCGATATCGCCTGCTCGCAGATCGATATCGGGAATGCGGAAACCGAGATGACGGAGCCGATGGCGCGCGGTGTGTTTCAGGCCGACGGCAGCGTGAAGCCAGAGCCGCGGTTCGATCTCGCCCATGTGGCCGATGCGGTCGTCTACATGGCCAGCCTTCCGCTCGATGCCAACGTTCAATTCATGACGCTGATGGCCACAAAGATGCCCTTTGTCGGGAGAGGATGAGGTTTCAGGGGGCGATTGGGCACCTACGGTTGCGCGCATTCCGCGGTTCAAATAGATCTTGCTGGTCTCTTTGAAGGGTCGCGCAGCCGTTGATCGTCGCGCCAACAGGGGGAAACGGGCGGGATGCTCTCAAACATCGGCAGGATATGCTTTCGGCTGCTGGCCCCGTGCGCGTTGGTCGCGCTCGGCGGTTGCGCATCGATGCAGGATCTCGCCGGTATTCCCCGCGCCGGGTATCAACCCGACGGAACCTATCTGGTGAGCGAGGACGAAGAGAAGCTGGCGTGCCGGCAGATCAAGGATCGCCTCGACATCCTGAGCCTTCAGATCAAGAGCTTACCCGCCAGGGCGGCGGTGGAAGAACGGAGCCGGCCGACGACGGTGGGCGCCGCGCTTGGCCGCATGTTCGGCGGGCCGGGTGACGGGCTCAAGGCGACGAGTGATTTCCAGCGCGCCACCGCCGAGAGCGACGCGCTTCATGCTCTCGCCGCGAAGAAGCAGTGCGTTTGAGGCCTCTGCTTTTCTTGCGTTCGCGGCGGGTGAAACAAAAAGGGCGGGCGTCCTTGTGAGACGGCCCGCCAGAGTCTGAAATCGGCTCCATGAATTTCCGGCTTTTGCCAGGGGCGCGGAGAGGCCTTCAGGAGCGTCCGAGGCTTAGTCCTCGAGCTCGCGCTTCACGATGTGGCCGCCGCGGATATCGACGTCATAGACGCGGCCGTTGGCATGGCGGGCATCGTCGACCTCCCACTTTCCGTCATCGCGCTCGATCTTGCGCCAGGAGACGAAGCCGTTGGCGCTGAGGACGGCCTCGACGCGGGCGCGCTCGGCAGGGTTCGGCGGGCGGTCGCCGGCGGAAGCGGAAGAGGCAAGCGCTGCGGTGGCGAGGGCGGGCACTGCGAGGGCCAGCATCAATTTCTGCATATTCAATCTCTTTCTCTTCAAACGTTGGCGTTTGGCCGCGTGCGGTTGGGGAGCCTCAGAAACCGCGCACGACGTTTTCGACAGACACAAACTAGGAGATCGCCCCTGACGGCCCCCTGATGGGCTCTGTCAGCGAATTGTCAGGCGGATGTCGATGGACTTGCCGAGGCCGGTACGGAGGTCAGGATCTGCGCGGGGCGGTTTCGAAGCTCAGGGTCGCCGTGAGGCCCGGATTTGCGTTTTTCAGGGTCAGCGTGCCGCCCCAGGAGTCGACGATGTCCGTCACGATGGCGAGGCCGAGGCCCGCGCCCGATCCGCGCTCGTCGAGGCGTCCACCGCGGCGGAGCGCTTCGGCCAAGTGCCCCTCGGGGATGCCTTGCCCGTCGTCGGTGACCGAGAGGGTAATGCAGGTGCCGTCGCGGCGGGCGGTTATGGTGACGGCGTGGCGTGCGTGGCGCGCGGCATTCTCGATCAGGTTGCCCATGGCTTCCGACAGGTCGTCGCGATCGATGGGCGCGTTGAGGCCGGCAGGGACGTCCACGATCCAGTCGAGGCGCTCGCCGTCGGGGGTGCGCTGGACGACGCGGATCACCTGCTCGATGGCTGTCGCGACGCTGGTCTCCGCGCTCCGGTTGGGGGCAGCGAGGCGCGCGCGCGCCAATTCACGCTCGACGGTTCTCTGCATGGTGCGGGTGACCGTCGAGAGATTGAGAGCGACGTCCGTCTGTCCGCCTTTGGCCAAGCGCTCGATTTCAGTCTGCAGAACCTGGAGCGGCGTTCTGAGGCCGTGGGCCAAGTCTCCGGCTCGGCTCTTGGCGCGGGCGAGCTCGGCGTCGCGCGCGTCGATCAGATCGTCGATCTCGTGGGCGAGCGGGCGAACCTCGTCGGGAAAGCTCGATCCGAGGCGCTTGCTCTTACCGGAGCGGATGGCGGCAAGTTGCGTGCGGACTGCGGCTAGGGGCTTCAATCCGATGGTCACCCAGATCCAGGTCGCGGCGAGGAGAAGCGCGCCGATGATCGCGAGCAGGGGCGTGAGATCGACGGCAAACTCGCGGACGGCGTTGGAGATCTCCGCCGCGTCCCAGGCCACCGCGATGCGTGCCGTGCCGCCGCCCATGCGCGGAGGAAGCTCGATACGGCGTTGCAGGAGGTAGAGCTGGGCTTTCGCGGGGCCGACGATGTGGTGATGGTGGATCTGGTCGTCGACGTTCGGCTCCGCGGGAAGCGCCAGCTCCGAATCCCACAGCGAGCGTGAGCGGAGCACTGTTCCGCTCTCTTCGTGCACGATCTGCCAATAGAGGCCGGAGAGGGGGACGTCGAAGCGAGGATCGGCGGGAGACGTCTGAAGCCGGATGCCGCCTTCGGGCGCGGGCTCGAGATGCGCGGTAAGCTGGTTGAGGTAGACGGTCAGCTCGGCGTCGATGCGCCGCTCGACGTGCCGTTCGAAGAGAACGGTCAGGCCGTAGGCAGCGAGCGCGAGCGCGATAGCGGTCGAGACGGCGCCCGCCAGCAGAAGCCTGAGGCGCAGCGAGCCGAGTCTCATTCGGGGGCGCCCGCAACCATGTAGCCGAACCCGCGCCGTGTCTGGATGACGTCTGCGCCGAGCTTCTTGCGCAGGCGCGTGACGACGGCTTCGAGCGCGTTGGCGTCTCGTGCGTCGTCGTCGCCGTAGAGGTGCTCGATCAGCTCACCGGGGGAGACGACGCGTCCCTTGTGATGCAGCAGGTAAGCGACGAGGCGATATTCGAGCGGAGAGATCGCGACGTTCGTGCCGTTCACGAGGACGCGCATCTGGCGCGTGTCGATGGAGATCGGACCCGACTCGATGACCGGCGACGCGTGGCCGGCCGCGCGGCGGATGAGGGCACGCACGCGCGCCATCAGCTCCTCGATCTGAAACGGCTTTGCGAGGTAATCGTCGGCGCCGGCGTCGATGCCCTCCACGCGCTCCGGCCAGGCGCCCCGCGCGGTGAGGATCAGCACCGGCATCTGCCGCCCGGCGGCGCGCCAGCGCTTGAGGACCGCGAGGCCGTCCATCTTGGGGAGGCCGAGGTCGAGCACCACGAGATCAAAGTCCTCGGTGTCGCCCAGAAACCAGGCTTCCTCTCCGTCGGCCGCGATGCGTGGCTGATAGCCGGAAGCCGCGAGCGCGGCGGAAATGCCGGATGCGATCTGCGGCTCGTCCTCGACCACGAGAATACGCATCAGTCGTCGTCCTCGATGCTCAGGATCTCGCCGGTCGCTGCATCGACGTCGACTTCCTTCAGCCGTCCGGCGGAATCGATGACGTCGAATTCATAGACGAAGCGGCCGCCCTTCTCGACGTCCAGCTCGACGCCCAGGATCTTGCCCGGCAGCTTCGGTTTCACCTGCTCCGTTATGTCGGACAGGGATTTGATACGGCCTTCGAGCAGAGCCTTGCGGGCCAGGGCCTGATCGCGCGCGTCGTTGTCGGCGTGGGCCGCTGGGGCCGCTACGACGAGGGACAGCGCCAAAAATAGCGCGTGAGAGGGTGTGGTTCGAGACAGTCTCATAGGGGCGATTTATGCACGTTTTCTGCTGACAAACCGCTGACAGCGGCCATCAGCGAGGGATCAGCGGGGTTGAGCGAGGATGCGTCGACCGGACGACATCTGCGTCCGGTCGCATACAACATAAACGGAGATGATCCTATGAAGAAGCTGTTGGCCGTGTCGGCCCTGTCTCTCGCTCTCGCCGCACCCGCGTTCGCCGGCGACGACTACACCGGGCCGCTGAATGTGCCGCGTGATCAGTGGCTTTCGATCTCGGACGTGATCAAGAAGATCGAGGGGCAGGGCTACAAGGTGCACGAGATCGAGGCGGACGACGGCGCCTACGAGTTCGAAGGCACCAACGCAGACGGCGTTCGGGTGGAAGCGCACGTCCATCCGGCGACCGGCGAGATCCTGAAGGGCTATCGCGACTGAAGTCCGCGGATATGGTTTGCTCCGGCGGCATCGGACCGCCGGAGCCCGGTCTCAGAATATCTCTTTCATCCGCGGCGCTTGCGCGTTGCCGCGGCCTTACGGGCAGAGGCCGATCTTGCGGCTGCCGGGCGCGCGGCTGATGCTTTGCCGCCGAGCTTTCCGCCCTTGTGGGCCGCGGGATTTCCGGTCGATCGGCCGCGGCCCGAGCCGCCGGGTTTCTTGCCGCCGCCGTCGTCCTTGTTGACGGTTGCCCACGCGCGGCGCTCGGCTTCCTTCTTCTTTACGCCCCGCTTCTCGTATCCCTTGGCGATGTGATCAGCCTTGCGCTCCTGCTTGACGGTATACTTGCTCTTGTCTCCTTGCGGCATGATGTCCTCCATGGCCACAGACGCTCATCAAGAACATCGGCTTTGCGGTTCGGTTCCGCCTGAGCTTGCGCCTGCTCTTCCGAGGCGACTCGCTGCTTTGGTCTAGGGTGCCGGTTTTGATGTTGCTCTCCGCTCCGTAGACCGCCAAACGTAGCGGCGTGACGCCATCGTCAGATGGCCGCTCGATTCACATCTTGGATACGAGGCCGGAACGAATGACAGAGACCTTTCGTGTGCTCATCGCGGATCCGATTCACGAGGACGGGCGCAAGCTGCTCGAGTCGAGCGACAAGCTTTCCGTCAATGTCGCAACCGGGCTCGACGAGGCCGGGCTCATCGCCTGCATCGGGCGTTACGATGCGCTTATCGTACGCTCAAAAACGCGCGTCACAGCGCCGGTCATTGCGGCTGGAACTTCGCTCAAGGTGATCGGGCGAGCTGGTATCGGCGTCGACAACATCGATGTGCCTGCCGCGACGGAACGCGGCATCGTTGTATTCAACACGCCCGACGCCAACGCGACGACGACCGCAGAGCTGACCATCGCTCATCTTCTTTCGCTCAGCCGTCATTTGCCGCAAGCCGATCGCTCCGTGCGGCGCGGTGAGTGGCAGCCCACGCGCTATGTCGGCGCGGAGCTTGCAGGCAAGACTATCGGCGTCATCGGTTTTGGCACCATCGGGCGGCTGGTTGCGGCGCGATGCTCGGGCCTCAAGATGCAGGTGTGGGCCTACGACCCGTTCGTTTCTCCGGAAATCCTGGCGCAGTCGGGTGCGGAGCCGCGGGAGCTCGACGCCTTGCTCTCGGGCGCGGACTACGTGACACTGCATTGTCCGTTGATCGATAAGACGCGCAATCTCATCGATCAGAGCCGCATCGCGAAGATGAAGCACGGCGCACGCCTTATCAATTGCGCACGGGGCGGGCTGGTCGACGAGACGGCGCTGTTCGAAGCCTTGCAGAGCGGGCATCTGGCAGGCGCGGCGCTCGACGTGTTCGTGAAGGAGCCGCCGAAGGATTCGCCGTTGCTCAGCCTCGACAGCGTGGTCGTTACGCCGCATCTCGGCGCGTCGACCGAGGAGGCGCAACAGGCCGTGAGCGTCAAGATCGCGGAGGACATCGCCCGCTTTCTGACGAGCGGGGCCGCCGAGACGGCCGTCAACCTGCCGCGCATCTCGAGCGAGCAGTTCAACCGCACGCGGCCCTATCAGGAGTTGGCGCATGCGCTAGGCCGGCTCGTGGGCTCGCTCAGCCACGGACCTATCAGTGAGCTGGTGGTGCGGCTCTATGGTAGTGTGGCGGAGCTCGATGCGCGCCCCATTACGGCGGAAGCGCTCGTCGGACTGCTCGACAAGCGCCTCGCGGGGCCAGTCAATCGGGTGAATGCCACGCATCTTGCCCGCGCGCAGGGCATCGAGGTGCGGGAGTCGCGCTCGGAGCTTGCCCGGGATTACGTGTCGCTCGTGGAAATAAGCGCCGTGACCAAGACGGCGACGACGACGGTTGCGGGCACGCTACTCGGCGGGCGGCTGCCGCGCCTCGTGCGGATCGATGCCTACGATGTCGAGGCCGTGCCAAAGGGACATTTCATCTTCACACGTCACCTGGACCGGCCGGGTGTGGTGGGCGCGCTCGGCGGCATTCTGGCGCGTGAGGCGATCAATATCTCGCGTATGCATGTGGGTATCGACGGGGCCGGCGCCGGAGGGCAGGACCACGCCATCGCGCTCATCAGCATCTCGGCGCCGCTTGCGGACGCAGCGCTTGCCGAGATTCAGGCATTGCCAGCGGTGGCGCAGGTCGTAACCTTCGAGCTTTGATCGTTCGCTGCCTCCAGATTTTCATCGAAACCGGATCGCTTGCCTCATGACGCTTTCGAAGCCTTCTCAGCGCCCCTCGAACCCGCGTTTCTCCTCAGGGCCTTGTGCCAAGCGTCCCGGGTGGAATCCGGACGCGATCGGGGATGCGTTTCTGGGCCGATCGCATCGCTCGAAGGAGGGCAAGGCGCGCCTCAAGCTCGCGATCAGCAAAACGCGCGAGCTGCTGGGCCTGCCGGCCGACTATCACATCGGCATCATGCCGGGCTCCGATACGGGTGCGTTCGAAGCGGCGCTGTGGTCGCTCTTGGGCGCGCGCGGCGTGGATGTGCTGGCATGGGAGAGCTTCGGCAAAGGTTGGGTCACCGACATCGTCAAGCATCTTCGCGTCGAGGACGTGCGCGTGATCGAGGCGGACTATGGCGCGCTTCCCGATCTCGGCGCGGTCGATTTTTCGCGCGATGTCGTGTTCACCTGGAACGGGACGACGTCCGGCGTGCGCGTTCCCGATGGCCGCTGGATTGCGGATAATCGCGAAGGGTTGACGCTGATCGACGCGACGAGCGCGATCTTCGCGCAGCCGATCGATTGGGCGAAGGCGGACGTGGTCACCTATTCCTGGCAGAAGGTGCTGGGCGGGGAAGGTGCGCACGGCATGCTGATCCTGAGCCCGCGCGCCGTTGCGCGGCTTGAGAGCCATACGCCAGCCTGGCCGCTGCCGAAGCTGTTCCGCCTCGTGAAGAAGGGTAAGGTCGATGCGGCGATCTTCGAGGGCGAGACGATCAACACGCCATCGATGCTATGCGTCGAGGATTATCTGGATGCGCTGGCCTGGGCCGAAACCGTTGGCGGCCTGCAGGGCTTGATGGCGCGGGCAAACGCCAATGCAGGTGTGCTGTTCGACTGGATCGCGCGGACGCCGTGGGTCGCCAATCTGGCGATCGATCCGGCAACGCGGTCCAACACGTCAGTCTGCCTCAAGATCGTCGATCCCGAGGTCCTGGCGCTTCCCGCTGCCGAGCAGGCGGCCTTCGTGAAGGCGCTGGCACTGCGGCTCGAGGCGGAAGGCGTGGCCTTCGACATCGGCTCCTATCGCGATGCGCCGCCGGGTCTCAGGATCTGGACGGGTGCCACGGTGGAGACGGGTGATCTCGTAGCGCTCACGCCCTGGCTCGACTGGGCCTTCTCGGCAGGCAAGGAAAAGCTCAGGTAGACGTTACGCGATCTCAGAAGGTCGCTTCCAAGCTGACTTTCAGCGTGGTGTCCGGCGTCGTGCTGTTGAGGCCGAACAAGGCGCCGATGCCGAGCACGACCTCGGAGCCTTCGTCGTCGTCCCTCTTCTCCGTGGTGTCTCGCGTGGCGCAGAAGTCGGGGCCCAAAGACCAGTAGACGACCGGTCCGATGCGATGCTGGTCGAAGTCGCCGAACGAGGCCGCTTCCTCACTGGGCCCGCCGCTTCCGCCGATGCGATCCACGGTGCCATAGGCTTCCAGTGCAAGCTCGACGCTGTCGGACCAGTGGTATTTGAGCTGTGTGGCGTATCCGAAGTCGATCTTCTCGTCCTTCTCGCCGGCGTCGTTACGCTCGCCGCCGAGGAACTTGATGAGCGTGGGGTTCAGGCTCAGGTGCCACGGGCCGCTCGCATATTCGAGGATCGGACCGGCATTGATCGTGCGCGAGCTGCCGCTTTCAGCGGATTGCTCGTACTCGACGACGACGCCGAGACTGAAGCCGTCGCCGCGGCGCGGGATCATGATCCAGATGACCTCGGCGGCGTATTCGTCGAGCTTGAGGTTCTCGTAGCCTTCCGCGTGGCGAAGCGTCTCGGGGTCTTCGCGCCGCTCCTTCTCGTACTCGACGCCTATACGCGTTTTCAGGAACGGAGTAAGGCCGAATTCGAGCTCGAGTGCGTTGCGCTGGCGGGAGAGGGAGTTGTGGTCGGCTTCGAGCTCGCCGCTGGCGTCGCGTACCACCTTGCGCCGGGGGTTGCCGAAAGCGTACGCATTCTGGCTCTGAAACTCGATCTCGCCGGGCTCGGAGTTCAAGGTCTTGACCTCGAACTGCCCGACCGCAGGACCGGCGAAACTGGGCCAGCTCGCGAGCGACATGCCGCTCGCGATGAGGGCACACGTGGCTAATCTCTCTGGTCGCATCGCTCCCCTACGCATCCCTTAATAGGGAAATTATCCCGAGTTATTCGGGATTATCAGGCAATAACAAGGGAATTCTGACAGCTCGCTGACACCTGTGCGTTGTGCGACGCGAAAGCCGAGCGCGCGGTATCGCTTGGACTGTCAGGCGAAGCGGGCGAACCGTTTATTTGAGCGCCTGAACGAAGGCTGCTGTCGCGGCGAGGGAGACAGCGGCGCGCACGTGGTTCCACCACGTCCACTCTTTGAGATAGCGGGACCAGAGGTCCACCGCCTTGGCGGATGGGGGATCACAGCGGGCGAGGGCGTCGTTGAGCGGAACGTTGCGCGCGATTGTGAGGACGAAGGTTCCGGCCACGTAGAGAAGTCCGCCTGCGAGCCACCAGGGCGCGCGCGAGTCGCCGCTCTTCAGTACCGCCATAAGCACCAGAAATGCCGATGTCGCGGCTGTGCCGACGAACACGGCGATGAAGGCCGACTGCACGACGACGACGTTGATGGCCTGCATGGTTGCGATCGCTTCTGGCGCAGGCCGTTGCGCGAGCGCCCTCATCACGAAAGCGGAGAACGCGAAGAACACGCCCGCCACCAGCGCGCAGCCCAGGGCCGATAGCCACGTCAGGACAACGAGCAGGCTTTCCATGGGCGGCCTCCATCTCGCGCCGGTCTTTTCTGCCGGCTTCGATGCGATGATCCTACCCTATTTCGTTTTCTGCTTCGCCTCCCGCGCAATGAGCGTCCGCTTGCGCTCGACGCCCCAGCGGTAGCCGGAGAGGCTGCCGCCGGTGCGCACCACGCGATGGCAGGGAATGGCGACGGCGATGGTGTTGGCCGCACAGGCAGACGCGACGGCCCGGACGGCTTTCGGTTTGCCGATGCGCTGGGCGAGTTCGGCGTAGCTCACGGTCTCGCCTGAAGGGATCTGGCGAAGGGCTTGCCACACGCGATGCTGGAACGCGGTGCCGCGCACGTCGAGAGGCAGGTCGAGCCTCGAGCCGGGTTTCTCCACGAACCCCACCACCTTGGCGACGATGTCTTCGAAAGCCTTATCTGCGCCGACCAAGGTGGCGTTCGGAAACATGTCCTCCAGGCTGCGGACGAGGCCCGCGGGGTCGTCGCCCATCAGAATGGCGGTGACGCCCTTTGCACTCGCGGCAACAAGGATCGCGCCAAGCGAACATTGACCGACCGCGAAGCGCATCTCGGCATTGGCGCCGCCAGCGCGGAAGCTCGAGGGCGTCATTCCGAGTAGATCACTGGAGTTGGCGTAGAACCGGCCAGACGAATTGAAACCGGATTTGTGGATGGCTTCGGTCACGGAGCTGCTCCCTTGCAGGCTGTCGCGGACGCGCTTCTGGCGATGGGCTGCGGCGTAGGCTTTGGGTGTGATGCCCACTGCGGCTTTGAAGACGCGGTGGAAGTGATAGGGGCTGAGACCGCTCGCCCGGGCCAGCTCGTCGAGCGAGGGCGTCTCGTCAGCCTCCTCAATGAGCCTGCAGGCGGCCGCGACCTTCGCGGCGTGGATCTCGTGTAGCGAGGCTTCCCTGGGCCTGCATCGCTTGCAGGGACGAAAGCCCGCCTCCTCCGCCTCCTCACACGTGGCATGGAAGCGGACGTTCTCGCGGTTCGCGCGACGGGCGGGGCAGGAGGGGCGGCAGTACACGCCGGTCGTCGCCACGGAGTAGTAGAACGTTCCGTCATAGGCCCTGTCGCGCGCGGTCACGGCTTGCCAGAAGCGAGCTTCGCTCTGGTCTGCTGCCGGTTCCGGGGAGCGTTTGCTGCGCGTGGTGACCATTTCCGGGGCGTCCTTGGTTCGCATTCCGGAAGATAGGACGTCGCTCGCCTTTCGGCACTCCGATCCTTGCTGTGAAATCGAAAAAGTGGGGATCGCCTGGCGGGGCTTCCTCGAAGGCTTGCGCGCAACGCTAGAGGAGGGGCTTCAGCCGCTCGTGGAGATATTCTCCGATCACGCGTGAACCTGCGGGCGTCGTGTGGATCGGATCGTAGAAATCCTGTCCGATATCGAATTGAATCTCGGACATGAGGTCGAGGCAGATGGCGCCGGCATTCCCGCAGGCCGTCAGGACGGTATCCGCGATGCGCCGCTCGATGTTGTAGATATCGACGCCGTTGACGGAGCCGAACTTCCTGAAGGCTTCCTCGTGAAAGTCCGGCTTGTAGTCGCTGATGCCCACGATCTCGCCGTTGGCCGACTTCCAGCGCGCGCTGCGCTGAGTGACGAAAATCGGCTTCGCGCCGAGCGCCCGCGTGAGGGAGGCAAGCTCCGTGATGCGCTCATCGAGCGCCTTCAGGCTCGCGGTGAATTCCGGCAGATTGTAGTCCCTGATATTTCCCTTGGTGGTGAACGGGCCGTCCGTCGCGATGTTCCGGCGGTCGAGGGAATGATCGTATTTGTCGGGAACGAGAATGCGGCGCGAAATCAGATACAACTGATAGAGCGCGGATTTCTCGCGGATGAAGAGCTGAAGCTTGAGGCGCGAGTTGTCGGCGGCAATGGTGTCAAACGTGCCGTCGGGGTTGGTCTTCATGATGTCGTTGATGCCGACGTAGTAGAGGATGTAGCGCGTCTTCAATCCGTCGATGTTTTTCAGCCATGACGAGAAATTGTGGATGTGGCCGAAGGTCGATTGGCCGTCGATGCCGGCGTTCGCGACGTGAATGTCTTTTCCGTCCTTCTTGAACTGGGATTTAAGGACGGCCTGGAAGGTTTCGCTGTCGTCGATCCATCGCTGGTCCGTTGTGCTGCCGCCGACGGTGATGAGGTCGATCTTGTCGACCGACGTGTCGAGGCCGCGGAAGCCGTTGTCGTCGCGCGTGTAGCGGATCTCAGGCGGCGTGTCGGAGAGCGGGTTCTTGTGAACGAGGTGGACGTTGCGCGGCTTCGTGAACTGGTGAAGCGCGTGCACCTCGGAGAACCAGGTTCCGAAGACCAGCTCGACCACGACGAGGCCGAGCAACAGCACCAGCACGTTGACGGCTGCTACCTTGAGAACGTTCATGCTCCCCTCGATCGCTTTTGCATGGTCTGAGTTTTTGTCGTCGGGCTTTTCGCGGGGGCCGAAAGTAACCGGAATTATTCGGCCGCTTTTTCTTGCTTGGCCCCGAACTTCACTTTTGCCGACTAGAGCAACGGGGGCGGAGAGTTCGCAACGACTTTGCCATTTCCTGCTTAAAGCGATGGCCGCCTCTCGACGGAGGCGGATGCGGGGCCTCGCAGGCGTGCTCGCCAGGCCCCCCGCGAAGGGGCGGAAAATGCTCTGGTTTCCGTGGGATATCCCCGCCCGCCGAGGCGCGGGCGCGCCTGCGAGATAGGGTGTTGACATATCTAAGACTATTTCGTCCGCTCTAACGGATCTTTAGATGCTCTGGGTGTAAGTTCGTTGCTCGTGCGGGGCTTTACGGCGGCAATCTTTTCGGAACTGGCAATCGGATGGCCATGACACGAAGAGAAGAACCTATTCCGGCCCTGTCGGCTGGCCTGTCGCATTTGATGCTGACCGGCGTCTTTCTGCTCGTGGCGCTTCCGGGGCATCCGCCCCTGCGCGAGCTATCCCCCGTTCCTCCCCCCGTTGCCGCTCCCGCTCCCTCTTCTCCTGCGGTCGTCTCGCCGGGAGCGCCTCAGCCTGCTTCGTCCGCCGCAGAGCCGTCTCCCGCGGTCGAGACTGCGGACGTCAAGGACGAGTGGCCGCAGGAGGAGGTGGTTCGCGGCCGCGAGCAGTGCATGCATCTCCTCTCCGGAATGGCCGCAGAGTTCGAGATGATGGAGTCCATCAAGAAAGGCGAGTGCGGCTTGCCGGCTCCCGTGCTCCTCAAGAGCATCGGCTCGGACCCGAAAGTCGTGTTCGATCCGCCGGTGCAGGTGAACTGCCGCATGGTGGCGGCGCTCGGCAAGTGGGCGAAGACAACGTTGCAGCCGAATGCGCGGGCGCGTTTCAGTTCGTCCGTGACCCGCGTGGTCGGCGCGTCGGGGTACTCGTGCCGCAACATCTACAATCTTCCCAATGCGCGGCTGAGCCAGCACGCGCTCGCCAATGCGATCGACATCGGCGGGTTCGGGCTTGCGAACGGACGCTACATTTCGGTGCTCAAAGGATGGGGCCCCACGGTTCGCGATATCCAGGCGGCGGCCAAGCGCGCCAAGGCGAAGGCTGAAGCCGAGGCAAAGAGGAAGGACAAAGCCAAGGCCGGCGACAAGGAGCAGGCGTCATCCAAGAGTACGGTAGCCGAGGCGAAGGATACGGCGGCTACGGAGGCGGTTCCCGGGCGCCGTGAAAAGCTCGCGAAGCAGGTGACCCAGGCCTCTTTGACGCCAATACCTCAGAAGCCTCTCTTGGCGCAGAAGAAGTCCGCTGTTCCGGCGGAGCCCGCGGAGAAGCCGGCAGAGGCTCAGAAGCCGACCAAGGAGGCGCAATTCCTGCGCTCGATCCATGGTGGCGCGTGCGGTGAGTTCGGCACGGTGATGGGCCCGGAGGCCAACGATCCCCACCGCAACCACTTCCACCTCGATCTCATTTCCCGGCGCGGGCGCGGCTACTGCGAGTAAGCGGGCAGGGGCGCCTGCAATTGGGCTTGCCGCCATTGAACGCTATGCCTAGTGAAGCGTTATCAGAATGCCGATGTCCGATGGAGAGATTGCATGTCCCGGCCGCTTTTGGTGACCATTCCCCACAGCCTCGGAAAGGAGGAAGCCACCAACCGGCTCAAGAACGGCTTGACCAAGGCGACGTCGACGCTGCCGATGCTGAAGCTCGACGAGGAGGTCTGGACGGGCGACACCATGACCTTTCGCATGAGCGCCATGGGGCAGCAGGCATTCGGGTCGGTCGACGTCGCGGAGAAGGACGTCCGGATCGAGATCACGCTGCCCTGGCTGCTGCAGCGTTTCGCCGAAGCGATCCAGGACGCCATCAAGTCCAAGGGACAAGTGCTGCTCGAGCACAAAAAGTAGCCTGCGCGCGCCGCGCGCCTCATCCAAGACCGTCGTGAACAAAGACTAAGCCCAGGCGATTGGGAGAGCGCCTGGGCTTAGCAGCTTTACCGCTGCTTCATCGGGGACGGGTTCTTAAGCAGCGGTATTCGCAGGAGGGGGCGAGGCAACCCCCTCCTACTCACGCTGAAGCGTCACTCCGCCGGAACGGGTGTTTTGTGCTTCGAGGCAATCGTGCTGCTCGCGACGCTCTCCTTGCCGGCGTAAGCACCGCGATAGTTCGCGGCCGGATGGCTCGGCTCGACGTAGGCGTCGGGCGTTCCAACCAGCTTCTGACGGAACGTGCCATCCTTGTACGACGTCTGGACGCGGCCACGCTTGCGCAGCTCGGGAACGACGTAGTCGATGAAGTCCGTCGTCGTGCCGGGGGTCACAGCGTAGGCGAGGTTGAAGCCGTCGATGCCGCCTTCGTCCACCCAACGCTCCAACTCGTCGGCAACCTTCTTCGGTCCGCCAACGAATACCGGGCCGAGGCCGCCGATGCAGCGGTTTCTGATGACCTCGCGAACGGTCCACGGCTTGCCGCCGTCGCCGCCCGTGAGCGATTCGAGCGTCGTGCGGAGGCTGTCGTTCTCGATTGCGCGCAGCGGCTCGTCGAGCTCGAGCTGCGAGAAGTCGAGGCCGGTCCAGCCGCCGTACAGCGCAAGCATGCCCTCGGGGCTCGCGTAAGAGAGGTATTCCTCGTACTTGCGCTGAGCCGCTTCGTCCGTTGCGCCGGTGATGACGGTGTAGAGCATGAAGATCTTGACGGAGTCGCGCGGGCGGCCCTCCTTCTCCGCGAGATCGCGGATGTCCTTCGTCATAGCCCGAGCCTGCTCGACGCTGGTGGCGAGGATGAACATGCCTTCCGCGTGACGCGCGGCGAAGCGGCGTCCGCGGCCGGATGCGCCGGCCTGGAAGATGACAGGGGTGCGCTGCGGCGACGGCTCGCAAAGGTGGAAGCCCGGAACCTTGTAGTATTTTCCTTCGTGGCGGATCGGGTGAACCTTCGATCCGTCAGTGAAGACGCCCGTCTCCTTGTTGCGGTGAACGGCACCGGTCTCCCACGAGCCCTCCCAGAGCTTGTACATGACCTCCATGTACTCTTCGGCCATGTCGTAGCGCTCGTCGTGAGCGATCTGCTTGTCCATGCCGATGTTGAGAGCGGCGCTGTTCAGGTAGGAAGACACGACGTTCCAGGCCACGCGGCCCTTGGTGAGGTGATCCAGCGTCGAGAGACGGCGGGCCAGCAGGTAGGGATGCTCGAACGTCACGGCTGCGGTGACGCCGAAGCCGACGTGATCGGTCACGGCTGCCATGGCGGAGATGGCGCCGAAGGGGTCGTTTACGGGAACCTGGGCGGCGTCCTTCAGAGCTGCCTCAGCCGATCCGCGGTAGACGTCGTAGACGCCGACGACGTCGGCGATGAAGAGCGTGTCGAAGCAGCCGCGCTCGAGCTCCTTCGCGAGGTTCGTCCAGTAGTCGATGGTGTTGTAGTCCCACGCCTGGCTCGACGGGTGACGCCACGTGCCAGCCGCCTGGTGGCTCACACACGTCATATCGAAACAGTTCAAAATAATCCGCTTCTTCATTGCGTTTCCTCGGTGCGTAGTGGTTTCGCTTTGCCGTGAAGGCGCTCGCGAATGTCGCGCCTTCTTGTTTTTGCTTGTCCGCAGCCTCTGAGCCGACCGCCCAATCCACGGGGCCGTACGGTCCATTGCCCGAGGCTGCGCCGGCTCTCCATCCAACGCAGTCTGTGCGCGCCACCGAGAGACGTGAGGTCTCTCATGCCCGTCCATCGTGCGGTCCGATCTTGATGTACCGACCGGTCCATTTAGCCGCGTTAGCGGAGAAGCGCAAGGGGCGATGTGCGGTTTCGCGAGCGCCTGCGGGGCGCTCGATGCGTCAGAGGCGGGAAATTGACGAATGGGTTTGAAACGGAATTCGGCAAATGAAACGAGCTAGGAGAAAGGGTGCGAATTCGCTCTTCGAAAGCTTCCTCATTTTCTCTTTGTTTCGGTCTCCTTCCGCTTCGCAGCCTCAAGGCTCGGGGTCGCCTGCTTGATGCGCGGCGGCCACACTTGGACGTCAAACGCGGCCAATGTCCTCTCCCGGAGAGGCGAATTTTGAGGGTGTTTTGCGCGTCTATGCACAAGGGCAGCGAGGCCGCGTCCTGCGTCGACGTTGTTAAAATAATATATAAATATCAATTATATGTCGCGCGATTTATGAGCCGCCCCGGGGTGGGGCCAGGCGATGCGGAAATCGTGGCGGGCATCCTGACCGGCCCTCCTCGCAATCGCAGATGGACCGATCGGTATAATTGATTATGATCCTGATCGAATCGTGGAGATTCGTTTGGGGGAGGTTATGACGAAAACTAAGACACTAACGGCTGTTGCAGCCGGACTGGGCTGCCTGCTTGGCGTTTCTTCTGCTCGTGCGGCGGATTTGGGCCAGAATTGCTGTGCGGACTTGGAAGAGCGCATTGCAGAGCTGGAAGCGACAACGGCAAAAAAGGGAAACCGTAAGGTTTCTCTGAAAATCTCGGGTTGGGTGACGGAGCAGATCGTTCATTGGGACGATGGCGTCGAGTCCAACACCTACGTCACTGGTCTCGGCACAGCCTACGCCAGCAACGTCAATTTCACCGGCAGCGCCCAAGTCACGAAAGACTTCTCGGTGGGTTACGTGCTGCACGTCGAGCTCATCACGAGCGACGTCTACACGACCAATCAGAACGTCAGCAGCGGTGGCGCGGCCCTTTCGGGTGGCGGTCCCAACTCGCTGCAGGTGCTCTATTCGTATTGGTTTGCGAAGAGCGAGCAGCTTGGCCGCTTGAGCGTCGGCATGCAGTCGCCCGCGGATGACAGCGCTGTCGTCGCACTCGACAGCTCGGGCACTCTGCAGGCGGGCTATTGGGTGGCGTATGACGTGTTCGGTTTCTTCGTACGCGGCAACTTCGCCGCGGGCGACTCGCTGATCTGGGGTAACGCGTCATCGTGCCGTGGTTACGGCGGTGGACCCGGCGATTGCAACGGCGTTCCGCTCAACGTGGTGCGCTACGATTCGCCGACCATCGGCGGGTTCTCGGCGAGCGCGTCGTGGGGTGCGGATGACAACTGGGCGGTTGCGCTCCGTTACATCAACTCCAACTTCCACGAATTCACCTTCAAGGCCCTCGCGACCTACTCGGAAACGACGGACGCTGCGAAGGGCGCGCCTCCGGGCGGCAATCTCGAGTACACGCAGGCGAGCATCTACTTGCAGCACAACCCGTCGGGCTGGTTCGCGCACGGTGCCTGGGGTCATCTCGATCAGGACGTCAATCCGCTCAACAATCCGGCCACGGATACCTGGTATATCAAGAGCGGCATTCGTCTTCATCCGACCTCGATCGGCGCCACAATTCCCTATGGCGAGTATCTGCACGCTAACGACAGTGCCTTCATCGTGAACGATGGCGGCACGCCCGGCGATGCCACGGACGACGTGGGCCGCGTCGCGCGCGGCTCGGAGGCGACATTCTGGGGCCTCGGCGTCGTTCAGGAAATCGATGCAGCCGCCATGTCCGTCTGGCTCCGTTATCGTGAACACGAAGTCGACGTCCCCGGTGTTCAAACCGAAAACATGTCGACCGTGGTTTTCGGTGGCTTCATCAACTTCTAGTCGCACCTAGCTCCCACTGCGGCAGCCCTGTCGTGCATTCGCACGGCGGGGCTTTTTTTAAGCACGTATGTGAAGGTGCCCGTTGCGTGAGCGCTTGTGTGGGGAGCGCATCGAATGATGGTGAATCTGCGTCGAACTGTCCTGTTCCCTCTTGCTTCATCGTCGAAATGGCATCATTATGGACCGATCGATACAAACAATGTCTCCGCCTCGAATGTGAGAGACCGAAGAAGTTCTGGGAGAAAATGCCGATGCTCTCCATGGTGAGGATTAACGGGAGTCCGAGAGCGCAGTCGCGCACGGGCGTTCTCGTCGATGCGGTGGGAGACGCGATCGCGCGTGCGCTGCCGGTGGAGGACAACAAGGTCTCTTTATCTCTCGCGGGCAAGGACATCATGAGCGGGCTCACCCGCTCGGATATTTCCAACGAAGGAGCGAAGGCGCTCGAGCTTGCAGAGCGCGCCGACCTTCTGATCGTTGGAACACCCATCTTTCGTGCAAGCTACACGGGTCTGCTCAAGCATTTCTTCGATCTCGTCGATATCGAAGCGATGAAGGGTTGCAAGGTCGTGCTCTGCGCAACGGGCGGAAGCGCGATGCACGCGCTGGTGCTCGAGCATCAGCTTCGCCCGCTGATGAGTTTCTTTTCCATGCTTACGGTGCCGACCACGCTTTATGGCGTGGGTGACGATGTGCGGGACGGCGCAATCGCGAACGAGCTGCTTCGCGCGCGAATCGACCGTGTCGTCCATGAAGTCGTTGGACTGTTTGGTAGTGCGGACCGCCGCCAACTCTCTCAGGCAAGTTGAGCGTTAGGACATAGTGCACTGTGGTGCGGCTGCGCCCGTCGTTCGACGATACCGGTGCGGCCTGTTGAAATTCGCTTAGGGAAACGCAATGCGTAAGACTGATGTCACGCCAATGAAATTCGCGCATTGGGTGCCGAACGTGAGCGGCGGGCTCGTGGTGAGCAAGCTGCCTCAGCGGACGGATTGGAGCCTCGACTATAACGTTCGCCTGGTCAAAATCGCGGAAGAGGTCGGCTTCGACTACGCGTTGACGCAGATCCGTTTCATGGGGAGCTATGGCGCCGAGTATCAGCACGATTCGGTCATGTTCTCCGCCGCGTTGCTGGCCAGCACGGAACGCCTCAACATCATCACGGCCGTTCTGCCCGGAATTTTTCATCCCGGCGTGATGGCCAAGCACGGTGCCACTGCCGATCAGATCTTCAACGGACGCTGGTCGCTTCATGTCGCCAGCGGGTGGTATCGCAAGGAATTCGATGCGCTCGGCGTGCCGTGGATTCCCCATGACGAGCGTTACGAGCGCTCTCAGGAGTTCGTGGAGATCCTGCGCGGCGTCTGGTCGAAGGACGGGTTCTCCTACAAGGGGAAGCACTGGACGATCAGCGATTACACGATCAAGCCGAAGCCTCTCATGCTTCCCGGCCGCCCCATGCCCGAGATCTTCCAAGGCGGCAATTCGCTCGCCGCGCAACGGATGGCTGCGGCCGTATCCGACTGGTATTTTATGAACGGCAACACGGTGCAGGCTCACCGCGCGCAGATCCAGAACGTGACGCGGATGGCGCTCGCGGCCGGGCGCCGCGTGAAGTTCGGCGTCAACGCATTCATCATCGCGCGGGAGACGGAAGCCGAGGCGCGCAGCGAGCTCGACAGGGTCATCGCGGCGGCGGACAACGTCGCGATCGCAAGCTTCAAGGACGACGTGAAGGAGGCCGGGCTCGCGAGCCCCGAACGCAAGGGCATGTGGGCGGATTCGACCGAGCGCGACCTCGTTCAATACAATGACGGCTTCCGGACCAACCTCGTCGGCACGCCGGAGCAGATTGCCCGGAAAATACACAAGCTTCGCAAGAATGGCGTCGATATGATCCTATGCGGTTTCTTGCATTTTCATGAGGAGACGCGCTTCTTCGGGGAGCGTATTATTCCTCTGGTCCGGGAGCTCGAGCTTGCGGATCCGCCCGGTCCACTCGATATCGCATTGTGACCGGGGGCGAGGACGGGAAGCGCGTTATGCAGAAGACGTCCGTAAAACTGAACTCGGAAGGCATCGGTTCTGCTGAGAAGGGTACACCCCTTATGAACTTCATGATCACGCATCCAAACGCTCGCGGCGACGAGATCAGCTCAGCCCAGGAGATCATCGAAGAAGCACGTGCCGGCCGCTGCTTCATACTCGTGGACGACGAGAACCGAGAAAACGAAGGCGACATCGTCATCCCGGCCCAGTTTGCGACGTCGGAAGTCGTGAACTTCATGGCCAAGCATGCGCGCGGCCTCATCTGTCTGGCGCTGACGCCTCAGCGGGTCGCGGAGCTCAAGCTTTCCGCGATGGTTCAGTCTCCCGGTCCCGGTCTGCAGACAGCGTTCACGCTTTCGATCGAGGCCCGTAACGGGGTCACCACGGGAATTTCTGCGGCCGATCGCGCGCGCACCATCGCGGTCGCGATCAACCCCGAGTGTCAGGCGCGCGATATCGTGAGCCCGGGTCACATCTTTCCATTGATTGCGCGTGAGGGCGGTACGCTGGTCCGCGCCGGTCACACCGAAGCAGCGGTTGACGTGGCGCGGATCGCGGGCCTCAACCCCGCGGGTGTCATCTGCGAGGTGATGAACGACGACGGGACGATGGCGCGTTTGCCCGATCTCAAGAAGTTCGCGCGCCAGCATCAGATCAAGCTCGGCACCATCGCGGATCTGATCGCCTATCGCCTGCGCACGGAGCGGCTCATCCAGCATGTGGCCGCTTCGGGCATCCATCATCCCGCGTTCGGAGAATGGCAACTCCACGTCTACCGCGACACCGTCGAGCACGGAGAGCACGTGCTGCTGGTGAAGGGCGATCTCAAGAAGCCCGGACCTACGATGGTGTGTCTGCATCGCCACGATCTCGTGGGCGATGCCATCCTGGGGCGGGATGGCGAAGGCTTGAGCAGCGCGATGCATCGCATTCTCAAGCGTGGCCGGGGGGCGATCGTCATCATCAATGATGGGCGCCCGACGGCACTCTCTCAGCGAATACTCAACGGTAGCCCGCACTCGCGGCCGGGGCCGGAACTGCGTGAGTACGGCGTGGGTGCGCAGATCCTGCGAGATGTCGGCATTCGCGACCTGATCCTGCTGTCCAACCGGGAGCAGACGCTGGTGAGCATCGAGGGCTACGGACTGAACGTCGTGGGACAAGAGCAGATGTGACGATGGGAGCGTCACCTTCCAACGGAGAAACTCTTTATGATTACGAACTTCGTGCGCAACCTCGTCAGCGGTGGCGAGGGCGGGGTTGACGCCGACTCCTTTCGCTCGGTCATGCGCCAACTCGCGGGCTCCGTGACCGTGATCACGACTGAGGGGGAAGGGAAGCTTCACGGGTTCACCGCAACTGCCGTCTGCAGCGTGTGCGCGACCCCTCCCACCATCCTGATCGTCGTCAACAAGTCAACGCGGACGCATCCGCACATCGATCGCAAAGGCTACTTTGGCGTGAACGTTCTGGCCGACAGCCAGAAACATATCGCCGAGCACTTTGCAGGGAAGGGCGAGGATCAGTTCGCGACCGTCGATCACAGCGTGACGAACAGCGGCGTTCCGCTGATCAACGGCGCTTCTGCGCAGATCGAGTGCAAGATCGTCGAAAAGATGAGTGTGGGGACGCATACCATCTTCGTGGGGCGTGTGCTCGGGACGGGAACCGAGGAGACGCCGCCGCTGGTCTATCACGATGCACGCTACGGTCAGGTGGCCCACATCTAGCCCGTGTGCCACGCAACCATCGAAACGGAGTTCGGCCGGCTTACTGCCGGCGCTGAGAGTGTGGCGATGTCAGAACGAAATCAAACGAGACCTGGACACGACGCTCGTGCGGAGGGCATGGCTTGCGCGAACGCGCTGGCCATGCCCGACATGGTACGAGCGCGCCTGCAGCGTGGCGATGTGACCGGCGCGACGCTTCTGCTTGGGCAGCCTTGGGGTATCACCGCAACGGTGGTGCACGGGGACAAGCGAGGACGGGCGCTCGGATTTGCGACGGCAAATCTCGTGCTTAGCCCCGATACTCCTCTCGCGCATGGCGTCTATGCCGTCCGGGCCACGGTGCGGGGAGCGTGTCACGAAGGGGTTGCCTGCTTCGGCACACGGCCGCAGTTCGACGACGGCGCGCCGCGCCTCGAGGTTCATCTGTTCGATTTCGATCACGACATCTACGGGGCGTCGATGAACGTGGCCTTTGTCGCGTTTCAGCGGCCCGAGATGAAATTCGTCAGCGTGGACGCGCTCAAAGAGCAGATGGCAACCGACTGCAGGATGGCTCGCGAGCTTCTTCGCGAGGGCATCGAGGTTGCTGCGTGCTGAGCGCGCCGTTGCCTTCCCGGGCATCGCCAAGCCTTTAGATTCCTCTCCGGCGTCGTGATCCGGGGCTGCTTTCGATCTCAAGATCGATTGAACCCCGGGTTGTTTTGCGATAAGTATGTACCGAGCGGTACATGAAGAATAGCCAGGAGGGAGCGCGGTGACGCGAGATCGTTTGCAACATGAGCAGGCTGCCGCGGCCGAGCCGTGCCCATGTCAGGAGGGTATGCGTCCGAGTGTGGATCTTGGCCGCCGAAAACTTCTTTTTGCGGGAGCTGCCGCCACGGCGGCAACCGGCCTGATCGGTAGCCGCGCCGCGGCCGATACCAAGGCGCCGCCCGGTGCGGCGCTCTACGATGTTCCCGAGGATTCGACGAAGGTGCCGGGACGCGGCGTGCATGAGGATCATGGCTACGGCACGCGCTCGCAGTTCGAGAAGGAAGTGCGCGTCAAGGCCGACAATCCGAGCGACATCACGTCCTGGACGTTCACGCCGCTGGCATCGACGATCGGCAATCTCACGCCCTCGGGCCTTCACTTCGAGCGCCATCACGGCGGCATTCCGGTCATCGATCCGGATCGGCACGATCTATTCCTGCACGGGCTCGTCGATGTGGCGAAGAAGTTCTCGGTCGCGGAGCTGAAGCGTCTTCCGTCAGTCACGCGCAAATATTTCATCGAATGCTCCGGCAACACGCTGAGCGAGTGGTCGAAACCGAAGGGCAAGAACGTTCAATTCACGCATGGATTGCTCAGCACCTCGGAGTGGACGGGTGTTCCGTTCGCGACGCTCGCGCGCGCCGTTGGCCTCAAGGACAACGCGGCGTGGGTTCTGGCCGAGGGTGCCGATGCCGCCGTCATGACGCGCAGCATCCCGATCGGGAAGATGCTGTCGGATGCGCTCATTGTCTACGGGCAGAACGGAGAGGCATTGCGGCCGGAGCAGGGATATCCGCTCCGCCTCGTTCTTCCCGGCTTCGAGGGCAATACGCATATCAAGTGGCTCAGGCGGTTACAGATCAGCGACCGTCCGTTCATGACGCGCGAAGAGACTTCCGCGTACACCGACCTCATGAAGGACGGCCGCGCGAAACTCTATACGCTCGCGATGGATGCGAAGTCGGTGATCACCTTCCCGTCCGGGGAGATGATGCTTCCGAAGCCCGGCCAGTACATGATCCAGGGCTTTGCCTGGACGGGACGGGGCCGCGTCCATGCCGTCGACATCTCGCTCGACAAGGGTGCGACGTGGCTGCCCGCCCGCATCGATAATGTTCCCGAGCCGATGTGCACCGTGCGTTTCAGCTTTCCGTGGCACTGGGACGGGAAGCCGGTGGTTCTGCAAAGCCGCTGTACCGATGAAACCGGCTACGTGCAGCCGACCCGCGCAGAGCTCATCCCGCTCAGGGGAGAGAATGCGATCTACCATTACAACGCCATCCAAAGCTGGGCGATCGGCGCCGACGGGAGCGTTTCGAATGTGCATATCTAGGCTCGCCGCGGCCGTCGTTGCCGCTTGTACCCTCGCTTCTCCCGCGCTGGCGCAGGAGCGCAGCCACGAGATCGGTACGCCTGTTTCCGCGGAAGACCTGAAGCCGTTCTTCTCCATTCAGCCGGGAGGGATCGGGCTGCCGGCCGGCTCGGGTACGGTCGCTCATGGGCGCGAGGTCTACAATCAGCGGTGCTTCTACTGTCATGGCGAGAAGCTCGAAGGCAATCGCGATATGGCGGGGCCTCCGCTGGCCGGGGGGCGGGGAACGCTCGCAAGCGAGAAGCCTCTCAAGACTGTCGAAAGCTATTGGCCACAGGCCAGCACGCTGTTCGACTACATCTGGCGCGCCATGCCGTTCGATCAGCCGGGATCGCTGACGGCCGACGAAGTCTATTCCCTCGTCGCCTATATCCTCGCGGAAGGGAAAATCGTGGGCCAGGACGTGCGCATGGATGCGGAGACGCTCTCCAAGGTCGTCATGCCGAACGCCAACGGCTTCTACGACGGATCGGGTCCTGATCTCAGGATCTATCGCGCCGGTGCCGACAAGTAGCGCATCCGTCCCAGCCCATGTCCACGCGGCTCATTCAGGGACCTGCCGTCACCACGCTTCCGATCGATCATCGGGGACGGCAGGTTCTGCTCGATGCCTATGCCTATCAGGGCAATAACGAGCATGAGCAAATACTGGCGCTCATCCATCGCAGCCCAGAGGCGGACCCGGACGTGGTGCCGATCGTCAGACTCCACTCCGGTTGCGTGACGGGAGATGTGTTCCATTCCCTCCGGTGCGATTGCTATCAGCAGCTTCAACTCGCCCTGGATGCGATCTGTACCGCCCCGCTTGGGGCGATCGTGTACCTCCCCTATCAGGAAGGGCGCGGCATCGGTCTTTACAAGAAGCTCCTGGCGTATGGCCGTCAGGATCGCGGGGCGGATACGATCGAGGCGAATGTCGAGATCGGCGTGCCCGTCGATGCCCGCGATTACGAGTTCGCTGCGTGGGTTTTAAGAGACATCGGATTTCGGACCGTGACGCTGCTTTCCGGAAATCCGCTCAAGAAATCCGCGCTCGTCAAAAACGGAATACAGGTAAATAAGTGTGCGCCTCTCAAAAGCGCATCAAACCGGTACAACGAGCGCTACATTCGCACCAAACGGAAAAGAATGTCTCACGATATCTGAAAATGAAGTCGCTACGGTTTGAAGGGCTTCTTCGGCCGCCCTTCGGCGATTGCCAAGGTCATGTCGGCAAACGTGTCCGCGATCTCGATCGCCGATTGACGCCCGCCGGGCTTCAGCCATAGGAAGCTGTAGAAGTACATGCCGAGCACGCCCTTGATGGCGATGCTCGGGAGATGGCGAAACCGCCCTTTTTTCTCGCCTTCCCGCAGAGTCGCGGCCCAGACGTCCTGGTAGGACTGGTGGAGGTCCGACACTATTCTGTGGCGCTGTCCCGTCAGGCAGTCCGCCTCGCGGAAACAGACCGTCATTTCGGGAAGATTTGCGAAAATCGTGGTCATCAGCTGCCGGCTCAGAATGTAAATCCGCTTCGCGGGATCCGGCTCCGTTTCGATGGCTTCGCGGCCCTTGATGACCAAATCCTCGATGTATCGCACTACGATACTGAAGAGCAGGTCTTCCTTGCTGCTGATATGATAGTAAAGCGCGCCGCGCCCCAATTTGACGGCATCGCCAATTTCCGCGACGCCGACCGCGCGATAGCCCCGGGTGGCAAACAATTCAGCGGCGATCCGCTTGATGCGCTCGAATTGCTGGGCGCCCGAATTTTTACGACCTTTGTCTCCCCCGACTCCCTCGGTATCGTCCGCCTCTGTGTGTGGACTAGTCGGTACATTCATGATAGTTGGTTCTTTAGCGGCTTGGCCGCGCTTTTTGGGAGTTTTCAGGTCTGAGCGAGACACAGGATGTTCCTTAAGCAGGTGGCCGAGCGCGGTTCGTTCAAACTTCGTAATTGACCATGGACCGTTCGGCAACGTCCGGGAAGCTAGAAACCCCCCGTGAAGATGCAGAGGCGGTACACGACCCCCAACACCAGTCAAGTACATATCCTGAATTTCGGCTGAGTCCGCACGCGTGGTCCAGGCCGACACAAACCGAAAGAACAACACGTACACACTCTGGAGGTTGCGACTTGACGACGACGATCTCATCCGTCTGGGAGCACACAATCAAGGGCAAGCCCGCAGTGGGAGCCGTTGCCCGCCGTTCAAGGCGAACGGAGCGTGCCGACATTTCCCGCTTCTCCGAGATGACCGGTGACTACAATCCTCTTCACTACGATGAAGCGGCGGCCGCTAAATCCGTGTTCGGAAAGATCATCGTCCAAGGCGGCGTCACCTCGGGACTGCTCAACGCCATCGTCGCGGAAGACCTGCCAGGCCCCGGAACGGTGTTTCTCAGCGTAAACTGGCGTTTTTCGCGCGCAGTCGGGGTGGGCGAGGAGATCACGGCGGAAGTCGAGGTCACGGCGGTTCGTGATGACAAGCCGATCTGCGAGCTTGCGACCCGGATCTTCGACGAACAGGGAAACGTGTGCCTCTCGGGCACGGCAACGGTCTATGTCGCGGCGCTGAAGGACATCGCAGCCGCCTCCGCAGCCGATAACAACGGGGCTAGTACGTGCTGACCTCCACCGACACACGGCCCCCGGTACAAGCCGGCAGTCCCTGGCGCGTTCTCGCGATCCTGAGCCTCGCGATCGTGCTCTCGATGACGACGTGGTTTTCGGCAACGGCCATCGTGGGCGAGCTCAAGGCGGTCTGGTCGCTTACCGACGACTCGGCGACCTGGCTCACGAATGCGGTACAGATCGGATTCGTCGCGGGGGCGCTCGGGGCGAGCTTTGTCAATTTGCCGGATCTCGTCGCCGCGCGGACGCTGATGGCGACGTCGGCCGCGATCGCGGCAGGGGCGAACCTCTTGCTTCTTGCGGCACCTAGTGCGGAAGCGGCCATCGCACTGCGTTTTCTGACCGGTGTGGCGCTGGCCGGGATCTATCCACCCGCGCTCAAGCTGATTTCGACGTGGTTCATCAGGGGACGCGGATTGGCGCTCGGCATCGTCATCGGCGCGCTGACGCTGGGATCGGCATTTCCGCACCTTCTTCGCGCCACGACGACGGGACTGCACTGGCAGGTCGTGGTCGTTGGCACGTCGGTGATGACGCTGGTCGGGGCTGCTCTCATGGCGCTCTTCGCCCGGGAAGGCCCGTCCGCGTATCCCAAGGCCACGTTCAACCCGCGTCAGCTCGGAGATGTGCTCCGAAACAAGCCTGTGATGCTCGCAAACATCGGGTACTTCGGGCACATGTGGGAGCTCTATGCGATGTGGGGGTGGTTCCTCGCCTTCATTCACGCGGCTCTCGAACCGCATGGGCTCGGCGCATCGGCGGCGTCGATGACGACGTTTCTCGTGATTGCTTCAGGGTTCATCGGGTGTGTCGTCGGCGGGGTCATGGCCGATCGCATCGGACGCACCGCCACGACCTCCATCATGATGGCTACGTCCGGCACGTGTGCCTTGCTCATCGGCTTCGCGTTCGCCGGGCCGTTGTGGATACTGCTCGCGATCTCGATCGTGTGGGGCATCAGCGTGATCGGCGATTCCGCGCAGTTTTCCGCGATCGTCACGGAGGTCGGCGATTCCTCTTTCGTCGGAACCAGCCTTGCTCTCCAACTCGGGCTGGGGTTTGCGCTAACCGTCATTGCCATTCGGGCCCTGCCGAGCTTCGCCGACTATCTCGGTGGATGGCAGTGGGCCTTCGTCTTGCTCGTTCCCGGCCCGATCATCGGCACCATCGCGATGCTCGCGCTCCGCCGTTTGCCTCAGGCGGAGAAGATCGCGCAGGGGCGCCGCTAGCCGGCCTGCCAGGTTACGGTTTCAAAAAAATGGCGCATGCGGGCTCTCTGCATGCGCCATTTTTCTTGATCATTGCGCGTCCTTCGCTCAATATGTACCGGTCGATACACAAGTGGTCGATGCGGGCTGGGACCTGCGCACCTGCCGATGGTGACCCGGGAAGACGAAGTACGTGCGTCTTCGCCATCGGCAATCAGCTCAAATCTTCGCGAGAGGTGGATGTCGGCGCATCTGCACCGTCGAGGACACGCGTCTGCATGCGCTCCGAAGATGGGCGCGGCGAATAAAATCATATTGGGAAGGAAACGTAATGTCCGCGGAAGTTGCGCCGTATCGGCCCAAAGAGGCCTTAAGCGGCTTCGTATGGATCTATGCCGCCTCGATCATCTCGTGCTTCTTGGTGAACCTCTGGGTCACCAACTATCCGATCGGGCCTTGGCAAGGCGAGGAGATCGCCAAGTCGTTCTGGCTCGATAACGTAACGTGGCAGATCTTCGCCGCATGGTGGGTCTGTTTCTTTGTCGTCTCCTCGTTCTGGCCCTTCAACTTCATCGAGAGTCCCGTTACGCGCGGCATCGTGGTGGTCGCGGTCTCGTGGTTTTTGGGCTGGTGGAGCGCCAAGCTCATTCACCTCATTGGACCGGGTGGCGACGGCATCTTTCCGCTGGTTGGCACCACGTGGTTCCTGATGGCGTTCTTCTGCTTTGCGGGCGCAAACTTCCTCGTCGCCTCGCTACCTCCAGCGCGCCAGTTCTTCATTCACCTCATCCTGTTCACGGGGCTCACCTATCTCATCACGCATTCGGCCGTGAAATGGGTTCCGGCGTGGTGGTTCCCGTTCCTGCTCGTCGGTCTTGGAACCGGAACCGTGAGCTATCTCGCGCGCGGCTTGCCGCAGCCGGGCAAGGCGGTCGTCATCATGTCGATGCTGTTCTCGACCGCTGCGCTGGTGTTCATGATCTCGGCCGCCGCCGGCTACTGGGATTTCACCAAGTCGCCGATCTCGGCCTTCTGGTCGATGGGTCATTTCACCGATGACAGCTTCTGGCTGCTCTGCTTCATGACGGCGACGTCGATCAACTATGCGTTGCCGATTATCACGCACAACTGGCCCTTCTCGAAGATAGCAATGCCGTGGGGCGGCCTGCTGGCGTGCGTGTTCTATCTCGTGCTCGACGTGATCGTCGCAAGCCTTCTGGTGCGGCTTGTCGGCCCTGTGTTTTCGAGCATGGAAGAGCTGTTGACCTACGCCTACATGGGCGTGAACTGGTCGCTCGTGTTTCCCCTGGTGTTCGGGACGGGTCTCACAACTCCGTATTTGTGGACCGGTCAAAAGACGCCGGGAACTTGGGATGATGTCGCGTGAGTTGTTCCTCCTCTTACGCGACACTCGGATGCCCGGCCTTCTGGCCGGGCATTCTTTTTTTTCTCGATGGGGTGCGGATGCTATTTGGACGCGCCGTTTTTACGAAGATCGGCAATGCTGCAACCGAGCTTGCGCCTGAGGAGAAGACGCAATGAAACGCTATCGGCATAGCCGACCTCGGCGGCGATTTCATCGACGTTCGTCCTCGTCATCTTGAGGAGGAAGAGTGCGCGCGCCATTCTCGCGTCCTGAAACGCTTCGAGGGGTGATTTTCCGAGTGCGCTCCTGAGCTTTCGTGTGAGGGTGCGCGGGCTCGTGCCGGTGGCGCTTGCGGCTCGCGACAGGGAGAAGCCGGAAGCGAGATTGTCGTGCGCCCAGCTTTCGAAGCGCTCGACGACGGGATCGTGGTTGCGGACCTGATCGGGCATGACGAAAGCGGCGTGGGTCGAGCGCAAATCCTCGATGCTGAGATAGCGGGCTACCGCCGAAGCCAGTGTGCGGCTGCTGCGGCGGATCAAGGACAGGGCGAGGTCGAAGTGCGCCAACGCGGCGCCGGCGGTTATCACCGCGCCTGCATCCAACACCATGCTGTTTTCAACGAGCCTGACGCGCGGATAGCGCGTTCGGAAGCAGTCGGTCAGCCACCAGCTCGTGGTGGCGGGCAGTCCGTCCAGAAGCCGCGCTTCCGCCAGAACGAAGGTGCCCGTGCAGGCGGCGGCGACTGTCGTGCCTGTGGTGTGCCATTGGCGTAGCAGGGTTCCGGCTTCGCTTACATCAGGGCGCTTGAGAACGTCGTCGATCGCCTCGCGCGAGGTCGCTCTTATGGCGGGGACGATCGCAACGTCCGGCGGTTCGATGCTCTCTGCCGCCTCGGTCGGTACAATCAAGCCGGCTGCAGTTTTGGCGCTTTCCGCTATGCCGATCCGGCGAACCTGAAGATCGCCTCCCGGGAGAGGCGCTGCGTTCTCGCGGGCCAGATCCCGCGCCAGTTGCAGGGTGTCGTGCAGGGCGGCGAGCCCGGTGTCGAAGACGCCATCGAGAACGAACAGATCAATTCGCATGGCCGTGGACCCATCGAATATGTCCGGTTCCGCAATTCCGCGGGTGCGGGGCGAGGCCTATCAATCTCGGGTATTCCCATCTCAGAAAGCTGGAGACACCATGAGCAAGAAAGCAATCTTCGTCCGCCTCGAAGCCAAACCCGGCATGGAGGCCGAACTCAAGTCGTTCCTGGAAAGCGCGTTGCCGTTGGCCGAAAAAGAGTCTTTCACCAAGACTTGGTTCGCTCTTCAATTCGACTCCTCCACGTTCGGCATTTTCGATACGTTCGAGTGTGACCATGGCCGGCTCGAGCACCTCAACGGCCCTATCGCGGCCGCGTTGCTTGCGAATGCGGACAAGCTGCTGGCGGTGGCTCCGAAGATCGAGAAAGTCGACGTTATGGCCGCAAAGGTCACAGCTTGAGTTTTGGCACACCAAAGCCGGCCGGGTTCGCTCCGGCCGGTCTCTTCTCATGTGTACCGATCAGTATACTATGCCCATGGCTCGCGCTCCAGCGGGCAAAAGCGGGGCACTAAGGATCGCTTCGCGAAATCAGCCGCGCGGCTCAATTCAGGATGAAGTCTTGAGAGAGGTCCCCTGCCCGGCGCGCGATGCAAGCTCGTCGGGCGTCAGCGGCCGCACCGCATAGACGCGCTCGCCGGGGGAAGCGTCGGGTCTATTCCGGATGAATGAGATGGCGGCTGCGTCGTCGCTCACCGGCACGTCAAAGAACTGAAGAGGCGTAAGGCTGTCGTAGCAATACTGAGGGCTCACCTGTATCCGCCAGCCGGCAATATTCCTCATGGCCCACCAAACCTTCGATGACTGGGAATGATTTGGGGGCAAGTCCGTACAGAAATCAAACGTCGCAGAAAAAGAATGTAAACGGAGCTTGTCTTTAACGCCCTAACGCAAACGACTTTCCGTCGTTTAATTTGACCTGGGGCAAGTTGGGCTGCTGCTCCGCGTGTACATCCGAAAAAGGTTTTTGTTCCGGATGATATGCAATGCAGCTAACCCGCTCTCAGAGTTTTGTGGCGTGCCAGAAGCCCATTTTCGGGATCGACAAGCAACTCGCCCTCTACCGCAAGATGCTGCTCATCCGGAAGGTCGAGGAAATGCTCGGCAACGCCTCGCTCGCCGCGGAGCTGCCGGGGCCGGTGCATCTCTATGTGGGGCAAGAGGCCATCGCGGTGGGCGTCTGCGATCACCTGGCGGAGACAGACTGGATTGCGAGCACGCATCGCGGCCACGGGCATTTTCTTGCCAAGGGGGGCGATACGGCGGCCCTGGTTGCGGAAGTATTCGGCCGCGAAACGGGCATCTGCCGCGGGCGCGGCGGCTCGATGCACGTCGCCGATTTCTCGCGTGGCATCATCGGCGCGAATGGGATCGTGGCGGGCGGCCTCGCGCTTGCCGCAGGCGCGGCGTGGGCCGCGCAACTCGAAGGCACGGGCCGCATCGCGGTCGCGTTCTTCGGTGACGGCGCGGCTAACCAGGGCGTGCTGATGGAGACGCTCAATCTCTCGTCGCTTTGGAAGCTGCCTCTCATCCTCGTGTGCGAGAACAACGGATTCGCCGAGTTCTCGCCGAGTGCGACGGTGACCTCGGGACGGATCGCGGAGCGTGCTGTGCCGTTCGGCGTGGCGCATCGCACGGTGGACGGCAACAATCTCGAAGCGGTGTGGCTCGCGGCGGAAGAGGCGGTGGCTCATGCGCGCGGCGGTGGCGGGCCGATCCTGCTCGAGTTCGAGACCTACCGGCTTCGCGGCCACATGGAGCAGGAGATGGCCTTCCTCAGCAAGACCTACCGTACGAACGCGGAGGTTGAAGAGAGGAGGTCCGCCGACCCGATCCGCCGGTTCCGCGAAGCGCTGATCGCGCATCGTTTTGCGACGGCCGCAGACCTCGACGATCTCGAGGCCGAAGTGCAGGACGAAGTCGTTCGAGCGAAGCAAGCGGCCAAGGCGGCGCCGTGGCCCGATGTGACGGGCGCCAAAGATTTCATGTTCGCGTGAGGGAGAGTTTGCGCATGTCCAGAAGACGCATGGTGCAGGCCATCCAGGAGGCGCTGGCGGAGGAGATGGAGCGGGATGCCCGCGTTCTCGTGTTCGGCGAGGACGTGGAGGCGAGCATGTTCGGCGAGACGGCCGGCCTATCCGAGCGCTTCGGTGCTTCCCGCGTCCGCAATACGCCGATCTCGGAAGCGCTTCTCAGTGGCATGGCAGTGGGGGCTGCGGCCGCGGGATATCGTCCGGTGTGCCATCTGATGTACGGTAATTTCATCTACACGGGCTTCGACGCGATCGCGAACCAGGCGGCGAAGTTCCGCTACATGACCGGCGGTCAGGTCAAGCTTCCGCTCGTGTACATGGGTGTCATCGGCGGGGGGAAGGCGACGGCCGCACAGCATTCGGATTGCATCTATCCGGCGCTCATGAACCTCGGCGGATTGAAGGTCGTGGTGGCGTCGGATCCCGGCGATGCCAAAGGCCTGCTCAAGGCGGCAATCCGCGACGACAATCCCGTCGTGTTCCTGCAGGCGGCGGGGCGCAGCCGCGAACAGTATCCCGTGCCGGATGATGAGGACTATGTGCTGCCACTCGGCCAGGCGGCGGTGAAGCGCGAGGGGCGCGATCTCACGATCGTCGCCATAGGCAGCATGGTGAAGCAGGCGCTGCTGGCGGCTCACGAGCTCGCATCTCAGGGGATCGAGGCCGAGGTCATCGATCCGCGCACCCTGTTTCCGCTCGACGAGGATGCGATCCTGCGCTCTGTCTCGCGGACGGGACGGCTCGTGATCGCAGACGAATCGCACAACACCTGCGGCGCGGCGAGCTATATCTCGGCGATCGCCGGAGAGCGCGCGTTCGCGGCCCTCAAGGCGCCGGTGTGCCGCGTCACGGTGGGGGACGTGGCGATGCCGTTCTCGCCACCGCTCGAGGACGCGCTGCGGCCTGGCAAGGCTGAGATCGTGCGTGCGGTGCTCGGATTGGTCGAGGCGAATGCCGCCTCTCCTCGCCGGCAGGCGATGGCAGGCGGCGAGATGTTGTCCTAGGCGCGTGCGTTGGATCGGCGTGGCGCGAGATCTGCCGGCGCTTCGGTGCGAACGGCGTGGCGGCTCGGTGTGGGCGGCAGGCGGACGCTGTCGTCTGCGGCCGGTCTTCGCCAAATTTCACGCCCAGACCTCGCCGGCCGGCTGGGGCGGAAACCACCGCGTTCTCTCCCGGGCCCGCCCTGGGTTTCCAAGGGCTGCCGGGCTATTTTGACGGCTCGACGAAGACTGTCGCCTCCTGTGAGGCCCCTGCTTGCCGCTCCAACTCGTGGCGCCACATTTAAACCATTGAAATATAGTGTATTTATTTGGCTCCCCGCATTTTTTTGCGCGGCGGGATGTGTTCGTGGTTTAACGGGTCCAAAGCACCTGCGTTCGGTGATTTCACTGACCGGCCGAGCCACTTTTTGGAGCAGCATGACCACACGAGCGTCGCGCCTAGATCAGATGCCGGACAGCGAGCTGCTGCGCGTGCGGTTTTGCGACCTTCCGCTCCGCCTGAAGGGCTCCGTGATCGAGCAGCGGGCGCAGTCCGTGTTCGACGATCTGACCGCGCGCGGTATCCGCTTCCGCCCGACTCTCTGGATCTCCGAACAGTGGTACAATCCCGACGAGGTCGTTGGATTCGCCGTTCCGTTCTATCTGCTTCACCCGCGACTGATCCGTCTCGAGCGCAAGATGATGCTGGAAGCCGAAGGCGCGTCGTTGAATGAAGCCCTGAGTATCGTGCGGCATGAAACCGGACATGCCGTCGACGAGGCCTTTCAGCTTCGCAAGATGCGCGAGTACCGCAAGGTGTTCGGTTCGCCGCATCGGGCCTATCCGACGGACTATGTGGCGGACTCGGACAGCCGCGATTTCGTCCAGCATCTCAATGCCTGGTATGCGCAATCGCATCCGGTCGAGGATTTTGCCGAGACATTCGCCGTGTGGCTTCGTTCCAAGAACGGCTGGCGGCGGAAATATCGCGATTGGCCGGCCTATGAAAAATTGATGGCGGTCGACACCTGGATGCGCGATCTGCGCGATGTCGAGCCCCAGATCAAGCCGAAGCGGATTGCAAACGAGCTGCGGGATTCGACGCGAACGCTCGGCGAGCACTACGAGGAAAAGCGCGAGTTCTACGCGATCGACGCCGAGGACGAGTTCGACGGCTCGCTGCTGCGGATTTTCGAGCCGAGCAATGGAACAGCAAGCCGCTCGCGCGGGAACATGTCGGCCGCGGCGTTGCTTGCGGAGTACAGGACACGTCTCAGGCGGCGCACGGCCAAGCCGCTCGGGGTGCCCGCCTACGTCGTCGATCAGGTCTTGCGGCAGCTCGTGCAGCGCGCCCGCATCCTGAAGCTCAGACAAGCACGCCCCAAGGCGGAAACGGTCAGCAAGGTGTCGCGCCTCGTTTCCCGTGCGACTGTCTCAATCATCCGGAACAGCCCAAGACTGCCGCTATGACAAGGTTAAAGAAGAAGCTCACGGTTATCCTTCTGGCGGACGAGCGATTGCTGCCGACGGGAGACCTGACTGAGCTCAGCGGCAAGGAGCGGATGCTCCGGAAGACCGAATACGACGTCAAGAACGCCATCGAGGCGCTGGGTCATACGCTCGTTCCGGTCGGTATCTCGAACAATCTCTCGACGATCACCGATGCGCTCGAAGCCCACAAGCCGGACATCGTCTTCAACCTGGCCGAGGAGTTCAATCACATTGGACACTTCGATCAGCACGTCGTCAGCTTCCTGGAGATGCTTCGTCAGCCTTATACCGGCTGCAATCCCCGCGGGCTCACGATTGCCCGTGACAAGGCTTTGACCAAGAAGATCCTCGCTTACGACGGGATGAAGGTGCCGGAGTTCGCCATCTTCCCGATGAAGCGCAACACAAAACGCCCCAGCACCTTGGGCTTTCCGCTGTTCGTCAAATCGCTGACCGAAGAGGGATCGATCGGGATCTCGGGCGCATCGATCGTGCGCGACGACGTCAAACTGATGGAGCGGGTGGATTTCATACATCGCACCGCGTCGTCGGCGGCGCTGGCCGAGGAATACATCGAAGGCCGGGAAATCTATGTCAGCATGATGGGCAACGAGCGCGTCACCGTGCTGCCGCCTTGGGAGTTCTTCGTTGAGAACAGGCCCGCGGGATCTCCCTTGATCGCGACGGGCCGGGGCAAATGGGATCCGGATTATCAGGATCAGGCCGGCGTGATGACAGGGCCGGCCGAGATCAGCGAGAAGCTTGCTGCAAAACTGCAGAAGCTGTCACGCGACATCTATCGGCTGCTTGGCCTCAGTGGCTATGCGCGGCTGGACTTCCGCGTCACGGACAACGAGGAAGCTTATCTTCTGGAAGCCAATCCCAATCCGCAGATCGCCTCGGACGAGGATTTCGCAAGCGCGGCCGAAGCCGCAGGCATCGAATATCCGGAGCTGATCGAGCGGCTCATCCGGTTTGGAATGAACTACGATCCTGAGCGCATGACCCTCTAACGCGCGCTGGGAATGCGATGGATCGGTGGTCGCCGGTTGCTGCTAGGCGTATCCCGCCCTGCCCCTGAAGCGCAGCCCCGCATAGATCCACCTGGACCGTTCGGGCTCGCTTTGCGACGCTAACGTGAGCAAGGGCGAAGGCGCCGCCCCTACCAGAACCATTGCGATTGCACCTGTTTGGTGCGGGTGCGCCGACGGTTGTTGTCAGGCGGGGGCGGGCTCGGCTGGTCGAAGAAGCTGAAGAAGCCGCCGCCTTCCCAGGGCTTGTAAGCCGGAGGAGCGGGCGGCGTCGGCCGGCGCGTCTTGAAGCCTCCCTGTGGCTGATTGCTCAACACCGCAACGAACTCGGTGCGATAGTTGGTTTCTTTGCTCAATGGCTCGTCGGAGACGATGATCGAGGATCGCGGCAGCGCGGTCGGCGCGATGCGCTCGAGCACGTCGCTCGGGATGTTGATGCGGTCGAGCGCGTTCTTGGCGTCGTCACCGGTGTCGATCGAGACCGCGCTCCAACGCAGACCCGGTCCGTCGGACGCCATCGCCGTGAACACATGCGTTCCGATGGGCATGTCGGCATCGCGGATCGTGACTGGTGCCTCGATGGTGGTGTCGAAGACCTCGCCGCCGTCCGGCCACGCCTTGCGCGTGTTCCGCCGCACATAGAGCTTTTGCGTCGCGCGGCTGATGTAGATCGAGACCGGCTCGAGCGCGAGCTTTGCCTCGGCCGCTGCTTTGGCGGCCTCGGGCTTCTTGGCGGCGGCCTCCTTGGCGGCCTCTTGTGCGCGGGCCGCGGCATCGGACTTCAGCGTCGCGTCGGCTTTCGCCGTTTCGAGTTTCGCTGTCGCTTCCGCGACCTTAGTTGCAGCCTTCAGCCTCTGTTCCTCGGCACCCGCCCTGGCCTGATCGGCTTTTGCGGTGGCGAGAGCCTTTTCGGCGCGCGCAAGCGCGGCGTCGGCCGCGGACTTGAGGCCTTCGAGTTTGCGAAGTGCCGCCTTGGACGATGCCGCCTCGCGTGCCGCTTTCGCGGCGGATTTCTTGGAAACTTCGGCGGCTTTTGCTGCCTCGTCGGCTTCCCGCGCCAGTTTTTCGGCGCGCTCAGGAGCCGCCGCGACGGCGTCGGCGTTCGGAACCAGCAGCGCTGGATGAGAAAATGCCGCGGGCGTTGCGTCGTACGGGGAAATAATCACGCGCATCCCGATGCGCGTCGTGTCGAACAGCTTCTCCGCAAAGCCGAATGGCAACCGCACGCAACCGTGCGAGGCGGCATAGCCCGGAAGCGGGCCGCCGTGCATCGCGATCCCATTCCAGGTGAGACGCTGCATGTGCGGCATATGGGCGTCGTCGTAGAGGTTCGAGCGGTGATCCGCATTCTTCTGGAGAACGGCAAACACGCCGGCCGGCGTTTCGCGTCCCTTCGTGCCGGTCGAAACCGGCGCCTTCAGGATCCAGCCGTCCGCGTCATAGAATGTGATCTGCTGGGACTTGATCGACACGATCGCCATGATCGGCTCGCCGGCATCGCGCGGCGCTGCCTCCTCTGCAGCGCGGGGGGGACGGTTGGCGCTGGCGGCGTCGCTCAGTACAGTCATAGCGGCAATGGCCGCCAGTGCTGAAATTGCCGGAAGCAGTAGATACCGACTGGATTTTTGAGTCATCGTCAACCAACTCAACACGCAATGCTCCCCCTTTTGATGCCAGCCTTGCACGGCACGAATCAAGTTTGGCGGAGCAAAATTAAGGCTGGCTTAGCGGACGACCGATTTTGATGTGCTCTTTAGGACACGCAGTTCCTCGCCTTGGACGCGCCGTCCGGGGTTTGTTTGCGGAAACCCTGGCATCAACGCTGCGCTTCGTGCGGGGCAAGACGCTTTCAGGTGTCACCTTAGCGCCGCGGTCCCGGCTTTACGGCGGGCGCCGCGTCGCTCGACAACAGCGGTTTGCCGGGCTAGCTGGCCACGGGTCTCTCCCTGACGAATAGCAAGAGCTGGGATCTGGAAGCGTCACTGCTGTTTGCTCTCGAGAGAGGGGGCAAGTGGATGCTGGTGGTGGCAAGCTCGGCGGCACCCTCACGCCGGTTCGGCGAGACGAACGCTGAGGCGCAGTACGAGCGGACCGCGCATAACGCGACCTTCATCGAACAGACCCTGGCTCGGATCTCTGCCATCACTGACAGCCCTTGCCGGAGAAGCTCACCACGAACGGTGAGCAGGGATCGCCGGCAACTCGTCATCGAAGCCTCAGCTTCAGACGCTTCTTCTGCTCTGCGCCGCAGGCTTTAGGCAGATGGCAACCGGATTGAAACACGCAAGCCATTGAGAGGCGACGTGTCGAGCTGAATTTCGCCATTATAGAGCACCACGAGATCGCGTACGATAGCAAGGCCGAGTCCCGAGCCAGCTGCTTGCGTATCCCAGCGTTCTCCGACGTTAAAGACGACTTCGTGCGCCTCAGGAGGCAAGCCTGGGCCGTCATCATCAACTAAGATTTCAACTGATCCGCTTTTGGTTTCGTTTGCCGCGATGCGCACGCGAGAGTGGGCAAATTTTCCGGCATTGTCGATAATATTGCCAAGAATTTCTTGAAGATCCTGAGCTTCGCACGCAGCGCGAATAGCGGGGGGCACGTCGACATCGAAGTGCAACTGTTTATGCGCGTAGATGCGCGACAGAGCCGCTATCACATCGGATACAACGCTCGCGACTTCTGACGATGCTCCCGGGGACAGGCGGTTCGCGACAACGCGAGCGCGAGTTGTCTGGTGATTTATCTGAGCTTCCATCTTTCGGCACTGAGCGAGGATAGTGTCCGCGCTTGCGCCGCAGCCGCAAGATTTGAGCCGATAGGCTTCATCTGTCAAAATTGCCAACGGTGTCCTGAGCCCGTGCGCGATGTTTCCGGCCTGCGTTCTAGCCCTTTGCACCAACTCTGTTGTCGACGCGAACATGTAATTGAGATTGTCGACAAGTGGCTGCACCTCGGATGGATAGTTTCCGGGCAAGCACTTCAGATTTGCCGACCGCATCTTTAGTAGCGCAACATTCAGCTGTCCGAGCGGGCGCATTGCATAAAGGATCAAGAGTGCGGCGGCTGCAGCCATCGCCACTCCCAAGGCCGTCAATGACCACGACAGCGTGTCATTGAAACTGGTCACAACGCTTTCGAGATGGCGTTTGTCCGTGCCAATGATGAATTGGACAGGCGGCTCACCGGGATTCTTCCACTCGAGGCTCTCCGCCACAAGCAACTCGCCAGTTGGGCCTTTAATGTGATGTGTGTGGACACCGACATCGGAGCGCCCGTCGGGCGGGGTGGTGAGCGGGGCCGCCTTCATGGAGGGAGAGCGCGCCAGCACCTTGCCTTTCTGCTGGATCTCCCAATAGTAACCCGAGTTCTCGACATCGTAGCGCGGGTCGCTCAGCGGAGCACGCAGAACCGTTTGGCCGTTCTCTGTATGCGCGAGACGCTTTAGCTCCGAAAGGTGCACGAACAGCTCGTCGTAGAACTGCTGCGTCACGTGGGTCCGGAAGACGTTCGAGAGGATCAACCACGCAAGCACCATGCCGAACGCGATCCACGCGGTGGCGGCAACGATGAGCCGATTTTTGAGGCTGGCAGGTTCCTTCATCACCTAGTCCATTCGGTAGCCAAGGCCGCGGATCGTCTTGATCAGATCGGCCCCGAACTTGCGGCGCAGACGGCTCACGTAAACTTCTATCGTGTTCGACTCGCGGCTCTCGCCGAGGCTGTACAGGTGCTCGGTAAGCTCTGCCTGGGAGACAACGCGACCTATTCGATGCATGAAGTAGTTCAGCATGCGCAGCTCCTTGGCCGTGAGTTCGATCGGCTGTCCGTCGAGCAGGGCCATTCCTGCACCGGTATCGAGCGTGATTCCCCTGTGCGTGAGCGTGGCGCTCGCCAGACCCGCGGAACGCCTTATGAGAGCATTGAGACGCGCGGCCACCTCGGGGATGTGGAACGGCTTGGTGATGTAATCGTCGGCGCCAGCGTTGAGGCCATCCACTTTCTCAGGCCAGGAGCCGCGTGCCGTCAGGACGAGGACCGGCATCTTGTGGCCGCCGGCGCGCCATTTGCGCAGAACATCGAGCCCCGACATCTGCGGAAGTCCGAGATCCAAAACAACGGCATCATACGTCTCTTCCGTTCCCATGATGTAGCCGTCGGCGCCGTTGTCGGCTCGTTCGACGGCAAATCCCGCCGAATCCAGCCCTTCTGCGAGGCGTTTGGCTATTTCCGGGTCATCCTCGATGAGGAGAATGCGAATGGCGCACTCCTTTGGCGATCTCTATCGCGAGGTTGATAGCACAGCCCTCCTGAACTGGCGCTTAAAAGACCGGTCGTTCAGCCAGCCCGCAGCTTCGGTTCAGGCCGATTTCAGCTTGGCACAGCACATCCTGGGTCAGGAATTGTAGTCGGATCGGGGAGTTCGAAATGCGCAGGACTTTGATAATGGCAGCGGCCATCTCGCTCCATTCCGCGGGCGTTGCCGTGAGCGCATCCTTGCCCGCACCAGCCCGCGATCTTGCCGTCTCGCCGACCCAGATCGAGCGCATGGCAATTGAAATCGAGCCTGCGACACCGACCGCCGAGCAGGTTGTAGCGCTGCTGCCGGGAACAGTCATCCCGGCGCTCAATGCCCGGATCGTCGCAGCCGCGCCTTTTGGCGGCACGGTCGCGCAGCTCCACGTGCTGCCGGGCGAGCGCGTCAGCAAGGGCCAGGATCTGGCCACAGTATCCAGCCGCGAATTGCTGGAAGCGGCTTCGAACCTCGCTCAGGCGGAAGCGGAGCTTCAAGCCGCCGAAGCCGTTGCTCGCCGACGGCGGGATCTTGCCGAGAAGAACATCCAGAGTCCCACCATGGCCGAAGAGGCCGAGGCACAGGTCACCAAGATCAAGGCCGTCATCGAGCAGCACAAGCGAATGCTGGTTCTCGGCGGCATCAGCAGCACGAGCCCAGGCCAGTATACCATCAAGGCACCGGAAGCAGGGCGCGTCGTTGAGGCCAGCGTCACGCCCGGCGACAAGATCGAAGCCATGGCTCCCGCGGTCACGATCGATACGAGTGATGAGCTATGGATCGAGGCGCAGCTGCCCGCCAACCTCGTGAGCCGTATCGCGCCTGGAGACCGCATCAAGGTCATGGACGGCCCGGAAGGCAAAGTTGTTTCGGTGGGCGGGTCGCTCGACAAGCTGACGCGCTCGACCAAGCTGATCGCGAGCGTCCCTTCCGAGAGCGGTCTTCTGCCGGGGCAGATGGTGACTCTCAGCATCGTCCAGAAAGCCGTGACGGGCGCGCTCTCGGTTCCCGCAAGCGCGGTGGCTCGTATCAACGGGGTTGAAGGCGTGTTCGTACGCAACGACACGGGCTTCACGCTCGTGCCGGTCGAGGTCGCAGGGCGCTCACCCGCGGCGGCAACGGTGCTCGGCAACCTGCCCAAGGGCGCCGCGGTCGCAGCGAGCGGCCTGCCGCAGCTCGAGCAGATGCTGGGGGCGGAATAGCCCACATGCTCGACCGCCTGATCAGTTTTTCTCTGACGCAACGCGTCTTCATCCTGCTGTCTGCGGTTGCTGCGGCCGTGGCCGGGGCGTGGGCCTTTCGCACAATTCCGATCGACGCCTTTCCCAATATCTCGCCTGTTCAGGTCAAGATGATCCTCAAGGCACCCGGCATGACGCCGGAAGAGGTCGAGACGCGCGTCATCACCCCAATCGAGATGGAGCTGCTCGGCATCCCGAAGCAGACCATCCTTCGTTCGGCGGCCAAATACGCCATCGCCGACATCACGCTCGACTTCGAGGACGGCACCGACATCTATTGGGCGCGTCAGCAGGTCGCCGAGCGTCTCAACGGCGTGCGAGATCAATTGCCGTCGAACATTTCGGGCGGCCTCGCCCCGGTGTCGACGCCGCTCTCCGACGTCTTCATGTTCACCATCGATGGCGGCAACCTCTCGCTGGAAGAGCGGCGCAGCCTGCTCGACTGGACCATTCGCCCGGCGCTGCGCACCCTTCCGGGCGTCGCGGACGTGAACGCGCTCGGCGGTATGGTCCGCACGTTCGAGGTCATCCCTGACGCAAAAGCGCTCGCAGGGGCCCGCCTCGGCGTCGAAGATATCCTGAAAGCCATCGACGAGGCCAACCGCAACGACGGCGCGGGGCGGCTGAGCGAGGGAGAGAAGGCTCTCGTCGTGCGTGCTGCCGGCGCTATTCAGAGGCCACAGGATCTCGAGCAGATCGTTCTCAAGACCGAAGGTGAGCATGTCTTGCGCCTCGGTGATGTTGCGAACATCGGAATTGGAAGCCTCACCCGCTATGGCGCGGTAACCATGGACGGGCAAGCCGAGGCAGTTCAGGGGCTGGTGCTTTCTCTACGGGGAGCCGATGCAAGCGCAATCGTGGCAGCTGTAAGGGCGCGCCTCGACGAGTTGAAGCCGAGCCTGCCGGAAGGCGTGAAAATCAACGTCTTCTACGACCGCTCGGACCTGATCGAAAAGGCCGTCGGCACAGTGAGCAAGGCACTCATCGAGGCGACTGTGCTCGTCGTCGTGCTGCTGCTCCTCTTCCTCGGCAACCTGCGGGCCGCCATCGTCGTGGCTTTGACGCTGCCGTTCGCCGCTCTCGCCACCTTCGTCATGATGAAGGCTTTCGGCATGTCCGCGAACCTCATGTCGCTCGGCGGACTGGCGATTGCCATCGGACTCATTGTCGATGCGGCCGTCGTTGTCGTGGAGAACACGGTCGAGCGGCTCCACCACGAGGGGGACAGCGACATTCCTCTCCTCCACAAAGTTTACCGCGCGGCGGGCGAGGTGGCGATGCCGGTGGCCTCGGGAATACTTATCATCTGCCTCGTGTTTCTGCCTCTGCTGTCACTTCAGGGCCTCGAAGGCAAGCTGTTCGCCCCGGTCGCGCTTACCATCATCTTCGCGCTCGGCGCCTCGCTCATTCTTTCGCTCACGCTCATTCCGGTGCTGTCCTCTTACCTGCTTCGCGGCGGCAGTCACGGCGAGCCGCTGCTGATGCTCATTCTCGCGCGTGGCTACAGAACACTCCTCAAGGGATGCCTGGCCTTTCCGATCGCCGCGTATCTTGTGGCCGCAGCCGGGATCGTCGCAGTGGTCTTTGCCTACGGCGCCGTCGGCAAATCGTTCATGCCCACCATGGACGAAGGCTCCGTGATCATGCAGATCACCAAGCTGCCCTCCATCAATCTCAAGGCCAGCATCGAGGGCGATCTTCGCATCCAGAGGCTCTTGAAGGAGAAGGTGCCGGAGGTCGAGCGCATCGTCGCGCGCGTCGGATCGGACGAGCTGGGTCTCGACCCCATGGGTCTCAACGAGACGGATACTTTCCTCGTCCTGAAGCCCAAAGATCAATGGCGCGTACCGAACAAGGAGTGGCTGATTGAGCAATTGCGCCAATCCATGGCCGATATGCCGGGCGTCGAGTTCGCGTTCACGCAGCCGATTGAGATGCGCACCGCCGAAATGCTGACGGGTGCGCGGGGCGATCTTGCCATCAAGATCTTCGGCCCCGACCTCGCGACGCTTTCCGGCCTCGCCGGCAAGATCCAGGGCGCGCTTCAGAGCGTCACCGGCGCATCCGAGGTCTCGACCGTCGCCAACGACAACGTCGAGTACCTTCAAATCGATCTCGACCGTCTTGCTGCAGGCCGAACGGGTCTCGCTGTCACGCGCGTCGAGGACGAACTCCGGGCGATGCTCGAAGGGGCGCCTGCCGGTCTCGTCTCGGAGCCCGGCCGGCGCACGGAGATCGTTGTTCGCGGTGCCGAGGATATCCGCGATAATCCTCAGGCCTTCACATCGACCCAGATCGCAGCAGGCGACGGCGGCGTGGTGCGCGCGGGCGACATCGCAAAACTCGAGCGCGTGAGCGGGCCAGTCAAGATCGAGCGAGAGAATGCCTCCCGTTTCGCCATCGTGCAGGCATACGTGACAGGGCGGGATCTCGTCGGCTTTGTCGAGGACGCCCAGCGTGCCGTAGCCGAGAAGGTGGAACTGCCGCCGGGCTACCGCCTCGTATGGGGTGGCCAGTTCGAAAATCAGCGCCGCGCTGCTACCCGGCTTTCGGTCGTCGTGCCCATCGCGCTGCTGCTCATCTTCGGCGTTCTGTTCGCGACGCTGCGTTCGATGCGTCAATCCCTGCTCATTCTCGCCAACGTGCCCTTCGCGTTGGTGGGCGGCGTGCTCTCACTCTGGATCTCTGGCGAGTATCTGTCGGTGCCGGCCTCCGTCGGCTTCATCGCGCTGCTCGGCATCGCTGTGCTCAACGGGCTCGTCCTCGTCACCCACTTCAACCAGCTGGCCGCAAGCGGCATGCCCATTGGGCAAGTCGTGTTCGATGGTGCCGTCCGGCGTCTACGTCCGGTGATGATGACTGCAAGCATCGCCGCGTTCGGCCTCGTGCCGCTCCTGTTCGCCACAGGGCCCGGGTCGGAGATCCAGCGGCCGCTCGCGATCGTCGTAATCGGCGGTCTCGTCACCTCGACCGCTCTCACCCTGCTGCTTCTGCCCATTCTCTTCCGCCGCTTCGGGTTGAGTGGCGACAGGGACAGCAAAGAAATCCGGAGTCCCCAATGGATCAATCCCTTTGCAAGCTCACGCTCGTCTACCCGATCAGCGCCGCAAATGACCTCATCGAGCTGATTATGTCTTCAAAGCCTGCAGTCGGTGGTTTCACGACCTTCAAAGCGGAGGGCCACGGCTTCGATTTCTCGCGCGCCAGCATCAGCGAGCGGGTGCGCGGCCGCGTCGAGCGAGGCGTGCTCGTGGCGGTGATGCCGCGACGGAACGCGTCCCTCCTGCTCGAATCCGTCCGCAAGGCGCTGCCGGTACCGCACATGGCCTACTGGATCGAGCCTGTCATCGAGGTCGGCCGTCTGGTGGAGGGCAGCGAGTCGCAGTCCGGGCCGTCGGGAGCGGCACCATGATCGTATCCGCCAGCGCGTACCCTCTCACGGCACTGATCCTGCCGCTGCTCACCTCGGGAGCCGCATGGGCGATTGCCGTTTGGGCCCTGAAGCAGGGCGGCGCACGGATCGATTTCCTTCGGAAAATGAAGCCGCCGACAGGTGCAAGCGGGTATCCGCCGCGTGCAACGCCGCCCGAACGCATACGCACTGACAACACGAAGGAAAGAGAGGACCAGTCATGAGACAATTCGTGTTTGCTACCCTCGCGGGCGCGCTGATCGCCTTCGGAGGCCCGGCCTCGGCCCATGAGATCCCGTGGAGCAATGGGGCCGCGCGCATCACGGGCTTTGGCCACTGCGCGAAGGGGGCGTGCCAGCGGCGCGCGTCGTTCGAGAGCAGTGTTCCGCACCGCCATGTTGGGAAAGGCAAATGCGCGGGGTTAGGCGCAGGGGGATACGCTTTTGGCAGCAAGTTTGCCTGCTAGCAGCCGCCTTCCACTCTGCTCGCCAATTCCAATCTGCGCAGCGGTATCGAGACGCCACCGAGCACTTGGCACCGGTCGCCAGGTTGACCGCATTCCGAACAGCCTATTGGTGGTATGCTGTTGGCCCAAAGGTCGAATGGCGTGCCCGAAAGGACGGCGATGGCGATGATGATTCAGATGGTTATTTCGCCAACTTCGGTCATCCTCGAGCCTATGTTTTCATAGGTTTTCGCGACGGATTCCCAAACTCGTTTGATCTGGTTTCAGCTTGGACGTGTCGCATATGCCGAGTTTGCGGACAGTCAGTCGATGGCGAGGATTTCATTGCGCTTCTCACGGAAGTGCATCCGTGTACGCACTGCCACCAGTCGTGGCTCGACGAGCTGCCGCGGAAGACCACGACTGACCATCCTTAGACATTCCCAGTATCTCGCGAGCGACGAGTTGCTTCGTCGTGGAGTGCAATTAGTTGCTTTATTTTTCTGCTGCGCTTGATCTCCGGCCGCACTGAATAAGCTTCTCATTTTTAGTTTCTTGGTCGCGTGTTGATTTTGTCTAAGCCTCCAGCGTCGAGACGGCGCACACGGCATCATCGCCTCGGCATTCTTACGAGCTCCATTGCCGCTAAACTTCTCGGGGGGATTTCAATGAGACCGGCACTTCGCCATATCGTGTTGACGGCTGGTGCCGTCGCTATCGCCGCAACCGCGGCTTTCGCTCAGTCGGCAGACACCTATCCGAGCGCTCCAATCAAGCTCGTTCTTCCGCTTGGGGCAGGTGGCGCCACGGACAACCTTGCCCGCATTTCGTCGGGTCCTGTCGAAACCAAATTCGGACAGCCGATCGTCATCGAGAACCGTCCCGGTGCGGGCGGGTCGCTCGCGTCCGCGGTGGTCGCGCAGTCAGAGCCCAATGGTCAGACGCTGCTGTTCGCGAACTTCGCGACCCACGCCGTTACCCCGACGCTGTTCACCAACCTCTCTTACGATCCGGTTAAGGACTTCAAGCCTGTGACGCTGATCGCCTCGCAGCCGCACTTCGTGCTGGTCAACCCCGACCTCGGAATCAATACGCTGGCCGAACTGATCGACTACGCCAAGAAGAACCCCGGCAAGCTCAACTTCGCGTCCGCCGGTGTCGGCAGCCCGCTTCATCTCGCGGCCGAATACTTCAAGATCAAGGCCGGTGTCGATCTCGTGCACGTGCCCTACAAATCGAGCGCGCCGGCATTGCTCGACCTGATCGCCGGCCGCGTGCAGGTGTTCTTCGACAACGTGTCGACCGCTCTTCCCCACGTTCAGGCCGGTAAGCTCAAAGCCCTGGCCATCACCAGCTCCAAGCGCTCGCCGCTGGCGCCCGAAATTCCGACGGTCGCCGAAGCCGGGCTCCAGGATTTCGAAACCTACGGCTGGTGGGGTGTGGCCGCACCGGCCAAGACTCCGCCGGCGGTGATCGCGAAGCTCAACGCGGCCTATGTCGAGGCGCTCAAGTCGCCTGAGGTTTCGACCAAGCTCGCGAGCCAGGGCTACGACGTGATCGCCAGCACGCCGGAGGAGTTCGAAGCCTACATCGGTAGGGAAATCGAAAAGTGGGCGCCGGTCATTAAGGCCGCCAACCTGAGCCCGACGAACTGAGACGGCAAGGGCAGCATTTTGCCAAATAAAGACACGTCATCCGTTCCAGAAAATGGTGCAACCGAAGCAAAGTCCTGGGTTCCGACCCAGGACTTTGCTGCTGGTATCGCTCTGCTCGCGCTCGGGGGCTTCGCGCTCTATCAAGGCGCGAGCCTGCCGGCGGGCTCGCTGAACGCGGTCGGTCCTGGGCTACTGCCGCGCGGCCTAGCGTTCGGGATCGTCTTCATGGGCGTTCTGATCATCCTGCTGGATTTCACACGTCCGGGGGAGCATCTGGGATTTGTCAATCTGCGGCCGCCGATCTTCATCTTCGCTGCATTGATGGCGTTCGCGCTGACGATCAAACCGCTAGGCCTGCTAGGCGCGGTTCCGATCACTGTCGGCTTGGCTGGCTTTGCCAGTGCCGAGACGCAGTGGCGTGAAATCGCCGTGCTCGCTGCGGTATTGACGGTCGCGTGCATCGCGGTGTTCGGATACCTGCTGACACTCAGCATCCCTGTTGGACCGAGCGGGTCGGCGGCGGCGTTTGCGGCGTTGTGGAAATGACCGAGCTGCTCGACCATCTGGTGTTCGGGCTCGCGGTCGCAGTGTCGCCCACCAACGTGTTGCTGTGCCTTGCGGGGTGTTTTCTCGGAACGCTGATCGGGGTTCTGCCGGGGATCGGCAGCATCGCCACCATCTCGATGCTGTTGCCGCTGACATACAGCCTCGATCCGGTCGGCTCGCTGATCATGCTGGCGGGTATCTACTATGGCGCCCAGTACGGCGGGTCCACCGCCTCCATTCTCGTGAATGTCCCGGGCGAGGCGACCGCGATCATCACGGCGATCGACGGTCATCAAATGGCGCGGCAGGGGCGGGCAGGCGCGGCGCTCGGCATCTCGGCGATCGGGTCGTTCATCGCCGGTACGATCGCCACCGTGTTCATCGCGGCGCTCGCGATACCGCTGACGCGGGTGGCGCTGGAGTTCGGTCCCGCCGACTATTTCTCACTCCTTCTGTTGGGGGTGCTGGCCTCGGCGCTGCTCAATCGCGGTGCGGTCAGCAAATCCATTGCGATGATCCTGCTCGGAATGCTGCTCGCGACAGTCGGCATGGATCTCGAGACCGCGGCGCCGCGCTTGACGCTGGGCTATCCGCAACTGATGGAGCAGATCCCGTTCGCGGTGCTGGCGATGGGTGCGTTCGGCCTGGCCGAACTAGGCCGATCACTGGAAACGCCGGAAAACCGCGATGTGATCTCCAAGCAGATCGGAGGGCTGCTGCCGAGTCTTTCGGAGCTCAGGCAATCCGTAGCGCCGATCCTGCGCGGCACCGCGCTCGGGGGCTTGCTCGGGGTGCTGCCGGGTAACGGCGCGCTGCTGGGGCCGGTTGCGTCCTACGGCGTTGAAAAGCATCTGGCGAAAGAGCCCCAGCGTTTCGGAAGAGGCGCCATCGAAGGCGTGGCCGGGCCGGAGTCCGCCAACAACGCAGCGGCGCAGACCTCGTTCATCCCACTCTTGACGCTCGGCGTGCCCGCCAATGCGGTGATGGCGCTGATGCTCGGTGCCATGACCATGAACGGCATCGTCGCCGGTCCGCAGGTGATCGAGCGCAGCCCGGAGTTCTTCTGGGGCATGATCGCCTCGATGTGGATCGGCAACCTCATGCTGCTGGTCATCAACCTGCCGATGATCGGCATCTGGGTGAAGCTGCTCAAGGTGCCGTTCCGCATCCTGATGCCGTCGATCGTCGTGTTCTGCGCGATCGGCGCCTACTCGATGCGCAACGAGCCGTTCGACGTGGCGCTGGCCGGCTTCTTCGCGATTGGCGGCTACCTGCTGATCAAGCTCGGGTTCGAGCCGACTCCGCTGCTGCTCGGCTTTGTCATCGGCGACATGATGGAGGAGAAGTTCAGACAAGCTCTGATCATGTCGCGCGGCAGCCTCGCGATCTTCGTCGAGCAGCCGATCAGCGCGGGGTTGCTGGCGGTGACGCTGGCGTTGCTGTCGGTGCTGCTGTTGCCGCGCGTGCGGCGCAAGCGGGATGAGGTGATCGTCGAATGAGGTTGGGAACCGCGGAATGTTGAGATTAGACGATCATGAACAAGCCATGCTCGCCGGAGTGGAAGGTCGTGCGCGCCAGTGGGCCATGCAGCAGCTGATCCAGGTCGGCCGGTTCTTCGACGCCAAAGACCTAGTCAAGGTCTCGCAAGTGCACCTTATGGCGGACACCGAAGCGCTGGGCGAGGAGGGTATTCGCTTTCTCGAGGGTATTGCCGCCTATCCAGAGGCGGAGCGCCGGGTTCGGGTGCCGACGGTGACCGACCCGCGCGGCGCCGATTTCGCCGCCTACCGGCGCATCAGGCAGAAAGAGGAATTCGTCGCGTTGGAGAAGCGCGCCGCGGACGCTTTGCGTTCGCTCGGCATTCTCATGACCGATACCTGCATCAATTATCAAACCATCCTGCCGCCGGTTAAGGGCGAGCATCTGGCGTTTGGCGATACCGGATCGACGATCTACGCCAACTCGGTGCTGGGCGCGCGGACAAATTTCGAGGGCGGGCCGTCGGCGCTGTCCGCGGCGCTCACCGGCCGGGTTCCGCGCTACGGCTTTCATCTCGATGAACACCGGCGAGGGACGACGCGGTTCGCGGTCGAGGCCCGGCTCGCGGACTACTCCGACTGGGGTGCGCTTGGCGCCGTGATCGGCCGGCGCATGCGCTCGTACTTCGAGGTGCCGGTCGTCGAGGGCATCGCGTCGGCACCGACCTCGGACCAGATCAAGCATTTCGGGGCGGCACTCGCGAGCTACGGATCGACGCCGTTGTTTCATATGGTGGGCGTCACGCCCGAGGCGGGGCGGCTCTCCGACGTGATCGACGACCGCGCGCCGGCGATTTCGATAACGGACGCGGACCTCGCCGCCTATCGCACCTCGCTGACGCCGGTGGATGACACGCTCCATGTCGTCGTATTTGCCGCTCCGCAATTATCTCTGATCGAGCTGCAGCAGTTGGGGACGCTGCTCGACGGCCGGACAGTTCATCCCTCAGTCAGCCTGATCGCGACCACTAGCCCCGAGATCAAGTCCGCCGCCGATCGGCTCGACATCACGCGGAAAATCGACGGCGCCGGCGGTATCCTGCTGCAGGGCGTGTGCTTCTACCAGATGCACGCGCGCGAGATCGGAGAAGCCAACGGCTGGCGGCGGCTGATGTCGAACAGCGCCAAGCTGGTCAACATTCTCGGCGGCTACAACTACGAGACCGTGCTGGGTTCGATGGAGGCGTGTGTGGAGAGTGCAGTCGCCGGGAGGATCGTCGCGTGAGCCTGCGCCTCGTCAAGGGACGGCCCGGGATCGGCGACCAGGTGGAGGGCATCGCGCTCGTCGCTTCTGACAATTTCTCGGCGCGCTACGATCTAGATCGGATCAACGGCGTGTTCTCGCGGCGCTCTCATGCGCTTTACGGGCAGTCCTACGTCGGGCGGATCCTGGTGCTCAATGCCGCGAAGGGTGGAGTCGCGACCGCCTGGATGCTGCGCGAGATGCAGGCGAGACAACTCGGGCCATCCGCGCTTCTACTCAATTTCGCTAATCCGATCCTGGCGCAGGGCGCGGCGTTCGCGGGCCTTCCTCTGATCGACCGGTTCGAGGCGGATATCACGTCGGTGCTGAAGTCCGGTGATCGCGTTCGGGTTTCGCCGTGCACGGGGGAAGTTCTGGTCCTTGAACGCGACGCTGCGCAACCATGAGCGGCGCTCAGGATCCCGTCCACAGCAAGGCTGGAGTGGTGGTTGCCGGACATCCGCTTGCGGCCGAGGCCGGGCGCGAGGCGCTCGCCGCGGGCGGGAGCGCGACGGACGCGCTGATCGCATCGGCCGCGACGCTGTGCGTAGTGCTGCCCCAGGCGGTTACGCTCGGAGGGGACGCGTTCGGGCTGTTCTACCAAGCCGCGGATGCGACGGTCCATGGACTGAATGCCAGCGGGCGCGCCTCTCGCGCGCTTGTGCCCGATCGATTGCAACGATCCGATCTCGAACACGGCGCGCTTTCGCCGACGGTTCCGGCGTTGGTTCTCGGTTGGGAGGCGGCGCATCGCAGGTTTGGAAAGCTAGCCTGGTCAGAGCTGTTCGCGGCGGCGATTGCGGCCGCCGATCACGGCGTTCCGGTGTCGCGTATTCTGGCGTCGGCGATCATGCAGCACGAGGCGCTCATCGCGCGCGACGCGGGGCTGGCGGCGCTGCTGATCCCGAGCGGCCGGTCGTTGGTCGAAGGCGACCTTCTTCTCCAGCCGCAGTTGGCGGAGTGCTTTCGTAGCATCGCGCGAGGCGGTGCGGCTGCCTTCTATCAAGGGCCCGTCGCGCGTTCGCTTGCCACGCGTATCGCACAGGGCGGTGGTTTGCTCAATGTGGACGATTTTGCGGGCAGCGCGACCGATTGGGTGGCGCCAATCTCGGTCGACTATCGCGGCCATATGGTCGCGACGGTTCCGCCGAATTCCTTCGGACTGCTCGGGTTGCTGCAACTCAAGGAGCTCGATTCCCACGATCACGGCCGCGAATTGCCCGGGGCTAGGCTGGTGGCGCAGGTCGCTGCGGCCGAGCGGGCGTTCGTGACGGGCGCCGGCTATCTTGCCGATCCGGATGCGACCGGGATCACCGGCGCGGATCTCCGCTCGCTCCTGGCCAGCCCCATACCCAATGCGTCTGCGGCGCGGATCGGCTCCAGCCCCGGCGGAACCGCGGTTGCGATGGCCATTGACCGCGACGGAAACGCGGCTCTGATCGTGCAGAGCATATTCACGCTGTTCGGCAGCGGTGTCTTCGATGCCGAAACCGGCATTCTTCTCAACAACCGCATGCGCGGTTTCAGCCTCGATCCTTCGCATCCCAATGTGGTCGCTGCCGGAAAGCGGCCGGCGCACACGCTGAGCCCGATGATGATGCTCAGAGACGGGCGGCTGCGTCTCGTGCTGGCGACTCCGGGTGGTCTCGGACAGACGCCCACGCTGGTTCAGATTATCGACGGCCACATTGGTGCCGGGCTCGATCTCGAAACCGCGATCGCGCGTCCGCGCTGGTCCTACGACCTCGATCAGCGTGTAATCGTGGAGGCCGGTCTTTCCGATGACGTCGTTTCCGCGGTTGCTGCATGTGGTGTCTCGGTTTACCGGCCGACACGGGCTACGCCGTTCTTCGGATCTGTGAAGGCAATCCAGATCGCGCCGGACGGAACTTATCGCGGTGTCGCTGATCGGCGGAGGGATGGGGCAGTGGCCGGTGCCTAGTCCCCGAGCTGACACTGACCAAGATGCGGGAGGCAAATATGTCGATTGAAGATCGGTTGCGTGAGCTTGGTATCGCGCTGCCACGGCCGCGCCGCGTGCCGGCAAACTTCGTTCCGGGTGTGGTGGTCAACGATCTGCTCTGGATGTCCGGAACCCTCGGCACCATCGTCGACGCCGAGGACCGCGACGTTATTGCGACCCCTGGCAAGGTCGGAGAGCAGATCAGTCTTGAGCAGGGCTATCAATCGGCACGTCAATGCGCGATCAACCAGCTCGCCTGGATAAAGGTGGTGCTTGGGAACCTCGATCGGGTTGCGCGCATCGTCAAGGTCAACGGCTATGTCAATGCCGTCTACGGGTACAACCAGGGACCGTGGGTCGTGAACGGGGCCTCCGACTTGCTCGTCGAGGTGTTCGGCGAGGAGCGGGGATCTCACGCGCGCGCCGTCGTCAGCGTGGCCGGGCTCGCGTTCGATGCGCCGGTGGAGATTGAGATGCTTCTGCATGTGCGGACATAGTCGCGATCACCATTGCGGAACATTTCTCAAAGGCGCGGCGGGCTTCTGCTTGGTCTCGCTCGGCTGGAGGCTCATCGGGAAGTAAGCGGATGCGCGAACCGATTGGCTCGTTCGCACGTGACCATCCCTTACGAGCGGTGCAATGCTCCTCGCAGAAGCGATATGCGCTTGGCGGGCACGTTGATGCGATGGGTCGGGTCGTTGATCGTACGTCGGCGAACTCGTCGCCGAGGTTTGCGCGCGGCTCGAAGGATTGCGATCGAAGCACCGCGCCGCGAGCCGTGCGAGGTGATAGGCCACAGCCGCGCCGGAGAAGCGCCGTCTATGATGGCTACGTCGATCTGTGCGGGCTCCGTTATCTCTCCTGCGCTTGGCGCAGCCATGTCAGGCCGCCGGCGGCGCGCGCCGCGCGAGCGTTGTGTCGAGAGCAGAAAGGATGGCGCGCTTCTCGTCGTCGAAGGAATGCGAGAGCCGGTCGCGCGGACGCGCGAGCTTGACATCGGAGACCTGGGCGACGCGTCCTGGAAACGGCCGCAACACCACGACGCGGGATGCAAGCGCCACGGCTTCCTCGATGTCGTGCGTCACCAGCACGAGCGTCGGACGCGTATCGGCCCAGATCTCGAGAAGATGATCCTGCAGCTCGACGCGGGTGAAAGCATCGAGCGCCGAGAACGGCTCGTCGAGAAGGATGACGCTCGGACGCGCCACCAGCGCGCGTGCGATCGCGACGCGCTGGCTCTGCCCGCCGGAAAGCTCACGCGGCCATCTTAGCGCATAGTCGGCGAGGCCGACGCGCTTCAGCGCCTGGTGGACGCGGTGGCGTCGCTCGGGCCGCGACAGGTGGGCGAGACCGAAGCCTACATTGCCCTCGACCGTAAGCCACGGCAGGAGGCGGGGCTCCTGGAAGACGATGCCGACGGCAGGATGTGGCGCGACGATGCGCGTGCCGTCGACCTCGATGGTGCCGCTCGTCGGATGGTCGAGCCCGGAGATGAGGCGGAGCAGCGTGCTCTTGCCCGAGCCGGAGCCACCAACGACGGCCACGATCTCGCCCGCCCCTACATCGAGCGTGATTTCGCGCAGCGCAGCCGTGCCGTTAGGGTAGGTTTTGCCGATGTTTCTGATGGAGAGCATGGCACCTCAACGGGCTCTGGCGAAGGAATCCTGCCACCTGAGAAACGGAGCCGTGAGCAGGGAAAGTATCCAGTCCGTGATCTGGCCCAATACGGCGAAGACGAGAATGGCGGCGACGATCTGCTGCGGTTTGCCGAGCTGCTGTCCGTCGACGAGGAGATAGCCCAGCCCCTCCGAAGCCCCCATGAACTCCGCCGCTACCACGAACATCCAGCCAAGCCCGAGCCCCTGGCGCAGCGCCACCACGTAGGCGGGCAGGATGGACGGCAGCAGGATGCGTCTCACGAGGCCGAGCGGCGAGAGGCGGAATGCGCGCCCCACCTCGACGGTCTTGCGATCCACGGCCTCGATGGCGCCAAGCACGCCGAGGTAGACGGGAAAGAAGACGCCGACTGCGATCAGCGTGATCTTCGAGAGCTCGAAGATTCCGAACCAGAGGATGAAAAGAGGAACCCAGGCGATCGACGGCACGGCCCTGAGCCCCTGCAGCGACGGGTCGAGCAGCTGCCGGAAGCGGCGGAAATAACCGATCAGCGCTCCCACGAGCGTGCCGGCGACGGCCCCTGCCGCGAATCCCGCCAGCACGCGCAGCAGCGTCGCACGGATATGCACGTAAAGCTCACCCGTGGAGGAAAGCTCGGCGAGCGTGCGGAAGATCGCCGACGGCGGCGGAACCAGCCGGCCGTTCGCGAGGCCGAAATAGACCAGCGCCTCCCAGACCGCGCCAAGCGCGACAGGCAGCAGGAGCCCCGCGACAAACGGATAGGCTCCGGCGAACCGTGAGGTTCGCCGGAGCGCCGAAATTTCGCTTCTTGCCTCGATGGCGAGACTGCCGTCTGCGGGCATGCGCGATCCCGCCTTATTTCGCGGCCGTGGTGAAGGTGCCGTCGATCAACTGATCGACCACTGCCTGGATGTTGACGTCCTCCTTGATGACGCCAGCCTTCTGAAGTGCGAGGCCTGCTGCGAGGATCGTATCCTTCTGCTGCTGGCCGATCTTCGAGTGGGAGAGGTCCGTGCGCTCCTTGAGCTGGCGCTCGATGACGGCGTCGGGAAGCTTGGTCACTTCGACGAGCTGCTTCTTGAGATCTTCCGGGTGCGCAATCGACCATTCGCGTGCCTGCTCATAGGCGGCGAGTACGCGTTTCACCACGTCGGCGTGCTGCTTGGCGAATGCTTCGCGAACGTTGAGAACGCCCCAGCTGTTCGCCTCCTTGTTGCGGTGGAACAGGATGGCGCCATTCTCGATCTCGGCCGAGGCGGTCAAGGGGTCGAGGCCGGCCCAGGCGTCGACGTCGCCGCGCAGGAGTGCGGCCTTTCCGTCGCCGTGCTGCAGGAGAACAAGCGTGATGTCTTTCTCCGACAGGCCCGCTTCCTGAAGGGCGCGAATGAGGAAGATGTGCGGGTCGGTGCCGCGGGTAGCCGCAACGCGCTTGCCCTTGAGGTCGGCAACTGTCTTGATGCCGGTGTCGGGGCGCGTGACGAGCGTCGCCCACTCGGGCCGGGAATAGACGTAGATCGACTTGATCGGATTGCCGTTGATCTTGCCGACGAGGGCGGCTGCTCCCGCCGTCGACCCGAATTCGAGCGAACTCGCGTTCAGAAACTCGAGCGCTTTGTTGGAGCCGAGCGACTGCACCCACGTAATCTTGATACCATCCTTCTCGAATTCCTTCTCGAGCAGGCCCTGGTTCTTGAGCGCGATCGACACGGGATTGTAGGTCGCCCAGTCGATCTTGATTTCGGAAAGCTTCTCCTGGGCGGAGGCCAGCGCCGGCAGCGCCGCCGTGACGGCAAGCGAGAGCGCGGCGCGCGCCAGGCTCTTGAACGAAGGCGTCATGATGTGGGTCTCCACTTTTGATCTAAATCAAGCCCGACGCTATCCGCCGCGGTCGGCCCGACAAACGAAGAAGAACTGCTGATTATTCCAACGGCAGAGACGCGAAAGCTGCAGTCCGGGCGGCCAGCGGGGAGGCCGCCTGGACTGCGTGCCAGCGTCCCCCGTCAGGGAACCAGCGTGGCCGGATCGAGCTTGCCTTTGACGAAGCCGAAGCTGGTGCCCGCGTCGAGACGCTCGGCCAGAAGCTTCTTGAAACCGTCGTCGATCGTGATCTTGACGTCGTCGCGCGATTTGACCCCGTAAAGCGGGTTCTCGCCGGCGAGGCTCTTCACCACCGAGGCGTCGAGCCGCTGAGTCTCGGCGAACCACGCGGCGGATTCGTCCGGCTTGGTTGCGATGTAGAACACGGCGTCCTTCAACGCCTCGACGAAGGCGTCGACGGCCTTTGGGTTGCTCGCCAGATATTCTGAGCGCACGAGCGCGGTAAAATAGAAGGGCCAGGTGTGCACGCGCTTCGCGCCGAGCTTCGTCTCGAGCCGCTGCGTCTGCGGCTGGCGGATCAGCACCGCATCGACGAGGCCGGTCTCGATAGCGCCCGGAAGCTCGTTGGGCTGCAAATTGACGTACTCGAACGCATCCTTGTCGATGCCCTTATCCTTGAGCAGGATCAGGAGGTCGAGATGGGACTCGGTATTGAGCGAAAGCCCGATCTTCTTGCCCTTGAGATCCTCGATTGTCTTGGCCTGGCTGTCCTTCGGCACGAGCAGCGAGTGGCTAGATTGACCGAGGCTTGCGACGAACTTGATCGACCCTGGCGATTTTAGCGCGAGGTTGAAAGGCGGGATGAAGCTCGTCACGACAGCGTCGAGCTGACCAGACGCGAGGCCCTCCATCAGCGGCGGACCGAACTGGAAGCCCGTGAACTCCGCATCGAGATCGTGCTTTGCGGCCAGCCCCGCCTTCTGCAGGACAACTGGAACCTGACCGTTCATGCCGCTCGGATAGCCGATGCGGATCTTGGCATTCTCCGCTTGCGATTGTCCCTGAAGGCTCAAGAGGCCGACGGCTGCCAGAGCGATTACACGAAGGAGTGAGCGAGACATCTGAAAGGTCCTTTTCCTTTTTTAACGTGGATAGTGCCAGGGGACGATGACGCGCCGCTCGAGCACGCCGAGCGAGCCGATCATGAGAGCGCCGAGAAGGCCGATGACGGTCATGCCGACGAGCACGCGGGAGGTCTCGAGGCTGAGCCGGCTGATCTGGATCATGTAGCCGAGCCCCGATTGGGCAGCGACCAACTCGGCCGTGACGACCGCCATCCAGGCCTGCCCGAGCCCGATGCGCAGGCCCGTTGCGATCGACGGCAGCGCGGACGGCAGCATGACGGTTGTGAGCAGCGCGAGCGGCGAGGCGCCGAGCGAGCGGGCCGCATTGACGTGCTCCTCCACGAGCGAGGTGCCGCCTGCGAACGCATTGATGAAGATTGGGAAGAACGCGGCGATCGCGGTGATGAAATAGCTAGGCGGGTCGCCGAGGCCCATCCACAGAATGGCGAGCGGGATCCACGCGATCGGCGGAATCGGCCGTATGAGCGCGATGAGCGGCATCACCAGCGCGCGTAGGATGCGCGAATAAGCCAGCACGAGCGCCAGCGGCACCGCGAGGCTTGCAGCGGCGAAAAAGCCGGCGAACACGCGGACGATGCTGGCCTTGACGTCGCCCGCGAGCGAGCCGTCGGCAATCAGCTCGCCGTAGGTCGTGAGAACATCGGCCGGCGGCGGCAGGAGAACGTCGTTGTCGAGCTTGAGCGAGGCGAGTGTCCAGATCGCGAGAAAAATGGCGAGCCCCGCCGCGCCGAGCCCGATCGTCAAGGCGGCCTGCCGGATCCGGTCAAGCCTGTGGTCGCGCCGGTTCATCGGAATGCCTTCCGTGCTTCGATGCGGATCACATCCGCGATCTCGCGGCGGTGCTCGATGAATGCCGGCTGGTCCATGATGGCGTGCGCGCGCGGGCGCGGAAACGGGATCGAAATTTCTCGAGCGACGCGCCCCGGGAGCGATTCCATCACGATCACGCGGTCCGCAAGGAAGAGGGCCTCCTCGATGTCGTGGGTCACGAACACAACGGTGGGCTTGAGCTTGTCCCAGATCGCGAGCAGTTCCTCCTGCATGAGAGAGCGGGTCTGTGCGTCGAGCGCACCGAACGGCTCGTCCATGAGCAGCACGGGCGGGCGCGTCGCGAGCGCGCGAGCGATGCCGACGCGCTGCTGCATGCCGCCAGAAAGGCTCGACGGCCACGCATGCGCCACGTCCTTGAGGCCGACCAAGTCGAGAAGCGCATGCGCGCGTTCCAAGGGCCTGTCCAGCCCGAGCCGCCGCGGTCCGAAGGCCACGTTCTCGATCACGCTCATCCAGGGAAAAAGCGCATGCTTCTGGAAAACGATCCCGCAGCGCGCCGAAGGACCTAGGTGCGGCTGCTCGTCGAGAAGAACGCGGCCGCGATCCGGCGAGCGAAATCCCGCAAAGACGTTGAGCAAAGTGGATTTTCCGCACCCACTCGGTCCCAGTAGGGCGACGAACTCGCCCGCTCCGATCGAGAGCGAGACGTCGTCGACGGCCGGCCGGCTGCGTCCGTAGTTGATCGTCACGTGCTCGAGGCGCAAGCGCGGCTTGGCGAGAATGTTGTCGGTGGCCGATCCATCGGCGCTTGCGCCCGCGACAAGCCGCAAGCTCGGAGGCGCCTCCGTAGCCTGTGCGGAAGCCCCAGCAGGCGCGCCTGCAAGGTCCCGCAAAGACTGCTGGTGGACAATCCCCGCCACTTTGCTCGATGCCCCGATGTGAAAGTCCCCAATCGTCAACGAATACGAGCCCCCAAAAGTCTGGCGAACGAATAATTTATTGGATCGATATGAGGCTCGGCGCTCTTTGCTTGGGAGCGATCTGCGCTCACCCCGGCAGGAAAGGCGTCGAAAGTTCGAGCACGCGCTCTGCCGGGCGATACCAGCCCTGCGGCGCGTGGCTGTCGTCGTGCAGGTAGAGGCGCACGCGCACGAGGCGTGAGCCGGCCGTGAAGGTGAAATGCCGACTCATCGGCGGACACGTGACGAACGAGTGGTACTTGGAGAGCTGCGCGCAGTTGACGAAGTTTGTGTTCCAGCGGCGTTCCACGTGGCTGCGTCCGCTGACGATGTCGTCCGGATGCGTATGCGTGTGTCCGCCGAGCCAGATGTCAACAGCACCCGGGTTGGCTTCGAGGTAACGCTCGAACCGCTGCGCCTTGGGCTCGTCGTCAACGAAATACAGATACGAGGCGCCTTCCGGTACGCCGTCGACGCCGTGGTAGCGCCCGTGGCGATAACGTCCATCGGGATAGCGCGAAACGCCCTCGAAATCGCCAGAGCCAACCGTCGTCTCACGCAGCATGTGATGGTGACAGCTCACGACGATCTCGCCCGCTTCGCGGGCGGCTTCGACCTTCTGCCGCCACCACTCCCACGTCTCGCCCGTTACCGCGCCGGCCGGTGAGCCGCCGCCGGATTCACGCCGCCCCACCGGATACGGCAGGTCGTTGCGGTCGCTCATCATGAGAAAGCGGATGTTGCCGACCTTGAACGTATAGCGATCCCACACGCCATCGACCGGGTAGGGCCGCTTGGCAGGGTCGACGCCCGACGTCTCAGGATGCTCCCCCAGCGGATCGATCCACTTGCGGAACCACCAGTTGGCGGGCTTGCCCAGGCTCGACGCGGCGTCTCCGGGCGAGCCGTCGTGATTGCCGGCGACCGGATAGATCTGCTCGCGCCGGTGTTGCTTCAGGACGCCGAGCTGGCGCACCACTTCTGCGCCCTGGGTATCGTCCGGGAGATCCCAAAGACCTGCGTTGTCGCCTAGGTCGAGCGCAATGTCCCAGCGGAACGACGGCCCGCCGAGCTCGCCGCCTTCTTCCGACTGGCGCAGCGCATTGGCGAGGCTTTCGGGGTAGCCGGCGGGCGGAATGAAGCCCATGCCGTTGCGGATGGCGGCCGAGACGGCGCGATCGGTCGCTGCGTGGGCATCCGAGAACACCCAGAGATGAAACGTGGCCGCCTCGCCGGCCGCACCGGCAGTTAGATCTGTCATGGAATCTACACCCCCAACCTCCATGCGCGCTTGAGCAGGCGGATTGGCGTCCGCCTGTTGCCGCACATCGCTTTGGAAATCCTTGAAGGATAAGGCGCGGCCAGTTGAAGCAATTAGTTTGCAGGCCGCTTAGACGATTTTCTCATATGAATTTTCATGCGTAGCGTGGCGAACACGACGGTCGTGTCACGCGGGCCTAGATGTTCAGAAAGTGCCTCTCCATCATCATGCGCGTCAGCGCGCCGAGTGCCCCGAATGGCTCGTCCATGGGCAGCAGGTCCGGCGGACGAGCCGTAGCGTCCCGTTACCCGACTATCGGGCAACTCCCGTCTTTCGCCCAATCGGAGAAGCTGAGGTAGTAGACACGCACATCATCACAGCCGGCCCGAACGGCAGCGACAGCGGCCAGCGCGGCGCGGCCTCCGCCGTCGCAATGGGTCACGATATGGTCTCCGGATTGGAAACCGGCATCAGCCAGCAGGCCGCGCAAGTGGCCGGCGGGCTTTAGACGGCCGTCGTCGAGCAGGTCAGAATGGGGGATCAGCCGCGCGCCCGGCAGATGGCCGCCGCGTGCATTACGCCGCAGATCCGTTCCCGTGTATTCGCCGACCGTGCGGGCATCGAAGACGCGAACGTCAGCGCCAAGCTCGGCCTTGAGCGTCGTCCGGTCGGCAAGCCCGACGGGCCCGCTTCCGGGGCGCGCCCGAAACGTCGTGGAATCCCTCGGCTTCGCGGCCGATACGGGCAATAGCGCGCCTCCTTCGAACGCGGGCCATCCACCGTTTAAGATGAACGCCTTGGCGCCGAAGTACTGCAGGATGAACCAGACGCGGGCCGCCTCAGTCATCCGGCCGTCGTCGTAGATGACGACAGGTCGTTGTCCGTCCACGCCGAGAGCGGCGATCTGGTGCTCCCAATAAGTGACGTTCTCAAAGGAAGTCTCGCCGGCCTTTGCGGCCGCCTCCCACTCCTCGATGGGCACCCGCATAGCGTGCGCTGCATGGCCAGAGTCGAAGGCGTCTGGCGATCGCACGTCGAGCAGGCGGTAGACGCCGAGCAACGGCACGGCAGCGGGCTCGATGACGGGGTCATGGGACATTCAAATGCTCCAGGGCAACTTGATGATTCGCGATATCCCGCCTTCGTGGATAGGGTGCGATGGTCACGGGCATGGCAGTAATTATTCCAACTGCAGACATCGATGGGAATGTCAGGTGAGTTCGACTCAGACGACCTCTACATCCGCTTCCGGGACAGATCAGTCGTGGAGCTGTGTGAGGTCGACTAGGGAGCCATGTCGACTGCGCACCCCACCGGCCCGATAGCGCAATGTTCCGTCCGCCATAGATCAACGGCGATTGCACGCCTTGCGCTTTTGCTTGCCAGGCTTGGGCGTGATCGCTCCTCGCTCCAGGGTTCGCATGCTCGGGGAGCCGGTCGAAACGCTTGGAGGCGCTTGTACCCGGATGCGGGTATGTCCCGTTTCGCGACACGGCTCGAACCGCAGCAGCTTCGTTGCCAGCGCTTTAGCTTCAGCTTCGTCATGGGTCACCATGACAATTGTCGCGCCAGTATCACGCCACAGCGTGCGCACCAACCGCTGGAGCTGAGTTCGATTGGTCGGATCCAGCGCACCGAACGGCTCATCAAGCAACAGCAATTTCGGCCGGGCGATCATCGCCTGAGCAATCGCGAGGCGCTGGCACATTCCGCCAGAGAGTTCGTGCGGATATTTCCGTGCCGCTGTCTCTAGACCGACGTCTGCGAGCGCTTGCATGGCTCTTTCGCGGAGGACTTTCAGTGCGTGCCCGAATACCCATCCCGTCCGTGGCGCATGCTTGAATTTCAAACCTAGAAGGACATTATCCAGAGCCGTCTTGTGTGCGAAGACCGAGTAGTTCTGGAATACGACGCCGCGGTCCGGCGTCGGGTGGTCCGGCATCGGCGCACCCTCGAGCAGCACCCGGCCCTCTGTGGGCCGGAGCTGGCCGAGAAGAAGCCGCACGAATGTTGATTTGCCGCTCCCCGACGGTCCCGTGATCGCGCAGAAGCTCCCCTTTTCAACTGTGAGATCGACGCCCCGCAGGACCCACTGATTCCCAGCCTGGACGCCGACGCCCTGCACATCGATCGCACTCATGGGGTGGCCCTGCTCGCATAGATCCAAGGCCCCATGTATTCGGCGCCGCGCTTGAGGACGTAATCAAGCGTGAACGCAATGAGCGTGATCCAAAGGACGTACGGGATGATGACATCCATCGCCATGTAGCGGCGCACCAGAAAGATGCGATAACCGAGGCCGCTCTGCGCGGCGATCGCTTCTCCTGCCAGCAAAAACAACCACGCCGAGCCAAGACCCACCCGAACGCTTTCGAGAAGGCGCGGCAGCATCTGCGGCAGCACGATGGTACTCACAATAAGATGCGTGGACGCCCCAAGCGTCTGCGCCTTGATCAGCACCTCAACCGGGATTTCCTGCGTTCGTGTCGCGATGTCGCGCGCAATGAATGGAGCGATGCCTAACACGATCAGGAAAATCTTCGAAGCTTCCCCTAGTCCCATCGTGATGAGAATAATCGGAAGTAGCGCGAAGGGCGGAATGATCGAGACGACTGCAACAAACGGCGAGAACATTGCGCGGATAAAGGGAAACAGACCGAGGGCGATGCCGACGGCTAAGCCGATCAACGCTGCAAGTCCTAGCCCAATGACGAGCCGCTCCAGACTCGAAAACGTATCTGCGGCAAACACACTCAACCCCGAGTGGGGATCAATCGCGCCACCGATCCGCTTCACACCCTCGTACATGGCAAAAGCGGACGGCAACAGATTGTCGCGCGCGTTCTCGGCAAGCCGCGATGCGGACGCGCTCGCATAGGCTATTGCAGCTACGACAAACGGGACCGCCCCGAGAGCCAGTGTGGCTCTACGGGACGGCCTTGCGTTGACGAGACGCGTCTTGCTCACAGCTTGCCGGCCGCCGCTTGCGCTATGAGGTCACGATCGAAGCGAAGCAGAACGTTGTCCTTGCTTCCCACGACCTCGCCGGTGGGGAGTTGGATGCCGATTGAGTCGGCTTCCTTTACGTCCTTGCCGAGAAGCTGATAGCGGTGCGCGAAATCGCGAACACGAACCAAGGTCTCTTTCGTCTGCGCGCGATCCGCGAAGGCCAGAGCATCTGCACCGTTCGAGAATAGGCCGACAGACGTCAGCTGCTGCTCGTAGGTCGCCGGGTCGGTCGCGGAAGCCTCGGCCAGCGCCTTGATCACTTCCGGACGCTTGGGATCTGCCTTGTTGTTGATGATCGCGGCCACCTCGTACCAGGCACCAAGCAGGGCCTTTGCGTAGTTCGGGTTTTCCTTGAGCTTGCTGGTTCGGATGATGATCGACTCGAACACCTCACCCGGAATATTCGACGAATCGAACACGATGTGTGCATCGCCGCTCTGCTTGATCTGGTCGATCTGTGGTTGCCAGGCGACCAGCGCCGAAAGCTCGGGAGCCTTGTAGGCGGCGACGAAATCTGCGTCGCCAATATTGATCCGCTTTATGTCATCGAAGGGAATATTCGCAGTCTCGAGCGCGCGATCAAGAAGGTAGTGGGAGACTGAATACTCGACCAAATGGGCCGTCTGCCCCTTGATATCGGCAAGCTTGTCCTTGCCTTTGAGCACGATGGCGTCTGCCCCGTTGGAGTAGTCGATGGGGAAGATTGTCGTATCGACGCCGTTGGCTACGGGGATGGAGTAGACATCTGCAATGCTTGCTAAAACGCCATCAAGGCCGCCTGCCGAATACTGGTTCACGGATTCGACATAGTCGTTGAGCTGAACCAGCTCGATATTGACGTCGTACTTGTCAGCCCACTTTTTTAGAATGCCGCTCTGCTGGGCATAGCTCCACGGCATCCACGGCGTGAATACGATCCAGCCGAAGCGGAAAGTGGGTTTGTCTGCCGCCGTAGCCCCGCCTATGGACATTGCCACTGCCGCAAGCGATGCGATCAGCATCGCAAAAAGTCGCGCATTCTTCATCTTCAACTCCGATTGTAAAAGGATAGCTTCAGTCAGCGATCAGAACGCCAGGAGGTTTTCTCTCAGCGTCTTGTGCGTGTATTCGGTTCGCACCAGCCCGCGCCGCTGCAGTGCAGGCACCAGACCGTCGGTCACCGAAATTACGTGCCGGCGATTGGTCGAAAGCGCGGGCGTGGTGATGAGGAAGCCGTCTCCGCCGACCTCCTCCATCGCGGCTTCCATCTTGTCCGCCACAGTGTCAGGCGTGCCGACGAGTTCGATCGACGCGCAGATTCCGCCGGAGGCTTCGATGACGAGTTGCCGGAGCGTCTTGTTTTTCCCCCACTGCTGGAACTTGTCGAGCGATCCCTGCTCACCGTTCGTGGTGAGCTTCTCCGGCAAGGGCTTGTCGAGATCGAAAGCCTTGAAGTTGATGTCAGTGATGGCAGAGATCAGAGCCAGGTTCTGTTCGATGAAGGTCGCGTTATGCGCGGTCCGTTCGTACTGCGCCTGCGCCTCAGCGTCCGTCTCGCCGAGAACCGGCGTGATCAGGAACAGGACTTTGACATCATCCGGATTGCGTCCATGCTTCGCCGCGCGCGCGCGGATGTCGTCACGATAGGCCTTCATGCCTTCGATGCCGTTTTCGACAGCGATGATTGCATCGGCGTGCTTGGCCGCAAAGTCACGGCCCGTCGGAGATCCACCCGCCTGCAACAACGTCGGACGCCCTTGTGGAGACCGGAGCGTGTTCAGCGGCCCGCGGCATTTGAAATACTTGCCCTGGAAATCAATCGTCCGGACCTTTGTGTGATCCACGTAGGTTCCGGTCTCACGATCCCGGACGAGCGCGCCCTCATCCCATGAATCGATCAGTTGGTAAAAGAGATCCATGTACTCGTGGGCCACCTCATAACGCTTCTCGCGCGGCGGAAGCTCGTCGAGACCGAAGTTCTGCGCGGCAGCGTTTTCCGCGCTGGTCACGATGTTCCAGGCGAACCTACCGTTGGTGAGATGGTCTACGGTAGACGCAAGGCGAGCGAGCAGGTACGGCGGATATCCAAGCGTGGACATCGTCGCCACGACACCGAGACCCTTCGTGTGTGCCGCCATCAGAGTGGCCAAGGGCACTGGATCGTGTTTCGGCGCCATGCCGAGGCCGAGCTTCAGGTAGCTCTCGAAACTTCCGCCGTAGGCTTCGGGAATGGCCAGCTTGTCCTCGAGCATGATGAAATCGAAACCAGCGCGGTCGAGCGCGCGCGCCATGTCGATGTGAAAGCTGCCGTCCCAGCTGTTGCCGCCGTTGGAGAACGGACCGTTCCATTCGTCGGCCGTGAAGTTGGTGAACCACCCAAGGTGAAACTTCGTCTTCGTTCCGTTTTTCGTCGTCGAGTTTGACACGTTGTAGTCCTCATGAAGCGAACAGTTCGCGTGCAACAGTGTGGCTGCTGCACGCTCAGGCGAATGAAGGATCGGGGGTGTTGCACGCCGGGCCATGCACCCGCGTTTTCAGACGCTCGCCTGTTTCGCGCGCGTTTGCGGCCGCGATCGTCTTGCGGGCTTTCTCAAGCGCCACCGCCGATTTGATCCAGCCGTAGGGATTCTCCGGGCGCGCCGTGATGCGTTCCGACGCAAGAGCGGTCGCGAGATTCGTCCAATCGGAGCGGATGGCTGCTTCGATAAGCGTACGATCGAGAACGTCGCGCTGCGCGGCCGAACCGCCGAACTCCACTGCATGGCCCCGCGCGTTGAGTATTTCCTCCGCCGCGTCGCGATAGCGTTGCTCCCCGAACGCGAGAAACGCCTTCGCGAGAGGGATGCCGACACGTTGACCGTTGGCCCGGTTGTTCGTCTCCGCACCATCCGACGCGACGAAAGCTTCGAGGTTGGCTAAGACGCGGCGCGCTTCCCCTAGGTTTTCTGCGCCCACGTGGGCCATCACAGCGTGCACGTCGTTAAAGACGTAGTGCGACACATCGGGAAGAACGGTCTCCCACGCGGCAGAAAGTGTCTCAAAGCGCGAGCGAACGTCCACACCTTCAAGATGGGCCCGCCATAACAAAGCCGACGCATCGAGCAAGACGAGCGCTATTTTCGGGCTGTCGTCATGAAAGAGCGCCCGGTCGTAAACCTCGAGTGCGCGCCCATAGTCGCCAAGATCCAGATGGAATAGGCCCTTGTGCCACCAGTTATGGGCGCTGAAGAGATTGCCGGCCGCCCAACTGTCCTTGCGCGCGTTCAGGAACGAAAGCCCGGCCCCGATCGCGCCGCGCATTTCAAGAGAATGCGTCACTGCATGGATCGCCCACACGTCATCAGGCCGATAATCGAGCGCGAGACGGCCATGGTGTTCCGCCCGCTCATATTCGCCGTTTTCCTCGAGGCCGAACGCATAGCAGCCATGGACAACACCATACTGGGCATCGCTGCGGTGCCACTGTCCGATCTGTCGCGCGACACGATCTTTCAGGTTTCGCGTGTTGCCCGAGAAGAAGTCGAGCTCGTGCCCTATGCGAAGACCGAGAATGTCGCGCGGTTCGTCGATCCCCAACCTGTCGAGAACACGGGCCGCCTTTCGCATATCGCCGCCAATCCAGGCATCGATCGCTTCGGCGTGCGCCCGCTCGCGGTCCGACCAAGACCATGCGGGAGCATGCGTCTTCAAGTTCGCGATCGTCTCGACAGCCAATGCCGTCGAGGCAGGCTCGGTCATGAACAAATGCAGGTAGGCCTTAGCGAAGGACGCCATCGGAAAATTCGGCGTTGCCGAAATAGCTTGATCTAGCGTGTCGAAGACAGTGGTCTTGAACAGCACCAGCTCGTCGACGCCCTGCCTATAGAGCGCGGCTGAATTGGCGTCCGCGCCAGTCAGCGGCAGACCTTGCAAGTCAACCTGCATCGGCTTTCTCACCTTGTCTGAAATGGCCAAAAGTTGCCTGAGGAGTGGCGATTGCGCCAACGGCGCGCTCCCGCGTCCTGGTCAACGACCGCCTCCCCGTACTTCCGCGTGCCCGTGGCCGCGACGGATCGGAGGCCCTTGATCCCGAGCTCCGGGCAAGGAGGAACTTCAGCCGCTCGGTAACGGAGCCGGCGAATGCCGATACGATCCACGGGTCTTCGCGGCTCGTGCCGGTGGGAACGAGTACGCCCTCATGCCCGAGAGCATCAGCCGCCAGAACGACCTGCTCGAGATATGTAACATCGGGCTCGCGTCCGCTGACATCGACGCTGAGCGAGCGGCTGTCTCTATGCGTCGGCAAAAACCAGGGGTTGATGATTGGTGTTAGCATCGCTGAAAGCCGCAGGTGAGCAATTCTTCGACCCAGGCTTCTAACGAGCGCTCAATTCAAAACAACGTCGTATTTGTGATAAGAAAATCAAGCCACTTGAATTGCACTCAAACGGCTTGACTTTTTACGTCTGAAAAAAGCTAATGAATTTTTCGTATTTGCCCGCTGTCCCCCAGGTTAAGTATCCACCACAGGAGCCGCGCCCGCCGTCTACAAGACGAGCCGCGTCGTTTTGCGGCGCAAGCAGAGGCTTCCATGGTCGCCAACTCATGCCGTCGTCTGAAAGGTTCATTCAAAGTCGCAGGGGTGTCCGCTGGCGTCCGCGCTCCTTCTCGAACGCGCACCTTGGCGTTAGCCATCGGGGCCGCTGTCGGCGATCGCGTGGAAACCGAGACATCGGTCGTCGATGTGTCAACGCTTTGGAAGCAGATCGCGGTAGTCGCCAACCCGAAAGACGCCGATCAAGAGGCACAGGCCACGTTCCGCGCCATTGAGGATGCCGACCTCGTCGTCACGGCATCGCCCACCGCCATCGCAAGCTGATCAAGCAAGCAGAAAGCTCAATATCCCGAGGTGACTGCCCCCCCTCAGAATGTCGCCGGGGTGTTGAACCAAAGCACCCTCAACGTAGTCTTACCGGCGTTCCGATAGCCATGCGGAAGCTCTGACGGAAAATAGAAGGTATCGCCGGCTTTCAGCGCATAAATCTGATCCCCCACTGAAAGCTCCAGCGTGCCCTCCAGCACGTATCCGAAATCCTCACCCTTATGGACAATCCTGCCATCGCTCCGGCAGCGCGGAGGTACCGTATGAATATTAGCCTGGAACAACACCGGACCCGGAGACGGGGTCAGCAATTCCAGCGAAACGTCGCTTCCTTCCGCACCAGCGTTCCGAACGATGAATGGACGCTCCCCTTGTCGCGTAACCACTCGGGCGGCACTCGGCTCAAATAGGGCCGTCATATTCGTTCCTAGACTGGCGACGAGCCGATGCAGCAAACCGATCGATGGCGTAATGCGGTCATTTTCGACTTTTGAGAGCATACTTTCCGAGCAATCGGCCCTGCTTGCCACCTCTTTGAGGGTTAGGCGTTTCGCGAGGCGAAACTGGCGAAGCTTGGCGCCCATTTGCACTGCACCTGCCAGCCCCTCAACTGCCATTGCCTTTCTCTCCTGCCAATCGCAGCGCTAAATATACATTCTTCGATGCAACGACAATCCCTAACACTGATTATCGCTTCCACTTCATTCTCATATCGAATGCAGAAATTTAGTGACTGCCTTTGAGCCGCTGGGCCGGGAGAAAGCCGGGTCAGTTCCTATTCGCAAGCCGAGGCGATATCTCCCACGGAATGACGACGGGCAGTACGCCCGGCTCGTTCACCGGCGAAATTCGGAACGCACTCCTTGCGACGTACCAAGGCGGTGTTGATCTACTAGCGCACCGGGCCATCGCGATCGCCGAGAAGATCGACATCTGACGCGATACCCTCAATAAGCAGACGTGGTTGGCGACGGCCTTGACCTCGCCGACCATAGGGACGCCGATGGCCGCGATTGGGACGGACCGCATTTATGCGACGCATCTGACGCCAAACCGTTGATGGCAGCTTCTGACCTAAACTCCGATAGTTTATGGACGGCTTGGGACCATCGTGACATCAATCCGTCGCGCCGGGCGTGATCGTCGGTCGGTCCCAGAAACTGCCGTAAACACAGTTGCCTGCTCCTCGTAGAGGTTCCTGTGGTAGAGGTCTTCGAATCCTAGCCTCTTGGCCGCCTCCAGTGCACGTTGATGATGTGGACCCGCTTCACCGTGCGACAGCCATTGCTGCGCCGGCCACTGTCCGAAAGATGGCGGTGTAGCAATTGCCACCAGACCTTAGCCTCGTCCATGGACCGAATGGTTGGCGTGTGGTGGCAAAGGCAGAAGGAGCGATCATCGTTGATGTGACGCTCCGGACAGGCGGCCGCGCGGTCGGTGAAGCCCTCAATGCTCAGCTCGACCGTCAGTCCGCGCGCTGCGCCAGGCGGCAGGTCGCTCAATATACACGCGCTGCGGAACAGAAGCGGCTCGCACGGTCTGCTATCGACCGCCTTACGGGTGCGCCACACGCAATCAAAGTGCCAAACCGGTTTGGCGGCTTGGGAAAAACCGGCGCAAAAATTAATGAAATCAATGCTGAAAACGAAGAATGGCGCGCCCGAAAGGAGAGAATTCGAACGAGTTGTTCTGCGTTCTCGAAGAGTGGAATGCTTATCTGAAGCAAGAGCAACTCCATATTCGTTCGCCTGTCTCGTCAGATCATCGGATATAGGTCGGGCGCGTTTCTTCACTGGGCGTCCTCCTTTCTATCACGCCGCCAAAGCAAGCGCGCGACGCCATCGTCTCCACCTTCGATCAACGCGCCCCAGATGGGATGGGGCAGCGTTGGATCGTCGATCTTGATGCGCAGGTAGGTCTCCTCGGTTCCGTTGCGCTTGCGCCGCCAGGCGACGCCGATCTCGTTGGTGCCGGTCGTGATGCGAAAGTCAGGACCGCTGTCTCCTTCCTTCCGGTCGTTGGCCATGATCAAGACCTTGGCGTTGATCATGAGCGTGCGGATCGTGCCGGCGTAGCCGTCCTTGACGGCTGAGAAGGTTCCTATGACTGGCATGGTGGCTGAGCTCCTTTGTGATGCGTCTGTCTCGATGGCCGATGGCTCTTAGTTGGCTGAGGCGGCGCGGTAGGGTCGAAGGATAATGTCCTTGTGAACGATGACACGGAGGGGCCAACCCGGACGCACGGTGATGGTCGGCTGGACGTTGAGATTGCGCTCGATGAGCCGCTGGCCAGCTCGGTTCGTGGTCGTCTGCGTCGAAAGCTGCAGGGCGCGGATGAGATCGCTGTCGGACGAGCCGAAGGCGAGCTCGCTGCCGACGCCGAGCACCGTGGCCAGCGCGACGCCTTTGAGGAGCTTCCAGGTGTGCAGATCCACCTCGTCGGCTAGGCCTGCATAGCCGCCGGTGTCGGTCGCCGGCAGATTGTCGATGACCACTGAGCTGCCATCGGGCAGGATGATGCGCTGCCAGATGACGAGGGCGCGTTCCTGACCGAAAGCGACGACATTGTCGTACTTGCCGATCAGTCTTGCCCCTTGGGGGATCAGAAGGAATCGGCCGGAGACGGTGTCGTAGATGTTCTCCGTCACCTGGGCGATGACGAAGCCCGGTAGATCGGAGTTAAGCCCGGTGACGAGGCTCGCGGCAATGACGGTTCCAGCCATCAACTGATAGGGCGAGGCTGGCGTCTGTAAACCGTGCGGATTGTAGATGTCTTTTTCCGGTCCCGACTTGAGGAACGCTAACTTGCGCGTCGCCTCCGTGGCATCGGTTCCTGTGTACTCGACGTCGTCTGTTGCGAGAGCTTGCGCCCGCTCAGTGGCGCGCAGCAGGGAGAGCGTGGCAAGGCTACCATCTTCTGTGGTCCTGTTCGAGCGCGGCGTCGGTTCGGATTGCGCACTACTCGACGTCGAGTCCTGGGGCTGCTGCTTGAGCTGCAAGCGAAAGAATACCTGCGATTCACGAGCCTGCCCGGCCATGCGGGCAAGGCGTGTCTTCTCCGCGCTCTCGGCATCATCGAGCGGCAGGCCGGCGTCGGGCAGGATGAGCTTGGGCGCGGCCGGAGGCGTGGTCTGAGGCGCGGGATTGGCGGGCTGTACGCCTTCGTAGGTGGCCGGTAGCTTGTTGAGCCCGTCGGTGATCGGCTTGTTCTCGACATTGATCAATTCCTGCCGCTCCGCGTGCTTGAGGCTTGGCGGCTTCAAGGCAACGAGCACGATTCCCGAGAGCAGCATCAGGAACACGGCAGCGCCGCCGATCAGCACTTTGCGATTGATGCGCGTTACCGGCTGCGGACGCGCGCGCAGTTCCAGCGTCTCCGGCGCGGCTTTCTTCTCTTTCGCCTCTTGGCCCTGGTCGATCTCGCTCATGAGCGCGTCTCCCGCCAGATCGCGTCCGTGCGGACAATGCGAACGACCCGTTGCGGCTCCGTGCCAAGCCTTAACTCGGCCGCGGCGAACAGTCTGTCGACGATGTAGGTGGTGCCGCGGACGCGGTAATTGACGAGCGCCGACTTGCCGTCCGGACCGATGATGAACAGCGGCGGGGCTTCGCTCTTAGATATGCCGGATGGGAACTGAATATAGACCTTGTTGCCATCGTCGAAGACCTGCCGCGGCTTCCACGGCGCATCGCCTTCAATGCGGTAGCGGAAGCGCAACTCGTCGATGTCGACGCCGCCGTCGGCGATTGCGGCCACGGCGAAGGCGGCTTCCTCGCTTTGCTTGCGCAATGAGACGAGTTCGGCGGCGGGATACGTCCACGACACCGAGGCCATGTAGGTCGCCTCGGAGGATCGCATCTCGAGATGGTAGGTGCGTCGGTCGGTGGTGATAACGAGGTTGGTCTCGAGGTCGGCGCCAACTGGTTTGATCAGAATGTGGACCTGGGCGTCCTTGCCCTCGCCGCTGTTCGTGTCTCCGACGACCCACCGCACCGTATCTCCCGCTGAGACTGAGACGAGCTTCTCGCCAGCTTCGAGCGCGATGTCCGTGACCTGGTTGACGGCGGCGTAGAGCTGATAGAGCGCGCCCTTGGTATAGGGATACACCTGGATGGCATTGATATACCCGTCCTTGACCGGCTCGAGACGCGCGGCCTCATTGGCTCCGGTCACGCGATCCGCTGGCGGTCGCGTGTCCTTCTTCTTGCCCGCGTCCTTGCCGACAGGCTTGAGCTGGCCGGGAAGGGGCAACGGTGTCGGGACCTCGACGTAGCGGACCGGCAGCTTTGGATCCGGCTCGCGATGGGCTGCCATCGCCGGACTGTCAAAGATTGGGATCTCAGGGACCTTGATGTTGGTGGCGCAGGCGCCGAGCCCGCTCGACAGGATGAGAAGGGCGATGAGGGTTAGGATGGTGTTCATTTGGAGTCTCCGGTGGTGACGTCCTGCGACCAGTTGAAGGCGTGCACGTAGATGCCGAGCGGGTTCTTGCGCACGGCATCGACTGTCCTTGGTGGCGTGAGAGCGATGGAGAAGAGGCCGGTGAGGCGCTTGGTGTCCTTGAGGGCGCCGCCCTCGAACGTGCGTTCGGTCCAGCGCACCTGGAACGAGGTGTCGGAGGCCCGCACGACGCTGGTCACCTCGACGGCCACGGTTTGGCGGCCGATACGGGCGAAGGGGTCGTTGTCGCGGGCGTATTCGTTGAGCGTGATCGCCGCTTTGTCGGTGACGAAGTCGTAGGCCTTGAGCCAGTTCTGCCGCACCACTACGGGATCGATCGAAAGTGCGCGCACGTTATCGACGAAGCGCGCCAGGTGATAAGCGATCTGCGCGTCGCTCGGCTTGTAGCTCTCGTCGGCGGGACCAACGGTGCGAGCACCGCCGCGGGAGTCGACCTCGACGATGTATGGGACGACGGCACCCGTGCGTCCTATCCAGAACAGGATGCCTGCCAGCAGCAGCGACATGCCCAGATTGCCGAGGGCCATCAGGCGCCAGTTGTGCGCCTGGACGCGGGCGCTGCCGATCCGCTCGTCCCAGGCCTGGGCTGCCTTCTGATAGGGCGTGACCGGCTCCGGTGTCTCGCCGTAGCGCAAGGCCGATCGTTTGAACACCATGACGGACGTCTCCTTCTAGCTCTTGTTCTTGAGATCGGGGCCGCCACCGCTTGCCGGGCGGTCGCCATCGCGAAGAGCGTGTGCCGCCATGAGGCCGGCTTGGGTCGCGCGCTGGCGTCGAGCGAGACTTTGGGCCCAGGCTGGTGGGTTTGAAGCGGCAGCACTGGCCGCGGCTGCGTCGCCGGCGTGACCGGAGCTGTCTGACCCCGAGCGGGGCGCGGCATCGCGGTATCCTTGCGCGGCGCCTTTCCGGAAGGCCGTCGTCACAGGCGCAGCGAATGCGGCGGCCATCCTGGATGCCGGCGCGGCCATGGTCGTCCGTGCGACACCGGCCATGCCGCCGGCCTCATAGGCGGCGCCGACACGTCCCGCGAGCGAGGCCGCGGCTCTGGTTCCGCTTCCGGCCGCGCTGCCAGCCAACCGCGCAGTACCCGTTGCCGCCAATCCGCCGGCGACGCCTGCGCCGCCGAGCGCTGCGGTAGTGGCGACCGCCGCGCCGGCACCGAGCTGTGGCGCACCGGAGATCAGACCGGCGGCAATGGCGGGCACGTAGATGGCAAGGCCGAATACGGCGATCGCGGCCAGGATGCAGGAGGTGGCCTGCGTCAGCGTCACCTCGCCGGTGGGACGGATCACGGTTCCAAACAGCGAGGCGCCGATGCCGACCACGATGGCCAACACCATGAGCTTGATGCCGGAGGAGATGACGTTGCCGAGCACGCGCTCGGCGAGGAAGGCTGTTTGGCCGAACAGGGCGAACGGTACCAGCACGAAGCCGGCGAGCACCGTTAGCTTGAACTCGATGATGGTGATGAAGAGCTGGACCGAGAGCACGAAGAAGGCAAGCAGCACGATCACCCACGCCAGCATAAGGACGGCAATGGTGACGAAATTTGAGAAGAATGTCGTGAAACCGATCAGCTCGCCGGCTTTCTCGAGCAGAGGTTTCGCGGCGGTGAAGCCCGTGGAGGCGATGAATCCCGGTCGCATGAGATCAGCGGCCGTCAGCGAGGTGCCTGACGCCTTTAGGCCCAAGCCAGCGAACGACTGGAAGACGATGTCGGCGAGACCCTGGAAGTTGGAGAGGAGCAGTGCGAAGAAGCCGACGTAGAGCACCTTGCGGATGAGCTGCGCGATGACGTTGTCTTCGCCCATCAAGGCCCAGAACAGCCCAGCTAGCGTGATGTCGATTGCGATCAGGATGCTGGTCAGGAACGCGACGTCGCCGGCGAGAAGGCCGAAGCCGCTGTCGATGTAGCGGCTGAAGGTCTCCGTGAAGCGGTCGATGATCGCCAGGTCGTCCATGTCTGCGCGCGCCCCATGCTACCGGCAAGGCTCCGCCATCGGCGCAAGCTGCGTTGGCCGTTGGGGGTATGAGAGGGAGAAGCTAGAGGCGGCGGGTCAGGCAGGCTGTCATGGTTCCGGCGCCACCCGATGCCAGGGCTATCGGGCAACGCCATGATGCCTGAGAGGTCAATGCCGAGTGAATGAGGAAACGCCGCGATTCGCGGGAGCAATCGGGAAGTTCTAGGTAGAATGTTGGAAGACGTATGGGAGCATAGCGATCGAGCTGCACTTGTCGCTTGCCATGATCTTAAGTTGACCTAGTCCAACAGCGGTCGTCTATGGTTTGCGCCGTGTGAACACGGAAATCTGCGGTTCGTCGAGAAGCGCATCGAGATCCACCATGCGCGCATGAGCGATCGCTACCTGCGTCTGGTCGAGACCGGCGGTCGAAACACCATCAGCCTCGATCGTGATCTGTTCGAGTTCGGCGTCCAGTATATGGTTTACTGGCAGATAGCAGGTCTCTTTGCTATGGAAGCCGGCGATTGCCAGAAGCGCATCGGCCGACTTCACCCGAAGAAACAGATTCTTATGCAGAAATATTTCGTCCTTCGGCTCTCCCGCTGGAAGTTCCTCCAAGAAGGTCTTTGCGAGTTTGCTCCTTTCCAAAGATGGCTTACCACGACGTTTCACGGGCGAGACGGCTTCGCGAAGCAGGCCAACCTCCAGCGCATAAATGATGGAACGGTCCGTATAGAAGTAAGATACCGGAGCGTCTTCGCTGAAGTCGTCAATCTCGATGAGGAAGAAGGCCCCTCCGATCCCGCAATCTGCGGGCGCAATGTTCAACCTGCTTCCGATGAGCGTATCAGGCCGCATAAACCGCTTGTTCGACGACCATCGCGCAGTGCCTGACGATTTCGTGAACGCCTTCAGCTGAATTCGCCGTTCGTTGTCCCCATCATCCAAGAGAACGTCGAACTTGTCCCTGTCTACTTCCGGTTCGAATACGCTGAGGTGATAATTGGCGCGCATGGCGGCGAGTTTCAGATCGAAGTAGAGCTTGTTGAAGAACATGCGCTCCCGCGTGACAGTGTTTTCCGGCGCGTTGAGAAACTTCTTGAGCGGCATGGAAGACCCTTACCAGACAGTCTGGATCTGGTTGGAAAGTGCTTGATTTGGTTCTGTGGTTCACAACAATATCGCGTCGGCTTTAGCGGTCCGGAAGACTAAACGGCGCGTCGCGCCGGAATCGCGGAGACTAGGTCGTCAATTCCCGCCTTCACGACGAACTCGCGGTATAGGAACGCCTCGAGTATCGAGATCATCGTCAGCAAGGCCGATTCCTCCGGCAACCACCCTCTATGTGCAGCGGCGCTCCCTGCATCGATTAGAGCAGCCGTTGCTTTGTGCTCGGACGACGACAGCATGCCCTCACTCACGAGCGTATCGAGCTTTTGCTTGAAGGTCAGGTTCGGATCAATCTTCAGAAGCTCAGTTGCCCGGTCGAATGCGGTACGTATGCCGATCGCGGCGAGAATGGGCATCTCATTGTTCAGGGCGCTATAGACCTCGATAAGGATGCGCCGGAGATCGCCGTCAATCTCGGCGTCGATCCAGGCTGGCGCCGGACGCTTCGTTGTCGACGGCCAATAGGTGATTTCGTATCCGGGGTCCTGAGGATCGCCCCACTCCGAACACCACACGGTGCGCTGGCAGTAGGCAGTGTCGCAGCCGGCGCATTCGAGAATGCGGTATGTCTCAGAAAAGTCGACCGAGTACCTGCCGCCGTCAACTTCTTCCGACGACGATTGGCGGTATTCGCCCTTCACGAGGGCGCTACGGTCTGGCCCACATTTCGGGCAATGGCCCTTGACCTTTTTCTGGTCGCTCATCAGCAGCGCCGCTTTCTGTCTTACCCAGCCCGATCGAGGTCTCTGCGTAGCGGCACGCTATAAATGCGGCCGCGCTGTTCGAGCTGGTGCATGAGATGCATGCTTGCCTGCCAACCTCTGAACTCGGGATCATCGTCGATCCCCAACGTGCGGTCTCCACGGGGCGCGTATTTGCGGAGCTGGCGGCTGACGCCCTCGCGGCCGAAAATCCAGCAGCCGACGCGGTGACGCGAGAGCAATACGCAGAGGCGGCCCGCGTCGAGATGAAAGTTCGTAGCGTCAGCTCGGCCCGACAGCGGATGCTGCACAAACATGAGCGGCCGCTCGAGTCCCTGGAACCTGTTGGCCGTTTCTACGAAGACCCTGGATAGCGCGGGACCGAGGCGTTCGCGGATGGTGTTGACCTGCGCGACCTGAGCGCAGGCGACACCGATCATTTCTGGCGTAACGGACACAGGACGCTCGTCATCATCGAGGATCATGGCGCCGCGCATCAATACGCGATTGATCGTCCAGATCAGTTCGTCCGCGAGGTCGGGATCGACGTCTCCGGCAAGCATCGCCGGAAGCTTGACCATCACGAGGCTCTGTCCGTCCCGTACTGCATCCAGCGGGGTATCCATCGGCGCCACGCCCGGCGTCGTGAACATCAGGGAGCGGCGCTCGTCCAAGGCGACGAACGGTAAGTCCGGGTAGAACGCCGGCTGCACGAAGTCGATCGTATCCTGAACCAGACGCCGCGAGACCGGGAGACTGAGCTGCGTGACGCCCGGATGCCGTTCTATGAGGGCTCGCGGTGCTGCAACATGCGGACCGGCAGGATCGCAGCGCCACCGCTCGAGCTCGGACCGGATCACGGGATCGATCTGGCCCGGGTCACCGATCAGGACCTGCCTCGATGCAAGACCAGCGATCAGCTGATAGCGATAGTCCGGTAGCTGATATGCTTCGTCAACGATCTGCAAGTCGAAGATGGAAGTGTCGGTGTCGAGCCATGACCACTTGGCGCCGTTGCCGATGACAACGCACGGGGTCTGCGGAATACCGCCGATGTCGTGGATCAAGGCGAGGTTCGCAAGCGCCGAGACATTCCCCGGAATCGGCAACGTCTCCCTCGTCATCATGTGGAACTGCATGCCCGGCTTGCTGCGGCAAAGCCTCCGGGCGATATCAAACGCCTGCTCGTTAGTTTGGGTCGTTATCATTACGCGCTCGCGCAGAAGCCCCATGCCCTGCAGTGCGAGGCGTTCAGCGACACCGGTTTTTCCAGCGCCGGGAGGCGACTTCAGGACCACAGCAGGGTCGCGATCCCATTGCGTGCGGAGGACGCGACGCAACGTGTCGTCGGCGAGTTCTTCCGGCGGGCGGGCATCGCGGGTCATTTGAGGCCCTCCACGGCTGCGAGCAGATCATTCGGCTGGACGATGGACGGACGCGCCTGCGGGGTCGGAAGGTCGCCGACGACGTGAGTCCAAGGCATGGTTTGCAGGCGCTTGCTCATCTGCTTCCGATCGCGAATGATCTGGCTCCAGTCCGGCGGCGGCGGTGCAATATCGACTGAAGTTCCTTCAGGAGGCACTCCGGGCTTCTTCATGCCCGCTGTGACCTGGAACGAGACCGTCGACTCGGCGTCAGTACGGCTCACGTTTGTGACAAGGCAACGCAGCCGCGGGTCATCGAACAGCGCGAGCTCATCGCCGCTGCGGAGATGCAGATTGGTCTGGGTCGTGACGACATCGAAGCGATGGATGGTCTTCCGAGGAACTCTCTCCTGCGTGTGATTTCTGAGGGAACCAGACAGAACTGAGCCGTTGAGGCGCGCGCGTGCGAGCGCCATGGTATCGCCGTACAGGGCGCCGCTGTCGAGATTACTGGCGGCGAGCTCACGCGACGCGATCTTAAACGCGCCCGCCTTCGGCGAGTCCCGATAGGGCAGCGGCATTTCCAGATCGCGCGAGTTCATGAAGCTATCGAACTGATCGCGTTCATGGTCTGCCAGATCGGCGAGAACGCCGGCAGGCGGGAAATCGCGAAGATATCCAAGCGCACGCTGTATCGCATTGTAGATGGTCGTAACAATCGGAGAGAGCTTGTCCTCGATCGCCTTGGCACGACGGCGCAGCTCGGCTTGCGACGCGCCGTCTTTGCGAGCCTGATTATAGGCGCTAACGAGCGGTTGCAGCTCGTTCCTGTCGAACTCGGGGTCGGTCTTTACGCCCATGACCTGGCGCTCGGCGGCTTCGACTGCACGCGCTATGGCAATGCCAGCGGGCGGATCGAGCCACGTCAGGAATGCGCCAAGGTGTTCATCCTCGCCTTCCTGTTGCCCCGTGCAGTAATGCAGCGCCAGGGCGCCGGTGGCCGTCATCAGGGCCTGCTGACCCGCGATCGGCATCCGTTCGGTCGCGTAAGTGAGAAGTTCTCCGGCACGCTTGATCTTTGGGGCATCGCGGGTGAAGCGGAGGCGATCTGCGAGAATGTCGAGGTGCCCCGCTGCGGCTCCTGAAGATACCCAGATTTGAGGATACTCGCCGGTCGCCCGGCAGGTGGCGTAATACGCTTCGATGCGGTCGCCCAGCCACTCGACGAGGACATACTGATCGTCGCGGACGCGAGGGTCCGGTATGGACATAAACTCCAGCGGGCCGCCGATGCGGCCGACCGCGATCGCGTGGATCGCCGTGTCTTCGCCTGCCATCGCGAGCGGCGCAATCACCAGCGCATGCGGCGCGATCGTAACCTGACGGTGCGTGGCCGCGCATATGGCGCGGCCGTCCTGGTGGGCGCGAAGGCGTCCAATAAGCTCCATCAGATCAGCCATGGCCGACCGCCTTTCTGAAGGCTTCGTCTCCGGCACGCAGTTCGGAAGCGAGCGCCGCCTCTGCAGCGTTCCTGGGCGGCGCCCCGGCGCCGGTCATCAGTTCGATGGCCCGATTGAGGGAACCGGCGGCAGCGAGTTTCTCGGCGGCGTGATCGCCGAGAATGATGGGATGCGACTCGGCTTGAGCGCGCGCGCGGCAATGCTCCCACATGGCGCAATGTTCTTTGCAATTGGGCCGGTAGTTGTTTGGCACGGTCTCCAGCACCACCGGATTATCGAGTGATGCCCCGACCGGCAGCAGGGCTTCGAGTGCGTCGAGGTTGGTGGGGGCTTCACTAATCGCCCGCAAGATGGAGTCCACCTCCCCTTCGATGGCCATAGGCTGCAGCGTGGGCAGGAAGAAGCCGGTGACCTTGAGGACAAGATCGGCATCGGCTGTGGCGATTTGCTCAGGCCGCGCGACGCCGTTGACGGACAGCCATTGGCGCAGGCCGACGACGCCTACACCTGCCTGTCGCGCTGCGCTGCGGATATCTGCTTGATCGGTCTTGCCGCCACGGTCAGGGTAAGACTTCAGCTCGCCGACCCGGTAAAAGGCTTCGTGATCGGCTGCGACGAGAAAGTCCGGCTCTATCGGATGGGCGACGCCGACCAGGCTTACCTTGAGGCGCGGCTTGAGGATGAGGTTTGGGGCAAGAGAGTCACCGCGAAGCTTCGCCTCCAACAGTCGCCCCGTTTCGGCCTCACGGCGGCGACGAGCGGCAGGGCTCGCCCCGGGCGCAACCTCGTCGATGGCAGCGATCTTGGCCTCGGCTTCACTGAGGCGTTCAAGCTTGCGATAAAGCGCGAAGAGATTTGCGGCGCCGTTCTTGAGAAGGTAGCGTTCGAACTGCAGCCCCAGCAGCAAGGCGAACGGCGACTGGCCTTCGCGGTCGGCGCGACCCATGACCTTCAACGCCTGTGCGGGTGTCATGCCTGCAATGGTGAGGGCACGAAGGCGCAAGCAATCAGGGTTCCGCGCCACACGTTCGATGCCGCGCGCGCCAGGCTCCTGTGCTTCAATCGAGCCGCGCAATCGCGCGACCCTCTCCTGACTGCTCTTCATCCTTGCATGCTCCCCGACTGCTCGCCGTCGATCACAGGCGGCAAGCCCCAGAGCTGTTGCTGTTGGCCGTAGCGTTTTAGACGGCTGGCCGCCTGAAGCCGCTCTTCAACATCCGCCGCCTCGATCGCGTCCAGCTCAGCGAGCACGGTCTTGCGGATCGTGTCTGAGTCCGGCTCTTGGCCGGAAGCCACGGCACCGGGAACGCCGCGAGCATAGCGGAGCATAAGCGATTCGACCGCTGAGGTTTGCGGGGCTTTGGCCTCGCGAAACCGCTCGAAGCGATGAATAAAGGCCAGCGTTGTGCGCAGGTGGCATACGCGTAGAGAGCGTGAACCGATGAGCCGCTGCTCGACCGGCCACGCAGAACTCGTAAGAAGTCTCGGCAAAGCCGTCAGGCGCGACGTGCTGATCGCCGGCGCGACCCATGCCGGGCGGGCATGCACGTCACGCCGAGCTGCGCGTTCCTCGTCGCGACGCAGGCTGGCGAACCGTGAGACCGGAACGTCTACCCCTGTCGTGATCTGACTGAATTCGCTGATGGTGGACGGAGCAAGAGGTACGCCGATCTCGTCTACAATGTCGAGTACGAGCTCGCGCATGGTCTTGCCGGGGGCACGCGACTTGGGACGCGGTCCCGACGAACGCTCTTCGAGCTCGATGTAGCGTTGTTCCTCGGACAGGCGCTGCATCTCGGCAAAGAGCCGGCTCAGATCCTTTTGGATTTCACCCTGCTTGGCGAAATCCCCGGTTCCGATGGCGGTGTTGAAATCCGCGAGCAATTCCTGCTGGCGGCTGACAATGGCTTCGAGGCGGCGCTTGATAGTGTCGGGTTTTGCGATCATGCACCCAACATAACATTCCATGCTTTTCCACGCAAGTCCATTGTTCTACATATTTCTCTCCATGTCTAAGTCATTGATAAAATGTATCAATTGTCTTTTTCTAAGCACAAAACCGCTTCTACTGCGCCGGGAATACGCTTGTATGCTTTGGCGTTCGGGTTGATGTCCGCCATCGAACGCTTGAGGTGAAAATCCTCGCGACGGCGCAAGCGCATGCCTGCGGCTTCGGCCATCTCAACGACAATGCTGGGCAGGTCGTTGTGAATGTCTTTGTAGAATGAGTCCTGCACGATCAGCACAGCGCCGCTGTGCGACTTCAGGGTAGCCGTCAGGTTTGCCAGCGATGCCGACATCTTCTGGAAGTAGTCGAGATGAGTCTTGAAGTAGTAGCCGGCAGAAGCCTTCGAGGGATGGGCTTTGAGTTTCCGCAGGAAGCTGTTGCAGGTTCGACCCCAATTCTCTTGCGGCCGCAGCGGCTCCGTCGGGACGCGTGTTGAGCCGATCATTCTGCGGCCCAGATCTTCCATCCGCAGATTGATTAGAGGATGAAGAACAGCAAGCTCAATGCGGGTGGCCGCGCTGTAATCAATACGCGTGCAGTACGGCGGTGAGGTTAGCACGAAGTCGACGTTCCCCAGCATCAGTATAGATTTCGTCGTGTCCGCCGTGACAAGTTCGACTGCCCCCCGCTCATTCGCCGGACCTCCGTGCGCTTCCGAGAGTGCAGCGGCCATATCGTGAAGGTTGGCCTTGACCTCGGAGACGATATCGTCGCGCTCGGCGCCGATGCGCTTTTCTCCAGCCTTAGGCTGCTTCAGCCAGGTCGGGTTTGAGGATCGGTAGGGCTCGGTTAGCTGTCTACAAACCGAAAAGAGCGCGACGTAAAACGTCGCAGCGAGGCCGGACATCTGATCGAGACGGACGCCTTCGGAACTCAGAGTCCGGTGGCCGATCAAGTGATCTCGGAAGCGGCGCTCGATGGCTCTCAAAACTGCCGCGGCCGGCTTTTTGAACCACAGTAGGAGAGGATCGTTAGCGTCGATCGGCGTGTCGGATCGAACGCCTTTTACGAGTTCCCGAACCAGTGGCTCGATACTATCGGCCTCTGATGGCGGTAGAAGGCGGGCGCGCGCCACGATACTCATCACGGGGTTGAGGTCTAGCCCGCGGCTCGAGTAGCCGAGCTTGGACGCGGCATAAGTCGTTGTTCCGCTGCCATTCCATGGATCGAGGATGACCGCTGCTGCAGGCAGTTGGGCGCTTTCAATGAGGGACCGTGCGAACTGCTCCGGGTAGCCTGCATAATACGGAAAAAAGCCGTCCCAACCGCTTTGAACGTGCGCTGCTCGCTTTGGTGACGTGATGATGAGCTTGTCGAACGGAACCCGATTATCGGGGGACTGCGCACGACCCTTTACGTTGCCAGCCGCCGTCATCGCCTCCGGCCCTTTGAAACAAAAGAGATCACCAGTTGCGTGCCCGTGGCCTCTGCAATTTTCTTGAGCGTTTTGACCGATGGGAGCACGTGGCCGCGCTCAAGACGGGCGATTGCACTTTGTGATGTCTTCATTCGGATCGCCAACTCCTCCTGCGTGAGGCCTGCCCAGTCCCTTGCCTTGGCAATCGCGAGCGCTAGGTCCATATCATGTTGTCCGTCCTCGACAGTAGTGGATGTAGTACGGCGCAATTTTACAATCCGATAGGAGCGAAAAGCTTTTTCTGTATCATATCAGAAATGATATATTTGCTCCATCAAAATTCAAGAGTGGGCCTACTGAATCGTTTTAAAGATTGGCCGCTACCGCGGGCAAGTTAGCTTGCTTCTCCAAACAAGGCCTGCGCCGGAGAGTACCGGATTCGGCCTGAAGATAGATCTGGGGCCTGACCCTCATCTCTTTGACGCATATCCCGTTCCGGTTCCCACGAACGATTTGAACCGTTGCCGGGCTTCGTCCTCGGTTGCCAGCTCTCGTGCGCGGGCGATGGTTTCGGCTCGCGCCTGCGCCGCAACCAGGCCTTGGAGTGCGAGCGATTGTTTGACTCCGAGTCCCGTGAGCTCGTTCCCGGCTTGCGTGGCTTCGAGCGCGCCGGCCGCGTCGCGCGAACGGCTTAAGGCATCGCCAAGTAGGTGCGTATCATTCTCGATCCCGTCGGCGATCTGGCCCTGCAGGAAAGCGGTGCGCCGGAAGGCAGCGTAGGTCTCTTCCCACCGCGTGCGCGCATTGCGAAGGGCATCGTCGTGGGTCAGCGCGGCGGACGCCTCCTTCGGGAACATCTGCTGGTAGTTGTTCTGAGTTTCTTGCAGCCGCATCGCAATTCCCTCGCCGGCGCGAAGCTGGGCTTGGATATCGGTGAGTGATCGCTGAAGTTCCGGCGACAGCGTTCCCTGAAGGCGCATGAGGTTCTGATCCATGCGCAGGATCATCTGGGCTTCGTTCTGCAGCGTGCGGATCTGATTGTTAATCTGCTCGAGTGCGCGCGTCGCCGACAGCAGGTTCTGGCTATAGTTGGTAGGGTCATAGACAATGTATTGCGCGAGCGATGGTGTCGCTGAGTTCGCCAACAGGCCGAGCGCGATCGGCATCGTGGCGAGAACCTTGCGGAGTGGCTTCATCGGTTGTTCCTCCTTGATTTGCTGGACACGGCCCGGAAGGGAGAGAGGCGTTGGGGTATAGGCGGACCTCCCGGCAGTCCCGGGAGCGGCGTCTGATCAATCGCCGATGCCGGCAGCTCGCGATTACCGGCGTTGGCTGCTTCCGGTGTTGGCTTCACGGGCGGGGCTGTGTTCCGCGCGGTGATCGATACCGAGAGAGGTGGCGGCGTTACCGGCGGCTGCCACTGCTGGATAAGGTCGGCCGCCCAGGCGAGACCTTTCGAGGTCAGGTACCGTGCGGCGAATCCGCTGGCGGGATCCTCCTGGACGCAATGGTCGACGAGCTTCTGGTCGTCGGGCGAGGAGGCGCCGCAGAGTGTCAGCGCGACAGGGCCGAGGCCGAGCTCGAACAGGCGGTTGCCGCGTGCTGTCTGGGCATAGTAGTCGCGCTTGGGCGCCGCAACGGAGAGGATCTCGATCTGTCGGTCGTTGAGACCGAAGCGCTCGTACACCGCTCGTGCCTGCGGCTCGCGGGCGCGATCGTTGGGCAGAAAGATGCGGGTCGGGCAGCTTTCGATGAGCGCCGGGGCAATTGTCGAACGCTCGACGTCGGCCAGGGATTGGGTGGCGAACACGACGGAGACGTTCTTCTTGCGCAGCGTCTTCAGCCACTCTCGGATGCGGGCCGCGAATAACGCATCGTCGAGGAAGGTCCAGGCTTCGTCGAGGACCAGAAGCGTCGGCCGGCCGTCGAAGCGCTCCTCCAAGCGATGGAATAAGTAGGTCAGGACAGGCGGGATTAGCGCCTTGTGCCCCATCAGCGCCTCGAGCTCGATATGCAGAACATCAGCGGCGGCGATTTGTTCGGAGGCGCCGTCGAGGAGCCGGCCGTAGGCGCCTTCCAGCGCGTACGGTGACAGGGCGGCCACCAGGGACGCCGATTGGATCAGCACGGCGAGGCCTGTCAGCGTGCGTTCGGGCTTGGGGGCCGACGCGAGACTCTGCAGTGCCGTCCACACAGCCTCCTTCACGTCCGGCGTCACGCGCACGCCTTCGGCGGTGAGCAGAGCTGTCACCCATTGCAGGGCGAAGGCAATCTCACCGGGCTCGTCGATGCGGGACAGCGGCTGCAAGGACAGCGATCCCTCGAGGCCGAGCTCGACGCTGGCTCCGCCCATGGCCAGCGTGGCAGCCCGTGCGGAGCGGCCGCGGTCGAACATGATGACTTGCGCGCCAATGAAGCGGCGGAACTGCAGGGCGAGCAGGGACAGGAGCACGGATTTGCCTGATCCTGTAGGGCCGACCACGAGCGTGTGGCCGACATCGTCGATATGGAGGTCCAGCCGGAACGGCGTGCTGCCGCGTGTCTCCGTCACCATCAGCGGTGGCGCGTTGAGGTGCCGGTTCATTGTCGGTCCTGCCCAGACGGCCGAGACCGGCATCATGTGCGCGAGGTTGATCGTATGCACGATCGGCTGACGGATGTTGGCGTAGGGATTTCCGGGAAGGGAGCCGAGCCAGGCTTCGACGGCGTTCAAGGTCTCGCGAATGGTGGCGAAGCCGCGGGTGTTGATGATGCGCTCGACGGCAAGCAGCTTCTCGTTGGCGAGCTGCAGGTCGGCGTCGGCTATCACGATCGCTGTGGTGAGGTAGCCGAAGGCCACGTCGTCGGCGCCGAGCTCCTGCAGGGCCTCGTCGGCATCCATGGCCTTGTTGTCGGCGTCGGTATCGACGAGGGCCGTCTCGCGGTTGAACATGACCTCGCGGAGCACGGCGGCGACGGACTTGCGTTTGGCGAACCACTGACGACGCAACCGTGCGAGATGCCGCGTTGCCTCGGTTTTGTCGATGCCGATCCAACGTGTCGTCCAGCGGTAGGCGAATCCGAGGTCGTTCAGGGTATCGAGTAGCCCCGGCACGGTCGCGTTCGGAAATCCGAGCACGCTCAGGATCCTCAGGTGTTGACTGCCGAGTTTCGGATCGACACCGCCGAGAAACTGCCGATCGCAAAGGATGGCATCGAGGTGGGCCGGGATATCCGGAACGGCCACGGGATGGCGCGTGTCGGAGATGGTGCCGTGCAGGTAGGTCAGCGTCCCCATGTCGCCGAGCGCTTCGGCTTCGGGAAGAATAGAGGCAAGCATCTGGAGCGCACGGTCGGTTTCGGTAATGAACCAGGCGAGCTGCGCGCGGGGCGTGGTCTCGATGGTCGCCTCGGCGCTGCGCTCGTACAGGAACCGTTCGGCCTGCGATTCGCGTTCCGGCGGTGGCAGGTAGAGGAACGTTAGGTAGTATCGGCTCTCGAAATGCGTGCCGTCGGCACTGAAGGCGGCATGACGCTCCTGGTCGACGAGCCAGGACGCAGCGTCCTCAAATCTCGCCCCGGGATACTGGTTGGCAGGAATCCGCTCTGCCTCGAAGAAGAGCGCCCATCCAGAGCCGAACCTCTTCAGGATGTTGTTGAGCCGCGCCGTGACCGAGACGAGCTCGGCTTGTGTGGCGCTGTCGAGATCGGGTCCGCGATAGCGGATCGTCCGCTGAAATGATCCGTCCTTGTTCAACACGACGCCGGGCGCGGCCAGACACGCCCACGGGAGGTAGTCGGAGAGGCTAGTCGTCTGCTTGCGGTATTCGGCAAGGTTCAGCATGAGAGGGCTCCCTTGTGGCGGGCGTGACGGGACAGGACGGTGAGGAAGGCCGGATCCTTGCGGGTGATCCAGACGGCGGCGGCGTGGCCGGCAAGCCAGATCAGGAGCCCGGCAATCCACAGTCGGAGTCCGAGCCCGATCGCAGCGGCCATGGTGCCGTTGAGGATCGCGAAGCTGCGCGGGGCACCGGCGAGCAGGATCGGCTCGGTCAGGGAGCGATGCAGGATGACCTCGTAGCCAGGTACGAGACTCGATGGGTGACGCATGAGGCGGGTTCCTTGATCAGTGGATGAGGGCGCCGCCGGCGAAGGAGAAGAACGACAGGAAGAACGACGTGGCGGCGAAAGCGATGGAGAGGCCGAATACGATCTGGATCAGCCTGCGCATGCCGCCGCCCATGTCGCCGAAAGCGAGGCTCAAGCCGGTGACGATGATGATGACGACGGCGATGACTTTGGCGACCGGGCCTTCGATCGACTCGAGGATGCGCTGAAGCGGGGCTTCCCAGGGCATGCCGGAGCCGGCGGCGTATGCGGCGGTGCTGAGTACAGCAAAGTGGCTGACCTGGGTGGCCAACGCCATAAGGAACAGGGTTTTGGATCGGATCATGTGCGCCTCTCGTCAGATGGTGTGCAGGGTTGGCCGGCCGATCGGCGTCACTTGGTAGTTGCCGTCGTCATCGAGGCCGGTGAGCTCGATCAGCGTCTCGATGCGGCGCGCGTTGCCGCGTCCGGCGATGAACACGATGATGTCGATGGCCTGGACGATGAGGTCGCGGGGGACCGTGACCACGGTCTCCTGTATCAACTGCTCGAGGCGGTAGAGGCCAGCCTCGGCCGAGTTGGCATGGAGCGTGGTGATGCCGCCGGGGTGTCCGGTGTTCCAGGCCTTGAGCATGTCGAGAGCTTCGGGGCCACGCACCTCGCCGACGATGATGCGGTCGGGACGGAGGCGCAGCGTTGAGCGGACGAGGTCGGCGAGCGACGCGACGCCCGGCTTGGTTCGCAGGGCGACGCAGTCGGTCGCGGCGCATCTGAGCTCGCGGGTGTCCTCGATGATGAGGATGCGCTCGTTGCAGTCGGCCACCTCTGCCAGGAGGGCATTTACGAGCGTCGTCTTGCCGGAGGACGTGCCGCCGACGACAAGGATGTTCTTGCGATCGCGGATTGCTGCCTGCAAGGCATCGGCCTGCAATGGGGAGATGATGCGGGCGGCCACGTAGTCCGGTAGGCGATAGAGGACGTCGGCGGGTTTGCGCACGGCGAAGCACGGCGCCGTGGCGACAGGCGGCATGATGCCCTCAAAGCGCTCTCCGGTCTCCGGCAGCTCGGCAGAGACGATCGGTGCGTGCGCGTGGACCTCGCGGCGGACGTGAGCGGCAACCAGGCGTATGATTCGTTCGACTTCGGTGCTGCCGAGCCGCTCCCCGGTGTCTTGGCGACCAACGCTGGCACGTTCGATCCAGAGTTTGCCGTCGGGATTGACCATGACCTCGATTACGGTCGGATCTGCCAGTGCCGCTGCAATCGTGGCGCCGAAGGCGGTGCGCAACATCTGGCGGCGCCGGCCTTGGGCTTCCTCGGCGGCCGGCAGGGACAGGAGGTCAGCCATGATCGTTCTCGAGGGGATGCGCGCTGGATGAGTGGCCGTTGCGATCCGTGTAATGACTAGTCGTCGATGTGTCGTCCGGCGGCTTCGCGAACAGATCGGTCTGCGCCACGGGAACGGTCGCGATCACTTCCGCAACGAGACGTTCGTTCTCTGCCACGCGGCGGCCGACTTCGGTGAGGAGCACCTGGTATCGCTCCCGGCCGAGCAGACGCGCGGGCTCCTGCTCGTCGTGCGGTAGCGGCGGCGTCACGGTCAGGAAGTAGCGGACGAAGATCGCGAGCGTTTCGGTGGCAACCGCCATCTCGCGCCGGAGTCCGGCGACGACGCGGTTGAGCTCGTTGAGCCGGCGGGCAAGCCCCTCCTCGAGGCCGGCATGCTGTTGCGGCTCCAGGGCTGCTCGCAGCGCTTCCTCGACCAGGGCGGATTTGGCGCCGTTGCGCTGCTGCGCGATCAGATCGAACCGCCGGGCGAGCGGGCGCGATATATAAAGAGTGTAGCGCTTCTTGCTCATGTCAGAGACGCAGCCCCGGGAACTGGATGATTTCGGTCTGACTGTCGTCGGCCGGCGCGGTTCCGATTTCCGGCGCCGGCTCCGTCAATTGGGCCGCGAAGAGAGGCAGGTCGCCGACGGGCCGCTCGGTTTTGATGGTCTTGCGCCGTGCGATCTCTCGCGTGCGGGGAGGTGGGTCTGCATCGCCCCCGCTCGAGGTCACGAGGTCTGCCCAAGCCTTGTCGAGGCGGGGATCGGGACTGCGGATGCGATCCGTCCAGGCGTGCGCTCGCGTCGGACCGTCACCCTTCTCCCTGCCGGCCACCTCCGGCGCCAGCAGACACCGCTCGAGGAAATTGCGATCGTCGTAGTAGCGGAGTTTTTTTGCGCGGATTGGGGGAACGCCGGAGACAAAGACCAGCGCCTCGTCCTGTGGGAGTTGCAGAACTTCGCCCGGTGTCAGGAGAGGACGCGGCGTTTCCTGCTCGGAGACGGACGTATGCGACAGCCAGGCCGCGAAGCGCTTTCCAGAGAGGTTGGTTTGCGCGCGCAACTCGGTCGCGGTTCCGAGCGCATCGGACAGGCGCCGGGCGGTGCGTTCGTCGTTGGGCGCGAAGGCGATCCGCACATGGCAGTTGTCCATGATTGCGTGATTGGGGCCGTAGGCCTTGTCGATCTGGTGGAGCGACTGCGCAACGAGGAAGGCACGCACGCCGTAGCCCGCCAGAAACGCGAGCGAGGACTCGAAGAAGTCGAGGCGGCCGAGTGCCGGGAATTCGTCGAGCATCAGTAGGAGCCGGCGGCTCGGCGCCTTGTTGGGGTCGGGCAATGTCTCGGTCAGGCGGCGGGCGATCTGGTTTAGGATCAACCGCACGAGCGGCTTGGTCCGGGAGATGTCCGACGGTGGCACGACCAGATAGAGGGAGATGGGTCGTTCCGGCTCCAACAGGTCGGCGATACGCCAGTCCGAGCTGGCGGTGTTGGCGGCAATGAGCGGATCCCGGTAGAGCGCCAGATAGCTCATGGCGGTCGAAACGACGCCGGAGCGCTCGTTCTCGGACTTGTCGAGGAGTTCGCGCGCGATCGAGGCGACGACGGGATGCGCCATCGGTTCCACCTCGGTGCCGAGGTGGTTGGTCGTGAGCATGATCTTGAGGGTGCGCAAGATGGAGCGCGCGGGGTCGGCCAGGAAGGTTGCGACGCGCTCCAGGGTCTTTGCCTCTTCTGCGTAGAGCACATGCAAGATGGCGCCGGTCAGCAGCGCGTGGGCCGTCTTTTCCCAGTGGTCGCGCCGTTCGCGGGCGCCTTCCGGATCGACCAGGATGTCGGCGATGTTCTGAACGTCGCGGACCTCGTGCGTGCCTTTGCGCACCTCGAGCAACGGGTTGAAGCGGGCTGACTGCGGATCGGTGGGGTTGAAGCGCAGGCAGTCGGAGAAGCGCGACCGCCAGCCTGCGGTGAGCGTCCAGTTCTCGCCTTTGATGTCGTGGATGACGGCGGAGCCGGTCCAACTCAGGAGCGTCGGCAGCACGAGGCCGACGCCCTTGCCGGAGCGCGTCGGAGCGACCGCGAGGACGTGCTCAGGGCCGTCATGGCGCAGGTATCGCTCGTCGTGGAGACCGAGAACAACGCCGGTGTCGCCGAGCAGGTCCGCGCGCATCACATCGGATACGTCCGCCCAGCGGGCAGAACCATAGGTCGTCGACGGTGTCCTATGGCTCGCCCGCCAGGCGGCTCCCCCGAACGCGAGCGCGCCACTGAGCAGCCCCCCGGCTGCAGCAAGGACGCCCGCGCGCGCGAACACATCCGGCGCCTGGCCGTTGAACGCCAGCCACCAGGAGAAGAGCTGCCACGGGGCATAGATCCTGATGCTCGCGAACTCGAGCCAGGCAGCGCCGAGTGCGGGTTGGTAGAGAAACATCGCGGCCGTCCACTGGGTCGCGATCCACATCGCGGCGATGGATACGCCCAACGCCATCGAGATCTGAAGGGGATGAAATCTGGTCGACATGACGGCCTCGCCTCGCTGTGCGCTGATGCACTCGTTCAGGCTCAGCGTGTCGTCGGCGCGGTGTTAGGTCGATGCGGAAACGCCGCAATAAGAAGGAAGTTGAGGGCAGGTTCGGGAAAAGCAAAGACGTGTGCTGCGACTAGTTTTCAATCAGCGTCGCAGTGGCGACTACATCGTGATCAGGCGTGAGGCCAACGATAAGCGGCCTAACATACCTGCTGCCATTTGCAGGCAGCCAAGGAGGTTGGTCTTCCCTATAAGATGCGCAATTTTTCGCTGTGGCTCTTTCGTGTGAGCATACTGACTTTTCGCATGCTCGAACATTCGCTCATAGTACTCTACATAGTGCCTATCTCGCGCGAGATAGTACATCGTTTCGAGTTCAGCTAACTTGTCTATGGAAAAAGCGTCTCCGATTTTGGCAATAATATCCACCTTGATGCGGTTCTGTTCCTTGTACGCTTTGAGCCGAGCCGGATCAAAGTAGCTGATACCAAGTGTTTCATCGTTTGCGTCTCTTGGTGGATGGAGACGGCTCCATTGCTCGATTGCCCATACGATTTCATCATCCGAGATACTCAGCAGTGCGGATTCAACGCCAAGAATTGCTTTCATATGCCGATTGCGCTGAATCGCGTCGAGGGCCTTGGAGAATTGTCGGTTGCTGAGGCCGAACTCCGTTCTGATCAGAGCTTTGGCGTTGTCAAAATCGGTGCTGTGCCAAAGACTTCTCGGTGGCAGTATTTGTGCAATATCCATTAGGTCGCTACGTGAGCAGCGGTTCGTCCAAGTGCCTGCCGCACGTTCGCGTATGAAGTCGAAAGTCCGGTATTGCAGCTCGGTGACGATATCCGACAGCTTGCGCAAGCTTTCCTGAATGACTTTGACGTTTGCAAGAGAGTACGTTGCAAGGCTCGTCTTGTTCGCGCGACTAACATGATAGCGCAACTCTTGGCCATCTTCGTCGATGCGCGCGAGGCTTTCGACGAAGGGCTTCAGAGCGCGGATGGTTCGATTCAATGAAGCGTCACCAAGATCGGCGCTATCCAGCTCTTTCCAATAGGCGCGGATCTCATGATTGGGCTTGCGTGCAAGTCTTAGCGATCCGTCTTGCGAGAGTCTATACGCGCAGAATTTCAACGCGAGTTCAACTGCGTGGCGCGCGTTGTATAGTATTGGAAGCACAAGCGTGTCCCGCTTACCGTACATCTTCTTGTCGATGACGCTGTTTGCGAGTTCCATCGCTGCCTCCATGTACCCGGCCAGGTAATTTTCCTCTTCGCCTTGGATTCCAATGCACGCGTTCCATTCACTGTTCTCGGGGAGTGTGAAAAATGGATCGGGTTCCTCCGCTGGCTCCGGCATGTTTGCGCTGTCGTTTTCTGCCATAGCCTATTGTTTCCTCGATGCCCTGTTGCCCGCTCGAATCCAAATTCTGTGGTAGTCAGTTTCGGTTCGGAAGACCCCTTCCGCGATCTAGGTTCCATGCCACGCGGCTTGGGCTTACCATACCAGTGACTGCGCGCCCCCTGAGCGGCTCGAGCGCCGGGCGCCACGGTGCCAGCGTGAAGGTGTCCTGACGGTGGATCACGGCGAGCTTGCCGGTGGGCGTGGCAATCGCGCGATTGTACACGCCGGTGATGCGCGCTCCAGGCTCGGTGGACACATAGGTGGCGTTGAGCTCGCGTGAGAGCTGCTGGACGACGCGGTCGGTCTCGGCCTTGCGCAAGATCCGCATCATGTCAGGAGTTGGTGTCAGATCGCCACCGGGCGCGATTGTTGCGACGCGGTGCTCGACCAGCCAATCTTTCCTTGTGGCGAGGGCGGCGCGCACCTGGGCTGCAAAGCCAGGCGTTTCCGGCTCTGGCTGCCACCGTGAGAGGATGGCCTCGTCGAGCCAGGTCGGACCATTGTAGGTCGTTTGCTTTTCGAGGGCGACGGGCGAGATCGTCTGTAGCTTCGGGACAGGGGATGGCTTGCCGTCGAGGCTGTCCCCGGCCAGCGCCACGATTGTCCCGCGCACGGGTGCATCCGCGGGTTTGAGGCGGCCGAGTTCGGCGTAGTGTGCGCGCCCATCCATGGCGTCGATCACCACCCATGTGTGATCGGAGATCTCGTCGACGAGACCGACGCTCACGACTTTGCCGACCAGCGGGTTCTTCCGTGGACCGCGCTCGAACAGGGCCATGGCGGCTGCGCTGCGCTCGATCCCAGCTTCCAGTAGAGCACGCTGCATCATCTTGAACTTGTCGGCGCGCTGCCCCAGTTGGCGCAGCTTGGCCTCCATGTGGCTATCGAGTGCCCAGACGCCTTGTTGCCGCTCTTCGGCGATACCGAGGCGCTCCAGGGTCTTGAGCCTCCCGACCCGGAGGGTGTGTTGTGTGGGATCCAGCTCCTCGGCGGCGGTGACGACGAGAATGTTGTCCTTGGCGCGGCCGAGTAGCGCGCGATCGAGGCGCGTCAGCCGCTCTTGGCCAACTTCGTTGAAGAGCTTCTGCATGCGCTCGAGCTGTGTTTCCGGTCCGAGCTCCAGGGTCACGAGGGATTGGGCGCGTGCGCGGATGCCGTGGGCGATGTAGTCGCGTGCCATCACAAGGTCATTGCCCCGGTCGTCCTTGCCGCGGATGACGACGTGAGTGTGCGGGTGTCCGGTGTTGAAATGATCGACCGCCACCCAGTCGAGCTTCGTGTCGAGGTCGCGCTCCATCTGAGTGAGGAGGTCTCGGATGAACGGCTTGAGGTCGCTGAGCTGTGCGCCTTCGTCAGCGGAAACGATGAACCGGAACTGGTGCGGGTCGTCGGCCGACCGGGCGAGGAACGCTTCTCCGTCGACGTCATCCCCATTGGCGTCATAGAGTCGTCCAGGGGTTCCTTCTCGGGTGACGCCATCGCGCACGATGTATTTCATGTGAGCCTGTGCAGCGCCGAGGTTGCCGTTCAGGATCCGCGTGTAGCGCGCCTTGACGATGACGCGTCGGCTCCCGGGTGCAATGAGTCCGGCTGCGGCTCGGACGCCGGTGCCCATACCGCGCGTCAGGCTGCCAGGTGCGATGTGTCCGCGCTGCAGCAGCGCCCTCGCGCCCTTCTTGCCGGCCTGGCGGAACACGAGCGCAGCATGTCGCCGTGTGCGGCTGCTGCGGCTATCGCGAATGCGACCGAGCTTGGGATGGAAGTCGTCTTGCGCCATGTCGAACCTCGCGGGTTGAGGTGGTGACAAAGCGAGGTGGTGTGGCGATCACCGCGTTCAAGACGGCGTTAAGTTGTGTGCTGATTGCACTAATGAATCTCGAACATTGACGGTATGGCCGCCTTGCTGACGTCGTCCGCAAGTCGACCCTTGCACGATCTGACGCGCAGATGACGTCAGTCTTTTATCTTGATGTCCGGAAATGCTCTCTCCGACTTCCCGCAACTTCCTTTGTCGCGCTCGCTGGTCCGTTCAGCAGTTTGGGTGGTCGAGGCACACGCAGCCGGATCATTTCCGGCGAGAGTTGCGCACGGCCAGGCGTTGCCAAAAGCGATCCGTCAGACCGACAAGGAGCAGCGCTGCGGTGTCGGGACAGCCACACAGGACCGTTGCAACCGTTCGACAGGGCGCTCACGCTGCTCTCAGCGAACCCGATCGCGGGGAGCATTGCGCAACCGAGCCGGTCACGGTCTGCGACAGCCGCGGCTCCAGCGTGTTCCGCATCGCAGAAGCGAAAACGAGGAGCTGGACCTGCCGCGAGTCGAGCGTTCGGGTTGACGTCAACCGATCCAGATCGGTGGTCTCTGTTCTGACGCTATGCGCCGACGCTGCTTCAGGCGGCGTCAGCGCCGTGGTGGGGCGGGTGGGTGGGGGAGGCTGGCGGACGAACGTCAGCACGGAATGAGCCTCCGCGCCGCGATGAGCGGCGCGGAGGCGAAGCCCGCTTAGTCCTGCGGGGTCCAGATCAGCGCGTAGGTGTTCGGATCGGCTTGACCGGCAGCTCGGCCGAGGTTGGCGTAGAGCGTCTTGCCGAACTCGGGCGCGGAGATGGAGAGCGAGATGTACTCCTTGCCCGAGGTCTGTCCGATCCGCTGCCAGCCGGCGCCGATCTCGATGCCCTGGGCCAAGACGCGGAAGTCCGGCTGGGTCTCGGTCTGCTTGTCGCCGACGGGAAGGATGGCGATGGGTGCCCGGAGGGAGAGGGTGCGGAGTTCGCCTTCGTAGCGTCCGTCCTCGCGCTTCGTGACGTAACCGATGGTAGCCATGATGCTGATCCTTACGTTGTTCCGGCGGAGGCCTATTCCCTCGCCGGCGCGTGCAGATCGTGGCGGGCTGGAGCCTGAGGCACCCGCAGGGCCGGAACGCAGTGGAGGACCCGCGCGCAGCGCGGGTTGCCGCTAAGGCGACGCCTGCCACATCGTCGCACAAAGCTTGGCGGGGAAAGGACCTCCCGGCCACGGCGAGAGGATGGTGGCTTGGCGCTCGGTTCGCGACTAGCGAGGCCTCAGCGGAGGTAGGCCGCACCACACTCGACTCAGCCGACAGCGACGCGGAGCTGAGCCGCCGATCGGGACACCTTTTTTCCGCGTCATGGTCTTAGTGGCTGAGGCGCCGACGGAGAAGAACGGGCCGAGGGCTCGCAACAGATGCGCTGTTCGGCTTCTGGGGCAGGAGCGTGCCACGGGCTCCGCGGAAGGGATCGTTACACGCATGTGCCGAGACGCCGGTTCCCTCTTGCCGGCGGCTCGGTCGCGCGGCTGATCGAGGCCGCGCGATAGAGCCCGACCGCCCGAGATCATGGGATCGAGGGCGGGTCCGCCCAGACTTCACTGAGTCTCTGCAACCTGCTCGTCATTGAACCGTGAGACGTCAGCCAACCTCGTGCGCCGCCTCGCGAACTGACGTCGCCGGAGGCGAATGTTTATCTTGTCCAATCACCTAGAGAGTGTCAGTCCAGCCAAGGGTTCAGGTTTATCGGACAAGCAAAACCAGGATGGCGGTTCCGACGACATGCCTAGCATACAGCGGGCTAACACAGCGGCAGTCGGAGCTCGCAAAATTATCTGCCAGCAGGAGGAGTTCGCTGTTCTGCGGTGGTTCTGCACGAAGGATCCACGTTGCTCGTCGTATTTAATGCGCTGCGGCTACTCGCTTTTAGCGAACCTGTTTTAGCTGCACCGAAGTAGTTGTTCTACGCAACCTTCACCGTGACCATGTGCCCATAGATGTCCGGCTTCTCGCACCACGCTTAAACGTCGTCGGCCATCGCGGTGATGCCTGCCTCGATGTCAGCCGGAGCAAAAATCCTCCGAGAAGGTATTTGGCTACCGGACGATTTCCGTTCCGGTTCGGCACGCGCCCAACGTTGGCGAGCAGTGTCGAAGCGAAACTAACAGCGAATACCACCCCCTCACAGGAGCTGACGATAGCCTCCGCCAGAGAGCCATAAGCCGCGCTTCAGCGCGCGGCGAATGCGATCTTTCAGCGCGGTGCTTGAACTCCGCCACGCCTCCTGCGTACGCTTTGATCCAAAGATAACCTCTGAAATATCACGATATGTTGCGCCGACACAGTGACCGTCGAGAGCAATGAGAGCATCACGCATTTGGAGACTTGTTGCCGTCCACCCCTGACCAACTGCCACGGGCGCACCTCCCGGACAAAGAAGAGCACTCAACGCTGCAAGGGAGTCACGCGCGCGATCAAGCTGAGCAAGACCTGACACCCGGAGCGTGACGCGAACCGCACCGATCAAGACGGAACATCCATCGAGCGCAACCGGAAGGGCGGCCGCGTCCTTCTCGAAAAGGAGATGCTGTAGACCTTTGGCATCGATCAGGAGCCGCTTTGCATTCTTGTGAAGCTCGAGGCTTAGATCGTCTGCAGTGCAAGGATCGCGCTGGCGCTCGGCACTTCCCTGTAGGGAAAGCGCCACGGTATCAGGAGACCAAAATACGTGACATTGAGGGGCAGGCTTTTGAGGATCGGCGAAAGGAGCACAAGCCCCACGCTTCGGCTCGGCACGAGCGACGCCTCAACCGACACAGGGCAATCCCGGTCTTATGCCAACAGAATGATGGGCACCCGGCTCTGCAGAGTTTGTAGTCGCGCTGATAGACCGGATTGCGGCGCAAGAACTCCCATCCCCATCCTGTCCTCGGCAAAGTACGAGCATATTCGTACGCGCTGACGTGAGGTGGCCAGGCCGGGCCGACATAGAACCTCTTCCTTGCCTTGGAATTCATCCAGAGACATCGAGCCGGCACGGCTCGCCCCTTGGAGAGAGGCCGCACCCCTCTTCATCGGTTGAAACCTGATTCAGAGATGATCGGAACGCTAAGGTACACGACCGCCTCCCCCGCAATACATCTTCAGCTTATCGCCACGTCTTGTAAGTTGTCCTTGTCCTCATTCCTTCATCGTGAATGAAAGAGAAACCCTCGTACCTTGAGGGCACGAGGGTGAAGGTGAGAGTTCTTGGACACGGGCGAGAGATTGGCTCTCAGGTCGGCGTCAACAGATCGAGCAACAAAGAGCGTCGCGCTTCATCTGCTGTGCATTCAGCCCATTCGCGTACCATCTGCATGGTCGTCAAGGGAACGACACCAGCCTGCAGAAGCCGATCGACTGTGGGGCTCTGTGCATGCTTGTCGCAGCTCAAACAAGCATCCATGAGCACAAAGACATCGAATCCATCGGCAAGCGCATTGAGCGCCACAAACGTAATATTACCATCGAGCCAGAAGCCACAGAGCACAAGACAGGCTCTGTCCTCTTTGGCAAGCGCAGCGCCGAGCCCGCTGGTGGACCACAACGATCCGGCGTAGCTGGCCTCGTGAACGCGAGACCTCGAGCGCTCACAAGGTTGTATTATCCAGTCTCGCTCGCTTGTCGGATTTCCGTCGATCACAAAAAATTCTGGCACATCGAGAATTCTCGCAGCCTGTTGAAACAAGGCGTAGCGGCCAATAAGAGAGTACTGACCGTCGTCATCGATATCGCTACGTTCGACGTTACGACGAACGGGATCAATCAACAGCAAGCTACATTCCTCAGGCTTAAGGAGCGGCGCCATAGGTGCATCTCTCCGCTAGTTCCGCGAGATGAAAGTAAACGGTCCATGCCTCAGCTGCGGGCGCCATCGATATGTGCGGCGCTAGAGTGACTCAGCGCGGCCGCCGCATCCGCGGTCAACCGATGAGGCATGTTCCGGGAAGAGGAAGGGTCACTTGCATTGCTGCTTACTCGCTCCGCAAGGCAAATTGCTCATGCTTGGCGCCGATAGAAGCGCAGCAGCTGGGCGTTGATCGCGACAATGACCGTGCTGGCCGACATGAAGACAGCGGCAACGGCAGGCGTCATCAGAAACCCCGTCCCGAAAGTAATGCCTGCGGCCATCGGGATGGCAATTGCGTTGTATCCGGTCGCCCAGATCAGGTTCTGCACCATCTTGCGATAGGTCGCACGTGACAGACCGAGGATCGCGGCTACATCGCGTGGATCGCTTCTGACCAGGACCACGTCGGCCGATTCCACGGCAACGTCGGTGCCAGCGCCGATGGCGATCCCGAGATCAGCCACGACAAGCGCGGGTGCATCATTCACGCCGTCTCCGACCATGGCGACCTGAAGTCCGCGCGCCTGCAACTCCTTAATTTTCTCCGACTTCTGATCCGGTAGCACTTCGGCAAAATATTCGCTGATGCCCAATTCCTCAGAGACCGCCTGAGCAACTCCCTTTGCATCGCCGGTCAGCATGACGGCATTGACGCCGAGCCTCTTCAGCTCGGCGATGGCCTCCTTCGATTCCGGCCTGACGATGTCGGCCAATGCAAACAGGGCGCGTGGCTCTCCGTCGCGGACCAGAACGACGACGGTCTTTCCCTGCCCCTCCAACTGCTTGAGGCGCGCGCTGGCGACCTCCTTTCCGAGACGGGCAAGATGGCCGGGGCTGACGATACGGATATCTTGGCCGTCCACCTTGGCGACGATTCCCTCACCGGTGATATTGCGAACATCGCTGGCCTTCAGGACACGCAAATTCCGGTCCTTGGCCTCGGCGACAATGCCATGGGCGATCGGATGCTCAGACTGGCTCTCGGCGGCGGCGGCAAAGGCGAGCTCCTCATTCTCGTCTTTGCTGGCGAGCAGCACAATGTCGCTTACCCCAAAGCGGCCCTCAGTCAGCGTGCCAGTCTTGTCGAACACCGCGGCGTTGAGATTGCGCGCCCGCTCGAATGCGGCGCGGTCGCGGATCAGAAGCCCGTTGCCGGCGCTCAGCGACGTGCTGACGGCGACCACGAGCGGTACTGCAAGGCCAAGCGCATGCGGACAGGCAACGACCATTACCGTCACCATCCGCTCCAAGGCGAATTCGAGCGACTCGCCAAGAAAAAGCCACGCGACGAGCGTGCCGAAGCCGACGGCCAGTGCGATGTAGGTTAGCCAGGAGGCCGCACGGTTGGCGATGTCCTGCGTTCGCGACCTTGTGGCCTGCGCCTTCTTCACCAAGTCGATAACCTGGGCGAGATAGGTTGCGTCGCCAGTGGCAGTCACCTCGATGGTCACGGCGTTGGCACCGTTGATCGCACCGCCGATCGCGGTGGCACCTACGGTTTTTGAGACGGGGCGGGATTCGCCCGTCAGCATCGCCTCGTTGAAGCCGGAGGATCCCTCGACGATGCTGCCGTCGACGGGAACTTTGGCGCCCGGTCGGATGAGTACCCGGTCGCCCGGCTGCAATGCGGAGATGGGGACCTCGTGTGTCGTGCCGTCGGCGTCAATTTTCGTGGCACTATCCGGAAGCAGCCGCACCAGTTCTTCGAGCGCCCGCGACGCACCCATGACGGACCGCATCTCGATCCAATGACCGAGGAGCATGATGGCGATCAGCGTCACCAATTCCCAATAGAAGGATTCCCCGGGGAAGCCGAACGTCGTCGCGGCCGAGAAGAAATAGGCCGCTGAGATCGCGAGTGCGATCAGGGTCATCATTCCGGGCTGTCTCTTGCGCAGCTCGGACGTAAAGCCGGTAAGGAAGGGCCATCCGCCATAGACGTAGGCGACGGTCGAAAGTGCGAAGAGGACGAGCCCGTCGCCCGGGAAAGCCAGCGCGTCGGCAATGCCCAGCCAATGCTGGATCATCGGCGAGAGCAGCAGGACAGGCGGCGTCAGGACCAGCGTGACCCAGAACCGGCGTCGGAAATCGGCGACCATGGCGGCATGATCATGACCTCCATGCCCCGCATGACTGGAACCACCGGCGGTGACGACAACAGTTTGATCCTTGGAAACGCTGCTGAGCTGACCTTTGCCGGCGTGGTGGTCATGATGGGTGTGGTGACCGTGATCCGTGTTCATGGCGATACGTAACCTGTAAGAGGTTGAGGGTAAGCAGCACTTGCGCTGCGATGAACAGATCGACGGCAACCAGAGGAGACGAACCTCACCGTACGCGTGACGCTCGACATGAGCGATAAACGACTCCGCTGGCTCGGCCCGCGTGCAATCGATGGCCGTAGCCGTCTCGTTGTCAAATGCTGTGTTGCTGTTGCCGCGCGCGATGGGACGGCTGCGCTCGCTTCGACGGACGGACACTCGATCAGACGGATAACATTTATCCCAAAGTCGGCGGAGGTGGTGAGCGGGGCAGCTTCAGGCTGTTGCAGGTTCATACGATCGAGAATCCTGAAGCATTCTTGCAGCGCGAGGACAACTCACAGCTCCACTCCGGCCGCGCCCGAACCGGACGTACGGACGGCGATGAGACGGAAAAACACATGATGAGCACCCGATCGGAATCGCTCGAGCGCGAGTTGGCTCTCCGATCTTGATGTCCCTCTTGGTCTATACCGACCCCAGATTAAGGCTCGGATCTGTATCCCGACGTTTCTAAACTGTTACAAATTATTGCGTGTTGAGGACGATCAACCATTTGCGGGCTCGCGCTGCTAGAAAGTCCACATATCGGGCCGAGGCCGACGATTGACCTTTCAGCGAACGAGCCTTCGCCCAACAGCCGATCAAGAAGCGCAAGGCAGGCAAGAATGTCTGCCTGCCTTGCGCATGATGGAGAGAGAAAAATGACCAGCCTGACCCGTTTCCTCTCGATTGCGACAGCAATGCTCGGAGTCATCGCCATCGTTCCCACGGCAGCGTTTGCGCAAACAGCCCAAGAGCATGAGCAGCACCATCCTCAAGGCGCGACCGAAAATGCTGCGCAGCCCGAGCCGGCGCCGGTCGACAAGGGTCAGAGTCACTCCGAGACGCAGAAAGGCGGCATGATGGGAGGGGACATGATGGGCCGCATGATGCAGGGTGGCATGGGGATGAAGGACGGCTGCCCCATGATGGGCATGATGGCCGGAGCAAACGCGACGCCCGAGATTGAAGACCGTGTTGCCTCGCTCAAGGCCGAGCTTGCCATAACCGACACTCAAAATGACGTCTGGACCGCGTACGCAGCGGCATTCAAGAAAGACCTTGAGAGCATGCGCACGGCCCACGAGACGATGATGAAAACGATGGGCGCACAGTCCCCGGTCCAGCGGCTTGATCGGCATTTGACCATGATGGAAGGACGGGTCACGGCGCTGAAGGAGGTCAAGCCGGCATTGGCCAATCTCTATGCGGCGCTCGACGACAACCAGAAAAAGGCGGCCAACAAGCTCCTCACCGGAATGGGGTGCATGATGTGAGCGCTGCGCGCTGTTGCTGCCTCAAACCGCAATTCCGGAGCCACGCGACATGGAATCCTTAGACCTGAGAGGCCGGAAGGCTTTGGTCATCGGCGTCGCAAATGCCGAGAGCCTCGCCTGGTGGGCAGCCAAACATTTTCGCCAAGCGGGCGCCGACCTTGCCATGACCTATCTGAACGACAAGGCCAAGCCCCATGTCGCACCTCTGGCCGAGGAGCTTGGAGCGGATCTTCTCCTACCCTGCAATGTCGCCGTTCCCGGCCAGCTCGAAGCTGTCTTCGACGCCGTCAAAACCAAATGGGGAAAGTTGGATATCGGCTTTCACGCCATAGCCTGGGCGCGCAAGGAGGATCTTCACGGACGGCTGACGGACAGCTCCGCTGAAGGCTTCTCCGAATCGATGCTGATCTCCTGCCACTCCTTCATTCGCATGGCGCACTTTGCCGAGCCCTTGATGACCGATGGCGGTAGCCTCACCACCTTGAGCTACTACGGCGCCGAGAAGGTCGTCGATCACTACAATGTCATGGGGCCGGTCAAAGCGGCGCTCGAGGCCTCTGTCCGCTATCTCGCTCATGAACTTGGACCGCGACGTATTCGCGTCAACGCCATTTCGGCAGGGCCGATCAAGACGCGTGCAGCGTCTGGCATAGCGCATTTCGACGAGCTACTCGCGGACGCTGCAGCCAAGGCCCCGCTGAGGCGCACCGTAGACGCTTGCGAGGTAGGACGCGTCGCGGTCGTCCTGGCGAGCGATTACGCAGCGTCGATCACAGGCGAGGTCGTGCATGCCGACGCCGGATTCCATGTCGGCGGAATGGTGCTTCACTGATGAACGCTGCTGTTGCCGACCTATCGTTGAAATGAGGAGTTTCATGCACCCGCACAATGAAAATGATGACGGACAGGCCGCCACCGCGCAACGAAGCTTCTGGAGGTCGCGCGCGTTTCTTGTGTTTCTCGCCTTTGCCACTATGGCAGCAGTTCTGCTTTGGAGCGAGCACCGGGCGCACTTTCTTGGTGTCCTCCCCTTTCTCTTCATCTTTGCGTGCCCGCTCCTGCACATCTTCGGCGGACACGGCTCCCACGGACTTCATGGCGGGCATCGGTCCGACAAGAAAGGTGAACGGTCATGAGCGAGAGTGCGCCGGCCTATGGACTTTGGGGACTTGTCCTCATCAATTCCGTCGTCTTTATCGCTTTCGCGTTCAGCTTTTTCAAGCCGCAGACGGCACGCGATTGGCGCTCGTTCGGGGCCTTCAGCGCTTTCTTAGTCGCCTTGTTCACGGAGATGTACGGGTTTCCGCTCACGATCTATTTCCTGTCCGGGTGGCTCCAGAGCCAGTACCCGAGTATTGACTGGCTCTCGCACGACGCGGGGCATCTCCTGGAAATGCTCTTCGGCTGGAAGGCGAATCCGCACTTTGGGCCGTTTCATCTCCTCAGCTTCGTGTTCATCGGCGGAGGGTTTCTTCTGATATCGGCCGCATGGCAGGTACTGTATCAGGCTCAGCGAAAGGGTGAGCTGGCGGTCACAGGTCCCTATGCCTATGTGCGGCACCCCCAGTATGTGGGCTTCATCCTGGTCTTGTTCGGCTTTCTCCTCCAATGGCCGACCCTGCTCACTCTCGCCATGTTTCCGGTCCTGGTCTGGATGTACGTCCGCTTGGCTCGCGAGGAGGAGCGCGAGGCTGCAGCGACGTTTGGAACAGCGTACGAGAGTTACGCGGCGGCAGTGCCTGGATTTATTCCATCGCTCCGCGCACGAGCTGTCTAGCGGCCAACTCATCTTCCATATCCTGCCTGAGACACTGTAGACAACCGCGTCGTTCCCAGCGATACGGAAGGTTGCTCAGGTGGCTTGGCGAGCCTCTGTGGAAGATGAATTGGAGGAACAGCAGCTCGATGTGTTTTTCTGCTGAAGCCAGTTTGACGGCTGCTGCCGCCCTCATACCTGCTGGAGTGATTGGGGTCCACCGAGCTTATCGCACTAATCCCAGCTACTTGGCATTCGCAGCCCTGCCGGTGCTCTTTGGCCTCCAACAGCTCTTTGAGGGGTTTGTCTGGACGGCGGGCAGCCTGCGTAACGACGCGTGGATCGAGCGGTTTTCCCTAGCCTACATGTTCTTTTCTTGGCTGGCGTGGCCGGTGTGGGTCCCGCTCATGACTTACTTCATGGAGCCATGCAAGCGGCGCTACATCTACCTATTTTTCGCCATCCTGGGCGGGATGGTCGGGGCAATGCAATATCTTCCGTACTTCGCCCACGACGGCTGGCTGGTGACGACTTTTCTTCCTCATGCCATCGCCTATCAAGGAACCGTGTTGTTCGATTTCATAATGCAGCGAGAACTGACCTATGCGGTCTACCTTTTCGTTATCATCGCTCCCCTGGCTACGTCGTCCGATCGAAATGCCCAGATATTTGGCCTCCTCATTTCCGTCGTGGTGATCGTTGTGTTCCTCTTTTTCCGCTACGCATACATCTCCGTTTTCTGCTTCGGAGGGGCGTTGGCGTCCGTCTACATCCTCCACGTGATATTCGCGCAACCCCCGGCTCAGCCGGTAGAGGCCCACTCGGCGCGCTGGTGAGCCGGCTGAGACAACGGGACACGCGCCGCCAGTGGTTTGAATTGGACGCTTAGCCTCGCGCCGCGAACGCCCTCTCAAGGGCCCGTTTGCTAGTGCGCCGACTCGCGAAATAATTTGTAACAATCGAGAAACGTTAGGAACGGACGGAGCTGGTTAGCTTCTGTTGCAACGCGACTCGGAGAGTCTTCGTCCAATGCTGAGAAGAATACAGGGAAGAGCGGGCTTGGCGCCGGCGGGACTTGTCGCCGGCCTGATGGCAGTCTCCTTTCTCGTCGCTCCGGCTCAGGCGCATGAGTGGCCCTGGCGGGACCGCGTTCTTCCTAACCCCTATGCCGACAGAGACCCTTCGGATCCTGGTTCAGCAAGTTCCCGCCTTGGCTACCAGCCAACAACCCAAGAGCTCAAATCGTATCGGCCCGTTGACCCACTCCCGTGGCGAGACGTGAACAAACGTGTGAGTCCGAGCGCCGGTTCGACAAAGGGACACCAGCACTAGGTGCGCACTGCATCGAACGCAGACGGGGGGTGCAGCGCGGGGGCGCTGCAATTGCCAACACCGGGGGAAGTAGGCGAGTGCAAAAACGAGCAGTAATGATCGCAGCGGCTGCAATAAGTTCTCTGGCGGGCTGTGCGAATTTCTCTCCTGACGGTGGGATGTTCACCGTCCAGGCAATTTCGTCGGATGTGCTCGCCAAGGACGTTACGCGCATCTCGACAGAGGATGAAGCGCGTGCTGCGCGCGAGCGCGTTCGCACGCTGCTCTCACAGACATTGGATGCGGAAACGTCAGTTCAGATCGCCCTGTTGAACAATTCCGGCCTGCAAGCCGCTTTCGCCGAGCTCGGTGCGATGGAGGCGCAGAAAGTCAGTGACAGCCTGCCGCCAAGCCCAACGTTGTCATTGGCACGTCTTGTCACCTCAGGTGAGCTCGAGATCGAACGACAGGTTCTTGTCAACGTCCTGGGCCTCCTGACCTTGCCCAGGCGCCGGGAGTTGGCCGAGGGGCGCTTTGAGCAGGCCCAGTTGGAGGCAGCGGAAACCGTACTGAGGCTCGCCGCCGATACCCGCCGGGCCTACCACAGAGCCGTCGCATCGGCCCAGGCCGTGGCGTTTCTGGATGAGGCTAAAAGAACCGCGGAAACATCATCCGAGCTTGCCAAGAAGCTCGGCGAGACCGGGGCTCTGAACAAGATTGGCCAGGCCCGGGAACATGCGTTCTATGCAGAGCTCGGCGCGCAACTGGCGTCAGCACGGCTGCGCAACGCCTCGGATCGTGAGCGGCTGACCCGCCTCATGGGCCTGTGGGGAGGGGATATCAATTATCGCCTGCCGGGCAAGCTCAAGCCGCTGCCGTCGGTTCGAAGCGCAGGCGAGATCGAGGCGGAGGCGGCGAGCAAGCGCATCGATCTGGAAATTGCGCGGATGGATCTCGACCTCCTGGCAAAATCCTACGGCCTCACCCACGCAACCCGCCTCGTGAACGTGCTCGAGCTGCGCGGGATGTCCAAGTTCGAGCGCACTTACGAAGGCGCCGCCGGCGGCGGTATCGACAAGGATAAAGCCAAGTGGCGGGGCATTGAGGTCGAATTCCAGATTCCGCTCTACGACTTCGGCAAAGCGCGAACGCGCGAAGCCGAGGAACGCTACATGCGAGCGGCGCATCGCCTGGCCGAAAAGGCCGTCAATGTCCGCTCGGAGGTGCGCCAAGCCTACACCAGCTATCGCGGCACCTACGACATCGCTGTGCACTATCAGAATGAGGTTCTGCCGCTCCGGAAGATCATCTCCGAGGAGACGCTCCTCCACTACAACGGCATGCTGTTCGACCTGTCGCAAATCCTGATTGATGCGCGCGAACGCATTGCCAGCAATATCGCGGCGATCGAGGCCAAACGCGACTTCTGGCTGGCGGCGACGGATCTGCACGTCGCCGTTGTTGGCGGTGGCGTATCGGACGGCGCCGGAGAGAGCAGCCGGGCTGTTGCGTCGGCGGCCGGAAGTGGGGGCGGGCACTAGCCTCGGGAGAAAGTGACGATGAACGCCAATGATCATGACGTGTCTCGCCGGAGATTTCTCAGGACCTCCGGGCTGGCGCTTGTCGGCGCAGCTGCGGTGAGCGGGCGTGCGGCGGCGGCGGCGATCCCCGAAGCGCCAACCCAGTCTTCGCCCCTGATGCAGCCGCCTCTCGTCCCAACGTCAGGCCCAGATTATCAGCCGGTCGTGACGCTCAATGGATGGACGTTGCCATGGCGGATGAACGGGGATTGGAAGGAGTTCCATCTCCTCGCCGAACCGGTCGTCCGCGAGATCTCGCCGGGCATGAGGGCGCATCTGTGGGGCTACAACGGCCAGTCGCCCGGCCCGACGATCGAGGCCGTCGAAGGCGACAAGGTTCGCATCTTCGTGACCAACAAGCTCCCCGAGCACACAACCGTCCACTGGCACGGCATATTGCTCGCGAGCGGGATGGATGGCGTCGGAGGTCTTGTTCAGCCGCACATCAAGCCGGGACAGACGTTCGTCTACGAGTTCGAGCTCAAGAAGAGCGGCACCTTCATGTACCACCCGCATGCGGACGAAATGGTGCAGATGGCCATGGGCATGATGGGCTTCTTCGTCGTGCACCCGAAAGACCCCGCCTTCCGTCGCGTCGACCGGGACTTCGTCTTCCTGCTGGCGGCATACGACATCGAGCCGGGCGCCTATGTGCCGCGCGTCGCGGAGATGACCGAATTCAATATGTGGACGTGGAACAGCCGCGTCTTCCCTGGCATCGATAATTTCGTCTGCGCCAAGGGAGATAAGGTCCGCATACGCTTCGGCAACCTCACCATGACCAATCATCCGATCCATATGCACGGCTATGACTTCAAGGTGTCGTGCACGGATGGCGGCTGGGTTCCCGAGGAAGCCGCATGGCCCGAAGTCACCATCGACTGCGCCGTCGGCCAGATGCGGGCCTTCGATTTCGTAGCGGACGAGCCAGGCGACTGGGCGATTCATTGTCACAAGTCCCACCACACCATGAACGCGATGGGGCACGATCTGCGCAACTACATCGGCGTCGAGAAGCGTGACATCGCGGCAAACATCAAATCTGTCGCGCCAGACTACATGCCGATGGGTACGGCCGGCATGGCCGACATGGGCGAGATGGAAATGCCCCTGCCAGACAACACGCTGCCGATGATGACCGGCTTCGGTCAGTTCGGGCCCATCGAAATGGGCGGCATGCTGTCGGTCGTAAAGGTCCGGGAGGGGCTTCAGGCGGGCGATTACAAGGACCCCGGATGGTACAAGCATCCCGAAGGGACGGTTGCCTACGAGTGGAAGGGTGTTTCCCCAACTGATGTGCCGAAAGCCCCTGGCGAGCCCCTCAAGGAGAGCCAAGGCGAGATCGAATTGAACGTCGTCAAGCCCGGACGCAAGGGCGACCACGACCATCACTGACAGGAGAACACATGCTTCGATTCTCTTCCCTTGGCGTTCTTACGGCGATCCTACTGACCCCCACGTCTGTTTGGTCGCACGGCTCCTTTGCTGCCGGCGAGCCCGGCGATCCCAGCAAACCGGCGCGCACGATCGAGCTGAACATGATCGAAGGAAGCGGAATGATGGGCTACAGCGTCAACCGCGTCGAGGTGAAGAAGGGCGAACAGATCCGTTTCAGGATCACGAATGCCGGTGCGCTTGCGCATGAGTTCATGCTCGACTCCATCGAGCGTAACGCCAAGCACAAGATCGAGATGCAGAAAAACCCCGAAATGGAGCACGACGATCCCAACGGAGTACGGCTCGAACCCGGCAAGGTTTCAGAGATCCTTTGGAAATTTGAAAACGAGGGGACTTTCGAATTCGCTTGCCTCATCCCAGGACACTATGAAGCAGGAATGCACGGCACCGTGGTTGTGAAGCCCTAGACGGAGGAGAGTTCTTAGAGATGATGAAATCGCTCAAAGCATCGGTTGTCGCAATCTTGCTGCTTGCATCTCCGTCTCAGGCCCTGGCCGATGAAGTTGGCGCATTGGTCAACGGCCAAGTCACGAAAGTCAATCCGGATACAGGCAAGTTGACCATTAAACACGACGCCATACCGAATCTCGATATGGACGCCATGACCATGGTCTTCAAAGTAGGCGACGGTGTTAACGTGGGTGACGTAAAGCCGGGTGATAAAGTTCGCTTCCACGCCGAGAAGATCAATGGTCAGATTACCGTTACACAAGTCGAGAAGGTGAAGTGATACAAGGGATGAAACCGGTAGCGGAATGCCGCTACCGGTACATGCCGGCTCTATCCACCGGCGTGCAATCGACGAGATCCGTGCCATGAACCACAGTGGCGACCCTGATATCGTGAAAAGCGACCCCGGCAATAGACTGACCGAAGCGTCGGCGGAACATCATGTTCTGCTCGTTGACGACGACGCAGAGCTGCGCCAGCTGGTCGCAAAGTTCCTGCGTGCAAATGGCCTTCGCGTGACGACAGTCCGCAGCGCACCGGAGACGCGCCACGCCTTGTCCTCGATTCCCATAGACCTCATCATCCTGGATCTCATGCTGCCCGGCACGTCCGGCCTCGATCTCTGCCGGGAAATTCGCAGGACGTCGATGATACCGATCATCATGCTGACCGCGAAGGCCGATGAAGCCGACCGGATTGTTGGCCTCGAGATCGGCGCCGACGACTACGTGACCAAGCCCTTCAGCCCGCGCGAATTGCTCGCCCGTCTCAACGCGGTGCTGCGCCGAATAGTGGTCGACACAGGCGCACGCAATCGAACCGCCGTGCGGGAATATCAGTTTCAGGGTTGGATCCTTGACACTCTGAAGCGTGAGCTAACCAATCCAGAAGGCATTCTGGTCGATCTCAGCACCGGCGAGTATGATCTCTTGTTGGCGTTCGTGGAGCAGCCGCAGAAGGTACTGTCCCGCGAGCACTTGCTCGACGCCGCGCGCAACCGTATCGCCACCGGTTTCGACCGCAGCATCGACGTCCAGATCAGCCGCTTGAGGCGCAAGATTGACCCGGGCGATGACGACCATGCCATGATCAAGACGGTACGGGGAGCCGGTTACATGTTCTTACCGACGGTCACGTGGTCATGAGGCTTCTGCCGCGTTCGATCGCGGGACGTTTTCTCACGCTTCTCTTTGCCAGCATCCTTGTTCTGCACTTGGGAAGTATTGGCCTCTATCATCTCGCGTTGAAGGCCGAGCTCGACATTACGAACGATCGACGCCTTGCGGAACGCCTCGCTTCTGTGAAGCGAGCGATTGAACGCGAAGCGCTAGACAAACGGGAGGAGCTTGCTCACGCCCTCTCGGGGGGCCCGCTTGAGATCCACTGGAGCGAAGGAAAGTCCCCGCCCACAAGAACCGGTATCTCTGCCGATACGGCGCCCCTCAAGGAAAAGCTGATTGCCGCCGCGCCCGAGCTCGCCGCAAACGACATCGCCGTAACGACAGCCGCCCCCCTTCCCGAGCACGCATCCGCTACACGTTTCCTCCTCGTCTCGATGCAGCTCGATGACGGAAGCTGGGTCGAAGTCACTGCGACGCGCAACATTGAGCCGCGGACGGGTTTCATTCAGATTGCTCTGTCCACCACGATGATGGTTTTGGGAGTTCTCGCCGTCGCCGCCTTTTTTATCCGGCAACTCACCCACTCGCTCCGGTCGTTGGCCGATGCTGCAAATCGACTCGATCCGAACGCCAGCGCCTCTCCGATCGAGGAAGCCGGACCGAGCGAGGTAAAAGCGCTCAGCATCGCCTTCAACAACATGCAACGGCGGGTCAGGCGTCTCGTTGATGACCGGACGCAGACCCTCGCGGCCATTTCGCACGACTTGAAGACCCCCATCACCCGCATGCGCCTGCGCAGCGAGGAGATTTCGGACCGCGATCTTGTTCGGGCCATAGCGACCGATCTCTCCGATATGGAAGCCATGCTCGACAGCACGTTGGCTTTTCTCCGCGGGGACCAGCTCGCCGAGGAGAAAAAGCAGATCGATCTCGGCTCTCTGCTCGAGACCATAACGACCGACCTAACGGATCTCGGCCATGACGTTACCCTTGTCGCGACGGCACCTGTTGTCGTGCGCGGCGGCCATCTCGCATTGAAACGGGCGTTCTGGAACCTCACCGAGAATGCGGTGAAATATGGGGGATGCGCGAGAGTGACGCTGCGCCGGACGCCTGGCGGAGCCGTCGTGTTGATCGAGGACGATGGACCCGGCATTCCGGAATCTGAAAATGAGGCTGTGCTGCGCCCATTCTATAGAATTGACAACTCGCGCAACCGAGAAACGGGGGGCGTTGGCCTTGGCCTCACTGTCGCCCACTCCATCATCAAGTCCCACGATGGCGAGCTGGCGCTCTCAAACCGAAACGATGGCGGCCTCAGCGTAACAGTGATTCTGCGAAGCTGACGCCGCGTTGCGCTCCGAGGCCGCGCGTCAGCGATGGTGCAGACCCGCCGTCTGGATCGACAAGCGGCTCAGGCGCAGCGAGAACCATGTGAAAATCACAACATCGATCAGCGTTGCTATCGTGGCCTGCACCATAACGATGACCTGAAACACCGACAGAGCGCTCTGTCCCCGCATCCAATCGACAAAGGCATAGATCACGACAAAGAGGGGTAAGAGCGAGACCAGGATTTCAATCATTGAGTGCGTAACGCCACCGCGCGGCTGGGCCAGAACAGCGCGCGCCTGCAGCGCGACGTATATCAGTGCGATGATGCCCACCCACGAGACGTGCCACATGGCGGCATCCACCGTTTCGAGCTGCGGCGAATGCCCCCACCAGAGCGTGTACCAGAGCAGTCCGGCAAAAACGATAGGCGCACCGTGATTGAGGAAGAATCCGATCGCAGCGTGCATTGCACGCTGCGACGCGGTGCCGTCGCCGGATTTGGTCGCTGTCACTGGCTAACCCTCATGAACTCAGATTCCAACTCCGGCTTCTTCGCATTCGGTCCGCATCGACCCGCTCGCTGCTAGCGAGCCCTGCCGCCACAGCAGCCGCCGGGCTGGCCGCTCTCTTGAGGGGCGGCTCCGTGCTTTGCATCGGCTGCCGGAGCAGCGTGCTTCTTATCAGCCGAGCTCACGCTGTGCTCCTTGGAGTGGTGGCCACCACAACATGCGTGACCGTGGTTGCCATGCTCAACATGACCACTTTCGACCGTAACCTTAGACATATCCATTCTCCTCGTTTTTCGCAGCCTAATGGCCCATCACGAGATTGGCCTCTTGTTAAATACGCATCGGGAACGCGTGCGGATTGCATTTCACATCATCCGCCGTATGTGTTCGTGAATGTTCGCTCTTGGGCTGCGTCGCGCATACGGCGTGCCGTTTCCCAGAACGCTGAAATTTCGGCGATCAGCTTTCGTTCCTGTGCCATGAGCGGATGGTCATCGCGCATGGCGTGACGATTGCTGGCTACGGCATCCGCGAGCACGCCGAAGGCGCTCATCCACGGCATGAACCGCTCCGACCAAAGATAGGTCCTCACGCGCATGGGATGTAACCATTGCATCGAATGCGCGAACCACGGGTTCGCGAAAGCCTTGACCCATGGGCTCACGAACGTGCGGTAGAGATTCTCGTTGAACTCTGAAACCTCACGGACGCGCTCGAACGCACCGCGCGGATACTCGAAGTGCAGATCCTCGACGTTGCGCGCCTCGAACCGCACCGCATATTGATCCTTCGCACAATCCGGATCCCCGGTCGGATTGTCGATCTTCATCTCGTAGAGGCCAGGTGCGAGCGCCTCGATATCGCCGAGACTTTCTAGGATCGCTCGATGCTCGAAACGAGCAACACCGGCCGAGACGAAGATGCCGAGATGACCGACATGCGGATTGGTCAGGTAGACAATCCGTTGCCCAGCCTTCTTGAGAGCGTCGGTCGTCTTGTAGACGGCCGGGATCCATCCGAGCGCCTGATGAGGCGGGGTGATGTTATCGCCGTAGGAAGAGAAGATGACGAGCGGGTTCTTGATGCTCGTGAGATCGATCGTGCAATGCTCGTCGACACGGATACGGCCTTGCTCGAGCTTGTTGCCGACGAACAAATCTTCGACGATCGATACCATTTCCTCGCCGCTCAGCCGATAGAAGCCGTTCCACCAGCGCTCGAAATCGAGAAAACGGTCGGTTTCGCTGTCGATCTTGGTGAAGAGGTTGGCGTACTTGTCCCATAGGGCATTGCCGGGCTTCAGGGCCTCGAAGTTCTGAACAAGCCAGGCGCCGTCAAAACGGTCATGGTTCAGATCGGCGAGGAAATGCGTCAGCCAAACGCCGCCAACGAACCCTCCGGCAAGCCGCATTGGGTTTGCGCCAGCCTCGCCCTCCCAATACGAGAGGGGCGAGCCATTGAGGACAACAGGCCCGGTCAGGCCTTCGCAATGCGCCGACAGAAGCGTCGCCGCCCAACCCGCCTGACAGTTTCCATACAGCACCGGCGCCTTGCTATCGTGGCGGCTGGACACGACCTCAACGAATTGGCGTAGCGCTTCGAGCACGTCAGGAAGCGTCTGGTGCGGAGAGGGCTCGGGGAAGAAGACGACGAAATAGACAGGGTGGCCGGTATGCAGCGCCACGCCAACCTCGGAGTCGCGCTTGAAGCCACCAATGCCGGGACCATGCCCCGCCCTTGGATCGAGCACGATGACCGGAGGCTTTTCCGGATCGACGCAATCGTCCCAGCAATCGTCACCAACCTCCGTTATGCGCAAGAGGGCATAGTTAGCCGGGCGATCGAATGTGCGCGCATCCAGCAGCATCTCGTATTTGAAGTTGACGAGCGGCGGCAGCCCCGCCGCCTCGTGCTCGAGCATATTGTTTGCGCGCCGGCGCAGGACGTCGAAGAACAGGATCGTCCGCTCCAGGACGTCGCGCTGGTAGTCGAGCACCTCGAAAGGGGAGGGAATGGCCTCAAGCCCTAACGATCCCGCACCAGCAGCTGTCTCGTGGTGCTGGGCTTCCTTTTTTTTGCTCCGAGCTGGAAGCGACGGCGAGGTCGAACGCGGCGCAGACGCCTTCGCTGACACGCCGACCGTATGGTGGCCTGACGGCGGGTCAATCGAGTGCGACTTCTTTACTGCAACCATGACAATCTCCGTCTAACCGAGCGTGCGAAGACGCGTTCGGCAGATATTTCAGATGACAGACGGCCACGTCCTTAGCCGACCGAGTAAATCCTACGCTGGAACTTGGTTTTCCAATTGATCCGGGTCAACGGTGACTGAACTCGCAACTTCGTGGCGTGGCAGATTGTTGAGTCACAAGCCAAACTGTTCACGTTGGTCCTCAAATCGCATTAGCTTGATGGCACGCTAAACGTTCCAGTTGTTGGAAGGTCAAGCGCTGAACGGAAGGTATAAATTATGGTTCAAATTGGCGATGCCGCCAGACTGACAGGCGTCCCGGCCAAACTCATCCGGTACTACGAGAGCGCGGGGTTGCTGAGCCCGTGTCGACGGCGGGGGAATGGTTACCGGGTCTTCGATGAGCGAAACCTGCATGAACTGCGCTTCATCAAGCGCGCCCGCTCTCTCGGCTTTCCAATCAAGCAGATCGATCTGCTGCTCGGTCTCTGGCGCAACAAGAAGCGGTCGAGCCGCAAGGTCCGCGAAATGGCCGTTCGCCATCAGGAGCAGATCATCACTCGCATGGAAGAACACCGCGCGATCATAGACGTTCTGGGCCGCCTCATTGCCTCCTGCAAAGGCGATGACCGGCCGGAATGTCCCATCCTGGATGACTTGGTCTCCCCCCGCAGCCGCCCTTGACGACCGTTTGAACACGAGCCGATCACGCTCGAACCACGAACCATCAGACGGCTATGCCGTCTTGAAGCGGAAAAGCCAGGTTGCAGCGGAGAGTGTCGCCGCCGCAATGAGCGCCAACGGCCAGAGATGAGCTGCAACGACGTCGATCGGCAGATCCTTCAGGAAGGAACCCTTGGCGATGACGACAAAGTGCCTAACGGGATTGAGGAGCGTCAGCGTCTGCAGCCAGTCCGGCATGTTGGAGACGGGCGTCGCGTATCCGGAAAGAAGGATGGCCGGCGCAAGGAACATGAATGAGCCGATGATGGCCTGCTGCTGGGTCGAAGCGAGCGCCGATATGAACAACCCGATCCCGATGATGGAAAGAAGATAGACGAGCATTGCCGCATAGAGCAGCAGCATGGAGCCCTCCATCGGCACTCCAAGCACATACATGGCGATCAGCATGATGGTCGAGGTCTCGGCGACTGCGATCAGTAGAGCCGAAGCGGCCTTTCCTGCCAGGATCTCGATGGATGTCAGCGGCGACACGAGAAGCTGCTCGAAGGAGCCCAGCTCTCGCTCCCGGGCCACGGATAGCGCGGACACCATCATCGCGACACTCGTCGTCAGGACCGCAAACAGGCCGGGCACGGTCGACCAGAGCGTATCCGAATTCGGGTTGAACCAGGTGCGCGCCACGACGAGACCCGGCGGACCGCGCACCCCACCCAATTCGGATACTTCGGCATTCATCCGGTCGACGATTTCGACGGCATAGCCCTGGACGACTTGCGCAGCGTTGGATCGCCGGCCGTCGAGCAGAAGTTGGACCTGCGCCGGCTGGCGGGCTGCAAGCCTGCGCGAGAAGTCTTGGCCGATATGGAGCACGGCCAGAGCTTCGCGGGAATCGATGGCGGGTGCGATCTCGGCGATATTCGCCAAGCGTATGATCTCGGAAAATTGCGGCGAGCCATCGAACCGCGAAATCAGCTCGCGGGAGAGGACGCTGCGATCCTGATCCAGGACTGCGATGGGCACATTCTTGACCTCCTGCGTCGCAGCGAAGGAGAAGACAAGGACTTGGATCATGGGCGCAATCAACAGGATGACGCGATTGCGACGGTCGCGCCAATTGGCCAGAAGCTCCTTGACGATCAGAGACCAGAGAGCGGTACGCATGGTTCAGTCCAGCCTTGTCTTGGTCTTGAGAGCGGTGAGACCGATGTATACGGCGGCAATGACCGACATCCCAAGGAGGCTGGTCCAGATGACGCTCCATACGTCTCCCGCCAGAAACAACGTTTGCAGACCGGAAACGAAGTATCGCGCGGGGACCGCATAGGAGATGACGCGAAGCGGCAACGGCATTCCCCCGATCTCGAACACGAACCCTGATAGAAAAAAGCTCGGAAGGAAGGCCGAGATCATCGTGCTCTGCGCGGCGACAAGCTGATTGCGAGCCAGCGTGGAGATCAGCAGGCCCTGCGCCAGCGCGGTAACGAGGAAGACGGCCGACATCAGCGCGAGCACGGCAAAGGATCCGCGGAATGGCACGCCGAAGAGAAACAGGGCTGTGCCCGTCGCCAGCGCCATGGTGAGCATTCCGAGTACGAAATACGGAACAAGCTTGCCGACTAGGAGCTCGAATATCCCAACCGGCGTCGCAAGGAGCGCCTCCATCGTGCCCCGTTCCCATTCCCGCGCGACGACGAGCGCCGTCAGCAGCGCGCCGATCAGCATCAGGATAATCGCGATGGAGCCAGGGACGAGGTAATGGTGGCTCGCGACCTCGGGGTTGAACCAGACCCGCTGCTCGACGGAGATCGGCGGGGCAAAGCGCTCGCCGCGCACGATCGCTTCTTGGGCGAGCCAGTTGCCCCAGGCGCCTTGAATGTAGTTGCGCACCAGAGTCGCCTTGTTCGGATCGCTGCCATCAACGAGGACCTGGATCGGCGCCCGATCTCCGCGAGCCAGTTGCGTGGAGAAATTCGACGCAAGCACAACGATCCCGTCTATGCGACCGGCGATAAGGTCGTTCTCGACCTCGCGCCTGTCGCGCGTCGTGCGCACCGAAAAGAGAGAGGAGTTCGTGAGCGATGCGGTGAAGCTTCCGGTCGCCGGCGTTGCATCTTCGACCACGAGGCCGATTGGAATGCGCCGCGCGTCGAACGAGACGCCATAGCCGAAAAGAAAAAGAAGCGTCAGGGGCAGAATGACGGCAATGATGATCGTGCTCGGATCGCGCACGACTTGACGCGATTCCTTGCGGATTAGCGCCAGGATGCGACGGACGCGATCCGCCGATGCGATTCGGGCGGCCTTCATGCGGCAACCTTGGTGTCGTCGGCCTCGACGAGCGCAATGAATGCGTCTTCCAGCGTCGGATCGGGCAGGAGCGGGGTCCGCACGCTGCCTTTGAGATCGTCCGGTGAGCCCGTGGCGATGACGCGCCCGCGGTAGACGAGTGCGATACGATCGCAGTATTCCGCCTCATCGAGAAAATGCGTCGTGACCAGCACGGTGACGCCTCCATCGACGAGAGCGTTGATATGAGCCCAGAATTCTCGGCGCGTCAGCGGATCGACGCCCGACGTCGGCTCGTCGAGAAAAAGGACCGGCGGCTCATGCATGACCGCGCAGGAAAGAGCCAGCCGCTGCTTGTAACCGGCCGGAAGGAGCCCCGCATTCGTGTTGAGGTAGTGCCTCAGCCTGAACGCTTCCGTGACCCGGTCGACGGCGCGCTGGCGATTTGCACCGGCAAGGCCGTACACCCCAGCAAAGAACGCCAGGTTCTGCGCCACGCTGAGGTCGCCGTAGAGCGAGAATTTCTGCGCCATGTAGCCGAGCCGGTTCCGCGCCGCAGACGTCTGCACGGTTACATCGAGGCCTGCGACGCGCGCCACGCCGGAGGTCGGACGCAAGAGACCGCACAGCATCTTGAAGGTCGTGGATTTCCCCGCGCCATTCGGACCTAGGAGACCGAAAATCTCGCCCTTGCGGATCGAGAACGAGATTCGGTCAGCCGCAGTAAACGAACCGAAGCGGCGCATCAGCTCCTTTGCCTCGACCACGGCGCCCGCGGACCTCGCCCCGCGATCCACGCTCGCTGCGAGCCGGGACACGGCCGGCGTGGCGCTGCCGAGCAGGTCGACAAACGCATCCTCGAAACGAGGCGGCACGGGGACGATCTCCACTTGAGCGGCATCCCTGAAATTCTCAGCAGACGGCGCAGGCACGCCCGCTGCCATGACGATGCGGACATTCGCGCCCTGGATGACGCCGTCGATGATGGACGGCTTCGTCACGGCAGAGGCAAGAACCGCGCGTCGTTGCCCACCGGCGTTGCGGATGTGGAAGGTTCGCCCGACCATGCGTTCGGTAAGCTCAGACGGCGGGCCTGAGTAGATCAGCATGCCGTCGTTCAGCAGAAGCACCTGCTCGCAGCGCTCGGCTTCGTCGAGATAAGCGGTGCTCCAGACGACACCGATGCCCTCACTCGTGAGTGTTCGCACCATGCGCCAAAGCTCGCGACGCGAAACGGGATCGACCCCGGCGCTCGGCTCGTCGAGAAGCAGGAGACGCGGAGTTCGCACGAGCGCACAGGCGAGCCCGAGCTTTTGTTTCATGCCTCCTGACAGGGCGCCCGCGAGACGGCCATGAAACTGGGCAAGGTTCGTAAAGGCAAGAAGCCGCTCGAATGCCGAACGCCGCTCATCCCCGACGACTCCCCGCAGGTCGGCATAGAGCGTCAGGTTCTCGATCACCGTCAGGTCCTCGTAGAGACCGAACCTCTGCGGCATGTAAGACACGACATCGCGGACCTCGGTCGCGTCCGAGATTGGATCGCGGCCGCAAACTCTAAGCGTGCCGGAATCCGGTTTCAAAAGCCCCATGATCAGGCGAAGCAAGGTCGTCTTGCCGGCGCCGTCCGGACCGGCGAGTCCCGTGATCCCTCCACCCATGATCGCGGTCGACAGCTCGGCGACCGCTGACGGCCCGTCCGCATCGAACCGCTTCACGATCCGATCGAGTTCGACCAGTGCCTCACTCATGGAGCCGTGCCTTTGTCGACCTTAACAAACACCGTCACCGGCATCCCCTGGAGGAGCCCGCCCGTCTCCCCTTCGACGACAATGCGCATCCGATAAACGAGGCTCGTGCGGAGCTCCTTGGTCTCAACGGATTTTGGCGTGAACTCGGCGACCGGAGAAATGAAACCGATCTGTCCGCGATAAGTCTTGCCTGCGTCGGTCGCGACCTCGACCGGCATGCCCGGCCAGATGCGGCCGAGATCGGGCTCGGCGACATAGGTCCTGACCCACACCGGTGCGGTGATGGTCACGGCATAGATCGTCTCACCGACGCCGACGATGGCACCGGGCTCGCGGACACGGGTCAGCACCACGCCCTCGCCGGGCGCAATCAGATCGGTATCGGCCAACCTGCGTTCCGCCTGCGCGAGCGACGCATTCTCTGCCTCCAGCTGCGACTTCGCTGCATCGATGTCTTCGCGTCTGGGCCCGAGCTCGGCGAGCTTCAGGCTCTCCTGCGCGGACCTGAGCGTCGCCCGTGCCTGCTCGGATGCTGCGGTCGCTTCGTCGTGTCGCTGGTGAGGAGAAACACCACGGTCTGCGAGATCCTGCTGCCGGCTCAACGTGGCCTCGGCCAGCGCAACGGCGGCCTCTCGCTCGGCGACAATGGCGCGTGCCTGGGCGATCTCTTCCGGCCGCGTACCGTTCTCGAGGCGGGCGACGACCGCCGTTTGGGCAGCCACGCGGGCCCGAGCCAGCCGCACCTCATCTGCGAAATACGACGTGTCGAGCGAGGCTATGACCGTCTCGGCCGTGACCCTGTCACCCTCGTCCACCTTCATCTCGGCGATCCGGCCTGCGACCTTGAAGCCCAAATTGACCTGGCGGATATCAACGTTGCCCATCAAGGTGACGACGTCGGCGTCGCTGGATCGAAAGCCGATCAACCCGCCCCATGCAATCAGGCCAAGAGCGAGAGCCGCTAAGCTGACTCCGATCCCTCGTTTCGTGCCAAGAAAATCCATGAGCCCCTTCTCCGCCATTGTAGTGCGGGCAAGATTCAACGAGCTTCGAGAGTGAGCCGCCAGTGAAAGTGGAATGTCGCTTACAATACAAAGAAAGAACGGCGTCTTAGTCGGCGATCATCCCGCTTTTGAGATGGCTTTCATCGAAAAGAGAAACGAGATCGGGATCCGGCAGCTCGCCGTGGCGGTTCTTTCCGTGGAACTCGCATCGCGAAAGCAGGTCCCGGATAACGTTCAGCCTTGCCGCCCGCTTGTCGTCGGCGCGCACGACAATCCATGGGGCGAACACGCCATGCGTCCTCGAGAGCATCTCGTTGCGCGCCTCGGAATAGTGTTTCCAGTGCTTTGTTGCCTTGGCATCGATCGGACTGAGCTTCCACTGCCGAAGTGGATCCCTTCTGCGACGTAACAGGCGCTTTTCCTGCTCCTTTCGGCTGATATCGAGGTAGTATTTGAGGATTGTGAAGCCGCAGTGCGCAAGCAATTGCTCGAACGTCGGCACCGTCTGCATGAACTCGTCGTACTCCTGCTCGGTGCAGAAGCGCATGACGCGCTCCACGCCGGCTCTGTTGTACCAGCTCCGATTGAAGAGAACGATCTCTCCGGCGATCGGAAGGTGCTCCACGTAACGCTGAAAATACCAGGACTTGCGGTCTCGGTCGGATGGAGCTCCAAGAGCGACGACGCGCGTCTCGCGGGGACTCAAATGCTCGACGATGCGCTTGATCGTTCCGTCTTTTCCCGCCGCATCACGGCCTTCGAAGATCAGGAGGACCTTCTGTCCGTTCTTGATGACATGCTTCTGGAACTTGACGAGTTCGACCTGGGCACGGTGGAAGGCTCGCTCGTATTCCACGTCATCGTCGTCTTTCGGAGTGGGCATAGTCGAAGTACCTATTGGCAACCGTGGTCAAGGAAGGTTCATCACGACCGCTCAAGCGCCAGCGCGACGCCCTGTCCGCCTCCGATGCACAGCGTCACGAGCCCCCGCTTGATACCCTCACGGCGCATCGCATGAAGGATCCGTGTTGTCAGGATCGCGCCAGTGGCGCCGATCGGATGGCCATGGGCAATGGCGCCGCCCTCGACATTGACGAGATCTTCGGGCAGCCCGATTTCGCGGATAAGCGCAATCGCGATGGCAGCAAAGGCCTCGTTCACCTCGGCACGCTCGATATCGGCAAGGCGCCAGCCCGCACGCTCGAGCGCTTGCCGAACCGCCGGTACGGGGCCGAGACCGAACATGCCGGGATCCACCGCGCCGACGCCATAGGAAACGAGGCGCGCGAAGGGCTCGAGCCCGTGCTTTTCAGCCCATTTCGCGTCGGCAACGATCATCGCGCCCGCGCCCGCATTGAGGCCTGGAGAATTTCCAGCCGTGATCGTCCCGTCTTTGCGAAACACGGGCTTGAGCTTTGAAAGGGATTCCGCCGTCGTCTCGGGCCGATTGTGCTCGTCTCGGTCGAACGCCGTTGGCTGTTTCTTACCGGGCAGCGCGACGGAAACGATCTCGCCGTTAAAATGGCCCGCGGCTTGCGCCTCCGCAAAGCGCTTCTGCGTTCTCAGAGCCCAGGCGTCCTGGGCCTCCCGGGTGACTTGGTACTTGGCGACGAGGTCCTCCGTGTGCCAGCCGGAGTGCTGACCGGAAAAGGCGTCATTCAAACCGTCGCGCAGCATGCTGTCGTAGATTTGCGCGTCCCCCATGCGATAGCCCCATCGGCCTCCGGCCATCAGGTAGGGCGCTTGGTCCATATTCTCCATGCCACCCGCGATGGCGCAGGAGACGTGGCCAAGCATCACCTCCTGGGCGGCAGTCACGATGGCCTGCGCGCCTGAACCACACACGCGGTTTACCGTCATGGCGGGCACTTCGACGGGCATACCTGCGCTGCGCATGGCTTGCCGCGCCGGATTCATTTTTGCACCGGCCTGGACGACCTGCCCCAAGACGACTGTGTCCACGTTTGCCCCGGCGAGCTTGGCGCGTAGGAGCGTCTCCCTGATAGCGACGCCACCGAGATCCGATGCCGGGACTGCTTTCAAAGAGCCGCCGTATGTCCCGATCGCCGTACGAACAGGAGCACAAAGAACGACGTTGGACTTGGCCATACGGAGAACTCCAATTTGAGCGGCCAAGACGATCCGACTTCAGGACGCGTCAGAGAGCCCTGAGCGTCACGCCTGAATAAGGTAGCGAGTAGGGGCAACGTCGTTTCTCATAGACTTCTGACGCGCTGATCGCACACGCAAGACAAGGCGGCTCCCACTCCTAAAGAGCATGCAGCACTCGCTTTTGGACGGTCAGGTTGATCCCAGTCAATGGCGTAACAAAATGTAATGGTTCAGCAATGGAACGAAACACATCGAGCTTCGAGCCCGACGCCTGCTTCATGATGAGCCGGACCACAAGACCCACCGCTCGCATATCCTGGAAAGGACCGTGATAGGATCGATCGTCCATGCCGTAGCGCTCAGGTGCTCGCATCGGCTTCGGCAGCCGGAATTTTCGAGCCGGCCCCCCTTGCGGGAGACCGGATCGCACAAATGCCCCGTATGCTAGGTGCGCGAAGGGGATTTCGGCTGCGAGGCCGTGTCCCTGCCGCTACGCGGCAGGCCAACATGATAGCCCGGTTTGTGGTGAGCGAGCACGAATTCGGGCCTATCAGGCGAAGTAGCCGCGCTAACCTTCAGAGACGCCCGTGACGTCTGTTTCTCCAACGCCGGCACGCTTGGGGCTGGGCCCCTAACTTGACTATGCTGCGCGTCGTGATGCCCACGCTTCGAAGCTTGTTTTGCCTTCTTTGAAGCGATCGAGACACGATCATTGTGCTCGTGCGGAACCGCGTAGGGCGCACCCTTGTAGGGAAAGCGCCAAACAGGCTCGGCCATTACCTGACCGGCGACGGTACTGGTCAGAAGGGCGGCGGCGGCGAGCTTCAAAATGAAGCGGGGGAAAGCTGTATTTGACATGTCCTGTTGTCCTTGTGTTATCGCACGCGCCCCGCTCTGGGACGATCATGCCGATGCAAGTGAGTTCGAAACAGAGACGCGTTCGGTTACATGGCTCGCATGAAAAAAGGCGCCATGCCGATAGAGGAAAGCAAGCGCACTAGGACATGACTCAATGAACAAGCCCGTCGACCTCCCGTCGATCGCGCTCGGATTTCGCTCGCTTGCCCTGGCCAAATCCGCCCTCGCTCAAACCGATCAAATATTTTTTTGAATGTCTGTAACCAAAAGCCGCTCGAGAACGAATAGACTTGTAGAAAGAGATACAGGGACTGCCAGTGACCGCGAACGAGGCCGAGCTAAAGCAATTGATGATGGCCGGCCTCGAAGGCGATTCGGCTGCATATCGCACTCTTCTCGACCGGCTGAGCCGGCTTCTGCGCGGCTATTTCAGGAGCAGGTTGGCCCGCATCGGAAGAGAGGCCACAGAGGCAGAGGATGTGATGCAGGACGTGCTTATGGCGCTACACACCCGGCGGCATACCTACGATCGCAACGAGCCGTTCATGTCGTGGGTGTACGCCATCGCGCGCTACAAGCTTATCGACCATCTGCGGCGCACGCGCGCCGCGTTGGCCAACGTGCCCTTGGACGATGCAAACGAGCTTGTCGCTCGAGAGGATAGCGCCGGAGCGGAAAGCGGGCACGATCTGCACGCACTTTTGCGCGAGCTCCCGGACAAAATGCGACGTGCGATCCAGTGCGTGAAGCTCGAAGGATTGAGCGTAGCCGAGGCGGCAGCGCGATGCGGCATGTCAGAATCGGCGGTAAAGGTGAACGTACATCGGGGATTGAAGCATTTGGCAGCGTCCATTGGGCGGGAGAAGAGAACGTGAAGACGGACGATTTGATCACCTTCCTCAGCACGAACGTCGAGGCTGTCGACCGCCAGCAAATCGCGCGGGAGATCCTTGCAACGATCGCGATTGGTGCGATCGCGGTGGTTGGCGTGATATCGGTCGTGCTTGGCGTTCGCGCGGATCTGTCGCAAACAGAACCGTTGATGTTCTTACTGTCGAAGCTTGCGTTCGCGGCGGGAATTGTCGTCGTGGCTTCAATATGCCTTATGAGGATGGCCCGCCCAGGCGGGGAGGAACGGGTGTCGATTGCGTGGATAGCATTGCCGTTTGTCGCAGTGATGCTTCTTGCTGTAATCCGCCTCGCGTTCGCTCCTGCGTCACACTGGAACACGATGATCATGGGAGATCAATGGCTCGAATGCCTGCTCTCCGTTCCCATCATTGCCGTTGTGCCGTTTATAGCCGTAGTTTGGGTCATGCGGAGGATGGCACCGACCAACCTTACACGAGCCGGCGCTCTCGCCGGGCTCGTCGCTGGTGGTTTGAGTGCAGTCGGCTACGCGCTCCATTGCACCGACGATTCACTGCCGTTCGTTGCCTTGTGGTATGGCGGCACAATGACCCTATGCACCTTTGCCGGTGCGAAGCTCGGACCCCGCCTCTTGCGATGGTGAGCCATCCCTCTCCACTCGTTGCGCGCACTGACTCATGCAATTTGAGATAAGGCATCCGCCTCTTGGGATTCTGAGGTCTGCTAAATGCGTGTTTCTAACCCAAGTATATTGACCACCGCTTTTCAGAAGCGAGATCAAATGCAGAAGCCGTTGATATGTATCAAGGCTTATTTGTCAGCTAATATTATAGAAATGAGGTCATGGATCAGCCACTGTTGACGAATTCACGTCAGGAGCCCTTAATAGAGCACGACTTCGGAGTCTGAATGCGCTTCATCCGGTCCGTACTTGTAGTCTTGCTCGTTTTCAGTCTCGCGGTGCCACCTGCGGTGGCTAAGGTTGGCTTTGCCCTTAAGGAAGGGCCCTCATCCTCTCGCGAGACGGCGGCCCACAAGATGGCGGCGATGCCGGATTGCCACCATGCGATGCAACAGCGCGCTCAGCACGAGCCCGCGCAGCACACGCCATCGAGCCACAAGCCTGCAGGTCACAAGTGCCCCGACTGCGACAAACACGGCTCGTGCCAAACAGATCTATGCCAGCTCAAATGCTTCAAGGTGCTGGGCGCTGTGCCTGACGAAAGCCGCGCAGCGCTGATCGTCTCACAGCGATATGATTTTCTCGTTCTGCTGGCCGCCGAGCCACTGAGCTGGAAACCGCGAATACCCCCTCCCCGAAGGTGAGATTGCCATCGCGCTTTGGCGCCGCGAGCGTTGTGGCTTGCGGCCGCTTGAACGTGTCCGCGCGCCATTGAGCGCGCTCTGCAATCTCATTCGGGAAGGACCAATCCATGAGCAACTTCAAGACGGCCCTGGCTACCGCCGGGCTTATCGCGCTTTCCGCGCTCTCGTTCGCCCGTGCCGCCGCCACGGACTATGAGTTTCAGCCGCTCACGCAGACTGTGAAGAGCGGCGCCGGCTCCGAGCTCGCCGTGCGCCTCGTCGACAAGCGCACGAGCACACCGGTTTCGGGTGCGGTGGTGTTTCGTACGCGCCTCGACATGTCTCCGGACGGCATGGGCGAGATGGAAGCCAAGCATGAGCCTTTGGCTTCGGCGGAGGCCGGGATCTACCGATTCAAGGCCGATCTGACGATGGCCGGCCGTTGGGCCCTCAAGCTTCAGGCCAAGGTTCCCGGTGAGGCGGAGACGATCGAAGGCTCCGTCATCTTTCAGGCGAAGGACTGAAAGCCATGATCAGGATGCTCGTCCCGGGAGCAGCGATTGCGCTGCTCCTCGTGAACGCCGATGCCGGCATTCGTCTGGTGACCGGCACTGCGGCGCAAACGGCCATGGCGCAGACCCATGTCCATGATCAGCCGACCTCCGGCGAGACCGATCGCAAGGTGCTTTATTGGAAGGACCCCGACGGCAAGGCGGATTATGCGCCGGCTCCGACGAAGACCAAGGACGGGCGTGATTTCGTGCCCGTCTACGAGGACGAGGAGACGACCATCGCCCCCGAGCCGTCCGCTGCGGCGCCCGAACAGGCTGAAAGAAGGGACCGCAAGATATTGTTCTATCGCAATCCGATGGGTCTGCCGGATACGTCGCCCACGCCTAAGAAGGATTGGATGGGAATGGACTACATTCCCGTCTACGAAGGCGAGGACCAGGGCGGTGCGAGCGTCACGGTAAGCCTCGACAAGGTCCAGCGGTCGGGTGTGCGCACAGAGGAAGCCCGCATGGTCAAGCTCGTGCGGCCCGTTCGCGCGCCCGCCATCGCCAAGCCCGACGAACGGTCCATGCGCATCGTGTCCTTGCGCGCCGACGCCTTCATCGAGAAGCTCTACGTCAACGAAACGGGCCAGAGCGTCACGGCAGGCGAGCCGCTGTTCCGGCTCTACAGCCCGCAGATGGTAACGGCGCAGATCAACTACCAAGTCGCCGCCCGCGACCGGACGGGAACAGGGACGAGAGGAGCGGAGCAGCAGCTCCAGAATCTCGAGGTCCCCTCATCGGTTCTCGATACGCTCCGTAGCACCGGCGAGCCCGTCATGTCGATCGACTGGCCTTCGCCGGTCTCGGGCGTTGCGATGGAGAAGCGCGTCGTCGAGGGTCAGATGGCGCGCATGGGCGACGAGCTGCTTCGTTTCGTCGACCTGGAGACTATCTGGGTCATCGCCGATGTTTCTGAGCAGGACCTCGCCGCTGTTGAGATCGGGATGCCGGCAAAGATCCAGTTCAAGGCCCTGCCTGACGAGCCTTTCGACGGCCGTGTCACATTCATTCTGCATGAGATCGATCCGGCGACGCGCACGGGAAAGGTCCGCATCGAGGTAAAAAATCCGGAGCATCGCATCAAGCATGAGATGTACGCTGATGCGGAGATCGAATCGGGCGCGAAAGAACGGGAGCGCCTCGCGGTTCCTACCTCCGCCGTCATCGACAGCGGCAACCGGCAGGTCGTTCTCGTCGCGCGCGGCGAAGGCCGGTTCGAGCCGCGAGCCGTGAAGCTCGGCGCGAGAGGCGACGAACTCGTGGAGATCCGCGAGGGTGTGGCGGCGGGCGAGAAGGTTGTAGTCACGGCAAACTTCCTGATCGACGCGGAAAGCAATCTCAAGGCGGCCCTTTCGAGCTTCTCCGGAGACGCGGCCCAAACACCCGCACCAGAGGAGCAGCCGAAATGATCGCGCGCCTTATCCGCTGGTCGGCCACGAACCTCGTCCTCATCTCGATCGCTTGCCTGTTTGCTGTCGCAGCCGGCGTCTATGCCGTTCGCCACGTGCCGCTCGATGCGATTCCCGACCTCTCCGACACCCAGGTCATTGTCTATACCGAGTATTCAGGTCAGGCGCCTCAGGTCATCGAAGACCAGGTCACCTATCCGCTGTCCACCGCGATGTTGTCGGTGCCGAGATCCAAGGTGGTTCGCGGCTTCTCGTTCTTTGGCGTCTCCTTCGTCTACGTCATATTCGAGGACGGCACGGACATTTATTGGGCGCGTTCCCGTGTGCTCGAGTACCTGTCCGCCGCGGCTCGCAATCTTCCGTCCGGCGTGACGCCGTCGCTCGGCCCCGATGCGACCGGTGTCGGCTGGGTCTACCAGTATGTCGTCATGGCCGCGAAACGCACCCTAGCCGAGCTTCGCTCCACCCAGGATTGGCAAGTGCGTTTCGCGGTCGCCCAGGCGGATGGCGTCGCCGAGGTCGCAAGTGTCGGCGGTTTCGTGCGGCAATACTCGGTCGTCGTCGATCCGCGGCGACTAAAGGCCTTCGGAATCCCGTTGATCAAGGTGCGGGAGGCGATTCAGCAGTCGAACATGGACGTGGGAGGCCGCGTCATCGAGCTGGCGGAGACCGAATTCATGGTGCGCGGCCGCGGCTATCTGCGCGGTTCGGCCGATCTCGAGACCATCGCACTCAAGGCAGAAGGCGGCACGCCTGTTCTGTTGCGCGACGTGGCCAGAGTAGAGCTGGCGCCCGACGAGCGCCGCGGTGTCACGGAGCTCAATGGCGAGGGCGAGGTCGTGTCCGGCATTGCCGTACAACGCTACGGGCAGAACGCCTTGTCAGTGATCGACAACATCAAGGCGCGGCTCTTCGACATCAAGGACAGCCTGCCGGAGGGAACCGAAATCGTCCCCGTCTACGATCGTTCGGATCTCATACGCCGCGCCATTGCTACGCTGAAAACTACGCTCATCGAGGAAAGCGCCATCGTTGCGCTCGTGTGCGTCGTCTTTCTACTGCACGTTCGCAGCGCGCTGGTGGCCATCATCACGCTTCCGCTTGGCGTCCTGATTGCCTACGCCTGCATGTATGCGCTCGGCTTGTCCTCAAACATCATGAGTCTTGGCGGCATTGCCATCGCCATTGGCGCCATGGTCGATGCGGCCATCGTCATGATCGAGAATGCCCACAAGCATCTGGAGCGCGCGCCACCTGGCAAGCCGAGAACCGAGATTCTGATCGAGGCAGCGAGCGAGGTAGGCCCCGCGCTCTTCTTCTCGCTACTCATCATTACCGTGTCGTTCCTGCCGATCTTCGCCCTGGAAGCTCAAGAGGGGCGTCTGTTCCACCCCCTCGCATTCACCAAGACCTTCGCAATGGCGGCGGCGGCGCTACTGTCTGTCACCGTGGTTCCCGCGTTGATGGTACTGTTTGTGCGCGGGCGTATCGTCTCCGAGCGCAGCAATCCGGTGAACCGCTTCCTTATCTGGATCTACCGTCCCGTTATCAAGGGCGTGCTCCGGGCCAAGGGACTGACGATCACCCTCGCCTTTGTCGTTCTTGCGGTCAGCGTGTGGCCCGCGATGCGCCTCGGATCGGAATTTATGCCGAGCCTGAACGAGGGCACGCTGCTCTATATGCCGACCACGCTGCCCGGCCTTTCCATCACGAAAGCCAGCGAGCTCCTGCAGACTCAGAACAAGATCATCAAGTCCTTCCCGGAGGTTGAGAGCGTCTGGGGCAAGGCCGGCCGTGCCGCTACCGCGACGGATCCTGCCCCTACCGAAATGTTCGAGACAGTCATCAATTTGAAGCCGGAGACGGAATGGCGGAAGGGTCTCACACTCGATAGGCTTATCACTGAGATGGACACGGCGCTGCAGTTCCCCGGCGTGTCAAACGCATGGACCATGCCCGTCAAGGCTCGCATCGATATGCTTGCAACGGGAATCCGTACGCCAGTCGGCGTCAAGGTGCTCGGCCGCGATCTTTCCGTTATCGACGGCCTCGCGCGGGAGATCGAGGCAGCGATCAAATCGGTGCCGGGCACGTCGAGCGCGTTCGCCGAGCGCATCATCGGCGGCTACTATCTCGAGATCGAGCCTGATCGCGAGCAGCTCGCACGCTATGGGCTCATGATCGGCGACGTTCAGCAGGTCATCGCATCCGCGATTGGCGCCGAGACGATCACGACTACAGTCGAAGGTCGCGAGCGATATGGCGTCAGCCTCCGCTTTCCCCGCGACGTGCGCTCCAATCCGGACGCAATCGCGCGCGAGGTCCTCGTGCCGTTGCCGAACGGTGCGTCCATCCCCCTGGGGCAAATTTCTCGCGTCAAGCTCACGCAGGGCCCGGCCTCGATCAGAACCGAAAATGCGCAGCTTGCCGCCTACATATTCGTAGATGCCCGCGACCGCGACCTCGGCAGCTACGTCGCCGACGCGCGCCGCGCCGTAACCGAAAGAGTGAAGTTCCCGCCCGGCTACTACGCAGTCTGGAGCGGGCAGTTCGAATACTACGAGCGGGCCAAGCAGCGGCTCCTGCTCGTCGTTCCGGTCACGTTGCTGTTAATCTTTCTGTTGCTCTATCTCAATTTCCGCCGCGTCGCCGAAACTCTAATCGTGATGTTGTCTCTGCCGTTCGCGCTCATTGGCGGACTTTGGCTCATGTGGTGGCTCGGGTTCAACCTGTCAGTCGCCGTCGCCGTCGGATTCATAGCGCTGGCGGGCGTCGCGGCGGAGACAGGTGTCATCATGCTGATCTATCTCCAGCACGCGCTCGATGAGCGCCGCCGCATCGCCGAGCAGGAGCGGCGCAATCTTACCCACAGCGATCTGCACGCCGCCATCATGGAAGGTGCCGTCGAGCGCGTGCGGCCGAAGATGATGACGGTCGTCGCGATTATGGCCGGCCTGTTGCCGATCCTGTGGAGCCACGGCACCGGCTCGGAGGTTATGCAGCGCATCGCCGTCCCAATGGTGGGCGGCATGATCTCGTCGGCAATCCTAACGCTCGTCGTCATCCCGGCAATCTATGCGGTCGTCCACGGAGCGGCATTGAAGCACCAAAAGACAGCACGTTCGGTCAGTGCTCACGTCGGCTCTTTAGATAGTTCCTGAGGTAAGGTGTTTCGCCGTCAGACAACATCCTTTGGGTGCACTTCGTTTGTGCGCGAAACAGGATTCGCACACTCCGGCGAGTTCAACTCACCTGATAGACGTTACTCAGTAAGCGAATAATATTTCTGCAATACCTAAGACACAGGACCAAATTACCGAGACGTGCCCATTTGGGCACTGAGACACGGGGTGGTTAAATCCCTGAAACGAATGGTCGGAACGGGGGAGATTGAACTCCCAACCCCAGGCCCCCATACGGGAACAGCGGTCCCGATGACGTGCCTGGCATGCAGGGGACCGAAATAGCGGCTGTCGAAGCTCGCCGGATGATCTGCCAGCAGGAAGACTTCGCCGTCCTTGACGATGCGACACCCTTGCCAAGCAGGGAGTGGCTCGCTTACGGTTGCAGCACGGGCAACGAGTTGACCCCGCAAAAAGACGTGGGCTCCGAACCGACAGACGCGGTCGCCTACAGTGCCAGCGACCGGCTTGATCAGCAGCGCCGAGCGCGGAAGGTATCCGCGCTGATCCGCGAACTGTGCGATTGCGTCTGGAAGGCGGACCAGAGCAAGTTCTTCGAAGTTGGGGCGTCGTTGCACGGCCGCGTAAAGCCCAATTTCCACGCTGGGCGATGCGTTCCAAACAAAAAACACCATTGTACCCTGAGGCGCCGGCGCCATCAGAAAGGCAAGCCCGATACCCATGCCGGCCATAGGGCGTGTCCTCATGGCTTGCGTCCTGATGACGATTGCCGGCGGGCGCGCTCGGACCACTCGAGCAACTCTTTGCGGTGATAGAAAACTCGGCCACCGTGCTTGCGGAACGACGGTCCGCTGCCCTGCCAGCGCATGTTCTCGAGCGTATGCGCCTTGAGCCGCAGAAGCGCAGCGGCCTCCTCGGTCGTTAGTAGCGGCAACCTTTTGAGCGTGGCCATCTTGGGTACTCCCGACTGAGTTGGTACTGCCGGGAAGGGTGGCGGGAAGCCGCACGCATGGGGAGTGTCGTTTGTCGATTGATGGGAAACGCCACACCACGCTTGCCGATTTCGTACAGAAGGAAACCCAACCGCCGATGGCATAATACGTTGATTGTTCCCTGCACGGCATGCTTTCTGATCCCAGCCCCTGTTCGTCTGGCGGGCCACCGTGCTTGGGAAACCTGAAAATAGGCGTCCAGAAAACAGTTGCTATAGAGGACGCGAAGCGGCGCCTAAGTGCGGCCGACTTTGCGAAGGTCGATGAGCGGGATGCCGAGCCTGCGCGCCTTGTCAGCGAAGTTGTCCTGGATTCCGTTGCCAGGGAAGATCAGCGCACCAATTGGAAGCACGGCAAGGATCGCATCGTTGCGCTTGAACGGCGCCGTCTTGGCGTGCGCGGTCCAGTCGGGCTTGAAGGGGATATGCGGCACCTTGCGCTGGTCGGCCCAGCACGCGGCGATGCGCTCCGCGCCGGTCGATCCGCCTCCATGCAGGAGCACCATGTCGGGATGCTTCGCGTGCACCTTGCCGAGGCGGTCCCAGATCAGATGGTGATCGTTGAAGTCAAGGCCGCCTGACAAGGCGATCTTCGGACCCTGCGGGAGCATGAGTTCGGTCTCGGCGCGGTGCCTCGCGGCGAGGAAATCGCGGCTGTCGATCATGGCCGCGGTCAACGCGCGGTGGCTGACCAGCGATCCCGCTCGTGGCAGCCAGACGCTGCCGGTATGGGTTGCGAACAGCTCGGCCGCCCGGTCACGGAACAGCTCCATGGCGTTGCGACGCTCGATCAGGGTGAGCCCTTCGGCGATAAGCCGTTCGAGCTCAACGGAGCGAACCTCGGAGCCGTCCTGGATGCGCTGGCTCTTCTTCTGCGCCCGCTCGTTGCTGTCGAGGGTGCGCTCGATGCGGCCAACGGCGCGGTGGAAGAGATTGACCGTCGACCAGAGCAGCGACTCGAGATCGGGCTCGAGACGCGTGTCGCTCATGGTGGCGACCAGCGCATCGAAGATGTCGGCCACGGCGCCGGCGACGGTGTTGCCGTCGGGCAGAGGCCGGGGATCGGGCTCGTCGTCGAAGGGACGGTGCGCGTAAAGCTGGAGCTCGGCGAGGACGTGATTGGTCGCCGATGCGGTCTGCTTGGACTCCAGGTCGAGGCTGCTGGTCATGGGAGGGCTCCTTGCCGGTTTGGCCGCGCCCATCGCGGCCTTCCGGCGATCCCTCACGGCGGGCGGCGCGGGCCTGCACCGCGGGCGCACAGAGCGACCGCGGCCGGAGCGCGAGCGGAGGACGGCGAGCACGGCTTTCTTGTCTCGCGAGGAATGGCGGCGCGTCAGCGCCGCCAGGGGAAGAAAGCCGCGCACAGCCGTTGCGGGACCGGACCGGCTGCCGTTCGATCGCCCCTTGAAGGCCGGGGCGCGGCCCTGACGGCAGAGCAGGCCTGCGCGCTACTGGCCGCGATCGGAGCTCAGGTGCTCGTCAGGAGCGGAGGTCTTTTGCCGGAAGGAGGAAGCGGGCGACGTCCTCGGGTATGAGCTGTGGGCGTACGATGGCCCGCAGGTCCCCGAGATCGAAGGCGACGAGGTCGTCGTTGAAATCGCCGAGGCGAGGCGAGAGCGGAATGGCCTCGATCCCGGCAGCCTCGGCGCGTTTGGTCAGCGTTGCCACGGCAATGTCGCCGGCGGGGTCGGGGTCGCGGGCGATGTAGAGGCGCCGCAGTGTGTCCGGGAACAGGATGGCGGCCAGATGCGGTGCCGACAGCGCGGCCAGCATCGCCGTGCCTGGAAGCGCCATACGCAGGGACAGGATCGTCTCGATGCCTTCGCCGGCCGCCATGACGTCGCCTGCCGCGCCGAAGCGGACGGAGTTGCCGAGCAACGTGCCCATCGCACGGCGCGGCATGTCGATCGGCGCCTTGCCGAGACCGGAGACGTCGAGCCATGTGCGCTGCACGCCGGTGATGGTGCCGGCGAGGTCGGTGACACGGGCGATCAGGGCCGGTCGGCTCTCGCGCGCAGCGGTGTCGGTCGCCCGGTAGTAGCAGCGTGGGTGGAAGCGGAGCGCATCGGTATCGTGCAGCCGATCGATACCGCGATGGCGCAAATAGGTTGCAGCCAGCGTGCCGGCGATCGGCTGCGAGGCGGCGAACAGCCGGCGTGCCGCCTCGGGCGATCCGCTGGGAGCCGCGGTGGCCGGTGTCTTGGACTGCGGCTCGGGCTCGGGGCGCGGCAGGCTCAGGAACCGGCGCGCTTCGTCGGCAACGTCGCGGAACTCGAGCAGGCCGCAGGTCTCGCGGATGACGTCGAGCAGGTCGCCATGCTCGCCGGTGGCGGCGTCGGTCCATTTGCCGGCCGCTCCGGTGCCGCTCTCGGGACCGAACAGGCGCACGTACATGGATTGTCCGGGCGTGTTGCGGACGTCCCCGACAATCCAATGGCGCCCGACCCGCCGGCCGTTGGAGAGATAGTGACGGCACACCGCCTCGGCCTCGCGCGCGAGGCGGTGTGCCAGATCGGTGGCGGATGAGCGCATGGTCATCTGCATAGGACCCATAGAGACATCACGTCCAGACGCTCCGTTACGGCGCTATGTCGGTAATCTGAAGACGGCGCCAAAGAGACATATGTGTCCATCAGGACTCTCCTGAAACAAAAAAGCCCGGCACGGGGCCGGGCGAGGCGAGTTGAGAGGGCGGGCGGCAGCCGAAGCTGCCGCCTCCCATGGTCTATTCGGCAGCCATGACGCGCGATGCTTCCGCGCCGTTGTTCTGTTCCAGGTCCGCCGTCCGCAACGGATCGGGCAGCCAGCCGGTGCCGTCGAGCAGGCGTTCGGCTTCCTTGGCCATCTCGACTTTCTTGAGATGGGCGATGCGGTCGGCCGCCTTGTCGCCTTTCGCCTCACGCACGGCGTCGAGGATGCGTGCCTTGGTCACACGGCCCAGGTAGGAGTCCACGGTTGGGGTCCATCCGGCGGCCGCCATGTCGAGGCGCACGGCGGTGGCGAGGCGATCGGCATGCTGCAGCGCTTTCGGCCGGCGATCGTAGGATTGATGCACGGCGTTGATGGTGAGTCCCACGCAGTGGGCGAACAACGCTTGCCGGCTGTCACTGTCGAGATCGGCCAGCACGTCCCACAGATCGGCGGGGTTCTTCGGCATCTGGCCGGCCCAGTGCTTGTGGCGGGCGTCGATAGCCTTGGCGGACTGGGAGTCCGCGAGACCGGATGCGGCGCCGAACAGCACGCTCTTGGCCTCGATCTCGAGGCAGGTGTCGAAGCCGTAGCGATAGAAGAGCTTCAGGCATAGCGCATGCAGGGCCGCCCGGAGCGCCACGTCTGGGTCGGTAGCGACCGCATCGCGCAATGCCAGCGTGCGGTGCGTGGTGAGTTCCGTGAGGAGGCGGTCGGACAGCGGGCGCACGCCCTCGTCCTCGTCCGGATCTTCGATCCCGGTAGCGGTCGTTCTTTCCGAGCCGGGTGCGTCGTCGTCGGAGTCGCCCTCGGCGCCTTCTGCTTCGGACTCGTCCTCGGGCTGGACGTATCCGCGCTCCACGTGGAGCACGCCCGCACCGTCAATGCTGACGAAGGCGCCGGCGCGCGCGATCTCGTCCGGCTCATAGATGACGGGGCGCTCGTCGAACGCCGTCAGCGCGGTCTCGATCTCGCCAAGCCGCTGGTCAACGTCTTCTGGGATCTCGTCGGCTTCGGCGTACTTGGCCTCGAGCTGGTCGAGCTCGGCCTGGAGTGCATCGCGCGCCGCGACCTCCTCTTCGCTCATCGGCACCTCGCGCCCGCGCAGCCGGCGGAGACCATAGGTGTGGCCGTAAGGAAGCTCGGGCGCCACCTCGATCCATTTCCAGCCCTCGGCTCGGATGGCGTCGGCTTCGCGCTCGAGCTTGTCGGCGACGAGCTTCTCGAGCAGGGCCGGCTCCTGGAGCCAGCCGCCGTCATCGGACTCGAACAGGTCACGCAGGATCGTGCCGCCCGCTTCCTCGTAGGCCGTTGTGCCGACGAACAGCGCCCGCTTGTCGGAAACCCGTACCGACCCTTCGGTGAGCATGCGCCGGATCTGATAGGGCTCGCTTCTATAGGACCGCTGCAAGGCCTCCCACACCTGCTCCTGGCGGGCATGGTCGGGATTGACGGTGAAGGCTATGAGTTGGTCGAGCGTCATGCTGTCCTCGGCGTAAACGTCGAGCAACTTCGGCGCCACCGCCGCGAGCCGTAGGCGCTGGTGCACGACGGCGACCGAGACGAAGAAGGCGGCGGCGATCTCCTCCTCGGACTGGCCTTTCTCGCGCAAGGCAAGGAAGGCGCGGAATTGATCGAGCGGATGCAGAGGCGCGCGCTGCACGTTCTCGGCCAAGCTGTCCTCCTCGGCGATGCCGCCGGTGCGGATGACGCACGGAATGGGTGCGGTCTTGGGAAGGCGCTTCTTCTTGATGAGAAGCTCGAGCGCCCGGTAGCGTCGTCCGCCGGCCGGAACCTCGTAGAGTCCGGTCTCGTTGCCGTCGGCATCGCACACTGGCCGAACGGTGAGGCTCTGCAGCAGTGTGCGCCGGGCGATGTCCTCGGCCAGCTCCTCGATGGCGACGCCGGCCTTGATACGCCGGACGTTGGACTGACTGAGGACCAGCTTGTTGAAGGGGATGTCGCGCGAGACGCTGAGCGCGATCTTGGGAATGGCTTTGGCCATGTCGGGATTCTCCACGACGGGCGGCCGGGAGACTCTCTCGCGACCTCCAACCCGTCACGAACCCCGCACCCCTCTCTTCCTCTGGCCTGCTTCGCACCGGGTGGAACGGCACGCCGCGCGCCACGCGGCGTGCCGTTGGAAGCGAGCGGGACTCACTCCGTCTGCCGCAGCGCCTCGGCTGTGGCCTGCAGAAGGTCGTCGTCGAGAACGATACGGCCAGCGGTGCGTGCGGCTGCGGCGTAGACCGACAAGGAGAACGTGCCCTCGAACCAGAGATCGCGCTCGATGCCGAGGCCGAGCGGAAGGCGCACTGACGCCATCTCCGTCAGGCTGAAGGCGCCAAGCTCCGGACAGCCGAAGCCAAGGTCGGCGAGTCCGAACAGCGTGTCGTTATCCTCGTCGAGCTCGGTCGCCAGCCAGGTTGCGGCGCCAAGCGGATTGAAGAACTTGACCACGGGGACGTGATCGACATCACGCAGGCGCCCGTTAGCGAGCAGGCGCTCGTGCAGCTCCGGGGTGAGGAGGATCATGCCGCCCTCCGTCCGTTGGAGGCCGTGTCGCCGGCTTCGGGCAGGAAGCCCAAGAGATAGTCGGCCGCTTTGCTTGCGAGCGAGGCGGCGCGCACGATGGCGCGGTTGTCCTCACGAAGGACTTCGAGCCACGATCCGATGTAGTCGGCATGGCGCACGGTCGGCGCGATGCCGAGCGCGGCGCAGCAGAACGCCGCGTTCATCTCGGCACATTATCCTGACAGTCTGAAATCGCGTCAGACGGTGAATAGTGAAAAGTGGTCCTGT
>VFQQ010000134.1_pt1 | contig 194871 bp, 184 predicted proteins | sample 3512341 | NCBI WGS metagenome assembly VFQQ01 (sample SAMN10412373, study PRJNA504923) | tailings metagenome | isolation source: Relicate 2 Philex TSF1 revegetated site | place: Philippines: Tuba, Benguet | collected 2017-08-29 | reverse complement strand
GGGGACCCGGATCGGGTTTGGGTTGACCCCCAGGCTGCGGCTGCGGCTGCGCCGCAATCCTCGCCACCCCCCGAGGGGGCTCAAACCCGACCGGGGGACCCGGATCGGGTTTGGGTTGACCCCCAGGCTGCGGTTGTTGAGGGGCGTCGAGGGTGCGCAGCGCCTGCGCGAGCCGGCTGCCGGGTGCGGCGAAGGGCAGCGCCAGCTGCTGGGTGAACGCGCCGCGCCGGGGTGCCGCGAGCCCGCCTGCGCGATGCGAGGGCACCACGGCGGAGCGGGCCCGCAGGGGCCCGCCACGGGTGCTGCGGGGCAGCGTCACTTCTTGCCCTTCACGTGGCCTTCGAGCTCGACGAAGGACGGGCGGTCGGTCGAGTACAGCACCTTGCGTCCGAACTCGATGGCCACCTGCGGCGCATAACCCTGCATGCTGGCCAGCAGCACGGTCTTGATGCACTGCAGCTCCTTGGTCGCGTCCTCGACCTTCTGCTCGAGCAGTCCGCCCAGCGGCTCGGCAAAGCCGTAGGCCAGGAAGATGCCGAGGAAGGTGCCAACCAGCGCCGAGCCGATCATGCCGCCCAGCACCGCCGGCGGCTGGCCGACCGAGCCCATGGTGTTGACCACGCCCAGCACCGCCGCGACGATGCCGAAGGCCGGCAGCGCGCCGGCCATGCGCTGGATCGCCGCCACCGCCGCATGCTCCTCCTGATGGTGCGTCTCGATCTCGCTGTCCATCAGGCTCTCGATCTCGTGGGCGTTGAGGTTGCCCGAGACCATCATGCGCAGGTAGTCGGTCACGAACTCGGCCACGTGGTGGTCGTTGCCGACGTTGGGGTACTTCTGGAACAGCGGGCTGTTGTGCGGGTCCTCGACGTCCTTCTCGATGGACATCAGGCCTTCCTTGCGCGCCTTCTGCAGGATGTCGTACAGCAGCGCCAGCAGCTCCATGTAGCGGGCCTTGCTGAACTTGCTGCCCTTGAAGCACATGCCGATGCCCTTGACGACCGCCTTGACCACCTTCATCTGATTGTTGGCCAGGAAGGCGCCGATGGCGGCACCAAAGATGGTGACCATCTCGAACGGCAAGGCCTTCAGGATCACGCCGATGTTGCCGCCGTGCACGATGTACACGCCGAAGACGCAACCCAGCGCCATGAGCCAACCAACGATTACGAACATGGCTTCCAGGGTCCTGCGGATGCCGTGCCGAAGGGCGCGTGCTGCCGGGACATGGCAGGGTTATCGGCAGGCGCCCGCGCCGGTTGAGCGGAGCCGCCCTGGGCCGTGGCCGGGGGCAGCCGGTAGAGCCACAACGGCCGCTGGCCGGCCGGCTGCAGACGCTGCACCGCGGCCACGCCGGGCACCTCGAACTCCAGGCTGACGAGCCAGGCGCCGGGCGCCATCTCGCGCCGCGCCTTGTCCCAGGCGCGGGCCATGCTCTCGGGACGCTGGAACAGGTAGACCAGGTCGTAGCCGCGCCAGTCGGCGGCCCACATGTCGCCGCGGCGCACCGCGGCCTCGCGGCAGCGCCAGGCCGCCCACCAGGCCAGCGGCAGGCTCCACTCGATGCCGTCCAGGCGTGCCTGCGGCCACAGTGCGCGCAGCGCGCGCAGGCCATGGCCCAGCCCGCAACCGGCCTCCAGCACGCGCCGCGGCGCCGGCGCCACCAGCGCGTCGAGCCCGCGCAGCGCGGTTGCGGGGGTGGGGTAGAAGGGGGCGTCGCGCCAGGCGCGCAGCGGATAGGCCAGCAGCAGCGGCATCAGCGCCGCCAGCCAGACCCAGGCCGGCCATCCCGCGGCGCCGGCCAACGCCAGCGCCGACAGGGGGAAGCCGCCGGCGGCCAGCGCGCGGCGCCAGGGCCGCACCTGGCGCCAGGCCAGCACCACGCCAGCCAAGGCCCCCACGGCCAGCGCCCCCGCCGGCGCCAGCCCGGCCTGCAGCGCCGCCCAGCACAAGGCCCAGGCGGCGGACCAGGCCAGCAGCGCCGGCAATGGCCAGGGCAGCGCCCGTTCCGGTCCGGCGGCGCGCCGCGGCTGGCGTGGGGGGATCGGCTGTGCGGGCATCACGGCGTCTGGCATCGGCGTGCGGGCAAGGCGGGCGACCGCTTGCAGCGGGCCGCACGCTCGGGCCGCCCAGTGTCGGCCGGCGACGCCGCGGCCGCTGCGTCGAACAGCGCCGCTTTGACCACCCTTCCCCACGGCCTTGCAGCGGCCGCGCCGTGCCCAGAAAAAAAAGCGGGCCCCGCGAGGGGCCCGGCAAAAGCACAGGGGTCTGTGCCAGGAGGAGACGAGCAATGAACAAGGGACTTCGGTTCGCTACGCACGCCGGCGACAGCGCTCCGATGGGACTGGTATCGGTTGTGCGGCGCCGGCGCTTGAGCCGGCGCGCCGCTCAATGTGCAAGCATCTGTTGCGCGGCGTCGCCGAAGGCGCCGGCCAGCTTGCCCTTGCCGGCGCGCGCCGGCGGGTTGCACAGCCCGCAGACATAGTGGCGCGCGATCTCGTGCGGGTGGCTGACGAAGTGGCCGCCGCACTTGCGGCACTTGGTCATCGTGAGCATGCCGTTGTCGACGAACTTCACCAGGCGCCAGGCGCGGGTGACGCTGAGCAGCGGCTCCAGGCCCTGGGCCTGAATCTGCTCGACATACAGCTGGTAGGCCTTGATCACGGTGTCGATCTCGTCGAGCGCCGCGGCCTTGTTCAGGTACTCGTGCAGGTTGAGGAACAGGCTGCTGTGGATGTTGGGCTGCCAGGTCATGAACCAGTCCGTGGAGAACGGCAGCTGGCCCTTGCTCGGGCTCTTGCCGGCGACCTCCTTGTACAGGCGCAGCAGGCGCTCGTAGCTGAGGTCGGTCTCGCTCTCCAGCACCTGCAGCCGGGCGCCGAGCTTGATCAGCGTGACGGCACGCTCGATCTGCTTGGCTTCGGTGAGGATGCTCTTGTTGCGGGCCATGGTTCGCTCCTGGAATCTGTTCGTTTGTCTGGCGGGCCGGATCGGGCCGCCGGCTCAGGCGGCTTCGCGGTGGCGGCCGGCGAGCAGGATCGAGGCGTGCAGGCGGCTCATGCCGTCGTTGGCGGCGCCCTTGCCGTGGCTGGTGAGCAGGTTCCAGACCATGTCGTCGTCCATGCGGAAGCGGCACAGCAGGGTGTTGCCGGTGGCGACCTTCATCATCTGCGCCGGGGTCAGGGTGCCGATCAGCTCGGCGGTCTCCTCGCTGACGCCGAGGCGGAACAGGGCCTGCTCCTTGTCCTGGCGGATCAGGCTCTGGGCCAGCATCAGGTAGGACAGGTTGGCTTCGCGGATCTCGGCGAGGATCTGGTCGGTGTTCATCTCGGGTCTCCTGCAGTGCGTGCGGTGGCGGGATCGATGAAACGAACTGTAGGGGTCCGAAATGGACGGCAACATAGTCGCTGTTCCGTGACTTGAGTCCAGCTTCTTCCACGCCGCCTGTCAGGCAGATTCCTACACGGCCGGCGGTTCGTGACGCGGGTCACGCCGCATGCGCAGGCGGTGGCCCGCCCGGCCGCGCGCGCGGCCGGGCTGCTGGGCAGGAACTGCGGGGGACGTGGCGGCCAGATGCCGGCGCCGGGCGCTGCGGCCGGGCACCCGGCCCGCCGGCGCGGGCTCAGCGGCGCCTACGCGCGCTCGATGCGCGCGTAGGCGCTGTGGTTGTGTATGGACTCGAGGTTCTCGACCTCGACCACGTAGCGCCCCACGCGCGGGTCCGACGCCAGCGCCAGCGCGGCGTCGCGCACCAGGTCCTCGACGAACTTCGGGTTCTCGTAGGCGCGCTCGGTGATCCACTTCTCGTCGCTGCGCTTGAGCAGCGGCCACAGCTCGCTGCTGGCCGCGCCCTCGGCGACGCGCACCAGCTCGTGCCAGGGCAGTTCGGCCAGCGGCTCCACGCGCAGCGTCACCAGCGAGCGCTGGTTGTGCGCGCCGTAGTCGGAGATCTCCTTCGAGCAGGGGCACAGGCTCTTCACCGGCACCGTCACCTCGGCCCAGACCGAGGTGACCGGGTCGCCGCCACCGGCAGGCCGCTCGCGCCGCGCGATCCAGCGGCCGCGCACGTCGAGCAGGCTCTGCACGCCCGAGACCGGCGCGCGCTTGCGCACGAAGAAGTCGAAGCCCGCCTCGATGCCGCCCTCGGCGGCCTCCAGGCGCTGCAGCATCCGGCCCAGGCCGTCGCGCAGGCCGGCGGCGTCCAGCGGCGCGTCCAGCGCGTCCAGCCAGGCGACGAAGCGCGACATGTGCGTGCCCTTCTTGTCCGCCGGCAAGGCCACGTCCAGCGCCCAGACCGCCTGCACCGGCTGCACGGCGTCGGCCATGCGGATCTGCAGCGGGTAGCGGATGCCCTTGATGCCGACGCGCTGGATGGCCAGCTGCCGCTGGTCGCGGCTGCTTTGCGTGTCGGGGATGTGCAGGGCGTCGGTGGGGTGGCTCATGGCGCTGCGCAGCATGCCAGCTTCGCGACGGCGATGCCGGACCAGGGTTTACACGGAGACGCGGCGCGCCCGGCGCCGCGCGGCTCAGGCGTTGGCCGCCGCCAGCGTCGGGCGGCCGCCGCCGAAGCGGCGCTGGATGGCGGCCTCGATGCCGGCGGCGTCCAGGCCGTGGAGGGCGAGCAGCTTGGCCGGGTCGCCATGCTCGACGAAGGCGTCGGGAAGGCCCAGCTGCAAGACCGGCAGTGCCACGCCATGGGCGGCCAGGCACTCGAGCACGGCGCTGCCGGCGCCGCCCATCACGCAGCCCTCCTCCACCGTCACCAGCGCCTCGTGGTCGCGCGCCAGCTGCAGCACCAGCTCGGCGTCGAGCGGCTTGACGAAGCGCATGTCGGCCACCGTCGCGCCCAGCTTCTCGGCGGCCTTCAGCGCCGGCTGCAGCAGCGTGCCGAAGGCCAGGATCGCGATGCGCTCGCCGGCGCGGCGCTGCACGCCCCTGCCCCAGGGCCAGGCCTCGAGCGCCGGCGCGATCGCCACGCCGGTGCCGCTGCCGCGCGGGTAGCGCACCGCCACCGCATGGTCCTGCTGGAAGGCGGTGGTCAACGCCTGGCGCAGCTCGTTCTCGTCGCTGGGCACCAGCATCGAGCAGTTGGGCACGCAGCGCACATAGGCGATGTCGTAGGCGCCGCAGTGGGTGGCGCCATCGGCGCCGACCACGCCGGCGCGGTCCAGCGCGAACACCACCGGCAGCTTCTGGATCGCCACGTCGTGGATCAGCTGGTCGTAGGCGCGCTGCAGGAAGGTGCTGTAGATCGCCACCACCGGCTTCAGGCCCTCGCAGGCCAGGCCGGCGGCAAAGGTCACCGCATGCTGCTCGGCGATGCCGACGTCGTGGTAGCGGCTGGGGAAGCGCTGGTGGAACTCGACCATGCCCGAGCCCTCGCGCATCGCCGGCGTGATCGCCACCAGGCGCGGATCGGCCGCGGCCATGTCGCACAGCCACTGGCCGAAGACCTGGGTGTAGGTCGGCTTGCTCGGCGGCGCGGCCTTGGGAAAGCCCTCGGCCGGGTTGAACTTGCCGCTGGCGGCGTGGTACTTGACCGGGTCGGCCTCGGCCAGCTTGTAGCCATAGCCCTTCTTGGTGACCACGTGCAGGAACTGCGGTCCCTTCTTGTCGCGCAGGTTCTCCAGCGTGGGGATCAGGCCATCGAGGTCGTGGCCGTCGATCGGGCCGACGTAGTTGAAGCCGAATTCCTCGAAGATCGTGCCGGGCACGACCATGCCCTTGGCATGCTCCTCGAAGCGGCGGGCCAGCTCGAACAGCGGCGGTGCGTTCTTCAGCACCCCCTTCACGCCCTCGCGCGCGGCGGCGTAGAACTTGCCGCTCATCAGCCGCGCCAGGTAGTTGTTCAGCGCGCCCACCGGCGGACTGATCGACATGTCGTTGTCGTTCAGGATCACCAGCAGGTTGGCATGCTGGCCGGCATGCGGCACACCGGCATTGTTCATGGCCTCGAAGGCCATGCCGGCGGTCATCGCGCCGTCGCCGATGACGGCCACCGCGCGGCGCTGCTCGCCCTTGAGCTGCGCCGCCAGCGCCATGCCCAGCGCGGCGCTGATGCTGGTGCTGCTGTGCGCCGTGCCGAAGGCGTCGTACGCGCTCTCGTCGCGGCGCGGGAAGCCGCCCACGCCGCCCAGCTGGCGCAGCGTGTGCATGCGCTCGCGGCGGCCGGTGAGCACCTTGTGCGCGTAGGTCTGGTGGCCGACGTCCCAGACGATGCGGTCGTGCGGCGTGTCGAACACCCGGTGCAGGGCCACCGTCAGCTCGATGGTGCCGAGGTTGCTGCCCAGGTGCCCGCCGGTCTGGCTGACGGTGTGCAGCACGAAGGCACGCAGCTCGTCGGCCAGCTGGTGCAGCTCGGCACGCGACAGCCGGCGCAGGTCGGCCGGTGAATCGATCTGGTCTAGCAGCTTGCTCATCGTGGGTTCGCGCTGGCGGGCGGCAGGCCCGGCGCAGGCAGGGACGAGGGGTTCAGGGGCGGGGAACGCTCAATTGTCGCGCTCCACGACGCGGTCGGCCAGCGTGGCCAGCCGATGCGTGGCGTCGCCCAGGCCGCTGCGCCGCAGCGCGGCCAGGGCCTGGTCGCGCAGCGCGTCCGCGTGGCGGCGCGCGGCGTCCAGCCCCAGCACCGACACGTAGGTGGGCTTGTTGTGCTCCAGATCCTTGCCGGCGGTCTTGCCCAGCGTCTCGCTGGCCTGGGTCACGTCGAGGATGTCGTCGACGACCTGGAAGGCCAGGCCGATGGCGGCGCCGTAGTCCGACAGCGCCTCCAGCGCCGCGGCCGGCACCTCGCCGCAGGCGGCACCCATCAGCACGCTGCCCTGCAGCAGCGCACCGGTCTTGCGCTTGTGCATGTCGCGCAGCGCGGCCTCGTCCAGCCTGCGGCCGATGCTGGCAAGGTCGATGGCCTGGCCGCCGGCCATGCCGGCGTGGCCGGCGGCGCGCGCCAGCAGCCGGCACAGCCGCGCCTGCAGCGCCGGCGGCACACCGGCGTCGGGCGTCAGCACCTCGAAGGCCAGGGCCTGCATCGCGTCGCCGGCCAGCATCGCCTGGGCCTCGCCGTACTTCACGTGCACCGTGGGCTTGCCGCGGCGCAGCACATCGTTGTCCATGCAGGGCATGTCGTCGTGCACCAGCGAATAGGCGTGGATCAGTTCCACCGCCACCGCGGCGCGGCGCGCCGCCTCGCGCTGCCCCCGCACCGCCTCGCAGCTGGCCAGCACCAGCAGCGGGCGCAGGCGCTTGCCCCCGTCGAGCACGCCGTAACGCATGGCCTCGCCCAGGCCGGCCGGCGCGTCGGCCGGCACCCAGTCCTGCAGCGCGGCCTCGACGTCGGCCAGTGCCGCTGACGCCCAGGCGTCGAACGCGACAGCGCTCACGCCCCGGCCCACGGTTTGAGCTGGCCGTCCTCGAGCACCTTGACCTGCTGCTCCACGGCCTGCAGCCGCGCCTGGCAGAAGGCCAGCAGCTCGGCGCCACGGCGGTAGGCGTCCAGCAACTGGTCCAGCGGCAGCGTGCCGCCTTCCATGGCCTGGACCAGGCGGTCCAGTTCGGCCAGCGCCGCCTCGTAGCTGGCGGGCGCGGCGGGCGGTGCGGCGGGGGCAGCGGTCTTGGCCATTCCGTGGGATGAAAAACGAGGCCGGCATTCTAGTCATCGAAAGCTGACGTCCGGCTGCACCGGGCTGGGGAGCCCTGCCCAGTCGTGCAGCGGCCCCGGCCCGACACAGGCCCCCGGCGCGGGCCCGGGCGCGGCAGCAGCAGGGGGGTACACTCCCCCCCCTCTCCGCGCCGGGCCGCCTGGCCCGGCCACCTTCACGGCGGCACCGGCGGTGCCCGCCGGCGCCACCCGCGGGGCCACCGGGTGGCCGTTCGATACCCCCTGCGAAGGAGGATCCACTCGGATCATGTCGGACCTGAGCATCCGTCTCGAAGCTCTCGCGCGCAGCCGCACCCAGCTGCCCGTCTCCAGCTACTTCAGCGAGGACCTGTTCCGTGAGGAACAGGTGCGCATCTTCGAGCCCGGTCCGCGTTACCTGGGGCACGAGCTGGCGCTGCCCGAGGTCGGCGACTACCTGGCGCTGGCACAGGAAGGCGAAGGCCGCGCGCTGGTGCGCACGGCCCAGGGCATCGAGCTCGTCTCCAATGTCTGCCGCCACCGCCAGGCGGTGATGCTGAAGGGCCGCGGGCGCACGCCCGGCCACATCGTCTGCCCGCTGCACCGCTGGACCTACGACCTGCAGGGCCGGCTGATCGGCGCCCCGCACTTCGCCGAGGACCCCTGCCTGAACCTGCGCAACTACCCGCTGCAGACCTGGCATGGGCTGGTCTTCGAGAACCGGCCGGGCGGCCGCCGCGTGGCCGACGACCTGGCCCGGCTGGGCAACGCCGCCGGGCTGGACTTCAGCGGCTACGTCTACGACCGCGCCCACCTGCACCAGTGCAACTACAACTGGAAGACCTTCATCGAGGTCTACCTGGAGGACTACCACGTCGGGCCCTTCCATCCCGGCCTGGGCCACTTCGTCACCTGCGACGACCTGGCCTGGCAGTTCGAGGCCGAGTTCTCGGTGCAGACGGTGGGCATCCACCAGGCCCTGCAGAAGCCGGGCTCGCCGGTCTACCAGCGCTGGCACGATGCGCTGCTGGCCTTCCGCCAGGGCCAGGCGCCGCGGCACGGCGCGATCTGGCTGACCTACTTCCCGACCGTGATGGTCGAGTGGTACCCGCATGTGCTGGTGGTCTCGACGCTGTTCCCGCAGGGCCCGCGCAGGACGCTGAACCTGGTCGAGTTCTTCTACCCCGAGGAGATCGCCGCCTTCGAGCGCGAGTTCGTCGAGGCCCAGCAGGCCGCCTACATGGAGACCTGCGTGGAGGACGACGAGATCGCCGAGCGCATGGACGCCGGCCGCGAGGCCTTGCTGCAGCGCGGCGACGACGAGGCCGGCCCCTACCAGAGCCCGATGGAAGACGGCATGCAGCACTTCCACGAGTGGTACCGCCGGCGCATGGGCGACGCGGCACCCGGCGTGGTGCCTGAATCGGCCTGAGGCCGGTCCGGCGCCGGCCGCCCAAGCCCCCGCGATGGACGCCTCATCGCGCCTGACGGCGCCGCTGCTGATGGTCGGCGCGTCGCTGCTGTTCTCGGCGATGGCGGTGTGCGTCAAGTTCGCCGCGCTGGCCGGCCACGGCGCCGGCGAGATCGTCTTCTACCGCTCGGCGGTGGGGCTGGTGGCGATGGCGGCGGTGATGCAGGTCGGCGGCATCACCTGGCGCACCGCCGTGCCCGGGCTGCACCTGACGCGCAGCCTCAGCGGCACCGCCGGCCTGTGCCTGTGGTTCTACGCCATCGGCGGGCTGCCGCTGGCCACGGCGATGACGCTGAACTTCATGTCCAGTGTCTGGATCGCGCTGTTCCTGATCGGCGGCGCCGTGCTGCTGGCGCCACGGGCGCCGGGCCAGCCGGGCGCGCCGGGGCTGGACCCGCGCCTGGTGGCGGCGGTGGCCGCCGGTTTCGTCGGCGTGGTGCTGGTGTTGCGGCCCACGCTGGCCCGCGACCAGCTGTGGCATGGCCTGGTCGGCCTGCTGTCGGGCATGGTGGCCGCCGTGGCCTACCTGCAGGTCACGGCGCTGGGCCGGGCCGGCGAGCCGGGCACCCGCGTCGTCGCCTACTTCTCGCTGGCCGGGGTGGTCAGCGGGGCGCTGCTGACGCTGCTGGAGGGCGGCCCGCTGCTGCCCTCGCCGCGCACGGCGGCACTGCTGCTGGCCACGGGGCTGCTGGCCACCGCCGGGCAGTGGATGATGACGCGCGCCTACGCCGTGGGCGCCACGCTGGGCAACGCGGCGCTGCAGTACCTGGGCATCGTCTGGTCCTTCGGGCTCGGCGTTGCGCTGTTCGACGACCCGGTCAGCGCGATGGCGCTGGCCGGCATGGCCTTGATCGTCGCGGCGGGTATCGTCGCGACCAGGCTGGCCGCCGCGCAGAAGCCGGCGCCGCCGCCCGAGACGCGGAGCGAGACATGACGACGCCGCAGGCGACCACGCCCGAGACCTCCCCCCTGATGACCGCCGACGCGCTGCAGGCGGCCCTGGCCCGCGCGCGGCCACCGCTGCTGCTGGACTGCGGCTTCGACCTGGCGGACCCCGGCGCCGGCCGCCGCGCCTATGCCGCCGGCCACCTGCCCGGGGCGCGCTACGCCCACCTGGACGAGGACCTGTCGGGCGCCAAGACCGGCCGCAACGGCCGCCACCCCCTGCCGGCACGCGATGCGCTGGCGGCCACGCTGGGCCGCCTGGGCGTGACGCCGCAGCGCCCGGTGGTCTGCTACGACGCGCAGGGCGGCATGTACGCCGCACGCGCCTGGTGGCTGCTGCGCTGGATGGGCCACGCCGAGGTGCGTGTGCTCGACGGCGGCCTCGCCGCCTGGCGCACCGCCGGCGGCACGATCGAGACCGGCGAAGGGCCGGCGCCGGCGCCCGCCGCGCCCTACCCCGCCAGCGCGGTGCCGGCGATGCCCACGGTGAGCGCCGAGGAGCTGCTGGCGCAGCTGGGCCAGGTGCGGCTGCTGGATGCCCGCGCCGCCGAACGCTTCCGCGGCGATGTCGAGCCGCTGGATGCCGTGGCCGGCCACATCCCCGGCGCCACGCTGCGCTGCTTCCGCGACAACCTGGGCCCGGACGGCCGCTTCAAGCCCCCCGCCCGGCTGCGCGACGAGTTCGCCGCGCTGGGCGCTGCCGGCGGCCAGCCGGTGGTGCAGCAATGCGGCAGCGGCGTCACCGCCTGCCACAACATGCTGGCGATGCTGCACGCCGGGCTGCCGGCGGGCACGCTGTACCCCGGCTCGTGGAGCGAGTGGTGCGCCGACCCGATGCGGCCGGTGGCGCGCGGATGATCGCTGGGCCAGGCCGGCCCGGCGCTTGATCCCGGTCAAGCAGCGCGGGCCGGAACCGGGAACACTGGGCCTGCACCCGCACTCGAACCCGCTGCCGCGGCAGCCGCGGCGGCAACACCACGAGGAGGCCCCATGTACAAGCGCATCCTGTTCCCCACCGACGGCTCGGAGATCACGGCCAAGGCCTTGCAGCAGGCGCTGGCGCTGGCCAGGCTGTGCGGCGCCGACCTGTACGCGCTGGCGGTGAAGGATCCCTTCCCCTACAGCGCCATCTCCGAGATGCAGCCGGTGCCGCCGCAGGAGTTCTACGACGCGCAGGAACGCATCGCCGCGGCGCGGGTGAAGGCGGTGGCGGCGGCGGCCCGCGAGGCCGGCCTGGTCTGCCATGGCCACACGGTCGAGGCACTGCACCCCTGGGAGGCGATCCTGGACCATGCCAAGGACAAGGGCTGCGACGCCATCGTGATGGCCTCGCACGGCCGCCGCGGCGTCGGTGCGCTGCTGCTGGGCAGCGAGACGCAGAAGGTGCTGACGCACAGCACGCTGCCGGTGCTGGTGGTGCGCTGAGCCGGCCCGCCCCGGGGCCGGCGCGCCTCAGTGGGCGTGGCCGCCCAGCGCCTCGCGCGCCGCCATCACGATCGCCAGGCCCACCAGCAGCCACAGCAGCTGCGCTGCCGTCTCGCGCCAGGCCAGGCGCTGCTGCAGCTGCGGCAGCAGGTCGGCCACCGCCACGTAGACGAAGCTGCTGGCCGCCACCACCAGCAGGAAGGGCAGCGCCGCCTCAAAGGGCCCGACCAGGAAGTAGCCCACCACGCCCCCGGCCACGCCCGCCAGCCCCGACAGCGCGTTGTAGGCCAGCGCGCGGCGGCGGCTGAAGCCGGCGTTGAGCAGCACGATGTAGTCGCCGGCCTCCTGCGGGATCTCGTGGGCCACGATGGCCAGCGCCGTGGCCACGCCCAGCGCCGGGTCGGCGATGAAGGCGGCGGCGATGATCACCCCGTCGCAGAAGTTGTGGATGCCGTCGCCGACCAGCACGCTCAGGCCGCCGCGGCCGGCCTGCTGGGCGTCGAAGTGGTGGTGGTGGTGGTGGCCGTCGCCCTGGTGGTGGTGGACATGCCGGTACAGCTCGGCCTTCTCCAGCAGCCAGAAGAACAGCAGCCCGGCGAGCAGCGTGGCGAACAGCGCCTGCGGCTCGGCCTTGTGGCCCTCGAAGGCCTCGGGCAGCACCTGCAGCAGGGCCGTGCCCAGCAGCACGCCGGCCGACAGGCTGACCAGGCTCTTGACCACGCGCGCCAGCACGCCCACGGTGAGCGAGGCGGCGACAACAACCGACAGCAGGCCGCCGGCCAGCGTGGCGGCCACGATGTAGAGGAGGGTCATGGGTGGGGCGGCGCGCGGTGGCGGCGCCGCTGAACAGGCATCACGACGATCTTAGCGAGCCTGTCAACACCGGCCGGGCGGGCCGGGCGGTGCGGCGAGCGCCGCTCAAAGGCCGTTGGCCTTGAACCAGGCCAGGCAGCGCTTCCAGCCGTCCTCGGCGGCGGCCTGGCGGTAGCTGGGTCGGTAGTCGGCGTGGAAGGCGTGCGGCGCGTCGGGGTAGACCACGAACGCGCTGCGGCGGGCGGCGTCGCTGCCGGCGGCCAGCGCGGCCTTCATCCTCTCCACCGTGTCCAGCGGGATGCCGGTGTCCTTCTCGCCGTACAGGCCCAGCACCGGGGCGCGCAGCGCGCCGGCCACGTCCACAGCATGGCGCGGCGTCAACGGCGAGGCCTGGCCCACCAGGCGCCCGTACCAGGCCACGCCGGCCTTCAGCGCCGGGCTGTGCGCCGCGTACAGCCAGGTGATGCGGCCGCCCCAGCAGAACCCCGTCACGCCCACGCGGGCGGCGTCGGCGCCTTCCTTGGCGGCGAAGGCCAGCGTGGCGTCCAGGTCGCCCATCACCTGCGCGTCGGGCACCTTGTTGATGACCTCGGCAACGAGCTTGGCGATCTCGCCGTAGCTGGCGGCGTCACCCTGGCGCACGAACAACTCGGGCGCGATGGCGTAGTAGCCGGCGCGGGCGAAGCGGCGCGCCACGTCGGCGATGTGCTCGTGCACGCCGAAGATCTCGCTGACCACCAGCACCACCGGCAGCCCGCTGCGCCCGGCCGGCGCCGCGCGGTAGGCCGGCATCCTGAAGTCGCCCACCGGCACCGTGACCTCGCCGGTCACCAGGCCGTCGCTGGGCGTCTTGATGACGGTCTGCGCCGCCACCGGCAGCACCGCGGCGGCAAAGCCGGCGCCCAGCGTGCCGCGCACGAAGCCGCGGCGGTCCAGCGCCGGCGCCGCCGGCACGAGGGTGTCGAAGTCGGGGTGGGTCAACTCGTCGCTCCTGGGGGTTCTGAGCCGCTGCGCCGCGGGCGCCGGGCGCCTCGGCTTTGCTGCGGCCGCGGATTCTAGGAACGCGGCGCCGGGCGCGTGCCCCAGCCCCGCGATACCCCCGCACGCCGCGCGCCGCGGCGCGCGGCGCTCAGGAGCCCAGCAGCTTGCCGCTGCGCAGCCGCGTGCGCCCGGCCAGCTTGGCCACGGCGCGGCCGGGCATGGCCCAGCGGCTGGCGACCCGCGCGAACAGCAGGCCTTCGGATTCGGCGCGCAAGGTGGTCAAGGCGCCGGTCTCGGGGTTCACCAGGTCGGCCACGGGCTCGCCGGCACGCAGCAGCGCACCCACCTCGGCGCGGAACACCAGCACGCCGGCCACGGGCGCGACGATGGGCTCGGTGGCCGCCAGCGGAGTGGGCGCGCAGGCCGGCGGCGGCGCCGCCGGCGGCGTGCCGGCCAGCACGCCCTGGCGCTGCAGGAACTGCAGCAAGGCCTCGGCGTCGCGCTCGGCCAGCGCGTGGTCGGTGTCGGCCTGGCCGCGCAGCTCCACCGTGGTGGCGAAGCAGGCCAGCGGCAGGGGCTGCGCCGGGCAGGCCTGCTGCAGCGTCAGCCAGGGGCGGGTGCAGACCTCGTCCAGCGGCGAGTCGCCGCAGTCGGTGGCCAGCAGGATGGCGCGCGCGCCCAGCCGCGCCCCCAGGTCGGTGGCCAGTTCGGCCTGCGGCGTCAGCGCGTACAGGTGGACGACGGCCTCGGCGTCGCTGTGCAGATCCAGCACGATGTCGGCGTCTATGGCCAGGCGCAGCAGGTGCTTCTTCAGGTCGGCGGCCGGGTTGTGTGCCGTCAGCCCGTCCGCGGCAGCGGCCAGCGCCTGGCGCGCCAGCGCCACGTTGGCCGCCGCATCGGTGCCCAGCCGCCCCTGGACCGCCGCCACGGCGGCCTGGCCCAGGTCGGCGAACTCGCGGTTGAAGTTGATGCCGTCGCGCAGGTCGAAGCGGCCGACATGCTTGCCCAGCACCTGCTGCGCCAGCCCGATCGGGTTGGCAAAGGGCAGCAGCAGCACCTCGCCGAGCACGGCGCCCTCGGCCTCCAGCTGCAGCAGCCGGCGGCGCAGCACCTGCGCCACCAGCAGCGCCGGCACCTCGTCGGCATGCAGCGCGGCGGTGATGGTGGCCTTGGGCCGTGCGCCCTCGCGGCCGAAGCGCAGCAGCTGCAGGCCCAGGCGCTGGCCGGGGCTGGCGCCGGCGAGTTCCAGGGTCTGCTGCTGCATCGCGGGTCAGACGGCGAGCAGGTGCTGCCGGTAGTGCAGCAGCTCGTCGATGGACTCGTGGATGTCGGCCAGCGCGGTGTGCGCCTGGGCCTTCTTGAAGCCGTCCAGCGCCGCCGGCTTCCAGCGCCGCGCCAGCTCCTTCAGCGTGCTGACGTCGAGGTTGCGGTAGTGGAAGAAGCGCTCCAGCGCCGGCATCGTGCGGGCCAGGAAACGGCGGTCCTGGCAGATGCTGTTGCCGCACATCGGGCTCTTGCCCGCCGGCACGTAGCGCTGCAGGAAGGCGATCACCGCGGCCTCGGCCTGCGCCTCGTCCACCGTGCTGGCGCGCACACGATCGGTCAGGCCGCTCTTGCCATGCGTGCCCTTGTTCCAGGCGTCCATGCCGTCGAGCACGGCGTCGCTCTGGTGCACGGCGAACACCGGGCCTTCGATCCGCTGCGTGATCTGGGCGTCGGTGACGACGACGGCGATCTCGATGATGCGGTCGCTGTCGGTGTCCAGCCCGGTCATCTCGAGGTCTATCCAGACCAGGTTCTGGTCGCTGTGCGGCAGCACGGCAGGGGCGGCGGTGTCGGTCATCGGCGGTGGTCGGGGAATGGAGCGCGGATTCTCGCCCAAGCCTACACTCGCGCCCCAGCATGTCCGACGCCATCACCTCCGTCTTCGTCGCTGCGCTGCTGGCCGCCTGGGCCGTGCGCGCCTGGCTGACCCGCCGCCAGATGCGCCATGTGGCGGCGCACCGCGGCGCCGTGCCCGCGCCCTTCGCCGGCAGCGTGCCGCTGCAGGCCCATCAGCGCGCCGCCGACTACACGCTGGACAAGCTGCGGCTGGCGTCGCTGTCGGGCGCGGTGTCCACCGCCATCGTCGTGGGCTGGACGCTGCTGGGCGGGCTGGACCTGATGAATGCCACGCTGCGCGACGCGCTCTTGCCGGGCTGGGGCGCGATGGGCTACCAGCTGGCGCTGCTGGCCGCGTTCACCTTGATCGGCGCGGTGCTCGAGCTGCCCTTCGAGGCCTGGGCCACCTTCCGCATCGAGCAGCGCCACGGCTTCAACCGCATGGGCTGGCGGCTGTGGCTGGCCGACCTGGCCAAGGGCGCGGCGGTGGGCACCGTCATCGGCCTGCCGCTGGCGGCGCTGGTGCTGTGGCTGATGGCGGCCAGCGGCGGGCTGTGGTGGCTGTGGGCCTGGGGGGCCTGGGTGGCCTTCAACCTGCTGCTGCTGGTGATCTACCCGACGCTGATCGCGCCCTGGTTCAACAAGTTCGAACCGTTGGCCGACGAGGCGCTGCGCGAGCGCGTGCAGGGGCTGATGCAGCGCTGCGGCTTCGCCGCCAAGGGCTTGTTCGTGATGGACGGCAGCCGGCGCTCGGCGCATGGCAATGCCTACTTCACCGGCCTGGGGGCGGCCAAGCGCGTGGTCTTCTTCGACACGCTGCTGCAGCGGCTCACCCCCACCGAGGTCGAGGCGGTGCTGGCGCACGAGCTGGGCCACTTCAAGCGCCGCCATGTGTTGCAGCGCATGGTGGCCATCTTCGCGCTGAGCCTGGGCGCGCTGGCGCTGCTGGGCTGGCTGGCGGCCCAGCCGGGCTTCTACACGGGTCTGGGGGTGCAGCCCAACCTGGACGCACCCAACGACGCGCTGGCGCTGCTGCTGTTCTCGCTGGCGCTGCCGCCGCTGGGCTTCTTCCTGTCGCCGCTGCTGGCGCAGTGGTCGCGCAAGCACGAGTTCGAGGCCGACGCCTACGCCTGCCAGATGGCCGACGGCGCGGCGCTGGCCCGCGCGCTGCTGAAGCTGCACGAGGACAACGCCAGCACGCTGACACCCGACCCGCTGTACGTGCGTTTCCACTACTCGCACCCCCCGGCCAGCGAGCGGCTGGCCGCCCTGCCCGCGCCCGCCTGATGAGCCGCGCCACGCCGCTCGCACAGCGCCACTGCAGCCCGGTCCAGGGGGCGCCGATGTCGGACGCCGAGGTCGCCGCGCTGCTGCCGCAGCTGGATGGCTGGGCGCACGAAGACGGCGCGCTGCAGAAGGAACACCGCTTCGCCGACTTCCACCGCACGATGGCCTTCGTCAACGCGCTGGCCTGGATCGCCCACCGCGAAGACCACCATCCCGAGCTGGCGGTGAGCTACGGCGGCGTGCGCGTGCGCTGGAGCACCCACTCGGTGGGCGGGCTGTCGATCAACGACTTCGTCTGCGCCGCGATGGTCGACGCGCTGCAGCCTTGAGCGCCGCGTGAGCCGGCTGGCCGATCTCGACGCCGGCCTGGTGGTGGCCGCCTATGGCCGCCATGTGCTGGTCGAGACCCCCGAGGGCCGCCGCGTGCTGTGCCACCCGCGCGGCAAGAAGAGCGAGCTGGTGGTGGGCGACCGCGTGCGCTGGATGGCCAGCGGCGACGAGGGCGTGGTCGAGCACCTCGAGGAGCGGCGCAACCTGCTGCGCCGCCAGGACGAGTGGCGCAGCAAGGCCTTTGCCGCCAACCTCGACCAGCTGCTGGTGCTGGTGGCCGGCGAGCCGATGTTCGCCGAGTGGCAGCTCGCCAAGGCGCTGGTGGCGGCGCAGGCGGCGCAGATCCCGGCGCTGGTCGGCCTGAACAAGTGCGAGCTGCCACAGGCGGCTGGCGCGCGCGAGCGGCTGCGGCCCTACCGCGAGATGGGCGTCGAGGTGCTCGAGTTCAGCCTCAAGGGCGACCCGGAGGCCGCGCGCACGCTGTTGTTGCCGCGGCTGCAGCGGCGCACGACGCTGGTGCTGGGCGCCAGTGGCATGGGCAAGAGCACCTTGATCAACCGCCTGGTGCCACAGGCCGCGGCGCAGGTGGGCGAGATCTCGCGCGCGCTCAACTCCGGCCGCCACACCACCACCAGCAGCACGCTGTACTGGCTGGACGAGGCGCGAGCGGGCGCGCTGATCGACAGCCCCGGCTTCCAGGAATTCGGCCTGCACCACATCGGCCCCGGCGAGCTGGCGGCGCTGATGCCCGACCTGGCGGCGCACCTGGGCGGCTGCCGCTTCCACAACTGCACGCACCGCCGCGAACCGGGTTGCGCCATCCGCGCCGCTGCCGCGGCCGGCCAGATCGCGCCACAGCGGCTGCAGTTCTACGAGGCGATGGTCGACGAGCTGGAGCGCGCCGCGCGGTTCTGAACGCCCACCCGGTAGGCGCCTTGCCCGCCCCGGCCGCCAGTGGAACGCAACCACACCAGCGGCGACCCGGCGGCTGCCTCGCCGCCCGGCACGGCTCAGCCCACGATGTTGGCCAGCGTCAGCAGCGCCACCAGCAGCAGCCACAGCACCACCGAGCGCCAGACCAGGCCGACCACGCTGTGCAGATGCCCGGGCTGCGGATCCAGCCCGCCGGTGGATCCCGTGGCCCCGCCCAGGCCGGCCTCGCTGCCGTCGCTGAAGGTCTTGCTGCGGTCGGGCGTGACGCCGGGCGCCGCGGCGCCGCCCAGGCGCACGCCCACCGCGCCGGCAGCGGCCGCCAGGATGACACCCTCGTTCTCGTGCAGCCACAGCCCGGCGTCACGCCGCCAGTTGCCGATGGCTTCCTCGAAGTTGCCGACCACGGCAAAGCCGAAGGCCGTGAGCCGCGCCGGAACATGGTCGATGCGGCGGAACATGCGCTGCGACACCCCGAGCAGCGAAGCATTGACGGGCGCGTCGAGCGCGCGGCTGCGGTAGCCCCAGTAGCGCGCGCTGAACTCGGCCATCCGGTACAGCACCGCACCGAAGGGCCCCAGCCCCAGCGCCGAGAACACCACGTAGCAGAAGAACACGCCGAAGACATGGCGGTGGGCCGCCAGCAGCGCATGCTCGATGACATGGCGCAGCAGCTCGGTGCGCGGCAGCTCGCTGGCATCGAGGTGGCGCCACTCGGCCAGCAAGCGGCGCGCCTGGTCCTCGTCGCCGCGGTCCAGGGCGTCGCGGATGTCGGTGAAGAAGTGGCTGAACTGGCGGAAGCCCAGCGTCAGGTACAACAGCAGCACGTCGAGTGCCACCGCCAGCATCAGGCTGTAGGGCCGCACCAGCAGGTACAGCCCGGCGGCGGCGGCGGCCGGCACCAGCACCGTCACCGCCCACACCACGGCCGCATGGCGCTCGCGGCCGGCGTCGAAGTTGCGGCCCACCAGCCGCACCCAGTCGACCAGCGCCTGGTGCACCCAGTTGTCGCGCGGCAAGGGCTTGAACTGCTCGATCAGCAGCGCGGCCAGCACGGTGAAGAAACTCATCGCGCGGGATGATACGGGCAGGTCCGGCGCCCCTCGCGTGGCCGCCGCGTGGCCGGCGTGCCCGCGGCCCCCCACACACGAGGTTCAACGCGCGAGGAAGTGGTAGAGGTTGCGCAGCATCGCCGCGGTGGCGCCCCAGATGAAGCGTTCGCGCGGCTGCCCGTCGGGGCCAGGCCCCGTCCAGGGCATGGACAGGAACTGGCGCTCGCCGCCATCGAAGACGAAGCGGTGGCGCTGGTGCCGCGACGGGTCCATCAGGTGGGCCAGCGGCACCTCGAAGATCTCCGCCACCTCGAAGGTGTCGAGGCGCAGCTCGATCGGCTCGCTCAGCAAGGCCACCACCGGCGTGACGACGAAGTGCGTCACCGTCGTGTAGGGCGGCAGCTGGCCGATGACCTCGACCCGCGCCGGATCGAGACCGATCTCCTCGGCCGCCTCGCGCAGGGCCGTGCCGGCCGGGCCGGCGTCCTGCGGCTCGCTGCGGCCGCCAGGAAAGCTGATCTGGCCGGCATGGTCGCGCAGGTGGTCGGTGCGCTGCGTCAGCAGCACCTGCAGGGTGTCCCCGCGCGCCAGCAACGGCACCAGCACGGCGGCATGCGCCGCCTCCCGACCCGGCAGGACACGGCCGTCGCCCGGCAGCGGCGGCTGCCAGTCGATGACCCCCGAAAAGCGCTCGCGCAGCGCCTGCGGGTGCAGGTGCTGCGCGGTCAGTGCGGGGAGATGGGCGTCGGTGCCGGCCACCGGCACCGCGCGCGGGTCGAGGACGCGCGGGAACGCGCCCGGCGCAGGCGGGGGCGGCGAAGTCATGGCGCGCCCCTCGTGGCGAGGATCAGCCCAGCTTTTCCTTGATGCGCGCCGACTTGCCGCTGCGCTGGCGCAGGTAGTACAGCTTGGCGCGGCGCACGTCGCCGCGGCGCTTGACCTCGATGCCGGCAATCAGCGGGCTGTAGGTCTGGAAGGTGCGCTCAACGCCCTCGCCGTTGGAGATCTTGCGCACGATGAAGCTGCTGTTCAGCCCGCGGTTGCGCTTGGCAATGACCACGCCTTCGTAGGCCTGCACGCGCTTGCGCGTGCCTTCGACGACGTTGACGTTGACGATCACCGTGTCGCCGGGGGCGAACTCGGGGATGGTCTTGTTTAGGCGAGCAATCTCTTCCTGCTCGAGGATGGCGATGAGGTCCACGGGGTTCTCCGGTGCGATCGTGCGCGGCAGCGGGGCTTGGAATGGGTGTGCGCCGGCAGAGGATCGAAAAGCCCGCGAGTATAACCTGGGCGGGGGTGTGGTCGGCCAGCCAACAGACCGGGCGACCGCTCATCCCGGCGGCAGCGCGGCGAGGAAGGCCTCGTCGGCCCGGCTCAGGCGGCCGGCGGCACGTGCCGCGGCGATCAGGTCGGGCCGTCGGCGCGCGGTGAGCTCCAGCGCACGCTCACGCCGCCAGCGCGCGATCTGCGCATGGTGGCCGCCCAGCAGCAACTCGGGCACGACGCGCTCGACCCCATCCACCAGCAGGCGCTCGGGACGGCTGTAGTGCGGGCCTTCGAGCAGGCCATCGCCGAAGCTGTCCTGCTCGTGCGACGCGGCCTTCATCACGCCGGGCTGCAGGCGCGCAACCGCATCGAGCAGCGCCAGCGCCGGCAGCTCGCCGCCGGAGAGCACGAAGTCGCCCAGACTGAGCTCCAGCGTCACGCGGGTGTCGATGACGCGCTGGTCTATGCCCTCGTAGCGGCCACACAGCAGCACCGCGCCGGGGCCGGCGGCGAGCCGTTGCACCAGGGCCTGGTCCAGCCGCTGGCCGGCGGGGCTGAAGTGGATGATCTCGGCCGGCGCGCCACGGTCGGCGGCGATGGCGTCCAGCGCGCGCAGCAGCGGCTGCGCCAGCATCACCATGCCGGGCCCACCGCCGAAAGGTCGGTCGTCGATGCGGCGGTAGGCATCGTCGGCGAAGTCGCGCAACGGCCACAGCCGCAGGTCCACGCCGCCGCCGGGCTCGAAAGCGCGGCGGGTGACGCCGGCACCGCGGTGGGCGTCGAACAGCTCGGGCAGCACGGTGACGATGTCGAAGCGCATCGCGGGGTCGGCGCCGGGCTGTGGCACCGGCTGGGTCAGAAGTCCAGGCCCCAGTCGACGCGGATCTGGCGCGCCGGCAGGTCGACCGCGTCGACGTAGGCGTCGACGAAGGGGATCAGGCGCTCCTCGGCAGCGGCGTCGGCCGATGCCACGCGCAGCACACAGTGCGGTCCGGTATCGATCAGGCCCATGACGGTGCCCAGATCCTGCCCCTCGCGGTTGCGCACGCCCAGGCCGATCAGGTCGACCCAGTAGAACTCGCCGGAACCGGGGGTGGGGAAGCTGGCACGCGAGACGAACACGCGGGCGCCGGCCAGGGCCTGCGCAGCGTCGCGGTCGTCCAGACCCTGCACGGTGGCAACCACGGTGTCGCCCTGCTCGCGCGCGCTGACGACGGACAACAGCGCCGGTGGCCGCTGTGCACCGCCGGCAGCGGGCCTAGGCACCGCCTCCTCGGCAGGCAGCAAGTGCCAGTGCTTGGCACTGAACAGCGCCTGCGGGCTGGCGGCGAAGGGCTTGACCTTGATGCCGCCGCGCACCCCCCAGGCGCCCAGGACGCGGCCGACTTCGACCGCATCTTCGGGCAGCGCCGACAGCGCATCGGCCAGGGGCCGCTGCGGCATGCCGGCGTTCATTGGGCAATCCTCGCGGAGAGGATCAGGCAGCGGACTTCTTGGCCTGCTCGACCAGGCGCTTGACGGTGTCGGACGGCTGCGCGCCGACCCCCACCCAGTGCGCCACACGGTCCAGCGCCACGCGCAGCGGCTGCTCGGCCCCGGCGGCCATCGGGTTGTAGAAGCCGATGCGCTCGATGAAGCGGCCGTCGCGGCGCTCGCGCGAGTCGGCAACGACGATGTTGTAGAACGGGCGCTTCTTGGCGCCGCCACGTGCCAGTCGGATCACGACCATGATGTTGCAAGTCCTGGGTGTTGAGGCCGACGGACGCACCACGGGAGACACACCGGGCGGACCCTCGAAAAGCGCGGCTTTCGCCGCAGCCACACGCGCGCCGTAGATACGCCCTATGGAGATGGGGCCGTCGCCGTGAACCCGGCATTATAGCCACCCTTTCACGCTCCTCCTCTGCCCATCATGTCCGCGTCCCTGTCGCTGCGCCCTGCCACTGCCGACGACCTGTCCGCCATCACGGCGGTCTACGCGCATGCGGTGCGCCATGACACCGGCACCTTCGAGCTGGACCCGCCGAGTCCACCCGAGATGGGCCGGCGCATGGCCGAGGTGGCTGCGCGCGGCCTGCCCTGGCTGGTGGCGGCACGCGGCTCGCAGGTGCTGGGATACGCCTACGCCGGCGCCTTCCGGCCTCGGCCGGCCTACCGGTACACCGTGGAGAACTCGGTCTATCTGGCGGCCGACGCCCGCGGCCAGGGCCTGGGCCGACTGTTGCTGGCCGAACTGCTGGCGCGCTGCGAGGCGCTGGGCCTGCGTCAGATGGTGGCGGTCATCGGCGACAGCGACAACGCCGCGTCGATCGCACTGCACCGGCGGCTGGGCTTCATGCCCGCCGGCCAGCTGCGGTGCGTGGGCCACAAGTTCGGCCGCTGGCTCGACGTGGTGATGATGCAGCGCCCGCTGGGCCTTGGCGACAGCACCCAGCCCGACGCCCCGGCCTGAGCGCGTGGCTGGGCGCAGGCGGCAGAATCACCGCCTGCATGCACCCGCCACCGCGCTACCTGTCCAAGACCCTGGCCGCCTGGCTGGCCCTGCTGGCCGGCTGCGCCGGCCTGCACCGCTTCTACCTGCGCGGCCTGGGCGATCCCTGGGGCTGGTTGCACCCGGTGCTGGCCCTGCCCGGTCTGTGGGGCGTGCTGCGCATGCGCGAACTGGGCCAGGACGACCGCCTGTCCTGGCTGCTGATCCCGATGCTGGGCGTGGTGATCTCGGCCGCGGCGCTGCAGGCCATCGTGATCGCGCTGACACCTGACGAGCGCTGGGACGCGACGCGCAACCCCGGCCAGCCTGCGCGCGCCACGCGCTGGGGCCCGGTACTGGCCGCCATCGCGGGGCTGATGGTGGGCGGCGCCGTGCTGATGGGCAGCATCGCCTTCGGCATCCAGAAGCTGTTCGAGGCGCAGCTCTGAGGCCCGCGCCGGCCCGACGGCGCGCCGCTCAGTGCAGCAGCCGGCTCAGCCCCGAGCAGGCGGCGGCGAGCAGCGCGCTGCCCGGCAGGGTCAGCGCCCAGGTGGCGATGGCGCGCGGCGCCAGGACGCGCCGCAGGGCCGCCGCGTGCCCCAGCGCGCGCGACCCGGCGATCGCCGCGGCGTGCACATGCGTCGTCGACACCGCGATGCCGGCGCTGGCGGTGATGAACAGCGTGGCGGCGGCGCCGGCCTCGGCACAGCTGGCATCCACCGGGCGCAGCCGGCTGAAGCGCGGCCCCATGCCGTTGACGATGCGCCAGCCGCCCACCAGCGTGCCCACCGCCAGGGCCAGGTAACAGGCCCAGGCCACCCAGGCCGGTGGCCGCCCGTCGGCCACGCTGGCGCTGCCTGCCGCCAGCAGCAGCAGCCACACCAGGCCGACGCTCTTCTGCGCGTCGCTGCCCCCATGCCCCAGCGAGTACAAGGCCGCGGACACCAGCTGCACGCGGCGGAACGCATTGTCGATGCGCATCGGCGACCTGCGGCGAAGCAACCAGGCCAGCGCCAGCATCAGCCCGCCGGCCAGGCCGAGCGCCAGCAAGGGTGCCAGCAGCAGGAAGGCCAGCGTCAGGCCGATGCCGGCGCCAAGCAGCGCGCCGGGGCCGGCCTGGGCCAGCGTCGCCCCCAGCAGCGCGCCCACCAGCGCATGCGAGCTGCTGGCCGGCAATGCCAGGCGCCAGGTCATCAGCCCCCACCCGATGCAGCCCGCCAGCGTGCCCACCAGCACATGCCGGTCGACGGCGCCCGGATCGACCAGCCCGGTGGCCACCAGTGCCGCGACCTCGAACTGGAACACCAGGATCGCCGCCAGGTTGAAGAAGGCCGCGAACAGCACCGCCTGCATCGGCGAGAGCACCCCGGTCGACACCACCGTGTCCATCGCCGGCGCCGCGTCGCGCAGCCCGTTGAGGAACGCGGCGAACAGCGCCAGCAAGAGCAGCAGCGCCAGCGCCCAGAAGCCCATCGGTGCCGAGGCCATCACGCGAAGCTGCCGGAGCCCGCGGCGCTCAGGCACTCTCCAGCAGGATGCCTTCGACCAGGTTGGCGACGTCCTCGCAGCGGTCGGAGATGGCCTCCAGGTGTTCGTAGACGGCCTTCAGCTTGATCAGCTCGCGGGTGTCGGGCTCTTCGCGGAACAGCCGCGACATCGCCGCGCGCATCACGCGGTCGGCGTCGGACTCGAGGCGGTCGATCTCCTCGCAGGTCTTGAGCACCGACTCGGAGATGCTGGCGTCCTTCAGCCGCGGCAGCAGCGTCAGCACATGCTGCACGCGCTCGCAGCAGCGCACCGAGATCTCGGCCAGCTGGCGCACCTCGGGCGTGAGCTGCTGCAGGTCGTACAGCGCCATCACGTCGCTGCTGTCCTGCATCAGGTCGAGGATGTCGTCCAGGGTGTTGATCAGGCGGTGGATCTGGTCGCGGTCGATCGGCGTGATGAAGCTGCGGTGCAACAGGCGGTTGACCTCGGCGGTCACGCGGTCGGCGGCACGCTCGGCATCGCCCACCGCCTTGGCGTGGCGCTCCCGCTGATCCAGGTCGCCGTAGCCGTCCACCAGCGCCATGAAGGCGCGCGCGCCCTCGGCGATGTAGCTGCCATGCTCGTTGAACAGCTCGAAGAAGTTGCCCTCGCGGGGCAGAAGCTTGGCGAACAATCTGGGCCGCTCCTTGGCTGCGCCGGCCCGCCGGGCCTGCGTCGGGGCGCGATTCTAGGAGCGCCGGGGCTTGGGCGCGGAAGATGAAGCAGACCGTGCCCTCCGGCGCCGCGCAGGCCACAGGCGGCGCCGCCACTGGGGTTGGCTCACGAAGTGCGCGGCGAACGGCACGAATTCCACCCGCGTGATCAGCTCCTGGACGGTCTTCGGCTGCGCCAGCCACTCAGCCCTGCTGCTGCAGCCGCTCGCAGCGCTGCGCGGACACGGCCGCCAGCAGATCGGCGATGGCGCCGCCGCCGGGCAGCCGCAGGGCCGGCGCCAGGTCGGCCAGCGGGCGCAGCACGAAGGCGCGCTGATGCAGGCGCGGGTGCGGCAGGATCAGCTCGGCGCCGTCCAGCCGGGCATCGCCGTACAGCAGCAGGTCCAGGTCCAGCGTGCGCGGCGCGTTGCGCGCCGGACGCTGGCGGCCGTGGGTCTGCTCGATGCGCTGCAGCTGCGCCAGCAGCGCCTGGGGCGTCAGCGTGGTGTCCAGCTCGGCCACGGCATTGACGTAGTCCGGGCCATCGGCATCGACGGGCGCGCTGCGGTACAGCGGCGACAGGCGCAGCGACAACACGCCAGCAGCGGCGCCGAGCTCGGCAGCCGCGGCGCGCAAGCTGGTGACGGCGTCGCCGAGGTTGGCGCCCAGACCGACATAGGCCCTGGCGGCAGCGGCCATGGGGTGCCTGATGCGCTGGCTTTGGCGCTGGCGCGGACGCCTCAGGCGGCAGCGCCGCCGCCGCCCGCACCGGCCGGCTTGCGCCGCCGGCGGCGGCGCTTGCGCGGCGGCCCCGAGGCGGCCTCCTCGGCGGACTCGACCGGCTCGGCCGGCGCTGCCTCGTCATCGCCGTCGACGGTGTCCCGCAGCCCCGCGGCGAAGCTTACGGGGCCGCGGCCGCGGCCGCCGCCCGACGGCGTGTCAGCGCCGCCGCGCACCCGGCGCGGCTTGCTGCTGGCGTCGCGCAGTTCGCGGATCATCGCCTCGCGGTCCTCGTCGCTGCCCAGGTGCAGGTCCTCCCACCACTCGGCCAGCTCGGCGGGCTGTTCGCCGGCGTCGGCGCGCAGGCGCAGGAAGTCGTAGCCGGCGCGGAAGCGCGGCTGCTCCAGCAGGGCCATCGCCGAGGCCGGCGCGCGGCGTTCGAAGCGCGGCTGCATCATCCAGATCTCGCGCATGTCGGCGCCCAGCTTGCCGCGGCCGGAGATGTCGCCGATGCGGGCGTCGAACACCGCGTCGATGGCCGCCTGCAACGCCGGGAACGGCGACTCGCCCGCGTCGCGCAGCGCTGCCCAGCGCTCGTGCACCTCGTGCCACAGCAGGCAGGCAAGCAGGAAACTGGGCGCCACGCTGCGGCCCTCGGCGACGCGGCGGTCGGTGTCCTCCAGCGCCAGGCGCACGAAGCGCTCACGTGCCGACTCCTGCCCGGGCTTGCCGGCAGCGCCGATCGAAGCCTCGACCACCGGGAACACGCCCAGACCGGCGCCGATCAGCCCATGCCGGCGCATCTGCTCGACGCTGGCCAGCGCATGGCCGGTCTGCAGCAGCTTGACCATCTCGTCGAACAACCGCGACGGCGGCACATTCGCCAGCAAGGGCGTCATCTCGCGGATCGGCTTCAGCGTCTTGGGCTCCAGCTGGAAACCGAGCTTGGCCGCGAAGCGCACCACGCGGATGATGCGCACCGGGTCCTCGCGGTAGCGCGCCGCCGGGTCGCCGATCATGCGCAGCACCTTGGCCCGCGCATCGGCCAGGCCGCCGTGGTAGTCGACCACGGTCTGCGTCACCGGGTCGTAGTACATCGCGTTGACGGTGAAGTCGCGCCGCGCGGCGTCCTCGATCTGCGGGCCCCAGACGTTGTCGCGCAGCACGCGGCCGCTGGCATCCACCACATGCTGGCCGCCCAGCTGGCGCCCGGCGGTCTTCTCGTTGCCCTGCACCTGCTCGGCGGCGCTGGCGTCCAGGTAGGCGCGGAAGGTCGAGACCTCGATGGTTTCGTGCTCGCGGCCGCGGCCGAACACCACGTGCACCAGGCGGAAGCGGCGGCCGATGATGAAGGCGCGGCGGAACAGCGCCTTGACCTGCTCGGGCGTGGCGTCGGTGGCGACGTCGAAGTCCTTGGGCCGCAGCCCCACCAGCAGGTCGCGCACGGCGCCGCCGACGATGTAGGCCTGGTGGCCGGCGTCCTGCAGCGTGCGCACCACGCGCACCGCGTTGGCGTCCAGCAGCTGGGGGTCTATGCCGTGCTCGGCCGCGGGCACCTCGACCCGCTTTCCCAGCGGAACCGCCGGCAAGGCGCTCGCGGTGTCGGCCTGGCCGAGCAGGCGCTTGATGAGTTTCTTGATCATGTGAACAGGTTCAGGATGGGCCAGCCGCGTTCGTGCGCCACGCGCGCCAGCGATTCGCCGGGATTGGTGGCCACCGGATGGCTGACCCGCTCGAGCAGCGGCAGGTCGTTGATGGAATCGCTGTAGAAGTGGCTGCGCGGGTAGTCGGCCAGGCTGCGGCCACGCCCTGCCAGCCACTGCTGCACGCGCGTGATCTTGCCTTCGCGGAAGGCCGGCGTGCCGCGCACCGCGCCGGTGACGCGGCCGGCCGCGTCGGTCTGCAGCTCGGTGGCGATCAGTGTCTCGATGCCCAGCAGCGCGGCGATGGGCGCGGTGACGAAGTCGTTGGTCGCGGTGACCACGGCCAGCTCATGGCCGGCCTCGCGGTGGCGCTGCACCAGCGCCAGCGAGGCCGCCGGCAGCATGGGCCGCACCACCTCGTCGACGAAGCGCTGGCGCACCGCATGCAAGGCGTCGGCCGGCCGCCCGCGCCAGCCCGAGGTGGCGAAGTCGACGTAGGCGTCCAGGTCCAGCCGGCCGGCCAGGTAGTCGGCGTAGAAGCCATCGTTGCGGCGGCGGTAGGCGTCGCCGTCGACCCAGCCCAGGCGGATCAGGAACTCGCCGAAGGCATGGTCACTGTCGCCGGCCAGCAGCGTGCCGTCCAGGTCGAAGAGCGCCAAGTCGTTGGCAGGGGTCGTGTCGGGCATCTCGTCTGGCGCCTGTCTCGTCCTCAGTGCGGCGCGCCATCGCTCAGCGCCAGCCCCTCGGCGCGCTGCCGCTCCAGCAACTCGCGCAGAAGCGGCACGGTGGCGGCGCGCCCTCGTTCCAGCGTGTAGGCGTCCAGCGCGTCCAGCACCGCCATCAGGTGGCCCAGGTCGCGCGGCAGGCGCGACAGCATCCAGTTCAGCACCTCCTCAGGCAGCGCAAAGCCGCGGCGGAGCGCCTCGCCCGCCAGCGCGGCGCGCGTGGCGGCCTCCTCCAGCGGTTGCAGGGCGAACACCGGCCCCCAGCCCAGGCGCGTGCGCAGGTCGTCGCGAAGCGGCAGGTCCACCGGTGGCAGGCGGCCTGCGGCGAGCACCTGCACGCCCTGCGTCGTCGCGTCGACGAACAGCGCGAACGCGCGCCGCTGCGCCGCCTCATCCAAGGCCTGCGCGCTGTCGATCAGCAGCAACGAACAGCCGGCGGGGAGTTCCTCGGGCAGCGGCGCCTCGGGCTGGACCCAGAGTGCGCCCAGTCCGGTCTCGGCCCAGCGCGCGGCCACGGCGCGTAGCAGATGGGTCTTGCCACAGCCGGCCGGCCCCCACAGGTAGACCGGCGGCGCAGGCGCCTGCAGGCCGCGCAGGTGCTGCACGGCCACGGCGTTGGCACCGGGCACGAAGTTGTCCAGGGATGGCCTCGGCGGCGGGCCGATGGCCAGCGGAAGCTGCCTCATCGTCTGCGGGTTGGCGGCCTAGTGCAAACGGCGCCAGCTGGCCAGGCGCTTGCGCATGGCGCCGGCGTCCTCGGCATCCGGGCGGTGCGCGAGGTAGGCCTCGAGGTCGTCGCAGGCCTCCTCGTGGCGGCCCAGCCGGGCGCGCGCCAGTGCGCGGTCGCGCCGCTCGGCCCAGTCCTGCGGCAGCAGGATCACCAGCCGCTCCAGCACCGCCGCCAGCCGCGCCTGGTCGTCGCGGCTGCGGTGGATCTCCTTCAGGTTGCGCAGCAGCCGCGCCAGGATGTCGCGCGCCGGCGCGCTTTGCAGGAACAGCCCCAGGGGCAGGCCGTCGCTGAACTGCAGGCCGCGCTCGGCCAGGTAGGGCAGCAGCCGCTCCTCCAGTTCCTCGCGGCCCAGCGAGCGGCCGTCGAACGGGTCCATGATCACCTCGCCGCGCGGCAGGTGCAGCTTGACCAGGAAGTGACCCGGGAAGGACACGCCCTGTGCGCGCAGGCCCACCTGCGAGGCCAGCTCGATGTACAGCATCGCCAGCGTGATGGGGATGCCGCGGCGCGTGCGCAGCACCTCGGCAACGTCGCTGTTGCGGCGGTCGTAGTAGTCGTTGACGTTGCCGGCGAAGCCGAGCTCGCGGAAGAAGTACGGATTGAGCAGGCGCAGGCGCTGCAGTGGCGCCGTATCGGCCGGGATGCGGCGGCGCAGCCGCTCGGCCAGCGCGTCGACTTCGGCCAGCACGCCCTGCACGTCCAGCGCCGGGTCCTCGTCCTGGGCGACGGCGATCGCCGCCTCGAGCAGCGAGAACTGCGCGTCATCGGCGACCAGCGCGGCGAAGTACTCCAGCGAGGTCGGGGTGGCAAAGGACAGGGGGCCGGACATCGCTGCCAGTGTAGGTCAGTGGCGGCGCAGCACCTGGCGCGGTGGCAGGCCCAGCAGCGCCAGCGCGGCGAAGTAGGCCAGCGCTACCGCCGCCAGCGCCGCCGCCATCCAGCCCGCGCGCAGCAGCGGCTGGGCCTGCAGCGCCAGCCAGTCCAGCCGCGTGGCCGCCAGCCACAGAAGCAGCGCCACCGGCGCGTTGGCAGCGGCCACGCGCAACGCGAACCCGCCCCAGCCGGCCGCGGGCCGGTAGGCACCCCGGCGCAGCAGCCCGGCCAGCAGCACGCCGGCGTTGAGCAGCGCCGCCAGCCCGATCGACCAGGCCAGGCCGGCATGGCCCAGCCAAGGCACCAGCACGGCGTTCATCGCCTGTGTCGCCAGCAGCACGGCGATGGCCACGCGCACCGGGGTGCGCAGGTCGCCGCCGGCGTAGTAGGCCGGCGCCAGGATCTTCACCGCCACCAGCCCCAGCAGCCCGACGCCGTAGCCGCGCAGCGCGGCCGCCGACGCCGCCACGTCGGCGCCGGTGAAAGCGCCATAGTGGAACAGCACCGCGATCAGCCCGTCGGGCAGCAGCAGCAGCGCCAGCGCACAGGGCAGCGCCAGCGCCAGCACCAGGCGCAGGCCCCAGTCGAGCAGGCCGCTGTAGGCGACGACATCCTCACGCGCCTTCGCCGCCGACAGCTGCGGCAGCAGCACCACGCCCAGCGCGACACCCAGCAGCGCCGTCGGAAACTCCATCAGCCGGTCGGCATAGGTCAGCCAGGACACGGCGCCGACCGCCACATACGTCGCGATCTGGGTGTTGATCAGCAGCGACAGCTGGGCCACCGACACGCCCAGCAGCGCCGGCGCCATGCGCGACAGCACCTCGCGCACGCCGGGATGCCGCCAGGCCGCGGCAAGGCGGGCCGGGGTGAAGGCGATGCGCGGCAGCATGCCCACGTTCGCCAGCGCCGGCAGCTGCACGGCCAGCTGCAGCACGCCGCCCAGCATCACGCCGCCGGCCAGCGCCAGGATCGGGTCGACCCCGCGCGCCTGCAGCGCCGGCGCGCCCAGCGCCGCGGCGGCGATCACCGCCAGGTTCAGCAGCACCGGCGTGGCCGCCGGCACGGCAAAGCGCCGCCACGTGTTGAGGATGCCTGCGGCCAGCGCCACCAGCGACATGAAGCCGATGTAGGGGAACATCCAGCGAGTCAGCAGCACGGCGGTGTCGAAGCGCTCCAGCCCCGAGCCGATGGCCCAGACCAGCACCGGCGCGCCGGCCACGCCCACCACGCAGGTCGCCAGCAGCGCCCAGGCGAGCACGCTGGCCACGGCGTCGACCAGCCGGCGCGTGGCCTCGTCGCCGTCGCGCTCGCGGGCGGCCGCCAGCAGCGGCACGAAGGCCTGCGAGAACGCCCCCTCGGCGAACAGCCGACGGAACAGGTTCGGGATGCGGAAGGCGACGTTGAAGGCGTCGGTGGCGGCGCTGGCGCCGAAGCTGGCGGCGATGATCTGCTCGCGCACCAGGCCGGTGACGCGCGACAGCAGCGTCAGCAACGAAACGGTGGAGGCGGCCTTGAGCAGGTTCACGGCGGGTTCGGTGGGCGAGTCCGCCGTGGCGGGCGGCGCGATTATCCCCGCCGCGCCGCCCTCCCCGGCCAGGCGACCCGGGGGCGGGCCGAGCCCCGCAGCGAGAGGGCCCGGCCGCCACGGCCCCGCGTGCTATACTCGACGGTCTTTGCAGACCCACGCCCGCCAAGCGGCCCGTAGCGTGGGGCCTGCGCCAGGTCCGGCGCGCGGTGTTCCGCGCCCCCGCAGACCGGCCCAGGCCCCGACCGAATCCCCGGTCATCGGAGCGCGGCAGGCACCAACCGCAATCGTCACATGGCCACCTCGTCCAAAGCCAAGAAGAAGACCGTCCGCATCGCGTCCGGTCGCAAGCGCGCCCGCCAGACCATCAAGCTCAACGCCGCCAACACGGCGCTGCGTTCGCGCTTCCGCACCGCCGTCAAGGGCGTGCTGAAGGCGGTCGCCGGCGGCGACAAGGCGGTGGCCGGCGATCAGTTCAAGGCGGCCCAGAAGGTGATCGACACCGTGGCCGACAAGGGCATCTTCCACAAGAACAAGGCGGCTCGCATCAAGAGCCGCCTGGCCGCCAAGGTCAAGGCACTGGCGCTGGCCGCCTGACGGACTGCCGGCACCCGGCCAGCCGTCGCCCCGCCAGCGCGGGGCTGCATGCAAACACTGAAGCCCCTTCGTGGGGCTTTTGTCGTTGCTGGATCGGGGTTCAGCCCGGCTTCGCCTCGCCCGGCCTTCCCGGGTCGGCCTCGGGCAACATGCAGACTTCGCTCACCGGCAGCCCATTGTCGCGGGCGAAGTTCATCACGAAGTCCCAGGCCATGGGCTCGATGCCCTTGAGCGCCTCGCTGACCAGCACGCAGCGCACGCCATCCACCGTCTGCGGCACGCAGTAGGGCGAGTAGCCGATCATCGCCCCCAAGCGTGCCGTGCCACCGCCAGGACGGAAGCAGGACATCGCGCCGGCCAGGCGCTCGGCCCAGTCGCTGGGGCGGAACACGCGCCCGTCCTGCGAGACACCATGGATGTAGAACTGACGCGGCTTGCTGTTCATGGCCAGCGGCCGCACGACGGAGGCGCGGGCCGGGGATTCGGGCGGCCGCCAGGCTGCGGCATGCAAAGCGCGCATTGTGCCTTGCCGCTGTTGCGTTGCAGCATCCATGGTCCTACCCCGCGACTCGGCCCGACGAGGGCCGTCCCAGGGGCTATCGGCAGCCAGCGGCGCTGCTGAAGCCAGGCGCGGGGCGGCGCATAGAATGGACCGCGCCCGGAGCGTGACGCCTGCGTCGCCCCGGGCGAGTTCTTTTGTCCTCGCCACGACCCTGGAGCCCCGACCGATGAACGCCCCCGCGCGCCCCATGCCCCATGTGCTCGACACCTACGGCCGCCTGCCGGTGGCGCTGTCGCATGGCCGCGGCTGCCGCGTCTGGGACAGCGAGGGCCGCGAGTACCTGGACGCGCTGGCCGGCATCGCCGTCAACACCCTGGGCCATGCCCACCCCAAACTGGTGCCGGCGCTGCAGGACCAGGTGGCCAAGCTGATCCACACCAGCAACTACTACCAGATCCCGCTGCAGGAGCAGCTGGCCGCCGCGTTGTGCGAGATCTCGGGGCTGAGCGGCGTGTTCTTCGGCAACTCGGGCCTGGAGGCCAACGAGGGCGCGCTGAAGATCGCGCGCAAGTACGGCCACGACAAGGGCATAGACCGGCCCGAGGTGATCGTCTACGAGCGCGCCTTCCACGGCCGCAGCATCGCCACGCTGTCGGCCACCGGCAACCCGAAGGTGCAGAAGGGCTTCGAGCCGCTGGTCGAGGGCTTCGTGCGCGTGCCGCTCAACGACCTCGCCGCGATCGAGGCGCAGGCGCGCGACAACCCCAACGTGGTGGCGGTGTTCCTCGAGACCATCCAGGGCGAGGGCGGCATCAACCCGGCGCGCAACGAGTACCTGCAGGGGCTGCGCCGCATCTGCGACGCCCAAGGCTGGCTGCTGATGCTGGACGAGGTGCAGTGCGGCATCGGCCGCACCGGCAAGTGGTTCGCCCACCAGTGGGCCGGCATCCAGCCCGACGTGATGCCGCTGGCCAAGGGCCTGGGTTCGGGGGTGCCCATCGGCGCCATCGTCGTCGGGCCCAAGGCGCTGAACGTGCTGGGCCCGGGCAACCACGGCACCACCTTCGGCGGCAACCCGCTGGCCATGCGCGCCGGCGTCGAGACGCTGCGCATCATGCGCGACGACGGGCTGCTGGAGCACGCGGCGACGGTCGGCGCGCGCCTGGCCGACGGCCTGCGGCGCGAGCTGGCCGGCCTGGACGGCGTGACCGAGATCCGCGCCGCCGGGCTGATGATCGGCATCGAGCTGGCGCGCCCCTGCGGCGTGCTGCTGCAGCGCGCGCTGGACGCCGGCCTGCTGATCAGCGTCACCGCCGACCGCGTGGTGCGCCTGCTGCCGCCGCTGGTGATCAGCGAGGCGGAGGCCGACCGCGTCGTCGAGATCCTCTGCCCGCTGATCCGGGCCTTCCTCGCCGAAGCATGAAGCCGGGCGCCACGCTGATGAAGCACTTCCTGCAGTTCAAGGACCTGCGTGCCGAGGAGTACGCCTACCTGTTCGAGCGCAGCCGCATCATCAAGACGCGCTTCAAGAACTACGAGAAGTACCAGCCGCTGGCCGACCGCACGCTGGCGATGATCTTCGAGAAGGCCAGCACGCGCACCCGCGTCAGCTTCGAGGCCGGCATGTACCAGATGGGCGGCATGGTGGTGAACCTGACCACCGGCGACAGCCAGCTCGGCCGCGCCGAGCCGGTGGAGGACACCGCGCGCGTGATCAGCCGCATGTGCGACATCGTGATGATCCGCACCTACGAGCAGGCCAAGCTGGTGCGCTTCGCCGCGCATTCGCGCGTGCCGGTGATCAACGGGCTGACCAACGAGTACCACCCCTGCCAGATCCTGGCCGACCTGTTCACCTACATCGAGCACCGCGGCCAGCGCGGCGAGGACCCGCTGGCCTGCCTGAAGGGCAAGGTCGTGGCCTGGGTGGGCGACGGCAACAACATGGCCAGCACCTGGCTGCAGGCGGCCGAGATCCTGGGCTTCAAGGTGCATGTCAGCACGCCCAGCGGCTACGAGGTGGACCCGGCGCTGGCCGGCATCCGCGACGCCGGCTGCTACCAGGTCTTCGACCACCCGATGGACGCCTGCGCCGGGGCCCACCTGGTGACCACCGACGTCTGGACCAGCATGGGCTACGAGGCCGAGAACGAGGAGCGGCGCAAGGCCTTCGTCGACTGGTGCGTGGACGAGGAGATGATGGCCGTGGCCCAGCCCGATGCGCTGTTCATGCACTGTCTGCCGGCGCACCGCGGCGAGGAGGTCACCGCCGAGGTCATCGACGGCCCGCAAAGCGTGGTCTGGGACGAGGCCGAGAACCGCTTGCACGTGCAGAAGGCGCTCATGGAGTACCTGCTGCTCGGCAGGATCGGATGAACATCCGCTCCTGCAGTCCTTTCGCACGAAAGGGCCGGCAAGCGGCGACGGCGCAGGCTCATGTCGCGCAGCGACGTGAAGGCGTGCAAGCGCCGGGCCGAAGCCAGAACCGCCTGCACGTGCAGAAGGCGCTGACGGAGCACCTGCTGCTGGGCCGGATCGACTGACAGGCCATGGCCGGCGCCGCGCCCGACTCGCTGCAGGCGCTGGCCGCCGACACCGCGCACGACCTGCGCGACGCCGCGGCGCTGGCGGCCGCCTACCCCGGCGCGCCGGGCGCCACGTCGCTGGCCAAGGTGGCCGACCATGTGCACCCGCTGTACCGGCCCTACATCCAGGCCTCGCCCTTCGCCGCCCTGGCCACGCTGGGGCCGCAGGGGCTGGACATCAGCCCGCGCGGCGACGCGCCCGGCTTCGTCGCCGTGGCCGACGAGCACACGCTGCTGCTGCCCGACCGCCGCGGCAACCTTCGCCTGGACAGCCTGCGCAACCTGCTGCACGACCCGCGCTGCGCGCTGCTGTTCCTGATCCCCGGCGTGGGCGAGGCGCTGCGCGTCAACGGCCGCGCGCGCATCAGCGCATCACCGGCCCTGTGCGAGCGCTTCGCCGTGCTGGGCAGGCCGCCGGCCTCGGTGCTGGTGATCAGCGTGGCCAGCGTCTACTTCCAGTGCGCCCGCGCCGTGCAGCGAAGCGGGCTGTGGGACCCGGCACGCCATGTCGCCGCCGGCACCCTGCCCTCGCCCGGCGCCATCCTGCAGATGCTGTCGGCCGAGAACGGTGGCGACGCCTTGGACGGCGCCGCCTACGACGCCGAGCTGCGGCCTCGCCAGGCGCGAACGCTCTACTGAGCCGCGCGCCTGCGCAGCGCCAGCAGCCCCGCCAGGCCCGCCAGCAGCAGCAACGACGCCGGCGGCTGCGGCACCGCGCTGACCTGCCCTGCGAAGGTCTGGAACTGCTGTCCGGGCGCGCTCGCCAGGGTGTAGGTGAACTCGCGGAAGCTGGGCGCCGTCGAGATGGCGTTGAAGGCGATGCGCCAGTCGTCGGTGCCCATGGTCGTCGCCGTGCCGTTGAGCGCATGCCCGATCGCCAGCAGGTCCTGCACCGGGTTACCCCCGACCGAGCCGCTGAGCACGTAGGTCAGCACCGGTGTCCAGCTGCCCGGCAGGCTGAGCCCGCTGAAGCTGACCTGCACCGGCTGGCCGTTGGCGATGGCACCGTTGGCGGCGCCGAAGAAGGTGGCGCTGTTGTCGAAGCTGAAGCTGACGACGCCGGTGACGGGTTCGTGCGGCGCACCGGCGCCGAAGCCGCTGGCCTGGAAGCTGTAGCTGCCGCTGACCATCGCGGCGCTGGCGCTGCCGGCCAGCGCCGACAGCAGCAGCGCCGGCATGGCGCGCCGCCACGGCATGGCGGCGCGACGCGGCAGGAAACACAGGGTTGCGGAATCGATCGACATGGGCCCCTCCTGGGTGGCGCTTGGACAAGACCCGATTCACCCGCGGCGCGCCCTGAACCGCCACACCGCGGGGCTGATCGTTCGCTGATGGATGGCTGATGGCGCCACCCGCGCCGGCGGGCCTGTCAGGCCTTCGGCCAACCCTCGGGCGGGCGGCCGCCAGCACGCCAGTGCGCGACCAGACCGACGCGTGCGGTCAGGACCTGCAGGCGCGGGTCCGGCCACAGGGGCCGCAGCGGCGGCAGGAACAGCAGCTGGGTACCGACGCGCGGGCGCCGCCGCGCCGGCTCCGCCGGGTCCGCCGGGTCCGCCTCGAAGAAGTAGCGCTCCAACAACTCGAAGACGTCGTCGTGGAAACCCAGGGCGGCCAGGAACTGCACCGCGCTCTGGGTGCTGACGGCGCCGCGCCGCCGCTCGGCCCGCAGGGCGTCCCTGGCCTGTTGGGCCAGGGACGGCGAATCCGCTCTCAGCGCCGCGCCCAACGAGGCCGCCAGCTGGCGCGGCACGGGGCCGGGCCGGTCCGGCGCCCTGGTGTCGCGCTCGACCAGCTCCAGCGCGCGCGCCGGATCGCCGGTCAGGGCCAGCAGCCTGAAACGGACCTCCCAGAGCCCCCCGTCGATGGGCCACAACTCGCACGCCCGAGCGGCGTTCGCGCGGGCCTCCTCAACCCGGTCCAGCGCCCAGAGATCGTGCGTGATGCGCCGGGCCAGCATCGGCGACAGCGGGTGGTGGCGCACAAGCGCCTGGTGCAGGCCCAGGCTGTCGGACCAGCGGCCCAGGTCGGCCAGCAGCGCCCCCAGCGCCAGCCCCAGGTCCAGTTGCCCGGGGTGGCGTCGCAGCGCCGCACGCCACTCGGCCTCGCGTCCGGCCCAGTGCCCCTGCACCGGTTGCACCAGCAGCCGGGCGATCTCGGCCTCGGGCTGGCCCGGGACCAGCCCGAGCGCGCGCGCCGCCGCGTCCTGGATCTCGGCCTCGGCGCGGGCGATCTCGGCGGGGCCCAGCGACATCCGCAGCAGGCCGGTGCGCGCCAGCGCGAGCAGGCCCCAGGCTTCGGCGCGATCGGGGTGCAGCCGGGTGGCCCGGTCGGCCAGCGCGATGGCCTGCTGGGTCCGGTGCCAGGTGTACTCGCCGTGCAACTGGCGGGCCTGGCGCAACAGGTCGCCGAACTCGCGCTCGCCTGCGCCAGCGGCTGCCGCACCGTCGCCGGGCTGCGTCCTGCCATGCCGCGCCCAAAGGCCGGTGCCGCCGGCAGCCAGGCCGGCCGTCGCCAGCATCGCGAACAGCCAGTGCCGCCGCAGCGGCCCGCGCGCCCGGCCCGGCAGCGTGGCCGCTGCCGCGGGCAGCGCGCCCGGCGGCGCGGGCAAGCCGGCGTCGGCGGACACCGGCGCGCAGGCGTCGGCAGACATCGGCGCGCCGGCGTCCGCCGCGCCCGGCGCGGGGTCAGGCGGCACCTGGGCCTGCGGGCCCGGCAGCAGACGGTAGCCGACCCGGGCGATGGTCTCGACCTGGAAACAGCCCTGCCCCAGGCCCTCGGCAAGCTGGCGAATGCGCGAGACCACGCGGTGGATCGCGCCGTCGCCCACCACCCGGCCGGCCCAGCAACGCGCCACCAGCTCCTGCCTGGACACGACCTGCCCGCCCGCCTGTGCCAGCACCACCAGCACCTGCATCACGCGCGGCTCCAGCGTCTGCGCCTGGCCATCGCGCCGGGCCTGGCGCAGCGCCGGCCACAGCTGCAGCGGGCCCAGCGCAATCGCAGGCTCGTGGCTGAGGTCGACGGCTTCTTGGGCAGGGCGGGAATCGGGCATCGCGGCGACCGCGGCGGCGGCGGGACGGCCCCATCCTAGGGGGCACGGCCGCGGCCCATCAACCACCGGAACGAGGAGACCCGGCCGGCGGGCCGGGCGGCTACTCGGCGTCGGGCGTTCGCCTGCAGCGCAGGGCTAGTAGGTCGAGCGCCCGCCGGTGATGTCGAACACCGCGCCGGTGCTGAAGCTGCAGTCGTCGCTGGCCAGCCAGGCGGCCAGCGCGGCGATCTCGTCGGGCAGCAGCAGGCGGCCCATCGGGATCTTGGCCAGCATGTAGTCGATGTGCTGCTGCGTCATCTGCTCGAACATCGCGGTCTTGGCCACGGCCGGGGCGATGGCGTTGACGAGGACGTTCTTCGTCGCCACCTCCTTGGCCAGGCTCTTGGTCAGCGCAATCAGCCCGGCCTTGCTGGCGCTGTAGTGGCTGGCGTTGGGGTTGCCTTCCTTGCCGGCCACGCTGGCGATGTTGACGATGCGCCCGCCGCCCTGGCGCAGCATCTGTGGCACCACGTGGCGGCAGCACAGGTAGGGCGCCACCAGGTTGACCTCGACCACGCGGCGCCACACCGCCGGCTCCAGCTCCCAGGTCGGCGCGTTGCCGCCGGTGATGCCGGCGTTGTTCACCAGCACGTCGATGCGCCCCAGCTCGGCCGCCGCGGCGGCGCTGGCGGCGGCCACGGCGGCGTCGTCGGTCAGCTCGACGACGCCGCCACTCACCGGCCCCAGCGGCGCCAGCTCGGCCTGGGCCGCGTCCAGTCTGGCGGCGCCGATGTCCCACAGCCGCACGGTGGCGCCACTGCGCAGGAAGCGCTGGGCGATGGCGAAGCCGATGCCCTGGGCGCCACCGGTGATCACCGCCACGCGGCCTCGCAGGTCGATCTGGTTCATCAAGGGGTCCTTCAGCGGTCGTGGGCCAGGCCGCGCAGTGCGGCCGGGTCGTCGTGGCGGCAGTCGTCGATGTAGCGGCGGACGATGTGCTCGAACGAGGGCTCGGGCTTCAGCCCCAGCGCCGCGGCACGCTCGGCGCTGGCGCCGCGCGCCCAGCCCGCGACGATGCCGGCGATCCGTTCGTCGCGCTCGAAGCGCACGCGCGCGCGCACCGCCGGCCCGGCCACCGCCTCCAGCGCCTCCAGCATCTGCCGCACCGTCACGTTCAGCGCCGGCAGGTTCAGCGCCAGCCGGCTGCCCAGCTGCTCGCGCGTGGCCTCGTAGACGGCAATCAGCCCGTCCACCGTGCACTGCGGCGAGCTGACCGGGTGCGAAACGGTCTCGTCGACCGGGCAGACCGCCTCCAGGCCGGCCAGCGGCTCGCGCACGATGCCGCTGAAGAACGAACTGGCGGCGCCGTTGGGTCGGCCCGGGCGCACCGTCACCGTCATCAGCCGCGCGCTGCGGCCGTCGACGTAGCCCTTGCGCGTGTAGTCGGCGATCAGGTACTCGCAGGCCAGCTTGTGCGTGCCGTAGCTGGTCTGCGGGGCGGGCAGCGTCATGTCACCCACCAGCGCCGGCAGCGGCTGCAGCGGGTCGGGCCCGAACACCGCCACCGAGCTGCTGAACACCAGCCGCGGCGCCACGCCACCGGCCTGCGTGCGGGCACGCAGCGCGTCCAGCAGCGCGCGCGTGCTGTCGAGGTTGCTGCGCAGGCCCAGGTCGAAGTCGGCCTCGCACTCGCCCGACACCGCCGAGGCCAGGTGGAACACGCCGTCGAAACCTTCGGCCACCAGCGCGTCGCATTGCGCCAGCAGCGGCCCGGTGCGCGCCTGCACGCGGGGGTCGGCGAGCAACTCGGCGCGCGGCGGGGCCTGGTCGGCCAGCACCAGCGTGGTGACCGGCCGGCCGGCCAGCGTGCCGCGCGCCAGCAGCGTGCGTGCCAGCCGGGTGCCGACGAAGCCGGCGCCGCCGGTGATCAGGATGCGGGTCATGGTCGGGGCCTCGGGTGACGCATCTGCACGGTCTTCAGCCGCCCTTGCCGCGCAGCATCGCGCGGCCGCGCGGCGACTTGAGCACCTGCTCGACGTCGTGCTCGGCGCCCTCGATCAGCGCCAGGATGGCGCGCTCGGCACGTGCCGGGTCGTGCGCCACCACCGCGTCCAGCACCTCGCGGTGCAGCGGCAAGGACTGGCGCGGCCCGTCGGGCTTGCTGGTCGACACCTCGAAGGCGGTGCGCAGCAAGGCGCCTATGGCCTTGCTCATCTGCACCAGCATGCGGTTGTGGCTGGCGCGCAGCAGGCCCTGGTGGAAGCGCAGGTCGTGCGGCACGTAGCCCTGGCCGGTCTCGACCGCCACCGCCATGCCGGCGTAGGCGTCCTCGATGGCGGCGATGTCGGCCGCGGTGGCGCGCAGCGCCGCCAGCCGCACCGCCGCCGGCTCGACGACCCGGCGCAGCTCCTGCAGGTCGCGCAGAAACTCGCGCGAGATGCCGGCCTTGACCTGCCAGCCCACCACGTCGGGGTCGAACCAGTTCCACTGCTCGGCCGGCAGCACGCGCGTGCCCAGCTTGGGGCCGGTGACGATGAGCCCGCGCGCCACCAGCGACTTGACGGCCTCGCGCAGCACCGTGCGGCTGACGCCCAGCGCCTCGCACAGCGTGGGTTCGGGCGGCATGCTGCTGCCCGGCGGGTACTGGCCGGCGACGATGGCCTCGCCCAGCCGGTCCAGCGTGTTGCCGTGCACGTTCTTGATGGTCATGCCGGCCAGCCTACAGGGTGGCGGTGATGCCGCCGTCGACCACCAGCAGGTGCCCGGTGACGAAGCGCGCGCCATCGCCGCACAGGAACAGCAGCGCCGGCACCAGTTCCTCGACCCGGCCCCAGCGGCGCAGCGGCGTGCGGCCGGTGAGCCAGGCATCGAAGGCCGGGTCGGCGGCCAGGGCCGCCGTCATCTCGGTGCGGAAGTAGCCCGGTGCCAGCCCGTTGACGCGGACGCCCAGCGGCCCCAGGTCGGTGGCCATGGCCTTGGTCAGCATCCTGGCCGCGCCCTTGCTGGTGGCGTAGGCCGCGGTGCCGGGCCGCGCCACCTCGCTCATGATCGAGCAGACGTTGACGATGTTGCCGCCGCCGCGCGCCACCATGCGCCGCGCCACCGACTGGCCGACGGCGAACAGCGCGTCGACGTTGGTGCGCAGCACCGCCTGCCAGTCGGCCGGCGGCTGCTCGTGGAAGGCGCCGCGCCGGGTGATGCCGGCGTTGTTGACCAGGATGTCCAGCGGACCCAGCGCCGCCTCGGCACGGGCCACGCCGGCGTCCACCGCCGCGGCGTCGGTGACGTCGAAGGCCTCGGCATGCACGCGATGGCCCTCGCTGGCCAGCGCGGCGCGCGCGGCGTCCAGCCGGGTGGCGTCCCGCCCGTTGATCACCACCGCCGCGCCGGCCTGCGCCAGTCCGCGCGCCAGCGCCAGGCCGATCCCGGTGGAGGAGCCGGTGACCAGCGCCACGCGGCCGGCCAGCGGCAGCGGGACGGTGCCGGCCGGGACGCCGCTCATGCCGCCGCCCCGGTGGCGCAGGCTCCGCCGAAGTGCAGGCACAGCCGCTCGACGATGGCCGGCGCGCCATCGCCGATGTCCACCGCCAGCGCGGCCTCGTCGGCGTCCGGCGGCTCCAGCGCATCCAGCTGGCTCTGCAGCAGCGACACCGGCATGTAGTGGTGACGCCGCGCCTGCAGCCGCTGTGCCAGCAGCTCGGTGCGGCCGTGCAGGAAGACCAGGCGCAAGCCCGGCGCGGCGGCACGCAGGCGGTCGCGGTAGCGCCGGCGCAGCGCCGAGCAGGTCAGCACCAACGGCCCCGGCGCGGCCAGCTCGGCGGCCACCGCATCCAGCCACGGGGCCCGCGCGGCGTCATCCAGCGGCTGCCCGGCGGCCATGCGCGCCACGTTGGCCGGCGGGTGCAGGTCGTCGCCTTCGACGAAGCGCAGGCCCAGCGCCTGCGCCAGCGCGCGGCCCACCGTGCTCTTGCCGCAGCCGCTGACGCCCATCATCACGATCTTCAGTGCCTCGCCCATCGGGCCCAGCCTAGCCCAGCCTCAACCCGCTGCCGGCGTCGAAGGCATGCGCCTTGGCGGCGTCGGCCGCGATGAACACGGTGCTGCCGGCGCGCGCGTCGGTGCGGCCGTGCATCACCAGCGTGAGCTGCTGGGCCCCCACCTGCAGCAGCAGTTCGGTCTCGGCACCGGTGGGTTCGACCACCACCACCTCGGCGGCGATGCCCTCGGTGGCCAGCGCCAGGTCGGTGGGGCGGATGCCGTACTTCAGCGCCTGCCCCTCGCGCCCCGCCGCGGCGGCCTCGGGCGGCAGCGGCCAGCGCGCGCCCAGCGCCTCGACGGCGCCGCCACGCAGCCGGCCGTCGAAGACGTTCATCGCCGGGCTGCCGATGAACTGCGCGACGAACAGGTTGCCCGGGCGGTCGAACAGCTCCAGCGGCGTGCCGATCTGCTCGACGATGCCGTCGTGCATCACCACGATGCGGTCGGCCATGGTCATGGCCTCGATCTGGTCGTGGGTGACGTAGACGGTGGTGGTCTTCAGCCGCTGGTGCAGCGCCTTGATCTCGGCGCGCATCGCCACGCGCAGCTTGGCGTCCAGGTTCGAGAGCGGCTCGTCGAACAGGAACACCTTGGGGTCGCGCACGATGGCGCGGCCCATGGCCACGCGCTGGCGCTGGCCGCCCGAGAGCTCGCGCGGGTAGCGCTCCAGCAGCATGTCCAGGTTCAGGATCTTCGCCGCCTGCTCGACGCGCCGCGCCATCTCGTCCTTGTCGGCCTTGCGCAGGCGCAGGCTGAAGCCCATGTTCTCGCGCACCGTCATGTGCGGGTACAGCGCATAGCTCTGGAAGACCATCGCGATGTCGCGGTCCTTGGACTCCAGGTCGTTGACCACGCGGCCGGCGATGGCGATCTCGCCGCCGCTGATCTCCTCCAGCCCGGCCAGCATGCGCAGCAGCGTGCTCTTGCCGCAGCCACTGGGGCCGACCAGCACCACGAACTCGCCGTCGGCGATGTCGAAGGAGATGCCGTGGATGACCTCGACCTTGCCGTAGGCCTTCTTGATGTCCGTGAACGAAACCGATGCCATGGGTCCGACTGCTCAGCTCTTGACGGCACCGGCGGTGAGGCCGGACACCATGTAGCGTTTGAAGGCGTAGTAGATGGCCGCCGGCGGCAGCGCGTAGACGAAGCCGGTGGCCATCAGCAGCTCCCAGGGCGAATCGTCGGCGGCGAGGAAGTTGCCCAGCGCCACGGCCAGGGTGATGTGGTTCTCGGCCGACAGCAGCAGGAAGCCGTAGAGGTACTCGTTCCAGGCCAGCAGCAGCGCGTAGGTGCCCACCGCCACCAGCGACGGCACCATCAGCGGCACGTAGACCAGGCGGAACAGCTGCAGCGCCGAAGCGCCGTCGATGCGCGCCGCCTCGTCCAACTCCCAGGGCAGCTTGTCGCTGGCCTGCTTCAGCACCCAGATGCAGTAGGGCGAGGCGATGGTCACCATCGCCAGCACCAGGCTCAGCCGGTTGTTCAGCAGGCCGTAGTTGGCCATGGTCTTGTACATCGGCACGGCCAGGAAGGCGGCCGGGATGAAGTAGGTGAACAGCGCCAGGTTCAGCACCCAGCGCCCGCCCCGCAGCTTGAGCCGGCTGATGGCGAAGGCGGCGCAGGTGGCGATGAACAGCGTCAGCGCACCCACCGCCACCGCGATGGCCAGCGAGTTGCCCAGCTGCACCCAGAAGTGGCCCAGGTAGAAGTGCTTCTGCCCGAACACCGTGTCGAAGTTCTGCAGCGTGGGCGTCTTCGGCCACAGGCGGCCGCTGGTGGCGGTGTCGCGCGGCGAGATCGCGAACAGCAGCAGGTGGTAGACGGGGATCAGCGTCCACAGCGCCACCGGGATGCCGATGAGCAGCAGCCGGGCCTCGTTGGCGATGCGCTTCGGGCTCATTTCGACAGACGCTTCATCATCACGTAGACCAGCGGCAGCACCAGCGGCAGCGCGACCACGATGCTGGCCATCGCCAGCTCGATCTGGTCCAGCCGCAGGTAGCGGATGCCCAGCGTGGCCAGCACATGGGTCAGGTCGGCCGGCCCGCCGCCGGTGAGCAGGTAGACGCTGTTGAAGTCGCCCAGCGTCCAGATCATCGACAGGATGGTGCTCGTCAGGTACAGCCCCTTCATCGCCGGCCAGGTGATGAAGCGGAACTTCTGCCAGCGGCTGGCGCCGTCGACGCTGGCGGCCTCGTACTGCTCGGCGGGGATGGCCAGGCGGCCGGCGATCAGGATCAGCGTCCAGAACGGCAGCGACTTCCAGATGTGCATCAGCATCGACAGGCTGAGCGCCAGCAGCGGGTCGTTGAGCCAGTTCGGGCCGTCCAGGCCGGTGAGCCGGAAGTAGGTGCTGTTGATCACGCCCCACTCGGGGTTCAGCATGAAGCGCACCGACAGGATGGTCGGGATCGACGGCACCGCCCAGGGCAGGATGAACAGCACCGACAGGATCTTGATCCACCAGCGGCTCTGGATGAAGAAGCCCGACAGCGCCAGCGCCAGCGCCATCTTCAGGTTCACCGCGACGACGATGAACACCAGCGTGTTGACCGCGGTGCGGAAGAAGATCGGGTCGGCGAACAGCTGGCGGTAACTGTCGGGACTGCGCGCCAGCCACAGGCCGTAGCCCACCGGGTACAGCACCAGCACGACGAACACCAGCAGGTAGGGCAGCACCAGCAGCTGCGCCCAGCGCTGGAAGCTGCCGCCGCGGCGCCGGACGGCGGCGGCGGGGGGTGCGGGTGGGGCGAGCGTGCTCATCGGACGCGGTGCGCTGGGCTCAGGGCCTGCCCGCCCGGCGCGCGCGGCGCCGGGCACCGCGCCGCCCGCGCCACGGGCCGGCAGGGCCCGGGCGCGGAGGCAGCGGCCTCAGGCAGGCGGCGCCAGCCTCAGTTGGCCACCACCTTGATGCGCGCGATCATCTCGTCGACCGCCTTGTCCACCGGCACCTTCTCGCTGAGGATGCGGTTCATCGCCTTGGCCCAGACGTTCTCGTTGTTGAGGATGGTGAACTTGTAGTTCTTCGTGAACTCGAAGGGCGTGGTGCCGGCCATGAACTGGTTGTAGACGGCCAGGCGGTGCGGGTCGGCCTTCCAGAAGGCGCTCTGCTGCGCGTTCTTGGTCACCGGGAACCAGCGCCCGAGCGCACCCTCGACGTAGGGCGTCAGGTTGGCTTCGTCGAGCATGAAGGCGACGAAGTTGCGCGCCATGGCCTTGTTCTTGGCGTCCTTGAAGATGACGCCGGTCTTGACCGCGGCGCGGTAGACCATCTTGCTGCCGTCGGGCTTGTTGGGGAAGCCGGCGGTGGCGATCAGCTCGGTGTAGTTCTTCTTGGCCTGCGCGCGCTGGGCCTCGGTGAGGCTGGCGTTGTTGCTGTCGTCCAGCCACTTGGCGGCGATCGAGATCGTCGCGTTGTGCGTCAGCACGATGGTCTTGTTGTGGAAGGCGACGTTGTTGTCGGGGTCCTTCCAGTTGGTCGACGACGGCGGCGTGCAGTTGCCCGCGTAGACCGAGGTGTAGTCGGTCATGGCCTTGATCAGCCCGTCGCGCACTGCCGGGTCGTCGACCTGCAGCTTGCCCGCATCGCTGACGAGCTTGACGTTGTACGCGTCCATGAAGGTCAGGAACGAGTAGAACGAGTCCGACGAGTCCACGCCCATCGGGAAGCCGGTGCCGAAGGCACGGTTGCCCGTCTTCTGGCGGTAGGCCGGCTGCACCTTGTTGCACCAGAAGTCCCAGTAGCCCTTCCAGTCCTTGGGGATGTCGGACTCCTTGAAGCCCGCGTCGGCCAGCATGTCCTTCCAGTACTGGATGTGCATGGTCTGCTGCTTGACCGGGAAGGCGTAGTAGGCGCGGCTCTGGGTGGCGTTGTTGTAGAGGAAGGTCGTCGACAGCGCCCGCGGCTCGAAGCGGGCATGGATCGGGTCGATGATCTTGGTGATGTCCTCGAGCTTGCCCTCGTAGGCCCACTTGGCCGTGACCTGGAAGTCGTAGACGTCGCCGTAGGCCACGTCGGGCGGGTTGTTGGCGTCCAGCGCCGCCACCGTCTTGGGGATGATCTCCTGCGGCGCGTACAGCGACAGCTCGACCTTCACCTTCGGGTACTTGGCCTCGAACTTCTTGATCGCGGCGAACAGCGCGTCGTCCTCGGCCTTGTAGAAGCCCTTGCCCCACCAGACGGTGAGCTTGTCCTGTGCCAGCGCCGGGCCGGCGGCCAACAGGCCCGCGCCGATCAGCGTGGTGCAGGCGATCCAGGTCTTGGTTCGAACCATGTGCTTGTCTCCTTCGTTGAATCGGTGCGGCTTGGGCCGCTGGTGCTATGGTATGACGATTGCGCCGGCACGGTGTCCCGGGGCTAACCCGCAAAGGGCGGGGCAAGCGCCGCCGGGGCCGTGCGGGCGCTCAGGCGCCGCGGCACTCGGGCACCGGCGTGGGCAGGGGGCGGCCCTCGAAGTGCGCCACCAGGTTGGCCTGCGCCAGGTCGGCCATGGCCTGGCGCGTGGCGCCGGTGGCGCTGCCGATGTGCGGCGTCAGCACCACCTGCGGCAGGTCGCGCAGCCGCTCGGGCACGCGCGGCTCGTCCTCGAACACGTCCAGCCCGGCGCCGGCGATCACGCCGCGCTCCAGCGCGTCGATGAGCGCCGGTTCGTCGACCACCGAGCCGCGCGCCACGTTGATCAGGAAACCCTCGCCACGGCCCTTGCCCAGCGCCTGCAGCACCTCGGCGTCGACCAGGTGCCGGGTGCCGGCGCCGCCGGGGGTGATGAGCACCAGGAAGTCGCTGTGCGCCGCCAGCGCGGCCACGCTGGCGTGGAAGGCGTAGGGCAGCTGCGGCCGCGCCGATCGCGCCGTGTAGCCGACCTGCATGCCGAAGGCCAGCGCGCGCTGGGCGATGGCCTGGCCGATGCGGCCTATGCCCACCAGACCCAGCCGCGCGCCGCTCATCTTGCGCGCCAGCGGCATGTTGCCCTTGGCCTCCCAGTCGCCGCTGCGCACATGGCGGTCGGCCTGCGGCAGCTGGCGCGCCGCGCACAGCATCAGGCCCAGCGCCAGGTCGGCGACGTCGTCGTTGAGCACGTCCGGCGTGTGCGTGACCACGATGCCGCGGGCCTTGGCCGCAGCCACGGCCACGCCGTCGTAGCCCACGCCCATCACCGAGATCAGCTCCAGCGCCGGCAGCCGCGCGATCAGCGCCGCGTCCACGCGCGAGTCACCGCTGGCGGCGATGGCGCGCACGCGCGGCGCCACCTCGGCAAAGGCAGCCTCGTCGGTGAGGTGCAGCCGCTCGTGCACGCGGAAGCGCGCCGCCAGCTGCGGCGCCCACAGGGGGCTGGGCTTCATCACGGTCAGCAGGTCGATGGCGGGCTTGTCGCTCATGCGGCGGTGTCTCCTAGGGTGAATCCGGCTGTGGGCTCAATCGTCATACCATAGTATCTAGACACCTCCATCGTCACCCCGGGAAAGCCAGCAGGCCATGAGCGAGCCCAAACGCAAGAAGCCCTCCGAGCTGCGCAGCCAGCAGTGGTTCGGCCGCCAGGACCGCGACGGCTTCGCCTACCGCAGCTGGGTCAAGGGCAAGGGCATCCCGCACGACCAGTTCGACGGCCGGCCGGTGATCGGCATCTGCAACACCTTCAGCGAGCTGACGCCCTGCAACAGCCACTTCCGCACGCTGGCCGAGCAGGTGAAGATCGGCGTCTACGAGGCCGGCGGCTTCCCGCTGGAGTTCCCCGTGATGTCGCTGGGCGAGACGCTGCTGCGGCCCACCGCCATGCTGTACCGCAACCTGGCCAGCATGGACGTCGAGGAGAGCATCCGCGGCAACCCCATCGATGGCGTGGTGCTGCTGTTCGGCTGCGACAAGACCACGCCGGCGCTGCTGATGGGCGCGTCCAGCGTGGACCTGCCCACCATCGGCGTGTCCGGCGGCCCCATGCTCAGCGGCAAGTGGCGCGGCCAGGAGCTGGGCAGCGGCACCGGCGTGTGGAGCATGAGCGAGCAGGTGCGCGCCGGCACGATGAAGCTGCAGGACTTCTTCGAGGCCGAGAGCTGCATGCACCGCAGCCACGGCCACTGCATGACCATGGGCACGGCCTCGACCATGGCCTCGATGGTCGAGGCCCTGGGCGTGGGCCTGCCGGGCAACGCCGCCTACCCGGCCGTCGACGGCCGCCGCAACGTCATCGCGCGCAACGCCGGGCGGCGCATCGTCGAGATGGTCCATACCGACCAGAAGCTGAGCAGCATCCTCACCCGCGAGGCCTTCGAGAACGCGATCCGCACGCTGGCCGCCATCGGCGGCAGCACCAATGCCGTGATCCACCTGATCGCCATCGCCGGCCGCATCGGCATCCCGCTGTCGGTCGACGACTTCGACCGCCTGGCCAGCGAGCTGCCCTGCCTGGTCAACCTGCAGCCCAGCGGCGAGCACCTGATGGAGGACTTCTGCTACGCCGGCGGCCTGCCGGTGGTGATGAAGGAGATCGCCTCGGTGCTGCACCTGGACGCCGTCACCGCCAACGGCCGCACGCTGGGCGAGAACATCGCCGACGCGCAGAACCACGACCCGCGCGTGATCAAGACGATGGCCGCGCCGTTCAAGGACAAGGCCGGCATCGCCGTGCTGCGCGGCAACCTGGCGCCGCGCGGCGCCGTCATCAAGCCCAGTGCCGCCACGCCGGCGCTGATGCAGCACACCGGGCGCGCCGTCGTCTTCGAGGACAGCGACGACTTCCACCGGCGCATCGACGACGACGACCTGGACGTCGACGAGACCTGCGTGCTGGTGCTGAAGAACTGCGGCCCCAAGGGCTACCCCGGCATGGCCGAGGTGGGCAACATGCCGCTGCCGCCCAAGGTGCTGCGCAAGGGCATCACCGACATGGTCCGCATCAGCGACGCGCGCATGAGCGGCACCGCCTACGGCACCGTGGTGCTGCACACCGCGCCCGAGGCCGCCGCCGGCGGCCCGCTGGCCCTGGTGAGGAACGGCGACCTGATCACGCTGGACGTGCCCGGCCGCAAGATCCACCTGCATGTCGACGACGCCGAGCTCGAGCGCCGCCGCGCCGCCTGGCAGCCGCCGGCGCCGCCCTTGACCAGCGGCTACTGGAAGCTCTACATCGACCATGTGCTGCAGGCCGACCGCGGCGCCGACCTGGACTTCCTGGTCGGCAAGCGCGGCGCCTTCGTGCCCAAGGACAACCATTGAACCGCTCGGCGGTTCAATGGTTGCGTCGCAGGCTGACTTCGCGCAGCGAAGTCAAGGCGCGCAGCGCCGGCCGGAGACACAACCCGGATCGCGCCTGAGCGCGATCGCTGCCATCATCCAAGCACCATGAACCACGCCAAGATCGCCCTCGTCACCGGCGCCGGCAGCGGCATCGGCCGCGCCTGCGCCCTGGCCCTGCTGGCCGAAGGCTGGACCGTGGCCCTGATGGGCCGGCGCGAAGACGCGCTGCAGGCCACCGCAGCCCTGGCCGGCAACGCAGCTGCGCGCGCCATCCCCCTGCCCTGCGACGTCACCGACGAGCCGGCCGTGCGCGAAGCCTTCGACGGCGTGGCGCAGCGCTTCGGCCGCCTTGACCTGCTGTTCAACAACGCCGGTGGCGGGCTGGCCTCGAAGACGCCCGACCTGGTCGAGGCCGCCGAGTGGCGGCGCATCGTCGACGTCAACCTCAACGGCGCCTTCTACTGCCTGAGCCACGCCTTCCGCCTGATGAAGGCGCAGCAGCCGCAGGGCGGGCGCATCATCAACAACGGCAGCATCTCGGCCTACGCGCCGCGCCCCGGCAGCATCGCCTACACCGCCACCAAGCACGCCGTCAGCGGGCTGACCAAGACCGCCGCGCTGGACGGCCGGCCCTTCGACATCGCCGTCGGCCAGATCGACATCGGCAACGCCGCCAGCGAGATGACGGCGCGCATGGTCGACGGCGTGCCGCAGGCCGACGGCAGCATCCGGCCCGAGCCGCGCATGGACCTGCAGGCGGTGGCCGACACCTTCATGGCCATGGTGCGGCTGCCGCTCGCGGCCAACGTGCTGTTCACCACCGTGATGGCCACCAAGATGCCCTTCGTCGGCCGCGGCTGACGCACCGCCCTCCTCCATCGGGAACACCGCATGAGCCAACGACTCGCCGGCAAGACCGCCTTCGTCACCGCCGCCGGCCAGGGCATAGGCCGCGCCACGGCGCTGGCCTTCGCCCGCGAAGGCGCGCAGGTCATCGCCACCGACCTGAACGCCGAGACCCTGGCCACGCTGGCCGCCGAGATCGGCCCCGGCTGCACGACCCAGGTGCTGGACGTGACCGACGCCGGGGCCATCGCCGCCGCCGCCGCGCGGCACGGTCCGGTGGATGTGCTGTTCAACGCCGCCGGCTACGTGCATGCCGGCACGGTGCTGGACTGCAGCGAGGAGCAATGGGCCTTCGCGATGGACCTCAACGTGCGCTCGATGTACCGCACCATCAAGGCCTTCCTGCCCGGCATGCTGGCGCGCGGCGGCGGCAGCATCGTCAACGTGGCCTCGGTGGCCGGCAGCCTGAAGGGCGCGCCCAACCGCTTCGTCTACGGCACCACCAAGGCCGCCATCATCGGCCTGACCAAGGCCGTGGCCGCCGACTTCGTGGCCCGCGGCGTGCGCTGCAACGCCATCTGCCCCGGCACCGTCGAGTCGCCCAGCCTGCGCGAGCGCATCGCCGCCCAGGCCCAGGCCAGCGGCCAGACGCTGGCGCAGGTCGAGGCCGGATTCGTCGCCCGCCAGCCCATGGGGCGGCTGGGCCGCGTCGAGGAGATCGCCGCGCTGGCCGTCTACCTGGCCGGCGACGAGAGCGCCTTCACCACCGGCACCACCGCCGTCATCGACGGTGGCTGGAGCAATTGACCCCCAGGCTTGTCGCTGACCTTGACCCCCAGGCTTGCCGCTGTCGCGCCTTCGCCGCCGGTCGCCAGCGTCGACCGGCCTTCGGCCCGTCCGGGTCCGCGCAGGCGGACCCGGAGCCGCGGGCCTCAGCCCCCAGAGGGGGCTCTTGCAGCCGACCGGCAAAGCCGGATCGGCGCAAGGCCTCGACGGAAGACACAACCCACTGCTGGAACGCCATGAAACTCCTCCGCCACGGCCCCAAGGGCCAGGAACGCCCCGCGCTGCTCGACGCCGAAGGCCGCCTGCGCGACCTCTCGGCACTGCTTCACGACATCACGCCGCAGACCTTGTCGCCCGCCGGCCTGGCCGCGCTGCGCGGGCTGGACCCGGCCACGCTGCCGCTGCTGCCGCAGGGCCGCCTGGCCGTGCCCTGGACCGGCATGACGAAGTTCATCGCCATCGGCCTGAACTACGCCGACCACGCGGCCGAGTCCAACATGCCCATCCCGAAGGAGCCCATCGTCTTCATGAAGACGGTCGACAGCGCCATCGGCTGCAACGACCCCGTGGTGCTGCCGCAGGGCTCGGTGAAGACCGACTGGGAGGTGGAGTTGGGCGTGGTCATCGGCACCCGTGCGCGCTACGTGTCCGAGGCCGACGCGCTGGCCCATGTGGCCGGCTACTGCGTGGTCAACGACGTCTCCGAGCGCGAATACCAGCTGGAACGCGGCGGCCAGTGGGACAAGGGCAAGGGCTGCGACACCTTCGGACCCACCGGGCCCTGGCTGGTCACCGCCGACGAGGTCGGCGACGTGCAGAACCTGGCCATGTGGCTGGACGTCAACGGCCAGCGCAAGCAGACCGGCTCGACCAAGACCATGATCTTCGGCGTGGCGCAGATCGTCAGCTACCTCAGCCGCTTCATGACGCTGAACCCCGGCGACCTGATCACCACCGGCACCCCGCCCGGCGTGGGCATGGCGCTCAAGCCCGCGCCGCAGTTCCTCAAGCCCGGCGACGTGGTCGAGCTGGAGATCGAGAAGCTGGGGCGACAGCGCCACACGGTGCATGCGTGGGACCCCGAGCTCATCGACAACTGAGCGCGGCCTTGCCATGAGCGACCCCGCCCCGGCGATCCGCATCCACCCGGCCGACAACGTCGTCATCGCGCGGCGCCAGCTGCTGCCGGGCACGCGCCTGGTCGAGGACGGCGTGACGGTGTCAGCGCTGGTGCCGCCGGGGCACAAGGTGGCCACCGCGGCCATCGCCGCCGGCGCGCCCGTGCGCCGCTACAACCAGGTCATCGGCCACGCCACCCAGGCCATCGCGCCGGGCCAGCATGTGCATGTGCACAACCTGGCCTTCGCCAGCTTCGAGCGGGCCCACGACTTCGGCAGCGCGGTGCTGCCGGTGCCGGCGGTGGCGCAGCCGGTGACCTTCGACGGCATCGTCCGCGACGATGGGCGCGTCGCCACGCGCAACTACATCGGCGTGCTGACCAGCGTGAACTGCAGCGCCACCGTGGCGCGCGCCATCGCCGACCACTTCCGCCGCGACCTCCGTCCCGAGGCGCTGGCCGACTACCCGAACGTCGACGGCGTGGTCGCGCTCACGCATGGCATGGGCTGCGCCACCGCGGCCGACGGCGAGGAGCTGCGCGTGCTGCGCCGCACGCTGGGCGGTTATGCCCGGCATGCCAACTTCGCCGCCGTGCTCATCGTCGGCCTGGGCTGCGAGACCAACCAGATCCAGGGCCTGGTGGCGCAGGAAGGCCTGGCCGAAGGCGCGAACCTGCGCACCTTCAGCATCCAGGACAGCGGCGGCACGGCGCAGACCGTGGCCCGCGGCGTGGCCCTGGTGCGCGAGATGCTGCCGGCCGCCAACCGCGTGCGCCGCCAGCCTGTGCCGGCCCGCCACCTGGTGGTGGGCCTGCAGTGTGGCGGCAGCGACGGCTACAGCGGCATCAGCGCCAACCCGGCGCTGGGCGCCGCAGTGGACCGGCTGGTGGCCCATGGCGGCACCGCCATCCTGTCGGAGACGCCCGAGATCTACGGCGGCGAACACCTGCTCACCGCGCGCGCCGCGACGCCCGAAGTCGCCGAGCAGCTGCTGGCGCGCATCCGCTGGTGGGAGGCCTACACCGCCCGCCACGGCATGCAGATGGACAACAACCCCTCGGCCGGCAACAAGGCCGGCGGGCTGACGACCATCCTCGAGAAGAGCCTGGGCGCCATCGCCAAGAGCGGCACCACGCCGCTGCGTGCGGTCTACGAGTACGCCCAGGCGGTGCGCGAACAGGGCTTCGTCTACATGGACACGCCGGGCTACGACCCGGTGTCGGCCACCGGCCAGGTGGCCGGCGGCGCCAACCTGATCTGCTTCACCACCGGCCGCGGTTCGGCCTATGGCTGCGCGCCCTCGCCCTCGCTCAAGCTGGCCACCAACACCGCGCTGTGGCAGCGCCAGGCCGAGGACATCGACATCAGCTGCGGCGGCATCGTCGACGGCAGCGAGACGGTGGACGAGGCCGGCGAGCGCATCTTCCGGCTGATGCTGGCCACCGCGTCGGGCCAGGCCACGCGCAGCGAGCAACATGGCTATGGGCAGAACGAGTTCGTGCCCTGGCAGCTCGGGGCCGTCATGTAGCACGCGGTGGCCCGGGCCTGCGGCGCGGCGCCGGCTGCCGCGCGCTCAGCCGCCGCGCAAGGCGCGGCGCGCCTCGTCGGCGCTCTCGTACAGGTGCGGCGCGACGCCGCGCGCGGCCAGCGCCGGCCCCAGCTTGGCGCGCAGGAAGCCCGAGGTGCTGTAGCGCACCACGTCCAGGTAGTGGCGGCCCACCACCTCGCGCACCATCGCCGCCCAGGCGTCCTGCACCTCGGCATCCAGCACGAAGTGGTCGTAGTTGATCACCCCCAGCACCTGGCGGCCCAGCGGCTCCAGGTGGCGCTCCAGCTCGCGCTGCACCGCGGCCACGTCGTCCAGCGTGCGCACGTGCAGGCGCTCGAAGTTGACGAAGAAGGTGTTGCTGGCCGCGTCGTAGGCGAAGCGGTCGGCCAGCGGCAGCAGCAGCAGGCGCGCGCGCAGGCCCATCGCCGCATCGCCGAACAGGGCCGCCTCCATGCGCGCCGGCTCGCCCTCGATCACCGGTTCGAAGTCCATCAGCGCCAGCACGTCGCGCCGCAGGTCCAGCCCCGGGGCGACCTCCAGCAGCTGCAGCCCGCGCGCGTGCAGCGCGAACACGGCGCGCTCGGTCACGTACAGCACGCGCTGGCCGCGCTGCCAGGCCAGCCGGCCGTTGAAGCTGAGCTGCTGCACCCGGCGCACGAACTTGCGCCCGCCCTCTGCGGTGGCCAGCGGACCCATGAACACCAGCGACTGCGCGTTCTGGCTGATGTTGATGAAGCCGCCGGCGCCGGCCAGGCGCGGGCCGAAGCGGCTGACGTTGACGTTGCCTTCGGCGTCGACCTGGGCCATGCCGAGGAAGGCGATGTCCAGCCCGCCGCCGTCGTAAAAGTCGAACTGGTAGGGCTGGTCGATCACCGCGGCGGTGTTCACCGCGGCACCGAAGCTCAGCCCGCCGGCCGGGATGCCGCCGATCACGCCGGGCTCGGCGGTCAGCGTGATCAGGTCGATCACGCGCTCCTCGGCGGCCACCGCGGCCACGCCCTCGGGCATGCCGATGCCCAGGTTGACCACGGCGTTGGCACGCAGCTCCAGCGCTGCGCGCCGGGCGATGGTCTTGCGCGGCCCCGGCGCCATGGCGGCCACCGACGCCGCCGGCACGCGCAGCTCGCCCGAGAAGGCCGGGCTGTAGGGCTGGTCGAAGGTCTGCAGGTGGTGCTCGGGCCGCTCGGCCAGCACCACGCAGTCCACCAGGATGCCCGGCACCTTGACCTGGCGCGGGTTCAGCGCCTGTGCGTCGGCCAGGCGCTCGACCTGGGCGATGACGATGCCGCCGCTGTTGCGCGCCGCCATCGCCAGCGCCAGCGTCTCCAGCGTCAGCGCCTCGCGCTCCATGGTCAGGTTGCCGTCGGGGTCGGCGGTGGTGGCGCGGATCAGTGCCACGTCGATGGCGAAGGCCTTGTAGAACAGGAACTCCTGCCCGTCGACTTCCATCAGGCGCACCAGCTCGTGGCCGTCGAACAGCCCGGTGCGCGCGTTGACGCGGCCGCCGCCCTGGCGCGGGTCGACGAAGCTGCCCAGGCCCACCCGGCTCAGGTGCCCCGGGCGGCCGGCGGCGATGTCGCGGAACAGGTGCGAGATCACCCCCTGGGGCAGGTTCCAGGCCTCGATGCGCTCGTCCACGGCCAGCCTCTGCAGCGCCGGCACCAGCCCCCAGTGCCCGCCGACCACGCGCGCCACCAGGCCCTCGTGGCCCAGGTGGTTCAGGCCGCGGCCCTTGCCGTCGCCCTGGCCGGCGGCGTAGACCAGGGTCAGGCCGCGCGGCGCGCCGGTGTCGACGAAGCGCCGCTCCAGCGCCACCGCCAGGCCCTCGGGGAAGCCGATGCCGACGAAGCCGCCGGTGGCCACGGTGTCGCCGTCGCGCACCAGGGCCAGCGCGTCGGCGGCCGAGACGAGCTTGCCCTTGCCGCCGGCGCGCAGGCCGGCCAGGCGCTCGAGATGGCGTGGCGACTCGCTCATCGGGCGCAGCCGTGTCGGGGTGCAGGGCAGCGGTGGCGCATGGGCGCTCCTGTGTGGGGCACGGGGGACGAGCCCGCAGGCGCGGGCACCGCCCGGTGCGGGCCCGGCCTGCGCCGGGCCCGGCCATTCTCGGTGGCGGCGCGGCGCCTGCGCACCCGGGCCGTCCCTGGCCGCGCCGTGCGCAGCCGGCCCCCTGTAGGAGCTGACAGCTGCGCCGGCGGACATCAGCCGGCAACATTCTGCACACACAGTCGGTGGCAACGGACCGCCGAGATCCGAGGGAGCCCCACAACAAAGTGACGCCGCAGCACGACGTCGACGCCACCCCCAATCCGCATGCCCTGGCCGCCATCGTCGAGGCCGCCGCCGGACATGTCATCGTCGCCGACCAGGACCTGGTCGACGAGCGCGGCACCAAGCTCTGGGCCCGCGGCCAGGTCGTCAGCCAGGCCCTGCAGCAGCGCCTGCTCGAGCGCAAGCTGGCGCAGCCGCTGGAGAGCTGCCTGCGCGCACGCGACGGCGTCACGCCCGCCGTGCTGCAGCGCCAGGCCCGCGAGATGCTGGACGATGGCAGCGCACTGATGCAGGCGCTGCGGCCGCAGGCCAGGCTGCTGCTGATGCAACTGGAGCAGCTGCCACTGCATGCGGCACTGCAACTGCTGCTGACGGCCGCGCTGGCCGCCCGCCCCGCGCTGCTGCGACATGCGGTGCGCGCCATGCTGCTGGCTGGCGCGCTGCAGGCCGCGCGCGACCCGTCGCCCTACGAGCAGCGCCTGGCGATGCTGGCGGGCCTGGCCCACGACCTGGGCGAGCTGTACCTGGACCCGCAGCAGCTGGCGGCGACACAGGTGCTGGACACCAGCGGTTTCCGCACCGTGGTGACCCATCCGCGCGTGGGCGAGATGCTGCTGCGCCGGCTGACCGACTACCCGCCGGCGCTGGCGCAGGCGGTGGCCGAGCACCACGAGCGCCTGGATGGCAGCGGCTACCCCGTCGGCCGGCCGGCCGCCAGCCTGTCGCCGCTGGGCCGGCTGCTGGCGGCCGCCGAGGTCGTGCTCGGGGTCGAGGCCGCCAGGCCCGGCCAGCCGCTGGCCCAGGCGGCGCTGGCGCTGCGCGTGGTGCCCGGCGAGCACGAACCGTCAAGCGCGGCCTTCCTGCTGCGCGACGCCGCGGCGCAGGCCACCGAGACGCCGGCGGCCGCGGCCGGCGTCGCCGGCCTGGCCGAGCGCCGTGAACGCCTGGCGGCGGTGCTGGCGCACGCCGAGCACGAGGCCAGCCACGTGGCGGCGCTGTCGGGCGCGCCGCTGGTGGCGCGCGAGATCGCCGCCACGGCCGCGGCGCGGCTGCAGCGGCTGCAGGTGGCTTGGCGCGCCGCCGGCCTGTGGGCCGCCCCTGCCGCGCTGGAGGGTCAGGCCGAGGTGGACGGGCTGTTGGCCGAGTTCGAGTACCGCCTGCGCACGCTGGAGCGGCGCTGCGCCTGGCCGCTGGACCCGGCACAGCTGGCCGGCGCGGAGGCGCTGCGGCCGCTGTGGGAGGCGCTGCGCCTGGCGCTGCCCGAGCCCATGCCCGCCGACGCGCCCTGAGTCGGCCTCAGAAGCGGCAGGCGAAACGCGCGTGCGCGCGGCGCTGTCGCGGCAGGGGCTGGCCCGCCTGGTAGGCGTCGAACAGGCGCAGCGCCGCCAGGCGCAGGCGCTCGTCGGCGCTGGTGTAGGCCAGCGCGATGCGCTCCTGCGCGTAGAGGCGGTCCAGGCCCATGCGCGCCACGTTGAGCGCGAAGCCCTCGGCCCGCATCATCTCGCCGAAGCGCTGCAGTTCGGCCGGCTCGACGGCGGCCACCAGCGCGCAGGGCGGCGCGGCGTGCCGGGCAGCAAGGCTGTGGGGCGGGGGAGCAAGATCACCGGGTGCCGGCATGCGGGCCTCACGGGCGCGGCGCGAAGGGCCGCTCGTCGCCACGATCTTGCGTCGGCCGCATGACGGCGCAACGACGGAACAAGGGCACCGCCGCCCGCCAGTTCAGGGCCAGCGGCGCCGACGCTAGGCCTTGGGCAGCGTCACCCCGCGCTGGCCCTGGTACTTGCCGCCGCGGTCCTTGTAGCTGGTCTCGCAGACCTCGTCGCTCTCGAAGAACAGCACCTGCGCACAGCCCTCGCCGGCGTAGATCTTGGCCGGCAGCGGCGTGGTGTTGCTGAACTCCAGCGTCACGTAACCCTCCCATTCGGGCTCGAAGGGCGTGACGTTGACGATGATGCCGCAGCGCGCATAAGTGCTCTTGCCCAGGCAGATGGTCAGCACGTTGCGCGGGATGCGGAAGTACTCCACCGTGCGCGCCAGCGCGAAGCTGTTGGGCGGGATGATGCAGTGGTCGCCGTGGAAGTCGACGAAGCTCTTCTCGTCGAAGTTCTTCGGGTCCACCACCGTGCTGTGGATGTTGGTGAAGACCTTGAACTCGGGCGCGCAGCGGATGTCGTAGCCGTAGCTGCTGGTGCCGTAGCTGACGATGCGGCTGCCGTCGGCGGCCTGGCGCACCTGGCCGGGCTCGAAGGGCTCGATCATGCCGTGCTGCTGCGCCATGCGGCGGATCCAGCGGTCGCTCTTGATGCTCATGCGGGGCGCGCGCAGGGGCGCGTAGGGCTGCGGTGCGGTGGGGCGTCGCGGGCAACGCCGGGGCCCCGATTCTAGGCAGCCGCGCTACCATGGCCCGCAGGCGAGCGGCCGCCGTCGACGGCGGCACCGGACCCGAGGAGACATGCCATGGCCAGCCCCTTCCGCCCCGCGCTGCAGCTGCTGCAGCAGTACGCCGACTACCACCGCGACCGGCGCAACATCGCCACCCACTTCGTCGGCGTCCCGATGATCGTGTTCGCCGTGGGCGTGCTGCTGGCCCGGCCCGGCTTCGACCTTGCCGGGCTGGCGCTGACCCCGGCCTGGCTGGTGTTCGCGCTGGTGGCGCTGTGGTACCTGAGCCGCGGCCACCTCGGGGCCGGGCTGGCCACCAGCATCGGCGTGGGGCTGCTGATGTGGGCGGCGCACCGCGTGCCGGCCGCCACCACCGCGCAGTGGCTGGCCTGGGGCCTGGGCTTCTTCGTCGTCGGCTGGATCATCCAGTTCGTCGGCCACTACTACGAGGGCCGCAAGCCGGCCTTCGCCGACGACCTGGTCGGGCTGCTGGTGGGGCCGATGTTCGTCGTCGTCGAGCTGCTGGCGCTGCTCGGGCTGTTCAAGCCACTGATGGCGCAGATCGAGGCCCACGCCGGGCCCACGCACATCCGCGACCTGGCGCACCCGGCCACGCGCTGACGCGGCGCCGCCCCGTCCGCACGCCCCGTCCTTGGCCGCCCCCCGCAGCGACCCCGGTCCCGGCGCCGCGCCGGGCCCCGTCTGGGTGATGGGCGCCGGCGCCGTCGGCTGCTTCGTCGGCGGCAGCCTGCAGGCGGCCGGCGCCACCGTGCACCTCATCGGCCGCCCCCGCGTGCTGGGCGCGCTGAGGGCGCAGGGCCTGCGCCTGACCGACCTGCGTGGCGGCGACCGCCGGCTGAGCGCCGCCGCACTGCAACTGCACGCGGCACCGCCGCCCACCGCGGGCGCGGGCGCCGTGCCCGCACCGGCGCTGGTGCTGCTGTGCGTGAAGAGCGGCGCCACCCGCGACGCGGCGGCGCAGCTGGCGGCCGTGCTGCCGCCGGGCACGCCGCTGCTGAGCCTGCAGAACGGCGTGGGCAACGCCAACGCCGCGCAGGCCGCCGCCCCCGCGCTGCGCGTGCTGGCAGGCATGGTGCCCTACAACATCGCCGAGCTGGCGCCCGGCCATTGCCACCGCGGCACCGGGGGCCGGCTGGCGGCGCCCGACGACGCGGCGCTGCGCCCCTGGGCGCCGCTGTTCGACGCCGCCGGCCTGGGCCTGGCGCTGCACGCCGACATCACCCCGGTGCTGTGGGGCAAGCTGCTGCTGAACCTGAACAACCCGGTCAACGCGCTGTCGGGCCTGCCGCTGCGGGCGCAGCTGCTGGACCGCGACTGCCGCCGCGTGCTGGCAGCGCTGCAGGCCGAGGCGCTGGCCGTGCTGCGCGCCGCCGGCGTCCGGCCGGCCCAGGTGGGCGCGGTGAAGCCGGCGCTGATGCCCTGGGTGCTGCGCCTGCCCGACTGGGCCTTCGCGCGTGTCGCCAAGCGCATGCTGGCCATCGACGACAAGGCGCGATCGAGCATGGCCGACGACCTGGCCCTGGGCCGTCCGACCGAGATCGACGCCTTCTGCGGCGAGATCGTTCGCCTGGGCCAGCGGCTGGGGCGCGCGACCCCGGTCAACGAGCGCGCGCTGGAATTGCTGTCGCGGCCGCGGCCGCCGCGCCTGGACGGCGCCGGCATGCGCGCGCTGCGGCGCGGCGTGTAGGCCGGCGCAGCAGCCCGTTGGTTGGTGCGGACTGCCGGCCAGGCGTCATGCCGCTGCCGATCGGCGGCCCCGACCGGCCTGGTCGGTGGCCTACCGTGCTTGAACGCCCCTGTTCTGGGCCCCATCGCCGATATCGAGTTTCCGCAGCGGCGCCAATGGGGTGATCGGTCTGAGTCAGAACGACGAAGGGTGGGCACGTCGATCGGCCGAAGGATGCCGTGAGCCCGTCTTCGGTCGAGAGTGGCGGCCCAAAGGAGCGGCAACAGGCTCCAACAGGGAGCCGGGATGAAGCGGTGGACGACATGGGTGGGCGGCATGCTGGCGATGCTGCTCTTCGGGTCCGCGCACGGCGGCTTCTGGATCTACACCTTTCCCTACGACGGCGCGACGGCGCAGGGCACCTGGGGCCAGGTGCAGGCCTTCTCGGAGCAGAAGACCCGCCAGTACTACGCCCACTACCAGAACGTCAGCTGCCGTTGGGGCGCATCGGAACCGAACCCGCCGCAGCCCACGTTCGCCGGACCCTGGACCGGTACCTATCAGCATGCGGGCAATACCTACAGTTGCAGCGGGCAGTTCTCGGTCCAATACCGCTGCCACGCCGGGATGGTCTGGGACGACGCCCACCCGGCCCGTTGCCGCCAAGGCTGCAATGCCGGCGAGTTCTTTGACTACGCTAGCAACAGCTGCCGCGCGAACTGTCCAGCCGGGGAACGCTGGGATCCGGCCCTGGGGCGCTGTCGCGCGGCCTGTGCTGCAGGCGAGGTCTGGGACGCCGCACTCGGGCGTTGCCGGCCCAGCTGTGCCCCTGGATTCGTCTGGGACGAGGCCCTCGGCTCTTGCAGGGCCGACTGCGCGTCCGGCACGCGATACGTCGCAGCCACCAATGCCTGCGCCGCCATCGTCGACGAACGGCCGCCGAGTTCGCCGCCGCCGGCGAGCGATCGCTGCGGAGTCGGGAATCCGATCTACCCGCTAAGAGGAGTCAAACGGCAGACCTTTCCTACCGGGCTCGCTGCGGGGCATCTTTCGTTTGCGCTGACCTACGACACGACTGCAAAGATCCCTGTCGTCAGCGCCGATCCTTCGTCGCCCTGGGCCGAGACTGCGGGCAGCCTCGGCACCTTGTGGTCGCACACGCTGGAGCGCAGCCTGCTCATTGGCCACGCAGGACATGTCGTGCACGCGCGTCGAGGCACCGGCCACACCGCTACGTTCCGACGCACAGCGCAAGGCGGCTATGACCAGGACCGGGAGGTGAAGGACCGGCTGACCGCTGGACTCTCGGGTTTCACTCTCACCGATCTGGCGGCCAATGCCATCGAGCAGTACGACGCCGCGGGGCGCCTGACACGCATCACCTGGGCGACCGGGCCCGTGTTGACGCTGCGCTACAGCGACGCGGCCACGCCGCAGTCGGTGGCCCCTCGGCCTGGCCTGCTCATCGCGGCGCAGGATCACGATGGGCGCAGTCTGAACTTCCGCTACGACCCGTTGGGCCGGCTGACGGCCGTCACCGACGCCTCCGGAACGGGCATCGGCCTGGAACATGGGGGCAGCGACAGGCTCTCGGCATTGGTCTGGCAGGACAGCACGCGCCTCTCATTCGTCTACGAGAACGCCGCGCTGCCCTGGGCGCTGACGGGTGTCATCGACGAGATGGGCGCACGGCGAGGAAGCTACCAGTACGACAGCCACGGTCGCGCCATCGGTACCCAGGGCGGCGCGGGCTCAAACGCCTACGTGGTCAGCTATGGCGTGCCGCCCCGGCTGGTGGCTGCAGAGCACTTTGACCCTGCACGAAACGTCGTTTCGCGGACTCACGCCTGGCAGCCCGCCGAGGGCATCAGCTACTCCACGCCGGCAGGGGGCGTCGTGCAGGTCAGCTCCGTGGCCATCAACGGCCGGCCCTACCTGTCCAGCCAGAGCAACCCACCGGGCAGCGGGTGCCAGGCCAGCACGATGGCCATGGCCCACGACGGCGACGGCAACCTGGTCAGCCGCGACGACTTCGTCGGCAGCCGCAGTTGTTGGGCCTACGACACTCGCGGTTAGGAGACGAGCAAAGTCGAGGGCCTGCCGTCGTCAAGCGCCTGCGCGCAGGCCCTGGGCGGCGCGCCCCTGCCCGGCGGCGCACGCAGGCTCAGCACCCGCTGGCATCCGTCCTGGGCCATCAAGTCGGCCGAGGCTTCACCGCTGCAGATCGTCAGCCACGCGATCAACGGCCAGCCGTTCGCCTGGGGCGCCGGCGGCACGGCGAGCTGCGCGCCCCCGGACGCGGTGCTGCCCAACGGGGACCGCATCGCGGTCGTCTGCGCCACCCAGCGCCGGCCGACCACCGACGCCGATGGCCATGCCGGCTTCGACGCCCCAGCCGATGGAGCCACAGCGCCCACCGTGGTGTCGCGCACCTACGACCGCTTCGGCCGGATCACCACCCAGACTGACGCATTGGGCCATGTCACGCGCTACGACTACTACGCCGACACGGCGGCGACGCACACGAAGGGCGACTTGCGCAGCATCGTCGATGCGGCGGGCCACATCACCCTGTTCCAGCGCTACGGCCCGGCCGGCCAGCTGTTGGAGATGACCGATGCGAACGGCGTGGTATCCAGCTTCACCTACGACGCACGCCACCGCATCACCAGCGTCAGCACCGCCGGGCACACCACCACCTACTCCTGGTGGCCCACGGGTCGCTTGCGCAGGATTACCGCCCCCGACGGCCTGAGCTTCCTTCAGTTCGACTACGACGCCGATCAGCGCCTGATCCGCGTCTCCAACCAGCTAGGCCATCGTATTGAGTACTTGCTCGACGGCGCCGGCCAACGCTTCGCCGAACATGTGATCGACGCGAACAACATCCTGCGCCGCCAGCTGCAGCGCTCCTTCGATGCCCTGGGGCGCGTTCAGCAGGTGACGGGAAGGGAGCCTGGGCCATGAACAAACGATCAAGCAGACACCGGGTTGTTCGACATGCTGCGGCATGGGCGGCGCTGGCCTTGTTGCCGACGGCAAACGCCAGCCCCCCGCCACCGCCTCTGTCGGCCGCCCCGGTCGTGCGGCTCGAGTACGACGCCGAAGGCAACCCGCGCCGAACCGTGGTGGCGCCCGAGGCCGCCGGCCTCGGCCTGGCCACCGAACGCGTGTACGACAGTCTTCACCGCTGGCGCGAGGCGATAGATGCCCAGCAGGGCCGCGCCAGATTCGACTTCAACGGCCGCGACGACCTGCTCCGCGTCACCGACCCGCGTCAACTGGTCACCCAATACGGGCGGGACGGCCACGGTCACTTGACCCAGCTCTTCAGCCCGGACACCGGCTTCAGCACGGCCACGCGAGATGCCGCCGGCAACCTGCGCGCCAGCACCGACAGCCGCGGGGCGACGGCCCACCACGACTACGACGCGCTGCATCGCCTGACCCTCAGCAGCTTCAGCCTGCCCGGGGGGGCGTCTCTCCAGTTCCGGCGCTTCTACGACCAGCAGGGAGGCTTCTTCACCCATGGACGCGGCCGCCTGACATCGGCGAGCTTCCCGGCTGGCAATGCCTTCCTGGCCTACGACGCCCTGGGCCGCGTCAACCGGACGGCACAAAGCCTGGGTGAACAGCCCCGCCACTCGCTGCAGGTCGGCTACGAGCGCGACGCGGCCGGCAACCTCATCCGGCTGACATACCCTTCCGGGCGCGTGCTGAGCATCGGCCACATCAATGGCGCGCCCGATCACCTGGGCCTTGCACCCGCCGTGGGCGGAGAGATTCTGCCGCTGGTCAGCCAGATCCAGTCCGACACCGGGCTGGACGGGGCGCTGGTCTTGAGGTCGTGGCTGTGGCACCTGAACGGCAACACCCAGGCGCACGAGCGTCGCTTCGATGCCTTTGGGCGACTGATCCGACACGCGCTGGGCGGGGCGCTGCGCGACATTCACTATGACGCTGCCGACCGCATCGTGGCCTTCGTCCACCTCGACGCCAGCGGAGCCGCCACGCCCGCCGCCAGCGCCCTGGATCAACACTTCCAGTACGACCGGCTCAGCCGCCTGACCGCTGTGACCATGGGCACCGGAACCTGGACCTTTGCCTACGACGCCAATGGCAACCGGATCCAGACCCAGAACCCCAGCCCCGCCGGCACGCAGACCCGGGACCTGACCCCGGGCGCCGACAGCAACCGCCTGCTCGCCATCTCCAATCCGGCCCGGTCCTTCACCTACGACCCGGCCGGCAACCTGTTGCAGGATCAGGAGCAGCCGGTGTCCAGGTCCGCCACCTACGACGCCGTCGGCCAATTGGTCAGGATGCGCAGCACCCAGGATGGCCTCAAGTACACCACCGTTGAGTTCGCCTACAACCACCAACGGCAACGGGTGCTGAAGCGCACCGTCTCGATCGAAGACTGCCAGCCCAGCGGGAATCCAGACCTGCGGTTCTGCAGCTCGAGGCCGATCGCCGCTGCAGGCACCCAGTTCGTCTACGATCTGGAGGGCCGGCTGCTGGGCGAGTACAACGAATGGGGCGGCACGCCCCTTCGCGAGTACATCTGGCTGGGTGACACGCCAATGGCGGTGATCGAAGGGACCGGGACCATGCCCGCCATCTACTACCTGTACACCGATCATCTCGACACCCCGCGCGTGGCCATCGACCGCGAGGGCAGGCAGCGCTGGAGCTGGGTGGCCGAGCCCTTCGGCAACGCCTTGCCCAATGACAACCCCCTGGGATTCGGCAGCGTCAGCATCCACCTGCGCATGCCGGGGCAATACTTCGACGACGAGACCGGGCTGTTCTACAACTGGCATCGGTACTACGAATCGGCACTGGGTAGATACACCCAGAGCGACCCGATCGGGCTGGCGGGAGGGATCAATACGTACGCTTATGTGGACGGGAATCCGATCAGCTATTTCGATCCGATGGGCTTGTATCGCGACGGACGATTGGCAATGGCCGACCGGGTTGCCGGAGTTCCATCCAGTTCGGCGCCAGGCTGGGGTGGTACTCGCGGAGCCGATATGACTCTCCGGGCTGGTTTTGGTCCCGCAGTCACAGTGAAGATCAACTCAAGGACGGGACTCAAGTATTTGGGCGTTGGTGTCGGCGCGGGGTTGTCATGCACAGTGACCGGCGCCGGAATCGAGTCGGCCTCCGATGGTGGCGGCAAAGGATTCACGGGCGACCTGGGGATGAGCATGGGTACCGGTCTTCTTGGCATCAATACGAATATCAGTACCAGCCTTGATGGCGGAAGCACAACCAAGATCGCTCCCGGCTTTGGTGTGGGCACCAGTGGAACGATCACATTTGGTTGGCGGTGGTAGTGCTATGTCACCCCTCAACGTGCTTGTGGTGCTAGCCATTGCCGTCGTGCTTCTGCTTGCGCTTGTGCAGGCGGTCATTGTTCGACTTAGGCGACACGATCGCCTGACATATGAGAAGCTCGGTCAACCTGACCTGATGTCCAACAACAGTCCGACTAGCATCTTCGCGTTCTGGCGGTGGGTCTACGGTTCATCCCTTGCTAACACGCCGGTTGGCCTTGCACCCTTGCTTTGGGGGCTTCGCCTTGGAACTGCCCTATATGCCGTAGGGCTGATCACTTTCATTGCCCTAAGCCTTTGACGCCACCCCGGCTTACGTGGACCTCGGCGTCACATCTTGCCTTTTGCCCCTGAGGTCTTCTTGCCGTCCTTGTCTTGGGGGCTGATGAACCCGATGGGTCGCTTGGGCGGCGGATCGGGCGGCGTCATGAGTTCGCGCAGCGCGTCGAACACCTTCTTGAGCTGGGCTCGGGTGTTGTGGCCGAACGTGTCGTGGTTCATGGCCAGCGCCTCGGTCTTCTCTTCGAGTTCGGCCAGCCGCTTGGCCAGGTCGCCGTGCGTGGCGGCCAGGGCGCGCACACGCACGAAGGTGCGCATCATCTCGATGTTCACCGCGATGGCACGTGGGCTGCCCAGCACCGAAGACAGCATGGCCACCCCTTGCTCGGTGAAAGCATAGGGCGCGGTACGCCGACCGCCGTGGCCGGCACTTGAGATCACAGACTGTGATCTCAAGTTGGCGAACTCCTCAGCCGAGAGCTGGAACATGAAGTCCTCAGGAGAGCTCGCCAGGTTGCGCTTGACCGCCTGCACCAGCACCCGGGTCTCGACGCCGTAGAGCTGCGCCTGAAGCGCCCCGGGAATCGTGAAGGCCCATTGGTGTGAGTCAGGCCCCCGTGGCCGACTCGGCGAGTTGACGATAGCAGGCGACCTCGAACTCCGCCGGCGGCCGGTACCGGTGGCCCTGCGGCCGGTCGAGTTGGGAACCGATCGGCAGACCGCCGCAGCGCACTAACCCAGAACCGCTCGCAACACATCCGCCGCCCGCCGCACCTGCGCGGCGCTCACGTCGCGGTGCGTCACCGCGCGCACGGTGCGCGGGCCGAAGGCCGACACGGCCACGCCCTGGGCCTTCGCCGCAGCAACGACCGCGGCGGCATCCAGCGGCCCGTCGGCCAGGTGGAAGATGACGATGTTGGTCTGCACCGTGGCCAGGTCCAGCTGGGCCTGGCCGACGCCGGCCACGGCCTCGGCCAGCGCGCGGGCGTTGGCATGGTCGTCGACCAGGCCGGCACGGTGGTGTTCGATGCCATGGATGGCCGCGGCGGCCAGGATGCCGTTCTGGCGCATGGCGCCGCCCAGCATGCGGCGGTGGCGGTTGGCGCGCTGGATCACGTCCCTGGGGCCGGCCAGCAGGCTGCCGCCGGGCGCCCCCAGGCCCTTGCTGAAGGCCACCGAGACCAGGTCGAAGGGGGCGGCCAGCTCGGCCTCGCTCAGGCCGCTGGCCACCGCCGCGTTCCACAGCCGCGCGCCGTCGAGGAAGGTGGCGATGCCGCGCGCCTTCGCCGCGGCGCAGACGGCGCGCACCTCGTCCTGCGGCACCACCACGCCGCCGGCGCGGTTGTGCGTGTTCTCGATCTGCACCAGCGTGGTCGGCGGGAACACCGGCAGGTTGGCGGGCTTCACCGCGGCCTCGAACTGGGCCGCGCTGAAGCGCCCGCCCTGCCCCACCTCGACGATCTGCACGCCGGCGTTGGCGGCGGCACCGCCGGCTTCGTGCCAGCCGGCATGGGCCTCGCGGCTGGTGATGACCTCGTCGCCGGGCCGCGTCAGCACGCGCATCGCCACCTGGTTGCTCATGGTGCCGCTGGGCATCCACAGCGCCGCCTCCTTGCCCAGCAGCTCGGCACACAGCGCCTGCAGCCGGTTCATGGTCGGGTCTTCGCCGTACTGGTCGTCGCCGACCTCGGCGGCGGCCATCGCGGCGCGCATCGCGGGGCTGGGGCGGGTGACGGTGTCGCTGCGCAGGTCGATGAAGGGGGTGCTGCTGCTCATGGCGGGGCGTGGGTGGGCTGTTCAGGTTGGATCGGTCATTGTCGGTGCTGACCAGTCGGCCAGCACGGCGCCGGGCTCGGCCTTGGGCCGGCGCGGGGACGACGCGCGCAATGGCTTACCCAGGGCCACCCAGCCCACCAGCGTCTCGCCGGGCCGGCAGAAGGCCTGCTGCAGCCGCGGCTGGCGCACCTTGGCGCCGCTGAGCATCTTGCCGGCGAAGCCCAGTGCATGCGCCGCATGCAGCAGGTTGGCCAGCGCCCCGCCCACGGCCATCCACTGCTCGTGCGCCGGCACCAGCGGGTGGCCCAGGTCGATGCGCGCCAGCACCGCCAGCGTCACGGGCGCGCGACGCGCGCGCTCGGCGTCGATGCGGGCGGCCTCGTCGGCCTTGCCGGCGTCGCGCGCCGCGGCCTCGAACAGTGCGGCCAACTGCTCGCGCGCCGCGCCGCGCACGGCCGCGAAGCGGAAGGGCACCAGCTCCGCATGGTCGGGCGCACGCAGCGCGGCAGCGGCCAGCAGGGCCAGCGCCGCGTCGTCGGGGCCCGGCTCAGCCAGGTGCTTGCCGCCCAGCGACTGGCGCGACAGCAATGCGGCCAGCGCCGGGTTCTGGAGCTGCTCGCCGTCGGCCATGGGCTCAGTAGACCAGCGTGCGCCAGCGCAGGTCGGCGGCGCGGGCCATGAACTGCACCGCGCCGCCGCGGCCCTGGCACTCGGGGATCAAGGCGGTGTCGGCCAGGCCCTGGGCGACCAGCGCGTCGGTGCAGGCGTACAGCCTGGCGCCGAAGTCCACCGCCTCGCGCATCGCGTCGTGGATGGTCTTGGGGTGGCCCGAGGCGCGCAGCCCCGCCGCCACGCCGGGCACCAGCAGGTGCACGCTGCGCGCGGTGAAGTAGATCTCCACCGGCAGCTCCAGCGCACCGGCGGCCGCGGCATGGAAGAAGGGCGTGGCCAGGCGCTGCGGCTGCTCGGGGTCGGCCGCCCACAGCAGGATGGCGACACCGGCGGCGGCGTGCTCGACGAAGCCGTTGGCCGGCGGGGCGCTGGCGGGCGGGGCGTTCATGGGCTCTCCGGCGGCCGGGCACCGGTGGCGTCGTTCTCGGCATGCAGGGCCTGGTGGGCCGCCATCGCGGCGGGCACGGCGGTGTCGGTGACCAGCGCGGCCAGCTCTGCGGCGCGCTGCGCCGGGTCCTCGGGCAGGCGCAGCCGGGCCAGCCACCCGCTGCCATAGGGGTCGCGGTGAACGAGCTCGGGCTGCGCGGCCAGCAGCGGGTTCAGCGCCACCACCGTGCCCGACAGCGGCGACCTGACGCTGACCAGGGCCTTGGCCAGCTCGACCACGGCCACGGCACGCCCTTGCTCGACGACGGCGCCGACGCCCTTGGGCCGGCACATGTAGATCTCGCCGGCCAGCGCGATGCCCAGCCGCGTGATGCCCACCTCGGCCTCGCTGCCGTCCGCCAGCAGCCGGGCCCAGACCTGGTGCTCGATCAGGTAGTGCAGCTCGGGCGGGTCGTGCGCGACCTGGGCATTCATGCCGCGCCTCCGTGGAGATGGCGGAAGGACACGGGAGTCGAACCCGCCCAGCGGCGCATGGCGCCACCCACCGGGTTTGAAGCCCGGCCGATCCACCAGGATCGTTGCCCTTCCTTGTTCGGTCTCATGACGGTTCACCGGGCGGCGGCGGCGCGTCGAACAGCGTGCAATCGGCGCGCAGCCGGTGCAGGTCGCCGACGCGGCGCAGCAGCCCCATGCGGTCGAAGTATTCCAGGATCTGGATGGCCCGCTTGCGCCCAAGGCCGGTGGCGTCGCGGAAGGCCGCGGCGGTGACGCCGCCGGCGCCGTCGGCGCCCGCTGCCGCCGCCTCGGCGGCGGCCACCTCGCGCACGATGCGCGCCAGCCGCCCCATCGTCGCGGCCGGGTAGAACAGGTCGCGCACCACCTGGTGCAGCTCGCCCTGCTGCGCCAGGCGCGACAGCGTGGTGCGCATCAGCGGCTCGCTCTCGCCATGGTCGCGCGCCAGGTCGCGCGCCCAGGCGCCCTCGAAGCCGGCGGCGGCCAGCGCCGGCGCCACCTTCTGCGCGATGCGCGTCTCGGTGGCCGACAGGCGCACGCCATGTTCGGGCAGGTGCCAGCAGGCGCCGCGCTGGGCCACCCGGCCCTGCGCCTGCAGGCCCGCCAGCAGCGCGCGCAGCAGCGGCTCGGGCAGGCGCGGCAGGGCCAGGCGCCGCAGGCGGGCGGCGTCTGGACCGAGCTCGTCGGGGGACCGTGTGTGGAAGCCCGCCAGCGCCGCCAGCAGCGCCAGCTGCGCCGCTTCGGCAGCGTCGGCGTGCAGCAGCCAGTCGCCGGCGGCCACGGTGCCCGCGGGTGCGGCCGGGCGATCGGCCAGCCCCTGCGCCGTGGCGAAGCGGCGCAGGTCCAGGCCCTGCGGCGACGCGGCCAGCAGCGCGGCCAGCCTGGCCCCTGCATCGGGCTGCTGCAAGGCCGCCAGCTCGGCCAGGCGGGCCGGCGTGCGCCGGTAGCGCGCGGGCGCGTGCGGGTCCAGCACGACGCCACCGGCCAGCGTTCGCGTGGCGCTGCCGTCGCGCAGCACCACGCGGTCCCCATGCCAGGCGGCCAGCGGCTGCTGCAGCAGCAGCTGGGCCAGCGCCGTCCCGCCCGGGGCCAGGCTGTCGCCCTCCAGCAGCGCCACGCTGCCCAGGCCCGACGCGGCGCCCAGGTGCACATGCACCGGCGTGCCGCTGCGCAAGGACCTGGCCTCGCCCTGCCACAGCGTCAGCCGCAGATCCAGCCGCTGCGTCTGCAGCGCCGCGGCCGGCGCCACCAGCCACTGGCCGCGCTGCACGGCCTCGCGCGGCAGGCCGGCCAGCGCCACGGCGCAGCGCTGGCCCGCGCCCGCTGCGTCCACCTGGCGGTTCTGTGCATGCAGGCTGCGCACCCGCGCCCGCTGCGTGCCGGGCACCAACTGCAGCTCGTCGCCCACGCGAACGGCGCCGGCGAACACGGTGCCGGTGGCCACCGTGCCCACGCCGTCCAGCGTGAAGGCGCGGTCCACGGCCAGACGGAAGGCGGCGCCTTGCGCGCCGCGGGCCGGCAGCGCCGCCGCGGCGTCGAGCAGCAGGCCCTTCAGGTCGGCCAGCCCGTCGCCGCTGTGTGCCGAGACGGCAATGACCGGCGCCGACTGCAAGGGCGTGCCGGCCACCAGCGCCGCCACCTCGGCCTGCACCGCCGCCAGCCGCGCCGCATCGACGCGGTCGCACTTGGTGACGACCACCGTGCCGCGCGCCAGACCCAGCAAGGACAGCACCGCCAGGTGCTCGCGCGTCTGCGGCATCGGCCCGTCGTCGGCGGCCACCAGCAGCAGCGCGTGGTCGATGCCGGTGGCGCCGGCCAGCATGGTGTGCACCAGGCGCTCGTGGCCGGGCACGTCGACGAAGCCGATGCGCTGCCCCGCAGGGCCGTCGAGGAAGGCGTAGCCCAGCTCGATGCTGATGCCGCGCGCCTTCTCCTGCGGCAGGCGGTCGGTGTCGACGCCGGTCAGCGCCTTGACCAGCGTGGTCTTGCCATGGTCGATGTGGCCCGCGGTGCCGACGATCATGTCGGCACCGCCGTGTTGTGCTTGCCGACGATCATCGCCTTGCCCTCCCGGCGTCCGCCTCAGGCCAACGCTGCCGCCAGCTGCGGCAGCTGCGCCACGAAGGCTGCCTCGTCGCGCGGCTCCAGCGTGCGCAGGTCCAGCAGCAGGCGGTGCTCGGCGATGCGGCCCAGCACCGGCAGCGGCAGCGCGCGCAGCGCGGCGGCCAGCTCGTCCAGCGCGCGGCCGGCGCCCTTGCGCTGGCGCGGCGCGATGGCGATGGCCGCCGAGGGCAGCCGGTCCACCGGCAGCGAGCCCGAGCCGATCTGCCCCTGCGTGGCCGCCAGGCCGGCGTCGAAGCGCACGGCCACCGCCGCCGCCACCGCCGGCAGCAGGCGCTGTGCCGCGGCCTCGATCGCGGCCAGCGGGCGCGTCAGCAGGCGCAGCGTGGGCAGGTCCTGGGCCAGGCGCTCGGGGCGCAGGTACAGGCGCAGCGTCGCCTCCAGCGCCGCCAGCGGCAGCTTGCTGACGCGCAGCGCGCGCTTCATCGGGAACCTTCGGATGCGCCCCACCGCCGCACGCGTGCCGACGATCAGCCCGGCTTGCGGGCCGCCGAGCAGCTTGTCGCCGCTGAAGCTGACGACGTCGCAGCCGGCGGCCAGCTTCTGCTGCGGCGTGGGCTCGGCGGGCAGGCCCCAGGCGGCCATGTCGACCAGCGCGCCGCTGCCCAGGTCGCTGGCGGCGGGCAGGCCATGGGCATGGGCGATGCGCGCGAGATCGGCCTCGTCGACGGCGGCGGTGAAGCCCTGCACGGCGTAGTTGCTGGTGTGCACCTTCATCAGCAGCGCCGTGCGTGGGCCGATCGCGGCCTCGTAGTCCTTCGGGTGGGTGCGGTTGGTGGTGCCCACCTCGACCAGCGTGGCGCCGGCGGCGGCCATCACGTCGGGCATGCGGAAGGCGCCGCCGATCTCGACCAGCTCGCCGCGCGAGACGATCACCTCCTGGCGGCCGGCGGCACGCGCCTCGGGGCCGCCGGCCAGGGCGGCGATGGTCAGCAGAACGGCGGCGGCGTTGTTGTTGACCACCGTGGCCGCCTCGGCGCCGGTGAGCGTGCACAGCAGCTCCTCGACGATGCCGTCGCGGTCGCCACGGCCACCGGCGGCCAGGTCGTACTCGAGGTTGTTGGGCCCGGCCATGCAGGCCAGCACATGGGCCAGGGCCTCGTCGGCCAGCAGCGCACGGCCGAGGTTGGTGTGGATCACCGTGCCGCTCAGGTTCAGCACCCGGCGCAGGCGCGGGGCGAGCGCCTGCGCCACGCGCTGCTGCAGCGCCTGCACCAGGGCCGGCTCGGCCAGCTCGGCCGCCGGCAGCGCGCCGGCGCGTGCGCGCTCGCGCAAGGCGTCCAGCAGCGCACGCGCCTGCGTGGCCACCAGCGTGTGGCCCTGCTCGGCCAGCAGCGGCGCCACGGCGGGCAGGCGCAGCAGCCGGTCGACGGCGGGCAGGTCCTGCGGCCGGGCGGGCGTGGCGGGAGGGGCGGCTTCGGGGGGGAGGCTGGCCGGGGAACCGCGCACCGCGGATTCGTCGGGCCGCTGCATCAGCCGGCCCCCGCGCCGGGGTCGGGCGGCGCCGGCTCGGCGCCTTCGTCCGGCTCGCCGAACAGCAGCATCAGGTTGACGCCGTGGCGGAGCTTGCCGGTGTCGCTGACCAGCAGGTCCAGCGTGACCGTCGCCAGGTCGTCGGCCACCGGGTCGACGAAGGGATCCTTGTCGGCGTGCATCACCTTCAGGTAGTGGCCGCAGTCGTCGCAGGTCTCGGCGCGCACGGCGGCGTGCGCCGCGCGCGATTGTGTCGGCTGGCCATCGGCCGCGGCCTCCTCGGGTGCGTCGGCGGCGTCCAGCGAGTGGTAGGCGATGTGCTTGGTCGACAGGCAGTGGGCGCACTGGATGCGCTCCAGGTGCCACTGCGTGTTGCACAGGCTGCAGTGCAGGTAGCGCTGGCCCAGCAGGTCGCCGCTGTTGCGCGTGAGGCTGGCGGTGGGGCGGCTGCCGCAGCAGGGGCAGACCGTGCGGTCGTCGATGCGGCCGAAGGGCGCAGCTTGGCCGCCGGCACGGCCCTGCTGCTGCGTGGCCAGCACCAGATGGGTCCAGCTGACCTGCAGCGCCGCCGCCACCAGCGGGGCCGTGGCCAGGTCCAGGCCGGCCATCACGCCGGTGAGCAGGCTGTCGGCCTGGCGCTCCAGCCAGTCGGCGTCGGCCTCGGCCACGCGCTGCAGCGCCGGCAACGCGCCGGCTGGCGCCTGGGCGCGCAGCTCGGCCACCAGCGCACGCAGCACGCCGTGCCAGGCCGGGTCGCGTGGCCAGTCGACGGCCGGCAATGGCGGCATGCCGGCGCGGGCGGCGGCATCGAGCTGCTCACCGGAGGGCAAGGGCAGCGATGGCATCGCCTGCAGGCGCGCGTGCTGCGCCTGCGCCAGGTCGGCCATGAAGGCCAGGAAGTCGCCCATCGCATGGCCGCGCGCCAGCTGGCGCAGGCGCATCGCGCGCTCGGCGAACAGCGTCGAGCGCTCGGGGAACTGCAGGAAGGGTGTCTCGCCGCCGCGCTGGGTGGCGATCTCCTCGGGCGACATGATGCGCACGGTGGCGCTGGCAACCATCTGGAATCCTTTCGACGCGACGCGTCAGAACAGGCGGGGCCTGCTCGGCAAGCCCCAGGAAGACGAAGCGCCGGGGCGGGCGGCCCGGGTAGGCCCGCCCCGGCGTGGCCGCGCTGCCGCGGCCGGCGGGAACAAGTCGTGAGACCGATGGGCTCAGCGGCCCTTGCCGGTGACCTCCTGGTGCCACAGCGCGTGGTTGGCCTTGGCCCAGCTCTCGGTGACGGTGCCACGGGTCATCGCGCGCACCGTGCCCTTGACCCAGATCGCGGCATACACATGGACGATGGTGGCCACCACCAGCACCACCGCCGCGACGGCGTGCAGCAGCACGGCGACACGGCCCACGGTGACGCTGAAGTAAGGCGTGAACCAGGGCTGCCAGAACATGAAGCCGGTCACCACCAGCACCAGCAGGCTCACCGCCATCGCCCAGAACACCATCTTCTGGCCGGCGTTGTAGCGGCCCACCGGCGGCATCGCCGCCTTGTTGCCGCGGAACATCTCGCCGGCCTTGGCACGCCAGGCCTTGTCGGCCTCGTTGAGCACGTTGTCGCGCCACAGCTGCAGGAACAGCACCAGGAAGGCCGCCGCCATCACCAGCCCCAGGAAGGGATGGAGGATGCGCGCCCAGCTGCCGCCGCCGAACAGGTTGACGAGGAAGTACAGGCTGGGGTGGAAGAAGGCCAGGCCCGACAGAGCGGCCAGCACGAAGGCCAGCGCGATCAGCCAGTGGTTCATGCGCTGGCCGTCGCTGTAGCGCTGAAGAAGTTTCTTGCTCATGCTTGCTCCTTCGCGCTCAGGCGTCCGCCTTGTCTTCGGCCTTCTCCTCGACCGGGCCCACCTTCATGTAGTGGAAGAACCCGGCCACCACGGCCCCGATCATCCCGGCCAGCGCCAGCGGCTTGGCCACGCCCTTCCACAGCGACACCAGCGGGCTGACGCTGGCATTGCTGGGCAGGCCCTCCAGCTCGGGCTTGTCGGCATGCTTGAGCACGTACATCACGTGCGTGCCGCCCACGCCCTGCGGGTTGTACAGCCCCGCGTTCTTGAAGCCGCGCTCCTTCAGCTCTTCGGCGCGCTTGTTGCCGTAGGCGACCATGTCGTCCTTGGTGCCGAAGCCGATGGCCCCGGTGGGACAGGTCTTCACGCAGGCCGGCTCCAGGCCCACGCCGACGCGGTCGCTGCACAGCGTGCACTTGTAGGCCTTGTTGTCCTTGGCGCTGATGCGCGGCACGTCGAACGGGCAGCCCTTCACGCAGTAGCCGCAGCCGATGCAGTTCTCGCTGATGAAGTCGACGATGCCGTTGGCGTACTTGACGATCGCGCCGGGGGACGGACAGGCCTTCAGGCAGCCGGGGTCCTCGCAGTGCATGCAGCCGTCCTTGCGGATCAGCCACTCGAGGCTGCCCTGCTGGGGCTCGACCTCGAAGAACTTCATCACCGTCCAGCTCGACGGCGTGAGGTCGGTCGGGTTGTCGTAGACGCCGACGTTGGTGCCGACCTCGTCGCGCAGGTCGTTCCAGTTCATGCACGCGACCTGGCAGGCCTTGCAGCCTATGCACTTGGACTCGTCGATGAGCTTGGCGACCTGCGGGGCCGAGGTGCGGATCTGTGGCGGGGCGGTGGTGGTGGCCGATCGGGCCACCACGTCAAGACTTTGCAAGCTTGCCATGGTGGTCTCCTCAGGCCTTCTCGATGTTCACCAGGAACGCCTTGAACTCGGGTGTCTGCGAGTTCGCGTCGCCCACGTAGGGTGTCAGCGCATTGGCCAGGTAGCCGTTCTGCGTCACCCCCTTGAAGCCCCAGTGGATGGGGATGCCCACCGTGTGCACCTTCTTGCCGTTGACGTCCAGGCCACGCATGCGCTTGGTGACCACCGCCGCGGCGATGACCTCGCCGCGGTTGGACTTGACCTTCACCTTCTGGCCATGGGCGATGCCCTTCTCCTTGGCCAGGTCCTCGCCGATCTCGACGAAGGGCGCTGGCTGGACGATGGCATTGCTCTTGGCGTGCTTGGTCCAGAAGTGGTGGTGCTCGGTCAGCCGGTAGGTGGTGGCCGCGTAGGGGAACTCGGCGGCCTTGCCGAAGGACTCCAGATCGCCCTTGAACACGCGCGCCGCGGGGTTGCTCACCGCCTTGGCGTTGCTGTTCATCGGGTTCATGCCCAGCGGCGTCTCGAAGGGCTCGTAGTGCTCGGGGAACGGGCCTTCGGCCATGCCCACGGCATGCAGCCGCGCCACGCCCTCGGGGTTCATGATGAACGAGCCCACGCCCAGGTCGGGCGCGGCGTCGGGCCGCATGTCCGGGATGTCGGCGCCGGCCCAGCGCGAGCCGTCCCAGCGCATGTAGGGCCGCGACGGGTCCCAGGGCTTGCCACTGGCGTCGGCACTGGCGCGGTTGTAGAGGATGCGCCGGTTGGCCGGCCAGGCGAAGCCCCAGCCCGGGTAGACGCCCAGACCGGTGGGGTCGGCGGTGTCGCGGCGCTGCGTGAGGTTGCCCGCCTGGCTGAAGCAGCCGGAGTAGATCCAGTTGCCGCAGGCCGTGGAGCCGTCGTCGCGCAGCAGGCCGAAGCCGGCGAGCTGCTCGCCCGCCTTGGCCAGCACCTTGGGCGGCTCCTTGGGGTTCTTCGGGTCGGGCGGGGCCAGCACATCGGCCAGGGCGCGGCCGTTGATCTCGCGCAGCACCTCGACCGGCGCCGGCGAGCGCGGGTTGGTGTAGTTCCAGTTCAGCGCCAGCACCGGCTCGGGCAGCGTGCCGCCGTCCTTGGCGTAGAGGCCGCGGATGGCGGTGAACAGCCGGCCGACGATCTCGATGTCGGTCTTGGCCTCTCCCGGCGGGGGCAGCGCCGCGTCCTTCCAGGTGATCACCCGGCTGGAGTTGGTGAAGGTGCCGGCCTCCTCGGCGAAGCAGCTCGACGGCAGCCGGAAGACCTCGGTCTGGATGGCCTTGGGGTCGACGTCGTTGAGCGGCCCGAAGTTCTTCCAGAACTCGCTGGTCTCGGTCTCGAGCGGGTCGATGACCACCAGGTACTTCAGCTTGGCGAAGGCCTGCGACACCTTCTTCTTGTTCGGCAGCGCCGCCAGCGGGTTGAAGCCCTGGCAGACGAAGCCGCTCATCTTGCCGGTGTGCATCAGCTCGAACATGCGCAGCACGTCGTAGCCGCCGTCACGCTTGGGCATCCAGTCGTAGGCGAAGTCGTTCTCCTTCGTCGCCGCCGCCCCGTAGTAGGCCTTCATCAGGCTGGTGTGCCACTTCGGGAAGTTCTGCGTGAAGGCCATCTGGTTGGGCCGCAGCGGCTTGCCGGTGCGCGCCTCCAGGTACTTGGCCCGCGTGTCGTCGGCGTCGGTGGGCGCCGACATGTAGCCCGACAGCACCTCGCTGTAGGCGTTCATGTCGGTGATGCCCTGCACGTTGGCGTGCCCACGCAGCGCGTTGACGCCGCCACCCGGCCGGCCCATGTTGCCCAGCAGCAGCTGGATCATGGCCATGGTGCGGATGTTCTGCGAGCCCACGCTGTGCTGCGTCCAGCCCAGCGCGTACATGATGGTCATCACCTTGTCCGGCGCCGCCGTGCCGGCGATGTGCTCGCAGACCTTCAGGAAGGCGTCCTTCGGCGTGCCGCAGATCTTGGACACCATCTCCGGCGTGTAGCGGCTGTAGTGCTTCTTCAGCTGCTGGAACACGCAGGCCGGGTCCTCCATCGTCTCGTCGACCTTGACGAAGCCGTCGGCACCCAGCTGGTAACCCCAGCTGGCCTTGTTGTACGAGCGCTTGGCCTCGTCATAGCCGCTGAAGGTGCCGTTGTCGAAGGCGTAGTCGGGCTTGGTCAGGAAGGTGGCGTCGGTGTTGAACTTGACGTAGTCCCGGTGGATCTTGTTGTTGGTGAACAGGTAGTGGATGACGCCGCCCAGGAAGGCGATGTCGGTGCCCACGCGGATGGGCGCGTACAGATCGGCCACCGCGGCCGAGCGCGTGAAGCGCGGGTCGACGACGACCAGCTTGGCCTTGCGCTGCTGCATCGCCTCCACCGCCCACTTGAACCCGCAGGGGTGGGCTTCGGCGGCATTGCCGCCCATGATCAACACCAAGTCCGTGTTCTTGATGTCGGTCCACGAGTTGGTCATCGCTCCGCGACCGAAAGTCGGGCCCAGACTGGACACCGTCGGCGCGTGTCAGATGCGTGCTTGCGTGTCGAGCGCAACACCTCCGAGACCGCGAATCATCTTCACCGCCAGGTAGCCGGTCTCGTTGGACGCGGCGCTGGAGACCAGCCATCCGGTGCTGTTCCAGCGGTTGACGGTGACGCCCTTGTCGTTCTTCTGGATCAGGTTGGCGTCGCGGTCGGCCTTGATGTGCTTGGCCACGCGCGTGATCGCCTCGTCCCAGCTGATGCGCTTCCACTCGCTGCTGCCGGGCTCGCGCACCTGCGGGTAGGTGACGCGGTTGGTCGACTGGATCATGTCCATCACCCCGGCGCCCTTGGGGCACAGCGTGCCGCGGTTGACCGGGTTGTCGGGGTCGCCCTCGATGTGGACGATGCTGGTCTTGACGTTCTTGGACTTGTCACCCAGCGTGTAGATGATCAAGCCGCAGCTGACCGAGCAGTAGGGGCAGACGCTGCGCGTCTCGGTGGTTCGGGCCAGTTTGAAGTTGCGCGTCTCGGCCAGCGCCGCGGTGGGCGAAAAGCCGAGCGCTACCAGGCTGGATCCCACCAGCCCTGCGCCACTGACCCGGAGGAAGGACCTCCGGTTCATGTCCATGTCGAGTCTCCTCCCGGGCCGGGCCCGGTGTCCAGGTTCTGCCAGGCGGTCACGCCGCACACATCCATGGTTATGCCAACTTAGGGACAGGGGCGGCAGTCGGGGCTGCCCCGGCCGCGCCACAAGGCCCATGCGACAAGTTGTCGTGTGCGGTGCAACAAGCCGGCGCGGCCTGGCGGCCCCGCCGCGCCCGCGGCCGCGTGGCGCGGCGCGTGCCGGCGCCGGTGGCGCTGGCTTCCGGCGGGCGGGTCCCCAGGGCAGGCGCAGAATCGGCAGCGCCGCCATCGCCCGCCAAGCCCCATGTCCCAGCCCGGTCCGTCCCCCCTTGCCGCCGGTGAGCGCCAGTTCAGCGTTGAGCAGGCGCGCGCCGCCATCGCCGACGCCGTGACCGGCGTGCCGGCGCCACCGGCGCAGCGCCTGCCACTGGCCCAGGCGCTGGGCCGCGTGCTGGCCGAGGACCTGGTCTCGCCGCTGGACGTGCCGGCACACGACAACTCGGCGATGGACGGCTACGCCTTCGACGGCGCCGTGCTGCGTGACGGGGAGGCGCTGCAGCTGAGCTGCATCGGCACCCTGCTGGCCGGCCGCGCCGCGGCACGCCCGGTGGCCGAGGGCGAGTGCATGCGCATCATGACCGGCGCCGTGATGCCCGCCGGCGCCGACACCGTGGTGCCGCTGGAGCTGTGCCAGGTCGACGGCAGCCGGGTGCTGATCGCCGCCGACACCATCCGGCGCGGCGACAACCGCAGGCGCCGCGGCGAGGACTTGGCCGCGGGCAGCGCCGCGCTGCTCGCCGGCCGCGTGCTGCGCCCGGCCGACCTGGGCCTGGCGGCATCGCTGGGCGCGACCGGACTGGCCTTGCGCCAGCCGCTGCGCGTGGCGCTGTTCTCCACCGGCGACGAGATCGTCGCGCCCGGCGAGCCTCTGCCACCCGGCTGCATCTACGACAGCAACGCCGCCAGCCTGGGCGCGGCGCTGCAGCGGGACGGCTGCGCCGTGCTGGACCTGGGCCGCGTGCGCGACGACCCCGAGGCCCTGCGCCGCTGCCTGGCTCAGGCGCTGGCCTGCGCCGAGGTGGTGGTCACCAGCGGTGGCGTCAGCGCCGGCGACGCCGACCACACGCGCGCCCTGCTGGCCGAGTTCGGCGAGGTCGGCTTCTGGAAGGTGGCGATGCGCCCGGGCCGGCCCTTCGCCTTCGGGCGCCTGCGCCGCACCGACGGCAGCCCGGCCTGGCTGTTTGCGCTGCCGGGCAACCCGGTGGCGGCGTTGGTCACCTACCAGGTGCTCGCGCGCGACGGGCTCTACGCGCTGGCCGGCGCCACGCCCCCCGTCCGACCCAGGCTGCACGCGCGCGCCGCCGTGCCCATCCGCAAGCGGCCTGGGCGCAGCGAGTACCAGCGCGCCACGCTGGAGCGCGGCGACGACGGGCAGTGGCTGGCGCGCCCCTACGCCAGCCAGGGGGCCGGCGTGCTGCGCAGCATGAGCCAGGCCGACGCGCTGCTGGTGCTGCCGCACGAGGCCGGCTCGGTGGCCGCCGGCGACTGGGTCGAGGTCTGGCCCTTCACCGGCCTGGACTGACCGCGGTTCAGGCCGACGCCTGCACGGTGGCGTCCCAGTCGAGCCGCTCGGCGCCGCAGTAGCACAGGAAGCGGTGATTGGCGGCCCGGCCCAGCAGGGCCATGCCCAGGCGCCGCGCCAGGTCCAGCCCCATCGCGGTGACGCCGTTGCGCGACACCAGCATGGGCACGCCGATGCGCGCCGCCTTCATCACCATCTCGCTGGTCAGCCGGCCCGTCGTGTAGAGCAGCTTGTCGCCGCCGGGCACACGCGCCATGGCCATCCAGCCGGCCACCGTGTCGACGGCGTTGTGGCGGCCCACGTCCTCGACGAAGAACAGCGGCCCGGCGGTGTCGACCGCGGCCGGCCACAGCGCCGTGCCATGCACCGAGCCGGCCATGCGGTAGACGCTGTCCAGTTCGCGCATCGCCGCCAGCATGCGCTGCAGCGCGCGCTGCGACACGCGGCCCGGCGGCGACGAGGCGAACACCAGCGCATCCAGGCCCGCGGAGATCTCACCGAACACCGTGCCCTGGCCGCAGCCGGTGGTGACCACGCGGCGCGCGGTGCGCGCCTCGAAGTCGGCGATGCCCGTGCGCAGCTTCACTGCGGCGGCGGCCACCTCCCAGTCCACCGTCACCGACTCGACCTGCGCCGGCGCGGCCACCAGCCCCTGGTTGAGCAGGTAGCCCAGCACCAGCAGCTCGGGCCGGCTGCCCAGCGTCATCAGCGTGACCAGCTCGCGCCGGTCGACGAACACCGTCAGCGGTCGCTCGTCGGGGATCTGGATGGCGCGGCGCTCGCCGCGCTCGTCGACGATCTCGATGGCCCGCGTCGGCGGCAGCCGGGCCTGGCTCAGCCAAGGCAGCGCGCCCGGCGCAGGGGGTGGCGAGAGGGTTGGCTGCGGCATGGCCGCCAGTGGACCACAGGGCGCCGGCCGACAATGCCACGATGACACCTTCGCGCGAACAGATCACCGGGCTGGTGCTGGCCGGCGGCCGCGGCAGCCGCATGGGCGGCGTCGACAAGGGCCTGCAGGCCTATGCGGGGATGCCGCTGGTGCAGCATGCGCTGCAGCGGCTGGCGCCACAGGTCGGGCCACTGCTGCTCAACGCCAACCGCAGCCTAGAGGCCTATGCGGCGCTGGGGCTGCCGGTGCTGCCCGACGCGGCCGAGCTGCCGCCCTTCCCCGGCCCCTTGGCCGGCATGCTGGCCGGCCTGGAGGCCTGCCGCACACCTTGGCTGGCCTGCGTGCCCTGCGACGCCCCGCACCTGCCGCTGGACCTGGTCGCCCGGCTGGCCCAGGCCCTGCAGCACGAGGGCGCCGAGCTGGCGCTGGCGGCCACGCTGTCCGCAGCGCCGCCCAGCGTGCCTGGCGCGAGCGCTGCGCTGCAGCCGCAACCGGTGTTCGCGCTGCTGCCGCGCCAGCTGGCCGGCGCCCTGCGTGCCGCCTTGCTTGCAGGCGAGCGCAAGATCGACCGCTGGGCGCAGCGCCACGCCTGCGCCTACGCGCGCTTCGACGACGAGGCGGCTTTCTTCAACGCCAACACCCTGGCCGACCTGGCAGCGCCACGCTGATCGGGCCTGCTCCAGCCCTGCGGCGTCGCGGCCTGGACGGAGGCATCTATATTTGTTAGAATGTATAACTGTTGCGCGAACCGGCTCTCACCGCCCCTGGGCCGAGCCCGTTTCGCCACCCGGGCCTGGCCGCCAGCAGCCCGGTCCATCCACGCTGAGAAAGGAGGCCCTGTTTGGCCAAGGAAGATCTGATTGAAATGCAGGGTGTGGTCGACGACGTGCTGCCCGACGCGCGCTTCCGCGTCACGCTGGACAACGGGCATCAGCTCACCGCCTACACCGCCGGCAAGATGCGCCGCTTCCGCATCCGCATCCTGCGCGGCGACCGCGTCTCGCTGGAGCTCTCGCCCTACGACCTGAGCAAGGGTCGCATCCGCTTCCGCCACCTGGAGCGCCGCCGGCCCACGCACTGAGCCGCCGGCCGGCATCGGCCAGGCCGCGGTCTCAGGCTTTCGAGGTCGTCACCTGCCCCAGCGCGCTGCTCAGCCGGTCCAGCACCGCGAACAGCGCCTCGATGCCGTAGCCCGTCAGGAACGCCAGCACGAAGGGGAAGGACACGGCGCTGACAGTCGGCGTCTGGCCGAAGGCCGGGCTGCCGAACCAGCCGACGACGATGCCCGCGACGCCGCCCAGCGCAATGCGCATCACGATAGGGAACCACTCCATGGCCGGCGTGCGCATGTTGGCGATGTTGCGCATCACGAACAGCAGCGCCCCCAGCACCCCGTAGAGGAAGGGCAGGAACCACTCGGCGCGCAGGCCGATCTTGGCCTTCAGGCTGGGCGCGAAGTGGTAGGCGAAAGAGGTGAAGGTCGGCGTGATCGGCTGGAACTGGTCGGCCCCCGAGCCCGGTGCCAGCACCCGCACCTGGAAGCAGTAGTCGCCCACCAGTTCCAGCAAGGAACCCTGCATCCAGCCGGGCAGGCGCTGTGCGGCCGGCGGCAGGCGGACATCGCCATGGGCATCGCGCGAACACTCCTCCGCGCCGTCTCCCACGGGATCGGACTCGGGCAGCTCCGTCGGCCCGGGGGACGATGCCGCCTGGGCCAGGGCCTCCTGCGCCTGCATCTGGAAGGCGTAGTCGCGCAGCGTGGCGCCGAAGGGCCACAGCGGCGTGATCGTCGCCTCGTAGGCCAGCTTGTGCGCGCTCTCGATCTGGAAGCGCATCGCATGCAGCTCGGCAACCCGCTGGTGGTACTGGTCGGACACCGAGGCGCTTCGGGCCTTCGGGATCTCCTGCTGGGCCAGGCGACGCAGCGCCGTGACCTTCTCATGCGGCTTCAGCAGCAGGATCTGCTGCACCGAGGCCAGCGCATCCTGCTCCTGCCGCAGCGCCTGCATGTAGTCGCCGATGAGCACCAGCAGCAGGATCGCCATCAGTGTCAGTGCCAGCTGCTTGGCCCTGGCGCTGCGCAGCACCGCCGGCGCGAAGGGGTCGCGTCCGTTGCGCAGGTCGGCCACGGTCACCGGCAGGATCAGCCGCGACACCGACGCCAGCGCGCGGGTCAGCGCGTGCAAGTCCAGCGCCGGGGCGCTGCCACCCTCCGGTACCCGGGGCTCTGCGGCCTGGACCAGCTGCAGGACCGCCGGTTCCTGCAGCAAGCCGGCGCGCGACGCATAGGCCACGGCCAGCCGCAGGTCCTCGGCCAGTTCCTCAAGGTCGACGATGCTGCGCGTGCCCGCAGGCCCGGCAGCGCCCTCGGCCCCGTCCGGGTGCGCAGTGGCCATCACCGCAGCCGCCCCTCGACATTGCCGTAAGGCGTCGCGCACCAGCAGCGGGCACCCGGCTGGCCCGGTGGGTTGGCCCAGCACCACAGCTTGGGCGTGACGCAGATCGTGCCGGGCTTGTGCGGCGGCAGCTGCGCGCTGGCCGTCAGCGCGCCCAGCAGCAGGCCGGGGCCGAGCAGCGCCGCCGCGGTGCGGAGCAGGGTGCGCGGGGTGGATCGGCGCATGGCGCTCTCCTTGGGGGTCGCGACGCGGCCGCGCCGGCGCGACCAAGATAGGCGACGGCCCGCAGGGCGTCATCCCACAGGCTGCTGCGGGTATCCCCTGGCCGGACGAGGCGCCGACCCCGCCGGCCGCCGCCGCACGCGGCGCCGCGACGGCAGTCACCCCGTCGCGGCGCCCGGACCTAGCCGCCGCTAGCATCGACCCCGATGCAGCCCGCCGCCCCACGCGCCACCGACGACGCGCCCACGCCCACCCCGGCTCCCGGCGACAGCTGGCCGCATGCCAGCGTGCTGGTCGTCGACGACGAGCCGGGCATGCGCAACTTCCTGCACAAGACGCTGACCCCACGCGCCGGGCTGGTGCTGGCCGCCGCGTCGGCGGCCGACGCCGAGCAGCTGCTGGCGCGCCACCGCTTCGACCTGCTGATCCTCGACATCGCGATGCCGGGCAAGAGCGGGCTGCAGCTGCTGCAGGAGCTGCGCGCCGCCGGCAACCCCTGCGAGGTGGTGCTCATCACCGCCTTCGCCGACCTGGAGACCGCCATCCAGGCCCTGCGCGCCGGCGCCGGCGACTTCCTGCTCAAACCCTTCCGCGTCACCCAGGTGCTGAACGCCTTCCGCCAGGGGCTGGAGCGCGCCCGGCTGAAGCGCGAGAACTGGGTGCTCAAGCGCACGCTGACGGCGCGCACGCCTCCGGCCGACGGCCTGGTGGGCAGCTCCATCGTCGTGCGCGGCCTGCAGGCGGCGCTGCACCGCGTGGCCGCCGTCGACAGCACGGTGCTGCTGACCGGCGAGTCGGGCACCGGCAAGGAGCTGGCGGCACAGGCCCTGCACCGCCTCAGCGACCACGCCACCGCGCCCTTCGTGCCGGTCAACTGCGCCAGCGCCGACCCGCAGAACCTGGAGGCCGAGCTGTTCGGCCAGCCCGGCCACGACGGCCTGTTCGTCTACGCCCAGGGCGGCACGCTGTTCCTCGACGAGGTGGGCGAGCTGGCGCCGCCGCTGCAGGCGGCGCTGTCGCGCGTGCTCGAGACACGCCGCGTGCGCCCGCTGGGCGGCGAGCAGGAGATCCCGCTGAACCTGCGCGTGGTGGCCGCCAGCAACCGCCCGCTGCGCGCCGAGGTCGACGCGGGCCGCTTCCGCGCCGACCTGTACTACCGGCTGCAGGTGGTCGAAATCACCCTGCCGCCGCTGCGCGCGCACAAGGAAGACATCCCCGAGCTGGTGCGCCACTTCGTCGACACGCTGGCGCCGCGGCTGGGCGTGCCGGCCATCGAGATCACGCCCGAGGAGATGGACTTCCTGCGCCAGTACGACTGGCCGGGCAACGTGCGCGAGCTGCGCAACCTGATCGAGCGCTCGCTGATCGTCGGCGCGCTCAACGTCTCGGCGCTGTACCAGGGCCTGTCGCGCAGCAAGCCGGCGCCGCCGCCGCCGCTGCAGGGCCCGACCGACCTGCACACCCTGGAGAAGCGCCACATCCTGGCCGTGCTCGACTCTGTGGGCGGCGACAAGACCCGCGCCGCGCAATTGCTGGGCATCTCGCGGCGCACGCTGGAGCGCCGCTTCGCCGACTGGGGCGATGCGGCGCGCGCCGATGACGGACGCTGACCCGCCGGCCCGCGGCGCCGACACGCCGCCCGAGCTGCCCAGGGGCCGCTTCGCCCGGCTGTCGATCCGCAACAAGCTGCTGGCGATGGTGCTGCTGCCCCTGCTGGGGGTGCTGCCGCTGCTGGGGCTGCTGCTGCTGTGGTGGAGCAACGAGGCCTTCGACCGGCTGCTGACGACCAAGATCCGCGCCGACCTGGCGGTGGCCCAGGGCTACTTCGAGCGCGTGCTGGGCGAGGTCGGCGCCAGCGCCGGCGCCATCGCCGAGTCGCACGCGCTGCAACTGGCGCTGCGCGCGCCCGCTGCCGATGGCGGCGCGGTGCCGCCGGCCCTGGTCGGCCTGCTGCGGCAGGTGCGGCAGCGCGAGGGCCTGGACTTCGTCGCGCTGCGCCACCCCGACGGCCGCCTGCGCGCCACCGACAGCGGCGCCAGCGAAGGCGGCGACCCGGCGTCGCCCGCCTACGTGGCCGCCGCCAGCGGGCGCGAGCAGCCCAGCGTGGAGGTGCTGACGCTGGAGCGCCTGCGCCACCTGGCCCCGGCGCTGGCCGATCGCGTGCCGGTGCCGCTGCTGGCCACGCGCAACGCCGTGCCCAGCGAGCGCCAGGTCGAGGACCGCGCCATGGTGCTGCTGGCCACCCGCGCCGTGCGCGACGACGCCGGCGCCGTCATCGCCTTGCTGCAGGCCGGTGTGCTGCTCAACCGCAACCTGCCTTTCATCGACCACATCAACCAGATCGTCTACCCCGAGGGCAGCCTGCCCTTCGGCAGCCGCGGCACGGCCACGCTGTTCCTCGACGACGTGCGCATCAGCACCAACGTGCGGCTGTTCGGCGGCGAGCGCGACGAACGGGCCATCGGCACACGCGTCTCGCGCAGCGTGCGCGAGGCGGTGCTGGGCCGCGGCACCACCTGGCTGGACCGCGCCTTCGTCGTCAGCGACTGGTATGTCTCGGGCTACCAGCCGCTGGTCGACGGCAGCGGCCGCCGCGTGGGCATGCTCTACGTCGGCTTCCTCGAGCGGCCGTTCACGCTGCTGAAGTACGGGGTGCTCGCGGCCGTGGGCGCGGTGTTCTTCGCGGTGATGATCGTCGCCGCCTGGGTGTCGCTGCGCTGGGCGCGCAGCATCTTCAGGCCGCTGGAGCAGATGGAGGCGACGATGCGCCGCGTCGAGGCCGGCGAGCACGACGCCCGCGTCGGCCCGGTGGCCAGCGGCGACGAGATCGGCCGTCTGGCGCGCCACCTCGATCAGCTGCTGCAGGGCCTGCACGAGCACGAGCAGCAGCTGCAGCGCTGGAACGCCGAGCTCGACGCCAAGGTGGCCCAGCGCACCGCGGCGCTGGAGCAGGCGCAGCAGCAGCTGGTGCGCAGCGAGAAGCTGGCCACCATGGGCCAGCTCACGGCGTCGATCGCCCACGAGGTCAACAACCCCATCGCGGTGATCCAGGGCAACCTGGACCTGCTGCGCGAACTGATCGGCCCGGCTGCCGCCGAGCGCGGCGCCGCCGAGCTGCGCCTGATCGACCAGCAGGTCGAGCGCATGCGGCTGATCGTCACCCAGCTGCTGCAGTTCTCGCGCCCCGGCGAGTACGCCGGCTACGTCGAGGCGCTGGACCCGGTGCGCGTGCTCGACGACAGCCTGGTGCTGGTGGGCCACCTGCTGGCGCAGACCCAGGTGGCGGTGGACAAGCGGCTGCACAGCCGCCGCCCCGCCGCCGTCAACCGGCAGGAACTGCAGCAGGTGCTGGTGAACCTGCTGGTCAACGCCATCCATGCGATGGCCGGCGGCGGCACGCTGCGCCTGACGGTGGCCGACTGGGGCGACGACGGCGTGGCCATCGAGGTGGCCGACAGCGGCCCCGGCCTGCCCACCGAGCTGCTCGGGCAGCTGTTCCAGCCCTTCGTCACGCGCAAGGCCGACGGCACCGGCCTGGGCCTGTGGATCAGCCGCGGGCTGGTCGAGCGCTACGGCGGCGAGCTGACCGCCGCCAACCGGCCCGAGGGCGGGGCCGCCTTCACGGTTCGCCTCAAGTCCGAGATGCCAGCCTGAGGCTCAGGTCGTCTTGCTGACGCTGATGGTCGGGAACTTGCTGCTGTAGTCCTTGGCCTGGCCGGCGATCTTGGCCGCCACGCGGCGGGCGATGGCGCCGTAGGTGGCGGCCACCGCGCCCTCGGGCTCGGCCACCACCGTGGGCTTGCCGCTGTCGGCCTGCTCGCGGATCTTGAGGGTGAGCGGCAGCGCGCCCAGGTACTCGACGCCGTACTCGGCGGCCATCCGCTTGCCGCCCTCGGCGCCGAAGATGTGCTCGCTGTGGCCGCACTGGGGGCAGTGGTAGACGGCCATGTTCTCGACCAGGCCGAGGATGGGCACGCCCACCTTCTCGAACATCTTCAGGCCCTTCTTGGCGTCGAGCAGCGCGATGTCCTGCGGCGTGGTGACGATGACCGCGCCGGTCAGCGGCACGCGCTGAGAGAGCGTCAGCGCGATGTCGCCGGTGCCCGGCGGCATGTCCACCAGCAGGTAGTCCAGCTCGGCCCAGTTGGTCTGGCGCAGCAGCTGCTCCAGCGCCTGGGTGGCCATCGGCCCGCGCCAGATCATGGCCTGGTCGGCGTCGACCAGGAAGCCGATCGACATCACCTGCACGCCGTGGCCTTCCAGCGGCGCCATGGTCTGGCCGTCGGCGCTCTCGGGGCGGCCCGCCACGCCCAGCATCATCGGCTGGCTGGGGCCGTAGATGTCGGCGTCGAGGATGCCCACGCGCGCGCCCTCGGCGGCCAGGGCCAGCGCCAGGTTCACCGTGGTGGTGCTCTTGCCCACGCCGCCCTTGCCCGAGGCCACGGCGACGATGTTCTTCACCCGCGGCAGCAGCTGCACGCCGCGCTGCACCGCGTGCGCGATGATCTTGGTCGCGATCTCCACGCTGACGTTGCCCACCCCGGGCAGCGCGCGCAGCGCCGCCACCACCGCCTGGCGAAGCGCCGCGTGGCGGCTGCGCGCCGGGTAGGGCAGCTCGATCTGCACGCTGACGGCGTCGCCGTCGACCAACACCGCCTTCACGGCCTTGGCGGCGACCAGGTCGCGCCCGCCTTCGGGCTCGGGAACGGCCTTCAGGGCCTCGTGGACGGCGGCGACGGTGACGGGCTGGGCCATGGCGGCGGGCACTCCTGCTGGTCTGCGGGCGGTTGAGGCCGTCAGTCTACGGGCCCGCGGCGCGCCGCCTGGCGGGCAGGGTCATCGCGCCCGGCGCCCGCGGCTGGGCGGGCTCCTAGAATCCGCCCACCATGCCGCGCAAGCTCTTCGTCACCACCGCCCTGCCCTACGCCAACGCGCCCTTCCACATCGGCCACATGATGGAGTACATCCAGGCCGACATCTGGGTGCGTTTCCAGCGCATGTTGGGCCACGAGGTGCACTTCGTCTGCGCCGACGACGCGCATGGCGCGCCGATCATGATCGCCGCCGAGAAGGCCGGCTGCACGCCGCAGGACTTCGTCGCCGGCATCGCCGCCGGGCGCCAGAAGTACCTGGACGGCTTCCACATCGGCTTCGACAACTGGCACAGCACCGACGGCGCCGAGAACCACGCGCTGGCCCAGGACATCTACCTGGCGCTGCGCAAGACCGGCCTGATCGGCGAACGCGTCATCGAGCAGTTCTTCGACCCGGTCAAGGGCATGTTCCTGCCCGACCGCTACATCAAGGGCGAGTGCCCCAAGTGCGGCGCCAAGGACCAGTACGGCGACAGCTGCGAGGTCTGCGGCGCCGTCTACGGCCCCACCGAGCTGAAGAACCCCTACTCGGCGCTGTCGGGCGCCACGCCGGTGCTCAAGAGCAGCGCCCACCATTTCTTCCTGCTGTCGTCGCAGCGCTGCCGCGAGTTCCTGCAGGACTGGACGGCCACGCCGGGGCGCCTGCAGCCCGAGGTGCTGAACAAGATCAAGGAGTGGTTCGCCCCCGACGAGCAGGGCCACGTGAGCCTGGCCGACTGGGACATCTCGCGCGACGCGCCCTACTTCGGCATCCGCATCCCCGACACCGACGACAAGTACTTCTACGTCTGGCTCGACGCCCCGGTGGGCTACCTGGCCTCGCTGAAGAACCTGTTTGACAAGACCGGGCGCGACTTCGAGGCCTACCTGGCCGACCCCGATGTGGAGCAGATCCACTTCATCGGCAAGGACATCGTCTACTTCCACACCCTGTTCTGGCCGGCGATGCTGCACTTCAGCGGCCGCAAGACGCCCGACCATGTCTACGTGCACGGCTTCCTGCAGCTGTCGGGCGAGAAGATGAGCAAGAGCCGGGGCACCGGCCTGAGCCCGCTGCGCTACCTGGAGCTGGGCATGGACGCCGAGTGGCTGCGCTACTACCTGGCGGCCAAGCTCAACGCGCGTGTCGAGGACGTGGACTTCAACCCCGACGACTTCGTCGCCCGCGTCAACGCCGACCTGGTGGGCAAGTACGTCAACATCGCCAGCCGCGCCGCGGGCTTCCTGCACAAGCGCTTTGGCGGGCGGCTGTCGGCCGACCTCGGCGTCGAGGGCCGCGCGCTGCTGGACGCGCTGCGCGAGCCGCACGAGGCCATCGCCGAGCTGTACGAGGCGCGCGAGTTCGCCAAGGCGCAACGCGAGGTGATGGGCCTGGCCGACCGCGTCAACGCCTTCGTCGACCAGCACAAGCCCTGGGAGCTGGCCAAGCGGGAGGACCAGGTGGCGGTGCTGCACGACGTCTGCAGCACCTGCATCGAGGCCTTCCGGCTGCTGAGCATCTACCTGAAGCCGGTGCTGCCGGCCCTGGTGGCCCGCGTCGAGGCCTTCCTGCAGGTGCCGCCGCTGCAGTGGGCCGACGCGGCGCGCGCGCTGGGCGGCCACACCATCGGCGAGTACCGCCACCTGATGCAGCGGGTCGACGGCAAGCAGATCGACGCGCTGCTGGCGCCGGCCGCGCCGGCCGCCGCTGCCGCCGCCGAGGCGCCGTCCCTGCCCGGCGGCGAGGCGCTGGCGCCGACCATCACCATCGACGACTTCGCCAAGGTCGATCTGCGGCTGGCGAAGATCGTCGCGGCGCAGCGCGTCGAGGGCAGCAGCAAGCTGCTGCAGCTGACGCTGGACGCCGGCGAGGGCCGCCACCGCAACGTGTTCAGCGGCATCGCCGCCCATGTCGAGCCGGCGTCCATCGTCGGCAAGCTCACGGTGCTGGTGGCCAACCTGGCGCCGCGCAAGATGAAGTTCGGCGTCAGCGAAGGCATGGTGCTGGCCGCCGGCCATGCCGACGACAAGGCCCACCCCGGCCTGTACCTGCTCGAGCCCGGCCCGGGCGCGATGCCGGGGCTGCGCGTGCGGTGAACGCCGCCGGCCCCTCCAGGCGCCGGCGCTTCCACGCCAGGCACCACCACTGCGGGCCTCCGGGCCGGCGTCAGTCTTGCTTGCAAGTGCCCCCACGGGCCGGGCCTTGCCCGCCCCGGCCCCCCACGGGGGCTTGAGGAGACTTGGGGCGGCCCGGCGTTTCCTCAGATCGACACCGACCTGTCTGGAGGACCCCGCTTGGCCCTGCCACTCCACCCCTTCCGCCCCCGGCTGCTGCACAGCCTGGCCGGCTACGACCGCCGCCGGCTGATCGCCGACATCGGCGCCGGCCTCAGCGTCGGCGTCGTGGCCCTGCCGCTGGCCATGGCCTTTGCCATCGCCAGCGGCGTGCCGCCCGAGGCCGGGCTGGTCACCGCCATCGTCGGCGGCTTCCTGATCAGCGCGCTGGGCGGCTCCAACGTGCAGATCGGCGGCCCCGCAGGCGCCTTCATCGTCGTCGTCTACGGCATCGTCGAGCGCCACGGCCTGGCCAACCTGCTCATCGCCACCATGGGCGCCGGTGTGCTGCTGCTGGCCATGGGCCTGCTGCGCCTGGGCGCGCTGGTGCGCCATGTGCCGGTCAGCATCGTCATCGGCTTCACCAACGGCATCGCCGTGCTCGTCGTGCTGTCGCAGCTGAAGGACCTGCTCGGGCTGCCGGTGGCGAAGATGCCGGCCGACTTCTTCGCCCAGGCGGCGACGCTGGCACGGCACCTGCCGCTGTGGAACCCGGCGGCCCTGGCCCTGGGCGCCGCCAGCCTGGCCCTGGTGGCGCTGTGGCCGCGCGGCGCGCCGCCGCGCGCGGCGCCGGGGCTGCTGGCGCGCACCCGGCGCCTGGCCGCGCATGTGCCGGGCACCCTGGTGGCGCTGGTGGCCGCCACCGCCGCGACGGCGTGGCTGCAGCTGCCGGTGGAGACCATCGCCAGCCGCTTCGGCGGCATCCCCCAGACGCTGCCGCCGCTGGCGATGCCGGCCTTCGACTGGCTGGCGGTGAAGCAGCTGCTGGGCCCGATGCTGACGCTGGCGGCGCTGGGCGCCATCGAGAGCCTGCTGTGCGCCCGCGTCGCCGACCAGGCCGCGCCCGAGCTGCCGCGCCACGATCCCAACCAGGAGCTGATGGCGCAGGGCGTGGCCAACATCGCCGCGCCGCTGTGGGGCGGGCTGCCGGCCACCGGCACCATCGCGCGCACGCTGACCAACGTGCGCGCCGGCGCGCGCACCCCGGTGGCGGGCATGGTCCATGCCACCACCTTGCTCCTGGTGATGCTGGCGGCCGCGCCGCTGGCCCTGCACGTGCCGCTGGCGGCGCTGGCCGGCATCCTGCTGTTCGTGGCCTGGAACATGGGCGAGTGGCGCGAGTTCGCGCGGCTGCGCCGCTTCAACCCCACCTACCGCAGCATCCTGCTCGCCACCTTCGCCGCCACCGTGGTCTTCGACCTGACGGTGGCGGTGGAGCTGGGCCTGGTGCTGGCCTGCGTGTTCTTCGTCTGGCGCATGGGCCAGCAGTTCTGCATCGAGGCCGTGGCCAGCCCGCCCGCCCCGGAGGGCGTGCAGCTGCTGGCCCTGCGCGGTGCCTTGTTCTTCGGTGCGGTGGGCAAGCTCGAGGCCCTGGCCGAACAGGTGCCGGCCGGCACCCGCGCGCTGGTGCTGGACCTGCAGCGGCTGCTGTTGCTGGACAGCTCGGGAGCCGACGCGCTGGCCCAGCTCCAGCGCACGCTGCAGCGCCGCGGCACGGCGCTGGTGCTGGCCGGGGCCGGGGCGCAGCCGCTGTCGCTGATCCGGCGCTCGGGGCTGGCCGAGGCGCTGGGCCCCGAGGGCCTGCCGGCCACGCTGGAGGCCGCGCTGCCCGCAGGCCGGACGGCCCACCCGGGGCCGCTAAAATCGGCCAGCTGAACCCGCCATCCCCCTTGCCCCGCCCCCACGCGCCATGCCGTTCTTCTGGAAGCCCTACACCTCCGACGTGACGCAGTTCATCGAGCAGATGAAGGCCCAGCGCCCGACGCTGGAGGCCGAGCAGCGCGCCGGGAGGGCGCTGCTGTGGGACAAGGCCATCGACCGCCAGGCCGCCGCCGACGCCCGCGCCGCGCGCGTGCCGCAGCAGCCCTACGTCTACCAGCCGGCGCCGGTCGAGCAGCCGTCCGAGTAGCCGGCGGCGCGCACCCGGCGTGAGCCCCATCGCGACGGCCGAAGCCGTCCAGCCAGCGGCCGACGAGGCCATCGTCCCTGCCACCGTCGACCAGGTGGCCGTGGCGCGCCTGTACGGCGAGCCGCTGTTCGCGCTGCCGCAGGACCTGTACATCCCGCCCGAGGCGCTGGAGGTCTTCCTGGAGGCCTTCGAAGGCCCGCTGGACCTGCTGCTGTACCTGATCCGCCGGCAGAACTTCAACATCCTCGACATCCCGCTGGCCAGCGTCACGCGCCAGTACCTGGACTACGTCGAGCAGATCCGCGCGCGCAACCTGGAGCTGGCCAGCGAGTACCTGCTGATGGCGGCGATGCTCATCGAGATCAAGAGCCGGATGCTGCTGCCGCCCAGGAAGTCGGCCGAAGGCGCCGAGCCCGAGGACCCGCGCGCCGAGCTGGTGCGCCGGCTGGTCGAGTACGAGCAGATCAAGCTGGCCGCGGCCCGCCTGGACGCGCTGCCGCTGGCCGGGCGCGACTTCCTGCGCGCCCAGGTCCATATCGAGCAGAGCCTGCAGCCGCGCTGGCCCGAGGTGCACCCCGAGGACCTGCGCAACGCCTGGCAGGACATCCTGCAGCGCGCCAAGCTGGTGCAGCACCACCGGATCAGCCGCGAGCAGCTCTCGGTGCGCGAGCACATGAGCATCGTGCTTCGCACGCTGCGCGGCCGGCGCTTCCTCGAGTTCCACGAGCTGTTCGACACCACGCGCGGCGCACCGGTGCTGATCGTGACCTTCGTCGCGCTGCTGGAGCTGTCGCGCGAGCGCCTGGTCGACGTGACCCAGGCCGAGCCCTTCGCGCCGATCTACGTGCGCCTGGCCTACCAGCCCAGCTGAGGGCGGGCGCCGCGCCTCAGCGCGGCCCCGGCGGCGCGGTGAACAGCGCCGCGGCGCGCTTCTTGATCTCCAGCAGCTCGCTGGGGCTGACCGAGTACTTGCCGCTCATGCGGTCGACGTCGATGCGGAACTCGACCTCCTTGCCGCCCTTGGCCAGGATGCCGCTGCTGAACTCGTAGTCCTTGCGCCGCACCGGCTGGCCCTCGGCCTCGACGTCGTAGTCCTCGAACTCCAGCTGCTGGATCTCGCCGCTGGCCATGTCGAGCAGGCCCTTGGAGACGATCACGTCCTCGCTGGTCTCGTCGTGGATGGTGATGGGCAGCTTCAGGTCCATGGTGCGGGTGTCAGGCGGGCAAAGCGTCCTATTGTCGCGCAGGCCAGATCCGCGCCGGGCCCGATGGCCTCAGCGGACCTCAATGGGCACGTTCCCAGTTCTCGCCGACACCGACCTCGGCCAGCAGCGGCACGCGCAGCTCGGCCACGCCTGCCATCAGGCGCGGCACCGCCTCGCGCGCCCAGTCCAGCTCGGCCTCGGGCACCTCCAGCACCAGTTCGTCGTGCACCTGCATCACCATGCGCGTGGCGCGGCCCTGCTCGTCGATGGCCTGCTGCACCGCCAGCATCGCCAGCTTGATCAGGTCGGCCGCCGTGCCCTGCATGGGCGCGTTGATCGCCTGGCGCTCGGCACCGGCGCGCAGCGGGCCGCTGCCGGCGTTGATGTCGGGCAGCCAAAGCCGGCGGCCGAACACGGTCTCGACGTAGCCGAGCTCATGCGCGCGCTGGCGCGTCTCGTCCATGTAGCGGCGCACGCCGGCGAAGCGCTCGAAGTAGCGGTCGATGTAGTCCTTGGCCGCCTTCTGCTCGATCCCGAGGTTGCTGGCCAGCCCGAAGGCGCCCATGCCGTAGATCAGGCCGAAGTTGATGACCTTGGCGTAGCGCCGCTGTTCGCCGCTGACCTCGGCCAGCGGCACCCCGAACACCTCGCTGGCGGTCGCCTTGTGCACGTCCTGGCCCTCGGCGAAGGCCTTCAGCAGGCCCTCGTCCTGGCTGATGTGGGCCATGATGCGCAGCTCGATCTGGCTGTAGTCGGCGCTCATCAGCACATGGCCGGGCGGGGCGACGAAGGCCTCGCGCACGCGCCGGCCCTCGGGCGTGCGGATGGGGATGTTCTGCAGGTTGGGGTCGTTGCTGGCCAGGCGGCCGGTGACGGCCACCGCCTGCGCGTAATTGGTGTGCACGCGCCCGGTGGCCGGGTTGACCATGCCGGGCAGCTTGTCGGTGTAGGTGCCCTTGAGCTTGGCCAGGCCGCGGTGCTCCAGGATCTTCGCCGGCAGCGGGTAGTCGGCGGCCAGTTCCTGCAGCACCTCCTCGTTGGTGCTGGGCGCACCGCTGGGGGTCTTGCGCTTCACCGGCAGCCCCAGCTTGCCGAACAGGATCTCGCCGATCTGCTTCGGCGAGCCCAGGTTGAAGGGTTGGCCGGCGATGGCATAGGCCTCCTGCTCCAGCGCCACCATGCGCTCGGCCAGCTCCTGGCTCTGGCGCGCCAGCACCGCCGCGTCGATCAGCACGCCGTGGCGCTCGATGCGCTGCAGCAGCAGCGCCACCGGCATCTCGATCTCGGCGTAGACGCGGCGCAGCCCGTCGTCGGCCTGCAGCCTGGGCCACAGCAGGCCGTGCAGCTGCAGCGCCATCTCGCTGTCCTCGCCGCTGTACTCGGTGGCCCGGGCGACGTCGACCTGGGCGAAGGGGATCTGGCTGGCGCCCTTGCCGCACAGGTCCTCGTAGGCGATGCCGCGCCGGCCCAGGTGGCGCTCGCCCAGCGCACCCAGGCCGTGGGCGCGGTGCGCCTCCAGCACATAGCTCTGCAACAGGGTGTCGTGGCGGTAGCCGCGCACCTGGATGCCGTGGTTCTGGAACACATGCAGGTCGTACTTGACGTTCTGCCCCAGCTTGGCCGCGGCCGCGTCCTCCAGCCAGGGACGCAGCGCATCCAGCACCGCCTCCAGCGGCAACTGCCCGGGGGCGTCGGGGTAGCTGTGGCCGGTGGGCACGTAGGCGGCGCGCCCCGGCTCGACGGCGAAGCTGATGCCGACGATGCGCGCGCGCATCGGGTCCAGCGAATCGGTCTCGGTGTCCAGCGCCGCCAGCTCGGCGGTGCGCAGCCGCGCGATCCAGTCGTGCAGCCGCTCCATCGTCAGCACCGTCTCGTACTCGCGCGGCAGCGGCGCCAGGGACGCAGCCGGTGCGGCCTCGGCCGCCTCGGCGGCCTGCGCCGCCGCCTTGCCCTGCAGCACCGTGGCCGCCGGCGCGCCGCCGTTGTCCACGCCCAGCTGCTGCTCCAGCTCCTTGCGCCAGCTGCGGAAGCCGTAGCGCTGGTAGAAGCCCAGCAGGCCTTCGGCATCGACCGGCTTCAGCGCCAGGGCGTCGAGCGCCGGCCAGCCGGGCACGGCATCGGCCAGTTCGCAGTCGGTGCGCACGGTGACCAGCTTGCGCGCCATCGGCAGCCAGTCCAGCGCACGGCGCAGGTTGTCGCCGGCCACGCCCTTGATCTGGTCGGCCGCGGCCACCACGCCGTCCAGCGAGCCATGCTCGGCCAGCCACTTGGCCGCCGTCTTCGGGCCCACCTTGTCGACGCCGGGCACGTTGTCCACCGCGTCGCCCACCAGCGTCAGGTAGTCGACGATGCGCTCGGGCGGCACGCCGAACTTGGCCATCACGGCGGCGGCGTCCAGGCGCTCGTTGCTCATCGTGTTGACCAGCGTGACGCCGGCGCTGACCAGCTGCGCCAGGTCCTTGTCGCCGGTGCTGATCAGCACGCGGTGGCCGGCCGCCTCGCCGGCGCGCGCCAGCGTGCCGATCACGTCGTCGGCCTCGACACCCGCCACCTCCAGCACCGGCCAGCCCAGCAGCCGCACCACCTCGTGGATGGGTTCGATCTGCTGCGCCAGCGGCTCGGGCATGGGCGGGCGGTGGGCCTTGTAGGCGGGGTACCAGTCGTCGCGGAAGGTCGGGCCCTTGGCGTCGAAGACGCAGGCGGCGTGCGCCGCGGGGTGGGCCTCGCGCAGGCGCTTCATCATCGCCACCAGGCCGTGCAGCGCGCCGGTGGGGAAGCCGTCGGGCGACCGCAGGTCGGGCATCGCGTGGTAGGCGCGGTACAGGTAGCTGGAGCCGTCGACCAGCATCAGGACGTTGTTCTCGCTCATGCGCCGCATTGTGCGGCGGCGGCAGCGGCGCCGGCCTGCCGCCCAGGCGCGCCGCCTAGAATCGGCGCCATGGCTATGCCCCTGCGCCGCGCGTGCGCCCTCTCCTCCACCCTGGCCGCCTTCGGCGCCGCGTCGCTGGCGCTGCCGGTGCAGGCCCAGCCTGCCGGCCCGCCGGCTGCCGCTGCGGCCGCCTCGGCGCCCCGCGCCGGCACCGGCCGCGACGCCCCGGCCCGGCTCACGGTGATCGAGGACGACAACGTGCGCATCGAGGAGACGCGCCTGCGCGGCCTGCCGCAGCGCATCGTCGTGCACGACAAGCATGGCCTGGCGCGCGCCTACGAGATCCAGGTGGCCCCCGGCGGCCGCGATCTGGGCGGCGAGCGCGGCGCCAGCGGCCAGCGCGCCTGGTCGCTGTTCAGCTTCTAGGCCGCGGCGGTGGCGGTCTACACCGAGGTCTCGTTCGCCGAGGCCGACCAGCTGGTCCGGCGCCTGGGCCTGGGCGCGCTGACCGAGCTGCGCGGCATCGGCTCGGGCATAGAGAACACCAACTACTACGCCACCACGGCCCAGGGCCAGTGGGTGCTGACGCTGTTCGAGCGCCTGCCGCGCCAACAGCTGCCCTACTACCTGCACCTGATGCAGCACCTGGCGGCACATGCCATCCCGGTGCCGGCCCCGCAGGCCGACGCCGCCGGCGAGCTGCTGCACATGGTGGCCGGCAAGCCCGCGGCGGTGGTCACCCGGCTGCCCGGCGGCCACCGCCTGGCGCCCGACCTGGCGCACGCGCGCCAGGTGGGCGCGATGCTGGCGCGCATGCACCTGGCCGGCGCCGGCTTCCGCATGCAGCAGCCGCACCTGCGCGGCCTGGCCTGGTGGATCGAGACGGCGCCGCTGGTGCTGCCGCACCTGGCGCCCGAGCAGGCCGATCTGCTGCGCAGCGAGCTGGCCTTCCAGCAGCGCCTGGCCGACTCGCCCAGCGGCCGCGCCCTGCCCACCGGGCCCATCCACGCCGACCTGTTCCGCGACAACGTGATGTTCGACGACACCGCCGGGCCCGACCACCTGTGCGGCTTCTTCGACTTCTACTTCGCCGGCACCGACACGCTGCTGTTCGACATTGCCGTGTGCCTCAACGACTGGTGCTGCGACCACGCCAGCGGCGCGCTGGACGAGGCGCGCGCCGCGGCCTTCGTCGACGCCTACCAGGCCGTGCGCCCGCTGGAGGGCGCCGAGGCGCGCGCCATGCCGGCGCTGCTGCGCGCCGCGGCGCTGCGCTTCTGGATCAGCCGGCTGTGGGACTGGCACCTGCCGCGCGAGGCGGCGATGCTGCAGCCCAAGGACCCCGGCCATTTCGAGCGCGTGCTGCGTGCGCGCATCGCGCAGCCCTGGCATCCCTGAATGCCACGACACCCCCGACCCCAAGAGGACTCCCCACGATGAGCCTGGTGCTGCGCCCCGTGCAAGCCTCCAGCGGCATGCGCTGGATCGGCGACGCGTTGCGCCTGTTCGCCAAGCGTCCGCTGGCCTTCTCGGCGCTGTTCATGGTCTACCTGTTCGCGCTGATGGTGGTCAGCCTGCTGCCGCGCTTCGGGCTGGTGCTGCAGATGCTGTCGCTGCCGCTGCTGTCGCTGGGCTTCATGATCGCCGCGCGCTCGGCGCTGTTCGGCGGGCCGGTGCACCCGGCGCAGTTCATCGAGCCGCTGCGCGGCGACCCGGCCAAGCGCAAGGCGCTGCTGATGCTGTGCCTGGGCTACGCGCTGGGCGCGCTGGCGCTGCTGCTGCTGGCCGACGCCGTCTCCGGCGGCGCGGCGGCCAAGCTGCAGGAGCTGATGCAGCGGCCCACGCCGCCGGCGGCCGAGATCGACGCGCTGCTGTCGCAGCCGCGCACCTTCTGGGGCGCGGTGACGCTGCTGGTGGGCGGCACGGCGCTGGCCGTGCCCTTCTGGCATGCGCCGGCGCTGGTGCACTGGGGCGGCCAGGGGCTGGGCCAGGCGCTGTTCAGCAGCACGCTGGCGGTGTGGCGCGGCAAGGCCGCGTTCCTGCTCTACGCGCTGGGCTGGCTGGGCCTGATCAGCGGCTTCGGCATCGTCACCGCGCTGCTCTTGAGCCTGGTCGGCGCGGCGCAGTTCGCGCCGCTGTTCACGCTGCCCGGCGGGCTGCTGTTCTCGACGCTGTTCTATGTCTCGCTGATCTTCACCTTCAACGACTGCTTCTGGAGCCGCGCCGACGAGCGCGGGCCGCAGGCGCCGTCCGGTGAGGACGGCCCCGAGCCCCCATCGCCGCCGGCAGCCTCCGGTTGGGAAGGACCGCCACGATGAACCCTCCGACCTTGCGCGGCGCGACGCGCGCGCGGCTGGTGCTGCTGCTGGCCGCCAGTGCGCTGGGCAGCGGCTGCGCCGTCGTCTCGATCGCCGGCACCGTGGCCAGCACCGCGGTGTCGGTGGCCGGCACCGTGGTCAGCACGACGGTCTCGGTGGCGGGCAAGGTGGTCGAGAAGACCGCCGACGCGGTGATCGGCACCGGCGACGCGGCGAAGAAGTAGACGGGCGTCCCGCACCCGCGCGAGAACACCGAATTCCGCCGTCCCATCGAGAAGTAGCGAGGGTCCGGCTTTGCCGGCCCTAAGCGGAGCGGCCCCAGGGTGCTCTAAGAGGCCCTTGGCGGGCCCTGGGGGTCGCGAGCGAAAGCGGGCTGGGGGGCTCCATCAGTCCACCGGCGTGAGCTTGGCGACGGCCAGTGCCAGCCACTTGCTGCCATGGCGGCCGAAGTGCACCTGGGCCCGGGCATCGTCGCCGCGGCCTTCCAGCACCGCGATCACGCCCTCGCCGAACTTGTTGTGGAACACCGTCTGGCCCACGCGCAGGCCGCCCGGCGCGCTGGGCGTGGTGACCACCTGGGCCGCGGCCATGCGCGGCGGCACGCCGGGCGCACCGCCGCCCGCGCCCGAGCCGCCGTAGGGCCGCGCGTCGACCCGGCCCGCGCCGACGATGCCCGACAGCCCGCTGCCGCGCGCCCAGGCCTGCTGGTACTCGTTGGCGTAGCCCGACGAGAAGCCCTGCTGGCGCGGCGTCAGCCACTTCAGGCAGGCCTCGGGCAGTTCGTCGAAGAAGCGGCTCTTCACGTGGTAGCGCGTCTGGCCGTGCAGCAGCCGGGTCTGGCTGAAGCTCAGGTACAGGCGCTGGCGGGCACGCGTGATGGCCACGTACATCAGCCGCCGCTCCTCCTCGACGCCATCGGCGTCGGACAGGCTTTGCTCGTGCGGGAACAGGCCTTCCTCGAGCCCGGTGATGAACACCGCGTCGAACTCCAGGCCCTTGGCGGCGTGCACCGTCATCAGCTGCACCGCGTCCTGGCCGGCCTGGGCCTGGTTGTCGCCGGCCTCCAGCGCCGCATGGGTCAGGAAGGCCGCCAGCGGGCTGAGGATCTCGCCGGTGTCGGCATCAGGGGGCGGCGGGCCGCCCTGCTCATCCAGCGGCAGCGCCACCGCGTCCTTGCCGAAGCCCTCCTGGGTCACGAAGCTCTCGGCGGCGTTGACCAGTTCCTCCAGGTTCTCGACGCGCTCGGCGCCGTCGCGGTCGGCGCGGTAGAAGTCCAGCAGCCCCGACTGCTGCAGCACCTGCTCGATGATCTCGCGCAGCGTCAGCCCGCGCGTGGCGGCGCGCAGCGCGTCGACCAGCTCGGTGAAGCCGGCCAGCTTGGCGCCCGTCTTGCCCGGCAGCCGCGGCACCGCCGACCACAGGCTGCAGCCTTGCTCGCGCGCCGCGTCCTGCAGCGCCTCGACGCTGCGCGCGCCGATGCCGCGCGCCGGGAAGTTGCACACGCGCAGGAAGCTGGTGTCGTCGTGCGCGTTCTCCAGCAGGCGCAGGTAGGCCAGCGCATGCTTGACCTCGGCGCGCTCGAAGAAGCGCAGGCCGCCGTAGACGCGGTAGGGCACGCCGGCGTTGAACAGCGCGCTCTCCAGCACCCGGCTCTGCGCGTTGCTGCGGTAGAGCAGCGCGATCTCGGCGCGCGCCAGGCCGCCGCGGTGCAGCTGCTGGGCTTCTTCGAGCACCCACTGCGCCTCGGCGTAGTCGCTGGCGGCCTCGTGCACGCGCAGCGGCTCGCCGGCGCCGGCGTCGGTGCGCAGGTTCTTGCCCAGGCGCTGGCGGTTGTGCGCGATCAGCGCGTTGGCGCTGTCCAGGATGTGGCCGCAGCTGCGGTAGTTCTGCTCCAGCTTGATGTGGTGGCGCACGCGGTACTCGCGCTCGAAGTCGGCCATGTTGCCCACGCGCGCACCGCGGAAGGCGTAGATGCTCTGGTCGTCGTCGCCCACCGCCATCACGCCCTGGCCGCCGCCGGGCGGCGCGAACATCTTCAGCCAGGCGTACTGCAGCCGGTTGGTGTCCTGGAACTCGTCGACCAGCACATGGGCGAAGCGGCGCTGGTAGTGCTCGCGCAGCGCATCGTTGTCGCGCAGCAGCTCGTAGGTGCGCAGCATCAGCTCGGCGAAGTCGACCACGCCCTCGCGCTGGCACTGCTCCTCGTAGGCGGCGTAGATCTCGACCATGCGCCGCGTCTGCTCGTCGCGCACCTCCACGTCGGGTGGGCGCTGCGCCTCCTCCTTGCGCGCGGCGATGAACCAGGCCACCTGCTTCGGCACGAAGCGCTCCTCGTCGAGGTTCAGCGCCTTGACCACGCGCTTCACCGCCGCGACCTGGTCGCCGCTGTCCAGGATCTGGAAGGCCTGCGGCAGCGCGGCCAGCTTCCAGTGCGCGCGCAGGAAGCGGTTGCACAGGCCGTGGAAGGTGCCGATCCACATGCCGCGCACGGCCACCGGCAGCATCGCCGACAGCCTTGTGAGCATCTCCTTCGCCGCCTTGTTGGTGAAGGTGACGGCGAGCACGCCGCCGGGCGAGCACTGGCCGGTCTGCAGCAGCCAGGCGATGCGCGTGGTCAGCACCCGCGTCTTGCCCGAACCGGCGCCGGCCAGCACCAGGGCCGGCACCGCGGGCAGCGTGACCGCCGCGCGCTGCTCGGGGTTGAGGTGGTGCAGCAGGCGGTCTTCGGTGGGGAGCATGCGCCGATTCTAGGTTTCGCCCTGGCGCGCGCCCGGGCCATGCGCCCTTGCGCGCTACACTGCGCCACCGGGCCCGGCCAGCAGTGCCGCGCCCGGTTTTTTCTTGCCCGGCCGGCGCCGGGCCATAGCCCGGAAGGGGGCCTTGCCATGGAAATCTTCGACTACGACAACATCCTGCTGCTGCCGCGCCAGTGCCGCGTGGACAGCCGCAGCGAGTGCGACACCGGCGTGGCCTTCGGCCCGCGCCGCTTCGCGCTGCCGGTGGTGCCGTCGAACATGAAGACGGTGCTGGACGAGCCCATCGCGCAGATGCTGGCGCGCAGCGGCCACTTCTACGTGATGCACCGCTTCGACCTGGACAACGTCGACTTCGCCCGTCGCATGCGCGACGCCGGGCTGTACGTGTCGATCAGCTCGGGCGTGAAGCCGCAGGACTACGCGGTGATCGACCGCCTGGCCGCCGAGGGCGTGGGCGCCGACTACATCACCATCGACATCGCCCATGGCCATGCCGACAGCGTGCGCCGCACCATCGAGCACATCAAGCAGCGCCTGCCCGGCGCCTTCGTCATCGCCGGCAACGTGGCCACGCCCGAGGCGGTGATGGACCTGGAGCGCTGGGGCGCCGACGCCACCAAGGTCGGCGTGGGCCCGGGCAAGGTCTGCATCACCAAGCTCAAGACCGGCTTCGGCACCGGCGGCTGGCAGCTCAGCGCGCTGAAGTGGTGTGCCCGCGTGGCGACCAAGCCCATCGTGGCCGACGGCGGCATCCGCCACCATGGCGACATCGCCAAGAGCATCCGCTTCGGCGCCAGCATGGTGATGATCGGCAGCCTGTTCGCCGGCCACGAGGAGAGCCCGGGGCAGACGGTGGAGGTCGACGGCAGGCTCTACAAGGAATACTACGGCTCGGCCAGCGACTTCAACAAGGGCGAGTACAAGCATGTCGAGGGCAAGCGCATCCTCGAGCCGATCAAGGGCCGGCTCGCCGACACGCTGCGCGAGATGCGCGAGGACCTGCAGAGCAGCATCAGCTACGCCGGCGGCCGCGAGCTGGCCGACCTGAGGAAGGTCAACTACGTGATCCTGGGCGGCGAGAACGCCGGCGAGCACCTGTTCATGTAGCCCGCCGCGGCGCCGCGGCACGGGAGAGGCCGCTCCTACAATCCGGGTGCCGCCCGCGTTCCCGCGGGCGGCTTCGTCCTGCACGTCCACTCCGACGCCCCCCACGAGCGCCGCCATGACCGAGATCGCCAAGTCCTTCGAGCCCGCCGCCATCGAACAGCGCTGGGGCCCGGTATGGGCGGCGCTCGAGGCCAACCGGCCCACGCTGGACCCGGCCAAGCCCTCGTTCAGCATCCAGCTGCCGCCGCCCAACGTGACCGGCACGCTGCACATGGGCCACGCGTTCAACCAGACCATCATGGACGCGCTGACGCGCTACCACCGGATGCGCGGCCACAACACGCTGTGGGTGCCGGGCACCGACCACGCCGGCATCGCCACCCAGATCGTCGTCGAGCGCCAGCTGCAGGACGCCGGCCTGAGCCGCCACGACCTGGGCCGCGACAAGTTCGTCGCCCAGGTCTGGGACTGGAAGCACAGCAGCGGCGCCACCATCACCCAGCAGATGCGCCGCCTGGGCGACAGCGTGGACTGGAGCCGCGAGTACTTCACGATGGACGAGCGGCTTTCGCGCGTCGTCACCGAGACCTTCGTGCGCCTCTACGACGAGGGCCTGATCTACCGCGGCACGCGCCTGGTCAGCTGGGACCCGGTGCTGAAGAGCGCCGTCTCCGACCTGGAGGTGGAGAGCGAGGAGGAGGACGGCTTCCTCTGGCACATCCGCTACCCGCTCGAGGACGGCAGCGGCTCGGTGGTGGTGGCCACCACCCGGCCCGAGACCATGCTGGGCGACACCGCGGTGATGGTGCACCCCGACGACGAGCGCTACGCGGCACTGGTCGGCAAGCGGGTGAAGCTGCCCTTGACCGAGCGGCTGATCCCGGTGATCGCCGACGCCTACGTCGACCGCGCCTTCGGCACCGGCGTGGTCAAGGTGACGCCGGCGCACGACGCCAACGACTACGCCGTGGGCCAGCGCCATGGCCTGGCGATGATCGGCGTGCTGGACCTCGAGGCCAGGGTCAACGACCAGGCGCCGGCCGCCTATCGCGGCCTGGACCGCTTCGCCGCGCGCAAGCAGGTCGTCGCCGACCTCGAGGCGCAGGGCCTGCTGGTGGAGACCAAGAAGCACCGGCTGCAGGTGCCGCGCTGCGCGCGCACCGGGCAGGTGGTCGAGCCCATGCTCACCGAGCAGTGGTTCGTCGCCGTCAACAAGCCCGGCGCCGACGGCAAGAGCATCGGCGACAAGGCGCGCGAGGCGGTGGCCAGCGGCCAGGTCCGCTTCGTGCCCGGCGAATGGGTCAACACCTACAACCACTGGATGGACAAGCTGCAGGACTGGTGCATCAGCCGCCAGCTGTGGTGGGGCCACCAGATCCCGGCCTGGTACGGCAGCGGCGGCGAGGTCTTCGTCGGCCGCAGCGAGGCCGAGGCGCGCGCGCGTGCCGATGCCGCCGGCTACCAGGGCCCGCTGCGCCGCGACGAGGACGTGCTGGACACCTGGTACAGCTCGGCGCTGGTGCCCTTCAGCACCCTGGGCTGGCCCGACGAGACGCCCGAGCAGGCGCTGTTCCTGCCCAGCACGGTGCTGGTCACCGGCTTCGACATCATCTTCTTCTGGGTCGCCCGGATGATCATGATGACCACCCACTTCACCGGCCGCGTGCCCTTCCGCGACGTCTACATCCACGGCCTGGTGCGCGACGCCCAGGGCAAGAAGATGAGCAAGAGCGAGGGCAACGTGCTCGACCCGGTCGACCTGATCGACGGCATCGCCCTGCCCGAGCTGCTGACCAAGCGCAGCACCGGCCTGCGCAAGCCCGAGACGGCGCCGCGCGTGCGCAAGGACACGGAGAAGGAGTTCCCGCAGGGCATCCCGGCCTACGGCGCCGACGCGCTGCGCCTGACCATGGCCAGCTACGCCACGCTGGGCCGCAACATCAACTTCGACGCCAAGCGCTGCGAGGGCTACCGCAACTTCTGCAACAAGCTCTGGAACGCCACGCGCTTCGTGCTGATGCACTGCGAGGGCGCCGACAACGGCCTGCGCGAGCACAGCAAGGCCGAGTGCGCGCCGGGCGGCCCGGCGCATGGCTACCTGCAGTTCAGCGCGGCCGACAAGTGGATCAGCAACGAGCTGCAGCGCGTCGAGGCCGCGGTGGCCCAGGGCTTCGCCGACTACCGGCTGGACCTGGTGACCAACGCCGTCTACGCCTTCGTCTGGGACGAGTACTGCGACTGGTACCTGGAGATCGCCAAGGTGCAGCTGCAGCGCGGCAGCGAGGCCGAGCAGCGCGCCACCCGGCGCACGCTGATCCGCACGCTGGAGACCGTGCTGCGCCTGCTGCACCCGCTGGCGCCCTTCATCAGCGCCGAGCTGTGGGACACGGTGGCCGTGGTCGCCGGACGCAAGGCTGCGGGCGACGCCGCCACCGTGAGCCAAGCGGCCTATCCGCAGGCCCAGCCCGAGCGCATCGACGCGGCCGCCGATGCCTGGGTGGGGCGGCTGAAGGCCGTGGTCGCCGAGTGCCGGCGGCTGCGCAGCGAGATGGGCCTGTCGCCGTCGGACCGCGTGCCGCTGCTGACCCACGGCGACGCCGACTTCGTCGCCCAGGCCGAGCCGCTGCTGCTGGCGCTGGCGCGGCTGGAGGCCGTGCGCCCGCTGGCCGACGAGGCGGCCTTCGCCGCCGCCACGCGCAGCGCGCCGGTGGCGATGGCCGGCGCGCTGCGGCTGGCCTTGCACGTCGAGGTGGACATCGCGGCGGAGACGGCGCGGCTGGGCAAGGAGATCGCGCGCCTGGAAGGCGAGATCGCCAAGGCCGAGGCCAAGCTGGGCAACGCCAGCTTCGTCGAGCGTGCGCCGGCGGCGGTGGTCGCGCAGGAGCGCGAGCGCCTGGATGGCTTCAGGCAGGCCCTGGGCCGTCTTCGAGATCAGCTGCAGCGTCTGGCGACGCCGAGCGCCTGAGTTCGTCGCGCGGCGGCTGGGCCAGCAGCAGTTCGTCGACGCGGCGCGCCACGGCCCAGGCACTGCGCAGGCGCGACTGCTGCGTGGTCGAGGCCACGCGCGGCGTCACCTGCAGCGTGTCGATGTGGCGCAGCGGCCGGCCGGGGTCCAGCAGCCCGGGCTCCAGGCTGTCGAACCAGGCCGCCGCCAGCGGCCCTTCGCGCAGCGCGCGCGCCAGTGCCTGCTCGTCGAACAGCGCCGAGTGGCTGAGGCAGACCAGCACCTGGTTGTCCTTCACGTCACCCAGCACGCGCTCGCCGAACAGGCCGACGTAGCGGCGGTAGAAGTTGAGCAGCACCACCACGCCGTCGCTGGCCTGCATCAGCTCGCGCAGGCCCACCGGGTCGATCCCGGCACGGGCCCAGGCGCCGTCGGACGCGTAGACCCCCGGGTCATAGCCCAGCACGCGGGCGCCGAAGGCCTGCAGCAGTTCGGCCAGCGGCTTGGCCGCCGGCGACATGCCGATCACGCCCACCGTGGCGCCGCCCAGCTCGCGGCCCACCAGCAGGCCCTCGTTGTTGACGATGGGCACGCGGCGCAGCATCTGCAGCAGCGCACCGATGGCGAACTCGGCCTCGGCCACCGCACTGGCGCTGGACGGGCGCACCACCTCGATGCCGGCGCGGGCGCAGGCCTCGAGGTCGACGTTCTCGGCCCCGGCCGACAGGCGGCCGACGACGCGCAGGTTGGGCGCGCGCTGCAGCGCCGCCACGTCCAGCGCCACCGCGGGCGGGATGATCACCGCGCGCACCCGCGCCAGCGCGGCGCGGAAGGCCGGTGGGTCGGCGGCCAGCTCCGGGGCGTACTGCACGGCATGCCGAGCGCCCAGCCAATGCAGCACATCGGCGTCCAGCGGTTCGACGATCAGCACGTCCATGGAGTCGACAATCGTGAATGTGTCATGCGGCGGGCAAAAAGCCACATGCCACAATCGGCCGGACTCGGGAAATTCTAAAGAGCGGGAACGGCATTCATGAGGGTCAACAAGGCAATATTTCCGGTGGCCGGCCTGGGCACCCGCTTCCTGCCGGCCACCAAGGCACAGCCCAAGGAAATGCTGCCGGTGGTCGACAAGCCGCTGATCCAGTACGCCGTCGAAGAGGCCTACGCCGCCGGCGTGCGCGAGATGATCTTCGTCACCGGGCGGCACAAGCGGCCCATCGAGGACCACTTCGACATGACCTTCGAGCTCGAGGTCGCGCTCGAGCAGGCCGGCAAGGACGAGCTGCTGCAGGTGGTGCAGAGCGTGAAGCCGGCCGACATGGAGTGCATCTACGTGCGCCAGGCGCAGGCCCTGGGCCTGGGCCATGCCGTGCTGTGCGGCCAGCGGCTGGTCGGCGACCAGCCCTTCGCCGTGCTGCTGGCCGACGACCTGATGGTGGGCGAGCAGCCCATCCTGAAGCAGATGGTCGAGCAGTTCGACGAGTGGCGGGCCTCGATCCTGGCGGTGCAGGAGGTGCCGGCCGAGCACACGCGGCGCTACGGCATCGTCGCCGGCACCGAGGTCAACGAGCGCCTGGTCGACGTGACGCGCATCGTCGAGAAGCCCTCGCCCGAGGCCGCACCGTCGCGCCTGGGCGTCGCCGGCCGCTACATCCTCACGCCGGGCGTGTTCCACGAGATCGCCACCCAGCCGCGCGGCGTGGGCGGCGAGATCCAGCTGACCGACGGCATCGCGTCGCTGCTGCGCCGCGAGAAGGTCTTCGCCTACCGCTACGAGGGCAAGCGCTACGACTGCGGCAGCAAGGAGGGCTTCCTGCAGGCCAACGTCGAGCTGGCGCTGGCGCACCCGCAGCTGGGCCCCGGGTTCCGCCAGTTCCTGCGCGGGCTGGAGCTGTAGCCGCGGCGCGCGCTCAGAGCCGCGCGGCCGCGGCCGCGGCGATCAGTGCGTCGCAGCGCCGGCGCAACCCGTCGCGCAGGGCGTCGGCCGCCGGATCCTGCGCCAGGTTGCGCAGTTCGTCGGGGTCGGCCTCCAGGTCGTGCACGAACTCGTAGGCCGGCGAGGCGTCGAGGTAGCGGGCGTAGACATGGCGGCGCGTGCGCAGCCCCTCCCAGCGCGGGATCGACGGGTGCGGCCAGAGGTGCTCGCACAGGAAGTCCTCGACGCCGCGCGGATCGGGCTGGCCGCGCAGCGCCGGCGCCAGGCTGCGCCCCTGCATCGCCGCGGGTGCGGGCAGGCCGGCCAGGTCCAGCAGCGTCGGCGCCAGGTCGATGTTGCGCGCCAGCGTGGCGTCGATGCGGCCCTGCAGCGACGCCGGCAGCCGCGGGTCGGCGACGACCCACGGAATGCGCACCGACTCGCTGAAGTGCGACCACTTGCCGGCCAGCCCGCGTTCGCCCAGGTAGTAGCCGTTGTCCGACATGAACACGACCACCGTGTCGCGTGTGCGGCCCTGGCGCTCGATCTCGGCCAGCACGCGCCCGACGGCCGCGTCCAGGCCGCTGATCATGCGCAGGTGGGCGCGCATCATGCGCTGGTACTTGGCCGGCTCGTCGCAGCACCAGAAATACTGGTCGCGGTTGAAGGAGTTGCGCAGGAACGCGGGCAGCGCGGCAAAGATGGCGGGGTCGGCCAGGCGCGGCGGCGGGATGCTCAGGTCGTCGTAGAGCCCGTCCACCGAGGGTGGCCAGGGGTACAGGGTCTGCAGGTCGGTGTACTCGGCATGCGGCGCGTTGAAGTGCAGGTCCAGGCAGAAGGGCTGGTCGGCGGGCAGGCCGGCCAGCCACTCGACGGCGCGCTGGGCGCACAGGTCGGTCTCGTGGATGCGCGAGCCGTCGGGCAGCGTCTTGAAGGCCGGGTTCTGCAGGATCTCGACGAAGTGATCGAACAGCTGCTCGCGCCCCCCGGCCGGCAGCCGGACATCGAACTTGCCGATCAACGCCGTGCGGTAGCCGGCGGCGCGCAGCCGCGCCGGGTAGCTGGCGGCCAGCCAGGCCGGGCCCAGCGGCGGCGCGTCGAAGGTGTAGCCGTGGCTGCGCTCCACGGCCCCGGTGAGCAGGGTGGCCCGGCTGGCCGCGCAGATCGGCGTGGTCACGAACGCCTGGCTGAAGCGCGTACCGCGCCGGGCCAGCGCGTCGATCACCGGGGTGCGGACCACCGGGTGGCCGGCGCAGCCCAGGGTGTCCCAGCGCTGGTCGTCGCTGACCACCACCAGGAAGCTGGGCGGGCGGCCCGAGGCCGGGGGCTCGCCGGGCGCAGGCGCCGGCGCGGCCGCCCCGCCGCCGCCGCAGCCCACCAGTGCCGGGACCCCGAGGGCCGCCGCCGACGCCGCGGCGGCGATGGCGGTTCGCCGTCTCACGCCAAACGCCCGCAGGGCTCAGCGCCGCCGCAGCACGTGGATGTAGTCGCTGCCCTGCTGCTCCTGCTGCACCAGCTCGTTGCCGGTCTGGCGGGCGAAGGCCTGGAAGTCGCGCATCGAGCCGGCGTCGGTCGAGGTGACGCGCAGCAGGTCGCCGCTGGCCAGCTCGGCCAGGGCCTTCTTGGCCTTCAGGATGGGCAGCGGGCAGTTGAGGCCGCGCGTGTCGAGGTCCTTGGCGATGTCCATGGCCGCAATTCTAGGCGCGTGGCGGCAACTCGATGAACGTCGGCTCGTGCCCGCGCGCGCGCAGCCACTGCGCCAGCGCCAGCCCGGTGCCGGCGCGCCAGCAGCGGATCTCGGCCGGCGCGAACAGCTTGTACTCGGCCAGTTCGGGCGACAGGCGCACCGTGCCGCGCGCCAGCACGTGGTAGGTGACGATGAGCTGGTTCATGCGCAGGAACTCGTGCACGCCGACCAGCGTGGTCGAGACCGTCTCCAGCGCCGTCTCCTCGGCCACTTCGCGGGCGATGCCGGCCTCGGGGCTCTCGCCGGCCTCCATGAAGCCGGTGATCAGCGCGAACAGGCGGTGCTGCCAGGCGGCGTTGCGCGCCAGCAGGATGCGGCCGCCCTGGTCGACGCACTCGACGATGGCCGCCAGCACCGGCGTCGGGTTGTTCCAGTGCGTCCAGGCGCAGGCCGGGCAGCGCAGGCGCACCTTGTCGCCGCCGTCCTCGGCCGCCGCGATCGGTGCCAGCGGCGTGGCGCAGGCCGGGCAGTAGCGGTAGTCGCCCGCGCCGGTCACGCCGGGAACACCCCGGTGGACAGGTAGCGGTCGCCGCGGTCGCAGACGACGAAGACGATGGTGGCGTCGCGCACCTGCATCGCGATCTGCAGCGCCACCCAGCAGGCGCCAGCGGCCGAGATGCCGGCGAACAGGCCCTCCTCGCGCGCCAGCCGGCGCGCCATGTCCTCGGCATCGGCCTGGCTGACCAGCACCAGCTCGTCGACGGCGCGGGCGTCGTAGATCTTGGGCAGGTACTCGGGCGGCCACTTGCGGATGCCGGGGATGCGGCTGCCCTCGGCCGGCTGCGCGCCGACGATGCGCACCTGCGGGTTCTTCGCCTTGAGGAAGCGCGACACGCCGGTGATGGTGCCGGTGGTGCCCATCGCGCTGACGAAGTGGGTGACGCGGCCGCCGGTGTCGGCCCAGATCTCGGGGCCGGTGGTGGCCTCGTGCACCGCCGGGTTGTCGGCGTTGGCGAACTGGTCCAGCACGCGGCCCTGGCCTTCGCGCTGCATCTGCTCGGCCAGGTCGCGCGCGTACTCCATGCCCCCGCTGCGCGGCGTGAGGATGAGCTCGGCGCCGAAGGCCTTCATGGTCTGCGCGCGCTCGACGCTGAGGTCCTCGGGCATGATCAGGACCAGCCGGTAGCCGCGGATCGCCGCGGCCATGGCCAGCGCGATGCCGGTGTTGCCGCTGGTGGCCTCGATCAGCGTGTCGCCGGGCCGGATCTCGCCGCGCAATTCGGCGCCACGGATCATGCCGATGGCCGGGCGGTCCTTCACCGAGCCGGCCGGGTTGTTGCCCTCGAGCTTGCCCAGGATGACGTTGCCGCGCGCCGCGCCGGCCTCGCCCGGCAGGCGCTGCAGGCGCACCAGCGGCGTGCCGCCGATGGCGTCCTCGAGGGTCTTGTATTCGCGTTCGGCCATGGGGTGTCCTCGATACGGCGGCATTGTCGCAGCAGGTCGGCGGCCTGCTGGCCATCAGGGTCGGCGCAGGAGCCCATGTGATAATTCGCGCCCTGCCCGCGTGACGAAATCGGTAGACGTAGCGGATTCAAAATCCGCCGCCGCAAGGCGTGCCAGTTCGAGTCTGGCCGCGGGCACCAGAACAACCATCACAAGCGCCCACGATGCCGCCGATTCCACCCGTGACCAAGGCGCTGATGCTGACCTGCACCGCCGTCTTCGCGCTGCAGTTCCTGGTGCCGGTGCTCGAGGCCTGGTTCGCGCTGTGGCCGGTGGCCAGCCCCCGCTTCATGCCCTGGCAGGTGATCAGCTACGCCTTCCTGCACGGCAGCGTGATGCACCTGTTCTTCAACATGCTCGGGCTGTGGATGTTCGGCTCGGAGCTGGAGCGCATCTGGGGCACGCGGCGCTACCTGCAGTTCCTCACCGCCGGCGTGCTGGCCGCGGCGGCGGCGCAGATGCTGATGACGCTGGCCGGCGGCCCGCCCACGGTGGGCGCCTCGGGCGGCCTGTTCGCGCTGCTGCTGGCCTTCGGCATGCTGTTCCCCAACCGGGTGATCATGCCGCTGTTTCCGCCCATCCCGATGAAGGCGCGCACCTTCGTGATGGTGTTCGGCGGGCTGGAACTGCTGCTGGGCATCACCGGCGGCAGCGGCGTGGCGCACTTCGCGCACCTGGGCGGCATGGTCGGCGGCTGGCTGATGATCCGCTACTGGCGCGGGCAGCCGCCGTTCGGCTCGCGGCGGCGCTAGCCGGCATCCGGGCCGGCGTCCAGGCCGTGGTCCAGCGTCGGGTAACGCAGGCGCAGACCCAGTTCACGCTTCAGCCGCCGGTTGGCCAGCCGGCGTGACTCGCTCAGGAACGACAGGCTGGTGGGCGACAGTGTCGCCTGCGCCTGTTCGCGCGTGATGCGTGGCGGCCGCGGCAGCCCGAAGCGGTCGGCCACGGCGTCGAAGTAGTCGCCCATCTTCAGCTGCGTGTCGTCGCAGGCGTTGAACACGCGCTGCGGCGCGCCGCGGTACAGCGCGGCGACGCAGGCGCGCGCCAGGTCGTCGGCGTGGATGTGGTTGGTGAAGATGTCGTCCTCGGTGCGCAGCACCGGCGTGCCGCGGCGCACGCGCGCGCGCGGGTCGCCGCCGTCGCGGCCCAGCGCGTAGATGCCGGGCGCGCGAAGGATGGTCACGGCGGCGCCCGTCGCGCGCCCGAACCAGCGCCAGCAGGCCTCGGCATCGGCGCGCCGCAGGGCGCGGTCGCTGGCCGGGGCCAGCGGCGCGGTCTCGTCGAGCAGCGCGCCGCCGGCGTCGCCGTAGACCCCCGTGGTGCTCACATAGACCAGCCGCCGCACGCAGCCAGCACGCAGCAGCGCGCGCGCCAGCCGCTGCGAGCGCTCGTCGCAGCTGCCCTGCGGCGCCGGCGGCGCCAGGTGCAGCACCGCGTCGGGCAGCCCGCCCAGGCGCCACAGCGTGGCCGCGTCGTCCAGGTTGCCCAGCAGCGGCGTGGCGCCGGCGGCACGCAGCAGCGGCAGCCGACCCGGCGACGAGCTCAGCGCCAGCACGCGCCAGCGGCCGCGCAGCAGCGGCAGCGCGCGCAGGCCGACGTCGCCACAGCCGACGACCAGCAGCACCGGAGGGGTCTTCACAGCGGGGGGCACAATTCGCGCTGCAGTGTAAGAGCCCGCATGCAATGAACTTCAAGGTCACGATCCAGCCCGCGAATGTCGCCTTCGAGGTGGCGCGCGACGAAGCCATTCTTCCGGCCGCCATCCGCCAGGGCGTGGGCCTGCCCTATGGCTGCCGCGACGGCGCCTGCGGCTCGTGCAAGAGCCGGCTGCTGGAGGGCCGCGTGATCCACGGCGCGCACCAGCTCAAGGCCTTGTCGCCACAGGAGGAGGAACAGGGCCTCATCCTGACCTGCTGCGCCACGCCGCAGACCGACTGCGTGGTCGAGGCACGCAGCGTGCCCGGCGCCGGCGAGTACCCGGTGCTGAAGCTGCCCGGCCGCGTGCTGGCGATGGAGCGCGCCGCCCCCGACGTGATGCGCCTGCGCGTGCAGCTGCCAGCCAACCAGAACCTGCAGTACCGCGCCGGCCAGTACATCGAGTTCATCCTGCGCGACGGCGCCCGGCGCAGCTACAGCATGGCCAACGCGCCGCACGAGCTGGGCAGCCCGCCGGCCATCGAGCTGCACATCCGCCACATGCCCGGCGGGCAGTTCACCGACCATGTGTTCGGCGCGATGAAGGAGCGCGAGATCCTGCGCATGGAGGGCCCCTTCGGCAGCTTCTTCCTGCGCGACGACGGCGAACGGCCGCTGGTGCTGCTGGCCAGCGGCACCGGCTTCGCGCCGATCAAGGCGCTGATCGCACAGCTCAAGCTCAAGGGCAACACGCGCCCCGCCACGCTGTACTGGGGCGGCCGCCGGCCGCAGGACCTGTACGAAGACGGCTGGTGCCGCCAGCAGGCCGCCGAACTCGGCTGGCTGCAGTACACACCGGTGGTCAGCGACGCGCTGCCCGAGGACGCCTGGGCCGGGCGCAGCGGCTTCGTGCACCTGGCGGTGATGCAGGACCTGCCCGACCTCTCGGGCCATGACGTCTACGCCTGCGGCGCGCCCGTCGTCGTCGAAGCGGCCGAACGCGACTTCACAGCGCGCTGCGGCCTGCCTGCGGATCGCTTCTTCGCCGACAGCTTCACCAGCGAGGCCGACAAGCATGGCGCCAGCGCCGGCGGCGCCGCGGTGGCCGGCCACGGGGATTGAGCGGCGGCCTGGGTTAGCCTCCAGGGTCTCCCCTGTCTCGCCGCTGAAGGAATCCACCTTGACCACCCGCCGCACCCTGCTGGCCGCGCTGGCCCCCCTGAGCCTGGCGCTGGCGCTGCCGACCTCCGCCCATGCCCAGGGCAGCAAGAGCATCCGCCTGGTCGTCCCCTACGCCGCCGGCGGCCCGCTGGACCTGGTGGCCCGCGCGCTGGCCGAGCGCGCACGCGACGGCCTGGGCACGGTGATCGTCGAGAACAAGGCCGGCGCCGGTGGCAACCTGGGCGCCGACCTGGTCGCCAAGGCCGCGCCCGATGGCCAGACCCTGGTGATGGGCGCCGTCGCCACCCACGCCATCAACCCCTGGCTGTACGCCAAGATCCCCTACGACGCGCTGAAGGACTTCACGCCCATCACGCTGGTGGCCCAGGTGCCCAACGTGCTGGTGGTCAACAGCGAGAGCGCCGACAAGCTGGGCATCCGCACGCTGGCCGACCTGGTCGCCTACGCGAAGAAGAACCCGGCCAAGCTGAACTACGGCAGCGGCGGCAACGGCAGCGCCGGCCACCTGGCCGGCGAGATGTTCAAGTCGCAGGCCGGCGTGTTCGCCGTGCACATCCCCTACGCCGGCGGGGCGCCGGCGCAGCTGGCGCTGCTGTCGGGCCAGGTCGACCTCAACTTCGACAACCTGGCCACGGCCTCGGCCAACATCAAGGCCGGCAAGCTGCGCGCCTTGGCGGTCACGGGCCTGAAGCGCTCGCCCTTCATGCCCGAGGTGCCCACGGTGGCCGAGGCCGGCACCGCGCTGGGCCTGAAGGACTTCGACATCACCACCTGGTTCGGCCTGTTCGCGCCGGCCGGCCTGCCCGCCGACGCCACGGCGCGGCTGCACAAGGGCTTTGCCGAGGCCTTGGGCTCGGCCGAGATCCGGGCGCGGCTGGCCACCATGATGGCCGAACCGGCACCGATGACGCCGGCGGCATTCGCCGACTTCGTCCGCCGCGAGAACGCCAAGTACCAGCAGGTGGTGAAGCTCAGCGGCGCCAAGATCGACTGAGCCCAGGCCTGCGCCGGCGTCAGGCCGAGGCGGCGGCGGCAGCGGCACGCGCCCACAGGCGTTCGACGTCCAGCCCGTCCAGGCGCAGCCCGAAGCGCCCGGCCAGCGTGGCGGCCAGCGCCGCGGCGTCGGGCAGATCGCTCGACTCGAAGTGACCGTCGCTGGCGCGGCGGAAGCTGAGCCGCCGGTTCAGCAGCGACCAGCGGCCGCCGTCGGCGGCGCGCGCCACCAACAGGTTGTTGCCGAGCATCGCGTGCGGGTGCGTCGCCACGTACCAGTTGCCCACCACCAGATCGGGCGCGGTCGGCTCTCCGGGCTGCAGCCAGTAGCAGTCCACCCAGCCATCGCTGCCCCGAACCTGCAACGCCCGGGCCCCGTGCGCAAGCGGCAGCAGGCGGTAGCGCGCGCCGTCGGGGGCGGCTTGCTCGTCGGTCGAAGCCAGGCGCAACGGCGCCAACGGCGCCGAGTGGCCAAAGCCCACATCGCACAGCCAGGCCTCACCGGCCCACCGCAGCTCCAGCGCCAGGTGCGTGCGCGGCGTGGGCTGCGCGGCGGGCAGACCGGCGCGCACGCGACCCTCACGCAGCCTCACCTCCAGCCCGAGCGCGCGCAGCACCGCGGCGAACAGCAGGTTCTGCTCGTAGCAGTAGCCGCCGCGGCCGCGGTGCAGCAGCTTGTCCTCGATGGTGGGCAGCTCGAGGCCGGGCACCTCACCACTCAGCACGGCCAGGTTCTCGAAGGGAATCGCCTCGGCATGTGCCTGCACCAGCCGCGCAACCCCGTCGAGGTCGGCTGCCGGCAGCGACGCCAGGCCCAGACGCCGGGCGTAGGCGGTCAGATCGGGCGGAGCCAGCTCCGCGTGAAGCACTACTCGCCCAGGTAGGCGGCGCGCACGCGCGGGTCCTTGAGCAGCGCCTTGGCCTCGCCGGCCATGGTGATCTCGCCCGAGTCCATCACGTAGCCGCGGTTGGCCAGGCCCAGCGCGCGGCTGGCGTTCTGCTCGACCAGCAGCACCGTGGTGCCGCGCTGGTGGATGTCGTTGACGACCTCGAAGATGGTGTCGACGAGGATGGGGCTGAGGCCCATCGACGGCTCATCCAGCAGCAGCACCTTGGGCCGCGCCATCAGCGCCCGGCCCATGGCCAGCATCTGCTGCTCGCCGCCGCTCATCGTGCCGGCGAGCTGGTTGCGCCGCTCCTTGAGCCGCGGGAAGATGCCGAACACCTTCTCCATGTCGGCGGCGATCTCGGCCTGGTCGTTGCGCACGAAGGCGCCCATCTGCAGGTTCTCGACGATGGTCATGCGGGTGAAGGTGCCGCGCCCCTCGGGCACCATCACCAGGCCCTGGCGCACCAGGTCCCAGGCGCCCTGGCCGGCGATGTCGCGGCCGAGGTACTCGATGCGCCCCTCGGCCACCGGCTGGGTGCCGGTGATGGCCTTCAGCGTCGTCGTCTTGCCGGCACCGTTGGCGCCGATCAGGCTGACCAGCTCGCCCTCGTGGACCTCGAAGTCCACGCCCTTGACGGCCTGGATGCCGCCATAGGCCACCTTCAGGCCACTGACCTTGAGCAGCGTGTTCGTCGTCATTGTCGCGGCCCGCTCAGTGGTGGCTGGCGCCGAGGTAGGCCTCGATCACCGCCGGGTTCTTCTGCACCTCGGCCGGCGTGCCCTCGGCGATGGCCTTGCCGTAGTCGAGCACGGTGACGCGGTCGCACAGGCCCATCACCAGCTTGACGTCGTGCTCGATGAGCAGGATGGTGCGGCCATCGGTGCGGATGCGGTCGATCAGCTCGCGCAACACCACCTTCTCGGTGGCGTTCATGCCGGCGGCCGGCTCGTCCAGCGCGATCAGCTGCGGGTCGGTGGCCAGCGCACGGGCAATTTCCAGCCGCCGCTGGTCGCCGTACGACAGCGTGCGCGCGCGGAAGTCGGCGTAGCGCTCGATGCCCACGTAGGCCAGCAGCTCGCGCGCGCGCTGCTCGATCTCGGCCTCCTCGGCCCTGAAGGCGGCGGTGCGGAACACCGCGCCGAGCAGGCCCGAGTGCGTGCGCACATGGCGGCCGACCATCACGTTCTCCAGCGCCGTCATCTCGGGGAACAGGCGGATGTTCTGGAAGGTGCGCGCGATGCCCTGCTTGGCCACCTCGTGCACGGCGCTGGGTTCGTAGGGCTGGCCGCCGAGCTCGAAGCTGCCCGAATCGGGCGTGTACAGCCCGGTGATGACGTTGAAGAAGGTGGTCTTGCCGGCGCCGTTGGGGCCGATCAGGCCGTAGACCTGGCCGCGGCGGATCTGCACGCCCACGTCGGACAGGGCCTGCAGGCCGCCGAAGCGCTTGCCGATGCCCTGCACGTTGAGCACGAAGTCGCTCATCGCGCGGCCCCCTGCCCCGCCGCCGCGGCGGCCGCGCCACCCGGTGGCGCCCCGCCTCCGCCCTTGTCGACGTCCACCGGCGACGGCAGCCCCTTGCCATGCTCGGCGGCCGGCCACAGGCCGCGCGGGCGCAGCAGCATGATCGAGATCATCGCGGTGGCGATCAGCAGCTGGCGCAGGATCGAGGCGTCGAGGCGCCCGTCGGTCATCTGCTGCAGCGGCCCGGCCACGTAGCGCAGCACCTCGGGCAGCGCCGCCAGCATCACCGCGCCCAGGATCACGCCGGGCAGGTGGCCCATGCCGCCCAGCACCACCATGGCGACGATCATGATGCTTTCCATCAGGCTGAACGACTCGGGCGAGACGAAGCCCTGGAAGGCGGCGAACATCGCCCCCGAGACGCCGCCGAAGGTGGCGCCCATCGCAAAGGCCAGCAGCTTCATGTTGCGCGTGTTGATGCCCATCGCCTTGGCCGCGATCTCGTCCTCGCGGATCGCCATCCAGGCGCGGCCGATGCGGCTGTTCTCCAGCCGGTGGCAGATCACCACGCTGACCACCACCAGCGCCAGGAACAGCCAGAAGTACAGCACCACCGAGGGGATGCGGAAGTCGCCGACCATGAGCGCGCGGCCGAAGCTGAATTCGTTGCCCAGCACCGAGATCGTCATCGGGTCGATGCGGTCCAGCCCGCGCGGCCCGTTGGTGATGTTGACCGGGTGCTCGAGGTTGTTCATGAACACGCGGATGATCTCGCCGAAGCCCAGCGTGACGATGGCCAGGTAGTCGCCGCGCAGCTTCAGCACCGGCATGCCCAGCAGCACGCCGGCGATGGCCGCCAGCGCGGCGGCCAGCGGGATCACGATCCAGACCGGCGTGTGCAGGCCCTCGGGGAACAGCGCGGCGATCCAGGCGAAGGTCTCGAACAGGTGCGGGCTGGCCAGCAGCGCGTACATGTAGGCGCCGACGGCGTAGAAGGCGACGTAGCCTAGGTCGAGCAGGCCGGCGTAACCGACGACGATGTTCAGCCCCAGTGCCAGCAGCACGTAGAGCATGGCCAGCGCGGCAATGCGCACCGGGCCGGAGCCGATCTGGTCGGCGACGAAGGGCGGCGCGATCACCAGCACCGCCGCCAGCACGAAGAACAGGATGAACTTGGCGCGCATCGCGTGCTCCTCCCGGTCAGGCGCGGTCGGCGACGCGTTCGCCGAGCAGGCCCGAGGGCCGCAGCGTCAGCACCAGGATCAGCGCGGCGAAGGCGAAGATGTCGGCGTAGTGGCTGCCCAGCACGCCGCCGGTGAGCGCCCCCAGGTAGCCGGCGCCCAGCGCCTCGACCAGGCCCAGCAGGATGCCGCCCACCACGGCGCCGGCCAGGTTGCCGATGCCCCCCATCACCGCCGCGGTGAAGGCCTTCAAGCCGGGCAGGAAGCCCATGCTGTGCTGCACCGTGCCGTAGTTGGCGGCCCACATCACCCCGGCCACCGCAGCCAGCGTCGCGCCGATGACGAAGGTGGCCGAGATGACGAAGTCGGGGCGCACGCCCATCAGCGCCGCCACGCGCGGGTTCTCGGCGGTGGCGCGCATCGCGCGCCCGAGCTTGGTGCGGTTGACGATGTACATCAGCGTGGCCAGCAGCACCGCCGTCAGGCCGAGGATCAGGCACTGGGTGACGCTGATCACCGCGCCGCCAATGGGGATGGGCTCGGTGGGCAGCAGCAGCGGGTAGGGCTTGGGGTTGGGCTTCCAGATGATCATCGCCAGCGTCTGCAGCAGCAGGCTCATGCCCATCGCCGTGATCAGCGGCGCCAGCCGGGGCGCGTTGCGCAGCGGCTTGTAGGCCAGCTTCTCGACGCAGAAGTTGAGCGTGGCGCAGACGACGATGGCGCAGACCAGCGCGATCAGCAGCAGCGCCCAGCCCGGCAGCCCGCTGCCGGCCAGCCCGGCGATCACCGTCCAGCTGGTCAGCGCGCCCACCATCAGCACCTCGCCGTGGGCGAAGTTGATCAGGTTGATGATGCCGTAGACCATCGTGTAGCCCAGCGCGACCAGGGCATACATGCTGCCCAGCACGAGGCCGTTGATGATCTGTTGCAGGAAGATGTCCATGTACGCCGATCCTCTGGGCGTGCGCCGGCAGGCCTTGTGGGCCTGCGGCGGCACAAATGTTGCGCGAATTGTAGGAGGGCCCCTGCAGGATTCAGGCCGCGGGCATGCCCGCCTTGCGCACTCGCCACGAACGCTGTCCAGGTGCGCGGCGCGCGGCGCGCACCGGCTTCAGCCCCGGGTGCCCGGAACCGGCGCCGGTGGCGTCGGGGTGCGCTCGTCGGCGGCTGCCGCGTCGAGCTCGCGCAGCGCCGCCAGGCGGTCGGCAATGCGCTGCTCCAGGCCACGCGGCACGGGCTCGTAGAAGCGCCTGCCCTGCAGGCCTTCGGGCAGATAGCGCATGCCCGCGGCATAGCCCTCGGGCTCGTCGTGCGCGTAGCGGTAACCCGCCCCATGTCCCAGGTCCTTCATCAGCGCCGTGGGCGCGTTGCGCAGCGCCACCGGCACCGGACGCGAGCCATCTCGGCGCACCAGCTCGCGCACCGCGCCCCAGGCCGTGTAGACGGCATTGCTCTTGGGCGCCACGGCCAGGTAGGTGGCGGCCTGCGCCAGCGCCAGCTCGCCCTCGGGTGAGCCCAGGCGCTCGTAGACCTCGGCGGCGTCCAGCGCCAGGCGCAGCGCGCGCGGGTCGGCCAGGCCGATGTCCTCGCTGGCCATGCGCACCAGTCGCCGCGCCGCGTAGCGCGGGTCGGCGCCGGCATCGAGCAGCCGCGCCAGCCAGTACAGCGCGGCGTCGGGGTCGGAGCCGCGCACGCTCTTGTGCAGTGCCGAGATGGTGTCGTAGAAGACGTCGCCGCCCTTGTCGCCGCGGCGCAGCAGCTCGCCCAGCGTGGCCTCGAGCGCGGCCTCGTCGATCTCGTCGGCATCGGGGCGCGCCGCGGCCAGGGTCTCGTAGGCATTGAGCAGGCGGCGAGCGTCGCCATCGGCGTACGCCAGCAGGCGCTGGCGCGCGGCGTCGGCCAGCGGCGGCGCGCCCAGCAGTGCCTGCGCGCGCTGCAGCAACAGGGCCAGATCCTCGTCGGCCAGCGGCTTGAGCACATGCACCGCGGCGCGCGACAGCAGCGCCGAGTTGACCTCGAACGACGGGTTCTCGGTGGTGGCGCCGATGAAGCTGAACAGCCCGCTCTCGACATGCGGCAGGAAGGCATCCTGCTGCGCCTTGTTGAAGCGGTGGACCTCGTCGACGAAGACCACGGTGGCGCGGCCAGCGGCGCGCTGCACGCGCGCCTGCTCGACCGCGTCGCGGATCTCCTTGACCCCGGCCAGCACGGCCGACAGCACGATGAAGTGCGCGCCGCTGCCCGCGGCCAGCAGCCGCGCCAGCGTGGTCTTGCCCACGCCCGGCGGCCCCCACAGCAGCATCGACGGCAGGCGCCCGGCCGCCGCCGCCACGCGCAGCGGCCGGCCCGGGCCCAGCAGATGGCGCTGGCCGACCACCTCGTCCAGCTGCACCGGGCGCAAGCGTTCGGCCAGCGGCGCGTCGGCCGCCGCCGCCTGCGGCACCGGCCGCACGTTGGCGGCGCCGGCTGCGCCGGGGCCGCCGAACAAGGACTCCTGCTCTGCCATCACCCATTGTCGCGTGTGCCTGCCGCCGACCGAAGTGCAGCGGCAAAGCCGGCCTTTTCCGGGCCCGGCGCCAGGGCGCGCGGGACAGACTGCAGGGCCTTCACCGAGCCCCGAGCCGACCTGCGCGGCGCCCCCCCCAGGGCCCTGGCCACGGCCCGGGATCATTCCACCCCCCCCCCCCGCCCGAGGAGTACCTGCCATGGATGCCAGCCCCGCCACCGCCACCACCAGCAGCCCCATGGGCGCCCGTGGCGCCGCCAACGGGGCGCCACGCGAGTACCTGACCTTCAAGCTCGGCGCCGAGGAGTACGGCATCGACATCCTGAAGGTGCAGGAGATCCGTGGCTACGAGCCGCCGACGCGCATCGCCAACGCGCCGCACTTCATCAAGGGCGTGATCAACCTGCGCGGCGTGATCGTGCCGGTGGTCGACATGCGCCTGCGCTTCGACCTGCAGGACGTGCAGGTGAATGCCTTCACCGTGTCCATCGTGCTCAACGTGGCCGGCCGCACCGTGGGCATGGTCGTCGACTCGGTCAGCGACGTCATCGAGCTGGGCGGCGAGCACATCAAGGCCGCGCCCGAGTTCAACTGCGCCGTCGACTCCAGCTACATCACCGGCCTGGGCAGCCTGGAGCAGAACGGTCAGCAGCGCATGCTGATCCTGATGGACATCGAGCGCCTGCTGGCCAGCCCCGAGATGGGGCTGCTGGACCAGCCGCTGCACTGAGCGGCGGCATCGGCCGGCCGGCGGGCCGCCTCAGCGCTGCTCGACGACGTCGGTGCCCGCTGGCGGCACGAAGCGGAAGCGCTCGGCGGCGATCGCGGCGTTGGCCTCGAAGCGCTCGAAGCGCAACAGCGAACGCTGGCCGAAGCTGTCGGCGATCTCCAGCGCCGCCAGCAGACCGCCGCGAAAGCCCACGCGCACCGACTGCAGCGCGCCATCGCGCGCCTTGGGCGTGGCGCGCACCCAGTCCAGCCCGTCGGCGCTGCCGTCGGCGGCCAGCGTGAAGTCGTTCTCCAGCGATCCGCCTGCCAGCAGCGCGGCCGGCGTGGCGCCCAGTGCGGCCGCCTGCGGGCGCGCCGTGGCCTGGCTCAGGTCGGGGTCGTGGATCCAGACCCTCTGCCCGTCGGCGACGATCAGCTGGGCAAAGGGCTTGCGGTACTCGAAGCGGAAGCGTCCGGGACGCTGGAACTCGAACACGCCGCTGCTGGCCTTGCGCCGGCCATCGGGGGCGGTGACGGTCTGGCTGAAGTCGGCCCGGCCGCTGCGTGTGCGCTCGACGAAGTCGCGCAGCGCCTGGGCCCCATCGGCGGCGACCACCGGCAGTGCCGCCAGCGCCAGGGGGCAGGCCAGCGCCAGCACGGCGCCACGGCGGGTCAGCTTGATCGGGTTGTGGGGGTGCATGGTCTGGCTTCGACGCCGCGGCGCCGTGCGGGTTCAATCGTCGCGCTTGGGCACCAGGATCTCGCGGTTGCCGTTGTGGCCCATGGGCGAGACCAGGCCGGCCTGCTCCATCTGCTCGATCAGGCGCGCGGCACGGTTGTAGCCGATGCGCAGGTGGCGCTGCACCAGCGAGATCGACGCGCGTCGGTTCTGCAGCACCACGGCCACGGCCTGGTCGTACAGCGTGGCATCCTCGCCGCCGGCGCCACCAGCGCCTGCGCCACCGCCCGCACCGGCGTCGCCGCCGTCGCCGTCCAGCACGCCGCCCTCGAGGATGCCCTCGATGTAGTCGGGCCCGCCCTGGCTGCGCAGGTAGTCGACGACGCGGTGCACCTCGTCGTCGCCGACGAAGGCGCCGTGCACACGCACCGGCAGCCCGCCGCCGGGCGGCAGGTAGAGCATGTCGCCCTGGCCCAGCAACGCCTCGGCACCCATCTGGTCGAGGATGGTGCGGCTGTCGATCTTGCTGCTGACCTGGAAGCTCAGCCGGGTGGGGATGTTGGCCTTGATCAGCCCGGTGATGACGTCGACGCTGGGCCGCTGCGTGGCCAGGATCAGGTGGATGCCGGCGGCGCGCGCCTTCTGCGCCAGCCGCGCGATCAGCTCCTCGATCTTCTTGCCGACGACCATCATCAGGTCGGCCAACTCGTCGATGACGACGACGATGTGCGGCAGCCGCTCCAGCGGTTCGGGCGCCTCGGGCGTCAGGCTGAAGGGGTTGGGCAGCTTCTCGCCGCGCTCGGCGGCCTCCCCGATCTTGCGGTTGTAGCCGGCCAGGTTGCGCACGCCCAGGCGGCTCATCAGCCGGTAGCGGCGCTCCATCTCGCCGACGCACCAGGCCAGCGCGTTGGCGGCCTGCTTCATGTCGGTGACCACCGGCGCCAGCAGGTGCGGGATGCCCTCGTAGACGCTCATCTCCAGCATCTTCGGGTCGATGAGGATGAGCCGCACGTCGCGCGCCTCGGCCTTGTAGAGCAGGCTCAGGATCATCGCGTTGATGCCCACGCTCTTGCCCGAGCCGGTGGTGCCGGCGACCAGGCAGTGCGGCATCTTGGCCAGGTCGGCCACCACCGGGTTGCCGACGATGTCCTTGCCCAGCCCCAGCGTCAGCATCGACGCGCTGCCGTTGTAGACCTCGCTGCCCAGGATCTCGCTCAGGCGGATGGTCTGGCGGCGTGCGTTGGGCAGCTCCAGCGCCATGTAGTTCTTGCCCGGCACCACCTCGACGACGCGGATGCTGACCAGCGACAGCGAGCGCGCCAGGTCCTTGGCCAGGTTGACCACCTGCGCGCCCTTGACGCCGGTGGCCGGCTCGATCTCGTAACGCGTGATCACCGGCCCCGGGCTGGCGGCCACCACCCGCACCTCGACGCCGAAGTCCTTGAGCTTCTTCTCGATCAGCCGGCTGGTCATCTCCAGCGATTCCGCCGACACGGACTCCTGCCGCGCGCCGGCCTCGTCGAGCAGATCGACCTGCGGCAGCCGGGTGTCGGCGAGCTCGGCGAACAGCGGCTTCTGGCGCTCCTTGGCCACCCTCTGCGAGGGCGGGATCTCGACCACCGTGGGCGCGATGACGATGGGCACATGCTCCTGCTCGTCGGCCTGCAGTTCCTGCACCACCTGCTCGCGCTCGCGCGCCGCCTGCTCGCCGATGCGGCGGTCTTCCTGCTGCTCGCGCACGCCGGCGCGGCGCTCGCGCAGGGCATCGACCGCGCCGCCGATGCGCTCGGCCAGCCGCAACCAGGAGAAGCGCAGCGCCATCGCCAGCCCGGCCAGCGCCAGCGCGATCCACCACACCCCCGAGCCGGCAAAGCCCAGCCAGCGCATGGACAGCGGCCCCAGCATGTAGCCCAGCACGCCGCCGGCGTGGCCTGGCAGCGCCGCCTCCCAGCGGTAGAGCCGCGTCCATTCCAGGCTGCAGCTGGCCGCCATCAGCAGCACCAGGCCCAGCCAGAACGCCCAGCGCCGGCCCGCGGGCGCCTCGTTGCGCCACAGCGCCGCCATGCCGGCGAGCCAGGCGCGCAGCCCCACGGGCACCAGCCACCAGGCCGAGAAGCCGAACAGGAACAGCGCCAGGTCGGCGATGCGCGCACCGAGCAGCCCCACGCGGTTGTGCACCGGCGCGCCGCTGCCCGAGGTGCTGAAGGCGGCGTCCTGCGGCGAATGCGTGGCCAGCGCCAGCAGGTACAGCAGCCAGGCCAGGCCGCCGGCGAGCAGCAGCGCGCGGCGCCGCCAGTTGCGCGGCACGGCGCCGGACGGCCCGGCCGGCGACTCGGCACCGCCGTCGCCGCGCAGCGAAGCCAGCGAGAAGGTCATGCCGGCATTGTCGCGCAGCGCCGAGGCATGGCTGCCGCGGAGGGCCGCGCCTTCAGTCGTTCTGCAGGCGTTCCTTGATGATCACCGAGCCGTTCTCCTGGGTCTCGATGACGCCGCGGTCCTCCAGGTCCTTCATCACCCGGCTGACCATTTCGCGCGAGGCGCCCACCACCTTGGCCATGTCCTGCCGGCTGACCTTGTGGCGGATGATCTTGACGCCGCCGATCTCCTCGGCCATGTCGAGCAGGGTGCGCGCCACACGGCCGTAGACGTCGAGCAGCGCCAGGCTCTCGATCTGGCGGTCGGCGTTGCGCAGCCGGCGCACCAGGCCGCGCATGATCCCGTAGGACAACGTGCTGTTCTCGGGCAGGCAACGCGCGAAATCGGCGCGCGCCAGCACCAGCACATCGGTCTGGATCTCGGCGCGCACGGTGGCGCTGTGCGGTTCGTTGTCGATCAGGCTCATCTCGCCGACGTAGTCGCCCGACTCGAGCACGGCCAGGATCACTTCGCGGCCGCGCTGGTCGGCGGTCAGCACGCGGGCGCGGCCGTTGAGCAGGATGAACAGCGCGTTGGACTTGCGGCCCTGCTCGACGATGATCTCGCCGCGGCGCAGGCGGCGCTTGACGACGCTGTCGGCAATGGCCTGCGCCTGGTCGTTGGTCAGCATCGAGAACAGCGGCACACGGCGGATCAGGTCCAGGTTGGACAGCATCGACATCAGCAGGCTCCTCGGACGGACTTGTTGCTCTTGGTAGGCGTCATCACCCCGCATGCCGGATGTCGGATCCGGTCTGCAAGAATCGGGCTATTGTGCCCATCGGGGCCCTTGCAGCCACCGGGGGCGGACCCGATCTGCCTGCTGCCGAGGCGCCTCACGCGCCGGAGGCACGAGTCCGCAAACCGCACCATCCCACGTTCAAAGATGTCGACCTCCACCACCCATGCCCGCGTCCTGATCCTCGGCTCCGGCCCGGCCGGCTACACCGCCGCGCTGTACGCGGCGCGCGCCAACCTCGAGCCGCTGCTGATCACCGGCATCGCCCAGGGCGGCCAGCTGATGACCACCACCGACGTGGACAACTGGCCGGCCGACGTGGAAGGTGTGCAGGGTCCCGACCTGATGCAGCGCTTCTTGCAGCATGCCGAGCGCTTCAACACCAAGATCGTGTTCGACCATGTCAACGCCGTCGACTTCTCTAAGCGCCCGTTCGAACTGAGCGGCGACGCCGGCCGCTACACCTGCGATGCGCTGATCATCGCCACCGGCGCCAGCGCCAAGTACCTGGGCCTGGACAGCGAGCAAGCCTTCATGGGCAAGGGTGTCAGCGGCTGCGCCACCTGCGACGGCTTCTTCTACCGCGGCGACGAGGTCTGCGTGGTCGGCGGCGGCAACACCGCCGTCGAAGAGGCGCTGTACCTGTCGAACATCGCCAGCACCGTGCACCTGATCCACCGCCGCGACAAGTTCCGCGCCGAGCCCATCCTGGTCGACAAGCTGATGGGCAAGGTCGAGTCGGGCAAGGTCAGGCTGCACCTGTGGCACACGCTGCAAGAGGTGCTGGGCGACGACAGCGGCGTCACCGGCGTGCGCATCGCCGCCACCGAGGGTGGCGCCACCACCGACATCGCGCTGAGGGGCTGCTTCATCGCCATCGGCCACCAGCCCAACACCGGCATCTTCAAGGGCCAGCTGGAGATGAAGGACGGCTACATCGTCACCCGCAGCGGCCTCAATGGCCTGGCCACGATGACCAGCGTGCCCGGCGTGTTCGCCGCCGGTGACGTGCAGGACCATGTCTACCGCCAGGCCATCACCAGCGCCGGCACCGGCTGCATGGCGGCGCTGGACGCCCAACGCTATCTGGAGCAGCAAAGCACGCTATAATGGCGGGCTTCGCAGGCCTTGGCGCCCCGCTGCTCTGGGTGGGTGGGCGCCAGCAAAGCTGGCAGACATCCTGAACCGTTCCCCGCGCGCCGGCAGGCGCGCCGAACGCGGTGGTGTGTGCCAGGCAAGCGCTCCACGGGCCCCACGGCAATTCCGAACACACCCAGCAGCATTGGAGAGCGTCATGGCACGCGTCTGTCAAGTCACCGGCAAGCGCCCGATGGTGGGCAACAACGTTTCGCACGCGAACAACAAGACCAAGCGCCGCTTCCTGCCCAACCTGCAGTACCGCCGCTTCTGGGTCGAGAGCGAGAACCGCTGGGTGCGCCTGCGCATCAGCAACGCAGCGCTGCGCCTGATCGACAAGCTCGGCATCGAGCCGGTGCTGGCCGACCTGCGCGCCCGCGGCGAAATCTGAACCCAGCCTAGAAGGAGCACACCATGGCAGCCAAAGGCGGACGCGAGAAGATCAAGCTGGAGTCCACGGCGGGCACCGGCCACTTCTACACCACCAGCAAGAACAAGAAGACCACGCCCGAGAAGCTCGAATTCCTGAAGTTCGACCCGAAGGCGCGCAAGCACGTCCTGTACAAGGAAACCAAGCTGAAGTGAGCGGCGGGTGCCCGCACGGCGCCCCGTTCCAGCGACAAACCCGCCGTTGGCGGGTTTTTCTTTGCCTGCTCGCCGCGCGTCGGGCCGTCACTCGCGCTGGGCCTGGCCGGATCGTCAGGCATGAAAAAGGGGCCCCGAGGGGCCCCTTCTGCCGGGTGGCGGCCGTCGCCGGCCGCACGCCTGGGGTGACTGCGGTTCAGCGCACCACGCCGATGGCGTCGCGCTTGCCGCCCTTGTAGGTGTACAGGGTCAGCGCGCCGTTCTTGATGTCGCCCTTGTTGTCGAAGGCGATGGTGCCGGTGACGCCCTTGTAGCCCTCGGTCTTGGCCAGCACCGGCAGGTACTTGGCCGGGTCGGTCGAGTTGGCCTTGACCATCGCCGCGACCATCACGTTGACAGCGTCGTAGACGTAGGGCGCATAGACCTGCACGTCGGCGTTGTACTTGGCCTTGAAGCGCTTGTAGAAGTCCTCCATCGACTTCTTGGCCTCGCCCTCGACGCCGCCAGCCTCGGCGCAGACCACCTGACCGTCGGCCATGGTGCCGGCGGCCAGCTTGGGCAGCTCGCCGGTGCAGATGCCGTCGCCGCCCATGAACTTGGCGTTGATGCCCAGCTGCTTCATCTGGCGCATCATCGGGCCGGCCACGGCGTCCATGCCGCCGAAGAACACGATGTCCGGGTTCTTCGCCTTCAGGCTGGTCAGGATGGCGGTGAAGTCGGTGGCCTTGTCGGTGGTGAACTCGCGCCCCACGACCTTGCCGCCGGCGCTGCTGACGCCCTTCTCGAACTCGTCGGCCACACCCTGGCCATAGGCGGTGCGGTCGTCGATGACCGCGATCGACTTGCCCTTCAGCTGCGTGACGGCGTACTTGCCCAGCGTGCCGCCCAGGTGCACGTCGTCAGCGACCACGCGGAACGCGGTCTTGTAGCCCTGGCGCGTGTACTTGGGGTTGGTCGCCGAGGGGCTGATCTGCGGAATGCCGGCGTCCGAGTAGATCTTCGAAGCCGGGATGGTGGTGCCGCTGTTCAGGTGGCCGATCACGCCATGGACCTTGCTGTCGACCAGCTTCTGCGCCGCAGCCGTGCCCTGCTTGGGGTCGGCGGCGTCGTCCTCGGCGAGCAGCTCGAAGCGGACCTTCTGGCCGCCGATGGTGAGGCCCTTGGCGTTGAGCTCCTCGATCGCCATGCGCGCGCCGTTCTCGTTGTCCTTGCCCAGGTGGGCAATGGCCCCGCTGGTGGGGCCGACATGGCCGATCTTGACCACGGCCTGCGCCATGGCCGCACCGCTGATGAACAGCGCGGCAGCAGCGCCGACGATGACGTTGAGCTTGACTTGCATTCGAATGACCTCCGGGATGTTGTCGGGGGATTGAAGGTGACCGCTGACGATATCGCAAAAGCCGCCGCCACCCAATGCGCGCCAGCCCGGGCGTGTGGCCCGCGGGACGCCCGTGCTTAACGGCCGGGCCAGGGTGGGCGCCGACCGTGCAGACCCTGAGTCGCCCTGCTTGCCGGCGGTCTGCACCCAAGGCCGCCGGACGGCTTCAGCCCGGCGCTGCCGCTGGCGGCGCGGGATCGCCGGGCAGCGTGCCCGGTGCGCCGTCCGCCTCGGCATCGGCGTGCCGCTGCACGACGTCCCGCAGGGCCTGCCCCAGCAGCTCGCGTGCCTCGGCCAGCAAGGCCTCGCGCAGGGCCTGCATGTGCGAGGCCAGCAGCAGGTCCAGGCGCGAGGCCAGCTGTGCCGCCAGGCGCGCGTCGAGCTCGGCTTCGAGTTCGGCCCGCAGCCCTGGGGCCAGCTGCTCGACGAGCGCCGTGGCGGCCGGGGCTGGCGCCGCGGCCCACTCGCCGGCCTGGACGGCGTGGCCCGGCCGGGGCACGCCCGGCGCCAGCGGCTCCAGGTCGACGACCTCGGTCAGCGTCGGCAGGCGGTCGCCACCCCCCTTGCCCGGCTCGCTCATGCCCCGGGCCCCCCGGCGGCCGGCACGCCACGCGGCTCAGGCCTCATCCGGGCCCCGGTGTTCGCCATCGTCGGAGTCCGCTGCGGCTGCGGGCCTGGCCGGGCCGCCATGGTGACGGATTGCCAGGCCGGCCTCGCGGTAGCCGCGCCAGCGCAGACGTGCCGCCGAGGCCTCTCCGGCGTCCTCGGACACGAGCTCGATCAGCCGCCGCAGGCCGTCCAGCGAGGCCGGCGCGTCGGCGCCCAGGTTCACCAGCACCTGCGGTGCGCCGGGTCGCCCGGCGGCAGCGGCCAGGCTGTCGGCCAGCCAGATCGGCGTGCGCAGCAACGCTGCCGCGTCGGCGCCGGCCACCGCCAGGTGGGGCAGGAACTCGCCGCGGTCGAAGGTCCACAGCAGCTGGTCCAGCCGGGCCAGCCTCGCGGCAGGCGTGGTGACCAGCACACGCGCACCCTGCCGGGCCGCCTTGCGCAGCAGCCGGCAGGCGAAGCCGGGCGCGTCGGCGAGGCCGGTGTGGAACTCGACCTCGGTCATCGCACCCGCCCCGCGGCGCCACTCAGCCGGCGCGGCCGAGCACGAAGTGCGTCAGCAACGCCACCGGCCGCCCGGTGGCGCCCTTGGCCGCCCCCGATCTCCAGGCCGTGCCGGCGATGTCCAGGTGAGCCCAGTTCAGCTTGGCCGTGAAGCGCTTGAGGAACATCGCCGCGGTGATGGCGCCGCCGGCACGCCCGCCCACGTTGCCCATGTCGGCGAAGTGGCTCTTCAGCGCCTCGTCGTACTCCTCGTCCAGCGGCATGCGCCAGGCCGGGTCCAGCGCCCGCTCGCCGGCGGCCAGCAGCTCGGCGGCCAGCGCGTCGTCGCTGCTGAACAGCCCCGAGCGGTGGTGGCCCAGCGCGATCACGCAGGCGCCGGTGAGGGTGGCGATGTCGACCACCACCGCCGGCTTCAGCCGCTCGGCGTAGGTCAGCGCATCGCACAGGATCAGCCGGCCCTCGGCATCGGTGTTGAGCACCTCGATGGTCTGGCCGGACAGGCTCTTGACCACGTCGCCCGGCTTCACCGACCTGCCGCTGGGCAGGTTCTCGCAGGCCGGGATGATGCCCACCAGGTTGACCTTGGCCTTGGCCTGGGCCACCGCGCGCAGCGTGCCCAGCACGCTGGCCGCGCCGCCCATGTCGAACTTCATCTCGTCCATCTCGGCGGCCGGCTTGATGCTGATGCCGCCGCTGTCGAAGGTGATGCCCTTGCCGACCAGCACGATGGGCGCGTCGCCCTTGCGCCCGCCGTGGTAGCTGGCGACGATGAACTTGGGCGGCTCGTCCGAGCCCTGGGCCACGGCCAGGAACGAGCCCATGCCCAGCTTCTCGCAGTCCTTGCGCTCCAGCACCTCGACCTTCAGGCCATGGCTCTTGGCCAGCGCCTTGGCCTGTGCCGCCAGGTGGCTGGGCGTGCAGTGGTTGCCCGGTCGGTTGGCGCACTCGCGCGCCAGCGCGATGCCGTCGGCCAGCGCCTGGCCACGCTGCAGGCCGGCCTCGACGGCCTTGGCCTGCTCCTTTTCGCAGACCACGCGCAGGCTGGCCAGCTTGCTCGCCGGCGGGGCGCTGGGCTTGGTCTCGCGGTAGACGTACAGCGCCTCGGCGGCGACCACGGCAACGGCCTCGCCGGCGGCCTCGTCCGGCTGGGCGCCGGCAAAGGCCACGGCCAGCGACTTGCTGCCGCCGCCCTTGACGGCACCGATGCCGGCGGCCAGCGCCTTGCGCAGCGCCTTGCCGCGGCCATCGCCCGCGACGGCGAACACGACGCGCGCCGCCTTCACGCCAGCCACGCCGTGCAGATACAGGGCCTGGCCAGGCTTGGCCTGCAGGTCCCCGTCCTTCAGCGCTGCCTTCAGCGTGCCCGCCAGCGGTTCGGGCAGGTCCTTGGGCACGCCGTCGCCACACACCAGCACCAGCAGCGCGTCGGCGGCCAATGCACAAAGCCCGCCGGTCCCGGCGGCCTGGGTCTTGAAGTCCATAATTCCTGCAGGAAAACCAAAGGCGAAGATGTTATTCGATCGCACCGTGCGCCGAGAGCTTGCGCGCGCCTTCGGCGCGACCGTGGTGGTGGTGCTGACCATCGTGATCACGATGTTCCTGATCCGCACCGTGGGCCAGGCCGCCAGCGGCAGCGTCGCGCCGCAGGACGTGGTGCTGCTGCTGGGCTACGTGACGCTGGGGCACCTGCCCACGATGCTGGCACTGTCGCTGTTCGTCGCCGTGGTGCTGACGCTGGGCCGCATGTACCGCGACAGCGAGATGGCGATCTGGTTTGCCAGCGGCGTGGGGCTGCGCCGCTTCGTGCGGCCGGTGCTCGCCACGGCCTGGCCGGCACTGGCCGCGGTGGCGGCACTGCTGCTGTTCGCCTGGCCCTGGGGCAACCGCAACAGCCTGGAGCTGCGCGAGCGCTACGAGCAGCGCTCGGACCTGTCGCGCGTCACGCCCGGCGTGTTCCAGAGCAGCAGCGACGGCCGCCGGGTGTTCTTCGTCGAGCGCGATTCGGGCGACGCCGAGGCTGGCGTGCAGGCGCGCAACGTGTTCGTGCTGCTGCGCGAGGACAAGGGCGAGTCGGTGACCTCGGCGCGCACCGGGCGGCTCGAGGCGCGCGACGACGGCCGCTACCTGGTGCTGGAGCGCGGCCAGCGCAACGACGTGGCGGTGCCCGGCGGCGAACGCACGCTGTCGCGCTTCGAGACCTACAGCGTGCTGGCCCACGAACGTGCGCTGCGCAGCGCCGACGCCCGGCCGCCGCGCGCCATCGACACGCTGCAGCTGCTGCGCGAGCCCAGCGCCGCGCACCGCGGCGAGCTGGCCTGGCGGCTGGGCCTGATGCTGGCCGCCGGCAACCTGGTGCTGCTGGGCCTGGGGCTGGCCGCCACCAACCCGCGCCGCGCCAGCAACTGGAACCTGCTGTTCGCGCTGCTGGCCTTCGTCGTCTACTTCAACCTGGTCAACCTGTCGCAGGCCTGGGTGGCCGGCGGCCGCCTGGGCCTGGGCGCCGCGCTGCTGGCGCTGCATGGCGGGATGTTCCTGCTGGCGCTGGCATTGCTGTGGTGGCGCGAGCATGCCGCCGTGTGGCACTGGCGGCGTCGCGCCAGCGCCGCCGCCGCCGAGGCGCCAGGAGCACCGGCATGAAGACCGTGCGCCGCATGCTGTACCGCGACATCGGTGCCTCGGTGGCCTTCGTCGGCCTGGCCTTCCTGTCGCTGTTCTTCTTCATCGACTTCGTCGACGAGCTCAACCAGGTCGGCCGCGGCGGGCGCGGGCTGCAGCACGCGCTGGCGCTGGCGGCGCTGGAACTGCCCGGGCACCTGTACGAGCTGGTGCCCATCGCCGTGCTGATCGGCGCCATCTACTCGATGGCGCGGCTGGCCCAGTCCAGCGAGTTCACCATCCTGCGCACCGGCGGCCTGGGGCCGGGCCGGGCGCTGGCCATGCTGGCCGGACTGGGCGTGGCCTTCGGCGTGCTGACCTTCCTGGTCGGCGACTACGTGGCGCCGGTGGCCGAGCGCGCCGCCGTCGACCTGAAGGCCCAGGTCAGCGGCGGCATGCGCCTGGGCGGCGCCGGGGCCTGGCTGAAGGAGCGCCGCGAGGCCGACGACGGCGAGCACAGCGTCTCGATCAACGTCGCCGGCGCCGGTGCCGGCGGGCTGCTGTCGGGCATCCGCATCTTCGAGTTCGACGCCGACGGCCGCCTGCTGCTGCAGCTGCAGGCGCGCGAGGGCCATGTCAGCGACGACGGCACCTGGCGGCTGCGCGACGCCGAGCTCACCCACTGGCCGCGCGCCGACGGCGCCGGCGGCCCGCCTGCGGTGCGCCGCGAGCACCACGCCACGCTGGACTGGCCCAGCACGCTGGCGGCCTCGGTGGTGTCGGCGGCGGTACTGCCGCTGGGCGCGATGACCACCGCCGAGCTGTGGCGCTACAGCAGCCACCTGTCCGACCAGGAGCAGGCCGCCCAGCGCCACGAGCTGCGCTTCTGGAAGAAGGCGCTGTACCCGCTGGCCTGCCTGGTGATGCTGGCGCTGGCGCTGCCCTTCGCCTACCTGCATGCGCGCGGCGGCGGCATCAGCATCAAGGTCTTCGGCGGCATCATGCTGGGCATCAGCTTCGTGCTGCTGAACAACCTGGCCGGCCATGTCGGGCTGCTCAGCGGCTGGACGCCCTGGGCCGTGGCCGCCGCGCCCAGCGCGCTGTACCTGCTGTTGTCGCTGGGCGCCTTTGCCTGGCTGGTGCGTTACCGATGAGCCCTTCCGCCGACCTGTCGCGCCGCGGCAAGCCCTGCGAAAGGCCGCGCCGCGGCCTGGTGCTGTTCGCCCATGGCGCGCGCGACCCGCGCTGGGCCCTGCCCTTCGAGGCCATCGCCGCGCGCCTGCGCGCTGCACGGCCGGATCTGCCGCTGCGCCTGGCCTACCTGGAGCTGATGCAGCCCTCGCTGCCCGAGGCCGCGGCGGCGCTGGCCGCCGAGGGCTGCTCGCAGGTCGACGTGCTGCCGCTGTTCCTGGGCGCCGGCGGCCACATCCGCAAGGACCTGCCGGCGCTGCTGGCCGCGCTGCGCGAGGCGCACCCCGGCACCCGCTTCCATGCCCACCCCACGCTGGGCGAGCAGGACGCCATGCTGGCGGCCATCGCCGCTGCCGCGCTGGCGCTGCTGGACGCGGACGCGCCAACGGAGGCCGGCACATGAACCTGCAGCAGTTCCGCTTCGTGCAGGAAGCCGTGCGCCGCGGCCTCAACCTCACCGAGACGGCCAAGGCGCTGCACACCTCGCAGCCCGGCGTCAGCAAGGCCATCCTCGAGCTGGAGGAGGAGCTGGGCGTCGACATCTTCGCCCGCCACGGCAAGCGGCTGCGCCGCGTCACCGAACCCGGCGAGCAGGTGCTGAAGTCCATCGAGCTGATCCTGCGCGAGGTGGCCAACCTGAAGCGCATCGGCGCCGAGTTCAGCAAGCAGGACAGCGGCACGCTGGCCATCGCCACCACGCACAGCCAGGCCCGCTATTTCCTGCCCGAGCCCATCGCCGAGCTGCGCCGGCGCTTCCCCAAGGTGCAGGTGGTGCTGCACCAGGCCATGCCCGAGCAGGTGGCGCGCATGCTGCTGGACGACGTGGTGGACATCGGCCTGGCCACCGAGGCGCTGGCCGCGCACGAGGGCCTGGTCACCCTGCCCTGCCACGAGTGGCAGCACATGCTGGTGGTGCCGCGCGGCCACGCGCTGGCCGGCGTCGAGCGCCCCACGCTGGAGCAGCTGGCGGCGCACCCGCTGGTGCTCTACCACGCCACCGTCACCGGGCGCACGCGCATCGACCAGGCCTTCGAGCGCGCCCGGCTCAAGCCGCAGGTGGCGCTGGAGGCGATCGACTCCGACGTCATCCAGACCTATGTGCGCGGCGGCCTGGGCGTGGGCATCGTCACCGAGCTGGCGCAGCGCGGCGACCGCGGCGACGACCTGGTCTGGACGCCGCTGGGCCACCTGTTCGGCAGCAACCTGACCCGCGTCGCGTTCAAGCGCGGCGCCTACCTGCGCCAGTTCGTCTACGCCTTCACCGAGCTGCTGGCGCCGCGGCTGTCGTCGCTGCTGGTGCAGCGCGCGATGGCCGGCGACGGCAGCGACTACGAACTCTGAGCCCCCCGCGACCCCGCATGGAAACCAGCCCCACCTTCCCCAGCCGCCTGCCCAGCGTCGGCACCACCATCTTCACCGTGATGTCGGCGCTGGCCCAGCAGACCGGCGCCGTGAACCTGGGCCAGGGCTTCCCCGACTTTGACTGCGACCCGGCGCTGCTGGACCAGGTGCAGGCGGCGATGCGCGAGGGCCTGAACCAGTACCCGCCGATGGCCGGCGTGGCGCCGCTGCGCGAGCGCGTGGCCGACAAGATCGAAGCGCTGTACGGCCGCCGCTATGACGCCGGCAGCGAGATCACCATCACCGCCGGCGCCACCCAGGCCATCCTCACCGCGGTGCTGTGCTGCGTGGGCCCGGGTGACGAGGTCATCGTGCTCGAGCCTTGCTACGACAGCTATGCGCCCAACATCGAGCTGGCCGGCGGCCGCGTGGTGCGGGTGCCGCTCACGCCCGGCTCGTTCCGGCCCGACTTCGACCGCATCGCCGCGGCGATCACGCCGCGCACCCGGCTGCTGATGGTCAACACGCCGCACAACCCCAGCGCCACCGTCTGGAGCCGCGCCGAGATGCTGCGCCTGGCCGAGCTGCTGGCGCCCACCGCGGTGCTGCTGCTGGCCGACGAGGTCTACGAGCACATGGTCTACGACGGCCAGCCGCATGTCAGCGCGGCGTCCATCCCCGAACTGGCGCGGCGCGCCTTCGTCGTCAGCAGCTTCGGCAAGACCTACCACGTCACCGGCTGGAAGGTGGGCTACGTGGCCGCGCCGGCGGCCCTGAGCGCCGAGTTCCGCAAGGTGCACCAGTTCAACGTGTTCACCGTCAACACGCCGATGCAGCATGGGCTGGCGCGCTACATGGCCGACCCGGCGCCCTACCGCGAGCTGCCGGCCTTCTACCAGCGCAAGCGCGACCTGTTCCTGGACGGCCTGCGCAGCACGCGGCTGCGGCCGCTGCACACCCAGGGCAGCTACTTCCAGCTGGTCGACTACCAAGCCGTCAGCAGCCTGCCCGAGGCCGAGTTCTGCCAGTGGCTGACGCGCGAGCATGGCGTGGCGGCGATCCCGCTGGCGGCGTTCTACGACGGCGGCTTCGAGCAGGGCCTGGCGCGGCTGTGCTTCGCCAAGCGCGACGAGACGCTGCACGCGGCGCTGCAGCGGCTGCAGCGCCTGTAGCGGGGTGCCGCCACCGCGCGCCGCTCAGCGGCGCGGCTCGCGGCCCTGCGGCGGGTCGAACAGGCTGGCCGCGTCGGACTCGCTGTGGCGGAAGTCCAGGTTCATCGGCCGCGTCGGGCGCTCGTCGGTGCGCGGCGGCGCGCTGCCCGTCACGTCGTCCAGCGGCATCGGCAAGGTGCTGCCGCCCTGGCTGCCGTCGGCCAGCGGCAGCAGCAGGTCGACATCGGCGGTGTCCACCGGCTCGCGGTCCAGCAGATCGCGCGCCAGCGCGTACAGGAACAGGATCTCGCGGTAGGCTGGCAGATCGAAGAGGTCGGCGCGCACGCGGCGGTACAGCAGCGCCTCGAGCTCGGCCATGGCGTCGAGCGGCCGCGCCCACACCTGCTGCAGGCGCGGCAGCACGCCGGGATAGTCCTCCAGCGAACGGCCGCCGGCGAGCGTCTCGTCCCACTGCGGCGCGTAGGCGTTGAACTGGTGGTTGAAGCGCTGGCGCAGGGCCTCGTAGGCACCGGGGTCGCCGCGGCGCTGGTAGATCTCGAGCAGCTTCAGGTAGGGCAGCGGGCTGGCGCTGCCCAGGCCCTGCAGGTGGTCGACCAGCAGGTCGATGGCGGCGTCCTCCTGCCCCAGCGCGAGAAAGAAGTCGGCCTGCTGCTCGATGTCGATGAGCTCCTCGATGGCCACCGCATGCGGCGGTGGCGCGTCGCGGCCGACCTGCGGCGGCAGCAGCTCGGTGCGCTGCATGCCGGGGTCGGTGTCCTCCAGCGAGCGCGGCGAGGGCGCCGGCAGCGGCGGCTCGGCCGGCGCCGGCTTCGGCCAGGCATGGGCGGCCGAGCGCGCCGCCGCCGCGGCCACCGGCAGCGGCGCGGTGATGAAGGGCGTGGGCGCGGTGGCGACGCGCGCCGCCGGCACACTGCCCGGCGCGGCCGCTACATCGTCGGCCGGCTGGCTGCCCCCTGTGCCGCCCGGCGCGCTGCTGGACATCTCGTGCCAGCGCCGCCGCAGCTGCAGGCCCTGGGCATGCAGCCGCCAGGCCAGCCAGCCCGCCACACCCGCCAGCAGCGCCGCCAGCGCCAGCAGCGGCAGTGTCCAGCGGCCCGCCGTCTCGGCGGCGGCCAGGCGTTGGCGCAGCACACCGGCCTCGGCCTGCTGCCGGCTGTTGTCGCCGCGCAGGCGCTGCACGTCGCGCTCCAGCGCGGCAATGCGCGTCGCCGCCTGCGAGGCCGCCGCGGCATGCGCGCGCGCGGCACTGGCCGCCTCGGCGACGGCGACGATGGCGGCCTCGACCACCTCGGCGGCGTTCAGCGCCGGCGCCGGGTCGGCCCGGTCCAGGCGCAGGCGTGCACCGCCGCTCTCACGCGGTGGCGGCGGCACGCGGGGCGCAGCGGCAGCGCCCTCGCGGCGCGCCGCGGGCCCCCGTGCGCGCTCCGGCGGCGCTGGCGCCGCACCCATCTGCGCGCCCCCTGGCGCCCCGGCCGCTGCCGGCGCGGAGCCGGTGGCGGGGCCGTTGGCCGCAGCGGCCTCGGCCAGCAGCACGTAGCGGCGACTGAAGCGCGCGCTGCAGCTGGAGACGAGCTGCAGCTCGACGGTGGGCTCGTCGATGCGCGCCAGCGTCTGCACACGCACGCGGGCGGCATTGGCGCCGGCGGGCTCGACACTGCTGCGCACCTGCTCGGCGGCCAGGCGCCGGCTGCCGAAGGCGACCTCGGCACGCAGGCAATCACTGGCAAGCTGGGTGCCCGGCTCCAAGCGCAGGCGCACCGCGTAGTCCAGCGGCTGGCCGATCACCGCCGCTTCGGCGCTCCGGATGGGCGGTGCCAGCAGGATCAGGGCCGTGGAGACGGCGGTCAGCCAGGGCCTGGCGCGCGGCATTCAGCAGGGCATGGTGGTGGGTGGCGGGCACTCTAGCACGGGCGTTTGCGGCTGCCAGCACCGCAAACGAAGGAGGCCGCACAGCTGCGGGCGGCGGCGCCGCGCCTCAGGCGTCGTAACCCGGCAGCCGCCGGTCCAGCCGGCGCAGCAGGCCGGGCCAGCTCAGGCCCGCGCCCTGGCCACGGGTGACCAAGGCCGCCTGCTCGCGCGCCGTGGCGATGATGGCTGGCGCGACCTCGACGAGCTCGCCGCCACCGGCCAGCGCGCGCACCTGGATCGCGCAGACGGTCTCGAACAGGTACATCGCCAGGAAGGCATCGGCCACGGTGCGGCCCACCGTGAGCAGGCCGTGGTTGCGCAGCAGCAGATAGGTCTTGCCGCCCAGGTCGGCCACCAGGCGCGGCTTCTCGTCGTCGCGCAGCGCCACGCCCTCGTAGTCGTGAACGCCCAGCGACGAGAGCACGAAGATGCTCTGCTGCGAGATCGGCAGCACGCCGCGCTTCTGCGCCGAAACCGCCACGCCGTTGAGCGTGTGCGTGTGCAGCACGCAGCCGGCGTCATGGCGTGCCCCATGCACGGCGCTGTGGATCACGAAGCCGGCCGGGTTGATGTCGAAGGGCGTGTCGTCCAGCTTCTCGCCCTGCGCGTTGACGCGGACCAGGCTGGACGCCGTGATCTCCTCGAACAGGCAGCCGTAGGGGTTGATCAGGAACTCGCCCTCGCGCCCGGGCAGGCGCGCGCTGATGTGCGTGAACACCAGGTCGTCCCAGCCGAACAGCGCCACCAGCCGGTAGGCGGCGGCCAGGTCGCAGCGCAGGCGCCACTCGTCGTCGGGCACCTGGTTGCGCAGGTTCAGGGTGCGCAGGGCAGTGGCGGGCATGGTGTCTCCTCCTGGGGTCTGGCGGCGGCCGGCGTGGCGGCGGGCGCGCGCGCTGGCCGCACAATGTCGGCCTGCCATCCTGCGTTTGCTGTCGCCTCAGGGACAAGCCATGAATACCCCGGTTCTTACAATCGAAGAACGCCAAAACATCGAGGCCGGCGCGTGGTTCAGCAAGCTCTCTCCCGCCCTGCGCAGCGCGATCCTGTCGCGTTCGCTGGTGCGGCGCCTGGCCGACGGCGAGGCCCTCGCGGCGCGCGGCGCACCGGCCGAGCAATGGTGCGGCGTGGCCAGCGGCGCGGTGCGCGTCAGCACCAGTTCGCTGGCCGGCAAGCCGGTCACGCTGACCTACGTCGAGCCCGGCACCTGGTTCGGCGACATCGCGCTGTTCGACGGCCTGCCGCGCACCCACGATGCCGACGCGCATGGGCCGACGACGGTGCTGATCGTGCGCAAGCGCGACTTCCACGAACTGCTGCACCAGCATGTCGAGCTCTACGACGCGCTGCTGCGCCTGAACTGCCGGCGGCTGCGGCTGATGTTCGAGCAGTTCGAGGACCTCAACACGCGGCCACTGCAGGCGCGCCTGGCCAAGCAGCTGCTGCTGCTGGCCAAGAGCTACGGCATCCACGAGGGCAACGAGCTGCGCATCGGCCTGGACCTGGCGCAGGAGGACCTGGCGCACCTGCTCGGGGCCTCGCGCCAGCGCGTCAACCAGGAGCTGAAGGGCTTCGAACGCGACGGGCTGCTGCGCGTCGAGCCGACCAAGCTGGTGCTGCTTTCGCCGGACCAGCTGATGCACGTGGCCGAGCGGTAGCGGGCAGCGCACGCGTCGGCCAGCGGAGAGGCTGACACGATGGACCAGTTCACCGGCACCAAGCCCGTGGCCGACAGCCACGCCTTCGACGTGGCGGCGCTGCAGGCCCACCTGCAGCAGCACTTGCCCGGCTTCGAAGGCCCGCTGCAGGTGCGCCAGTTCAAGGGCGGCCAGTCCAACCCCACCTACCTGCTGGAGACACCCGGCGCACGCTACGTGATGCGCAGCAAGCCCGGCCCGGCGGCGAAGCTGCTGCCCTCGGCGCATGCCATCGAGCGCGAGTACCGCGTGATGCACGCGCTGGCCGGCAGCGGCGTGCCGGTGCCGCGCATGTTGCTGCTGTGCGCCGACGAATCGGTGATCGGCCGCGCCTTCTTCGTCATGGAATGCGTCGAGGGCCGCGTGCTGTGGGAGCAGTCGCTGCCAGGCATGCAGCCGGCGCAGCGCGGTGCGATCTACGACGAGATGAACCGCGTCATCGCCGCGCTGCACCGCGTCGACGCCGCCGCCGTCGGCCTGGCCGACTACGGCAAGCCGGGCAACTACTTCGAGCGCCAGATCGGGCGCTGGAGCAAGCAGTACCAGGCCTCGGTCACCGAGCCGATCCCCGAGATGGACAGTCTGATCGAATGGCTGCCGGCGCACCTGCCCGCCGGCGCCCGCGACACGGCGCGGCCGGCCATCGTGCATGGCGACTTCCGCCTCGACAACCTGGTCTTCCACCCCGACGAGCCGCGCATCGTCGCCGTGCTCGACTGGGAGCTGTCGACGCTCGGACACCCGCTGGCCGACTTCAGCTACCACTGCATGGCCTGGCACATCCCGCCGGGCACCTTCCGCGGCATCGGCGGGCTGGACCATGCGGCGCTGGGCATCCCCGCCGAGCACGACTACGTGCAGCGCTATGCGCGCCGCACCGGGCTGGACGAGGCCGCCGTCGCCGCGCTGGAGCGCGACTGGAACTTCTACCTCGCCTACAACCTGTTCCGCCTGGCCTCGATCACGCAGGGCATCGCCAAGCGCGTGGTCGACGGCACCGCGGCCAGCGCGCAGGCGCGCGCCACCGGCGCCGCCACGCGCAGCCTGGCCGAGATGGCCTGGCGCTTTGCCCAGGCCCACGAGGCCCGGCGCTGAACGACCCACCCGGGGGCCATGCCCCCGCGCACCGGAGAAACGCATGGATTTCGCCTACTCGCCCCGCACCCAGGAACTGCAGCAGCGCCTGGGCGCCTTCATGGCCGAGCACATCTACCCCAACGAGGCCCGCTACCACGCCGAGATCGAGGCCAACACCGCCGCCGGCAAGCGCTGGACGCCGGTGCCGGTGATCGAGGAGCTCAAGCCCAAGGCACGTGCCGCCGGGCTGTGGAACCTGTTCCTGCCCGACAGCGAGCAGGGCGCCGGCCTGAGCAACCAGGACTACGCCCCGCTGGCCGAGATGATGGGCGCCGTGCCCTGGTCCAGCGAGGTCTTCAACTGCAGCGCGCCCGACACCGGCAACATGGAGGTGCTGGTGCGCTACGGCAGCGAGGAGCACAAGCGGCGCTGGCTGCAGCCGCTGCTGCGCGGCGAGATCCGCAGCGCCTTCGCGATGACCGAGCCGGCGGTGGCCTCGTCGGACGCGACCAACATCGAGTCGCGCATCGAACGCGACGGCGACGACTACGTGATCAACGGGCGCAAGTGGTGGACCAGCGGCGCCGGCGACCCGCGCTGCGCGATCTTCATCTTCATGGGCAAGACCGACCCCGAGGCGCCGCGCCACTCGCAGCAGAGCATGGTCCTGGTGCCGCGCGACACGCCGGGCATCACCATCCTGCGCCCGCTCACCGTGTTCGGCTACGACGACGCGCCGCACGGCCACATGGAGGTCGACTTCAAGAACGTGCGCGTGCCGGCCAGCAACATCCTGCTGGGCGAGGGCCGCGGCTTCGAGATCGCCCAGGGCCGCCTGGGCCCGGGCCGCATCCACCACTGCATGCGCACCATCGGCCTGGCCGAACGTGCGCTGAAGCTGATGTGCCAGCGCGCCAGCAGCCGCGTGGCCTTCGGCAAGACCATCGCCCAGCAGACGGTGACGCAGGAGCGCATCGCCGAGGCCCGCTGCATGATCGAGCAGGCCCGGCTGCTGACGCTGAAGGCGGCCTGGATGATGGACCACGCCGGCAACAAGGCGGCCAAGGCCGAGATCGCGATGATCAAGGTCGTGGCGCCCAACATGGCCTGCCAGGTCATCGACTGGGCGATGCAGGTGCACGGTGGCGCCGGCATGTGCCAGGACTTCCCGCTGGCCTTCTACTACACGCACACGCGCACGCTGCGCTTCGCCGACGGCCCCGACGAGGTGCACCGCAACGCGATCGCCAAGATCGAGCTGGGGCGGCACGCGGCCGCGGCCTGAGGCCGGACACGGCAGGCGAGCAGGCCAGCAAGGGTCCGGCTTCGCCGGCCCGACGCGAAGCGGCCCAGGGCTCGGAAGGGCCCGTTCCGGGCCCCGGGGGGTACCGAGCGGCAGCGGGCTTGGGGGCTCCCGGCTAACGCGGCGCGTCGCCGCCGCTGGCGTCGAACAGGCTGGGCTGGGTGCTGGGCGGCACGGCGTCCCCGGCCTCGTCGGCGGCGCGGCGCGCCTCGCGCAGCGCGCTCTCGAACAGCCGCAGCCAGGGCTGCAGCGCCTCGGGCCCGGCGTCGGCCAGCGTGGTGCGCAGCGACACGCGGCCGCGCGAGGCCATCAGCACCACCGGCCGCGCCGGGTCGGCCGGCAGGCTGTGCAGCGCCGCGGCCAGCGGCCCGCCCAGCCAGCGCTGCAGCCAGGCGCCATGGCTGGACAGCGCCGTCCAGCGGCCGTGCAGCGCGCCCAGCTCGGCGGCACCCAGCTTGGCGTACATCACCAGCCAGCGCATCTCGGGCGGCGTCTGGTTGTCGATGCGGGTCTGCACGCCCTCGACATACTGGTCGTAGACGGCCTTCTCCATCGCGTCGGCCAGGCTGCGGTTCAGAACCAGCGCCTGCAGGTCGGCGCGCAGCCCGGGTTCGGCACGCAGGCGCAGTTCGCGGCCGGCGATGTAGGGCCGCTGCGACGGGCCCCACTCCAGCCGCCAGGCCAAGGCGCCCATGCGGCCGTCGACGACGAAGCCCTCGCCCGGCACCTCGCGCAGCAGGTACTGGCGCTCCTCGCACCAGGCGCGCAGCGCCGCGGCATCGGCCGCCGGCATCGCGGCGGCGCCACTGCGCCCACCGAAAAACCGCTTCAGTCCGTCGAGCAGGGCCATCGATTAGATTGGGGCGCTGCGGGGCATGGGGCCCCGCGGGCAATGCGGAGGAGAGATGATCGAAGTGTATTCGTGGGCCACGCCCAACGGCCACAAGGTGCACATCATGCTCGAGGAGTGCGGCCTGGCCTACCGCGCGCATGCGGTGGACATCGGCGCCGGCGAGCAGTTCGCACCCGAGTTCCTGGCCATCAGCCCGAACAACAAGATCCCGGCCATCGTCGACCCCGATGGCCCCGATGGCGAGCCGATCTCGTTGTTCGAAAGCGGCGCGATCCTGCTCTACCTGGCGGCCAAGACCGGCCGCTTCCTGCCCGCCGACACCCGCGGCAAGTACGAGGTGCTGCAGTGGCTGATGTTCCAGATGGGCGGGGTGGGGCCGATGCTGGGCCAGAACCACCACTTCCGGCTGTATGCGCCCGAGAAGATCCCCTACGCGATCGAGCGCTACACCAACGAGGCGCGGCGGCTGTACGGGGTGATGGACCGCCGCCTGGCCAGCAGCCGCTACCTGGGCGGGCCCGAGTACGGCATCGCCGACATCGCCGTGTTCCCCTGGCTGCGCAACTGGAAGAACCAGGGCATGGACTGGGACGAGCACCCGCACCTGCGCGGCTGGTTCGACGAGATCGCGGCGCGCCCGGCGGTGCAGCGCGGCGTGGCGGTGCTGGCCGACCGGCGCAAGCCGCTCACCGACGACAAGGCGCGCGACACGCTGTTCGGCCAGACCCAGTACCAGAAGCGCTGAGCCGGCGCGCGCCGCGCGGCCCGTGCCGCGCGGGCGCTCCTAGAATCGCCGGCCAGCCGCACTGCCCGTAGCTCAGCTGGATAGAGCAGCTGCCTTCTAAGCAGCAGGTCGGGGGTTCGATTCCCTCCGGGCAGGCCAGCCGCCGCGCAGCGTCGCGATCAGCTGCGCGCTCGGCGCATGCGCCGCCGCGCCAGCAGCCCCAGCAGCGACAGGCCGGCCAGCCCCAGCGCGGCGCCGCCGGGCTCGGGCACCGGCGCGGCAACGATCTGGAAGTTGCCCGCGCCACGGCCCACCGCCTCGCCGCCGGTCACCAGTTCCTGCCCCGTGCCCTGCAGCAGGGCCAGGCTCTTCAGCGCCGAGGTGCTGGTGTCCTTGTCCCAGTTGGCCATGTCGAGGATGGCGGCCTTGTACTGCGCCGCCGTCAGGCCCTGCGTGGGGCCGCGGTACCACTCGGTGCGCTGGATCACTCCGTCGCCGGTGCCGCCGTGGGCGGCCGTGTAGTTGATGTTCTGGATCAGCGCCAGCCCGCTGGCCAGCGGGTTGTCGCTGCTGCTGGCCGGCGGCGCCGGGTAGTTGTTGATGGCGGCGATGAAGCTGCCGCCCTGCAGCGCGTACAGCACCTCGCCGCTGCTGGCGAAGTCGAACTGGTAGGCGGCGTTGTCGGCGGTGGGCAGCGCCGTCAGCGTGCCGGTGGACACCACCCGCGCGCCCTGCCCGCTGCTGCTGCCGGTGACGGCGCTGGTGGCCAGGCTGTAGCTGCCGCTGTAGACGACGACCTGGGTGCCGGCGGCCAGCGCGCTGGTGGCCGTCCAGACCCAGGTGTTCTCCTTCTGCACGCTGGTCTTGAAGCTGCCGTTGGCCTGCAGCGACAGGTCGCTGAAGCTGATCTGCGTGCCGGCGGCGATGTCGACGAAGGACACGAAGGACCAGCCGCCGTAGGCCGATTCGCGGGCCAGGCCGGTGAACCACAGGTCGCCGGGCGCCAGCGTGGTGGCCTGCACGGCGGCGGCAGTGGCCAGCAGCACCGGGGCGGCGCAGCGGGAGAACAGTCGAGACAGGGTGTTGCGGTTCATGGTGAGGGTCTCCTCAACGGGGATGCGGGGATGCGGGGTCGGTGGTCGGTTCAGCGGTGCGTGCCGCGGCGGCGCCAGGCCAGCGCGGCCAGGCCGGCCACCAGCAGCAGCGCCGGCGTGGGCTCGGGCACCGCGGCGACGGCGCCGAACACCAGGTTGTCGATGGCGATGCCGTAGTAGCCGTCGCGGTGGTAGAGGGAGAAGCCGGCGATGTCGGCCTGGCCGCCGCCGCGCGCGAAGGCCAGCACGCCGTTGGCCAGCGGGCCCAGCGCCTGGGTGGCGATCAGGCTGCCGTCGGCGCGGTACAGCGCCAGCCAGCCGTCGCCGCCATCGGCCTCGCGCACCTGGAAGGCCAGCGCCGAGACCGGCTGAGCAAAGCGCGCCGAGATCGCGCCGAAGCCGAAGGCGTCGCTGCCATCGGGGTGCTGCGGCCCGATGCCGGCCAGCGCCACGCCATCGGCGTCGGCGTAGTCGTAGGCACCCAGGTTGCCGCCGGCAGGCCCGGCCAGCAGCTGCAGGCCGGCCAGCGGCAGCCCGAAGGCCAGGTCGTCGAACCAGTCCTGTGCCAGCGGGTCGCCCAGCCGCGGTGCCTTGGCCAGCGCCAGCTCCTGGCCGGCGAACAGCTTGCCGAACTGCACGCCGGGCAGCGCCAGCAGGCCGTCGATGCGGCTGCCCAGCGGGTCGCTCACGGCCAGCGACGAGAAGCTCTCGTGGCTGCCGTTGACGCTGGCCGGGTCCACCGCCAGCAGTTGCGCGTGCGCGCTGCCGGACGTGACCGCATACAGCGCAGCGGCCAGGGCGGCGGCGCGCAGCGCCGCGGGAGGGAACAAGGTCTTCATGCGTGTGCCTCCTCGCGGCTCAGGGCTTGCCGCCGACGATCTGGACCTGGTCGAACTCGGCGCTGACCAGCGTGCTGTTGCTGCCCGACGAGAGCGCCAGGCCCACCTGCAGCGCCGCGGCCGTGACGTTGGTGTTGCTGCGCTCGCTCCAGCTCACGCCGTCGGTCGACGCGGCCGAGAACAGCGCGTTGCCGCGCCGCTGCACGCGCACCCACACCGGCAGCGTGCTGCTGCTGAAGCCGGTGAGCGCCGTCTTGCCATTGCCGTTGACGGCAGCGCGGATCTCGCCGGTGCTGGCGTAGCGCGCCGTCCAGGCGTAGACCGGCGTGCCACTCAGGCCCTCGATGGCGACCACGCCGGCGCGGGCCGCCGACTCGCTGCCGCCCTGCACGCGGATGCGCGCGGTGAACGTGAAGTCGCCGGTCAGCGTCAGGTACTTGAAGTTGAAGTTGTAGCTGTTGGCGTTCTCCATCTTCCCGGCGCCCTGCAGCTGGTAGGTGCCGGTGGCCGCGTCGTAGGTGGCAGGGGGCACCGGCACGGTGATCTGGCTGCTCAGCGTCACTTCGCCCGCCGTGCCGCCGCAGGGCAGCTGCACCGTGCAGCCGCTGCCCGGCGGGCCCGGCGGCGCCGGGGCGGGCGGCGGGGGCGGCGGCGCGGGCGGCGGCGGCGGTGGGGCTGGCGGAGTCGGCGCCGGCGGTGCCGGCGTCGGGGCCGGCGGCGGCACGGCCACGGCGAACATCCCCAGCCGCCCGGCGCCGGCGCTGGCCTTGATCGCCTCGCGCAGGCTGTCGGCCGGGCGCAGCGTGTAGGCATAGGGCGGCACCCAGTGCTGCGCCACCGGCAGGTTGTCGCAGCCCTGCAGCTGCACGTCGATGGGCCCGGCCATGGGCTTGCCGTCGTCGTCCTTGTCGCTGACGAAGCGGTGGCCGCTGCTGCGGAAGCTGACGGCCTGCTTGCCGCCGGCGAGCTTGCCGCAGACCTCGCGCGGCTTCAGGCCGGTGAACTCGTAGAAGTTGTTCTCCGAGATCACGTCGGCCTGGTAGCGCACGTCCAGCGCCTGGCTGAACTTGCGGTCGGGGTCGGGGGTGCTGGTGCTGCCGCTGACCAGGTTGTTGTACAGGTGCACCTGGCCGAAGCGGGCCAGCGGCATGCGGCTGCCCACGTGGTCCCACCAGTTGCCGGTGAAGGTGACGTGCAGCCGGCCGGCGTCGCTCCAGGCGCGGCCCGAGTCGCCGTTGCCCACCAGCGTGAGCTTGGCGTGGCGCGTGAAGCGGGTGTTGGAGACGGTGATGTAGTCCGAGCCGCGCACGATGTCCAGGCCGCCGTCGTGGCGCGTGTCGCTGGCCATCGAGTCGGGCGTGTCGCCGTCGCTGATCGTCACCTGGTCGATCCAGATGTACTGGCCGCGGGTGATGGCGATGCCGTCGGCGTAGGCGTTGTCGCTGTCCTCGGGGTTGACGTCCCAGGGCGTGTCGATCGCCAGGTTGCGGATGATGATGTTGCGCGTCCAGGTCGGGTACAGCTCGGGGTCCTTGCCCGCGGCCACCCAGGCCTTGAAGTCGGCCTCGGCGCCGGCGGCGCTGATCGCCGCCTCCTTGCCGATCAGGATCTGCGTGCCGGTGATGCGCGCCGGCCGGCCCTGGGCATCGTTGATGCCCACCAGCGTGGTGTTCGACGGGATGCTCAGCGAGCCGCCGTTCTTCTGGTCGTCGTGGCTGGTGTACTCCTCGAACACCGTGTTGCCGGCACGCCAGCGGAAGTCGATGTGGCCGACGATGCGGATGATCTTGGGCCGGTTCTTCGCCGTGCGCAGCGCGGCCAGCAGCTGCTCCTTGTTGAACACCGTGTAGACATGCTCGGGCAGCGCCGCCGAGCCGCCGGTGACGCGCACCTTGCCCTGGCGCGAGTAGCCGTGCCAGCCGATGTCGGGCGCCACCTCGCGCTCGAAGGTCAGCTGGCCGCCGGTGGGGTCGACGGTTGCGAACTGCCACTGCGGCAGCGCCGGCGCCGGCCGGTAGTTGGCCGGGTTGTGCTTGCCGCCCACCAGCACCGGTGCGCTGTAGGTGCGGGTGCCCAGGTCCAGCAGCGGCTCGCCGCCGACGTCGGTGTAGGCCATCGCGTCGACCACCGGCGCCGGCGCCGGCAGCACGGGGCGCGGCGCCCGGGCCGACAGCGCACGGGACATCTCGCCCACGGCCAGCGTCTGCGGGCTCTCGGTGGGCGAACCCGGGCCACCGCCGCCGCAGGCCAGCAGGCCCAGGGGGATGGTGAAGGCCGCCAGGCGTCGGGCCTGGCGTTGCGAGCGTTTCATCGTGCGTCTCCTGGGAAAGGGCCAGCCCGGGCCCGGCAGCCGGGACAAACGGGCAGGCCGGGCAGGCCATGCGGCGGCGCCACCCCGGGGCTTGGCCGGGGCGGTCGGGTGACGATCAAGGGACCGGCGGCAACAGGCCGCGCACCTGGGATGCCGGGGGCGGGCAGCGCCCCCGGGGCGCCGCGCCGGTGCGGCGCGGGTCGGGTCCGGGCCGGCGGCAGGCCGGCCGGGAGACGGCACCGGTCGGTAGGCCCGGCGGCCGTTTCAGGAAAGCCTCAGTCGAAGCAATTCGTTCGGAACAGTGTTCCGATTACCGGACTCCGCGTCCATGCAGGGAATCCCGCCCCCGGGATCCGGCGGGCCGGCCGGCGGCGCGCGGCCGCGCAGGACTCAGCGTGCGCCCCGCGCCTCGCCCAGGTGCCGGCGCAGCCACTCGCCGGTCTCGTGCAGCACATGGCCCACCGACTCGCGCGCCTGGTAGCCATGGCCCTCCAGCGGCAGCGACACGAAGCGGGCGCGCCCGCCGATGCCGGCCATCGCCTGGTACAGGCGCTGGCTCTGCATCGGGAAGGTGCCAGGGTTGTCGTCGTCCTCGCCGTGGATCAGCAGCAGCGGCGCGGCGATGCGGTCGGCGGCCAGGAAGGGCGACAGCTTCAGGTACACGTCCTGCGCCTCCCACAGGTGGCGGCGCTCGGCCTGGAAGCCGAAGGGCGTCAGCGTGCGGTTGTAGGCCCCGCTGCGCGCGATGCCGGCCTTGAACAGGCGGCTGTGGGCCAGCAGGTTGGCCGTCATGAAGGCACCGTAGCTGTGGCCGGCCACGGCGATGCGCTCGCGGTCGGCCACGCCCAGCTCGACGGCCTTGTCGACGATGGCCTGCGCATTGGCCGTGATCTGCTCGATGAAGCGGTCGTTGACCGTGCGCGGGTCGCCGACCACCGGCATGGTGGCGTCCATCAGCACCACGTAGCCGTCGAGCAGGTGCATCAGCGGGCTGCTGCCGCCGAAGCGCTCGAAGCGGTTCGCGGCGCCGCTGACCTGCCCCGCCGTGTCGGCGTCGCTGAACTCCCGCGGATAGGCCCAGACCAGCGCCGGCCGGCGCTGCCCGCTCTGGTGGTCGGGCGGCAGGTAGAGCCAGAACGACAGCTCGACGCCATCGGCACGCGGGAAGCGCACCAGCTCGCGGCGGATGCCGCGCAGCTGCGGCGTGGGGTCGTCCACCCGTGTCAGCGGCTTCGCCTCGGCCAGGCCGGCGCCCTCACGCAGCACCAGATGCGGCGGCTCGGTGGACGACTCGCGCAGCGTCAGCAGGCGGCCGCCGTCGGCATCCAGCAGCGCCAGCGGACGCTCGTAGTGGCTGGCGCTGGCCTGGAACAGCCGCTCGCTGCGGCCGTCGGCCAGCCGCAGCCGGTCGACGAAGGGGCGTTCGCCCTCGGCGCTGGCGCCGGCGCCGAACAGCCACAGCGCGCCGCCGTCGGCGCGCAGCACGCTGCGGCCGTTGGCCAGCTGGCGCGTCAGCGGCTGGCCGGGGTCGCGGTAGCGGTCGCGCATCGAGCGCTCGTTCAGCACCCGCGCCGCGGTGGTGTCGTGCAGCGCCACCAGCTGCGTGCGCAGGCGGTTGCTCTCGCGCTCGAAGTCGGCCAGCAGCGCCGACGCGCCGCCGTCGACGAAGCCCAGCTGCGTGATGCGGCCCGCGGTGCGCAGGCGCTCGACCGGCGCGGCGGTGTAGGGCGGGTCCAGGCGCATCAGCCGGTCGCGGTGCGGCACCTTGGCCGTCGGCACGCCGCCGTCCAGTGCCTCGACCCAGTAGACGGCACCATCGCCCGCCGGCGAGGCCCAGAACTGCCGCGGCCCGGCCACCACGCCGCCGATGGCCACGCCCTCGCGGCGGGCGATGCGGCCGAGCTCACGCACCACGCGGCCCTGGTCGTCGCGCAGCTCGACGCGGCGGGCGAAGCCGCGCCAGCCCACCTGGTAGCTGAAGGGCTCGAGCAGGGTCTCGGTGAGCAGGCGCGGCGCACCGTCGGGGTGACCGGCCACCTGCAGGCGCGCGTACAGCGCCGGCTCGCCGCGCTCGCGCACGCTGCCGCCGGCCAGGTCCACCTCGGCCAGCACGGAGACCGCCAGGTGGCGGAACAGCGCCTCGTCCTGCGGGTAACGCAGCAGGTCCTGCAGGGTGCGCTCGGGCGAGCGGCGGCCGCTCGACTCCTGCACCACCGGCCCCGGCGGCAGCGCGGCGGCCGGCGCGGCGCCCCGGGCGCGCGGCACGGCCAGCGCCAGCAGGCGGTCGGGCCCCACCCAGGCCATGTCGTCCTCCAGCGCAGCGTTCAGGCGCAGGCCCTCGATGCGCCGCAGCGCGCCAGCGCGCCCGGCCAGCAGCTCGGCCACGGCGCCGGCCCACAGCTCGGTACCGGCGTCGGTGCGGCGGTTCAGCAGCAGCCAGCGCCCGTCGGGTGACCAGCGCGGCTGGTGGAAGCCGCCGCCGGCGGGCAGCTCGACACGGCGCATCGGCGCATCGGCGGCCAGCAGCTCGCGCAGCTGCAGCTGCTCGATCTCGTTGATGCGCGCCGGGCCGTTGCCGGCCAGGTCGATGCGCTCGCCGGCCAGCCGCGCCTGCGGCCGCGCCAGCTCGGCCAGCGCCCGGTACCGGCGCGGCTGCAGCAGCGCCAGCGTGCGCTGGTCGGGCGAGACCAGGTGCAGCGGCAGCGCCGGTGCGTCCAGCACGGCGCGGACGGCCGGCGACGGCTGCTGGTAGGCCAGCGGCGCCTCGTCGGCCAGCGCGGGCGCGGTGGCCGCCAGCACGGCGACGGCCAGAACGAAGGCACGCAGCGGTGCAGCGGCAAGACGAAGGCGTGGGCGCATGCGCAAGGGGGATGGGCCGCGGAGGACGGGATCCCGCAGACAGGACGGAGCGGGCGATGCTAGCCAGGGCCTGTGAAGCGATGTTGCTGGTCGGGCTTGCCAGGGTTCGCGCGACGACTGGATGCGCATACAGTTGCCCCGTGTCCCTGCCCACCGTCCTGAGCCCGTGCCCGCCCGGCGCCGCCCCCGACGGGCGCGCCACGCTCACGCCCGAGCAGCGCGCCGCCGTCGAGCACCCGCCCGACGGGCCGGCGCTGTGGCTGGTGGCCGGCGCCGGCACCGGCAAGACGACGACCCTGGCCGCGCGGCTGGCCGCGCTGGTGCAGCAGGGCGTGGACCCGCAGCGCATCCTGCTGCTGAGCTTCTCGCGCCGTGCCGCCGCCGAGATGGCGCGCCGCGCCGGGCGCTGGCTGCATGCGGCCGCCGGCCTGCCGGCATCCACGCCAGCCCCCGCGCTGCCCTGGTGCGGCACCTTCCACAGCGTGGCTGCCAGGCTGCTGCGCGAGCATGCCGCGGCGCTGGGCCTGCCCGAGGGCTTCAGCGTGCTGGACCGCGCCGACGCCACCGACCTGCTCGCGCTGGCGCGCCAGCAGCTGGGGCTGGCGGCTTCGGCGCAGCGCTTTCCACTGGCCGCCCGCTGCGCCGAGATCGCCTCGGCCGTGATCAACCGTCACCGGCCGCTGGCCGAGTTGCTCGAGACCGACTTCCCCTGGGTGGCACAGCACGAGGCCGCGCTGCGCCGGCTGTTCGCCGCCCATGCCGAAGCCAAGCTGGCGCAGCACGCGCTGGACTTCGACGACCTGCTGCTGGCCTGGTGGCACCTGATGCAGCATCCAGCGCTGGCCGCGCGGCAACGCGCGCGCTTCGACCAGGTGCTGGTCGACGAGGTGCAGGACCTGAACCGGCTGCAGCTGGACATCGTGCGCGCGCTCAAGCCCGACGGCCGCGGCCTGTTCGCCGTGGGTGACGACGCGCAGGCCATCTACGGCTTTCGCGGCGCCGAACCCGACGCGATGCTCGACGAACCGGCGCGCTTCAGCCCGCCGGCGCGCGTGGCGCTGCTGCAGCAGAGCCACCGTTGCACGCCGCCGCTGCTGGCGGCATCCAACGCCGTGATCGCGCTGGCGCCACGCCGCCATGCCAAGACACTGTGGAGCGCGCGCGAGGCCGGCGCGCCGCCGGTGCTGGCCGCCGTGGCCGACGAGGCGGCGATGGCCGAGGGCGTGGCCGACGCGGTGCTGCTGCAGCGCGAGTCGGGGCTGGCGCTGCGCCGCCAGGCCGTGCTGTTCCGCACCGCCCACCACAGCCAGCTGCTGGAGCTGGCGCTGCTGCGCCGCGGCATTCCCTTCGTCAAGTACGGCGGGCTGCGCTTCATCGAGTCGGCCCATGTGAAGGACGTGCTGGCGCCGCTGCGCTGGGCCGACAACCCGGCCGCGCGGCTGGCGGCGCTGCGCTGCGCGCGGCTGCTGCCGGGGCTGGGGCCGGCCAGTCTGCAGAAGCTGGCCGACGGGCTGGCTGCGACCTATGGCGAGCGGCCCGAGACCTTCGCCCCGCCGCGCGCCGCCGCCGCGCCCTGGGCGGCGCTGTGCACGCTGCTGCAGCGGCTGCGCACCGGGCCCGACTGGCCCGGCGACCTGCAGCGCGCCATCGCCTGGTACCGCCCGCACCTGCAGCGCCTGCACGCCGACGCCGCCGCGCGCGAGGCCGACCTGGCCCAGCTGCAGCGCGTGGCCGGCGGCCATGCCGACCGCCGCCGCTTCGTCACCGAGCTCACGCTGGACCCGCCCGAGGCCAGCGGCGACGAGGCCGGGCCGCCCCACCTCGACGACGACTACCTGGTGCTGTCCACCATCCACTCGGCCAAGGGCCAGGAATGGAGCCAGGTGCACGTGCTCAACGTGGTCGACGGCTGCCTGCCTTCGGACATGGCCACCGGCCATGCGGCGCAGATCGAGGAGGAGCGCCGGCTGCTGTACGTGGCGATGACGCGCGCCCGCGACGGCCTCACGCTGTGGGTGCCGCAGCGCTTCCACGTCACCGAGCAGCGCCATCTGGGCGGCCGGCATCTCTACGCGCCGCGCTCGCGTTTCGTGCCCGACGCGCTGCTGCCGCTGTTCGAGCTGCAGGACCCGGCGCCGCCGGACGAGGCCCCGCAGCCAGCAACGCACGTGGAGGCTGCCGCGCCGGCCGGGCACTGGGCACTGCGAGAAGCGCCGCTGCTCGACCTGGCCGCCTGCCTGCGCCGCAGCTGGGATGAAGACGATGTGCGCGCCTGAACACCACCCCGGGGGTGCACAGCCCGCAATGCGGCGGCTAGCATCGGTGCCCTGCCCCTGCCGCCCACTCCGCCCACAGCGCCGAGGCCCGCCATGCCCGAGACCGACGTCCACGCCCTGCTGCGCCAGCTCGGCGCCCAGGCCCACCAGCTGGCCGCCGCCACCCGCGCCGCCGACCACTTCAACGGCCGGGACGACCACGAGGACCGCAGCACCGGTTCGTGGCTGATGTCCTGCGCGCTGACGCTGGCCGCCGACGTGGCCGCCGAGTTCGACGGCATCGCCCGGGCGCTGAAGGACCAGCCCAGCGACGCGGCGCTGGTGCAGACCGTGGCCGCGCTGCGCGTGCGCGCGCACCAGCTGCAGGCCGCGGCGCGCGCCGCCGATCACTTCCTCGACCAGGACACGCGCGAGGACCGCGAGACCGGCGGCTGGCTGATCGCCTGCGCGCAAGGGCTGGCGCAGAAGCTGGCCGCCGAGCTGGACGACACCGCGGCGCCGTTGCCGCGGCGCGCCGCCGCCGAGGCGCAGGACGCGGCGCCTCGCCGCGCGGCGCGCAGCGCCTGAACCGCCGGCCCGGCCCGGGCGGGCGGTCTGGCCAGCCGCCCGTCCGGCTCGCGCAACCGGCGCGACGGCGCCGGCCCTGGTCGCCGCGGCCCGGCGCGGCCGCGTGGTCGGGGTGACACGATTCGAACGTGCGACCCACTGCTCCCAAAGCAGTTGCGCTACCAGGCTGCGCTACACCCCGAAGCGCGGCATTGTAGCCAGCGGGGGTCGCGGCGCCCCGGCTCAGCCCGGGGGCGGGCTCGGGTCCGGCGGCGGCAGTTGCAGCCGGCTGGCCAGGGCCTGGCATTCGGCGATGTGGCGCTCGCACACCCATTGCAGCGCGCCGTAGGTCAGCAGCGCCGACGCCGCCTGGCCGGCGATGGGCACTGCCTTGGCCGCCTGCTTGGCGGTCAGCCGCAGCCCGACCAGCTTCAGCACGCCGAGCACCAGCTCGCGCGTGACCACCCTGCCCACCGCCAGCGAACCCGCGGTGGCGATGGCCTTGTACACGGCGATGCGCCGCTCGGGTGCCAGCGCGTCGATCTGCGCCGGCGTCAGGCCGAAGGCGGCGCTGATCTGAGGCAGCAGCCGCACCAGCACGCCGACGTCGGTGACCCAGTCCAGCCCCGGCACCGGTATCGCCGCCACGCCCGCGGCCAGCAGCGCGCGCTGGCGCACCTGGCGGCGGCAGCGCTGGGCGATCAGCGCGTAGGCGTCGGGGGCACTGTCGTCGGCCCCCTGGCCATCGCCGGGCCCGCCCCGCGACAGGGCTTCCCGCAGGCGGCGCAGCGGCATCATCGGCCCGCCTTCCGCGCTGGCGCGCCCGCCCCGGGCGCCGCAGGCGGCGGCCGCCGGGCCCGCAGGTCCGGGCGGGCGCTCGCACTGCCGCCGCGTGGCAGGAGATGGTTCGGCTTGCCGTTCTTCACGACCCCAGGGTACCCGGGATCGGCCCCGGTGCGCCGCCCCGGGCCGCCTAACCCACGCCGTCGCCGCCGCGCGCCGGCGCCTCGCCGCGCCAGCTGCCATGCAAGGCGATGCGTCGGAAGGCCTCGCGCAGCGCCGCGTCGCCGGCGGTGAAGGCGGCGCCCTGCAGGGCGCCGCTGCGCAGCACCAGGCGCGGGACCACGATCAGCTCCAGGCCGGGCACCCGCACCAGCTTGATGCGTTGCACCTGGTCCCAGCGCAGGCGCCGCGGCCACGGCCCGGTGCGCGCGATGGCCTCCTCGTCGATGCGCGTGCGGCTGCACATCACCGATGCGAAACCCAGCCCCAGCGCCAGCAGCGCCACGCCGGCGAACAGCAGCTGCGCGCGGGTCCAGTCGGCCGCCTGCAGCAACGGCCAGGCCTGCACGACGGACCCGGCCAGCGCGGCCATCAGCGCGGCGGCGGCGACGCGCGCCGGCAAGGGATAGGCCGGCCCCTCGGCGATCGGCGGCGCCGTGCCGGCCTTGTCGCTGCGCGCGCTCATGGCCGCGCTCATGGCCGCGCGCTCGCTGCGGCCGCCGGCGGCCGCAGCAGGTCTTCCATCAGCTGCTGGTCGCTGCGCCCGCCGCCGTCCTTCTGCACCTGGGGCAGCTCGACCTTGTCCAGGTCCAGGGCCGGTGGCTTGTCCAGCATCGCGGTCACCGTCTGCGGGAAGGCGATGACCACCGCCACCAGCAGCAACTGCAACCCTATCCACGGGACAGCGCCGAGGTAGATGTCGCGCGACTCGACGCGCGCCGGCAGCGCGCCGCTCTTGAACAGCGAGTCGGAGATGCCGCGCAGGTAGAACAGCGCGAAGCCGAACGGCGGGTGCATGAAGCTGGTCTGCATGTTGACGCACAGCATCACGCCGAACCAGACCAGGTCGATGCCCAGCTTGTGAGCCACCGGTGCCAGCAGCGGCAGGATGATGAAGGCGATCTCGAAGAAGTCGAGGAAGAAGGCCAGGATGAACACGAAGACGTTCACCGCGATCAGGAAGCCGACCGGGCCGCCCGGCAGCGACAGCAGCTTGTGCTCGATCCACAGCCCGCCGTCGACGCCCTGGAACACCAGCGAGAACACGCGCGAGCCGATCAGGATGAAGACCACCATCGCGGTGATGCGCATCGTGCCCTCGGCGGCCTCGCGGAACAGCGCCCACTGCAGGCGGCCGCGCATCGCCGCCAGCGCCAGCGCGCCCATCGCGCCCATCGCGCCGGCCTCGGTGGGCGTGCAGATCGCCGTGCTGATGCCCGGCAGGCCGCCCATGCTGCCCAGCACGGCGAAGATCAGCACCGCCGACGGCACGATGCCGCGCAGGCACTTGGCCGCCAGCGCGCGGCCGCTGAGCGTGCGCGCCGAGGCCGGCAGCGGCGGCACCTTGGCCGGCGCCAGCCGCGCCACCAGCAGCGTGTAGACGGCGAACAGCAGCACCTGCAGCACCGACGGCCCCCAGGCACCCTTGTACATGTCGCCCACCGAGCGGCCGAGCTGGTCGGCCATCACCACCAGCACCAGCGACGGCGGCACCAGCTGGGTGATGGTGCCCGACGCGGCCAGCACGCCGGTGGCGTAGCGCATGTCGTAGCCGTAGCGCATCATCACCGGCAGCGAGATCATCGCCATCGCGATGACCTGGCCGGCCACGGTGCCGGTGATCGCGCCGAGGATGAAGCCGACGATGATCACCGAGTAGCCCAGGCCGCCGCGCATCGGCCCGAACAGCTGGCCCAGCGAGTCCAGCAGGTCCTCGGCCAGCCCGCACTTCTCCAGCACCGCGCCCATCAGCGTGAAGAACGGGATCGCCAGCAGCAGCTCGTTGGAGACGATGCCCATCAGGTTCAGCGGCAGGTTGCCCATGAACGCCGCCGGGAACCAGCCCGCCGAGATGGCGATGAAGCCGCACAGCAGCCCCAGCGCCGACAGCGAGAAGGCCACCGGGAAGCCGATCAGCAGCACCACGATGAGGCCGCCGAACATCAGCGGCGCGAACTGTCCGGCGCTCATTGCAGGGGCCTGTCGTAGTGGGTGTCCATCTCGTGCTCGTGGCGCAGCCAGGCCACGCGCTTGATGACCTCGGCCACGCCCTGCAGCGACAGCAGCGCCAGGCCCAGCGGCAGCATCAGCGCCACCGGCCAGCGGATCAGCCCGCCGGCCTGGCTGGACATCTCGCCCGAGACGTACTGCCCGGCGAACAGCGGCCAGGACAGCGCCGCCAGCACCAGCGTGGTCGGCAGCAGGAACAGGCACAGGCCGCCCAGGTCGACCAGCACCTTGGTCCGCGACGGGTACTGGCCGTAGAGCACGTCGACGCGCACATGCTCGTTGAGGCGCAGCACCTTGGCCGCGCCCAGCATCACGGCGGCGGCGAACAGGTACCACTGCACCTCGAGCAGCGCGTTGGAGCTCCAGTTGAAGCCGTAGCGCACGACGGCGTTGCCGGCGCTGATCACGGCGGCGGCCACCAGCGCCCACTTGGCGAAGGACGCGAATCGGTCGGTCAGCGCGTCGACCAGCCGCGCCAACCCCAGCAGGGCTCTCATGGGTCTCCTCCGCAACGGCGCTTCGTCGCGCGGCCGGCGGCCGCCCCTGGGCGCGGCGTCAGGATAGGCGGGGCGGCGTAAATGCCGCGTAAAAAGAGGGGCGGCGGGGCGCGGGGCCGCGGCCGCTTCGCCAGGCCGCGTAGGCCGCGCGCGGGGCTCAGTCGACGGCGTCGGCGAGCAGCCGGTAGCCGATGCCGGTGTCGGTGCGCAGGTGCTGCGGGTGTGCCGCGTCGTCCTCGATCTTCTGGCGCAGCTGGCGCACGTAGATGCGCAGGTAATGCGCCTGCTCGGCATGGCCCGGGCCCCAGACCTCGCGCAGCAGCTGGCGCGTGGTCACCACGCTGCCGGCATGGCGGGCCAGCACCTCGAGCAGCCGCCACTGCGTCGAGCTCAGGCGCTGCTCGACGCCGTCGCGCAGCAGCGTGCGCGCGCCCAGGTCGATCACGTTGCGCCCCAGCCGCAGCACGCTGCCGCCCTGCGGCCCGCCGCGCGCCGCATGGCGCAGCGCGACGCGGATGCGCGCGTGCAGCTCCGAGACGCCGAAGGGCTTGGTCAGGTAGTCGTCGGCGCCGGCGTCCAGCGCCTCGACCTTCTGCGCCTCCATCGTGCGCGCCGACAGCACCAGGATGGGCCGCTGGGTCCAGCGGCGCAGCGTGCGGATCAGCTCGACGCCGTCGCGGTCGGGCAGGCCCAGGTCGATGAGGAAGAGGTCGATGCGCCGGTTGCCGGCCAGGGTCTCGCCGTCGCGCGCGCTGGCCGCCAGGTGCACCACATGGCCCTCGGCCTCCAGCGACGAGCGCAGCATGTCGCGGATCGGCGCCTCGTCCTCGATCACCAGCAGCTGCAGCGGCGGCGGGCTCATGCGGCGCCGGCCTGCGGCAGCGCCGCCGACTCGCCGCGCGGCCGTGGCAGCGTCAGCGCGAAGCAGGCGCCGCCGTCGTTGCGCGCCTCGATGCGGCCGCCGTGCAGCTGCGCCACCGCGGCGCAGATCGCCAGGCCCAGGCCCTTGCCGGCGGCGTCGGCGTCGCGCGGCGCCTGGTGGAACTTGGCGAAGATCGCGCGCTCCTGCCCCTCGGGGATGCCGGGGCCGGCGTCGTGCACCTCCAGCACCCAGCTGTCGGGCTGCGGCCGCAGCGCGATGCGCAGCGCCGCGCCCGGCGGCGAGTGGCGCAGCGCGTTCTCCAGCAAGTTGCCCAGCACCTGGACGATCAGCCGCGGGTCGCACCACAGCGCCTCGTCGGCAGGCAGCTCCAGCCGCAGCGGATGCGCCGCCAGGCGTTCGGCCAGCGGCGCCAGCGCCTCGTGCACCAGGTCGTCGACCGGGCACCATTCCAGCGCCGGCTTCACCGCGCCCTCCTCGAGCCGCGTCAGGTCCAGCAGGTTGTCGGCCAGCCGCTGCAGGCGCCGCGCCTCGCCCAGCAGGCCCTGCAGCACGGCCAGCCGGCGCGGCGGCGCCAGGCGCTCACCCTGCTCGATGAGCAGGCTCGCGTTGCCGACGATGCCGGTCAGCGGGGTGCGGAAGTCGTGCGAGATGCCGGCCAGCACGGTGCTGCGCAGGCGCTCGCGCTCGGCCTCGATGGCGACCTCGGCGACGCGCTGCTCGTGGTGGGCGCGCTCTAGCGCCAGCGCCGCCTGGTTGGCCAGCGCGCGCGCCAGGTGCTGGTCCTCGAGCGAGCGCTCGGCGTCGGCATCCGGCGCCAGCACCAGCACGCCCAGCGCGCGGCCGTCGGCCATCAGCGGCAGGTAGCGCAAGGTGCCGGCACCGGGTCGCGCCGTGTCGACGCCGGCCTCGCGCCCGCTGCGGCAGACCTCGCGCGCCAGCGCCTCGTCCAGCGCCGCCAGCGCCGCGTGCTGCAGCGGCGGGCAGGGCTGCAGGTCCTCGCCCAGCAGCACCACCGCCGGCGCATGCAGCACGCGCTGCAGCGCCGCCACCAGCTGCGCGCAGGCCTCGTGCGGCGAGCGCGACCGCGCCAGCGCCGCCGCCAGCTCGGTCAGCGCCTGGCTGCGCTGCGCACGGGCCTCGGCGGTGGCCGCCTGCTCGCGCCCACGCGCGACCAGGCCGGCGATCAACAGCCCCACCACCAGCATCACGGCGAAGGCCAGCCAGTACTGCGGATCGGCCGGCTTCAGCGACCAGCGCGGCGGCACGTGTATCCAGTCGTAGACCAGCACGCTGGCCAGCACCGTCGCCACCGCGGCCACGCGGCCATGGCGCGCGGCGGCGTACACGACGCCGACCATGAACACCATCACCAGGCTGGCCGGGTGGAAGTGCGGCTCCAGCACCGCGGCCAGCAGCGTGCAGGCCAGCACCACCGCCAGCGCCGCGCCCAGGCCCGGCGCCAGGCGGCGCAGGCCGGGCCAGCGCGCGCGCGCCGCCGGCGCCGGCAGCGCGACGGCCTGCGCCGCCGTCGACACCGCGTGCACCGTCACCTCGGGCAGCAGCTGCATCAGCACGTCGGCGTAGTGGCTCAGCCGCTGGCCCTCGCCGCCCAGGTAGGGCCCCGCCAGCCGCGAGCGCCCGACCAGCAGCACCGTCGCGCCCTCGGCGCGCACGCGGTGCACCAGCGCCGTCACGGCAGCGGCGGGCGCGTGCGCGCCGGTGCTGATGCGGCTGACGCGTGCACCCAGCGCCTCGGCGCGGTCCAGGCAGTGCAGCAGCGAGGCGCGCAGCGGCGCCGCGCGCATCTCGGTCTCCAGCGTTTCCAAGGCCACCACCGACCAGCTGCCACCCAGCACGCGGTGCAGACCATGCGCGTACTCGACCAGCGCCGGCCCGGTGCCGTCGGCCAGCACGGCCAGCACCAGGTGCGGCGGGCGCGCGCCCGGCGGCTGGGTGCCCGGCCCGCGGGCATCGGCGGAGGCGGCGCCAGCGGGCAGGTCGGCGTCCTGCGGCGCAGCAGCGGGCATCGCAGCCCCGGCGGGCTCAGGCGGCGGGCAGCAGCACGATGCCGTCGGCGTCGGCCCACAGGCGGTCGCCTGGGCGGATCGGCAGGCCGTGGATCTCGAAGGCCACGTCGCGCTGGCCCTGGCCGCGCTTGTGCGGCGGCAGCGGCACCGCGGCCAGCGCACGCACACCCAGGTCGGTGGCGGCCAGCTCGGCGACGTCGCGCACCGCACCGTCGACCACCACGCCGGCCCAGCCGTTGGCCGCCGCCAGCGCCGCCAGCTTGCCGCCCAGCAGCGCGCGGCGCAGCGAGCCGCTGCCGTCGACCACCAGCACCCGGCCCTCGCCGGGCGACTCGACGGCGGCACGCACCAGCGAGTTGTCCTCGAAGCACTGCACGGTGGAGACGGCGCCGTGGAAGGCGGCACGGCCGCCGAAGCTCTTGAACACCGGCGGCAGCACGCGCAGGTCGGGGTTGTCGCGGTGCTCGTCGCACAGGTCGCAGGTGCTGAACGGGGCGGTAGTCATCGGGAGCATTCCTTCAACGGCCCTGGGCCTTGGCTTCAACGGCCCTGGGCCTTGGCGGCGGCGCGGATGGCGCTGAGCGTGCCGCGGCTGGTGATCACGTCGGCATCGAGCTTGAGATGGATGAGCGTCGGGCGGCCGGCGGCCAGCGCGCGCTGCAGCGCCGGCTCGAACTGCGCGGTGGCGTCCACACGATCGGCGGCCCAGCCGAAGGCCTGGGCCATGGCCGCGAAGTCGGGGTTGAACAGGTCGCTGCCGCTCACGCGCCCAGGGTACTCGCGTTCCTGGTGCATGCGGATGGTGCCGTAGGTGCCGTTGTCGACGACGATGGACAGCAGCTTCTTGGCGCCGTAGCCGGTGGCGGTGGCCATCTCCTGGCCGTTCATCAGGAAGTCGCCGTCGCCGGCCAGGTTCACCGCCCAGCGCTGCGGCTGCAGCAGGGCCGCGGCCACCGCCGCCGGCAGGCCATAGCCCATCGCGCCCGAGGTGGGCGCCAGCTGGGTGCGGCCGGCGTGCTGCAGCGACGGGTGCTGGTAGTAGCGGTGCAGCCAGCCGCTGTAGTTGCCGGCGCCATTGGTGTAGACGGTGTCGCTGGGCAGCAGCCGCGCCAGGGTCTTGACCACCACCGCCAGGTCCATGGGCTCGACCGCGGGGGCCTCCTGGTTGGCCAGGTAGTCGGCGCGCGCCGCCTCGGCCAGGCCAGCCCAGGGCAGCTCGGGCGGTGCCGTCAGCGACTCCAGCGCCTTGGCCGCGGCGGCCATGCTGGACTGGATCAGCAGGTCGGCGGCATAGACCCGGCCCAGTTCCTCGGGCCCGGCGTGGATGTGCACCAGCTGCTGCCTGGGGCGCGGCGCCTGCAGCAGCGTGTAGCCGCCGGTGGTCATCTCCCCGAGGCGCGGGCCGACGGCGATGACCAGGTCGCTCTCGGCGATGCGCGCCGCCAGCTTCGGGTTGAGGCCGATGCCCACGTCGCCGGCGTAGTTCGGGTGGCGGTTGTCGAACAGGTCCTGGAAACGGAAGGCGTTGCCCACCGGCAGCTGCCAGTTCTCGGCAAAGCGCTGCAGCGCGGCGCAGGCCTCGGCGTCCCAGCCCGAGCCGCCGGCGATGACGAAGGGGCGCTTCGCGGCCAGCAGCCGGCTGCGCAGCTCGCGCAGCGCGCCCGGCGCCGGCCAGGCATGCGCCGGCACCACGCGCGGCAGCACCGGCGCGGCGATCGGCTGGGTCAGCATGTCCTCGGGCAGCACCAGCACCACCGGGCCCGGGCGGCCCTGCAGCGCGGTGTGGAAGGCGCGTGCCACGTACTCGGGCAGGCGCTCGGCGCTTTCGACCTCGGCCACCCACTTGGCCATGCCCAGCGTGCCGGGGCCGAACATCTGGCGGTAGTCCACCTCCTGGAAGGCCTCGCGGTCGCGCTGGTCGCTGGCCACCTGGCCGATGAACAGGATCATCGGCGTGCTGTCCTGGAACGCGGTGTGCAGGCCGATGCTGGCGTTGGTGGCGCCGGGCCCGCGGGTGACGAAGCAGATGCCGGGACGGCCGCTGAGCTTGCCCTGGGCCTCGGCCATGAAGGCCGCGCCGCCTTCCTGGCGGCAGGCGATGAAGCGGATGCGCTCGCGGTGCTCGTAGAAGCCGTCGAGCACGGCGAGGTAGCTCTCGCCGGGCACGCCGAAGCAGGTATCGACGCCCTGGGCGACCAGGGCTTCGACGAGAACATGGCCGGCAAGGCGCTGCTGGGTCATCGCGGGCGGGGGGCGGCAACGGGCCGCCGTGTCGGGTTGGCGTTGCGGGCATTATCCGCAGCGGCCGGGGCGGCCCCGGCAACAGCGCGGCCAGCCTGCCGAAGACCACGCCCAGAGGTCGAGCGAATTCACCGTTTGACGAATAAGATCCCGGCTGCCATGCCCACAAGCCGCACCCAAGCCCGCGCCGCCGCGCCGCGCACCCGCGATGCCGACCGCTCGCGCGAGGCCATCCTGGCCGCCGCGCGCGACGAGTTCGCGCAGGCCGGCCTGGGCGGCGCGCGCGTCGAGGCCATCGCCGAGCGCGCCGGCGTCGACAAGAAGCTCATCTACTACTACTTCGCCAACAAGGACGCGCTGTTCCTGGCCGTGCTCGAGGGCGCCTACCAGGACATCCGCCAGGCCGAGCAGCAACTGCACCTGGCCGACCTGCCGCCGCCGCAGGCCATCCGCGCGCTCACCGAGTTCACCTGGAACTACTACCTGGCGCACCCCGAGTTCATCGCGCTGCTCAACAGCGAGAACCTGCACCGCGCCAGGCACCTGGCCGAGTCGGGCCAGGTGCGCGAGATGAACTCGCCGCTGACCCGCACGCTGGGCGAGATCCTCGAGCGCGGCCGCCAGGACGGCAGCCTGCGCGGCGGCATCGACCCGATGCAGCTCTACATCTCGATCGCCGCGCTGGCCTACTTCTACCAGTCGAACCGGCACACGCTGTCGGCCATCTTCGGCCGCGACCTGATGACGGCCAAGGCCCGCCACGAGCGCCTCTCGCACATCTGCGACGTGGTGCTGGGCTACGTGCTGCGCGACTAGGGCCGCGCGGCGCGCACCTGCGCGGGCCTCCGGCCGGGGGGCGGCCCAGGGCGCCGCCGGCGACACCCTCCCCGGGAAAACCCACCCACACCACTGCGCCGGGCGTGGCCAGAATCCGTGGACCAATTCTCCATTTGGTGAATTGAAGTCGCATACCGGAGGCATCATGGTTCGTCGCTTCGTTTCCCTTCGTCGCCAGACCCTGCGCGCAGGTGCGCTGGCCCTGGCGACGCTGCTGCCGCTGGCCGCCGCCGCCCAGGCGCCCGCTTACCCGAGCAAGCCCATCCGCGTGGTCGTGCCCTTCGCCGCCGGCAGCACCACCGACATCATTGCCCGCGCCATCAGCGACAAGCTGGCCGCCAGCCTGGGCCAGCAGCTGGTGGTGGAGAACAAGGCCGGCGCCAGCGGCACCATCGGCCAGGCGGCGGTGGCCGCGGCCGAGCCCGACGGCTACACGATCCTGGTGCACAGCTCGTCGCACACGGTCAGCCCCAGCACCTTCGCCAAGCTGCCCTTCGACACGCTGACGGCCTTCGCCGGGGTCACGCCGATCTCGGCCACGCCCAACGTGCTGGTGGTGGCGCCGGCCAAGGGCATCAAGAGCGTGGCCGAGCTGGTGGCGGCGTCCAAGGCGCGCGCCGACGGCCTGAACTTCGCCTCCGCCGGCCAGGGCAGCGCCACGCACCTGAACGCCGAGAAGTTCCGCCTGGCCGCCGGCATCAAGGCCACCAACATCCCGTTCAAGGGCTCGGCCGAGGCCGTCAACGAGGTGCTGGCCGGGCGCGTGGACTTCTACTTCTCCCCCATCGCGCCGGTCATCGGCCAGATCAAGGCCGGCGCGCTGCTGCCGCTGGCCGTGGGCAGCTCGCGCCGGGCCTCGGCGCTGCCCGAGGTGCCCACCACCGCCGAGGCCGGCGTGCCGGGCAGCGAGTTCAACTTCTGGATCGGCATGCTGGTGCCGGCCAAGACGCCGCGCGCCATCGTCAACCGGCTCAACGCCGAGGTGATCAAGGCGCTGGCCCTGCCCGAGGTGAAGGAGCGCTTCGTCCAGCTGGGCGCCGACGCCTGGACCATGACGCCCGAGCAGTTCGACGCCTATATCAAGGCCGAGGTGGCCAGCAACGCCACGCTGGTGAAGGCCGCCGGCCTGGCGCCGACGCAGTGACCCGCCCTCCCGACCTCCTGACCCGCGAGAGACCCCGACGATGAGCCGCACGCGAAGCCTGGGCCTGGTCATGCACGGCGCGACCGGGCGCATGGGCCTGAACCAGCACCTGATCCGCTCGATCCTGGCCATCCGCGAGCAGGGCGGCGTCACGCTGGCCGACGGCAGCCGCGTGATGCCCGACCCCATCCTGATCGGCCGCAACGCCGAGAAGATCGAGGCCCTGGCCCGGGCCCATGGCATCGCCCGCCATGGCACCAACCTCGATGCCGCGCTGGCCGACCCGGCCAACAGCGTGTTCTTCGACGCCGGCACCACGCAGATGCGGCCACAGCTGCTGGCGCAGGCGCTGCGCGCCGGCAAGCATGTCTACTGCGAGAAGCCCATCGCCACCGACCTGGCGCAGGCGCTGGAGATCTGCAAGCTGGCCCAGGCCAGCGGGCTGAAGCATGGCGCGGTGCAGGACAAGCTGTTCCTGCCCGGGCTGCGCAAGCTGGACCTGCTGCGCCGCAGCGGCTTCTTCGGCCGCATGCTCAGCGTGCGCATCGACTTCGGCTACTGGGTCTTCGAGGGCGACCTGCAGCCCATCCAGCGCCCCAGCTGGAACTACCGCGCCGAGGACGGCGGCGGGATGATCCTGGACATGATGTGCCACTGGCGCTACGTGCTGGACAACCTGTTCGGCGAGGTGCAGTCCATCAGCTGCCTGGGCGCCACGCACATCGCCCAGCGCTGGGACGAGGCCGGCCGGCCCTACCCCTGCACCGCCGACGACGCCGCCTACGCCACGGCGCAGCTCAAGGGCCACGGCGGCGAGCCGGTGGTGGCGCAGCTGACGATGAGCTGGGCCACCAGGGTGCGCCGCGACGACCTCGTCACCTTCCATGTGGACGGCACGCATGGCTCGGCGGTGGCCGGGCTGCAGAGCTGCCGCGCCCAGAGCCGGGTGGCCACGCCGCGCCCGGTCTGGAACCCCGACGTGAAGCAGACCATGAACTTCTTCGAGCAGTGGCAGGAGGTGCCCGACACCCAGCCCTACGACAACGGCTTCAAGATCCAGTGGGAGGCCTTCATCCGCCATGTCGCCGAGGACGCGCCCTACCGCTGGACGCTGCCCGAGGGCGCCAAGGGCGTGCAGCTGGTCGAGGCCGCGCTGCAGAGCTGGAAGGAGCGGCGCTGGGTGGACGTCGAGCCGTTGGCGGTCTGACGATGTCGCTGCGCATCACCCTGCCCGCCGCCGACGGCACGCTGCAGCCCTACGCGCTGCACGGCGCCGCGGCGGCCTTCTCGCCGCCGCCTCCCGGCACCACCTTCAACCGCGTCGCCTACAGCGCGGCGCATGTGGTGGCCGACGCGCGCGCCGCCGTCGACCCGGGGCTGCAGGCCACCATCGACTGGGACGCCACCATCGCCTACCGCCAGCGCCTGTGGCGCCTGGGCCTGGGCGTGGCCGAGGCCATGGACACGGCGCAGCGCGGCATGGGGCTGGACTGGCCCAGCTCGCTGGCGCTGATCCGGCGCAGCCTGGACGCGGCACGCGACTTCCCCGGCGCGCGCATCGCCAGCGGCTGCGGCACCGACCACCTGGCGCCGGACGAGGCGAGGAGCGTCGACGACGTGATCCGTGCCTACGAGCTGCAGATGGAAGCCATCGAGAAGCTCGGCGGCCGGCTGATCCTGATGTGCAGCCGCGCCCTGGTGCGCGTGGCCCGCGGCCCGGCCGACTACGAGCGCGTCTACGACCGCCTGCTGCGCCAGGCGCGGCAGCCGGTGATCCTGCACTGGCTGGGCGAGATGTTCGACCCGGCGCTGGCCGGCTACTGGGGCAGCAGCGACACCGCGGCGGCGATGGACACGGTGCTGGGCGTCATCCGCGCCCATGCCGACAAGGTCGACGGCATCAAGATCTCGCTGCTGGACAAGGACCAGGAAGTCAAGATGCGCGCGGCACTGCCGACCCCAGGGGGCCCAGAGGGCCGGGGCGTGCGCATGTACACCGGCGACGACTTCAACTACGCCGAGCTGATCGCCGGCGACGGCCGGCGCCACAGCGACGCGCTGCTGGGCATCTTCGACGCCATCGCGCCGGCGGCCAGCGCGGCGCTGGCGGCGCTGGCCGCCGGCGACGCGGCGCGCTTCCACGCCATCCTGGCGCCCACGGTACCGCTGTCGCGCCACATCTTTGGTGCGCCCACGCGCTTCTACAAGACCGGCGTGGTCTTCATGGCCTGGCTCAACGGCCACCAGGACCACTTCGTGATGGTGGGCGGGCAACAGAGCACACGGTCGCTGGCGCACTTTGCCGAGCTGTTCCGCCTGGCCGACGCCGCCGGGCTGCTGGAGCAGCCCGAGCTGGCGGTGACGCGGATGAAGACGCTGCTGGCGCTGCATGGCGTCGATGGCTGAAGCGCTGGGCCAGCCCATGCGCGACTTCACGCAGGACCACCGCTGGCTGTCCGTCAACACCGCCACGGTGCGCCAGAGCCGCGGCCAGGACTGGCCGCTGGCGCAGATCCTGGACGCCTGCGCGGCGCGCGGCATCCGCGCCGTGTCGCCCTGGCGCGACCAGGTGCAGGCCGCCGGCCTGGCCGCCACGTCGCGGCAGCTGCGTGCGCTGGGCATCGAACTCTCCGGCTACTGCCGCGGCGGCATGTTCACCTATGGGTCCAAGGCCGAGCTGCAGGCCCTGGTCGACGACAACCGGCGCGCGCTGGACGAGGCCTGCGAGCTGGCCGCGCCCTGCCTGGTGCTGGTGGTGGGCGGCCTGCCCGGCGCGCTGGCCGGTGCGCCCGCGCACAAGGACCTGGGCGCTGCGCGTGCCCAGGTGGCCGAGGGCATCGAATGGCTGCTGGGCGAGGCGCGCGCGCGACGCATGCCGCTGGCCATCGAGCCGCTGCACCCGATGTATGCCGCCGACCGCGCCTGCGTCAACACGCTGGCCCAGGCGCTGGACCTGTGCGACGCGCTGGACCCGGGCCGCAGCGGCGCGCTGGGCGTGGCCGTCGACCTGTACCACGTCTGGTGGGACCCGCAGCTGGCGGCGCAGATCGAGCGCGCCGGCCAGGCCGGCCGGCTGCTGGCCTACCACGTGTGCGACTGGCGCCTGCCCACGCGCGACCTGCTGCTGGACCGCGGCATGCCGGGCGACGGCGTGATCGACCTGCGCGGCGCGCGCGCGCTGGTCGAGGCCCAGGGTTATGCCGGCTACGCCGAGGTCGAGGTCTTCTCGGCCCGGGACTGGTGGCAGCGCGACGGCGGCGATACGCTGGACTCCTGCATCGAGCGCCACCGGCGCTGCGTCTGACCCGGCGGCCGGCGCGGGCCCCGGCAGCGCGGCGGATCAGGCCGGCTGCGCCAGCGCCGCCGTGCGCCGCACCTTGCGCACGCTGAAGGCGGTGGCGATCAGCACCGCCTGCAGCGCCGCCAGCAGCAGCCACACCGCCGCCGGCTGGCGCGCGTCCATCAGCGGGCCGGCCAGCAGGGGCACCGCCGCCTGGCCGATGTCCAGCCCCGAGTAGACGACGCCGTAGACGCGGCCGGTGGCGTTGTCCGGCGCCGAGCGCTTGACGATCAGGTCGCGCGAGGGCCCGGCCACGCCGGCGGCCACGCCCATCACGCCGAACAGCAGCGGCACCAGCGCCGCCGGCACCGCCAGCAGCGCCATCGCCACCGCCACGCCGGCGGCCACGCCGAAGCCCGCGCCGACCACCTTCTCGCAGCGCGCCGGGTTGGCCGCCAGGAAGCCGCCCACCACCATGCCGGCGGCGGCGGCGAACATGTAGATCGTCAGGCACATCGCCGCCGCCGGTGCCGGCACGCCGTGCAGCAGCCTGGCGGCCTCGGTGGCGAAGGTCTGCACCACCGACAGCGCGCCGGCGTAGAAGAAGAAGAAGGCGAAGCACATCCACACCGCCGGGATGCGCAGGAAGGCGAAGCTGCCCTCCACCGCCTGCCCGGCCACGGCGGGTGCGGCCGGCAACGGCTTCACGTCCAGCGCCTCGCGCCGCCACAGCAGCAGCGCCAGCACGGCGAACACCGCTACCGCGGCGCACACCAGTGCCACGCGCCAGCCGGCCAGCAGGGTCACCGGCACCAGCAGCGCCGGCGCCAGGCCCCAGCCCAGGCTGCCGGTGATGCCGTGCACGCTGTAGGCATGGCCGATGCGCTGCTTGGCCACCGTGCGGTTCAGGATCGTGTAGTCGGCCGGGTGGAACACGCCGTTGCCGATGCCCGCCACCACGCTCCAGGCGGCCAGCGCGCCGTAGCTGTGGCTGCTGGCGTAGCCCAGCGCCGAGACACCCAGCAGCGCCAGGCCGGCGAACAGCACCGGCCGCGCGCCGAAGCGGTCGACCCAGAAGCCGGCCGCCGTCTGCACCGCGCAGGAGACGACGAAGAAGATCGTCATCAGGAAGCCCAGCTCGGCGTAGCCCACGCCCAGCGCGTCCTTCAGCCACGGGAACAGCGGCGCCAGGAACAGCTGGCTGAAGTGGCTGATGCCATGCGCGGCGCCGACGAGGCCGATGACCTCGGCGTCGCGGCGCCAGCCGGGAGCGGCGGGGGCGGTGGTGTCCATGGCGGCACTCTAGGCGCGGCGGCAACGGCAGGGTTACGATAGCCGGTCAACTTCTGTCGAGGATCGGCCAAGGCCGACCGCCGCCGATGCCACGCCGTTCCGCCCCCCCCGGGGCCCATGCCGCCACGCTGCCGCCCCGGCTGCAGCCGGCCGACGCCGGCCTGCACGTGCCCACCGCGGCGCGGCCGGTGCGCGCCAAGGCTCGCCAGCTGGGCGCCGACACCGAGATCCAGCCCCACCACCACCCCTGGGCCCAGGTGGCGGTGGCCGTCACCGGCGCCGCCCGCATCGCCGCCGGCGGTGCCACCTACCTGGTGCCGGCGTCGCGCGCGATCTGGATCCCGGCCGGCGTCGAGCATGTGGTCAGCGGGGTCGAGGCCTCCGAGCTGCGCACGCTGTACCTGCACCAGGACGCCGCGGCGCCGGGGCCCGGTGTGGCAGCGGACGCGGCGGCGCCCTGGCGCAGCTGCCGCGTGCTCGAGGTCTCGCCGCTGCTGCGCGAGCTGGTGCTGCAGCTCACCGTGCTGGGCGACGACGCCGACCCCGCGCCGCCGGCCGAGGCGCTGGCGCGCGAGCGCCGGCTGGGCGATCTGGTGCTGGACGAGCTGCGCCGCGCCGCGCCGCTGCCGCTGGGCGTGCCGCTGCCGCGCGACAAGCGCCTGCGCGCACTGTGCCAGGCCGTCATCGCCGAGCCCACGCGCCACGCCACGCTGGCCGGCTGGGCGCGCGAAGCCGGCGCCAGCGAGCGCACCGTGGCCCGGCTGTTCCGCGAGCAGCTGGCCACCCACTTCAGCGCCTGGCGCGAGCAGGTGCTGCTGGCCCGTGCCGCCACGCTGGCCGCGCAGGGCCGGCCGATGGGCGTGATCGCCGCCGAGCTGGGCTACGCCAGCGCCAGCGCCTTCGGCGCGATGGTTCGCCGCGCCGTCGGTGCCCCGCCGGGGCGCTTCTTTGCGGGCGGCTGAACGCGGCATGCGGCAGTGCCAGCGACGAGCCGATCGGGCGCCGGTTTCCGGGCCGCTGGAAATCGCCGCGGCAGCGGCGCGCGCCGGGGCGCGCAGGGCCGCGGCCTCGCCGTGGCGGCCGAGGTGCCTGCCGGGCAAGCTGCGTTCGGCGGCGGCATGCTGAGGGTACATTGACCGGGATGTCCGGCCTCCCCCTCCCCGCCACTCCGGCGCCGTCGCTGGCCGGGCTGGAAGCCTGCGGGCTGGCGCTGGCGCGCATCGACGCCGTGGGGCGGCTGGCGTGGTGCAGCACGGCCTTCCGCGACGCCCTGGGGCCGCTGGACGGCACGCAAGCCGGCCTGGGTGGCCGGCTCGATGCCGCGCAGTGCGCAGCGCTGTGGGCGGGCCGAGGCGTGGACCTGGCCGGCGCAGGCAGCACCGGCTGGCGGCTGCAGGCCGGCGCCGCCGACGGCGGGCTGCGCTGGCTGGCCCTGCAACCTCTGGCGGGCGCCGCGACGCCGTCCGACCGGTTGCAGCAGCGGCTGGACGCGATCCAGGGCTTCGGCCGCATCGGCTACTTCGAGCGCGACGCCGTCACCGGCCAGGGCTGGTGGGATGCGCACATGTACCGGATCTGGGGCATGCCGCCGCCCGACCCGCAGGCGCCGTCGCCGCCCTACGACCAGACCGCGGCGCTGATCCACCCCGAGGACCGCGTGCCCGGCGCCTACGCGCGCAGCCTGCAGACGGCGGGCCCGCATGAGTCGCACATCCGCATCCGCCGCCAGGACGGCAGCTGGCGCCGCGTGCATGCACAGTGGCGCGTGCTGGTGGATGCGCAGGGGCGGCCGCAGCGCGTGGTGGGCGTGCACACCGACGACACCGAGACCTACGAGCTGGCGCAGCGCGCAGCACAGATGGGCCAGGAGCTGGAGGCGGCGCTGGCCTTCGGCCAGATCGGCACCTGGCGCCAGGCCCTGAACCAGCGCCTGTGGCAGCTGGACGCACGCGCCGCACGCATGATGGGCCTGGACCCCAGCCACGACCGGCTGCGCATGGCGCCGCTGCGCCGCCGCGTGCACCCCGACGACCGCCGCCTGCTGGCCCGTGCCTACCGCGTGGCGCTGGCCGGCCAGGACCCCGGCGAGGCCACGCTGCGCTTCCAGCTGCCCGACGGCAGCTGGCGCCACCTGCTGACGCGGCTGGTGCTGCGCCGCGACGAAGGCGGCCGGGCTGCGGGTTTTCTCGGCGTGATGGCCGACGTCAGCCAGCTGCTCGAGCAGACCCGCCGCCGCCACGAGACCGACAGCCGCATCGCCCTGGCGCAATCGGCGCTGGGCCTGGGCATCTGGCATGGCGTGGCCGGCGAGGACGGCGCCTGGTGGGACCGGCAGATGTTCCGCCTGCGCGGCGTCGACGCCGAGCCACGCACCGTGCAGCGTGCCGAGGCCGTGGGCTACCTGCACCCGGACGACCGCCACCTGCTGCAGCAGGCCCACCGCACGCTGGACAGCGCGGCGCGGCCCGAGGGCTGGCGGCTGGAGTACCGCGTGGTCTGGCCGGACGGCAGCGTGCGCTGGCTGGCCTCGCGCTCGCAGGTGGTGCCGGGCAAGACCAGCGGCACGCACGACCACTTCGGCGTCAACTGGGACGTCACCGACGCCCACCTGGCCGCCGAGGCGCTGCGCGCCAGCGAGCGGGCGCAGGCCGAGAGCCGCGCCAAGTCGCTGCTGCTGTCGCGCACCAGCCATGAGCTGCGCACGCCGATGAACGCCGTGCTGGGCTTCACCGAGCTGCTGCTGGGCAACCCACAAGCCACGCCCGAGGTGCGCGCCCGCTGGCTGCGGCTCATCCACGAGGCCGGCGAGCACCTGCTGGTGCTGATCGACGACGTGCTGGACCTGGCGCGCGCCGACGCCGGCGCGCTGCGCGTCCAGCGCCAGCCCGTGGACCTGGGGGCGCTGGCCGCATCGACGCTGCCGCTGATGAACGCCGCGGCACAGGCGCGCCAGGTCAGCGTCGCGCAGGAAGGCGACTGGGCGCCGCCAGCCCTGGGTGACCCGGTGCGGCTGCGCCAGGTGCTGTTGAACCTGCTGTCCAACGCCATCAAGTACAACCACCGCGGCGGCCGGGTCTGGCTGCGTTGCCGGCGCGACGGGGCCCAGGTCGAGCTCGAGGTCGCCGACAGCGGCCCCGGCCTGGACGCCGACCAGCAGCGCGAGCTGTTCAAGCCCTTCAACCGCCTGGGCGCCGAGCACGGCAGTGTCGAGGGCACCGGCATCGGCCTGGCCATCACGCGCTCGCTGGTGGAGAGCATGGGAGGCACGATCGCGGTCCACAGCCGGCCGGGCGCCGGCTGCAGCTTCCGCATCCGGCTCGAATGGGCGCGCGACGCCACGCCGGCCGATGCCGGGGCCGCCGAGCCTGCCGCGCAGGCCCCGTCGGCGCCCGCGCCAACGGCCCTGGCCCCGGCGCCGCACGCCGGCAAGCCGGCCCCGGCCCGCGTGCTGTACATCGAGGACAACCGCGTCAACGCGATGCTGGTCGACGAGCTGCTGCGCGACCAGCCGGACCTGGAGCTGCGCATCGCCGCCGACGGCCGCGAAGGCCTGGAGCTGGCCGCCAGCTGGTTGCCACGCATCGCGCTGATCGACATCCAGCTGCCCGACATCGATGGCCGCGAAGTGCTGCGGCGCCTGCGCGCCGACCCGGCGACGCGCGACATCGTCTGCATCGCCTTGTCGGCCGATGCCGTGCAGCTGCAGGCCAACCCCGACGGGGTCGCCGGCTTCGACGACTTCTGGACCAAGCCCATCCGCCTGGCCGGCTTCGTCGGCGGGCTGCGCGACTGGCTGGCGCGCTAGCTGCGCCGCAGGGGCATGGCCGGCCGGCACATGGCCCGCCGGCGGCCCGGGCACCCGCCAGCGTCTAACATGCCGGGCATGGACGTCAGTCGCCCCTTCGTCTTCACGCGCCCCGACGCCGCCGGCCGCCTGGACACGGCGCAGGCCTGGGCGCGCGTGCCGCCGGCGCTGCCCAAGGCCCAGCGCGATGTGTTGTTCGAGCGTGCCCGCACCCTGCTGCAGCAGCGCGGCGCCGTGCTCGTCGCCCACTACTACGTCGACGGCGACCTGCAGGACCTGGCACTGGCCACCGGCGGCATCGTCGCCGACTCGCTGGAGATGGCGCGCTTCGGCCGCGACCACGCCGCCCAGACCCTGGTGGTGGCCGGCGTGCGCTTCATGGGCGAGACGGCCAAGATCCTGTCGCCGGCCAAGACCGTGCTGATGCCCGACCTGGAGGCCACCTGCTCGCTGGACCTGGGCTGCCCGCCCGAGCAGTTCGCCGCCTTCTGCGACGCCCACCCCGAGCGCGAGGTGGTCGTCTACGCCAACACCAGCGCCGCGGTGAAGGCGCGCGCCGACTGGATGGTCACCAGCAGCTGCGCACTGGCCATCGTCGGCCACCTGCACGCGCAGGGCAGGAAGATCCTGTGGGCGCCCGACCGCCACCTGGGCCGCTACATCCAGGAGCAGACCGGCGCCGACATGCTGCTGTGGCAGGGCGCCTGCATCGTGCACGACGAGTTCAAGGGCCTGGAGCTGGAGCTGCTGCGCCGCGAGCACCCCGACGCGCAGGTGCTGGTGCACCCCGAGTCGCCGCAGGCCGTGGTGGCGCAGGCCGACGTGGTGGGCTCGACGACGCAGATCCTGGACGCCGTGGTCAAGGGCCGCGCCGACACCTACATCATCGCCACCGACAACGGCCTGATGCACCGCATGCGCCAGCTGGCGCCGGGCAAGACGCTGATCGAAGCGCCCACCGCCGGGCGCAGCGCCACCTGCAAGAGCTGCGCGCATTGCCCGTGGATGGCGATGAACGTGCTGCAGGGCGTGGTCGACTGCCTGGAGCGCGGCAGCGGCGAGATCCTCGTGCCCGAGCCCGTCCGCAGCCAGGCCCATGGCTGCATAGACCGCATGCTTCACTTCGTGCGCCGCCATCCGCAGGCGCTGCAGCGCGGCGGCCCCGTGCCCCACATCGGCACCGCCTGAGGCCATGCAGCCGATGCAGGCGACACGCCAGGCCGAGCACAACGAGACGCTGGAGCAGGCCCGCGCGCGCAACATCCGCGATGCGCTGGCCGAGGACATCGGCCGCGGCGACTGGACCGGCATGCTGGTGCCCGCCGGGCAGCGTGTGTCGGCCCGCGTGCTGGCGCGCGAGCGCGCCGTGCTGTGCGGCCGCGATTGGTTCGACGGCGTGCTGCGCGCGCTGGACCCGGCCGCCGAACTCGACTGGTTGGTGGCCGAGGGCGGCTGGACCGAGCCCGGCGGCGCCGTCGTCACGATCCGCGCCGAGGCGCGCGCGCTGCTGGCCGCCGAGCGCTCGGCGCTGAACTTCCTGCAGCTGCTGTCGGCCACGGCCACGGCCACGCGGCGCCATGTCGACGCGGTGGCCGGCGCCTCGCCGCTGCCCCAGGGCTGCGCCATCCTCGACACACGCAAGACCCTGCCCGGCCTGCGCCAGGCGCAGAAGTACGCCGTGCGCGTGGGCGGCGGGCACAACCAGCGCCTGGCGCTGTGGCACGGCATCCTGATCAAGGAGAACCACATCGCCGCCGCCGGCGGCATCGCGCCGGTGCTGGCCGCCGCGGCGGCGCTGGGCGCCGGCGTCGAGGTGCAGATCGAGGTCGAGACCCTGGACCAGCTGCGCGAGGCGCTGGCCGCCGGCGCCACCAGCGTGATGCTGGACAACTTCGACCTGGACCGGATGCGCGAGGCGGTGGCCGTCAACGCCGGCTGTGCCGAGCTCGAGGTCTCGGGCGGCGTGCAGCTGCAGGACCTGCGCGCCATCGCCGCCACCGGCGTGCACCGCATCTCCATCGGCGCACTGACCAAGGACGTGCGCGCCGTGGACTTTTCACTGCGCCTGGCCGACGCCCTCTGACAGCATCGCGGGCTTCAGCGCAGGGCCCCAGCGGCCGATAAGCACCCGTGGCCCGGATGCAGGGCCGGAGCAAGCCCATGAGCGTCGACTTCACCTCCGTCCGCAACCACAACGAACGCGCCGTCTACGCCGCGGTGATGCAGCAGGTCGAGCAGTTCCCGGCGATGGCCGAGCAGCCCGAGCTGCTCGCCGACGTGGCCTGCGTCGCGCTCAACCGGCTGCCGGCCCGCTACATCCGCCACGAGGTGGACCTGGCCTTCTACCTCAGCGAACGCGAGCGCAGCGAGAGCGAGCGGCAGATCCACAGCGCCGTCGAGTACGCCTTCGGCTTCGTGCAGGCGCGCACGGCCATGCGCGCCCGTGGCTGAGCCGCCGGCGCCGGCCGGCGAGGCCGCACTGCCGGTCGGCCCGGCGCTGCTGGCCCATGCCTGGGAGCGCTGCTACGTCGATGCCGTCGAGGGCCTGGCCGCGGGCCGGCGCCTGAGCCAGTCGGCCGACCCGGCCCTGGCCGCCGCAGGCTGGCTGCACGTGGCGCTGGGCGAGGTGCGCGCCGGCGACGCCGAGCTCGCCGAGGACGCGCTGCACCGCGCCTGCGCCGGGCTGGACCGGGCCGGCGACCGCACGCTGCGCGCGCTGTGCGACGACATCGCCGCCGTGCTGCACCGCCGCCGCGGCGACATGGCCGCCGCCGAGGCCAGCCACGACGCGGCCGCCGCGCGCTGCGCGCTGCAGCCCGATCCGGTGCTGCGCTTCATCGCGCACAACGCGCGCGGCATCACGGCCAAGCTGGCCGGGCACTTCGACGACGCCCTGCACCACGCGCATGCCGCCGCCGAGGCGGCCGAGGAGTCGGGCCTGGTCGGCCCGCGGCTCACGGCCCAGGTCAACCTGGGCAGCCTGCACCAGGACGTCTACAACTTCGACGACGCGCTGGACTACACCGAGGAGGCCCTGCGCCTGGGCCGCCAGGCCGGCGCCCGGGCCAGCGTGGGCGTGGCGGCGAACAACCTGGTCATCATCCACCACGCGCTGGGCCAGCCCGGGCGCGCGCGCGAGATCGCCTGCTTCCTCGGCGAGGCGGTGACCGAGCTGCCGCCCGGCGGGCCCGAGCGCTACGTGCTGGCGCGCGCGCTGGGCCACCTGTCGGCCGGCGAGTACGGCACCGCCGAAGCGCTGCTGGCCCATGGTGCCGTCAACGCCGTGCTCGATGGCGATGCGGTGATGATGTGGGCCTGGTTGAAGGCGCGCTGCCGCCTGGCCGCCGGCGATGCCGTCGCGGCACGCGACCTGGGCCAGCGCACGCTGGCCGAGCGCCAGCGCGAGCGCCGCATCGACCCGCCCTTCGACCAGCTGGAACTGCTGCGCGCCACCGCCGACGCCTGCGAGGCGCTGGGCGACCACCGTGGCGCGCTGGCCCATGTGCGCCAGGCCCATCTGGTGTTCCAGCAGCTGGTGGGGCGCAGCGCCCGCGCACGCTGCGTGGCGCTGCAGGTGCAGCACCAGCTGGCCCAGGCGCGGCGCGAGCGCGACCAGGCGCTGCACTCGCAGCGCAGCGCGCAGGACGAGCACCGCCGCGTCGTCGACCTCAACGCCCAGCTGCAGGCGCAGATCGCCCAGACCGAGCTGCTGCACGCGCAGCTGCGCGAGCAGGCGCTGCGCGACGCCCTGACCGGCCTGCACAACCGCCGCTACCTGTTCGAGATGGCGCCGGGCCTGCTGGAGCTGGCGCGCCGCCAGGGCGGCAGCCTGGCCGTGGTGCTGCTGGACCTGGACCACTTCAAGCTGATCAACGACACCCACGGCCATGGCGCCGGCGATGCCGTGCTGCAGCGCTTCGCGGCGCTGCTGCAGCAACACCTGCGGCGCGGCGACGTGGTGTGCCGCTATGGCGGCGAGGAGTTCGTCGCGGTGATGCCCGACATCGACGCCGCCGGCGCCGAGGCGCTGCTCAACCGACTGCTCGAGGCCTGCCAGCAGGTGCCCCACGACGCCGGGCGACGGCGCCTGCCGCGCGCCAGCTTCTCGGCCGGCGTGTCGCTGTTTCCGGCCGACGGCCACACGCTGGAGCTGCTGCTGTCGCGCGCCGACCGCGCGCTGTATGCGGCCAAGCACCAGGGGCGGGCGCGCGTGGAGCGGGCGCGCAGCAGCGGCTTCACGAGTTTCAGTTAGCCCCCAAGCTCGCTAGCGCTCGCTACCCCCAGGGCCACGAAGGGGCCCTTCGGTCCCTTGGGGCCGCTCCGCTTCGGGCCGGCGAAGCCGAGTCCGTGAGCCCCCAACCTCGCTGGCGCTCGGTGCCCCCCAAGGGGGCCGCTCGCATCGGGCCGGCAGAGCCGGACCCTCGCTTCTGCTTGATTGGGCCGCGGCGGGGCTCAGGCCCTCTCGTCGGGGCGCGCGGCGCCGCTGCGCGCGGGGCGGGTCAGCACGGTGGGGAAGCTCACCGGCAGCGGCGCCGGGAAGTCGCGGCTGTAGTGCAGGCCGCGGCTCTCGTGGCGGTGCAGCGCCGAGCGCACGATCAGCTCGGCGCACTCGACCAGGTTGCGCAGCTCCAGCAGGTCGCGGTTGACGCGGAAGTTGGCGTAGTAGTCGTCGATCTCGCCGCGCAGCAGCCGGATGCGGTGCAGCGCGCGCTCCAGCCGCTTGGTGGTGCGCACGATGCCCACGTAGTTCCACATCAGCAGCCGCAGCTCGTCCCAGTTGTGGCTGATCACCACCTGCTCATCGGCATCCTCCACCTGGCTCTCGTCCCAGTCGGGCAACGGCATGCCGGGCAGCGGCGGCTCGGCGAGCAGCCGCGCGGCGCAGCTGCGGCCCAGCACCACGCACTCCAGCAGCGAGTTGCTGGCCAGGCGGTTGGCGCCATGCAGGCCGGTGTAGGTGGCCTCGCCCACGGCGTACAGCCCGGGCAGGTCGGTGCGGCCGTCGAGGTCGGTGACGATGCCGCCGCAGGTGTAGTGCGCCGCCGGCACCACCGGGATGGGCTGGCGCGCGATGTCGATGCCCAGCTGCCCGCAGCGCGCATGGATGGTGGGGAAATGCTCGCGCAGAAAGGCCTCGCCCTTCGCGGCGACGATGGGCCGCGCGTCCAGCCAGACATGGTCCAGGCCGTAGCGCTTCATCTCGAAGTCGATGGCGCGGGCGACGATGTCGCGCGGCGCCAGCTCGCCGCGCGGGTCGTGCTCGGCCATGAAGCGACGGCCGCCGCCGGCGCCGGGCAGGGTCAGGTGCGCCCCTTCGCCGCGCAGGGCCTCGGTGAGCAGGAAGCTGCGCTCCTGCGGGTGGTACAGGCAGGTCGGGTGGAACTGGATGAACTCCATGTTGCCCACCCGGCAGCCGGCGCGCCAGGCCATCGCGATGCCGTCGCCGGTGGCGGTGTCGGGGTTGCTGGTGTAGCGGTAGACCTTGCCCACGCCGCCGCTGGCCAGCACCACGGCGCCAGCCAGGGTCTCGACGCGGCCGGCGGCGATGTCCAGCGCGTAGACGCCATGGCAGCGCGGCGGCTCGTCGCGCCTGAGGTGGCGCGAGGTCACCAGGTCCACCGCCATCCAGCGCTCGCGCAGCGTGATGTTCGGGTGCGCGCGCGCGCGCTTGAGCAGGGCGTCGTGGATGGCGCGGCCGGTGGCGTCGGCGGCGTGCGCGATGCGTCGCACCGCGTGGCCGCCTTCGCGCGTGAGGTGCAGGCCCAGCGGGCCGCCGGGGTCGGGCGAGAAGGGCACGCCGGCGTCGACCAGCCACTGCACGGCGGCCCGGCTGTGCTCGGCGATGTAGCGCGCCGTGTGTTCGTCGACCAGTCCGGCGCCGGCGTCCTGCGTGTCGCGCACATGCGAGGCCACGCTGTCGTCCTCGCCCAGCACGCCGACGATGCCGCCCTGGGCCCAGGCTGTGGCACCCTCGTCCAGGCCGCGCTTGGCCAGCACCGTCACCGGCCGCTCGCGCGCCAGCTCCAGCGCCACCGTCAGCCCGGCCAGGCCCGCGCCGACGACGACCACGGCCTGCGGCGCTGCGGGGGAAGGGGTCATGCCGGGCTCGTCCAGGGCTGTGGGGGCGGCTCATTCTAGGGACCCGCCCGCGACCGCGGGGCCGGCCGCGCCGCGCGACCGGCCTATGATGGTCCGGCACCCATGACTGCCGCCCTGCCCCCACGCAGGCCCGTGCCGGCCCTGCCGGACGATCTCGACGACGGGCCCATGACCCAGCTGCTGGTCGACGAGGACTACCTCGGCGAGGACCAGCACGATGTGGGTCGGCGCGTGGCCGACGACCGCGTCGAGCTGTTCGTCGACCTGGATGCGGCGCACTCGCTGCGCGACGAATTCGTGCGCCTAGCCCCGCGCGCCATCGTGCTGCACGACGTCGGCGTCGACGCCTCGCTGCGCCTGCTGGGGGGCCTGTCGGGTGCCGCCGGCGCGCGGCCCCAGCTGCTGGTGCTGCGTCGCCGCGGTGGCGGCGCGCCGCTGGCCAGCCTGCCCTTCGTCGAACTGCACGACGAGGCGCAGCGCGCGGTGCGCGTCTACGCCACCGACCTGAACGCCGGCGGCCAGCTGCGCGCCGAGCTGTCGACCACGCTGCTGTCGGTGGCGCGGCTGGGCGTGCTGCTGGTCGGCGCGCTGCCGCCGCATGCGCTGGAGGCACGCCTGGCGCCGCTGCGCGTGGCGCTGCACCGCGGCCCCTGGGTCAACCGCGCGCTGCTGCTGCAGCCGATGGCGGCCAGCGTGGCGCTGGCCGCATCGGCCCGGCGGCTGACCGCCGGCACCGAGGTCGCCATCGACACGGCGCCGCTGGCCGCCCGGCCGCAGGACGCCTGGCGCCACATCGGAGCCGCCTGGTCGCGGCTCGAGGCCGGGATGGCGGCCAGCGCCGAGCCGGTGCGGCAGGCGCCGGAACCGGCCGCGCCGCCCGCGTCGCGCGCCGAGTTTCCCGGGGCGGCGCTGGCCGGCCGGTCCGAGGCAGCGCCCGGCCCCGACGCGGCGCAGCCCTGGAGCGGGCCGCGGGCAGCGCCGGTCGACCCGGGCACGCCGCGCTGGCAGGCCTTCGTCGACCGGGCCGCCCTGGTCGACGGCCTGCAGGCCTGCTGCGTGTTCGAGCTGCACGGCGCGCGGCCGCTGGCCTCGCGCGCCGGCCTGCACGCGGCCACGCGCCTGGCGCGCGAAGGCACGGCGCTGCTGGCGGCATTGCGCGGCCTGGCCGTCGAGACCGGCGATGCGCCGCTGCTGATGCAGATCGGCCAGCAGCAGCTGCTGCTGGGCGGCCTGCCCCAGCAACCCGGCGTGGCGGCGCTGATGCTGCTGGCCGAGGGCGCAGACATGGCCCGGGCGCGCGCCATGCTGCGCGGCGGCTGAGCCGTTCGCGGCGTCTCAGGACTGGGCGACGAAGACCGCGAACCAGGCTTGCGCGTCGGTCCAGCGACGGCTGGTCCTGAAGCCCGCGTCGCGCAACAGCGCGGCGAAGTCGTCGGCGCGGTACTTGTACGAGTTCTCGGTGTGGATGCGCTCGCCGGCGGCGAAGCGCCGCTCGGCGCCGGGCCAGCGCACCGTCAGCTCGCGCCGTGCCTGCAGGTGCATCTCGATGCGCGACGCGGCCGGCTCGAAGAAGGCCACATGGGCCCAGTCGGCGATGTCGAAGTCGGCGCCCAGCAGTGCATTGGCGCGGCGCAGCAGGTTCAGGTTGAAGGCCGCGGTGACGCCCAGCGCGTCGTCGTAGGCGGCGTCCAGCACGGCGTGGTCCTTGACCAGGTCGACGCCGATCACCAGCGCGCCGCCGGCGCAGGCCGCGTGCACCTGGCGCAGGAAGGCCAGCGCCGCCTCGGGCGTGAAGTTGCCGATGCTGCTGCCCGGGTAGAACAGGGTGCGCGGCCCGCCGGGCACGGCCGCGTCGGGCAACTGCAGGCGGTTGGCGAAGTCCATCCCCAACCCGGTGATGGGCAGCGCCGGGTGCTCGCGCTGCAGCTGCGCCAGCACCTGGCGCAGGAAGTCGGCCGAGATGTCCACCGCCACGTACTCGCTGGGCGCGAAGGCGGGGAACAGCGACGCGGCCTTGGCGCAGTTGCCGGCGCCCAGGTCGACCAGCGGCCGGCCGGCGCTGGCCGCGGCCTGCGCCAGCTCGGCGGCGTGGCTGGCGAAGATCGCCGCCTCGGTGCGCGTGGGGTAGTACTCGGGCAGCTCGCAGATCGCGTCGAACAGCCGCGAGCCGAGCGCGTCGTAGAAGAACTTGGGCGCCACCGCCGCCGGCCGCGCCAGCAGCCCGGCGGCCAGCTCCTCGCGCGGCGCGGCGCCCTCGGGGCTGTGCAGTTGCACGAAGCGCGGCATGCGCAAGGGCGCGGGGGCATCCATCGCGGGGGACTCTAGCAGCGCGCCAGCCGCCCTGCAGCAACCCGTGTAAGGTGTCGGCCGCGGCTGCGACAGCGGCCCGTTGAAAAGCAACCCGGGCGCCTGGGCGCCCGCTTCAGGAGAGAGCCATGATCGACCTGTCCCCGTCGCGCACGCGCCGCGCGCTGATGGCCTGCGCCCTGCTGGCCTTCGGCACGCTCGCGCATGCGCAGCAGGTGTTCCGCGTCACCACCATCCCCGAGGAGGCCGCCACCGAGCAGGTGCGCAAGTTCACGCCGCTCGCCGCCTACCTCGAGAAGCGCCTCGGCATGAAGGTCGAGTTCACCCCGGTCAGCGACTACCCGGCGGCGGTCGAGACCCTGGTCAACAAGAAGGTCGACCTGGTCTGGTTCGGCGGCTTCACCTTCGTCCAGGCCAGCATCCGCTCGGGCGGCAAGATCGTGCCCATCGCCCAGCGCGAGGAGGACACCCGCTTCCAGTCGGTGTTCATCGCCAAGACCGACTCGGGCATCAAGAGCCTGGCCGACATGAAGGGCCGCCAGGTCTCGTTCGGCTCGCAGAGCAGCACCAGCGGCCACCTGATGCCGCGCAGCTTCCTGCTGCAGGCCAGGATCGACCCCGAGAAGGACTTCCGCCGCATCGCCTACTCGGGCGCGCACGACGCCACCATCGCCTCGGTGGTCAGCGGCAAGGTCGACGCCGCCGCCCTGGACATCACCGTGTGGCGCAAGTTCGTCAACGAGAACAAGGTCGACACCAAGGCCGTCGACGTGTTCTTCACCACCCCGCCCTACTTCAACTACAACTGGGCCGTGCATGCCGACATGCCGGCCGAGCTGCGCCAGCGCGTGCTCAAGGCCCTGCTCGACCTGGATCCGGCCACCCCCGAGGGCAAGGAGATCCTGGGCCTGAACCGGGCCACGCGCTACATCCCGACCACGGCGGACAACTACAAGGGCATCGAGGCCGCCGCGCGCAGCGCCGGGCTGCTGTGAAGCCGGCGCCGGCTGGCGCGCGGCTCGATCTCGACGCCGCCGGCGCGCTGCACCCCGCGGCGCGCCCGGGCTCGGCGCCGGCGCTGCAGCCGCTGACGCTGCACGTGGCCGCGGGCGAGCAGGTGGCGGTGATCGGGCCCTCCGGCGCCGGCAAGACCACGCTGCTGCAGATGCTGGCCTGCGCACTGCCGCCGACCCGGGGGCGGCTGCAGCTCGACGGCCAGGACCCCTGGCGCCTGCCGCGCACCCAGCTGCAGCGCCTGCGCGGCCATCTGTTCCTGGCCCCGCAGGTGCCGCCGCTGCCGCCGCGCCAGCGTGTGGTCACCGCGGTGCTGGCCGGCGCATTGCCGACGATGGGGCTGCTGGCCAGCCTGCGCTCGCTGGTCTATCCCCAGGACATCGCCGGCGCCTTCGCCGCGCTGGAGCACTTCGACCTGGCGGACAAGCTGTTCGATCGGGTGGACCGGCTCTCGGGCGGCGAGCGCCAGCGCGTGGGGCTGGCGCGCGCGTTGCTGTCGCCGGCGCGGCTGTGGCTGATCGACGAGCCGCTGTCGGCGCTGGACCCGACCCGCGCCGGCCAGGCCGTGTCGGCGCTGACCGGCGTGGCGCGCGAGCGCGGCGTCACGCTGGTGGCCACGCTGCACCAGGTGGACATGGCGCTGGCGCACTTCCCGCGCATCGTCGGGCTGCGCGACGGCGTCGCCGCCTTCGACCTGCCGACGCCGCGCGTCACGCCGCAGCTGCTCGACAACCTGTACGCGCAGCGCGATGGCGCCGGCGAGACGGCGGCGGCCGGCGCGCTGCCGGAGGCCCCCGCGGCGCCGGCGGCGATGCATTGCCGATGAGCAGCTCTGCCGCCCCGCAGCGCGACCCCGCCTGGGTCGGCCGGCTCTTCTGGAGCAGCGCCGCGCTGGTGCTGCTGTGGCCGCTGGCCGTGGCCACCGAGTTCCGCCCCTGGGTGCTGGTCGAGCCGCAGAACCTGAAGATCAGCGGCCAGTTCATCGCCAGCTTCTTCCCGCCGGTGGCCAACGCCGAGTTCCTCACGCTGGTGGCGCGCGAGACCTGGCGCACGGTGGCCATCGCCACCGCCGGCATGACGCTGGCGCTGCTGCTGGCGGTGCCGCTGACGCTGCTGGCCAGCTCGGCGCTGTCGCTGTCGGCGCTGTCGGGGCGCATGGCGCGGGCGCCGGCGCTGCTGCGCCGCGTGGTGCGCGTGCTGCTCATCGTGCTGCGCAGCGTGCCCGAGCTGGTCTGGGCGCTGGTCTTCGTGCGCGTGGTCGGCCTGGGGCCCACGGCCGGGGTGCTGGCCATCGCGCTGACCTACGCCGGCATGCTGGGCAAGGTCTACGCCGAGATCCTGGAAAGCGGCGAGGCCCACCCGGCGCAGACGCTGATGCGCAACGGCGCCGGCCGCCTGCAGGCGCTGGCCTACGGGCTGCTGCCGCAGAACGCCGCCGAGCTCACCAGCTACACCGTCTACCGCTGGGAATGTGCCATCCGCAGCTCGGTGGTGCTCGGCTTCGTCGGCGCCGGCGGCCTCGGCCAGCAGCTGGACAACTCGATGAAGATGTTCAACGGCGGCGAGGTGGCGACCATGCTGCTGGTGTTCATCGCGCTGGTGGCGCTGGCCGACCGCGTCAGCGCCGGGCTGCGCAAGGCCCTGGGGTGAGCATGCGCCGCAGCGCCGCCAACACCCCGTACAAGCTGCCGCCGCCGCTGTTCGACGCGCGCTGCCGCGCCTGCTGGTTCATCGCCGCGCTGGGGCTGCTGGTGGGCCTGAGCTTCTGGACCCTGGACCTGCAGTGGGGCCAGTTCCTGTCGCTGGAGGCAGCGCGCAGCATGGGCCGCTTCGTCGGCGAGTTCTTCCCGCCCGACCTGAGCCCGGCCTTCCTGCGCAAGGTGGGCTGGGGCGCGCTGGAGACGCTGGCGATGTCGGCGCTGGGCACGCTGATGGCCGCGGTGGCCGGGCTGGCGCTGGCGCTGCCGGCCAGCCGGCTGCTGCCGGGCCAGCGCGCCTGGGCGCGCAGCCCCACGCGCTGGCTGCTCAACGCGCTGCGCGCCATCCCCGAGCTGGTCTGGGCGGCGCTGCTGCTGATCTCGGCCGGCCTGGGCCCCATGGCCGGCACGCTGGCGCTGGCGCTGCACACCACCGGGGTGCTCGGGCGGCTGTTCGCCGAGGCGCTGGAGAACGCAGCGCCCGGCCCGGCCCAGGCGCTGCGCACCCAGGGCGTGGGCACGCTGCGCGTGGTCGCCTACGCCACCCTGCCCCAGGTGCTGCCGCAGCTGCTCAGCTACACGCTGTACCGCTGGGAGAACAACATCCGCGCCGCTGCCGTGCTGGGCGTGGTCGGCGCCGGCGGCCTGGGGCAGCTGTTGTCCTTCCACCTGGGCCTGTTCCACATGGGCAAGACCTGCACCATCCTGGCGGCGATGCTGGCCCTGGTGGCGCTGGTCGACGCGGCCAGCTTCGCGTCGCGGCGGGCGCTGACGCGCTGAAGCCGGCGGGTCGCAGCGGGCGGCGTTGAAGAAAGGGCGACGGCCAGCCGTAAGCCCCTTGGCGGCCGCCCGCCGCCCGCGCAACCGAAGCCCGGTCGGCTGCGTAAGACAGCCGCCACAATCCGCGACCGCCTCCCCATGCCCCCTGCCTACCGCGTCCCTCCCCTGCCGCGCAGCGAAGCAGGCCAGCGTCTGCGCTGGCTGCTGCTGGCGCTGCCGCTGCTGGCCGCCGCCGGCTGGTGGGTCGGCCAGGCCCTGCCCGACGCCGCCACGCTGCGCGCCCACCGGGGCTCGCTGCTGGCGCTGCAGGCCGGCGCACCCTGGGTCTTTGCCGCCGGCTACGCGGCCCTGTTCGTGCTGTGGTCGGCCCTGGCGCTGCCCGGCTGCAGCCTGCTGGCCCTTGCCGCCGGCCTGTGCTGGGGCACGGCCGCCGGCACGCTGATCGTCACGCTGGCAGCCAGCGCCGGTGCCACGCTGGCTTTCCTGGCCGCGCGGCACTGGGCCCGCGACGCCGTGCACCGCCGCTGGGGCAGCCGGCTGGCGGCGCTGGACGCCGGGCTGGCGCGCGACGGCGCCTGGTGGCTGTTGTCGCTGCGCCTGCTGCCGCTGATCCCCTACCCGGTGCTGAACCCGCTGATGGGCCTGACCGGCATGGGCACGGCGCGCTTCTTCTGGGTCAGCGCGCTGGGCATGGCCGCCGGCAGTGCCGTCTACGTGCACGCCGGCACGCTGCTGCACGAGCCCGCGGGGGGCTCGCTGGGGCCGGCGCTGGCCGGCCTGGGCGCGCTGGCGCTGCTACCACTGGGCGCGCGCGCGCTGCTGCGCCGCCGCGCCGGGGCCCGCGCGTGAGCGCCCGGCCCTGCCTGGGCCGGCCGCGCGTCGGCCTGCTCTTCAACTTCGACTGGGACCAGCTGGCCCATGCCCGGCATGCCGGCGCGTACCGGTTCGACAGCGCCGGCTTCGACCTGTTCAGCTTCCCGTCCAACCTGCGCCTGGCCGGCTTCGACCTGCAGCGCTTCGCCGACGCCCAGGCGCGGCGCGGCCGCCGCCGCGGCTGGGCCGGCGTGCTGTCGCAGCACGAGCAGTTCGGCGCGCTGGCCGCGGCGCTGGTGGCCGAGCGCCTGGGCCTGCCCGGCCCGCGGCCCGAGGCCATCATCGCCGCCCAGCACAAGCTGCATGCCCGCCGCGTGCTGCAGCAGGTGGCGCCCGAGGCCAACCTGGGCTTCGCCGAGCTGCAGGCCGAGTACGGCGGCGAGATCCCGCCCGACCTGCGCTACCCGGCATACGTGAAGCCGGTGAAGGCGGCGTTCTCGGTGCTGGCACGCCGCGTGGCCAGCCGCGACGAACTCGTCAGCCACACCCGCTTCGCGCCCTTCGAGCGCTGGATCATCCGCCGCCTGGTCGAGCCCTTCGACCGCATCGCCCGTGCGCGCCTGCCGCAGGCCGGCAGCGCCCACCGGATGCTGCTGGAGGACCCGCTGCCGCCGGCCACCCCGCAGTACAACCTCGACGGCTGGGTCCGGCGCGGCCGCGCGCAGGCGCTGGGCGTGGTCGACGCGGTGATGGTGCCCGGCACCCAGGCCTTCCTGCGCTGGCAGCTGCCCAGCGCGCTGCCGGCGGCGGTGCAGGCACGCGCGCTGGACGTCGCGCAGCGCTTCCTGGCCGCCATCGGCTTCGACCACGGCTTCTTCAACATGGAGTTCTTCCATGACCCGGCGACCGACCGGCTGACCGTGATCGAGTTCAACCCGCGGCTGGCCAGCCAGTTCGGCGACCTGTACCGCCGCGTGCAGGGCCGTGACCCGCACCGGATGGCGCTGGCGCTGGCGCTGGGCCAGGACCCGGCGGGGCTGCCACGCGAGGCGCCGCGCGCCGGCGCCGCCGCCAGCCTGGTCTACCGCTGGTTCGACCCGGCGCGGCCGCCGCCGCCGCCACCCACGCCGGCCCGGCGCGCCGCGCTGGCCGCCGCCTGCCCCGATGCGCTGCTGTTCGCGCTGCCCAAGAAAGGTTCGGGGCTGGCGCGCGACTACAAGTGGCTGGGCAGCCACCGCTACGGCATCCTGCACCTGGACGGACGCGACGCTACCGAGCTGCGCGCCCGCGCCGAGCACGCCAGTGCGCTGCTGGGCTGGCCGGTGCCGTATGCCGAAGCGGTGGTGGCCGAAGGCCCCGCGGCGCCGGCGGCGCCGCGGCGCTACGCTTTCCTGTCGACTCCGGAGACCCTTCGATGAACCCGATGCCCTTCCTGTCCCCGCCGGCCGCGCCGCGCCGCCGCGGCGCGCTGGCCGCCGTGCTGCTGGCCACGGCGCTGCTGGCCGGCTGCGCCGCGCTGTCGGCGCAGAACCCGCCCGGCGCGCTGCGCCCGGTCAACGCCGTGGCCGCCGAAGGCGCGCCGCACCTGATGCTGGCCGGCCACGACGTCGTGGCCTACTTCACCCAGGGCCGCCACGCGATGGGCAGCGCCCAGCACCGCAGCGTGCACCAGGGCGTGACCTTCCAGTTCGCCAGCGCCCAGCACAAGGCGCTGTTCGACGCCGACCCGGCCCGCTACATCCCGCAGTTCGGCGGCTACTGCACCAACGGCATCGCCTACGGCATCCCCTGGGGCGGCGACGCCGACGTCTGGCGCCTCATCGACGGCAAGCTCTACATCTTCGGCGGCACGGCCTCGCGCGACGCCTTCGAGCTGGACTTGGCGCGCAACATGAAGCTGGCCAACGACTACTGGGCCAGCGAGGTGGCCGGCCGCAACAGCCTGGTGCAGCGCAGCTGGCGGCTGATCTGGCGCGTGCCGCACTACAAGAGCGGCGAGGAGCTGGCGCGCGAGGTGGCGGCGGCGCGGGCCAAGAAGGGCGGCTGATCCCCTGCGCGCGGGTTCAGGGGTAGCCCAGCGCGGGCTGCCCATGCCCCTCGGCGGCACGCCAGCCCGGCGGCTTGAGGAACAGGTTGGTGATCATCCCGCCGGGGTCGTAGTCGGGGAAGCGGCGGCCCGGGTGGCGGCGCTCCCACTCGGCGCGGATCTGCGCGCCGGTCTGGTAGTGCGGCACCTTGTCCAGGTAGGCCGCCAGCGACGCGGCACGCCAGCCGCGCCGGGCGATGGCCGGCCACAGGCGGTCGGCATGGCCGACGTTCCAGGCCGGGTCCAGGCCCCAGGCGGTCTGGCCGATCACGTCGCCGAAGATGAACAGCCGGCCGTCGCGCAGCGTCCAGGCCGTGGGGTCGCTGCCCAGCTTGATGCCGAAGGCGGCGCCGCTGGCGCAGAAACCCCCGTACTGCGGCTCGTAGCGCGCGGGGTCGGCGACGAACAGCGTGCGGTGCGCCTCGCTGGCGAAGCGGTAGCTGCGCCCGGGCAGGTGCACCGCCAGCTCGGGCTTGCCGCGGCGCGGCGCACCCTCGGTGAAGTAGGCCACCGGGTCGTGGCCCAGCAGCATCACCGAGTGGCCGCGCGCGTCGGCCACCGTGGCCCAGGGCGTGCCGCAGCCGGCCAGCAGCGCCGCGCAGGCCAGCAGCAGCAGCGCCCACGGCCGGCGCAGGGCCCCCGATGCCGCGCCGCCCCGCATCTGCCAGACTCGTCCCACCATGGCTTGCCCTCCTGAACCGAACGCCGGCCCATGCTCGCATGCCGGCGGCCGGTCCGCCAGCGCCGCCCGGCCCCTGCGCCGGCGGCTGCTGCACGTGGCCGGCTGGCTGGGCGCCGGCCTGGCGCTGCCGGGCCTGGGCGGCTGCGGCGGCGCCACGGCGCTGCCGCCACAGCGGCAGCCACGCGCCGCGCCGCTGCCGGGGCCGCCGCCGCGCGTGGCCTGGGTGCTGAGCTCGGGCGGGCCCCGCGGCTTCGTCCATGTCGGCGTGCTGCTGGCGCTGGACGAGCTGGGGCTGGCGCCCGAGCTGTTGGTGGGCAGCTCGGTGGGCGCGCTGGTCGGCGCGATGTACGCCGCCGGGCATCGCGGCGAGGCGCTGCGCCGGCTGGCGATGGACATCGAGCCCTGGGACCTGGCCGACCTGTCGCTGGGCGGCTTTGCCGGCGGGCCCTGGCTGCGCGGCGACGCGCTGGCCGGCTGGGTGCGCCAGCAGCTGGGCGACCGGCCGCTGGAGAGTCTGCCCACGCGCCTGGCCATCGTCGTGCAGCGCCTGCCGCAGCGCGAGGCCGTCGCCTTCACCGCCGGCGACACGGCGCTGGCGGTGCAGGCCTCGACGGCCATCGAGGGCCGCTTCGAGCCGGTGAGCATCGCCGGCCAGCGCTATGCCGACCCGGACCTGCTGCTGCCGCTGCCGGTGCGGCTGGCGCGCAGCCTGGGGGCGCAGCGCGTGCTGGCGCTGGACGCCTCGGCACACGAGGACAAGGCGCCGCCAGGCACCGAGGCCTGGCGCGCCGGCGACCTGCGCAAGCGCGCGCTGACCCGCCCCGACGCCGAGGCCGCCGACCTGGTGCTGCACCCCGACAGCGGCTACTACGCCGGCCTGGGCGCCGAGTACCGGGCGCGGGTGATCGAGGTGGGCTACCGCCACACGCTGGCGCGGGCCGAGCGGCTGCGCGCGCTGCACGCGCGCTGAGGCTACACCCGCGCCGCCGGCGCGTTGAGGCGGCACCCGCGCCGTCGGCGCGTTGAGGCGGCACCCGCGCCGCCGGCGCGCGTTCAGCGCGACGCGGCGATCGCCTGCGCCAGCGCCCACAGCGCGGCGCGGTGGGCGCGCAGCGCGGCGTCCACCGGCTCCGCGCCGCCGGCCAGCGGCTCGTCGTGGCGCAGGCGGCCCACGCGCGGCGCCGCGCCGCCGGCGGCATCGGCCAGGCTCCAGCGCGCCTCCAGCCGCACGGCCTGGCCGCCGGCCAGCCATTCCAGGCGCTCGATCTCCACGCGCAGCCGCGGCGCGCCGGCCAGGGCCGCGGGCGGCGGCGGCGACCAGATGGCCGCGTCGCCACGCAAGGCACGCAGGTCGGCCAGCAACAGCCGCTGCACGGCGTCGGCCAGCGGCTCGGCCCAGCGGGCGCCGGCCAGCGGGCGCAGCAGCGTGTCGCCCTCGGGGCGCAGCAGCGTGGCGTGGCGCAGGGCCTCGGGCAGCGTCGGTGCTGCCGCCAGCACCCAGGGCGCGGCCGCCGGCGCCGCCGGAGGCGCCGGGCGCGGCCGCTCCTCGGGCAGGCGCAGCAGCCGCTCGGGCGGCGGCGGCGCGGCGGCGCAGCCGGCCAGCGCCAGGGCGGCGGCGGCCGGCGCCAACGCCAGCAGGCGGCGGCGGGTCGATGGTTGGCTCGGCGGCGGCATGCGGTCTCCCCGGGGCGGTCAGGGCGTGGGCGGCGCGGCGCGCCCGCGCAGCAGGGCATCGGGCTGCTGCTCCAGCAGCTCGGCCAGGCGCTGCAGCGCACGCGCGGCGCGGGCGCCATCGTCCAGCGCACGCTGCAGCGACTGCACCGAGGGCGACTCCTCGTGCAGCAGCGCGCGCAGCGCCGCGGCGCTGCGCTGCAGTTCCTGGCCGGCGCCCTGCACGCTGGCCAGCAGCGGCGAGCCCGGGGCCAGCAGCGTGTCGGCGCGGCCGGCGGCAGCCGCCAGCGCGTCGCCGGCGCGGCCCAGGCGCTGTGCCGCATCGGCCGCCGAGGCCGCCGCGTCGCCGGCGCGCGCCAAGCCACGCTGCGCGCCGTCGGCCAGCGGGTCGACACGCCGCTCCAGCCGCAGCGCCAGCGAGGCGACACGCTCGGCGGCGCTGTCGATGCGCGCCAGCGCGCGCCGCCACTCGGGCGCGCCGACCAGGCCGCGCGCGTCGGCGAGCAGCGCCGCCAGCTGGCGCGCCAGCGCCGGCAGTTCGGCGGCCTCCAGCTGGTCGAGCAGCGAACGCGCCGCCGGCAGCGTCGGCACCTCGACGACGCCGGCGGGCAGCGGGGCGCCCAGCGCCACCGCACCGGCGCCGGGGCGCAGGTCCAGGTCGACGTAGAGCAGGCCGGTCAGCAGGCTCTGGCTGACCAGCTGGGCCGACAGCCCGCGCTGCACCAGCGCCGGCAGCGCCAGCGCCGGATCGGCGGCCGCGCTGCCGCCTCGGCGCAGGTCGGCGATGGCGCTGCGCTGCAGCTCGGCCCGCACGGGCACGGTGAAGCCCGGGCCGGCGCCGCCGGCAGCGCCGGCGCCCAGCTCGCCATGCGCCAGGCCGACCTCGGTGACGGTGCCCACGCGCACGCCGCGCAGCACCACCGGCGCCCCGGTCTTGAGCCCCCAGACCGAGCCGGCGAAGTGCATCACCACGGTGTCGCGTCGCTCGAACAGGCCACCGCCGAAGACGGTGGCGACGGTGGCCACCAGCACGGCCAGCGCGCCCAGGGCGAAGGCGCCGATGCGCAGCGCGCGCGGGCGCGGCGTCATGCGCCAGGCCCGCCGCCGGCAAGGGCGCGGTCCGACGGGCCGGCGGCCTCGGGCCGGTGGCGGCCGAGGAAGGCGCGCACCCGCGGCGGGCCCGCATGCAGCAGCGTGCGCGGCGCGCCCAGCGCGGCCATGGTCTTGTCGGTGTCGTCCAGATACAGCATGCGGTCGGCCAGCGCGAACACGCTGTCCAGGTCGTGCGTCACCACCACCACGGTGGTGCCCAGATGATCGCGCAACTGCAGCACCAGCTCGTCCAGCCGCGCGGTGTTGAGCGGGTCCAGGCCGCTGGCCGGCTCGTCCAGCAGCAGCAGCGGCGGGTCCAGCATCAGCGCGCGCGCCAGCGCGGCACGCTTGCGCATGCCGCCCGACAGCTGCGACGGCATCAGCGCAAAGGCGCCGTCCAGCCCCACCAGCGCCAGCTTGAAGCGCGCGCGCTGCTCGCGCGCCGCGCGCGGCAGCCCGGTGTGCAGGCGCAAGGGCAGCATCAGGTTGTCGCCCACCGTCATCGCGCTCCACAGCGCGCCGGCCTGGAACAGCACGCCGACGCCGCGGCGCCGCCGGGCCAGCGCCTCGGGCTCGCCGTCGTACAGGTCGTGGCCCAGCGCGCGCACCTGGCCGGCGGCCGGCGGCTGCAGCCCGGCCAGGTGGCGCAGCAGGCTGCTCTTGCCGCTGCCGCTGGGCCCGACGATGGCGAAGATCTCGCCGCGCCGCACCTCGAAGCCGATGTCGCGCAGCACCAGCCGCCCCTCGTGCTCGACCCGCAGCGCGCGGACCTCGATGGCCGGCGCCTCGGCCTCGGCGTCGCGCGCGGGGGTGTCGCCGTCCATGCTCAGAAGCCCAGGCTCTGGAACACCACCGTGGTGGCGCAGGCGGCCACGACGATCCACACCAGCGCCTTGACCACGCCGCGTGTGGTGGCCTCGCCCACGGCCTGCGCGTCGCGGCCGGCGAACAGGCCCTCGCGGCAGCCGGCCAGCGCCACCAGCGCGGCGTACAGCGCGCCCTTGAACAGACCGATCCAGACATGGGTCCAGGTCAGCGCCTCGGCGCTGCGCTGCAGGTACTCGGCCGGTGGCAGGCCATAGACGAAGGCCGCCGCCGGCAGCCCGGCGAGCACGCCGATCAGCGCCGCGTAGGCGATCAGCAGCGGCGCCACCGCCACCAGCGCCAGCAGCCGCGGCAGCACCAGGTGCTCGACCGGGTCCACGCCCAGCGCGCGCAGCGCGTCGATCTCCTCGCCCGACTGCATGGTCGCCAGCTGCGCGGCGAAGGCCGCACCGATGCGGCCGGACAGGATCACCCCGGTCATCAGCCCGCCCATCTCGCGCACCATGCCCACGGTGACGATGTCGGCGATGAAGCCCTGCGCGCCGATGCGGTCCAGCTGTGCGCCGCCCATGTAGGCCAGCATCAGCCCAACCAGGGCGCAGGTCAGCGCCACGATGGGCAGCGACAGCGGGCCGGTGACGTCGAGCTGGCGGGCCAGGTCGCCCAGGCGCATCGCGCTGCGTCCGCGCGCCAGCCGCCCCAGCGCCAGCAGCACCTCGCCCACGAAGGCCACCGTCAGCCGCGCCTGCCGCGCCGCCTCCGCCAGCTGCAGGCCCAGGCGCTCGACGGCGCCGGGCAGCGGCGGGGCCGGCGGCGCCGCCTCGCCGCTGTGCAGCAGCGCCAGCTGCAGCACCGAGCGCGTGGCCTCGGGCAGGCCGTCCAGCCGCAGCCGCAGCCCGCCGCGCACCGCGTCGGCCAGGCGCGCGTGCAGCAGCGGCGCCAGCCCGGCGTCCGCGCCCGTCAGGCCGCCACAGTCGAAGGCCAGGCCCCGCATGCCGGCCAGCACGGCAGCCCCGCCGGGCGGCGGCGGCAGCGTGGCGGCAGCGCGCCAGTCGCCGCGCAGCACCAGGGTCCAGTCGGCCGGGTCGGCAGCGCCGGCGCACCACTCGGCCTGCGGCGGTGGCGACGGCGGGGCGACGCCACGGCGCATCACGCGGCTGCGCCAGCCCAGCGCGCAGGAGCTGCCGGCGTCTCGGGGCGCGGCGCCAGCGCCGTCGGGTCCAGGTTGGCGCCGCAGACGACCAGCACCACGCGCTCGCCGGCCTGCGGCTGCACCGCGCCGCAGGCCAGCGCGGCCAGCGGCAGCGCCGCCGCCGGCTCCACGGCCAGCCGCAGCGCGCGCCAGAGCAGGGCCTGGGCGTCGGCGACGGCCTGGGGCGGCAGCAGATGGGCGCCGGCCAGGTGGCCACGCGCGGCCCAGGCGATGCGGCCGATGCGGCGCGCGCCCAGTGCGTCGGCGGCGATGCCGCCGACCTCGACGTCCACCGGCCCGCCGGCCTGCAGCGCCGCGTGCAGCGTGGGGCATCCCTCGGGCTCCAGGGCCTCGACCCGGGTGGCCGGCATGTCCTGCGCCCGCCCGCCCCACCAGGCCGCCAGCCCGGCCACCAGCCCGCCGCCACCGACGCTGACCAGCACGCGGTCGGGCGCGGCGCCGAGCTGCGCGTCGACCTCGGCCGCCAGCGTGCCGGCGCCCTCGACCATCTCGGGCAGGTCGTAGGCATGCAGCGCCAGCGCGCCGCTGGCCTGCTGGTGCGCCTGGCAGGCGGCCAGCGCCTCGGCGTAGCCGGCGCCGGCGGCATGCACGCGGGCGCCGCGTGCGGCCAGCGCCGCCAGCTTGGCCGGCGGCGTGGCGGCGGGCACGAACACGTCCACCGGCACGCCCAGCGCCTGTGCCGCCTCGGCCGCGGCAATGCCGGCGTTGCCGCCCGAGGCGATGGCCGCGCCGGCCGCCGGCAGCGCGCCGGCGGCCGCGGCGCTGCGCAGGTGGTTGAACAGGCCGCGGGCCTTGAAGCTGCCGCCGCGCTGCAGCTGCTCCAGCTTCAGCCACAGCTGCACGCCATCGGCCAGGCGCAGCCCCAGCTGCGCCGGGTCGACGCGCCACAGCGGCGTGGCGCGCACGTCGGCGCCGATGCGCCGCTGCGCCGCTTCGATGGCGGCGCGGGTGGGCACCAGGGCGGCGGCGGCGGCCGGCTCGGCGTCGTGCAGGGTCTTCATCGGCCCGATGCTAGCCGCGCGCTTACAGTGCGCGCATGGACATCGCCACGAACCCCGCCAGCGCCGCCGCCCCGCTGTCCGTCCCCGCGCTGGAATGGGCGCAGCGCCTGGTGCGCCTCAACACCGTCAGCCGCGAGAGCAACCTGGCGCTGATCGACTGCCTCGCCGAGCACCTGCGCGGCCTGCAGGTGCCGGTGCGCCTGAGCTGGGACGACGAGCGCCGCAAGGCCAACCTGTTCGCCACGCTGGGCGCGGGCAAGCCCGGCGGCGGGCTGGTGCTGTCCGGCCACACCGACACCGTGCCCTGGGACGGCCAGGCCTGGACCCGCGACCCGCTCTCGGGCGAGGTGGCCGATGGCCGGCTGTGGGGCCGCGGCAGCGCCGACATGAAGGGCTTCATCGGCCTGGTCATGGCCCAGGTGCGCGGCTGGCTGGAGGCCGACCTGGCCCAGCCCATCCACCTGGCCTTCAGCTACGACGAGGAGGTGGGCGGCTTCGGCGCGATGCGCCTGCTGGCCGACCTGCGCGAGGCCGGCATCGCGCCGCGCCTGTGCATCGTCGGCGAACCCACCGAGATGATCCCGGCGCTGGCGCACAAGGGCGTGCACCGCTGGCGCTGCTGCGTGCGCGGCAAGCCGGCGCACTCGTCGCTGACGCCGATGGCGGTCAACGCCGTGCAGGCGGCGGCGCGGCTGGTGACGCACATCGCCGACATCGCCGACGAGCTGGCGGCGCAGGAGCCGCGCCAGGCCGGCTTCGACGTGCCCTACTCCACCGCCGCCGTCTGCGTCATCGAGGGCGGCGTGGCCGACAACATCGTGCCGCAGGACTGCCGCGTGCACTACGAGTTCCGCGACCTGCCCGGCAGCGACGCCGCGGCGCTGCAGGCCCGCGTCGAGGCCTTTGCGCGCACGCTGGAGCCGGCGATGCAGGCGGTGGCGCCCGAGGCCGGTTTCCGCTTCGAGAACACCGCCAGCATGCCGGCCTTCCAGGCCGGCGCCGACGAGCCGGCGGTGCGCCTGGCCCAGCGCCTGGCTGCCACCGAGCGGCGCACGCTGGTGGCCTTCGGCACCGAGGCCGGCCTGTTCCAGCGCGCCGGCATGAGCACCGTGGTCTGCGGCCCGGGCTCGATCCAGCAGGCCCACCAGCCCGACGAGTTCGTCACGCTGGAGCAGCTGGCGCGCTGCGAGCGCTTCCTGCAGGGGATCGTGGGGGCGCTGGCGGAGGGCGACTGACTTTCCGGGCGCACGCTGCTGTGCGTCTCTGCCCGAGGCGCACGCCGCGGCGCGTTTCTACCCGAGGCGCGCGCTGCGGCGCGTTTCTACCCGAGGCGCGCGCTGCGGCGCGCCAGGGGGCACCCGCCGTGGGCTTCGATGGAGCGGTGGGTGCCTGCGGCACCCACTCCGCTGCGCTGCTCGGCACGGGGGCGCGCCGCAAAACTCGCTTCGTTCGCTGCGCTCACTCCGCTCAGACAGTCTGCGGCGAGTCAGTTCACGAAGCACGCTGCGCGTGCCGCCCCCGAACCTGCGCTGCTCGCCGCTCCATAGGCGCCCCCAGCGGGCGCCCCCTGCCACGCCGCGTCGGGTGCATGCCACTCGCCGCACGCCACCGCTCGCGGCGCAGGGCCGGGCGGGTGGCCGGCGGCGCGCATCTGCGCAGCCGAGCATCGCAGGGCGAGCGGGCCGCGCGCGCAGCGCGCCACCCTTCTGACTCGTCGGGGGTGTCTGAGTCCAGTGAGCGCAGCGAACAGGACGAGTTACCCGACGGGCCCGTTCGACCGAGAAGCGCAGGGCAGCCCTCGCGCAGCGAGGGCCCAGCAGCTAAGCGCCG